>ENA-OWNT01000316-OWNT01000316.1-seawater-metagenome-genome-assembly--contig:-NODE-316-length-125671-cov-12.742551_pt1 | contig 125671 bp, 111 predicted proteins | sample MGYA00238136_ERZ651165 | MGnify/ENA primary metagenome ERZ651165 (study PRJEB26861, sample SAMN08777766) | seawater metagenome | isolation source: coastal seawater | place: USA: Florida | collected...
TTCCGATCTTCGAACACCGTGGGGCAGAGGTCGCAGTTGGGGGCATCCCCACAGCCGTCGCCGTCCTGGTCGAACTGGTCGAGCTGGAAGACGTTGACGCAGTTGTCGCAGGCGTCGCCGAAGCCGTCTTCGTCGGTGTCTTCCTGGTCGGGGTTGAAGTTGTCGGGGCAGTTGTCGCACAGGTCGCCGATGCCGTCGCCGTCGCGGTCGGACTGGTCGTCGTTCTCGACGAACGGGCAGTTGTCGCAGGCGTCGCCGTAGTCGTCCTGGTCGACGTTGAGCTGGTCGAGGTTGCGCACGTTGTCGCAGTTGTCGCAGGCATCGCCCAGGCCGTCGAGGTCGGCGTCGGCGATGTTCAGGGACGGGAAGCCCGGGCAGTTGTCGCACGCGTCGGTGACGAAGTCGTTGTCGGCATCGGGCTGCATCGGGTCGAACACGTTGTCGCAGCCGTCGCAGGCATCGCCCCAGCCGTCGCCGTCGGAGTCGATCTGATCGCTGTTCTGCGTGTCGTAGACCGGATCGTCGGCCAGGAACTGGGCCTGGTACCAGTCGGGGTAGCGCGGATGCAGCGAGCAGTTGTCGCAGCGGTCGCCCACGCCGTCGCCGTCCTTGTCGAACTGGGCGGGCGTCATCGGGTAGATGTCGAGGCCCGCGATCGGAGGTGGCGGAGAGACGAAGCCGTCGACGTTGGGGTCGAACGGCGCCTCGCCCGGCTGGGGACGGCCGATGACCCAGAGGATCGGCTCCTCGAGCTCGCCGTAGGGGTCGCACACGACGGAGTCGGTGCCGTCGTCGTCGGGGTCGCAGCCGACCAGGAGCAGTCCGGACAGAATCAGAAGAGATGTAGAGCGGGCCATGGCGCACCTCGACAGGGCTTGGATGCGCGAATCTTAGGCCACGCCCGGTCGACTGGAACGGTCGTTCGACGTTTTGACCGATTCCAGGCACGGGACATCAGTAGGTGCGAAACACGTGGTCCCACAGAGTGGTGGACACACCGAACTTCCGGTCTTGGTGCCTGGGGCTGTGGTGGTGCAGCAGGTGGTGCTTCTTGAGCGCCAGGAACCACCGGTGCTTGAGCTTGAGGTGGTGTGTGGCGTAGTGCACGACGTCGTAGACCATGTAGCCAAACAGGAAGCCCGAGAAGGTGGCCGGGCCCCACACCGGGCCGAGCGCCAGCCAGAACATCACCCCGAAGCACGACCCCAGCAGGATGCTCACCGCGGGGGGCATCACCAGCCGAAAGCGGTCGCGGTCCCACTCGTGGTGCACGCCATGCACAAGGAAGTGGAAGCGTGGGCCCCAGGGGGTGTCGGGAATCCAATGAAAGGCCGTGCGGTGCAGCGTGTACTCGGTGAGCGTCCAGATGAGCCACCCACCGAGCGCGGCGAGGACGGCCCAGCCCACGGGTGCTCCGGCCGCGAGCCCCCACGCGAACACGAGGGCGCTCACCGGAATCCAGATGAGCGGGACAGTCCACCACGGCGTGCGCGATAGGAGGTCCAGCCAGTCGGACTCGAACATCCGGGGAGACTCGGGACTCGCGCGCACGGTTTCGCTCCTGGGCAGCAGTGTTCGACGCCCGCCCCATAATCGACCGAGCCATCCCTCCCACCCGCGCTGCGTCACCCCGCCTATACTCGCGGCCCCGTCCGACCCTGGTGCTCGTATGTCCCGTTCGCTCGCCCCGTTTGCCTGCCTGTTCGGCCTGCTCGTCGGCTGTTCGGAAGACCCACCACCGCCACCGCCGCCGCCGCCACCACCGCCCAAGGTCGAGGCGCCCCCCGAAGACTCCGGCGGACCACCCACCGGCAAGGCGCGCCCCCGCATCACCAAGCTCAACTACACCCCCGGTCGGCCGAACACCCTCGACCACATCCGCCTGCAGGTAGACGCCGAAGACCCCGACGGAGGCCCGCTTCGCTTCAAGTACCAGTGGTTCATCAACGACCAGAAGATGCTGAGCCTCAACCGCGACAACGTGCCCGCCGCATCCATCGAGCGGGGCGACAAGCTGTACTGCGAAGTACGGGCCATCGACGCCGACAACGAAGAAGCCTACCGAAAGACCGCCACCATCGAGGTGGTGAACGCGCCCCCCACCTTCACCACCGACCCCCGCACCGTGCGCGAGCTCGACGGCCTCACCCTCCGCGCCGACGACCCCGACGGAGACGACCTCACCTTCAAGCTGACCGGGGCGCCGCAGGGCATGACCATCGACCCGGAAAAGGGCCAGCTGACCTACAAGGGCTCGGAGAAGGAACAGGGCGGCAGCTACAACCTCGTGGCCACAGTCAACGACGGCCACGGCGGCTCGGCCACCTGGACCTTTGGCATCAAGGTCAACCCCGGAAGTGGCGCCCAAGCCAAGGCCGAACCCGACCCGAAGGCCGCTCCAGCCAAGCCAGCTGGCGAGGCCCCCGAGGGCGAGCCGAAGAAACGGGAGCGCCGTCGGACCGCATGGTGACGGTGGTCAGGTTCCGTTGAGCTGTCCGGTCACGCGCCCCACCAGCTGCTGCACCAACAGCTCGGGGGCGCGGGTGCCGTCGAGCACGAGGTCGGCCTGGTTGCGACACGGGGCCACGAACTGGCGGTGCATGGGCCGGACTGTCTCGAGGTACTGGCTGAGCACACCTTCGACATCGCGCCCACGGCTGACGACGTCGCGGCGGATGCGCCGGACCAGGCGGATGTCGTCGGGGGCGTCGACAAACACGGTGAGGTCGGCGAGCGCCACCACACGGGGGTCGACCAGCGTGAGGATGCCCTCCACCAGCACCACGGGCTTGGGGGCCACCCGCTCCACCTCGGGCTGCCGGCTGTGGGTGGCGAAGGCGTAGATGGGCAGACCCGCCACCTCGCCACGCGCGAGGGTGCGGAGGTCGGACACCATGCGGTCGGTGTCGAGGGCATCGGGGTGGTCGTAGTTGTGCCCACGCGGCTCGGCGACATCCAGGTAGTAGCGGTCGTGGGAGACCAGCAGGGCGTCGAGCAGCTCTGCAGCGGCCGCAGCAACGGTGGACTTTCCGCTGGCGGTGCCGCCCGCGATGACGACGAACAGGGGTCTTTGGGTGGGGACCAGGCTCATGGCAGCTCCGTGCCACGCACCTCTACCTGACCGCGAATGCGCGCGCCGGCCTCACATTCCAGGATGCCGACGTCGAAGTCGCCCGAGAGGACCGCCGTGCGGGTGAGCCGCAGGTGTTCGCGACACCGCAGCCGCCCTTCGAAGCGTCCGGCGATGATGGCCCGCGCGACGTCGGCTTCGCCCTCCACACACCCGGTCTCCCCGATCTCGAGGACCTCTTCGGTGTAGAGGCGGCCGACAAATGTGCCGTCGACCCGCACCCGTCCTTCGAAGGAGAGGTCTCCCTCGTGGCGGGAATCTGCCGCGAACAGCGCCCGCAGCGGAGACTCGGGGGAGGACATGGCCCGCTCCGGGGGTCGCGCGTGGCTCAGGAAGCGGCGAGGCGCCGAACGAGCGTCTCGAGCTCTTCCTTCGAGGTGTAGTCGATGACGATGCGACCCTTCTCGCCACGGGCGCGGGGCTCGACCTTCACCTTGCTGCCGAGCGACCGGGTGAGGCGGTCGCCGAGCTTGACCATCGCGGGCGACGGACGCCGGGTGCGTTGACCCTTCGGACGCACCAGGCTGGCCACGAGGCGCTCGGTGGCGCGCACGGAGAGGTCTTTGGCCACCACCTCGGCGAGGATGCGGAGGAGCTGTTGGTCGTCGGACAGGCCGAGCAGCGCCTTGCCGTGGCCGGCAGAGATGCGACCCTGGCGGACCTCGGCGAGCGCCTGCTGCGGGAGGCGAAGCAGGCGGATGGCGTTGGCCACCGTGGCGCGGTCTTTGCCCACCCGACGGGCCACCTCGGCCTGGGTGAGGCCGAATTCGTGCACGAGGCGGTGGTAGCTCTCGGCGGTCTCGATGGGGTCGAGGTCTTCGCGCTGGATGTTCTCGACAAGGGCCAGCTCGAGCTGCTCACGGCTGCTGAGGTGCTCGCGAACCCAGCAGGGCACGCGCTCGAGGCCCGCGAGACCGGCAGCCCGGAGGCGGCGCTCACCGGCGATGAGGATGTAGCCCTGGCCGCGTTCGTCGCGGCGCACCAGCAGCGGTGTGAGAACGCCGTGGGTGCGGACCGACTCGGCGAGCTGCTCCAGAGCCTGCCCGGAGAAGGTCATCCGGGGCTGCTCGGGGTTGGGCTTGATGCGCTCGATGTCGACGAGGCGGAGTGCGCTCGATGCACCATCGCTGGCCGACCCGTACGGTTCGTCGTCGAACAGGTTGTCCGGGATGATGGCGGCGAGGCCGCGACCGAGGGAGGACCGGGTCATGCTGCACCTCCGCCGATGACGCGCAGGGTGGGACGGCGCTCGGCCGGGACGTCGGGGACTTCCTCGTCGGCGTGCTCGATGCGCTGGATGACCTCGAGGGCCAGGTTGGAGTACGCGATGGCGCCCCGGCAGAGGGGGTCGTAGGCGTGGATGGGCTTGCCGAAGCTGGGGGCCTCACCCAAGCGCACGTTGCGCGGAATCTCGGCGTCGAACACTTCGCCACCGAAGACGGCGCGGGCCTGGTCGCACACATCGCGCGCGAGACGGGTGCGGCGGTCGACCATCGTGAGGAGGATGCCGCTGCGCTCGAGCTTGCGGTTGAGGCCGCCGCGCCGGATCTGCTTGATGGCCCGCAGCAGCTCGCCGAGGCCTTCCATGGCGTAGTACTCGGCCTGCAGCGGGATGAAGACCCCATCGGCGGCAGCGAGCGCGTTGACCGTGAGCAGGCCCAGCGACGGCGGGCAGTCGAGGATGACGTAGTCGTAGTCACCGGCCTGCTGCTGGATGGCGGAGCGAAGACGGAACTCGCGGTGGTCGGCGTCGACCAGCTCCACTTCAACGCCCACGAGCTCGCGGGTGGCGGGTGCGAGGTGCAGCCCGTCGATGTCGGTGGCGAGGAGGACGTCCCCGAGGTCGCAGAAGCCCAGGATGACATCGGCGATGCCGCGGCGGACTTCGGCCTTGGGGTGGCCCACGCCGCTGGATGCGTTGCCCTGGGGGTCCAGGTCGATCAGGAGGACAGACTTGTCCTCCAGAGCGAGGGCCGCCGCGAGGTTGATAGCGGTCGTGGTCTTGCCCACGCCGCCCTTCTGGTTGCTGATCGCAAAGACACGCGTCATGGCGGGAAGCTCATCGGAGGGGGGAGAGGTGGGGGCTGGGTTCCACGGGGAGTGGTGGCCAGCGGGGTGGGTCCCGGGGGAGCTGGGACCGCAAGGGGATCCCGACTGTAGCGAGCAGGTGTTGTCAGCGCAAGACCTGCACCGAGAATCCTCTTCAGGTTTCGTGGAACGGTCGGTGAGCACGTGAAACTCGTCTGCGTTCCCCGCACACCTGTCCCCAGCGCTCGATCTCGCGCGCGGTCGGCCGGCCCGTCAAGCTCCTGCCAAGTCCGTCCGAATCGGGGTCCAGGCACTCCCTCGTTCGCCCGGGGCCGGTAGCCTCCTTGCTCCACCCATCGCCGGCGCAGCTTCGCCTGAAGGACTCCCATGGGCCTGGACCCACAGCCGCCCCCTTCCTGGACCACCGTACGCCGCGCTCCAGTCGAATTCGTCGAGGTCGATGCCGACCCCCTCCCCTACTCCTCCGCCTACAGCGAGGCGGTGAGCATCGACGTCATCCACGACGGTGACGTCATCCCCGAGGAGTTCCTGGTCGACGGCGATGGCGTACCATTCGACCGCGACGCCATCCAGGCGTCCTACATCCGCGAGCGCGACTGGGGCGCCTCCTTCGTGGCCCGCCGGCTCGCAAAGCGCCTCGGAGTCACCCGGTTCCTGCGGGTCACCACCGCCCGGTGCCTGCTCGACTTCGGTCGCTTCCCGGGCGTCACCCGTCCGGGCGCCCCGCACCTGCGCCGGTCGGCCATCAACGAGCCCTTCGCCACCGGACTGCGCTTCGCCCAGGCCCGTCGACTGCTCGAAGAGCACTACGACGCCATCTCCGACGGCATGGACGCCCTCATTCGGGGTCGCCTGCTCAAGATCGCGGTCCACACCTACGACAAGTACAACCCGAGCGGCACCGAGCGCCCACAAGTGAGCATCGTGAGCCGGGCGCTCGGCTACCAGATGGACGGCGAGCTGCCCTACGGCGTGTTCGACCCGCTCTACCCCGACATCCTCGCGGAGTTCACGGTCGACCGCATCCTGCCCTCCCGCCTGTCGCTCACCCTCGAGCGCCGGGGGGTCCCGGTCGCCCACAACTACCCCTACCTCCTCCCCGAAGGCAGCCCCGAGGTGCGCCACCAGGTGTGGTCGTTCTTCGACTGGCTCGAGGCCCGCTTCCAGGCGTCGTACCCCGAGTCCGAGGGCGACCCCGCCTACCAGATGGTCTGGCGCATGCTCAAGGACACCAACATGCGGCAGGGCGAGGCCGGCATGCTCCGCGCCTACATCCACCGCTTCCGACGCCCCCCCGAGCACTACGGCAAGGCCTTCAGCGACGCCGAGGACGCCTACCGCCACATCAAGCGGTTCATCGACACCAACGACCGCGAAGTGGTGCACGAGTACCGGTTCAGCGCACACCGTCCCATGAGCTTCGGCATCGAGGTGCGCAAAGACCTCATCCACGAGCTCGCTCCCGACGGCACCCCGCTGCGCCTGGTCCCCGAACGCGCCGCACGCATCGCCGACGGCATCGCCGACGCAGTCATCGCCTACCTCCAGGAAGACCGCGTGGTGCACGACTCCCACGACCCCGTGATGGCACGCACGGGCCGCTGGTACGGACCGGGTGGCGAGCCGAACAAATAGGCACGACGGGCCTCTGCACCGACCACCCTCCCGTGCCTGATCCCGGTCGGCCGAGCGCCCGCTCCAGATCCGATAGGGTGTGCATCCCCTCGCAAGGCCCGCGTCTTCGCTGGCGCCCTGCGACCGTCTCTCCAGATCCTCACATGCGGCTCTGGCACCTCTGAAGCGGCTCGGCAGCCCCGTTGCCCCGCCCGTGCCGGACCGAACCAATCCCCCGGGTGGAGGCCCCATGTACCACGACTTCCTGATTCTCGGCGGCGCCGGCCTCGTCGGCCTTCAGGTCTGCCGACACATCGTGCAGCGCATGCAACCGCGGCGCATCGTGGTGGGCTCGCTCTACGAAAAGGAGGCCGTGGAAGCCTGCCAGGCCCTCGAAGGAGAGTTCGGCGACCAGGTGGCCTTCGTGCCGGCATGGGGCAACCTGTTCGTCCCCACCGAGTTCGCGCACACGGCCCGCGGTGCCCTCATGGCCGACGCCACCGCCCGCCGGAAGCTGCTCACCGCGCTCTACGACGACTTCGAGGGCTCGTACCGCAACAACCACCTGGTGCGCCTCATCCGCCAGCACCGCCCCGAAGTGGTGGTCGACTGCGTGAACACCGCCACCGGCCTGTCCTACCAGAATGTGTTCGACGGCTCCGCCAAGGTCCGCACCTGGCTCGGTCAAGACGGCACCTTCGACAACGCCGGCACCACCGACCTCGAGACCTTCCTGCTGTCTCAGTCGGTCCCCCAGCTCATCCGCCACGTGCGCTTCGTGCACCGCGCCACCACCGAATACCAGACCCGCGTGTACCTGAAGGTGGGCACCACCGGCACGGGCGGCATGGGCCTGAACATCCCCTACACGCACTCCGAAGACAAGCCCAGCCGCGTCCTCCTCGCCAAGAACGAGGCCGCCTTCGGCCACACCGGCCTGCTCTTCCTGCTCGCCCGCACGCCCGACGCCCCCATCGTCAAAGAGGTCAAGCCCGCAGCGATGATTGGCTACCGGGCCGTGAAGGTGCGGGCCGCGCGCGACAAGCACAACAACTCCGACCTCTACGCCCCCAAGCGCCTCGACCTCACCGCCACCGACGCCCTCGCCTTGCGCGAGTCGGCCGACGCCTACAAGAAGGCCGGTGAGCTGGTGGTTCCGCTGGTCGATACCGGCGAAAACGGCGTCTTCACCCGTGGCGAGTTCGCCGCCATCACCGCGCTGGGCCAGATGGAGTACATCACCCCCGAAGAAATCGCGCGGGTGGTGGTCCACGAGATTCGCGGTGCCAACACCGGCCGCGACATCATCTCGGCCGTCGATGCCAGCGTGCTCGACCCCAGCTACAAGGCCGGCCTCATCCGCAACGCCGCACTCAACGACCTCGACGTCGCCGAGCGCGACTCCGGCATCCCCAGCGTGGCCCTCGGTCGCCTGGGGCCGCCCGAGCTCTCCAAGCTGCTCTTCGAGGCGTACCTGCTCAAGCACGTGGTGGGCTCGCTGCAGCAGGCGGTCGCCGACGGTGTCACCGCGCAGGGCCTGTCGCAGGCCATCGAAGCCATCCTCGACGACAGCGGCGTGGCCCGCACCGCCCCCAGCATCGGCATCCCCATCCTGCTCCCCGACGGCCAGACCATCCTGCGTGGCCCCCGCATCAATGTGCCCGAGGTGGTGGGACACGCCACGGAAGTCTCCCTCGCCGACTCCACCGCACGCGAGCGGTGGGTGGCCAAGGGCTGGATCGACCTCCGCGAGTCCAACCTCTCTCGTTGGCAGTCCCGCTTCCGCAAGATGCTCCAGGCCCGCGCCATGCTCCGGCACACCGGCTCGGCGGCGGCCAACATCCGCACCTACTCGTCCGACAAATTCGAGATTGGTGAGGTGGTGGCCTGGATCTTCAACAACGAGCTGGGCGGCTTCCGCATCAAGTAGGGCCGCTACCCCTCGCCGGTGGGCGTGCATCCGGGGCCATCTCAGCTCACGACGGCCCCGTCCTGCAGCACGGCCCACGACTCACGGCCGCTTCAGCCGCCACAGTCGGGGTTGCCGGACACGTCGGCAGCCGAGATGGGCACGATGGACTCGCCGGTGGTGCCGTCCATCGAGTCGGCGATGAAGTCGAGGCAGAGGGTCTCGCCGTCGTCGCAGTCCACGCACTCGGCGCCGAAGGTGGGGAGCAGAGCGCAGATGGTGCCGGGGTCGGTGACGCCGATGAGGTCGCCGATGACGTCGGTGAGGTCGCGGACGTCGATCTGGGAGACCAGGGCACCGTCGCGCAGGCCGTCGCAGGTGTCGGTGACCGCAGCGGCGAACTGGAAGTTCTTGAGGGGCACCGAGTAGCCCTGGACCATGATGGACACCTCGGTGGGGCCGAGCGACATGACGGGGTCGGTCCAGTCTGCGCCATCGAGGGCGGTGGTCTCGACACATTCGTCTTGGCCGGCCGAGTCGACGACACCGAGCTCGAGGTCCATCGAGGCGGCGTCCTGGGCACGCACGAGCACGGCGATGCGGGTGTCGACACCATCGAGCAGCAACGAGGCCACGCTGGCGTCGGGTGCGATGAAGTTGGCGGTAGTGAGGTCGATGGCGAAGGTTTCGCCTTCCACGGAGCAGTCGGTGGTGTCGCCTTCGGGCCAGGTCACGCCGGAGTCGTCGCCGCCGCCATCATCGCCGCCGTCGTCGCCACCGTCATCCCCGCCGTCGTCGCCACCATCATCCCCGCCGTCGTCGCCGCCATCATCGCCACCGTCCGAGCCGCCGTCGTCGCCGCCGTCGGAGCCACCATCATCACCGCCTTCGCCCCCACCATCGTCGCCGCCGCCGTCGTCGCCAGGGATTTCGGCGGTGGTGTCGGACTCGGTCTTGTCCTGCGAGGGGGCGCAGGCCACAGCGAGGCCGAGGCTGAGGAGGGGAAGCAAGCGAACGTTCATGGCGTCTCCAAGGAAACCCCCGAGACAGTGCATCTCGGGGGCGGAATCAAGCTGGACAGGCGCGCTGGGGATCAGCGACAGCTCTGCGTGATGGAGGTGTACTCGGGGTCGCACGTGGCGCCGCACGAGGAGATGAGGCACCCGACGGGGTCGGACGACAGCAGGCACAGGGCGTAGCAGATTGGGTCGTACGTGGCATCACAGTCGGAGTTCCACTGACCCGAGTTGCCACACGACGGCGTGCCACCGTACCAGCCGGCGCTGCCGGAGAGGTCGCAGTCGATGTAGATGGTGTCCCAGGCGCAGCCGCTCGAGGAGCCGCTGTACTGGTTCTCCTGGGCACCGTTGCAGTTGTAGTCGTACGAGCCGTCGCCGCGGTGGTACGTGAAGTAGTTGGTCTGGCCGGGGTTCACGCTGGCGTTGGTGTCGTAGCAGTCGGTGCTGTTGGACGCCGTGTAGGGGTAGCTGCCGCCCGAGCACCAGCACTGGCTGGCGCCTGTACCGTAGCCATCGGAGTCGGAGTCCGTGTAGTAGTACGTACACCCGCTTGCGTTCTGCTCGTTGTAGGCAGAGTCGCAGTCGTTGTCGATGCCGTCGTCGCAGATCTCGGTGGCGGCCGGGTTCACGAGCGGGTTGGTGTCGTCGCAGTCGGAGTCCGTGGTGGCCACGTTCTCACAGGGGGGCGACTCGCAGTAGCCGTCGGAGTCGTCGTCCCAACGCACCGTGGTGTCGTCGATGAGGCCGTTGCAGTCGTCGTCGAGGTAGTTGGGTGCCTCGGTGCCTTCCGGCGAGACGGAGGCGTTGGTGTCGTCGCAGTCGGGGATGGTGGCCGTGGCGTTGATGCAGGGCGGGACCTCGCAGTAGCCGTCGCCGTCGTCGTCGTAGCACTCGGAGCCGACGTCGATGCCGGTGGCTTCGTTGCAGTCGTTGTCGAGGCCGTCGCAGATCTCGGGGGCGCCCGGGTAGATGGTGTTGTTGTCGTCGTTGCAGTCGCCGCCGTTGACGCTGACGCCGTCGCCGTCGAAGTCGTAGTCGTCGGGGTCGACCACGGGGAAGGTGGCCGTCTGGGAGACCACGTTGCCATCGGAGTCGCGGACGAGGAAGGTGAGCGTGTAGTCACCGACCGGGAAGGTGTAGCTGCACTGGGCGTTTCCGCCGTCGTCGACGGTCATCTCACAGATCAAGCCGTGGGAGATCTCGGACACTTCGACGTAGAGGTCGGCGGGGTCGTCCTGGTAGTCGTCGACCAAGGCACCGAAGACGTAGAGGGTGTCCTTGAGGCCCTTTTCGCCCGACGCCGGGTGCACGATGGTGAGCGACGGCTCTTCGGGGTCGGGCGGCTGGCCGGGCTCGCCGAGGACTTCGATCTCGACGAAGTCTTCGCCCTGTTCGGCGTTGGCGTCGATGGCCCGCAGCGTGATGATGTGGGGACCGGTGCTGAGCTGTCGGGTGACGAGCTCGACGTAGCCTTCGGGGTCGGGGGGGTCGGAGTCTTCGAACTCTCCATCGGCGTCGCTGTGCCAGCTGACGATGAGGTCGCCTGCGGTGAAGTCGCTGTCGACCAGCCCGATGAATGTGACGGTTTCGCCTTCTTCGAACACATCGCCGTCGACGGGTTCGATGATGGACACCGCGGGAGGATTCTCGAGAACCTTGAGCCCACCCAGGCCCTGACAACCCGCAAGCCATGTGACCGCGAGCATCGCTCCAGCGCTGGACAGAACTCGGCGAGATACAGACATCGAAGTCTCCATGGCAACCATCATAGGCCGGGGCTACCACCGTCCTCCCGGATGCGCCGCAGGGACGACAGCTAGATGTCATCACCGTGTAGGCGGCGGAGGTCGCCGAGGTTGGCCTCGATGGGCTGGCGGCATTGTGGCACACACCGCGGTGATCTGGCACAGGAAGTACGCCACGACGGGGCCCGGTCGGCGCCTCCAGGAGACAACGATGGGACGAAAGCGTGCAGGACGGGGCTTCCAGTGGGTTCGAGAGGACCAGGAGGATGAAGCCATCGAGCGCGTGGTCCGCGAGACCAACCGCCAGACCCGCGCCGAAGACAGCGACGTAGAAGGCATTGTCAACCAACTGCTCTCCCGCGGAGTCCGCGAGCGGGCGGAGCTCGACCTCCCCAGCGTCCTGGAAGGGGCCCTGGTCGACCACGGCCGACTGTCCGGCGGCCCGAAGAACCGGAACATGCGTCGCCTCAAGGGACTGGTCCGTGGCCTCGACGATGTGGATGCCTTGCGTGAGGCACTGGCCGGCGAGACCGCATCCGAGCGGCGCGCCCATCAGCTCGAGCGCTGGCGAACCCGCCTCATCACCGGGACCGACGCCGATCTGCAGGCCTTTGTGGATGCCCATCCGGGCGCCGACCGCTCCGCCATTCGTCCACTGATTCGAGCGGCACGAAAAGACACACCAGCCGGACGGAAAGCGCACCAGAAGCTGTTCCAGACCCTCAAGGCGGCGGTCCCCCTCACCAACGTCTGACCGCATCGGCGCGGGACTGTCTCCACTCTTACGGGCGCCACCCACCCCGGTGTCCCGGGTGATAGTCTCCGCCGGTCCGGCCCACGCCCCTTGGAAGGTCCGTGCCCACGCAGCCATCCGCATCGTCCCCGCCTCTCGACACCTTCGGGTCACGCGGGCAGAAGCTCGTCGACCTGCTGACGTTCGTGGTCAGCCTCGGCGGACACCTGCTCGTGGCTGCTCTGGCGGTGGGCTTTCAGGTGGTCACCCTCGACCTCGACGGCCCCGGCGACCCCGACGGCGCCACCGACGCCCCGGTCGGCAACGACGGTGGAGAGGCCGGCGGCGAGGAACTCCAGACGCCCCCGGTTCCGGTCCGAGTGTCGGTGTACACACCCGGCGCGCCCAAGCCCGAAGAGCCGCAAGAGCAGCCCAAGCAAGCCCAGACGCCCCCATCCGACGCCCCGGTCACGGATGCCGCGCCCAGCCAGGAAGGCTCCGGCAACGCCGCGAAGGAAGGGGTGGCCGGCAAGGCCCCCAAGGGCAACAAGAACCCCTGCGAGCCCACCCCCGAGATCCAGAAGGTGGGCGACCACAAGTGGAAGGTCGAGCGCAGCATCATCGACTGGTACGCCGTCCACCTCCGCGAGCTCGAGAAGCAGGCCGGGGTGGCTCCCCACAAGGGCAAAGACGGCAAGCGTGACGGCGCCCGCCTCTACCTCCCCCGCTGCAGCGTCCTCCGGCAGGCCGGCTTCCGTGGCGGCGACGTCGTCCACTCGGTCAATGGCCACAAGGTCACCACCATCGCAAACGGCGTGAAGACCTACGCCAAGGTGCGCAAAGACCGCACCTTGAAGGTCGAGGTCACCCGTCGCAACGGCAAGCAACTCACCCTCACCTACAAGCTCGTGCACTGAGCGCAGGGTCTCGCAGACCCCGCACCCCCGCACGACACCCCCCGGGCACTCCGATGAAGTCCAACTCCATGCTTACCGACTCTCTCGAGCACTTCGGCCTCGAGACGATGCTCGTCCTGTTCATGTTGCTCACCTCGGTGCTGCTCGTGGGCATCGCGTTCGAGCGGGCCATCACCATCGGCTGGATTCGCATGTCGGTGAGCAGCACGAAGGCCACCATCCAGGCCGCCGCCACCACCTCCCTGATGGACGCCCGTGTGGCCGCCAAGTCCATCAAAGGGCCCATGAAGGCGGTGTTCGTGGCCGGTCTCGACCGTGCCCTCGGTCGCGTGAAGGGCCTCCCCGAGCGCGCCATGGCCCGTGAGCGCAAGGCGGTCGCCGCACGGCTCAAGGCCCGCACCTGGATCCTCGCCACCGCCGGCGCTCTGATGCCGTTCGTGGGCCTCTTCGGCACCGTTGTGGGCGTCATGGAAGCCTTCTTCGCCATCGGCGAGACCGGCCAGGGCGGCTTCGCGGTCGTGTCGGTCGGCATCTCGCAGGCCCTCATCGCCACAGCGGTGGGCATCGCGGTCGCGCTTGAAGGCGTGTTCCTCTTCAACCTGGTGCAGGCCTTCTCCAGCAGCCTCACCCGCGACATCGGCGCCCGCGTCGACGAGCTGGGAGAGCTCATCGCCTACCACTCCGAAAACGGGAGCTGAGCGATGCAGGCAGGACCTTCCGGCGGCGGCGAAGAAGAGGAAGACGACGGGATCTTCGCCGAGATCAACATCACTCCCCTCACCGACGTCTTCATGGTGCTCCTCATCATCATGATGGTGGTGTCGTCCGCCGTCGTGGAAGAGGAGAAGGAAGCCGCCTACGAAAAGGCGCAGCTCGCCGAGCGGGCCATGCAGATCATGACCCCCGACGGCGTGGGCGACAGCGACGTGGTCCCCGACGACGTGGTGGTCACGGTCACCCCCGACCGCGTGGTGTTCGTCAACGACAAGGAAGTCCCCACGGCCGACCTCGACGCCAGCTTCCGGGCCATCGCCGCCAAAGACCCCCGCACACGCATCATCCTGCGGGGCGACAAGTCGGCCGACTACGAGGTGATCATGGACGTCATCACCCGCCTCAACGGCGCCGGTCTGGGCAACATCGCGCTGGCCAGCCGCACCTGAGCCCTACTCTGGCGGGGTGGCTCGCTCGGACTCGTTCCAGCCCCAGCAGGCCATCCAGCCTTCGTGGTCGACCGCACAGGTGTGGTGGGCGCCCGCGGACAGCTGCACCCAGCCGTCGTCTTCGGGGGGTGAGGCCTGCCCGTGCACATCGTCGCCCCAGCACACGATGGTGCCGCCCGCCTCGAGACCACAGCCGTGGCCGGAGCCCAGGCTGATGTCGATGAGCTCGGATGCGGGCGGAGTGGCCTGACCGAGGCCGTCTTCGCCCCAACACACGGGGACGCCGGGGACCGACGGCAAGGCGCAAGCGAACATGGCGCCCACATCTACCGCCACAAATGAGCCAGACGCCGGCGACAGGTTGCCGTTGTGGAGGTCTTTGCCCCAGCAGGTGAGTGCGTTGGAGGGGTCGATGCCGCAGCCGAAGTGGTAGCCGAGGTCGAAGTCCTGGAGGGCTTCGGGGGGCGGCTCGGTGGCGCCGTGGCCCTCCCAGCCCCAGCAGTCGAGGATGCCGTCGCGGTCTTGCACGCAGCCATGGGAGTAGCCGAGCGACACGGCCGTCCAGAGGCCGTCGGGGGGCATGGTGGCTTCGTACGTGGGGGCGCCCCAACAGGCGACGATGCCCTCGCCCGCGCCTGCTTCGGCGTCGAGCGCACAGGAGAAGCCCTGTCCCGAGCCGAGCTGTCCCCAGTGGCCTTCGAGGCCCAGGGTGACGTCTTCTCGGGGGTCGGAGGTGGGGGGGCGACCAAAGCAGGCCATCGAGCCGTCGAGCCGCAGGGCACAGGTGTGCTCGACTCCGGCCGCGACATCCTTCCAGTGGGCCACCTTGCTCAGCCGCACCTGCGCGTCATCGCCGGTGTCGTGCACCTCGGGGATGTCGTCGAAGTCGCCCACCGGTACGTCGGTGTCGACGGAGGTGGTGCCGGAGCTGTCGTGGTTGGTCTCGCAGTCGGCCGAGCCCTTGCAGTCGGGGTCGGCGCAGTCCATCACGGCGTCGTTGTCGTCGTCGATGCCGTTGGAGCACTCCCCCGGGTTGAGGCCCTCGCGGTCGGGGCCGCAGCCCATGGCCCACAGGCCGAGCACACCCGGAACCAGCCAACCCATCGCCGGCTTCCTCGAAGACACCCGGACCACGTCAGTCGACGGGGCACATGCGGACTGTGATGCGGACATGACCACTCCTGCGGGCCTATTATCCACTCCGCAACCATCGCCTGCGACTCTTCGACCGCGGATGACGCCCCCGTGCCTACCCACACCCATGCCCGCCGTGCCGCGCCCCTCGCTGCAGCCCTCTTCCTGGGGTCCTGCGGCACCGACGGCACCACCGTGAAGGGCACCGACTCGGTCCCCGACACCGACTCCCACAGCGAAGGGGGCCCGTTCCCCGCAGCGGACGGCCATCCCGCCCTGGTCGGACCGGGTGGCCCTGCCGTCACCTACGCCGAGTCCGACCTCTTCCAGGTCTGCGCCCACCTCGACGGCGGCCCCGAAGACGAAGACCAGCACAACCTCGTGGTGCCCTACAACGGGTACCTGCTCTTGCCATGGGCCCCCGAAGACGGCGCCGGTGGGCTGTCCTTCTTCGATGTCTCCGACCCCTGCGCACCACAGAAGGCCGGCGAGGGCTACACGGTCGACATGCGCGAGACCCACTCCCTGGGCTTCGTACACCTGGGCGACGGCCACCCATCCGCCGGCGACTACACCGTCACCAACGGTGTTCTCGGCATCGTCTTCTGGGACATCACCGACATCACGGCCCCCGAGGCCATCACCTACATGCGGCTCCCCGACGTCTTCTACCCAGACGCCTACGCACGCGTGGTGCTCTCCACATTCTGGCAGTACCCCTGGCTTTACGTGGCCGCCGCCGACAACGGCGTGTTCGTGGTGGATGCCAGCGACCCCCGCGAGCCGCGCCTGGTGGGCGAGTACCGCTTCGACCCCGTGCTGCGGGCCGGCGGTGTGTGGGCGATGGGCAACTACCTGGTGGTGGGCTCGGCCGAACAGACGAAGACCGCCATCCTCGACATCTCCGTGCCCTACGACCCCCGGCCCGTGCCCGGTGGCATCTTCGAACATGTCGACGACGACGGCCATGCGGTCGAGGCCTACCACGCGAACGTGGTGGGCGACTGGATCCTGCAGGCCCGGAAGGAAGACGGCGGTGGCTTCCTGGTCTACGACTGGACCAACCCCATGTCGGTCCAGTACCTCGGCCAGTACCGAACCCCCGACGGAAACTCCGGCTACGTCTTCTATGACGAGGGTCATGTGTTCGTGGGGGAGTCGGAGATGGGCCGTGTCTTCTCGATGGCAGCCCCCGACGACGTCAGCATCGTTGGCACGGCCGTGATCGAGGGCGACATCGACACCGTCACCCCCTACGGCAACGTGGCCATCTACTCGTCGGACGACTCCTCCGAGCCGGGCAAGGCCAGCGCTGTGGTGCCCTGGCAGGCCGATCCCGACACCTCTGGTCCCAAGGTGCTGCGGGTGGAGCCAGCCAACGGCGCCACCGACGTCCCCGACTCCTCGCGCATCGGGATCTCATTCAACGAGATGGTCGAACCTGTGAGTGTTTTCGCTGGAAGCGTCCGCATCTCCGACGCCTCGGGAGCACCCATCGCCGGCTGGCACAGCACCCAGGAGGGCATCGTGTCCTTCACGCCAGCCGCGCCCCTCCCCGCCGGAGAGACCATCACCGTGTCCGTTCCGTCGGGTGGCGTGATGGACCCGAACGGCAACCGAACAGAGGTCGACTTCACCGCGTCCTTCACGGTTCTCGGCACGCCATCGGGCCGCTGACGGTCGGCGACACCAGGGGGGGGATGCCGACAGTCCGGACATTTCCGCTCGCCCCCCCCAGATCAGCCCCACCGTCCACGCTCTCACCGGAATTCCGCGCAAACGTTGTGTCCATCGATGTCATCAACGTGTAAGTCGGATGGAAGACTTGGCGATCTCGACGAAAACGACTACAACCACGACGCTTTCATCGTTCAACGTCGGGGAACACGTTCCGCCGAATCCACCTCCAAACGCCAAGAAGGCCCGCCAAGACGACACACTTGTTGACAACGAAGGATGATTCAGTACATTCGAGTTGTGTCCGAGGGAAGGGTGTCTGTCTCCGGTCGGTCTACGTGTGAGGGTCCAATGTCCACCATCCGTCTTTCTGTCGTGCTCGGCCTCTTCACTGTGGGCTGTGCTGCTGATCCTGCTGCCCAGAAGGGCTTCGAAGCTGGCGAGGTCAACGAGACCGAACAGTCCGAAGACCTCAACACGGTCCCCGTTGGCGAGCTTGCTGGCGGCATGACCCTGATGGACCTCACCGCAGGCTCCTTCAGCATGGGCTCCGCCGACACCGACGAGCGCCGCTACTACGACGAAGCGCTCCACACGGTCGAGCTCTCCGGCGAAGTCGAGATGGGCGTCACCGAAGTCACCCAGCTCCAGTTCCGCGAGTACATGGGCTACGACGCCCCCGACATGTTCGTCGGCTGCGACGACTGCCCCGTGCAGAACGTCAGCTGGGACGAAGCCGCCGCGTTCACCAACGCCCTGTCGGTCTCCCACGAGCTCGAGACCTGCTACACCTGCGACGGCGACGCCCGCGACATCGAGTGTGAGCCGGTCGAAGACCTCTACGCCTGCAACGGCTACCGCCTGCCCACCGAGGCCGAGTGGGAATACGCCTCCCGCGCCGGCGCCGAGACCATCTACTCCGGCGGCGACAACCTCGATGAGTACGGCTGGTACTACTACAACAGCTCGCACCAGATCCAGCCTGTCGCGTCGCTCCGTCCCAACGCCTGGGGCCTCTACGACATGTCCGGCAACGTGCGCGAGTTCACGCACGACTGGTACAGCGAGTTCGAAGAGGGTGCCATCCTCGTCGACCCGGTCGTCCACCCCGCCGATGGCGAGCGTCCAATCGAACGCGGTGGCTCCTACGACTGCATTCCGGACCACCTCCGGATCCAGACCCGCATCATGCACATGAACAGCGACATGTCGCACGACGCCGACCGCGACCGCGACGACTTCGACCGCGAAGACGACGACGCCCCCGGCGAGATTGGCTCCCGCGTCCGCGACGTTCACGTTGGCTTCCGCGTCGCTCGCTCCATCCACTGAGCACGCCTTCGCACCAACCCCCGGCTTCGGCCGGGGGTTTGTCGTTCTCGGGGTCGCTGCACCTTCCACCCACCCACCCGCGATTGGTAGGGTAGCGGCCGCAGTCCACCGAACGTTCGAGAAGACCACCGATGCCGAGTCGCTTCCTCCCGCTGTCCCTGGCCATCACGCTCACGCTGGTCGCCTGTCCCTCGCCGCCCGAGCCACCACCGGGTCCAGGCGCAGGTGGTTCGGTTGCTGCAGGCCCGAGTGCTCCGCCTGCGTCCACCACCGCCAACCCGCCCGGTGGCGGCCCAGCCGACGGCGCGGCCAACAACAACCAGCGCCCGGCACCGGTGGGCACCGCCACTCCGCAAGGCAACCCCACCGGTCCCCCCGTGCCGCCCGCCGAGGGTCCGCACGCCGGCGAGTTCGACCCCAACGCCGGCAAGGGCACCGAAGACGACCCCATGGCCCAAGAGCTCAAGCTCGTGGCCCCGCAGAACCGCCAGTCCGACATCAAGGCCGGCGCACACTACGTGGTGAAGGGCAAGGTGGAGGGCGCCTGCTCCGGCTCGATGCGCATCGACGTTCTCGAAGACCTCAAGGAACCGCCCAAGCCCGGCTCCGCGCCTCCAGGCCCGCTCGCCGCGGTCGACCTCCCCGCACCCGGCGCCTTCGAAGTCGCCGTGCCCAAGGGCAAGACCGTCGCCCTCAGCGCAGTCTGCGACGCCAACAACGACGGCATCATCGGCGGAGCCGAGCCTGTGTCCGAGCCCGATGGCGCCGCTGGCATCTCAGCTGCCAAGTCGGGCGTCACCCTGAAGCTGGTGGTCCCCGGCGCCTGACCCCATCCACCGGGCAGGTGTCGGTGGTGCGCTCCACGGTGTGCACCCCCACCGGAAGCGGCGCGGGCGGCAACCAGCCGGTCGGTGCCGGTGCAGCACCCAGCGGCTGGAACGGAGGCACGGCGACCGGTTCTTGCGCTGACGCACCCAGGTCGACCAGCACCCAGGACTCGGAGCGCCCCACTTCCCAGGCACCCGCAGCGACCATCGCACCGCCAATCGACGCCGCCTCGTCTCCCAGGACATCCGCACGGAGGGCCACGTAGCGAAGCCCTCCCCGCTGCATGCACCGCACGACTGCCAGCCAGTCTGTGGCCTGTGCACTCTTGACCGGGGCCCAGTCGTCCCACCGCGACACCCCGGGAAACACCGACGCAGCGATGGGCTGCTGGTGTCGCAGCTGCGCGATGAAGGGCACCCCGGGCGTCAGCCGACGGTGGGGCAGGTCGCGTGGGATGGTGACCACCACTCCGGGGGCGTCCAGCTGGTCGAAGATGGGGTCTGTCCGGGTGTCGGTGACCTGCGCCAGCGGCGGCAGCGCGAGGGCCCGCTCGAGCACCAGGAGCGCGAGCAGCACGCCCCGCCCCGGCTTGGAAGACACCCCGCTCCACGCCGCCCCCACCACAGCGGTCAGGAGCAACGCGAGCGGCATGGTGAGCTGTCCGGGCTCGGGCCACGCCCCCAGCAAGGGCACCACCCACACCGAGAGCGCGTAGATGGGGTTCAGGCGCCCGAGGGGCCACGGACCGAGCGCCCAAGCGAGCAGCAGCCCGAGCACCAGCCCCCACCACACCGTCCGGCGGTCTCGCCACTGTGCCAGGCCCCACACCACCAGGCCTGTGGCCACCAACCCGAGGTGCTCACCGCGCACGAGGAGGTCGCCTTCTTCCAGGAACGCCGGCGTAGCGGGCCACCACAGCGATGCCGGTGTGGCCGCTCGCACCACGGCGCCGCCCGGTCCGAGCAGTCCGTGCCGACCGGGTTGTGGGGCCAGCGACAGTGGGTCGGCGGACCAGCCCCGGCTCAGCGCGAACGCCCCCGCCAGCAACACCAGCCCCAGCGCCCACGGCCGGAGGTACCGCGCCACAGACACCTCTCGCCGCAGCCCCAGCCCGGCCACCATCAGCAGCGTGCCCACCCAGGCCCACACCCCGCTGTGCAACGCGAGCGGCGCCAGCAGCACCGCCGGCACCCAGCCCCCCTCCCCCGTGCGCGCACGCCGCAGCATGCTCGCCACCAGCCAGGGAAGGAGCGCGACACTCAGCCGTTCGTGCACGCCTGAAGCCACCGGGTACGCCAACAGCGGCTGACCCATCACCGCCAGCGCCGCCGCGAGCGTGGCCCCGCCGGTGGTGGCGCCCAGCGCTCGTGCGAGCCGCGCCACCCCCAGCCCCGCGGCGAACAGCATCCCCCACACCCACACGTTGGCGGACAGTGCGGGGCCGCCAAGGGCCGTGAGCGGCGCCAACAGCCACGCCGGCAGAGCCATCGGGTCGAGCAAGAGGCCGCCAGATGGGCCGTTCAGCGCATCGGTCCAGGGCCAGGAGGCGAGCGTGGCGGGCGCGTGCCAGTACGACCAGATGTGCTTGGCGCCATCGGCCAGAGGATGGCCCGGCACCCACCGAGTCGGATCCAACCACGCCGGGCCGAGCACCGCAGACGCACCGAGACCGGAGGCGATGGCCGGAAAGCGCCACCATTGGCGGGAGGGAACCATGGTCCCGCCCTATCGAGCGAACCGGCCCGGGTCTCCTCCAGATGCCGTCGCCTGCCGGTCGACATCCACGCCACGTGGCACTCTGTGCCGAGCGCAGGCCACCCTTCGGAGCGGGTCCATGGACGCCCCCACCCCCATCCCCACTTCCACATGGCGGCACACAGCTGTGCTGGTGGTGGGCTGCGTGCTGCTGGCCGTCCTGTTGCGGGCCCCCCTCTCCGTGTCTCTCGACGCCGTCCCCCTCGACCCCAACACCCCTCTCCACGCCATCGCCGCGCGCCAGATCGCAGGCTTCGGCTCCCCCACCGTGCTCGCCATGATCGACCCTCCCACGGGCGTTCCGGTCCGCATCGTGGCCTGGCCTATGGTGCTGCTGGCTGCCCCCTTCGTGGGCTTGCTGGGCTCGCTCGCCGCGGTCAACATCGCCACCACTCTCCTCCTGGCCTTGCAGGGGCTCGCGGTCGCGTGGGCCGCCCGCGTGTGGGGCATCGGCCCATGGGGACAGCGCTTCGGGGCGGTCGCCGGCATCTCGGCACCGGTCGTGCTGCACGCCCAGAGCCTCGGCCGACCCGAAAACCTCGCCTTTCCGGCCTTCGCTCTGCTGGTCGTCGCAGCCGCCCAAGCCCACCTCGGCCGCCGTGTCGCGTTGGGCGCCCTCGGGCTCCTGGTCGCCGCATTCTCATCCCCCTACCAGGCGGTGCCCGCCGGCATCCTGCTCATCACGCTGCTCGGGTTCTCGGGGTGGCGCCCCCAACGCCGGGCCCGACCCTGGCTTGAAGTCGCCGGGATCGCCCTCGCTGCCGGCATTCCCACCGTTGTCTACTTCATCGGCGCGGCCGCCGGAGACGCCGGTGAAGCGGCCTTCACCACCTCCCCACCCGAAGCCTCCGCCGCCGCGGTCACGGGCTTCGGCGAGCTCACCTGGCCGCGTGCGATGGCCCATGGCCGACCGGTCTACAGCCTCGATGTCGCCGCCCGTCTCGCCGACTTCCGAGTGGGGGTGGCGCAGTTCGGACCCGAGTGGGGCGTGCGCTCCGCCAGCCAGGTGTCGTGGCTGGGCCATGTGCTCCTCGGGCTCGGGCTCGTGGGCGCCTGGAAGCTCCGGCACAAGCGCTTCGTGCCGCCCCTCGTGCTCATGGGTGTGGCGGCTGTGGTCTGTGCCCTCGGCCCCGACCTCCGCATGTGGAGCGAGCGTCCCTGGAACATCCCCCTGCCCTGGGCCCTCGCCGCGAGCCTGCCGGGACTGGATGCTCTGGTGGCCACGTCGCGCTTTCTCTCCGGCACCGTGTTCGCCTTGTGCATCGGTGCAGCGGCTCTGGTGGACCGCTGGCCGCGCAGGGGCTGGATGGTCGCGGTGGTGGCCGTCCTCGTCGACGGCGCATGGCGAACCCCACGGGTCTGGCCGGTCCCTGCCGCACACACCCGCTTCACCGAGGTGGTCGCCCAGCTTCCCCCCGGTCCCGTGGCGTTCTGGCCCCCCATCGACACCATCCCCGCCCAGAACCACGAGCTGGCCGCGGCCATCGCCGACCGCCACGTCCACATGCTCTCCCTCGAGCGCGAGACGCCCCCCGACTGGGTGCGCCGCCTCTCCCAACAGGGCGTGGCGAGCTTCGTGAACCTGGCGGCGCACGTGGAGGATGGCCTGCTCACCCGCGGTGGCACCCGGGTACCACAGGAAATCCGCGATGAGCAGTCCCGCACCATGCTGATGCGCGAAGAGACCTGCGTGGACGGCATGTGCTGGCGCCCCTTCCGCCTGGATGCCCACAGTGGCCAGCACGGGTCGCGGCGATGAGCCTGCGCGACCGGGCGTGGGTGGTGGGGCTCGTGGTGGTGGGCGTGCTCTGGATGACCTGGCCATTGCCGCTGGAGCTCGGAACCGCCTGGACATCCGCCCGTGCAGAAGGCGACCTCGCCTGGAGCCTCGTCCTGCACGACTGGACCACCGATGCCGTGTTCGGAGCCGGCACCTGGTCCGCCGACCCACGCGTCTGGCACCCCCATGGCGGGTCGCTGGCCACCAGCGCCTGGAATCTTGTGGCGCTGCTCTCGACAAGCTGGCTGGGCATCGGCACCGAACCGCTCACCGCATGGCACCGGAGCATGCTGTTCATCGGCATGCTCAACGGACTCGGTGGGGCGTGGCTGGGGGCTCGGGTGGGCGGTCGGGCCGGCAGTGTGGTGGGGGCCATCGCCTGCGCATGTGCGCCGCTCGCCTGGTTCGAGATGTGCGAAGGACGCCTCGAGCAGGGACTCATCGGCCCCCTGGCCGTGTGGATGGCCGAAGCGTGGGCGCTGTCCCGCTCCCCGCGTCCGGTCCTCGCCGGCCTCGCCCTCGCGCTGGTGGCCGCCACCTACTGGTTCCTGGGGCCCATCGCGCTGGTGGTGGGCCTCGTGCTGCCCCTCATCGGCCCCCACCGCTCCACGGCCCCCCTTCGGGCGCATCCCCGACGGCTGCTGTGGGGCCTTCTGGTATGTGCGGGGGTGGTGGCCGTGGCGCTGCTACCCGTGGCGTCGGCGGCGTGGTCGGGGGCCCAGAATGCCGCAGTGGTGGACCCCATGCTCGGTCGGGTCCAGCGTCTGGCGAGCGGTGTCTCCCCGTGGGCCCTCCTCACCGGCGGCCCCCTCCCAGCCCATCGCCTGCCGCTGGTCGCCCTGCCCCTGCTTCCCCTGGCCTGGCGCCACGCAGCACTCCGTCCCTGGGTTGCAGCCATGGGCCTCGCGGGGGTGTTGGCTGCCGGCTCCATCGTCGCGGTCGACCAGCAGCCGCTTCTCATCGCTGGCATGGAGCTCTCCCTCCCCCTGCGGCTCTTCGACGTCCTGCCCTCCTTCCAGCGCTTCTGGTGGCCCGACCGCATCGTCGCGCTGGTGGCCGTGGCCGCTGCCGGGGGCCTGGCTGCTGGTGTCGCCCTGCTCCCCGCTCGGCTCCGCTGGCCGGGAGTCGCGGTCATCGCCGCATTGTGGGCCATCGACGGACGCGCACAGCTCCGCGCAGCCGTCGGCTCGGGCGACCCCCGGATTCCCGCATCTCCGCTCGACCCCGACCCAACGGGAGGGTTCTTCGCCCGTCCCACCGTCCCGAGCGCCCCCGGGACCACCCCCGCCATCATCGGGCCCTGGTCCACCACCGCAAACATCATTCCCCTGGTCCTGCTCGAGACCGGCCGACCGCTCGTCCGTGGAGATGGTGCAGCCGACCGACGTCTGTGGCCCACCCCCTTCGCCACCCACGTCGACCACAGCCCGGTCCTCACCGCGCTCTCCACCGGCGCCACACTCTCCCAAGACACCCTCCAGCAGGGCAGCTTCGACACCATCCTGTGGCTGGGCGACCACCAGCGAGACGCCTGGACCACACTCCTCGGCTGCGAGCCGGTCCGCGATGGACCGTGGGCCTCATGGGACCGCTCCCGTCCGGAGTGCCGATGAACACCCGCTTCCTGATGCTGCTCGCCGCAGGGTGCACCGGCACCGACCCCACACCCCTCCCCTCCGTGGACTGCACCACCACCCCCTTCGCAGTCCCGTGTACGGCAGACTTTCGCGCCCGCAGCGTGCCCGCCCACCGAGGGATGCGCTGGGAAGAAGACCCCACCTTCCTGCTGACCGGCCACACCGTCCCCAGCCTCGTCCACCTTCCAGGCGGCGGACACCTCCTCATCTCCACGCCCCAGGGCCGCCGCGGCACCCTGTCCATCCACCACAGCACCAACGGTCGCACCTGGCAGTCCCGCGGCATGCTCCCCACCCACCTCCTCCCCCGCGAGTGTGGGCGCGTCTTCCTCGATGCCGCCGCACAGCCCCTTCCCGACGGACGCATCCGCCTGCTGGTCGAAGGCTGGATGGCCCCCACCGGCCAGGCCAACCCCACCGCAAGCGGTCCACCCAAGCCCGGAGACGACCCCGGCACCCGCCTCTGCGCCCTCATCTCGTCCGACGGCCACACCTGGACCGCCGAAGGCACCGGTCCGCTGCTCCCCACCGACGGCAGCACCTGGCCCAGCGTCCCCGCCGTGTCGCTCGACCCCGAAAACGGCGCCCCACGGCTCTTCTTCGCCGACACCTACCCCGGTCGCGACGCCGTCCGTCGGGCCACCAGCCCCAATGGCCAGGCCTTCACCCCCGACTCCACCGGCCGCGTGCTCCCAGAACGCCACGTCGACCCCGACCCCACCTACGTGGCCGGCACCACCCGCATCCGCCTCTACCACACCTGGGACGCCCTCAGCGGCGAGCTGGGCGTGGCCGAGAGCGACGACGGTGGGCGCTCCTTCGACAACCTGAAGAAGCTCCCCGGGCTCTCGGGACAGGTGTGTCACACCCCTCCCGAGCAGCCGAGCCCCCCCGACCTGTGCCGCCTGGACCCCGCGTTCATCGCGCTCTCCGACGGCACCTTGATGCTGTACTACAGCCGCTTCCAGACCACCGCAGACGGACGCGAGGTGGTGGGCATCGGTCGGGCCATCGCCGTGGACTGACGCTCAGGCCACCGCAGCAGCCGGCGGCACCGGGGGGCCCCAGGGGATGCAGCCGGTCGAGCCGTCGTAGTCGGGGCCGTACACACACTCGAGGTAGGCATCGGAGTCGATGCCATGTTCATCCTCACACCAGCCCATGAGCTCGTCGCAGCAGGCCGCGATGTCTTCGGCCGAGGTGCAGTCGGGTGCGTCCGAGATGTCGGTGGTGCCGGAGTCGTCGGTGGTGGTGCCGTCGTCGCCGCCATCATCGGTGGTGCCGTCGTCGCCGTCGGAGCCTCCGCCATCGGTCCCGCCGGTTCCATCCGAGCCATCGTCGCCGGAGCTGTCGTCGCCAGAGCCTCCGTCGTCGCCAGAGCCTCCCTCGTCCCCTCCGTCGCCAGGCCCCACATCGTCGGTGAGGTCGACGTCTTCATCGGACTTCTGGGTGTCTTCTCGACAGCCGGCGGTGGAGAAGGCCAGGACAACGCTGGCAGCGGCAAAGAGCGCCTTGCGATGCAGGGCGGAGCGTGCGGACATGGGTGAAGCCATGGGGGCCTCCGGGGGTTGGATGGGCTCAAGCAGACAGGAGTGAGGCGGAGCGGGCGAGGGCGGCATCCCACGCGGGTCGGGCGGCGAGGTGGGCCTTCTCGAGACCGGGGACGATGACCGTCTCCATGGTGTCGAAGAAGACGTCGCGGGCGAACCCACCGTCGCAGACGCCGGCAGCAGCGGCATCTTCGGCCACCACCCCCAGCACGGGCAGCTTGGGAAGCTCGTGGGCGACCTGGTGGGCGAACGCCTCGATGAGGTAGGTCGAGAGGCGCTCACGGGTGTCGTCGTCGAGCAGTGGGGCGCAGAGGCCCAGCACCCGCCATCCCAGCCGGGCGTGGGCCACCTCATCGGCGAGAATGCTGGACAGCACGGTGCCCAGGGCCGAACCTTCGAGCTCGGCCTGCTCCGCCCGGATGATGGACACCGCGATGGTCTCGGACATGCAGCCCACACTGATGATGTTGCGCAGCGCCCCTTCGAGCGGACTCACCTCGGGATGCATCGGGACCGCTTCGAGCGGCGGCAGGCGCGCCACAGCCGTACCACCGAGCGCCTGAACCACAGCGGCACACAGCTCGGCGTGGCGAAGCTCGTCGCACACCGCATCGGCGACACCAGACAGCACGTCGGGCGGGAGGGCGGCGCGCATCAGCTGCCCCACCAGTGCGCCCCACACCTGCGCCGAGATGTGTTCGTTCACCATCCGGCCCCGCCAGGTGCGGATGGCCATCCCACGCGCATCGTCAGAGAGCTCGGGGAGGTCGGGGAGGTCGACCGCCCGCTTTGTGGCCGCCTGTCGAAGGTCGAGGATGGGGGACCCGGTTGGGTCTTGCCGAAACGTGGTGCGCATGGGGCCTCCGTTCACAGTCGAAGGTAGCGCAGGCGATTGTCCCCGGTGTCGGTATATTTGGTACAGCATTGTTTGTGAATCACATACAATCTTCCGGCGCCACCCGAGGGTTGCAATCGCCTTGAAGCAGGCACCCCTCGCCATTTCACGGGCGCTTCGGTAGTCTGCCCCGACCCGTGCCAGCGGCGGCACACCCCCTGCAATTCGACGCCACGGAGGGATCCATGGTCCCCAGCTCCTCTCGTCTCCTGCTCCTCGCGGCAGCCATCGGCTTCTCCGGCTGCACCATCAACCTCAACGGCAAGGGCACCGTCAACAACGACGGCAACGGCGGCAACAACGGCGGTGGCAACGACCAGTCCTCGAGCCAGGACAGCGAAGACCCCTCTTCCGATGGCGGCTCCACCGGCTCCAGCCTCTCCAACGGCATCTTCGTGATCGACCTCCACGACGACGGCTACATCTGCGACGTGGTGTGGGACCTCGACGGCACCGGCACCGACTGCGACGGCTGCGACCTCGCCTTCGACGTCGACCTCACCAACGAAAGCGGCAGCTGCGGCCTCGGCGGCACCCTCTCCGGCGAGCTCGTGTGGGCCAACGGCGCGGTCTACTTCGACGGCGGCTACATCGGCCAGGGCTACAACAACAGCGAAGTCGCGGTGTTCTACACCAACGGCTACGTCTACGGCGCCTACTACGACTACTACTACTATGGCGGCGGCTACCTCGACTAGGCCGATTGAGGACGCGCCACGGTCCTCCATGCACCCCGACATCGACCTCGACTCCCTGCGCTGCTTCGTCGCCGTGGCCCACACGCTCCACTTCCGGGCCGCGGCCGACCAGCTGGCGCGCTCTCCCGCCGTGGTCTCCGACCGGGTCCGCCGCCTCGAAGACACCCTCGGCGTGGCCCTCTTCGACCGCACCACACGGCGCGTGGCGCTCACCGACGCCGGCCACCGGCTGCTGCCCCACGCCCGGCAGATGCTCTCCGACGCCGACCGCTGCGCCACCGTCGCCCGCGGGGACGGTCGCCCCGTGCCCTTCGCGCTCACCATCGGCACCCGCTACGAGCTGGGCTTGTCGTGGCTGGTGCCGGCCCTGGGCCCCCTGTGCACCCAACGTCCCGAGCGCACCCTCCACCTCTACATGGGCGACACCGCCGACCTCCTCGACCGCCTCGAGCGCGGCCGCCTCGACGCCTGCGTGCTGAGCGCCACACCACGCCGCCCCGACATCCGCCAGGCCCTCCTCCACGAAGAACAGTACGTGTTCGTCTCCGCCGCCGATGGTCCCACCACAGCCGCCGAAGCCGAGCGCTTCACCCTGGTCGACGCCACCCCCGACCTCCCACTCTTCGCCTACTTCCGCGACCGCCAGCCCGACGCCGCCCGCTGGCGCTTTGGCCAACACCTCTACATGGGCGGCATCGGGGCCATCCGCGCGGTGGTGCGCGCAGGCTCCGGCGTGGCGGTGCTCCCCCACTACTTCGTCGCCGACGACCTCCAGCAGGGCATCTTGAAGGCCATCGCCCCACCAGGAGCCCTCGCCCGCGACCACTTCCGGCTGCTGTGGCGGGCCGACCACCCCCGAGATGGGGAGCTGGCCCGCCTGGCCGAGTCGTTGCGCAGGTTCCCGCTGCAGTAGCGACTACGCACGAACGGCGATGATGCCCCGGAGCTCATCGGCCAGCTCGATGCCTGGCATGTACATCTCGCGGGCCTGCTTGGCGGCCGTGCCCTGCGGCATCATCGACAGGCCGATGTCGCGAAACCAGGTGCCCACGGGGTTTTCCCAGTGTGCCATCGCACCGATGCGCCAGGAGGTCTTCTGCACCTGTGTGACGCGGTCGCGGCGGGTGCCGTCGAGGTGGTCGGCCAGGCGCTCGGGTGCGACGCCTCCACTGCCGAGCGCGATGGCCACGGCTGCGGCGTCTTCGATGGCCATGCCCGCCCCCTGCCCCATGTTGGGGGTGGTGGCGTGACCCGCATCTCCGAGCAGCACCACGCGCCCCTTGCCGAAGGTGATGTGGGGCTGGTCGCGGAGGTCGCCGTGGTGGATGGGGACCGCCTCGCCGGCCTTCACCCGGGCCTGGAGCTGGCCGAGCACTTCGTCGAGGCCATCGTGCATGCCGCCGAAGATGGAGACCACATGCTCGACCGTGGCCGTCTCGGGAGTCGGGGTTCCGGGCGGCGCGGACAGCACCAGGTAGCCGTAGACTCGACTGCGAGAGAGGGGGACGAGGCCGGCCCGGCGCCCCTTGGCCCACCGTTCCATCGTGATGATGGGGACTTCGCTCGAGACGGTCTCGGCGAAGCGCCAGCAGGTCTGGCCCGAGTAGCGGGTGCCGGTGGAGCCGTAGAGGCAGCGGCGGACCGTGGAGTTGATGCCGTCGACGCCCAGCACGAGGTCGAAGCGGGTGCTCTCGCCATCTTCGAAGATGACGTCCACGTGGTCGTCTTGCGGCCGCAGCACCATCACCTTCCGGCCCAGCTCGAGCGTGCCGCCCAAGGCTTCGAGGTGGCGGACGAGGGTGGCTTGGAGGTCGGCGCGGTGCACGTTGAGCGACGCAAACGGCAGCCCGATGTCGTCGGAGTTGCCCTGCATCAGCACTCGGCCGCCATCGCTCACCATCTGGAAGCGGCCGATGGAGACGGAGTCTTCGGGTGCAAAGGTGACGCCGAGGGCATCGAAGATGGCGCTGCCGTTGCACTGGATGGTGATGCCCGCGCCGACGGTGCCCAGAGTGGGGGCCTGTTCGACCACGCGGACGGGCAGGCCGACCTTGAGCAGGGCGATGGCGGTGGTGAGGCCACCGATGCCGCCGCCGACGACGAGAATGGATGGGGGGGTCATGGAGACACCGCTGGGTTGGGGGGAGCGAGGAGGGAGGGGTCGGCGCCGAGGCCCACGAGCTGGACGACCAACAGGCGGCGGAAGGCCAGGGCCTGGATGGCGGGCGCTTCCGGCGCGCCGGGGTCGCCCATCGTGCCGGCGAGGCCGCCGATGAGGGTGATGAGGTACGCCGAGAACCACCCGTGGGCGGCCAACATGCCTCCCTCCGGCAGCCGGGTGAGCTCGCCACGGTGCAAGGCCGCCCGATACAGCGCAGCCAGCTCGACCAGGAAGCGCTCGAAGTTGGGATCTGCGTGCGACTCGGGGAAGAGCGACGCCACGAACATCTCGCGAGACAACGCGGGATGCCGGGCGTACGCGGCGTAGAGCACGCGGGCGAGGTGCGTGAGCTGGTGGGCGAGCGGGGCGGTGGGGTCGACCGTCTCGAGGCCGAGCTCCACGGCGTGGCCGATCTGGTGGTGGAAGCAGGCCATCAGCAGGCCCTGCTTGTCGGAGAAGTGGGCGTGGATGGTGCCCACGCTCACGCCGGCTGCACGCGCCACATCGCGGATGGTGGTGCCCGCGAAGCCCTGCTGCACGAAGCGGTCGCGGGCGGCGCCGAGGATGGCGGCTCGGGTGCGGGCTTTGCGCTGGGCACGGTCGACCATTCAAGCTCCAGGCCCACAACTGAACACGTTCATTGAACACGTTCAACCAAATTCTGTGTCGCGGACCGCTCCGTCTCTTCTCCCGGGCGTCCACGGACGGTAGGGTCCGCCGGCTCGACCTTCCACCCGAGCGTCCCCATCGGAGGCACCATGGCCGACGCAAGCCCCGCCGCAAGAGGCACGGGCTACCGCGAGATCAGCGCCCGAGCCATCGTGCTCGGCATCATCCAGGGCATCACCATGACCGCCGCGTTCACCTACGCCGGCCTGAAGCTGGGCTTCGGGGTGAGTGGGTCGAGCGTGGCCGCCATCATGGGGCTGGTCATCCTGCGCGGGGTGTTCCGCGACGGCACCATCGTCGAGAACAACGTCAACCAGACCGTTGCCAGTGGCATCAACACCGCTTCCGCGGGCGTGGTGTTCACCGTCCCGGCGCTGCTCCTGCTCGGCCTGGACTTCAACCCCTGGATGCTGGTCATCGCCGCGGTCGCCGGCTCGTTCATGGGCATCGTGGTCATCATCCCGCTCCGCAAGCAGATGGTGGAGCTCGACCGCCTGCGCTTTCCGTCCGGCACCGCCGTGGCCACGCTGCTCAAGGCCACCGCCTCGGGGCGGGAGAAGGGCATCCTCCTGGGCATCGGGGCCGTCTCGTCGGCGCTGATGGTCATCGGGTTGGAGCTGGACTTCGTGCCCGAAGAGTGGGACGTCGGCGCGCTCATCGGCCTGCCGTCGTACCTGGGCGTGGCCCTGTACCTGTCGCTCATGAACCTGGGTGCAGGCATGCTCTCGGGCCGCGGCGGCATTCCCTTCTTCCTGGGCGGCGTGCTCGCGTGGTGGTTCCTGGCCCCCGTGGCCGTGACCATGGGCTGGATTCCGGACGAAGTGGCCAGCGCGGGCGGAACCGTGGACTTCCTCTACGGCACCATGTTCCGCCCCCTCGGCATCGGCATTCTCATCGGCGGCGCGCTGATGGGCGTGGTGCTCGCATTTCCCGCCATCAAGGCCGCCCTGCAGAGCCTCGCCTCGGCCGTGAAGGTGAACCAGGCGGATGGCAGCAGCGGACCGGCCGATGAGCTCCCCGCCACCGTGCTCTACGTGGGTGTGGCGCTGTCGGCGGTGGTGCTCACAGCCGTGGTGTGGTTCCTCGACCCCTCGCTCGGCATCCCACGCATCCTCACCGCAGGCATCGCGGGCACGCTCTGGATCTCGGTGGCGGGCCTCATCGTGGCCCAGGCCACCGGCATGACCGACATCTCGCCGCTGTCGGGGCTCGCGCTCATCGCGGTCACGCTGCTGCTCGGCATCACGGGCGCGGTCGGCACCGGGGCGGGCCTCGAAGATGCCACCGTGCAGGGCGCAGTCGTGGTCGCGGTGGCTGTGGGCGTGGCCGTGTGTGTCGCCACCAGCCAGTGCGCCGACATGATGCAAGACCTCAAGACCGGCCACCTCGTGGGCGCCCGCCCCGCAGCCCAGCAGGTTGTGCAGTTCGGCGTGGCCTGGATCGGACCGCTGGTGGCCATCGGCACCATGATGCTCCTGTGGACCACCACCGACGGCACGCCGGGCTTCGGTCCGCAGAGCACGGCGTGCTTGGAAGGCGCTGGCGACTGCTTGTCCGCTCCGCAGGCCGGCGCCCTCGAAGGCATGATTCGGGGCGTGGTCGATGGCAACGCACCCGTCGACAAGTATCTGGCCGGGGGCATCCTGGGCGGAGCCGTCACGCTGTTCCCGGTGGGGGGACTCGGCGTGCTCCTGGGCCTGGCGATGTACCTGCCCTTCTCCATCACGCTCGGCTACGGCATCGGCTGCATGGTGACCATGGGCCTGCGCAAGTGGAAGGGCACCCGCTGGATCGAAGACAAGGTGGTGCCGCTCGCTGCTGGCCTCATCGTGGGGGAGGCGCTGACCGCCCTCATCATCAGCATCGCCAAGATCTTCGGGGGAGGCTGACATGAAGGCCGCATCGTGGATTCTCTTCATCCTCGGCACGCTGCTGGCCACCGCTGCCGGCGCCCACGACCCACCCATGTGGGGACCCTTCGGCGGCGGCATCGCCATGGCGGTGGTGGGCGCCATGGTCCTCCGACGCGAGCTGGCCCGGGCGACTGGAGGGGGCGAAGACGACGACTCCATCTCCGACCTCCCCGGCCTGAAGACCGCGCTCACCGACCTCACCGGCCACATCGCCGGGCTGGCTGCGCTCCCACAGGGTCAGCCCGACCTCCGCGAGAAGCTCGAAGGTGTGCTGCTCGACCGCCTGCTGCCGGTGGTGGAGGCCCGCACCTTTCTTCAGAACGCCCACGGCGTCGAAGCCTACGCGCGCGTGTTCACACCTCTCGCGAGCGGCGAGCGCTGCCTGAACCGCGCATGGTCGGCCCTCGCCGATGGCAACCCGGCCGAAGCGCACATCCAGCTCGGACGGGCCCGCGGTCACATGGAAGTGGCGTTGAAGGGGTGGCCGTCCTGACGGTCAGCTGCCTCCGTGCACCGCCGCCACCCGGTCCACCACCGACCACAGCTTCGTGCGCCGGGCCAGCTGCGCCGCACGGGCGGTCTGCACAATCTGCTCGGGCTTGCGCGCCCCCACGATGGCCGCACCGATGCCCGTGCGCGAGAGCACCCAGCCCACCGCTAGAGTGGGCAGCGGCACCCCCACCTTTCGAGCCACACGCTCCAGGTCGTCGATGAGCGCGCGGGCGTGCACAAAGCGACGGCCTGAGAAGCGCTCGTCCCATGACCGCTGGTCGGTGTCGGGGAAGCGCGGCAAGGCACGGAAGCGTCCGGTGAGCAGGCCTCGCACGAGGGTCTCGTAGGCCAGGGCCGGCACCGTGTGACCGTGGGCGTCGGGGCGGCACACCTCGTCGCGCAGCGCGGACTCGAACTCGCGGCGGAGCAGGCTCATGGGGGTCTGGAGCGTGGACATGGAGCCGAGCTTCCGCGCTCGGGCCACCGTGGGGGCGTCGTAGTTGCAGAGGCCCCAGGCACGCACCTTCCCGGCGTCGCGCAGGGACTCGAGGGCCGCCACCGAGTCGTCGAAGGCAGCGCCATGGTCGCAGGGCCAGTGCACCTGGAGGAGGTCGATGCGGTCGCGGCCCAGCCGGTGCAAGCTCGCGTCGCAGTCTTCGCGGATGTGGGCCGGGTGGAGGTCGCTCTCGGCGTGCCCGGATGCCGTGCCCTCCCAGCGGACGCCCACCTTGGTGGCCACAATGACGTCGGGGCGGCCGTTCAGCGCCTTCGCCACCAGCGTGTCGGCGTGGCCCTTGCCGTAAAGCGGGGCGGTGTCGAGCCAGTTGATGCCGGTGTCGAGGGCGGCGTGGATGGTGCGCACCGCGCGGTCGTCGTCGTGGTCGTCGCCCCAGTAGTCGCGGCCGAGGGTCCAGCAGCCGAGGCCCACCCGCGTGAGCGCGAAGTCGGCATGGGGAATCGAGACGGTGTCCATCGCCACCTCCGGCATGGGTCCTCCGCTGTAGCCCGCGGCCTGCCTGCCCCCGATGCCTCCCACCGCACGCGCTGTGTGCGATCATGGTCGCCCGGAGTCGGAGTGTCCCCGTCCCCCCCCACCCTGCGCCTGCGTGCGTGTGTGATCGACCTCGCCGCGCGGCTGGCCGTGTTCGCCGACCACGAGCAACCTCTGTCGCGGCTCGAGGCCTCGCTGCTGGCGTACTTGTCTGCGCGCCCCGGCACGGTGGTCTCCCGTGACGAGCTGCTCGTGGAGGTGTGGGGGTACCCGAAGCCCGTGGCCACCCGCGCCGTCGACAACACGGTCTTGCGCCTGCGGAACCGCATCGAGGTCGACCCCAAGGCCCCCGACCACCTCACCAGCATCCGAGGGGTGGGGTACTGCTTCGTGCCGCTTCCGGCCGACCGCACCGCCGAGCGACGGGGGAGCTTTCACGGTCGACAGGCCGATCTCGCCCGCCTGGAGGCCATCCTCGGCACGGGCGCACGGCTGGTCACCGTCCACGGCATCGGGGGCGTGGGGAAGTCCCGCCTGGTGGCCGAATGGGCCGCACGCACCGGCACCACGGTGGTGGAAGCCGCCGAGGGAGTCACCGGTCTCACCGCTCGCATCGCCCTCGCCCTGGGCATTCCGCTCCCTGCAGGGCTGTCGGGCGCCGGGTGTGTCGACCGCACCGTCCAGGCGCTGGCTGAGCGGGGTCCCCTGCGACTGGTGGTCGACCAGCTCGACGATGCCGTGGCCGCCGCCCGAACCGTCTTCCCCGCCCTGGTGGCGCGTACGCAGCTCGACCTCATCTGCACGTCGCGGATTCGCCTGGACCTCCCCGAGGAGCAGGTTCTCGCCCTCGGTCCCCTCTCCGACGCCGATGCCCACACGCTCCTCGCCGCGCGGACCGGCCAGGACCTCGACGCCAGCGTCCTGGCCCCCATCCTGGCGCGCACCGACCGACTCCCCCTCGCCCTCGAGCTCGCCGCCTCGCGCCTCCGCAGCCTGGGCACCGACCCCCACCTCGACCCCGAGCTCCCCCCACTCGACGCCGCCCATCGCGCCTCGTGGCAGCGCCTCTCCCCCCGCGCACGCCGCGCCCTCGAAGCGGCAGCGTTGTACGACGGCGACATCTCCTTCGCCGATGTCCACGCCACCCGGGCCATCCCACGGGCGGAGCTCGCACGGTCGGTGGGCGAGCTGGTCGACGCCGCATTGCTGGTCCCCACACCCATTCCAGGTCGGTTCCGACTGCTCACCACCACCCGCCGCTGGGTACGCCGCAGACAAGGGGACACACCAGCCCGCCTCCGACTCGCGGCCTCCCACCGCCTGGCCCGCGCCGAAGCCCTGGCCGCCGGCATCCACGGTCCCGATGGCATCGCAAAGCGCCGCCAGCTCCACCGGTCCGCGCCATCACTGCACGCCTTCGCCCAGCGCATGCTCCACGCCGCAGACACCCCCGACGACCGCCGTCTCGCCGTCCGCCTCTTCCTGGTCCCGGGTCCGGCCCTCCTCCTCGAAGGCCCGGTCGACACCACCCCCATCGACCACGCCGTGGCACTCGCCACAGACCTCCACGACCCCACACTCCTCGCACGGGCCCGCTGCCTCCGGGGCGCCCTCCACCACCTCCAGGGTCGTCCCACCCGGGCCATCGCCGACTTCGACGCCGTCCTCGGCACCCCCATCCCCCCGGCCCTCACCGTCGAGGCCCGCTTCCGCCGCGGCTGGGCCCGGGTGTCGCTCGGCCAGCTCGACGCCGGAGCCACCGACTGCCAACAAGCCGTCGACGACGCCTCCACCCCCACGCCTCCGCTGCGGGCCCTACGCGCCGCTGCCAACATCCGGCTCGGCGCCATCGAACACCTCCGCGGCCAACCCCGCGCCGCCCGGACCGCTTTGCGCGCCGCCCTCGAAGACGCCCAACACCTGGGCGACACCGCCACCGAAGCCCGTACCCTCGGGAACCTCGCGCTGTTCGACATCGAGCGGGGCCGCCTCGACCGCGCCCGCAAAGCCCTCGACAGCGCCCTCGACCACGCCATCGAAGCCGGCGAGGCCCTGTCCGCCCTCCAGACCCGCATCAACCTCGGCGGGGTCGCGCACCGTGCCGGTCACCTGGAAGAAGCGGCCGACCACCTGGAGCAGGCCCGCCGCGACGCCACCCACCTCGGCGACCGCCAGTCCGCCGCCATCGCCGCATGCAGCCTGGGCGCCCTGGCCCTCGAACGCGACCAACCCACCGAAGCCCGACGCCAGCTCGGACGGGCGCGGGTGGGCTTCTCCACCGCCGGACACCCCGTCTACGTGGCGATGGCCTGGGAGTGGCAGGCACTGCTCGAAGCCGAAGATGGCGACGATGACGCGGCTCTCGACGCACTCGAACAGGCCCGCCGAGCGCTGCCCGTCCCGCCGCCCGGCATCACCGAAGCCCGCCGGTACCTCACGGAGAGCGTGGCTTGCCTGGCCGGAACACGAGGCCACCCACCAGAGGTTCCGTCCCGGTCGTCCAGTCCCCTTCAGCTGGCCCGGCGTGTGGCGGATGCGGTGCTGGCGCGGTCGTGACCGTGGCGTCAGATGTCGGGGAACTCGGCCTTGATCATCTGGTGGAACCAGCCTTCGGGGCGGAAGCCGGTCATGCGGCCGATTTCCTCGCCGGCGTCGTAGATGACGAGGGTGGGCGTGGCCCGCACCCGCAGCGTCCGCAGCAGCGCCATCTCGGCATTCGACCCCACAGTGACGACACGCACCTTGTCGGCGTACCGGGTGGCCACGGCATCGAGCACCGGAATCATCTTCCGACACGGCGGGCAGGTGTCGCTCCAGACCTCGAGAATGACCGGAAGGTCGGTGTTCTTGACCTGGTCCTGGAACTCGGGGAGCGAGGTGATGGCGGTGGGGTGGACGGCGGGACCGCCCTTGAACCAATCGAGGATGCCCATCAGGATTCCCTTGCAGCTTCGCGCAGCACCCGCGCATTGCGCTCGGCGAGTGCGGCGCCGTCGACCGACAGTGCAGCGATGTCGGCGCGGCGCAACAGATGCACCATCGGGGCCGGGCTGCGGTTGGTGCCATTGGCGGGGTCGGTGGCACAGGCATCGGCGTAGCGGAAGGCCGGATGGAAGGCCACGAGCTGGATGGCGTGGGCCAGACCCTGGTCATCGAGCACGGCGTCGGCGATGTCGGTGACTTCCAGGAGGTCTTCGAAGTCGGGGGTGGCGCCGGGCGACGACAGCACGAGCAGCGAGGTGTCGATGTGCTGGGCATCGGCGAGCACACGTGCTTCGAAGAGAACCTCGGCCACGAGCTCTTCGAGGGCCGTGGCGTCGGTCGACCGCCAGCGCACCCGTCCAGACGACAGCGGTGCTGCGGCCCACGGACACAGGTCGAGGCCCACGACCACATCGGTCACCCAAGCCTGGCAGCGAGACAGGGGCGTGCTCATCCCGAGGGCTCCGCGGCGGCATCGGGCTTGGGGGCGTCGCCCATCTGGCGGCCTGCATCACTGGCCACGAGGGTGACCCCCAGCAGGATGGCGCCCACCCCCACCCACTGCACCATCGACAGCGACTCTCCCAGCTTCCAGCCGGCCACCACCGCGATGATGGCGAAGCCCACGGTGACCATGATGGGGTAGGCCACGCTGATCTGCAGCTTCTGCAGCGCAAAGGCGTAGAACACCACGTTGAGCGCGAAGCAGCCCAGGCCCACGAGCAGGATCCAGTGCCGCAGCACCATCTTCAGCGCGCCCACCGGCCCACTGGACAACAGCCCGGCGCCGGCCAGCTCGGTGTTGATGGCGTGCATGCCAAACTTGATCATCAGGTTGGCCGATGCGTTGAGCACCAGCGCGATGACGAGGGCGACCGCGTACTTGGCCATGGAACCTCCGGCGCGGCCCCTACCCTGCTCGGGCGTCAGACGCGGCCGAGGAGGTCGCTCAAGATCCGGTGTGTGAGGCCCCAGACCACCCGTCCGTGGACGTCCCAGGCTGGCAGCTTCCAGGTCTGGCCGCCCATGTCGTAGGGGCGGTGGGTGTCCCAGCGGCCTTCGTGGATGGGGACCAGGGGTGCCCAGAGGGCTTCGGCCACTTCATGGTTGGGGTGCAGCCGGGGTGGCTCGGGCTCGGCCCAGTGGAAGACGTAGGGCCGGATGACCATGCCCGTGCGACGGCCGCGGGCGACGGCTTCGAGGTCGTCGAGCGGGCCGATGAGGTGCTGGGAGTCGAGCGAGAGCCCCAGCTCTTCGTGCGTCTCGCGCAGAGCGGTGTGGAGGAGGTCGCGGTCGGTGGGGTCGTGGCGGCCACCGGGCAGGGCCATGTGTCCGGACCAGGGGTCGCGTTCGTGCTCGGCGCGCCGGATGAGCAGCACCTCGACGCCGCCGGGGGAGTCGCGCAGGATGGCCGCCACAGCAGCTTGCTTGCGGTCGGGGAGCCGGGGGTCGGCGCCGGGGAGCGTCTTGCCGGGCCGGGACTCCAGCACGGGACGCAGACGAGACAGGGCACGCAGGGGACTCATGAAGCCGTCCTAATCCAAGTTCCCGCGCTCACCACCCTCCGACCGTGGGCGACGGGATACCCGCCCGGCATGACTCGTTCAAAGCGCTCCCCCCGCCCGTCCATGTCGTTTGGTCCACCGCCGGTCATCCGCAACCCTCCCTCCCCCGATGCGGTCCCGATGGCGCGCCACATCGTGCCTCAGAACGCCCTTGAGAACGGCGACTTCGACGAACGTATGGACTACTGGGCCGCCAAGGTCTTCGAAGAGATCCCCAGCGCATCGCAGGCCCGGAAGCTCCGAAAGAAGGGACTGCTCCAGAAGAACGGCAGCGTGTGCCCCCTGCCGGTCACCATCCAGCCCGGCGACACCCTCACGCTCTACCCCCGCGTGGTGCACCGCAAGCTCTACGAACACACGGTGCAGGTGGTCTACGAAGACGACTGCATGGCGGTGGTGGTCAAAGACCCCGGCTTGCGCACCAGCGGCAACCGGTTCCGCACCCTGGTGAACTGCCTGCCCCACAACCTGCAGCCCGCCACCGCCAAAGACGCCCTGCCCTGGCCCCACACGGTGCATCGCCTCGACGACCGCACCGGCGGACTGGTGGCCATCGCCAAGACCGCCAGCGCCAACATGGGCCTGGGCCGCATCTTCCAGCTCCGACGCGTGCAGAAGCGGTACCGCGCCATCGTCATCGGTCGCCTCGAAGGGTCGGGCCGGGTCACCATCGACGTCCAGGGCAAGGCCGCGGCCAGCCGCTACGCCGCGCGCATCCACACGCCCAGCACCCGCTTTGGCTGGCTCACCACGGTCGACCTGTGGCCCGAGACCGGTCGCACGCACCAGCTCCGGCAGCACGTGGCGCACCTCGGGCACCCCATCCTCGGCGACGACCTCTACACCGGTGATGTGCCCAACCTGCGCCACAAAGGGCTGCACCTGTGGGCTCTGGCCCTCGACCTCGAGCATCCGCTCACGGGCGCGCCGCTGTCGGTGGAGATCGACGAACCGGGCAAGTTCGACACCCGCCGCGCATGGGAGCTGCGGCGTTGGCTGCGGCTGCGGTACCCCGACGTCCTCGACGCCAGCAACCCCAAGAAGCACGAAGGCCGCGGCTCCGAAGAACCGCGGCCCGAAGACACCGAGTAGGCGAACGCCTCAGCCGCCGGTGGCGTAGGTCTGGGCGATGTTGAAGATGGTGTCGGCGTAGTCGGTGGGGTCGACGAATGCGCCCGCGCAGGCGGGGGGCATCTGGCCGCCCAGGACCTCATCGCAGGTGACGTCGCCGAAGGACGCGAGGCAGGACTCGGCGCTCTCGCGCTGGAGGTTGCCGGGCTCGGCGGCGTAGTCGTCGTTGGTGATGCACTCGGACACCTGGCCGTCGAGGGCGGCCATGCAGGCGTCGTAGGGCAGCGAGTCGACCTGGTCGGCTTCGAAGCCGGGGGTGACGTCGATGCACTCGGACATCTTGCTGCAGAAGGTGTCGGCGACGCGCACGCACATCTCGGCGGAGCCTTCCACGACGGAGTCCTGCGCGGCTGCGAAGGCATCCTGGGCGCCGTCGAGGCCGTTGCAGGTGGCCGGGGGCTGGCCGGCTTCGCGCTCGACGGTGGTGCCGGTGAAGGCGGAGCACTCGCCAGCCTTGGCAGCGATGTCGGCGTTGCAGTCGGCGAGGATGAGCTCGTCGGCTTTGGACATGTCGCCGGCGTCGAACTCGGCGCAGGAGCCGGACGCGCCTTCGGTGGCGGCCATGCAGGTGGCCATCAGGGCGTCGGCGTCGACGTCGCGGTCGGCGGCGGCACATTCGACGGCCCAGTCGCACAGGGACTGGCAGTAGGACTGGTCGGCGCTGCCCTTGCCACCGCAAGCGGTGAGGCCCATGGCGAGCGAGACGACAGCGAGCCCGGACATCCGGAACAGGGTCGTGGTCATGATTTCCTCCATCAGTTGCCGGGGAGACCCGGCGCGGTTCACGTGTAGCACGGCGTTCGCAGACCTACCGCTTGCCCCGGCCTTTCACGGACCGGGTGGTGGCCTTTCGCGACGGTTTCCGGCCGCGAGGCGGACGACCGCGCTTGGACGGACGACCGGGGGTGTCCTTCGATGGCGCTTGCGCATCGTGGACCAGCCCGCGCCGAAGCTGTTCGAGATCATCCGGTAGCGGCGCCACAAACCGCAGCGCTTCGCCCGACCGGGGGTGCACAAAGCCGAGAATCGCGGCGTGTAGGGCAAGTCGCGGTCCGCGCGATGCCACGGAGGGGGTGGCGTAGAGCGGATCGCCCAGGATGGGGAAGCCGGCCTCTGCGAGGTGGATGCGGACCTGGTGCGTGCGGCCGGTCTCGAGGGTGGCTTCGACGAGGCTGGTGCGGCGGTCGACGATGGCGAGGCGCCGGATGTGGGTGGTGGCCGACCGTCCGGGGTCGCGGTCGGTGAGACGGCGGTCCCAGACCTCGGCCGAGCCGCGCAGACCATCGCCCCGGTCGCGGACGAGGGTGGTCTCGTGGCGGGTGACCCCGGCTGGCGGGTGGCCCGACACCAGCGCCTGGTACCGCCGCTCGACCGTGTGGAGCTCGAGCTGTTCCTTGAGAACACCCTGTGCGTGTTCGTTCAGCGCGACCATCAGCAGACCGGAGGTGGGTTCGTCGATGCGGTGGACCGCGAGGGCGGGGCCACGGGTGATGCGCGAGACCATGCCGAGGACGGACAGGTGGCCGTCTTCGCGGTTGCGCGCGGGGACCGACAGGAGGCCGGGGGGCTTCCAGACCACCACCACGTCTTTGTCGCGGTGGACGATGGCGAGGTCGCGGCCCGGCTTGACCCGGGGGGCGTCCGGCCGGAGGACCACATCGGCGGGGTCGACGTCGCGACCGCCATCGGAGGTGGGGATGCCAGAGAGGAAGACCTTGCCCGCTTCGAGGGCGCGGCGAGCCGCACCTCCGCTGAGGCCCTGGTCACGAAGTACAGTAGACAGACGAGGCATGACCAACCGGCTAACCGCGGAGACACACGGGGAGTTTCCTTGATGCAGTGGATGACCCACTTCGTGCCGCGCGCCGACCCGCGCGAGATGGTTCGCACCTTCACCACGGCCCTCCAGGGCCCGTCGCCGCACCTTGTCCTGATGTTCGCGTCGCCCGGGGTGGCGGCCTCGCTGGATGTGCTGCAGGCCGAGCTTGTGGCGCAGCTGGGCGATGCAGTGGCCGTGCTCGGCTGCTCGGGCCAGGGGCTCGCGGTCGACGGTCGTGAGCACGAGGATGCCGACGGCGTGGTGTTCATGGCCGCACACCTGCCCGATGTGGGGGTGGTGCCGTTCTTCGTCACGCCCGACCAGGCCCACACCCGCACCACCGAGGAGTGGCGCGCCACCCTCGACCTGATCCCCGAACAGCAGCCGGTGTTCGTGCTCCTGTCCGACCCCTTCTCGGTCGATGGTCAGGCCCTGGTGGATGGCCTCGACGCCGCATTCCCGGGCTGTCCAAAGGCGGGTGGGCTGGCCAGCGGTGGTGCGGCCCCGGGTGCCCATCACCTCGTGTGCAACCAGCACTTCGAGCGGGCCGGCGCGGTGGGAGTGGCCTTGTGGGGCGACATCCGCATGGCCACGCTGGTGGCCCAGGGCGCGCGTGCCATCGGACCGGTGCTGCGCGTGACCGAAGCCAACGGTCCAGCGATCCTGGGCCTGGACGACCGACCGGTCCTTCCCGCGCTCGAAGCCCTGTTCGGCGGGCTGTCGCAAGAAGACCGCATGCACTTCCAGCAAGCACCGGCGGTGGGGCTGGCCCCGGTCGACGACGCCACGGGCTCCCTCCGCGGCCACGACTTCCTCGTGCGCAACATGCTGGGCTTCAAGCGCTCCGAGAACGCCCTCATGATCGGAGCAAACGTTCAGGTGGGAGACCGCATCCAGCTGCGGGTGCGCGACGCCTCGAGCGCCGACCAGGAGCTCCGCGAGCTGGCCGACCGCCTGGCCCGCTCCCCCCACACCGCGTCCCCCGCCGGCGCCTTGATGTTCACCTGCCTGGGCCGCGGGCAGCGGTTCTTTGGCGTGCCAGACCACGATGTGTCGGTGGTGCGTGGCCGCTTGGGTTCCCCGCCGCTCGCCGGGTTCTTCTGCAACGGAGAGCTGGGACCGGTGCGCGGACGCACGTGGCTACACGGCTACACCTGCAGTGTGGCGCTCTTCTCGCCGAGGGGCTGGAGCTGAGCGGTCGGCCTACGACAGGCGGAGGTGGCGGCCCGGGATGTGCTTGGCAAAGGTGGACACGAAGCGCTCCCGGTCGACCACGTTGGTCTCGGCCACCAGCACCTGCGGCCCCAGCTCAGCCATCCGACGGCTGCCATCGGGCCGCTGGGACTGGAGCACCCGCAGCAAGGCGGGGCCGTTGTCGCTGGACCGCCAGCCATCGAGAGACCGTGTGAAGCCACCAGCGTGGTCGGGGCGGATGGGCCCGACCGCTCCGAAGTGTTGGGCAGCCTCGAGCACCGACTCGTGGAAAGCAACGTCTACCACCGCAATTTGGAGACGGGTGGGCGCATAGACCATGCGCTCGCGGAGGGCGGCATAGGACGGCGCGAGCGTCCACTCGACGGGGCGTCCGTCCACCTCGTGGTCGGTGTCGACGAACACCACCGGGGGCTCGCCGTGCGGACCACACCGGCGGTAGTCGAGCAAGATGGCGGTGGGCCCTTCGGCCGACAGGACCAACGAGGGGGTGGGGTAGTCCCACTCTCGGCACAACGCCGCACTGAGCGCGACACCATCGGGGTAGCCGATGCCCGCCATGTCGCGAATGCCCACCGGCCGCTCTTCTCCGTCGATGCGCCGCCGCCGGAGCCGGCCCCCGTTGCAGTCGGCGAGGTCGGCCACATAGGCCGCGGGAAGGCGCAGCCCGAGCGACGACTCCACGCGCTCCACCAGCTCGGGCGTGACCGCTGGCCCGCGAGCGAGGGTGGGGTCGTCGAAGAGGGGGTGGGTGTAGCGCTTCATCGGCGACGGCTGCCCGACGACTTCTTCGAGGCCTTTCGCTTCGAGCCAGACTTGCGCGACTTGCCGCTGGTCTTCTTGGACGACTTCGCCGGCTTCTTCTTGGAGGCCTTCTTGGACGTCTTCTTCGGCGGCGTGGGGTCGTCGGTGGTTTCCTGATGCGCACCGAAGAACACCGCACCCACCCCACCCAGGCCAGCCACGCCCGCACAGCCGAGCAGAAGCACCACCGCCACAGCGATGCCGATGGCTGTGAACGAAAAGCCTCCCCCGGCCGCCTTCTCGGGGGACGGGGGGCTCTTGGGCGCAGATGCCTTGGGCGGGGACGTGGGCGGAGCGGCAGCCTTCTTCGGAGGCGGGGTGACCTTGGGCGGAGCGGCAGCCTTCTTCGGCGGCGGCGTGACCCGGGGCGGCGCGGCGACAGGTGGGGTGGGGGGGGCCGCCTTGGGCTCGGACGGTGGCAGTGGTGGTGCCACTGCGACCGGAGGCGCGACGGCGGGGGGGGTGGGGTCGGCCGGCACCGGAGGCGGCAGGACAGCGGGGGTGGTGGCTGCGGGCAGAGGCGGCGGCACGGCGGGTGCGGGTGCGGCCACGGGCGGTGTGGGGTCGGCCGCTGCGGGCAGAGGTGGCGGGGCCGAGCGCTCCGTGGGGGCGTCGACCGGAGGCGGTGCAGACGGGGGCACCGGGGTGCGGTCGGGCGGCAGCGGCGGCGGCGCGGCAGCGGACGGACCCGCCTGGTGCGATGCGGGCAGAGGCGGGGGAGCGCTCGCGGCCGAGGGTGCAGGGGGGTTGGCCGGAGGCGGGAGCATCGCCGCGCCCACCGCAGGAGCGGCCACCGTGGGTGCGGGGGGCTGCAGGGGGAGCGGGGGCTCGGTGGGGGCGTCGATGGGGTCGTCGACCGTCTCCCAGCCCGTGGCCGTGATGGACGCCGGGAGCGGAAGTGCGGCCCGTCGGGGGGCGTCGACGTACTTGGACACCCACTCCGCATCGGCATCGGGGATGGCCACGCCCAGCTCGACGGCGGCCTGTGCCACGGCGGCCTCGGCCACCACACGCAGGCCGAGGAACCGGTACACGGGCAACACATCGGCCCCGGCGGCCATCACATCCCCCACCGTGTCGACCACCCGTCCGGCTCCGGGCAGGGTGCCTTCAGCCGACTTGGCGAAGGGGGACAGGTGCTCGGCCGAGCACGCCACGAGCGCGTCGACGGTGGGAGCCAACGACGGAAGGTGCTCGCGGGCGTGCTGGACCTGCTTGGCGCCGACGATGGTGGCGAGCTTGCGGGCCTGGGTGTCGGCGTGCTCGGGAAGCATGTTCGACAGGGCGTGCTCACCGTCGACCAGGATCTCGACGAAGGGGAGCGCCACCTCGGCGGCTGCAAAGTACGCGAGCAACGACCGGCCAGCCGGCAGCCGGGCGAGGGCGAGCACGGGGTCTTCGTGCTTCGGAAAGCAGAGGTCGAGCAGGTAGCCGAGCGCGATGGCCTTGAGCACCGCATCGCCCGCCTGGTGGGCACTCCAGCCCGCTGGGGTCTTTTTGCCGCCATGCCGCCCCATGTACAGGGCGATGGCCGACCGAATGCTGGAGAAGACGGTGATGATGCCGTCTCCGGCGTCGAGGCCGGTGGTGAGCCACAGCGCCTTGCGGGCCGGCTCTTCCGCGACCAGCTGCTCGGCCCTCTGGGTGACCCCCGGATGGGGCCCGCCCAGCAGAGTGGCCGTGACCTCGCCCATCGACAGCACCGGCGGCAGGGGCTGCGCATGGGGCAGCACGCGCAACAGGCCATTCGTGCCGAGAACCGTGACGTCGCGGGGGCCGAACCGGGTCAGCCGGGCATCGATCTCACTCGCCATCGCACGACCTCCGGAAAGCACGCCCTGCAGACGGTGAAGCGTAGCGCGTCCGGGCCAGCAGGTACACGCGCACCCCTCCCCGAACATGTGTATCGCTCGTGACACAGCTGGGAATCGAACGATTCACCTCAGGCTCACCAGCGCCCCCGCCGACAGAGAGTCCGTTGCAAGAACTCCCGACCACCTTGGAGTCGTTGATGATGGCCTCTGCTCCCCGCGCATCCCAGTCCGTCGAGATCGTCTGCGCTGTCGGCGACATCCCCTTCCTCGCCCGTGGTCGGGTCCGCCAGCAGCGGCTCGGAACCTACACCATCGACGTCGACCGCGACGCATCCTCGCTCCCGGCCGGCGCCCGCATCATCCTGAGCTACCCCGACGGCCAGAGCGACCGCATCGTCGCCAAGGTCGACCGGGTGTCGGGCAATGAGCTGGTGTGCTCCCAGCAGCAGCTGCGCCAGCGCGAGCGTCGCGAGTTCCCCAGGCTCCACGGCGGAGTGCCCGTCCGGTACCGCCGCGTGGCCCCGGCCGACTTCACCGCCACCGCCGCTCGGTGGCTCCGTGGCAGCGAGGATGCCGCCGTGATCGGTCCTGCCGACGCCTGGGTCGAGCCCGAGCGCTTCATGAACTACAGCGTGACCGGCCTGCGCTTCCGCACCGACGACGACGTGCGCCTGCACGAGATTCTGTTGATGGAGCTGGGCGTCCCCGACCGCGCCGACCGGTGGCGTTGTACCGCCCGCTGCGTGCACGCCGGCGCCAACCCCGACGGCGAAGGCCAGATCATCGCCCTCGAGTTCGTCCAGATCCCGGGAGCCGCCCGCGAAGCGCTCACCGACATGACGCTCGAAGCCCAGGCCCTCCTCCTCGGGTAGGGGCCGAGCACGGGAGCAGCCCGTTAGGTGCGGACGACCCCGCACGCGAGGCTTCCGTGACGACTCCCACCTACGACAACATCCAGCCCCTGGTGCAACACGTCGATGTGCGTGGGCGCACCCTGTCCGTGCGCTTCGCCTGTCCGGTGAGCGGCCACACCGTCGATGCCCGCCACACCGTCCCCCGCGACAATTCGATGGGCCGACGGGTGCAGGAGCAGGTCAAGCGCAACCTCATGTGGAGCCTGCAGTCGGCGGTGGCGTCGGCGATTCGCAGCACCATGGGCTACAACCTGGCGGGTCGGGTGGCCTCGGATGTGGCCCGGTCGGCCATGACCGGCGTACGGCAGAACGTCAGCTCGCAGAACCTCACGGCGGGCGAGCAGCAGCAAGCCCTCGTCGACGCCTTCGCAACGGTCCAGAACCAGTTCATGTGGGACCCAACCCGCAGCTCCTGGATCAGCCAGAACGCCGCACAGGAGGCCATGTCCGACTTCGAGCGGATGCTGTCGGCCGCCCCGATTGTGCACCCCTACGACCGCCTCATCATGGCGCGCATGCTGGTCGAGATCGCCCGTGGCGACGGTCGCCTGAGCAGCGAAGAGTCCGCCTGGCTCACCGAGGTCATCACGCCCGACCTCGGCGATGTCCACGCCCTCGCCGCCCGTCCGCCGCTCACCGCAGCCGAGCTCGGGTCTACCTCCCAAGGTGCGGTCCGGCGCAGCCTCCTCGTGCTGGGCTGGGCCATGGCGCTGGTCGACGAGGAGATGGCCGCCGCCGAAAAGGTGCTGCTCGACCAGTACGCTGCCGGCCTCCGAGCCACAGCGGCCGACGTCGAAGCCTGCCGGAAGGCCGCCCAGACCTACATCCTCGATCAGGCCATGGACCGCATGTTCACCTGGGGCGGCCACGACGAATACGCCCGCGCCCAGCTGTACGGTCTCGCAGAACGCATCGGCATGCCCGTGCACGAGGCGCAGCAGGCCGAAGCCCGTCACCTCCGCCGCACCGCCCGCTGAGTCAGACGGGCAGGTGGAGGGGGTGGAAGGTGCCGTCGGCGGCCAAAGTGACCGGATGTACCACCGTCACGGCATCCACACACAGCGGCGCGTAGAGGTGCGGGAACAGGTCGCCTTTTCGGGAGACCTCCCAGCGCAAGGCCGCGGCGTCCAGGCGGTCGACCGGAACCTCCAGCACCCGCAGCCCCTCACGGCCCGCAAAGTGCTTGGTCAGTGTGCCCACCACCTGGTCGGCCGCGGAAAAGTGCACGAAGCCGTCGTTGAGGTCGACCGGGGCCCCATCCCAGGGCGCACCGGTGGACAGGACGTCCCACTGGGCCGCATCCACAATCTTGTAGACCCGCGAGTGGTCGGCGGGCCTGCGCGGCGCGCTCACTCGGGCTCGCAGGCGTCGAGGGAGTCGCTCATCGTGGCGATGCCTTCGGCCGTGCTGCAGTCGCCTTCGTCGATGAGCGAGATGTAGCAGGCGTACTCTTCGGTGGTGACGCCGGCTTCTTCATCGGCCAGGCACCACGCTTCGGGGTCGATGCCGCCGTCGGCGAGCTCGAAGCCACCTTCCGCGTAGCAGTCCGCCAGGGCGGTCATGTAGTCGTCGCAGTCGGGGGGAATCTCGGCGGTCTTGCCGCTGTCGCCGGCGTTCTTGTTGCAGCCCACGAGCGCGAGCGCTCCGACCACGAGCATCCATCTGGCCATCGTGCCTCCATCCGCGCATCGCCGCGTCTGTGCCAGCTATCGCACGAGACCGGGCGATGAGCAACCACCGCAGGGGTCATCCGTCCTCGGGCAGCCACCGTCGGGAGATGCGACCGACCACCGGAACCAGCCAGGTGTCGCCCTTCCAGGCCCGCCAGGCCGCGTAGAACCGACCCACCAGCCGCAGCGCCGTGAACGGCACCAGGCCAACACCGAGGACCACCAGGCCCACCGCATGGGGAAGAGCGCCCCCGGACGCCTCCGACGCGAGCACCAACCCGCCGCCAAACAGGGCCACCACCAGGATGACCCCCATCTCGAAGGCCAGCACCAGCATGGACTGCTTGGCATGGAACATCGCGCGGGGGTCGCCGCGGCGGGCGATGAGCAGGAAGGCGCTGGCGAAGAAGAAGATGCCTTGCACGGGCACGTAGGCGAGCGCGTGGGCGGTGCGTCCGGCGGCCTGTCCATCGGCCCCACCTCCGCCGAGCAAGCTGGAGGTGCGGTCGGTGGTCTCGAGGTTGAGGCGGCGTCCGATGTCGGCCATCAGCACACGCCCGGCTTCGGCCTCCAGTTCATTGATTCGGCTGACCAGGTCGATGCTTCGAACGGCGGGCGGACGGTAGGGGCTGGAGTCTTCGGAGGGGGCATCGGTGATGTCGGCCTGGATGGACATCCACTTCAACATGGCGTTGGGCTTGCGCAGGGACAGGCCCGCGACGCGGTCGAGGGGAATGGGGTCGCCTTCGCGCGGATGGATGACCCGCTCCTGGAGGTCGACGACCACCTGCGACTTCTTCGACAGCCCCGGTGCGCGGATGGCCATGACCAGCGCGAACGGAACCGCAATGGCCGAGCCCACGCTGGCCACCGCGAGCATCACGTAGGTGAGGCCACCGATTTCGCCGACCTCCAGCAGCTCCAGCGCGGCAAACAAGCCCACCAGCACGAAGAGCAGGAACGGCACCAGCAGCCCGAGCGTGCCGGCGCGCACGAAGTAGTGGCGGGTGGGCACGCTCAGGACCAGCGTGTGGCCCTCTTCTCGGAGCGCGTGGGCGGTGGTGGTTCGGAGCATGGACACCTCGGTAGGCCCATCGTAGCGGCGCGGGGGGGGAGTCCAACAAGGGGCGCCCCACGCGTTTCGTTACGAACCGGGTGTGGTGCGCAGCAGGTGGATGGCGTGGTGCACGATGGGGTCGACCTGGCCCGGCGTGAGGTCGGCGCGGGGAAAGGCTCCCACGGTGCGGGCCAGGAGCTCGGCGGCACGGTGGAGGGCGGTGTCGCGGGCACAGTCGGCGGACAGGGTTCCGTAGGCGTCGAGGAAGCGGGCGGAGAGGTGGTGTGGGAGGCGACCGGCAGCCGCCTCGAGGTGCAGGTGGGCGGTCAGGTGCCCGAGGTCCTGCGCGCGGAAGCCGCACGTGGACAGCTCCCAGTCGATGACGACGAAGTCGGTGGCGCTCCGAGCCCGGACCGAGGCCGGCCAGAGGTCGCCCATGATGAAGACGGGACCGGGCCCCAGGAAGCGGGTGCCGAGGCGGGCAAGGCGGGCCCCCAGCGAGGCCGCATCGGGGACCCCACGGGCTGCGAGCCAGTCGGCGGCGGGCGCATACTGGACCTCGAGGCGGGTGCGCTGGACCGAGAGGTTGTGGATGCGGGGGCGTGGGCCGTCGTGGAGCCTGCGCAGCCAGCGGGCCAGGTGGTCGAGCAGGCGGGGGTGGCCACCGTCGGCGAGAAACTGCGCGAGATCAACCTGGTCACCGATGTCTTCGATGATGATGGTGGAGCCGTGTGCACCGAGGAGGCGGGGCGTGCGCTGCCCATCCATGAACCGCAGCGCCGCCGCTTCGACCGCCGACCGACCGGCGTCGAGGGGGATGTGGGGCGCGCTGGCCACGTGGGGCGGGGCGTGCTTGACGATGACCGTGCGACCGTCGTCGAGCCAGACGCGAAACACGTGGTTGAGCAGCCCGCCCGACAGTGCTTCCGCGCGCACCGCTGTCGCCCCGGTCGTCGCGCAGACGTGCTCCAGCGCGCCGTGGGGGGTCATGCGGGGTCGAAGCGGTAGAGCAGGTTGCCGAAGGCAACGTCGGGGGCGCCGTTCAGGAAGCGCAGGACGGCCGCGAGGTTGGCGGTGCGGGCATCGTCGAGAGACCGGGAGATGGCTGCCGCCCCCGGCCCGCCCGACGCCGACGCCTTGTGGCCCGTGAGCAGCGCGATGGTGGGGATCTCCAGCTCATTGGCCAGCACCACCTCGGGGCCGATGCTCATCGAATTGACCTCGATGCCCAGCGACTGGAGCAGCGCATTCTCGGCGGCCGTCTTCGTTCGGGGGCCGGGCACATAGGCAAACCGGAGCCGTCGGCGTGGGAGCCCGAGCGCCGCGGTGAGCCAGTCGCCGAGCGGCGCGTTGAACAGGCCCTGGTCGACCACCAGGTGCCCCTGACCGGCGGTGGGCTCGGGCCACATGGTGCACATCGAGCCGTCGGGCAGGCGGTTGTCGGGCATGAGGAGGTCGGCGGCGAGGTGCGGCACGTACAGCGGCACCGAGCGGTCGAGGACCCCCACGCTGCTGGTGAGGAGAAGCGCCCGCACATCGAGCGCCTGGAGCGCAGCGGCGTGGGCCCGCCACGGAATCTGGTGCGGGAGCAGGTGGTGCGGGTGCCCGTGGCGAAAGAGGACCACCCCACCCGACTCGGCATGGCGATGGACAGGCACATCTCCCCAGCGGGTGGGCACTGTCTCGGTGGACAGGCTCCCCAGAGCAGGGTCGATGTCTCGGCCCCGCGAAAAGGCGCTTCCGAGGACAACAGCAGCAGGTCGGATCGACATCGGGTCCGTCTACAGTGCGGGGTGGGCGCCGTCGATGCCTCGGCCCGCCATGCCAGGTGGCGGCCCCCCACCGCGAAGTCGATTACGCACCTGAACCACCCGCGGAAGCCCATGCGTCCCCTTCCCTCTCCCATCTCCGCCCGCCCGGCCATCGCGCCGCCCGTTCGTGTGGGCGTGGTGGGGCTCGGCTACTGGGGCCGCAAGCTCGCCCGTCGGTATGCGCAGCTCGAAGGCGCCCGCCTGGTGGGCATCTGCGACCACAGCGCACCCGCGCTCGAGCGGGGACGGTCGGCCCACCCCGGTGTGCCCGCCTGGCCCGGTCTCGACGCCCTGCTGGCCGAAGGGCCCGAGCTGGTGGTCGTCGCCACCGAACCCTCGGCCCACGTGTCTGTGGCCCGCCGCGCGCTGGAAGCCGGCTGTGCCGTCTTTGTCGAGAAGCCCGTCACCACCACGGTGGCCGACCTCGACGCCCTCCGGGACCTCGCAGAAGCGGCTGGCCGACCCGTGCTCGGCTCGGCGCTGTGGTCCTGGGACCCCACCGTGGATGCCCTCGCCGACCTCGTCGCCAGCGGTCGCCTGGGCCAGGTGCTGCGGGTGGAGGGAGCGCGCCAGAACCTGGGCTGCCTGAAGCCCGGCCACGACGTCATCGACGACCTCCTCCCCCACGACCTCCAGATCTTGCGGCGCATCACGGGCCGCGCCCCCGACACCGTGCAGGCCTGGGGCAGCTGTCTCGCCGGCACCGCGGCGCTCGACACCGCCACCGTGCGCCTCCAGTGGACAAACGGCCCCGAAGCCGAGCTCCGGCTGTCGTGGGTGGCCCCCGAGAAGGTCCGCCGCGTCACCCTCGTGGGCACACATGCCATGGCCGTGCTCGACCCCCTCGACCACGCCGCTCCCCTGCGCGTGCTGCGGGTCACACCGGCCGATGCCGCCCGGCCCGAGCCCGCCGCCGTGCGCGACATCTGGCTGCCGCCCGTCGCCACCGATGCCATCGAGCCTCTGCTGGCCCAGTGCGAAGAAACCCTCGCATGCGTCCGCGGCGCGCCACCAAAGCTGCCTCTGCGCGCACATCGCGAAGTCGCAGCAGCCCTCGAAGCCGCCCGCCGGTCGGTCGCCCTCGGCGGACAGCCCGTACACCTGGCCAACCCCGCCGGGTAGCCACGGCACCAAATCGGCTATGGGGCCCGCCTACTCGGAAGCGCCATGACCGACCCATGGATCGGCCGCACCTTCGAAGGCTGCCGGCTCGACGCCCGCATCGCCGCGAGCTCCAGCGCTCACCTGTATCGGGCCACGGACGTCGCCCGTGGTGAGCCGGTCTCGGTCGCGCTTGTGCACCCGGCGCCCCACCGCCGCCTCCCCGACCCCCACCAGGTGCTGGGCGTCCATCGGGTGCTGCAACGACACGCCCACCCCAGCATCGCCACGGTCCACCACGCCGCGATGGTCGAGGGGCAGCTCGTGCTGGTGATGGACGCCCTGCGCGGCGAGACCCTCCAGCACGCGGTCCGCCGGGGTCCGCTGTCGCCCAATGCGCTGGTCCAGCTGGCCCACGAGCTCGCCGCCGCCGCCAACCACCTGCACTCCAACCGCCTCGTGCACGGGCACCTCTCCCCACACCGGGTGCTGCTCACGCCCCGGGGTGCATGCCTGCTCGAGCTGGGCACGGCCGATCCGCTCCGCCAGAAGCCCCCGGCCGCCGACATCGCAGCCATCGGCTACTGCCTGTACATGGCCGCCACCGGCCGCGCAGGCACCCAGACCACCACCCCCGTGGGCCAGCTCGCCCCGATGGTGCCCACCTGGCTGGCCGACCTCATCGACGACTGCCGCAGCGGCGACCCCAACCGTCGACCGGCCAACGGAGCCGCCCTCCAGGCCCGCGTCCAGACCCGCCTCGAGCCCATCCGCACCCGCAGCGTGGATGCGGTCCGGCCCGCCGACAGCACGGTGTTCGCCGCCCCCACCCAACGCGTCGCGGCATCCGGCCCCGACCCCACCGTCTTCCTGAAGGTGCCCAAGCGCGACACCCCCGAGCTCGCCGAGCCCTTCCAGCCCGAGCCCGTCCCCGACGCCCCCATTCCGCCGCGCACCTATCAGCCACCGCCCCCGCCCCCGGCCGCACCGCCCGCGGCGCCCGCACCTCGGCCGCCGGTCCCTGCGCCCGCACCCGAGCCCGCTCCCGCCCCGGCGCCCCCGGTCACACCCACACCACCGGCTCCCGAGCCCGCTCCCGCACCTCCCCCGCCCAAGGCCCGCAGCGGCATGTCGGCCGCCCTCATCGGCGTGGCCGTCGGCCTGGTGGTCATCCTCGCGGTGGCGGGAGTCTTTGGCGGCGCGTGGTGGTTCTCGCAGAACGACGCGGGTGTGGCTGAAGCCACCGGCCACACCGGCACTCCAGCCACCGGCACGGCCTCCGACACCGGCTCCGCAGGCACCCCCGGTCCCGTCGCCTACGCCCTCACCATCGACAACCAGGGCGGTCGCCCCGTCCACCTCAGCTGCAGCTGGGACGCCCTCGACGGCTCCACCGACACCGCCGGCAACGGTCCCGGTCTCGAAGAAGCGCTGCTCAACGGCGAGTCGGCCAGCGCAGAAGGCGTCACCACCGGTGCCCGCTGCGAAGCCCAGGAACCCAGCTCGGGCGACGCTCTGTGGACCTGGAATGCCGAGGGCGCGCCCGACGACGACGCACGCTGGACCATCGAGATCACCGGCCTCCCCGAGCCCGAACCCGTCGCCCGACGCACCACCCGACGCCCCCGTCGCACCAACGCCGAGCCCGCCCCCCACCGGCCCCGTCCCAGCACTCCCCCGCCCCCCGAGCCCGACCTTCCAGCCGCCGCCACCCTCCGCGTCGTCCCCGGCTCCAAGCGGAAGAAGAAGCAAAAGGGCGTGGAGGTCCGCGTCGACGGTCGCAAGCGGGGCACCGCTCCCGTCACCGTGCCCGAGCTGTCGCTGGGCGCGCACCGCATCGAAGCCACCCGGGAAGGCGAGAAGGTCGCGTGCGTCATCACCCTCGAAGAAGGTGGGCTCACCGTCGCGGTCGACCCCACCAAGGGCCTGTGCGCCAAGCAGTGAACACGCCGCGCGCGAGGCGATAGGTCCAGCCGCACCTCCACCCATCGGGGTTCGCCATGTCTGGACACGGCTCGGGACGCCACGTCGCCTACACACCGCCTCGCCTGCCCATCGGTGCCGTCACCGAGCGCGCACAGGCCTTTCACGCCGCACTCGAGACCCGTCGCTCGGTCCGGATGTTCGACCCCACACCGGTCCCGCGCGCGGTCATCGCCGACCTCATCCGCACGGCATCGAGCGCCCCCTCCGGCGCCCACATGCAGCCCTGGCACTTCGTGGCCGTCTCCGACCCCACCCTGAAGCTGCGCATCCGTGAGGCCGCCGAAGCCGAGGAGCGCAAGTCCTACGGCGGCCGCATGTCCGAGGAGTGGCGCCAGGCGCTCGAACCCCTCGGCACCGACGCCGTGAAGCCCCACCTCACCGAAGCCCCCTGGCTGGTGGTGCTCTTCGCGCAGGCATGGGGCGTGAACCCCGATGGCAGCAAGCGCAAGCACTACTACGTCTCCGAGAGCGTGGGCATCGCCGCCGGGTTCTTCATCGCCGCGGTCCACCACGCCGGGCTCTGCACGCTCCCCCACACACCGAGCCCCATGGGCTTCCTCGGCAAGCTGCTCGGCCGGCCCAAGCAAGAACGCGCCACCTTGCTGCTTCCCATCGGCTTTCCCGCCGCCGACTGCACCGTCCCCGACCTCCAGCGCAAGCCCCTGGAAGCGGTCTCGTCGTGGTTCGAAGCCCCCGTGGTGGAGCAACCATGACCCCGCTCGTGGCCGCCCTGCTGGCCACCACCGCCCACGCCTGGACCGCCGACGAGCCCTGGCGCACGGTCGAGACCGCCCACTACCGCATCCACTACCCCCTCGACACCGAGGCCTGGGCCCTCGACCTCGCCGCCCGCATCGACCCCATGCGCGAGCGGGTCGCCGAAGTGGTGGGCTGGGCCCCCGACCACCCCACCCACATCGTGGTGCTCGACCCCTGGAGCAACGCCAACGGCTTCGCGCTCCCGTTTGCCCGCGCGCCCCGCATCGGCGTGTTTCCCACCGCTGCACCCGCCAGCTCCGGCATCGGCAACTACCGCCTGTGGTCCGAAGACCTCCTGGTGCACGAAGACGCCCACGTGCTCCACCTCGCCCGCCCGTCGCGCAACCCCATGGAACGCTTCGTGTTCGACGGCCTGCTGGGGGTCCCCGCCATCGCGGTCAAGTCACCGGCGTGGGTGGTGGAGGGCTACGCCACCCTGGTGGAGGGCATCCTCACGGGCGCAGGCCGCCCCAACAGCGATGGTCGTGCCACCTTCCTGCGCATGCTCGCGGCTGAAGAACAGCTGCCCACCTACGCCCAGCTCGATGGGTCGTCGCGGTGGCGGGGCCGGTCGATGCGCTACCTCGTGGGGTCGGCCTACCTGGAGTGGCTGGCGGCAGAGTTCGGCGACGAGCGGCTTCCCGAGCTGTGGGCCCGGATGACCGCCCGGAAGCGGCGCACCTTCTCCGAAGCCTTCGAGGGCACCTTCGGCGCACCGCCAGCCGAGCTGTACGGACGGTTCGTGGCCGAGATGTCGGCGGGGGCGCTGGCGGTGGAGCCACCAGAAGATGGCGCAGAGCGCTTTCTCGACCTGTCTGGCGAGGTGGAGCCGCCCGCCGTCTCGCCGGATGGCACGCGCATCGCCACGGTCGAGAAGGGGGACTCGGGGGGCTACAAGCTGGTGGTGCGCACGGTGTCGGTCGACCCGGAGGCGGTGCAGGAGCGGGCCGAAGCCGTCGCCGAGCTGCTCGAGAAAGACCCCCAAGACGTCGCTTCGGTCGACCCCGATGTGCCCCCCCGAGAGCGGGTGGCCACGTTCCACTCCCCGCTCCTGCGCCCGCGAACCCCACGTTGGATCGACGACGACCGGCTGCTGTTCACTGCGTGGGTGGCCGACAGCCACGGCGTCTTCCAGCCCGACCTCTTCGAGTGGTCGACCGAGTCGGGCCGCACCCGCAGGCTCACCCGCCAGGCCAACCTCCGCGAAGCCGAGCCGTGTGGCGACCGCGCCATCGCTGTGCGCCGCCAGCATGGCCTGTCCAGCCTGGTGTCCGTCGACCTTGCTTCCGGCGACGTCAGCCCCCTCACCGCTGCGCGCCCCACCGTCGTCGAGGCCAGCCCCCGCGTCGACACCACCTGCACCACCGTCGCATGGCTCCGCCACGAAGAAACCTGGCAGCTGATGGTCGCTCCCATCGACGCCATGGCTGGCGGGGAGCCCGAGGCGTCCTGGCACATCGCCCTTCCCGCCCACGGCCAGCTGCTGTCGGCCGACCTCCACCCCGACGGCCAGGCCATCACCGCCGCCGTGGGCACGGAAGGCACCATCGACCTCTGGACCCGCCCCCTCCAAGAGGGCACCTGGACCCGCCGCACCACCCGCATCGGCGGCGCCTTCGACCCCGAGGTCACCGCGCAGGGCGACACCTACTTCCTCACCACCGACCCCCGTGGCTTCGACGTCCTCCACCTGCCCGCCGACGCCCCGGACGCCCCCGACTTCTCCCCGCCCGAAGCGCCGTACACCCGCGCCGTGGTGCGCCCACCCCCGGTCTCCGACGCACCCGCCCTGCCCACCGGCACCGCCCCCGAGCCGGCGCCCTACGGCCTTGGTCCACAGCTGGTCCGCGCGGTGGTGGACGCACAGGCCTCCCGAGCCGTGATGGCCGCCGACGTGGGGGTGTCTGTGGGCGACCTGGTCGGACGGTCGGAGCTTTTGGTGTTGGCCGGCACCGTCGAAGCGGCGCGCCCCGAGCATGCCCCCGAGCCGCCTGTTCTCGACCTCCTCGGAGCCCGTGCGGTGTGGACCCACCGTCGCTTCGCGGTCCACACCACCCTCGACGCCTGGTGGCTGGGCTTTTCCGACCACGCCCTGGGCGGGGGTGCTTCCGGTCACCTCCACCGACGCTGGGCCACCGGTCGCGTCGATGCGCGGCTGGGTGCATTCGGCGAGACGTCCGACCTCGGAGCCGACCTCGCAAGCACCGGCCGCTTCCACCTCGCCAGCTGGACCGCCTTCGGACCGCTCGTCGGCGGCGCCACCCTCGACGGCCAGGGGCGCTTGGGCGTTGCGGAAGGCTCCCCCACCCTCGGCGACGGCACCCTCCGCGTCCACCTGGGCCAGAAGGTGTGGGCGGTCGAGGCCTCGGGGCGCTGGGCGGCCGCTCAGGAAGGCCCGTTGCTCATGGGCGACGTCGCCCCGGCCCTGCTTCCCGAGGTGCGGTCTATCGGAACCCTGTGGTGGCCGTCGCTTTCCGGTAGCCTTCCCACCGTGGTCGAGGGGGTTCGCCACACCCGTGCCGACCTCCGCTTCGCCGACCGGGCCGTGGGTCTGTTTGGAGAGCTCGCCTGGCTGGACTGTCCGGCCGACACCTGCGATGCGCCCGACCGTGCATCGGCACTGGGCATCGACGCCCGCATCGGCACCGGTGCCCAGCCCATCGCCACCATCCCCGGGGTGTCGTTCACCGGCGGACTGTCCTGCCAGACCACCGGCCCCGACGGCACTTTCGACATCACATCCTGTGGTTCGTTCGACGCCTACGCCGCATGGTTGTCCGTGCGCATGACTCCGGGCAGCCCACCTGCCTATCCCCACCGCCCCGAGTAGACGGCCCCCCCATGCGCTCCTACACGCTCCAAGCGCCCTAGGGACGCGTGTAGTCGCGCACCACCAGCCCCAGCTGCGCCCCCTCGGACAGCTGCACGGTCCGCACGCCACCCCGCGGCGGACGCGCGCTCACCTGCAACGGCGGCTGGTCGGTCTCGAGCACGATGTAGCGCAGCTTCCCGGACTCTTTGTCCACCGCGAGCAGCCCACGCTCGCCCGACGTCCAGTCGAACGGCAGCGTGACCTCGGCCCACACAGCATCGGGGGCCGGTCGGGATGGACCGAGCAGCGGTGGCTCGATGGTGCGCCAGGTGCTGTCGGCCAGGCCGTTGCGCAGCTCACCGAAGAGGTCGGCGGCTTCGTCGGCCACATCCACCAGCGGTAGCTTGAGCTCGCCGTCGCCAAACGTGACCTTGGAGCCGTCGGTCTCCACCGTGCCGAGGCTCGCCGACGCCTTCGCCCCATCCGGCCCCACCTCGATGGCGACCGGATGCTGCGTGGGCAGCCGCGGATCGGGCCACAGGAGAGTCATGCGCAGCGGTGCGTCGGCCTGGAGGTCGGCCCGGAAGCGGTCGAACTCGGGGGGCGGACCGTCGGCACACGGCGAGGCACACGCAGTGAGGAACACCAGAGCCAGGGGCTGGACAGACGGACGCACGGACACCTCACAAGCCCCGCGAGCCTACACCGACGGGCCGCTACAGCTGGCGCTTCCACTCGTAGAACAGCGCGAGCGTCCAGAGGCGGAGGCCGTGGTTGTGGCGACCTTCGCGGTGGTCGCGCTCCAGGTCGCGCACCACCTTGGCCACGAACAGGCCGTCGGGGTCTTCGCACAGCGCATCGACCACATGGCGGAGGTAGTCCGCGCCGCTGTTGCGCAGCCAGTGGTCGAGGGGGTTGGGCAAGGAGCGCTTGGGGCGGTCGACCAGGCGTGGCGGCAGCACCCGTCGGAGCGCCGCACGCAAGGGGCTCTTGGTCTCGAAGCCACCGAAGCGCTGGGGCCGGACCTTGGCATTTCCGGGCAGCGCGGCGGCGGCAGCTCGGAGCGCCTCATCCAGCATGGGGAAGCGGACTTCCATGCCCAGAGCACCGGCCATGCGGTCGCTTCGGGCGAGTCCATCCTCGGGGAGCCAGCCCCTCTGCCACGCGGCCAGCATGGCGTTGAGGGGGTCGGCGGAGACATCCTGGTAGCCGGGCTCGAGCACGGTGCGGCGGATGCCCGGGCGCACCAGGCCGGGGTCGCGCAGCAGGGCGATGCGCTCGGTGCTGTTGAACACCCGTGAGCCACCCACGTTGCGGTCCTGGCCGAAGTGGTCGCCGCTGGCTGCGAGGTTGTACATCCCGGCGCGATGGGCTCCGCGACGGACGAGGCGGCGCATGGGACCGGGCAGCTTGCCCACCGCCTGGGAGCGTCGGACGAGCACCGCAAGCCGTGCCATGCCTCGCCCGCCCAGCACTTCGTCGCCGCCGTCTCCGGACAGCAGCACCCGGGCGTCGGGGCGGATCTGCCGGAAGAGGAGGAGCTGGAGGACCGCGGCGGCGGTGGGCAGCGGCTGGCCCATGGCGCGAGAGGCGTCGGGGAGGGCGTCGACGATGTCGCGGTCGTCGATGCGGAGCACGTGGTGGTCGGCATCGAGCACGGTGGCCACGCGGGCTGCGAGGCTGGACTCGTCGACCCGCTCACCGGAGAGGGCCACGGTGAAGCACGGAAGGTTGGCACCCAGCTCGCGGGCGTGGCGCAGGATCGATGAGGAGTCGAGGCCACCCGACAGCAGCAGGGCCTTGGGAAGGTCGCCCTGGAGCCGCTTCTGGACCGACCGGCGAAGCAGCCCATCGATGCGCCGTTCGGTCTCGAGCGCATCGGGGATGGGCGCGCCGGGTGCAGCCCAGGTGGTGCGGTGCCAGCGCTCGACCCGCAGGCCGCGCTTGTCGAAGCGGAGGAAGTGACCGGGCGGCAGGGCCGAGATGTCGCGCAGCAGGGTGCGGGGGGCGTGCACGTAGCGGAAGCTGAGGTACTCGGAGAGGTGGTCGAGGGCGAGCTCACGGCTCACCCAAGGCAGGCCGAGCAGCGGGCTGGTCTCGGAGGCGAACGCCAGGCGGGTGCCCTTCTGGGCGTAGAACACGGGCCGCCGCCCCAGCGCATCACGGGCGAGCACCAGGCTCTCGGTCTTCTTGTCCCAGACGGCCAGCGCGAAGGGGCCGTCGATGTCCTGGAGGCTGTTGACGCCCTTCTGGGCCCAGCGCTCGGCGATGCTGTCGACCCCTCCGTTGTACGGGCGACCGTCGAGGACGACGATGTGGCGCGACGTGCCGTGGGGCTCGCGGGGGTCGTGGTGCGTGAAGCGGGTGCGCCGGTGGGCGAAGACGGCCCGAGGCTCGGCCACGATGCCCTTGTCGTCGGGGCCCCGGTGGCCGAGGCCATGCCCCAGCTGCTGCACCTGGTCGCGCGGAGGCGGCGCTCCTTCGAGGTGGATGATGCCGGCGATAGCGCCCACGCGTCCTCCTGAAGTGGTCCGCAGCACCGGCCCCTAATCGGTGGCGGGCAGGCCGCACACGGGCGGGGGTCAGGCCGGCGCCAGATGTCCGTGCAAGTTGGTGCAAGGCATCCGGTGGCACATCTGGGAGCCGTCCCCCGTTGGCAGAGGTGTCCCACTTCGGGGACCCGGCCACTTCCAGGAGACCCCATGAACGCCCTCGTCCTCGCCTTCGCAGCCGCCACCGCCCACGCCAGCGCCGTGCCCTCCGCGTACACCGAAGCCGTCTCCGCCGTGCAGCTCCCCTCCGAAGATGGCCCCCGGTACGGCATTCCCGCAAACATGGGCGTAGGCGACGAGGTGGTGGTGGCAGGCGAGACAGGCACCATCTCCCGCTACCGAACCCGCCGGATCCAGGGCGTCCGCGTGCCTGTCGCCCAGATCAGCTTGCCGGGCGGCGACACGGTGTGGGCCCGACCGCTCGCCGACATGGTGACCGCCCAGCCTCCGCCGCCTGCAGCAGAGGGCTGGTTCGCCGATGAAGACCCGTCCAGCAACATCCTGGTCATCCCGCGCGAGGTCCGGGCCGGCTCGGAGGTGCAGGTGGACGGCGACGCCCTCACGGTGGTGGCTGTGGCCCGCAACCTCGAGTCCAACGACGTGGTGGTGGTGGAAGACGACGACGGCGAGCGCCGGTCCCTCCGCGTGTGGTGGACCTGGTAGGCCTCAGCGGAGCCCACCACGGAGGGCATCAGCCGACCCGCTCGGTTCCATCGACACCGGCAGACGGGCGGTGGCATCGGGACACTCGGCGCCCGCGAGCTGCTGCAGGCCGGCGACCAGCATGGGGTCGTCGTCGGCTCCGAGCTCGACCAGCAGGTTGTCTTCGGCTGCGCAGTCCGGCTCGAGGCCGTCGAAGTAGGTGGCCTGGACATCGCGGTTGCCGGTCTGGAACGTGACCGGCGAGACGAACAGGTCGCACGCCTCGAAGAAGTTCATCCCCACCGGCTTTCCGCTGGTGCGACCGCCCACCCGCGTGACCGGAACATAGGGTTCGAGGCTGAACATCAGCATCTCGCTGGCCGAGCCTGTGCTGCCGGAAGTGAGAAACACCACGTGGTCGACCGACCGGCCCCACGGGTACTCTTCGAGGTAGGTGGCGGTGTTCTCGTGCGCGTGCGCGGCGTTGTGCCAGTAGGTCATGAAGACCTCACCGGCGTGGTCCCGGGCCACCAGCGCGGCGAGGTGGCGCGCGACGGCGATGAGGCCGCCACCGTTGTAGCGAAGGTCGACCACCACGGTGTCCACGTCGGCCACGGCGGGGTCGTCGAACAGCGCATCGAGGGCTTCGTGGGCCGGCTCCACAAATGACGTGAGCATGAAGTAGAGCACCGTGCGGTCGCCGTCTTCGAACACGCGCGAGCGGTAGACCGTGGGAATCGTCACTTCGCCCAGCACCATGTGTGCATCGAACGTGTCGCCATCAGGCCGCTCGACACCGAGCACCACCACCGCGCCGTCTTCCACAGGCCCGTAGGCGTCGTTCCAGGCGTCGTTGGTGGAGAGGTCTTCGACCGCGAAGCCGTTGATGCGGAGCAGGCGGTCGCCCCGTCGGAGACCGGCGTCGTGGGCGGGGTTGTCGGGGTAGACCAACGCAAACCGCAGGTCGCCAGCGGCGTCGGACCGCAAGGAATAGCCCCCGCCCACATACGCGCCTTCGTCGAACCAGTCGGTGGCTTCGGAGAGGTCGCGGACGTAGCTCCACCGGTCGAGAGCGTCGTAGCGAAGGTCAGCCATCAGCTCGGCGGGGTCGGAGTACCCCAAGCGGTCCACCGGCTCGACGTGGTCGGCCCACAAATAGGCGTCGAGCATGATGTCCTCGACGTAGGCCAGCCGAGCATCCGCCGAACAGTCTTGCGGCTCGGCCTTCACCTCGAGGGCCGGACTGCAGGCGAGCATCCAGAGGCCCAGAGCACTTGCGGCCGGCGAGCGGCGGCCATGATGACGAGGAGGCATGTGGCACCAGCGAGGTTGGGCACCCGGGCGGGCGGGTGCGTCAGCATGCCCCGGGAGCCTACCCCTCGGGCTGGGGAGCCCGACCGAGCCGATCCATGCCCACCTTCACGAGCATCGCCGCGAGCCACACCCAAGGCGCGCCGTGCATGAGGAGGTCCATCCAGTCTACGGGCGCCATCCCCTCTGCCCCACCCGCCACCCACCGGATCTTCCCGATGATGTGTGGTTCGGGAAAGAAGGGGGCCAGCCCGAGCGTGAAGCTGGCGATGATGGGCATGGTCAGGTCGTCGCCGACGGACGGGGGTGGTTGGTTGGGCATCACGGTCTCCGGGCACAGGCGCCGCCAACGGGCTCAATCCTGCATATCGCGCCCACAGATGCCAGCACGCGCCACAGGATACGCTCGGAGCGCACATTTTTCCGGGAGCCGCCATGCGCCCGTCTGCCTCCGTCCTCCTCTTGGCCCTGGTGGCCTGCGACTCGGGCCCGCCCCCCGAAGGTCCCCCCCCGCTCGACGCGCAGCCGCTCACGCCGCCGTCCGAAGCCACCCCCACACCCGAGGCCGCCGCAGACCCACGCGCCGACGCCTGCCCCGTCTTCTTCTCGGGCGACGACGCAAATGCGGTGTTCGGTGTGGCCGGGTCCTGGTCCAGCGGCGGCTGTGCATTCGACGGCGTGCGCGTGAAGGGCTCCACGCTCACCCTCACCTGGAAAGACGCCCAGAAGAAGGCGGTCACCCTCGCCGTGGCGCCTGCGAAGTGCTCGGATGCGCCCGCGGTGGGCGGCTTCACCCTCGTTCTCGACGACGGAATCGCAGCTGCGTGCCCCGAGGTCCCGGGGGCGGTCGAAGCCGCTCTGAAGGACGGCCGCTTCCCCTCCCCCACGGGCACACGTGTGGCAGAAGGCGCGGGTCCGGATGGCTCTGGCGACCCCGGCTCCACCGTGGCCGAAGAGCTGCCTCCACGTCAGCCCACCGACGCCGAGCTTCCTCCGCTGCAGAAGCCCGACGACGAGTAGGGGTCAGTGGGCCGGGGGAATCCAGCCCTTGTCGAGCAACGCGGCGCGGACGGTCTCGGCCACCCGCGCATGGCCGCGCTCGGTGAGGTGACAGTTGTCGAGGAACACCTCACCCGCCCCGGGCCCGGTGAGGGTGGCTGAGGTGTCGACAAAGCCCACCTGGTCGTCTTGTTGGGCTACCGCATCGAGCATCTCACCGTAGGGGTCGAGCACGCTGGGGTCGGGGGCCACACCTTCTCGGGCGAGCATCAGGGGCACCTTTCGTGGGGCCAGCAGGCGGACCATCCCCTCGATGTTCGCCCGGGCATCTCGCACCGGAACGGCCGGCTGGACGGCACTTCCGAAGGCACTCTGGAGGCCGAAGCGCAGGAACTGGTACAGCGGCACGTTGGACAGAGCGCCCGAGACCGAGACGGAGAGGTCGGTGCCCTGCTTCCAGGCCTCGAAGAGCGCTCCATAGGGGCGGACGGACTCGGTAATGATGTCGTTGTGGCCGATGTAGAGCACCACCACATCGGGGTCGACGTCGGCGAGGCGGGTCTCGAGGAAGCGCCGGATGTGCAAGGTGGTCCAGCCGCCCACGCCCTGGTTGACCGCCTGGATGGACGGACCGTGTCGTCGCTCGAGCTCGGCCGGCCAGAATTGGTCGAGGTTGTCGTTCTGCCAGGCCCCACCCGTCGAGCTGCCCCCGAGCGCCACGACACGCACCGCACCGGCCCGACGGACCGACGGCTCCACGGGGTAGTCCTGGAAGGGGTAGTCGGACCAGGTGCGGGTGTTCTCCAGTGCTTCAAAGCTGGAGAAGGTGCCGCGCACGGTATCTTTGGAGTCGTCGGCGGGGCTCGTGCGGGCCCGCGAAGACCGCCCTGTCAGCCGGGCCCCCGTCTCGGTCCACCGGATGCTCTGGTCGGCCAAGAACACCGCCAACACCATCAAGCCCAGGCTGATGGCGTTGAAGCCACGGGGACGGCGCACGTTGGTCCACACGAGGCCACCCACCACCATCCCCACCGCCGAGGCGTAGGTGGTGGCCATGCCGAACTTCGGCGAGAGCAGCGCCGTGCACACGCCCGCCACCAGCGCACCCACGAGCATCGCGGGGACCGGACCCGGACCCTTCGCCCCGAGCTTCTTCGCCAGCCACGGGAGCCCTTCGCCAGCGCCGGCCGCAGGCAGCACGGCCACCGCACCCACCGGTCCGTACGCCGGAATCGCCGCGAGCCCCAGCAGCGCCCCCGAGCCCATCCGGAGGGGGCGGGTCCAGCTGCGAACCCTGCGGGCCGTCCACCACATGGCCATGAGAGCGAGCATCCACACGCTCATCAGGACCGGCACCACCACCGCCACCGAGAGCGGTTCGTCGACCACCACGCGCACCGCCTGGAGCGCGGCAGCGAGGTCTGCGCCCGACAGTGGCCACACGAGCCACAGCGGCAGAGTCGTGAGCACAATGGGCGCACCACGGACCTTCCCGGGTGCCCCGAACCGTGCGAAGCCCGCGAGGAGCCCGAACACCAGCGCGGCCCCGAGGCCCCCCACCACCCGCCCCATCCACGAGGGCCGAGCCGCCGTGACCCGGACCTCGGGCGCGTTCATCTGTCCGACCGCCAGCGACCGAAGTCCGATTCGGCGCAGGCCGCTGCGGATGCTCGCTCCCGATGTGGGGCGGCCCCAGGTGCAGTCCACCACGACCGGAGGCTGGTCTCCAACGGCGAGTGTGGCCTGCATGCCGCCGGCTTCACGGACCAGCCGCGCCCGCACATCGGGGTGCGTGGGCGCAGGCAAGTCGCCGCTACAGTGCAGAGGGGCCCAGTCGGAAGTGGGGTGGCTGGCGTCGAGCGACGGCCCGGCCGCCGTGGTGACCATCGCATAGGGACTGCGGCCCCGGTCGACCTTGAGGGCCACGCCATCCTTGCCCCCGGAGCCTTCGAGAACAACCTCGAGGTGACCATTCTCCGGAAGATACGCCTCGGCCTCCACCACCTGCACGCGCGTGCCCGGGGCGGTGAGCAAGGCGTGGGATGCGAGGGGCCAGCCTTGGTCGGAGGTGTTGGGGGGGCCGGCGAGACGGGCCAACAGCACGGGGATGTTGGGGGTGAGTCGGGTCCAGCCGCCCGGTCCGGCGTCGAGTGCCATGCGTTCGGTCACACGCACCACGCCCAGCCCGAGCGACAGGCCGGCAAGAACCGCGACGAGCACCGGCAGCCACCGGCGTGTGGGAGGGGCACTCACGGGAGGCAGCTGTCCGACAAGGTGACCGGACCGGCGTCGTCGATGCGCACGTACTGCGCCCCATCGGGCAGTGTGAGGTAGAACGACCACGCCGGGATGATGTGGTGCGTGGCCAGATGCAGCGCCTCGAAGGCTTTGTCGGCCTCAGATGTGTGCTGGAACACCGCCATCTCACCCATCGCACACGCCGTGCCTTCGATGGGGTCGGAGGCCGACCACCCCCCAGAGCCGTCGGCGTCGGTGTACACGTACAGGCGGTCGACGGCGTACTGCCAGTCGCGGTATTGCGTGCCGTCTGCACCCAGGTCCTGGAGGTGTTCGTCGGGGGGCGGACCGTCGATGGGGAGCTGGACCGTGCCGTTGACGGGTTGGTCGAACATGATGGGGCCCATCACTGCGCCGGACTCCACCGTCTCGGCGATGAGTGCCACCCGCCGGCCCTCCATCGGACCGTCGTAGACAGCCTCGATGACGAAGCGGTCTTGTGGGATGAGCTGCGGCGCCAGGGTGATGGCCCCGAGACCGGCCGCGTGCGGCACCATCTCGGCGGTCTCGAGGTCGACCGCGATGGCATTCCAGCCGGTGGTGTAGCCCGCGCTGGCCAGGTTGGCTCCAGGCTCGCCATCGATGTAGAGGGCGCCTTCGAGGGCCAGGCCCACATACTGCTCATCGGGCGTGTGGACGCCGTTTTCGTCGTCGTCAATGTAGGCGAAGGGCAGCGCCGCGAAGCCCTGCGAGCCGTCGCCCAGGTCGACAAACCAGCGGTCGTCTGGCGGCTCGACGTCGATGGTGAACGTGCTGTCGGACCGCACCCCGTCGGCAATCTCGAAGGGGGCATCCGAGGTGGCTCCCAGCTCGACGGTGTGCAGGTTGACCGCCAGGCCGGGAAGGTCTCCGTCGACCGTCACGGTGAGGGTGGTGCCGGGACGGTCGGGGGTGCCGGAGTCTTGGGTGGTGCCCGAGTCGTCGGAGTCCGTGGTGCCGGGGGAGTCGGAGTCTTCGGGCACCACGACCTTGTCGTCGCCCGAGCATCCGGTCGTCCAGACCAGGCTCGCCAGGATCCAGGGGTGGGTTCGCATCGGGTCTCCTCGCACAACGCCCGCGGCAGTCTACCCGCACCGGCACCGGGACACACGGTGGCTCAGCGCCGGGCCCCCATGCGCCAGGCCAGCACTTGGGCACCGAGGGCCGCCGCGGTGCGCCAATTCACCTTGCTCCGTCCTGCAGCCCGCGGCTCCATCGCGGCCGGGACCTCCACCACCGTCCACCCTCGGGCCTCGGCAAGCAGCACCAGCTCGGGGTCGAGGAACCAGTCGCGCGACCGGAGGTTGGCCTGCTGAAAGGCCGTCCAGGTGAGCAACTTGGGACAGCCGTTCACATCGGCTGAACGCGCGCCGAGGAGGTGGTGCAGCCGTGCATAGGTGCGGGTGACCACCCGTCGCTGCCAGCCATCGTGCCGCGACACCCGGCGGACCTTGGCCACATGGGCGCCGTGCTGGAGCGCGTGCACGAGCGTGGGGAGCACCTGGGCATCCACCTGCCCATCGCCCCATCCCCAGCCGATGAAGGCGGGGGGTCGGGCCCGCATGCGGTCGAGCCCTGCTTGAATTCCGCCGCCATAGCCGTCGTTTTCATCGAGGAAGACCCCCTCGACGCCCGGCACCTGCGTCCAGCCGCGAACCCGTGCGCGGGTGTCGTCGGTGCTCCCGTTGTCGACCAGCACGAGCCGCCACTGCAGGCCCGTGGCTTCGAGGCCGTCGATGTACGCGGTGGCCACCCGGTCGACCAGCGGCCCCTCGTTGAACAGCGGGACCGCGACGCCGACGACCGGCACGGGCTCAGCCAAAGAGGTGCTGCTGGCGGAGCTTGTCGATGGTTCCCCAGCGGGTGCGCACACAGGCGGGGAGCGGCTCGCCTCGGGTGAGGAAGCCGGCAATCCAGGCGCGGGTGATGGGGTCGGAGGGGTAGCCCGAGCCCACGGCCCCCAGCTCGGCGATGCGCGCATCTCGCAGGAGCTTGGCACCGATGCTGGCCGCCCCCACCACGGGGTAGGTGAGGTCGGCTTTGGGCTCGATGGTGAACGCTGGAATCGGCACCATCCGCGCCTGCAGGGCCTTCACGATGCGGCGTGTGAGGTTCGGGATCCCGTTGGGGTGGGTGGGGGCGTCGATGAACACGTGCTGCGGCTGATAGAGCGCGATGAGGTCGACGAACACGGCCTCTTCGAGCTGGTTGAGGTTGCCGCCGTCGATGGTGGTGGCGGAAATCTCGACGAGCTCGTGCTCCCCGAGCGGCTTCAGCTTTGGCCAGGCCGCCGCACGCCGCTTCGCCGAGAGCTTCTTCGAGTCGGTGGCGCCGGCCTCGCGAAGCATGGCGTCGGTGACCGCCACGGCATCCACACAGAAAGCACCCACCACCATGGGGCCCAGCACACAGCCGCGTCCGGCTTCATCCAGTCCAAGTACACGCATGGCCGCCACCTATGTCGACGGACCAGACACTGCACGCCGGTGTGCTATGACCCGCTCTTCCCTCGGAGCACCATGTCCGCCGAATCTGTGGCGCAAGCGCTGCGCCAGCTGGTCGAGACCGGAGGCGATGGCAACCGTCTCGTCGTCTCTCGCGGCCCCGCCTGGTTTCACTGCACCGCCGCGAACGGCGACCGCAGCATCCTCGTCGAGCCAGCCCCGTCGGCCTCCTTGCCCAAAGACCGCGCCCTCACCCCGAACCGCATCCAGCACCTCCGACGCCTCGGCTACGCCAGCCGGCCGGGTCATCGGTGCCTGGGACGGCTGGTGGCCCTCGACGAAGCGGGCAGCATCGACGGGCTCGGGCAGGAGCTGATGACTCTGTTCGCGTCGGTCTACGAAGAGACCGACGGACCGGTCCAGACCGAGCTCCACCTCGGAGACCGCGAGCGGGCCGCCAACCCCAAGCTCATCGAAGCCATGCGGGTGATGGCCAAGAAGCGCGACCACAAGTACCGAACCGGCCTCTACCGGGCCCTGCTCGACAGCACTCTGCTCCTGATGGTCGACGGCGAACCCCGGACCCCCACAAAGGTGGGTGAGCTGATGCGGTACGACGTCTATGCCGCGTTCACCAGCTGGGACGCCCTCCGCCGCTTCCAGCCCCGAGGCGCTGCCTACACATCCGTTCGCGGACGCCACCTGTTCGGACAGCTGCTCGAACACAACGTGGGGTCGTTGCTCATCGACCCCAAGTCGACGGTGGGCGGCGAGCTGTACCGAAACGAGCTCGAGACCCTCGCCGGCGCCAGCTACGGCACACGGAGGCGTTGATTCTTCCTTTGCCACCCCAAATGCCAAACAGTGCCAAGAACCGCACCTAGACACCTCACTCTACCTTCAGATTCCGTCCTTCGCGGTCCGACAGACGGCCCCTGACTGTGGCCCGTCGCGAAAGCGTTTGATAGACCGCCGCCCTTGTTCATCCGAGCCACTGGGAGCCGACCCACGATGGCGCACTACACAATCAAGAAGGGCCTCGACCTGCCCATCACGGGCGGTCCCCACCTCCCCGGTGCAGGCGAGGCGATCCCAGATGGTCCCCCAGTCCGTCAAGTCGCGGTGATCGCCGCCGACTTTGTCGGAATGAAGCCGCGGATGCTCGTCCAAGAAGGCGACATCGTGCAGCGGGGTACCCCACTCTTTGAAGACCGCAAGCGTCCAGGTGTGCTCCACACCGCCACCGCTGCCGGGAAGGTCGTCGGAGTTCACCGCGGGGCGAAGCGTGCCCTCATCTCGGTTGTCATCGAGCTGAGCGAACGCGAGCTGAGCGGCAACACCACCGACGACGACCACCAGACCTTCGAGGCCTGGACCGGCGCACCGGCAGCTGAGCTCTCCGCCGACCAGGTGCGAGACCTCCTCGTGGAGTCGGGGGCCTGGACCGCCTTGCGGGCGCGCCCGTTCTCGCGGGTGCCACCGGTCGACGGGAAGCCACACTCCATCTTCGTCACCGCCATCGACACCCATCCGCTCGCCGCGGACGTGGGCACGGCGATGGAAGGCGATCAGGCTGCATTCGAAGCCGGTCTCGCCGCCCTGACGAAGCTCACGGATGGTCCGGTTCACCTGTGCCGCGCGGCTGGTTCTCCGGTCGGTCCCGGCATGGTGGACGGCGTGCAGGTCCAGGAGTTCTCCGGGCCGCACCCCGCCGGTCTCGCCGGAACGCACATCCACCTCGTGGACCCTGTGCACCGCGAGAAGTTCGTCTGGTACATCAACTACGCCGATGTTCAGATGATTGGCCGGCTCATCCAGTCGGGCAAGCTCTCGGTCGAGCGGGTCATCTCGCTGGCCGGCCCGATGGTGAAGGAACCCCGCCTCGTGCGCACCCGCCTGGGCGCGTCGATCGACGACCTCACCAACGGCCAGACCTTCGACAAGGAGTGCCGCGCCATCTCGGGCTCGGTGCTCGGCGGTCGGACGGCCAAGGGCGACAAGTCGGGCTTCCTCGGCCGCTACGCCCTGCAGGTGAGCGTCATCGAAGAAGACCGGAAGCGTGAATTCCTGGGGTGGCTCAACCCCGGCGAGAGCATGTTCTCCATCTTCCCGATCTACGTCGCGAAGCTGTTCCCGGGGCACAAGTTCGGGTTCACCACGAACACCAACGGCAGCCACCGCGCGGTCGTGCCCATCGGGATGTTCGAGGACGTCATGCCCCTCGACATCATTCCCACCTTCCTGCTCCGCTCGCTTGCGTCCAAAGACCTCGAGAAGATCGAGCAGCTGGGCGCCCTCGAACTTGACGAAGAAGACCTCGCGCTCTGCACGATGGTCTGCCCGGGCAAGAACGACTGGGGCCAAATCCTCCGCGACAACCTCGACACCATCGAGCGGGAGGGCTGATGCAGTTCATTCGCAAGGCTCTGGACACGGTCGCGCCGCACTTCGAGAAGGGCGGCAAGTACCACAAGTTCTACGCACTCTACGAAGTGCCCGACACCATCCTGTTCACTCCGGGAGAGGTCACCAAGGGGCGCACCCACGTCCGCGATGGCATGGACCTCAAGCGGATGATGATCACGGTCGTGGCGGCGCTGATGCCGTGCGTGCTGATGGCCATCTACAACACCGGCTACCAGGCGAACCTCGCGGTTCAGCTCGCCGGTGAAGTGGCCATCCGCGACGACTTCAACACCGCGCTGTACACGATGCTCGGCTTCACGCCGGGCGACCCCTCCGATGTCTTCGCCAACATCGTGTACGGGCTGCTGTACTTCGGCCCCATCTTCCTCGTGACCCAGATCGTCGGTGGTCACATCGAGATGGCCAACGCGGTGCTCCGCAAGCACGAAGTCAACGAAGGCTTCCTGGTCACGGGCTTCCTGTTCCCGCTCATCCTTCCCCCCACCATCCCCCTGTGGCAGGTGGCGCTCGGCATCGCGTTCGGCGTCATCGTGGGCAAGGAAATCTTCGGCGGCACCGGCATGAACGTGCTCAACCCGGCCCTCACCGGTCGCGCGTTCCTGTTCTTCGCCTACCCGGCGCAGATCTCCGGCGATGCGGTCTGGATTGCGGCCAACAACGCCGACGGCTTCTCCGGCGCCACCTGGCTCGGTCAGGCAGCCGGCGACCCCACCGCCCTGTCCAACGTGGCCTGGATGGACGCCTTCGTGGGCTTCATCCCCGGCTCCATGGGCGAGACCAGCGCGCTGGCGTGCCTCCTGGGTGCAGGCATCCTCATCGCCACCCGCATCGGGTCCTGGCGAACGATGGTGGGTGTCCTCGTCGGCACAGTGGGCATGGCGCTCGTGCTCAACGCGGTCGGCTCCGACACCAACCCCATGTTCCAGATGCCCTTCTGGTGGCACATGGTCCTGGGTGGCTGGGCACTCGGCGCGGTCTTCATGGCCACCGACCCCGTGTCTTCCGCCTTCACCGACACCGGCCGCCTGCTCTACGGCATCGGCATCGGTGTGGTGGTCGTCCTCATCCGCGTCGTCAACCCGGCGTACCCGGAAGGGATGATGCTGGCGATTCTCTTCATGAACCTGTTCGCGCCGCTGTTCGACCACTTCGTGGTCCAGGCCAACATCAACCGGAGGCTCGCCCGCAATGTCGCAGCCTAGCACCGGCTACACCGTCGCATTCGCCGCCGGGGTGTGTCTCGTCGCATCGGTCTTCGTGTCCGGCGCCGCGGTCTCCCTCAAGCCCATGCAGGAAGCCAACAAGGTCCTCGACCGCCAGAAGAAGGTTCTCGTCGTCGCTGGTCTGATGGAAGAGGGAGAGAGCATCACTCCCGACGAAATCCAGAAGCGCTTCGACGACAACATCGCTGCCCGGCTCGTCTCCCTCGAGACCGGCATGGTGGTGGAGAGCGCCGAAAACGGCCAGTCGGCCGCCGACTACGACCAGCGCAAGGCCACCAAAGACCCTGCCCTGAGCGTCGAAGCTCCCGACAACAAGGCCAAGGTGGCCCGCAAGGCCAACATCGCCACGGTCTACTGTGTCAAGAAGGCCAACGCCTGCGACCAGCACATCCTCCCCATCGAGGGCAAGGGTCTGTGGTCCACGCTGTACGGCTTCCTGAGCGTCGACTCGGATGCCAACACCATCCGCGGCATCACCTTCTACGAGCACGCCGAGACCCCCGGTCTGGGCGGCGAGATCGACAACCCCGGCTGGAAAGCCAAGTGGGTTGGCCGCAAGGTGTACGACGACAAGGGCCACGTCGCCATCCACGTCAAGAAGGGCGCGGCCGGCGACGTCAAGTCCGACCCCTACGCAGTCGACGGCCTCTCGGGCGCCACCCTCACCAGCAACGGAGTCACCTACTCGGTCGACTTCTGGCTCGGTGAAGAGGGCTTCGAGACCTACCTGAACAACGTCAAGTCCGGAAAGGTGAAGGGATGAGTGCCACGCCAGGCGGCCTGTCCAAGGCCCAGCGGGAAGCGCTGGTCGACCCGCTCTTCAACAACAACCCCATCGCCCTGCAGGTCCTCGGCATTTGCTCGGCCCTCGCTGTCACCACCAAGATGGAGACAGCAGTGGTCATGAGCATCGCGCTGACGGTCGTGCTGGTCGGCAGCAATGTCGTCATCAGCCTCCTGCGGAACTACATCCCCGCGAGCATCCGCATCGTCGTGCAGCTCACGGTCATCGCTTCGCTGGTCATCCTCACCGACCAGGTGCTCAAGGCGTTCGTCTTCGACGTCTCCAAGCAGCTGTCGGTGTTCGTCGGCCTCATCATCACGAACTGCATCGTGATGGGCCGGGCCGAAGCCTACGCCATGGCCAACGGTCCCTTCGAGAGCATGCTCGACGGCATCGGCAACGGCCTCGGCTACAGCCTCATCCTCATCATCGTCGCCTTCTTCCGGGAGCTCCTGGGTGGCGGCAAGCTGTTCGGCATCCAGCTGCTTCCCCTCGTCACCGAGGGCGGCTGGTACAACCCGAACGGCTTGATGGTGCTGGCTCCGGGCGCCTTCTTCCTCATCGGTTGCTTCATCTGGGCGCTCCGCGCCTGGAAGCCCGACCAAATCGAAGCGGAGTAGTCCGATGCTCGAGTCCTACATCAGCCTCGCCATGAAGTCGATGTTCGTCGAGAACATGGCGCTCGCGTTCTTCCTCGGCATGTGCTCCTTCCTCGCTGTGTCGAAGAAGGTCGAGACCGCCATCGGCCTCGGTGGCGCCGTCATCTTCGTGCTCGGCATCACCTGCCCCATGAACCAGTTCCTCCACGACTGGCTCCTGCGGGAAGGCGCGCTGGCCTGGGTCCACCCCGACCTCGCCTCGGTCGACCTGTCGTTCCTGAACTTCCTCGTGTTCATCGGAACCATCGCGGCCATGGTGCAGATCGTCGAGATGGCCCTCGACCGCTACTCGCCGTCTCTCTACAACGCGCTGGGCGTCTTCCTCCCGCTCATCGCCGTGAACTGCGCCATCCTCGGTGCCTCGCTGTTCATGGTCGAGCGCGACTACGACTTCGGCGAAGCCACCGTCTTCGGCATCGGCTCCGGCATCGGCTGGGCCCTCGCAGTCATCGCGCTCGCCGCGATTCGCGAGAAGATGCGGTACAGCGACGTGCCTCCCGCCCTGCGCGGTCTCGGCATCACCTTCATGCTCACGGGCCTCATGGCCATTGGCTTCATGGCATTCGCCGGAATCCAGCTCTGAGCTTCACGGCTGATTGAATTCCGGCAGGAGCGGGTGACCGCTCCTCGCCCCACCTCCGACGGAGTCCAGAATGGCTCTCACCGGCATCCTCGGCGTGGTCATGTTCACGCTCATCATCGTCGCCCTCGTGGGTGTGCTGATGGTGGCCAAGGCGAAGCTCGTGCCCGCCGCCGAAGTCAAGATCATCATCAACGAAGATGAAGACAAGCCCCTCGTCACCATGGCCGGCACCACGCTCTTGAACGTGCTTGCCGAGAAGAAGATCTTCATCCCCTCCGCCTGCGGCGGCATGGGCAGCTGCGGTGTCTGCAAGGTGCACGTCCACGAAGGTGGCGGCGCCATGCTCCCCACCGAAAAGGGCTGGATCTCTCGTGGCGAAGCCCGCCACGGCTGCCGCCTCGCGTGCCAGGTCAAGGTCAAGAACGACCTGCGCATCGAGGTCGAGCCCGAGATCTTCAGCGTCCGCAAGTGGGAATGCACCGTCAAGTCCAACCACAACGTCGCCACCTTCATCAAGGAGTTCTACCTGAACCTCCCCGAAGGTGAGGCGGTGCCCTTCCGGGCTGGTGGCTACATCCAGATCGAAGCCCCTCCCCACACCGCGGTCTACAAAGACTTCGACGTGGAAGAGGAGTACCGCGACGACTGGGACAAGTTCAAGGTGTGGCAGTTCGTGTCCACCGTGAACGAAACGGTCACCCGCGCATACTCGATGGCCAACTACCCGGGCGAAGAGGGCATCATCATGCTCAACGTCCGCATCGCGTCCCCGCCCTGGGACCGCAAGGCCAACGACTACAAGAAGGTGCCGCCCGGCCAGATGTCCTCGTACATCTTCAGCCGCAAGCCCGGCGACAAGGTCATCATCTCCGGTCCCTTCGGCGAGTTCTTCGCCCGCGAGACCGACAACGAGATGGTGTTCATCGGTGGTGGCGCAGGCATGGCCCCCATGCGGTCGCACATCTTCGACCAGTTCAAGCGCATCCACACCGACCGCCGCGTCACCTTCTGGTACGGCGCTCGGTCCTGGCGGGAAGCCTTCTACATCGAAGACTTCAACGAGATCCAAGACGCCAACGACAACTTCCAGTGGTTCATCGCACTGTCCGACGTGGGCGACGACGACCCCTGGCGGGGCCTCCGCGGCTACATCCACCTCGTGGTGCGCGACGAGTACCTGATGAACCACCCCTCGCCCGAAGACATCGAGTACTACCTCTGCGGCCCGCCCATCATGAACACCAGCGTCATCAGCATGCTGGAAGACATGGGTGTCGAGCCCGAGAACATCATGCTCGACGACTTCGGAGGCTGAGCTTTGCGCCCGCGTCCTTTCGCGGGCCTCAGCAAGTGGCAGCTGGCGCGACGCATTGTCGCGCCAGCGTTGTTTGTAGGGGCCCTGTTTGTTTCCGTGTTCACCTACGAGCCGCCGCCTCCCCCCACTCTGGAGGAGCTTGCGCTCGACGAGGTCACTCTGAGCGGGGATGCGCTCGGCACCACCTGGAACGCCCGCGTGGTGGGCACCGCCCCCGACCCCGCCGGCCAGCAAGAAATGGCCGCCGCAGTGTCCAGCGCCCTCGACGAAGTCGACGCCCTCATGTCCACCTGGCGCGACGACTCCGAGCTGTCCGCCTTCAACCGGCACGCCACATCCGAGCCGTTCACCGTCTCTCCCCCCACCTTGGCCGTCCTCGTGCGTGCCGAGACCGTCTGGCGGGAGTCCGGCGGTGCCTTCGATGTCACCGTCTACCCCCTCGTTCGTGCGTGGGGCTTCGGCGGTGCCGAGCTCGACCAGGCCCCGGCCGACGATGCCCTCGCCGCCATCCTCGAGCGCGTGGGGCAACAGCACCTCACCCTCGACCAGGTCAACCAAACCGTCACCAAGGACCGCCCCGACGTCACGGTCGACCTCTCTGCCATCGCCAAGGGCTATGCCGTCGACCGCGTCTCCCGAGCCCTCTCCAACCTCGGCTACAAGCACCACATGGTCGAGGTCGGGGGAGAGGTCCGGGCCCGCGGATGGAACCGGTACAAGCGTCCCTGGCGCATCGCCGTCGAGCGCCCCGACACCACCGCCCGCACGGTCGAGACCGTGGTCCAGCTCACCGGCCTCTCGATGGCCACGTCGGGCGACTACCGCAACTTCCGAGAGAAAGACGGCCGCCGGTGGTCCCACACCATCGACCCCCGCTCCGGCCAAGCCAGGCTGCACGCCCTCGCATCCGCCACCGTGCTCCACGCCGAGTGTGCCCTCGCCGACGCCTACGCCACCACCTTCATGGTGCTCGGCCCCGAGGCCGCCATGGACCTCGCCACCCGCCTCGACATCGCCGCGCTGTTCCTTGTGCGCGACGCTGACGGAGGCTTCGAGCACCGTCCCTCACCAGCCTTCGAGCGTCACCAACAGTCCGCACGCGACATCCCCGGTGAGCCCGACGCCAGCCGCTCGGCCGGTTAGCCCTCCTTCTTGGAGCTCCCAATGGCCACATTCCTCGTCACGCTCACGTTCGTCGGCATCGCCATGGCCCTGATGGCCGTGGGCGTCATCTTCAGCAACCGCCGCCTCCACGGCAGCTGCGGCGGCTCGGGCGACGACTGCGTCTGCGAGATCGAAAAGCGCCGCGCCTGCCACGCCAAGAAGAAGATGCTCGCTGCCGCCGCCGAGCGCCGTGCCGGCAGCGAAGAGATCCAGGCCATCCTCGCCGGCGGCACGCCAGACGCCCGCCCGAGCGCCGAGGCCTGAGTGCCCGCTCCCGTCCGCCGCACCTGGACCAGCGACCGGGCACCAGACGCTCTGCTCGACCGCCTGCGCACCCACACCGCCCCCATCGACGGCGGCTTCACGCTGATGTACCGCCTCAGCGGCGCCGGCATCGTGGTGCGCACCCTCGAAGCGCCCGAGACCGAGCACCCCTTCTTCGGAAAGGTCCGTCCTGACGGCTTTTCCGTGGCACTCGTCCCCCATGCCCGCGACGTCACGCCGTTCCACCCCATCATCCGGGCCACCATCAAGCCCTCCCCGGATGGCGGCAGCACCCTCGACGCCGAGCTGGCGCACCACCCCAACGCCCGCACGTTCGCGCCGGTCTTCCTCTTTGGTGCCGTCGCGCTGGCTGGTGGTGTGGCGCTCGCTGCACGCGACAACCCGGTGATGCTCGTCGCCGGCCTCGGGCTGGCGCTCGCCTTCGCGGTCTTCCCCACCCTCCAAGCCCGCGTGCGCTTCCAGCAGTCCGTCACCACCGCCGCCAAGACTCTGGCCGAGCGCCTCGAGCTGCAGGCGTCTGCTTGACCCTCCTCGTCACCGGTGGCGACGGTCAGCTCGGCTCGCACCTGGCCGCCCTCCCCGGCGTCACCGCCCTCGGCCGCTCCGAGCTCGACGTCTGCGACCCCACGTCCGTCGACCGCGCACTCCACCACCACCAGCCCACCGCTGTCATCCATGCCGCGGCCTTCACCCACGTCGATGGCTGCACCACGCACCCCGCGCGCGCCTACCGCGTCAACGCTGGCGGCACCGAGCTTGTGGCCCGGTCCTGCGCCCGCCGCGGCATCCGGCTGCTCCACATCTCCACCGACTACGTCCTGCATGGCCCCGACACCCCCGGCCACCGCCTGCCACTCCACGCCCCCACCCTGCCGCTCAATGCGTACGGCCGCAGCAAGTGGGCAGGCGAACAGGCCGCCGCAGCCCACGGCGCAACCATCGTGCGGGTCCAGTGGGTCTACCACCGCGGCGGTGCCGGCTTCGTGAACCGCGCGCTCCTCCGCATGCAGGCCGGAGAGGCCGTCCCCTTGGTCACCGATCAGGTCGGCTCCCCCACCCCGGCCCCCCTCCTGGCGGGCTGGCTGCACCACCTCGCCGGCTGTCCCACGCTTCCGCCCGTCATCCACCTCGCCACTCGCGGCGAAGCCACCCCAGACGAATGGGTCTGCGCCCTCGCGCGGGCCAGCGGCATCCACCCGCGCAGTCGGCCCATCTCGCGCACGCACCTGCCCGGCGCACCTCGGCCCGCTCGCAGCTGCCTCGCCGTCGACGCCTCAGAGGCGCTCCTGCCGAGCCCCATCCCCCACTGGCACGACGCCCTCCTCGCCCTGTTCTGACCCCTACACCTCGGACAGCATCCGAGACAACGTGGGGTCGTCGGCGTACAGCTCGTCCACCAGCGCCGACCGCACCAACACATCCGCCAGGAACGCACCAAACTGGGCAGGCCGTGTGCGGCGGGCCATCGCCAACAGCACCTCGTCCACCACAGCGTCCACCGACGCACCCGGTTCGAGCGTGAGCAGGCCGTCGCGCACCAGCTGGTGGATCAGCCGGGCAACGATGGCATCAAGAGCGAGGGACATCGCGGCCATCCGATGGGAGTGCGAAGGGTGGCGGGATGCCTGTCCACATCCCGCCACCACTCCTGGGCCCGCCCAGTTTCGCGAGTCGGATCTACCGGCACGCCACCCATCCTGCACGCCCGGAGAGGTCCTGGATCGTCCGTGTTCCTACGAATCATCCAGCTGCAGAATGCGCTGCTCGACGAGCCGTACCCGCTCGCCACGAACCGAAAGAACCCCGGGCTGCTGATGGATCCAGGCCCGGACCGCGCGCTCGTCGCCGTGGGGAAACGCTTCGAGCACCGCCCGACACAGCCCGTCGAGGGTCTCGCCCCCACGTTCGGTGAGTCGAGACTCCACCCAATGCAGCACCGTCGCGCCCCGGAAGCCCTGGGTGGCGAAGTAGCCAGCCCCCAGCTTGCGCACCCGGCCCCCGGTGTTGCGGAAGCGGTCGCGCACCTGCCGGACCGTCACCGTCCGGTCGAGATGTTCTGAGAGCATCCGCGCCACCGCCCGGGCGCCCGCCACACCACCGAGGCGGTCGAGCGCTTCGCGGGCCGACATCCGCACCGCAGGCACCTGCACCTTCACCCCGATGATGGGCGTGAGCTTTCGCAGCGTGAGCACATCCGCCCGAACCCGCGCGGGGGGACGCCGCAGCAGGCGGTCGAGGGTGGCGCACCCCTTCGCAGGGCTCTCGGTGCGGCTGATGCCGTCGGCCACACGGAGCGCGCCTTGCACCTGGACCCAGGGTCCGTGCCACGGCTCGGGTGCCTCGGAGAGGTCGACTTCGATGAACTGTTCCAGCGAACCGACTCCAGCACGGTCGCACCAACGTCGAAAGATGCGGCCATCTGGAATCAGCTCGAAGAGATAGCGGAGCTGGGGATCACTTTGCATGCCAGAAGGGTACCAAAGGAGTCTATTGAACGAGGTCCAATCACGATTACGGACAAATAGTGACCCCACAGAGGGCGTTCTCGACGACTTGACCCCCCATTCTATCCGTAGATTTTTCTCATAAGACTACCGAAAAAAGTTCCGGGTGAAACATCTCTCCGGACACATGATTCACACATTCGGCGTCCGGTGGTGCCCCCCGCCCTGTCCCGCCAATCCAGAGCGATGTGGACTATTCAGTGCGGGGCGGAACCAGGGGGCTATGCTCTTCCAGACCTCGCTGGAGCCCCACCTCACCGCTCCTCCTCGGGAGAGCCGATGAATCGCCGTCCGCGCAACCACAGGCTCGAAAAGCTCATCGATCGGGCGCCCCGCGATGGCGCGCGCGTCGGAATCCTGTCCACCTGGGACGTCGAGAACAACGCAGTACGCGTTCTCGCAGCTCATCTCCGCGCAGCCGGGCACCACACCGTCGAGCTCTACTTCAAGGACTGGGTGAGCAACCACCTCGACCCCGCCACCCGCGAAGACCTCGACGCCCTCGGCCGGGTCATCCGTCGCGAAGAGCTCAACATCGTCTGCATCTCGATTCGCGCCAGCGCGTACGCCCACCAGGCCGAGATCATCACGCGGTACATCCAAGACGAGCTCGGCATCCCGGTGCTGTGGGGCGGCATGCACCCCACCTTGCGCCCCGAAGAGGCCATCGGCATCGCCGACCTCTCCCTGTCCGGCGAAGGCGAGCTGGCCCTCACCGACCTCGCCAACAACCTCCGCGACAACAACCCCGACCTCCTCGGCACCCAGAACGTCTGGTTCCGCACCGACCCCAACGACCCCGACGCCATCGTCCGCAACGGCCTGCGCCCCCTGGTCAAGCACCTCGATTCCCTCGAGTTCCGCGACTACACCACGCACGACGCCAAGTACTTCATCTTCAACGGCCGGTACGTGCAGGGCGACCCCATGCACGGCGACCCCGTCTTCCAGATGATGGGCAGCCGCGGCTGCATCTACAAGTGCAGCTACTGCTACAACTCCACCTACAAAAAAGACATCTACCCGGGCCAGAAGTGGTTCCGCGTCCGCTCGCCCGAGTCGATGGTCGAAGAAATCCGCCAGGCCCGGTCCCACTGGGACTTCAAGCGCATCCGCTTCGACGACGAGGTCTTCAACTTCCAGCAGTCCTGGCTCAAAGACTTCTGCGAGCGCTACCCCCGCGAAGTCGGCCTGCCCTTCGAGGTCTTCATCGAGCCCAAGCTCGTCGACGAAGACCGCATGACCATGCTCCGCGATGCCGGCCTCTCCGGCGTCTACATGGGCATCCAGTCCTCCGAACGCGTCACCGGCCACCTCTACGACCGCCGCGTGAAGAACCAAAGCATCGTCGACATCGCCAACCTGTACCACCGCCTGGGCATCAAGCCGCACTTCCAGCTCATCTTCGACGACCCCGTCTCCACCGAAGGCGACAAGCAAGCGCTCTTCGAGATGATCTCGCAGTTCCCGCACCCCTACGACCTCTACCTCTTCAGCATGACCGTCTTCCCGGGCAGCGAGCTCAACAAGAAGCTCATCGAAAACGGCCTCATCAGCCAATTCGACATCGACGGCCAAGACAACACCCGCGTCTTCTACCAACACCGCGTCAACCTCTCGTACCCGCGGCCCGTCGAAGACACCTTCTACATCGCGCTCACCCAGATGCTGTCCAAGGGCTTCGTGCCCAAGCCCCTCCTGCGCGCGCTGTCGAAGTCCGACACCCTCAAGAAGCACCCCTGGCCGCTCATCCAGATGGCCAACGCCACCAACTTCGTGAAGATGGGCACCATGGCCAGCAAGATGGCGCTCAACGGCGAAATGACCAAAACATTGGTCCGTCGCTGGCTCTCGATGGACCGCATCATCACCACCTGACCCACCCCGGTGTGTGCAGGTACCGGCCAAGCCCCCTGCGGGGTCTCGTCCGGCCCGTCGAGCCCCTGCGGGTCTCGCCGGGGCTCCGGAGCCAAGGTCTCCTCCGCGGTGTTCAGGCCAGCTTGGCCTGCACACTGTCTACCTTGTCCGCCATCGTCTGCTTCCGGTCGGTGCGCGTGCCCACCTTCATCGTGGTGGTGATGCGCGGCGCCCCCAGCTCGTGCACCACCTCGTGGCAGCGCTTCACTGCGGCAAACACAGCATCCCACTCGCCTTCGATGTTGGTGCCATAGGCGTGGAGCTGGTGGGACAAGCCGGCCGCTTCAAGCACTTGCTGACACGCAGCCACATATGCGGACACGCTCGTGCCCACGCCCACGGGAACCACGCACAGGTCGACAATCACACGCATCACAACCTCCGGGAGCCCACCTCTATCCCGGGGCCTGCCGGCGTCACTCCCAGAGGCTGTCCCACCACGCCGACAGCCAGCCGAAGCGCGGCGGCGGGCTGTCCACCGTCACGTCCTCGAGCTCACACGATGCCGAGTCGGGAAACCAACGCAACGCATCGGCTGTGTTGCCCAGCGGCGTCCCCCACGCACGCCACACCATCTCCTTGTAGTAGCGGTCGGCAGCCGAGGGGTCGCGATGCATGAGCCACCGGCCAGCCTGACACAACACACGGGGCGCCTCGGGATGCCCCTCTGGAATGCGCTCGGCAGCCTGCCAGGCCAGGTCGGCCGCGACGTATCGATAGTGGAAGCGGGCATCGGGCGCGGGGGCCGTGGCCTCGATGCGGGAGGCTTCCCGGTCGGTGAGCCCCAGGATGGGGTCGGTGTCGGCGCGGCCGCGAAGGGTCCATGCTGGCAGCGAGCCCGACGCCCAGGCGAAGTCGGGGTCCAGCTCGGTGCCCGCCAGGTCGATGCCCTCGAAGCGCATCAGCCGGGCCGCTTCCCACAACGCCGGCGCCGTGCCTGCTTCGAGCAGCGCCTGATAGTGCCGCACGCGGGCCGCCTGCTCGGGCTCGAAGTAGGTGGCTGCCGCTGCATAGTCGCCTTCGCGGAAGAGCCGCCGCCCCAAGAGAACGCGCATCTCGGCCTGCTGCCGCTCGGGCAACAATGGCAGCAGGTCCGTGTCCACCTGCGCCCGCAGGACCGCCGTGTCGACCACCCGTTCCGCCACGTGGGCCGTGTCGAACCAATGTCCGGCCTGCGCAAACGCACGCAACGCACCCACATCGTCGCCCTGACGCAACAGAAGCGCCCCCCGCTCCGAGGCTGTCTCGCGGGCGGGGCTCAGCTCGGTCATGCCCTCCCAGTCCCCTCGGGAGGTCCACGCACATTGCCACACCTCGTCCTCGGCAAAGGCCGCACGGGCCAGCAGCGACTCTGCAGCATCCAGGTCGCCCGCCAGCATCGCCTGACGCGCCTTCAGCCAGCGCACCATCGGTGTGTCCGGCGCGCTGTCGAGCGAAGCAGCGAGCCGGGCCATGTCGCGGTTCAGCCAGGCCACCCACGCGCGAAGGTCGGCTGGCACGCTGTTGTCGGGGAGGTCTTCGAGCCAGTCCGCCCGCTGCTGTTCGCTTCCACCCCCGGCCACCATCCAGGCCGTGAGCGCTGTCGCGGCACTCGGGTCTGCCGCGACCGCCGCCCGCAGCTCGGCGTCGTCGAGCACCTGTGGGAACACCCAACGCAACGACGCAACCGCTCCGGGGTCGCCCGCCCGATGCTGCACCAGGTACCCGTGGATGGCCTCGACCGGCTTGCCTGCATCCCAGGCCCAGCGCGCCTCCCAGCCCACCCCACTCCCGGTGACACCCAACGTATCGGGCAAGCCATCGGCCACACGCTGCCGAACCGCTGCGAAGTCGCCGGGGCTCCGATGCATCCAGGCGAGCGTGTGCCCGGCCCAGATCCCGCGGCTGCCCGACTCTGCAGCCGGCATGGCCCACACACGCTGAAAGTGGGCCACCGCGTCGTCTTCGTTCCCCAACGCAAGCGCCCGCACCCCGGTCAGGTAGGAAGACCACGCATCGGGCAAGCCAGCCGGAACGTCGGGAACCGGTCCACGGCCCCGCCGGTGGAAGTCCAGGTCGTGTCGAAAGGCCTCCAGCGCGGGCAAGGCGGGGTGGTCGGGCCCGAGCTCCCGCCGCGCATCGTCCAGCTCGGCCGCGGACCGAAGGGTTGCGTTGCCCACCACACCGGGCGGCACACGCAGCTCCACCCGCCGGAGCTCATGGCCGAAGTCGCCATACGGTCCGGACAACATCGCACCCGGCCCGGAGCCGAGGAGCGTGTGCGGAAAGAACGGTCCGCAGGCCACTGCAGTCGACACAGCAACCACCGGCAACATCGACAACATGGGCACAGACCTCCTGCAGCACTACTGTAGCGCCTCTGCGCGCTCGGGGTTCTCCACCACCACTACCCGTGGCGTGTGTTCGGCCAACACAAGTGCCACAGGCTCCTGGCCGCCAGGCGCCAACAGGCTGTCTGTTCGGGGGGTCAAGCGCACACAGTCGCCCACACGAGGGCGCTCTCGGTAGCGTGGGTCGGTGGGCGCCACCAAGAGTCGCCCCGTATCGACACACACATCCAGGGTGGGCAGCCAGCGGTGGTCGGGGCCATCGACCGCCACCATCACCGCGCGTGCAGATGGGGCCGCCCCCCACTCTACAGGTGGGTGCTCCAAGACAACCGAGAGCGTCGACTCGGGCACCGTCCCTGCTCGCACCGCCGCCCAGGTCTCGGTGGTCCACGTGTCGTCATCCCCTTCCACAGGGAGCCGAAACCACACCACGCCGGCGAGTCCAGGCGGATGACGACGGCTCAGCTCCCCCACCCACGGGGCCACCAAGGCTGGCTCCGCACGCACAGCCGCACCCGTTGTGGCGTGGGTGAGGGTATGTGTGGGCAATGCAAGCCACACAGGAGCCGCAGACGTGGCCACCGCGTGCCTCAGCGCTCGGTCGGCGGTGGGAAGGTCGAGCAGGACGGGCCCCCCCTTTGTGGCGATGGGAACCGAGTGCACCTGCACGACCACGGCATCCACCGCGTCGGTCAGCGTCTCCCAGCCGGGCTTTCCCACATGGTCCACCAACGTGAGAACGGCCACCTTCACGTTGTTGTCTCGTGCCGCTCCGCGCACCACGGCCGCCCAGTCGGCCAGCCGCCCGGTGGGAATGTCGGCGTCGAGGTGCACCGACGACACCCCCACGCCCATCGCACGCGCCCGCTCCAGCACCGCGGCCACACCACCCGACACCACACCAGCCTGCAATGCAGTGGTTGGGTCATTCCAACGCAACGCCAACGCAACCTCGCCGGCCGGCGCCTCTCCCGAGGGCGCCCATGTGGCGGGAGGGTTGCGCACCGGCTGTCCGTCGGCCGACCAGAAGCCCGTCCACACGGTCGACGCCGCATCAGCCTCTCGCACGAGCACCACCCGCTCGGCACCATCCGCCGACGCCACCGCGGCCCGCACTTCAGGCGACCACGCGCGCTGCCAGACATACGCAGAGTGCTGCAACGGAGCATCCGACCACGCCGGCTCGGGCGCCGCACCACACCCGACCACCCAGCACACAGTCCCGACGGCGCACTTGCGAACCACGCCAACACCTCGGTCGATTGGCACGGTCTACCTCTACCCCCACCGCCGCCGGGTCGCTATCTCCCCTGCATCCCACGGAGCCCACAGTGTCCATCGATGCCCAACATGTCCTCCTCCTCGGCGCCACCGGCATGGTCGGTGGCCACGCTCTGGACTTCCTCCTCGACGACCCTCGCGTGGCCAGGGTCACCGTGCTCGGACGCCGTCCCGTAGAGCGCCAGCACGACAAGCTGCACCAGGTGGTCCACCCCGACCTCCTCCACCTCGCCCCGGTCGCAGCCCACCTGGCCGGTGTCCACGCCGTCGTCTTCTGTGTGGGCGCATACACGGGCGCGCTGTCCAACGACATCTTCGAGCAGGTCACGGTCGACATGCCCATCGCGGTCGGCAAGGCGGTCCTCGAACAGAACGCCGAGGCCGTGTTCTGCCTGTTGAGTGGCATGGGCGCCGACCGCACCGAGCGCAGCCGCACCGCATTCGCCCGCTTCAAGGGAAAGGCCGAGAACGGGCTGTCCAAGCTTGGCTTCTCCCGATTCCACACCTTCCGGCCCGGCTACATCTACCCCGTCACCCCACGCAACGAACCCAACTTCAGCTACACCGTGATGCGGGTGCTCTACCCGGTGGTGCGGGCTGTCTACCCCAACATCGGCATCCCCGCGCCCGACCTCGCCCGCGCCATCGTGGAGGGTGCGCTCGCCGGCACCCCTCGCAACGCCGAAGTGATCGAAAACGCCGACATCCGGGCCTTCGCTGCTTCGCTTCCAGGCTAAAGACGCCAGGCCTTCCGCCTGGAGCCGCTCGTGCTGACGCAGCAGGTCCCACCCGACTACCGCTTCCCCTTCGATCCCTATCCAAAGAGCTGGTACGTGGTCGTGCGTTCCGACGCTCTGGCCCCCGGGACGGTCACCCACGGCACCTGGTGCGGCAAAGAGCTGGTCGTCTACCGCACCACCTCCGGCCAGGTCCACGTCATCGACGCCCACTGCCCGCACCTGGGCGCCCACTTCGGGTACGGCGGCCGGGTCGAGGGCGACGACCTCATCTGCCCATTCCACGACTTCCGCTTCTCCCCTTCGGGGGCATGCACCGGCACACCATACGGCAAGGCACTTCCCAAGAAGGCCTGCGTGAAGCACTATCCCGCGCAAGACCGCAACGGCCTGGTGTGGATGTGGTGGCACCCCGACGGCGGCCCACCCGAGTTCGATGTGCCCGAGGTCGACTCCACAGGCTGGACCGCCCTGCGCACCACCACCTGGCAGCTGCGGAGCCACCCGCAAGAAACCAACGAAAACGTCGCAGACCTCGGCCACCTCGGCGTGGTGCACGGCTACCGCAAGCTCGAGGTGACCCAGCCCTTCACCCCGGAAGGCCCCTTTCTGCGAGCCAGCTACAGCGCGGTGCGTCCCACTGAAGTGGGTGGGCTCACGCTCGGCGAGGTCCCGTTCGAGTTTGATGCCGTCGCCGCCGGGTTGGGCTGTGGGTACGTCGAGGCACGCGTGTCTACGTTCGGTGTCCGCAGCCGGCACTTCGTGTTCTGCACCCCCATCGACGGCACCAAGGTCCAGCTGATGGTCGGCAACCAGCTCCTCCTGCCCCGCACGCTGGGCGCCGTCCATCCGCTGCTTCGGTGGGTGCCGCTCCGACTGCTGTCTCCACTCGTGGCTGCAGAGACCATGCGCCAGTACGAACACGATGTCCGCCAGGACTGGGACATCTGGGAGCGCAAGATCTACGTCCACCCGCCGCGCCTCGCCGAGGGCGACGGGCCCATCGGTCCGTATCGACAGTGGTGTCGGCAGTTCTACCGCTACGACACCACGCCGGCGGTCACTTCGTGATGGGGCAGCTGGCCTTGTAGACCACCGTGCAGTCGAACACCAACGCAAACGGATGCTTGGTCGAGCCGGTCGGACGGTCGACCGGGTAGGCCGCCGTCGAGTGGCAGCGGTTGGTGCCCGTGCCCGTCAGGAACATCGTCTCGGCGACTGCGGGCCGACCGGTGTAGGCCTCGTTGTCTCCCCCGAGGTCGGTCAACACGTCCACGCCCGCCATGCCGCACAACACATCGTCGCCGGCACCCCCGGTGATGGCATCGGAGCCGCTCGACCCGCGGATTTCGTCGTCGCCAGGCCCGCCGTTGATGAGGGTGGTCACCAGCCAGCCGCCGCCGTCGAACCAGATGAGGTCGTCGCCGTCTCCCCCACCAACAAACGCAGCTCCCCAGCTCGACGCGCTCACGATGAGCGCGTCGCGGTCGTCACCGCCGTCGTAGTCGAGGGTGCCGGTCACATCGCCCGCGACCTCCACCTCGTTGAGCCCGTCCACAGGCTCCAGCGACAGGTCTCCATCCACCGCGCAGTCCACCGCCCACGTGTCTGCATCATCACCGCCCACCAGGGCCGCCTCGCCTACAGTGTGCGCACCACCGCAGGAGAAGGTGTTGTCGCCATCGTGGAGCTCAACGTCCAGGATGCCGTCCACATCCCCGTTCAGGGCAAGGTCATCCGCGTCGTCGCCGCCACGCACGAGCAGGTCGTTCTGGAAGTCTGCCGCCAGGCTGTAGGCGTTGTGGCCCGAGCCGCCGTCGATGGTGACGTCGACCAGCCAGGTCCCGGAAAAGGTGACCACATCCCCGTCTGCACCCGCGTCCACGTACGCAGACACGGTGGCGATGGGGTTGTCCGAGCAGGTGATGCGGTCGATGCCGGCACCGCCCGACACGTCGAAGTCGCCCTGGCCGCACTCGATGGTGTCGTCGCCGTCGTTGCCTTCGATGGTGTCGTGGAAGGCGCCGTAGATGGTGTCGGCCTCGGAGCCACCGTACAGCTCGTCGCCCGGCGAACCCGGGTCCGATGCCATGTTGGTGATGGTGTCTTGGCCTCCCTCGCCGTACACAATGTCCACAGACAGGTCGTCGCCCGGGTCCACGTCGTCGTCGCCCGGCCCGGCCCAGATCTCGTCGGCCCCCTCCAGCGTCGCGATGGTGTCTATCTCCGAGCCACCAAACACAAGGTCGGCGCCGAAGCCTCCGGTGATGTCGTCGAAGCCGTCGCCACCGTAGAGCTCGTTTTCGTCGCCGTCGTCTGCTTCCGAGCCCACCGTGCACACGACAGCGAGCGTGTCGTCACCAGCACCTCCATGGGCTTCGTCGGGCCGTGCCAAGGCGTCGGTGACATCGCCCGGTCCCACATAGAGCTCGTCGTCGGCCGCGTCGTCGGTGGCCGTGACATCGTGGCCGTACAACACATCGCCGCCTGCATTGCCGCACATGAAGTCGGCGCCGGCGTTGCCATGCAGTTCGTCGTCTCCCGCCCCGCCCAGCAGGCTGTCGTCGCCGTCTCCGCCGTACACCACGTCATCTTCGCTGCCCGCGTCGATGGCGTCATCGCCCGGACCACCCCACAGCTCATCGGCCCCTTCGTAGCCGTCGATGGTGTCGTTGCCGTCTCGTCCATGGATGCAGTCCTCCCCATCCTCCCCCCACAACATCTCGGCATAGTTGTAGGTGGCCATCGAGCCGACCACAATGTCGTCCCCTTGGAGCGCATTGACCGACACCGTGAGGGCCCCACTCCCCGGCGCTTCGAGCTGGGCAATGGACTGCGTCACACCGCCCACCGACTCGACACCATCTGTGGCTCCACAGCCGCCCATGCCCGTCTTCCCGGTGGGAACGGCCTCCAACACGATGTGGTCGTTCAGGTTGGTGCCCGTGATGATCAGGTTGAGCGCACCCGCGCCCAGCGACACGGTGAGCGTGTCTGCAAATGGGTTGCCTGCACCATCGCGACCGACCACGCAGATCTCGGGGCTGGTGCCCGATGTGTCGGTCCAGGCGTGCAGAGAGCCACCATAGGTTGCACTGGTTCCCCCCAGCGAACAACCCCAGCCGCCGCCAAGCGGGGAACAGATGGTGTGGGTGGCCGTGGGGCAGGCCGCAGACGCAACGCCGACCGGGGCGGTGGCGAGCAGGAAACCGATGAAGCGGAGGGTGGTTCGACGAGACATCTGCGAGCTCCAGGCAGCGGAATCGGTGCATCCGTTCCGCTTCCCGGAGTACGGCCCCAGCGCCCGCCGCACATCGGACCGACTTCGGACCTCCGTCCTACTCGACCTCGAGGGTGACCATGTCCACGGCATCCCAGTGGCCAGGTTCGAGCCACCCCGACAGCTCGGTGCGGCCCCGCAGCTCCACCTCCAGCGCGGCCAGGGTGAGGGCGTTGGTGTGCCGCTGGGCTTCGGGAACATTGGCCCAGCTGTCGTCGTCGGGGTCGCACTCCTCCCAGATGGTGCCGAGCAGCACACAGATGTCGGAGAAGGGGTAGTGGCCGGCCTTGTGGAAGGTGGCCAGGCGCTTGGGCGACGAGAGGCGCTCGTAGACCGGGCGGGCCTCGGTGTCGTACTCCAGCACTGTGTCGCGGTCGCCGGCGAAGATGAAGGGCTTGCGGACGCTGGCGAGGCCTTCCCCATCCAACCCGAACGCGTACCAGAGGCCCGGCGAGTACGGGATGGTCATGCGGATGCGGTCGTCGGCCTGCCCGTGGCCGTCGAGGTCGGATGGGTCGAGCTCGGAGATGTACCTGCAGGCCTGGCTGCGGTTGTCCTGGCAGTACGCGATGACGCCGTCGTAGTCGAGCTCCCCACCGCCCAACACAAGGGCTGTGTAGGCGCCGAAGGAATGGCCGAGGATGGACCACTCGTCGGCGCTGTCGACCAGGCCACCCAGGTAGGGGTCGCTGGAGGTGGCCCGCTCCACCATGGCGTCGATGCTGTACCGCATGTCGTCGGGACGCTCCAGGACAACCCGCGGCACGGCGTCTTCGTCGATGTCGAGGAAGGTGTTGTCGGGGTGGTCGGGCGCCACGACCACATAGCCGTGGCTGGCGAGGTGTTCGGTGAGGGTGACCGACTGGAAGCGGATGCCGGCCATTCCGTGGGAAAAGCCCAGCAGCGGATACGGAGCACCCCGGAGGTCGGGCGGGACGTCGCGGACGGCCGACGCAGTGAGCAGTGTGGGTTCGTAGGGTGACGGGTCTGCACCGGGCTCCACCTCGCCCGGGTACCACACCTCGACGGTGAGGGCCTTCCCGCGGGCGTCGGTGAACTCGAAGGTGGTGACGCCCACGCTGTAGGGGCCCATCGACTCGGGGTCGTTGGACGGCTCGGGCGCGGGCTCCAGCTGTCCGGAGTCGACCGAGTCGGCACTTCCTGCCTTGTCGTCCGGGTCGGCCGAGCACGCCACCATGCAAGCCATCGTCACCAACAGTCCAACGCTGCGCACAGGTCACCTCCGCGCGGGAGCGTAGCCTGCCGGGCTCCCACCCGAGCAACCTTCAGAAGCCCCAGGCGCGCAGCATGGGGTCCTTCTTCGGCAGCTCCATGCTCCCACCGGTCTTCTCCGCGATGTCCCAGGTGGTGCAGTCCTTCACCAGGTTGGCCAGCTGCTGCTTCTGGTCGGCCGACGCCACCGTCCGCACCCACGCCATGTGGTGGCCCACCTGTGCTCGGTGGGCCCACGCCCAGTCCCCCAGACACTCGGCAGCGTAGGGAAAGGCGAGGTCGCGATAGCGCTGGAGGGCAGCGATGAGCGCGGCCGGGTCGCGGGCGTCGAGCGCATCCTGGATGGCACCGCTCGCCCCCAGGTTGGCCGATGCGACCACCCGGTCCTTCTCGGCCGCCGCCATGGCAGGGTCCACCACGAAGCCCCCCGATGCCGTGAAGTCGGCCATCTTCGCTTCCATGACCGCCTTGTCGTTGGCCGACAGGCCCGCCCCGCCCAGGCTCGGGCCATCGAGTGGCGTCTCGAAGTAGCCCCGCCCCGTGGTCTCCCGGCTGTGGATGTCGGCGTTGTGGGCGTACGCGATGTCGGCCCACTCCTTCTCGATGGCGGCCTGTTCGGGGTGTCCAGCCAACACATCCTTCACAAAGACCATCAGTCGCGAGCCCTCGCTCCAGCCCGACTTGGCGGCGAACACCCGAGCCACGGTCGCAGCCCCCACGGTGTCCACCATCCCCGCCACCAAGGCCGCTCCACCCAAGGACTTGCCTGTCTGCAACACCTTCAGCAGCAGCTTCGCCCGGTCGTGGCTTGCACCCGCGTCGGCCAGCAAGTCGCCCACCGCCTTGCCCCAGGCCGGGCCCGAACATGCATCGAACGCGGCAACGTCCACCGCCACGCCTTGTGCAGCGAGCTCCAATGCAAACGCAGCGGCCTTGGACAGGCCCGCAGACGTGCCCCGCAGCTGAGCCTGCGCCTGTTCTGGCGACACGGCCAAGGTATGGGCCACCCCCGCCAGCGCCGCCCCACGTGCCTCGCCATCCTTCATCAGCACCACCGCCGCGAGCGCATCGAGCGCCCCCGACTCCCGAACAGCCGCCACACTCTGCACAAACGACGCCTGGAGCGGTGCCGGCAGCGCAGCAAAGGTCTCCGGACCGGTCACTGTGCCGAACACTTCGATGAGGCGGTCTGCAGGCAGGGGTGCGTCCACCCATGCTTGGGCCACGTTCATGGGCAACAGGTCGGCGGGAATCTGGTCGCGGACCGGAGCAGTCGGGTCGTGCTCCACCGCCGCGCTGGCCTGGTTGTGCATGCGGACGATGTCCCAATACGCGCGGGCATCAAAGGCCATCGAGGCCCACATCGCTTCGGCATCCGTCCCATTCTGCAGCTGCTGGCCCAGCACATTCACCGACTCTGCAGACAGGTCGACCCGCGCCCCCGTGCCATTGCCATGGAGTGCCTCCGCCGACAGGGCCGAAGGTGCGTTGGCCGCCCCCGATGCGTGGCCCGTCCGGCTCCCCCGGTCGTCGTGGCTCGACCAGTCTGCATCCAGGTACCGCCGGCCAGCGTCATCGGTGCGCCGGCTGCGACGGTCATCGGTCTGCCCTTCGAGGCCACCCATGTAAATGCCCAGCAGAGACCACTCCGAGTCCTGCGCCCACTGGTCGCCCACATCCACTGTAGTTGCAGAGACGCCACAGGCCCCTTCCGCGCCAGCCTGCGACATCCTCTGCCGGACCGCCCGGTTGGCCTCCGCCACCATCGGGGTCGCGCCTGCACGGGCCGTCGAGTACTGCACCTGTCCGTTGCGAATCGCCAACAGAACCGAACGTAGCTGCTGGACCTGCTCCGAGCCACCGCCGTCATCGAGGGCGAGGTCCCAGTTGGGCAGCAGGCCCAGATCGGCGTAGTCCTGCGCATAGTCGACTGCAGCGGGGTCGCAGGCATCCAGCTCGAACGTGAGCGCCTGGCGCCGGTCGCTCGACTCGGCATGCTGCCCCCCCACCAGCTCCATTCCCCACACGGCTGCGTTGGCTTGGGCGTCGAGCGAGTCCCCGTGCTGCAGCGCGTCCATCACAACGTAGCCGGTCTCGGTGCGCGCGAGGCCCTGGCTGTGTTGGGTGGTCCAGCCCACACTGGCATCGGCGCCCACCACGGCCACGTCGGCCATCGCACCCACGCTCGAGTCCGAGGTCGACAGGCGCTCCACCCCCATGCCCACGGGCATCCGGGTCACATCGTAGCGCCCCCCGTCGGCCACATGGTCCCGCAGCCCGCGGACTCCGTTGCCTTGGGCCTCCGACAGGGTGCCATCGGGCCCCAGCGCCTGCACCACGCGCACCTGGTCGCCCGACTCGTGCGACCCCTTGATGCCCACACCGTACTGGGCGCTTCCGCGGACCCCAAACGAAGACTGGTTGTCGGCGGAGTAGGCCGGTCCGCCCACCAGCGGCGACTCGATGATGCCATCGGTGTCTTTGTCGATGTAGGTGAAGCCCGCGCTCGCCTTGGCCACCTTGGATGCGTAGCCCGCATCGGCCGACAGCTTGCCGTCGCCCACCGTCACAGAGGCGGTCTTGGCCGTCTTCTTCTTCGGGTTGGACACTCCATACGCGAACGTCGCCTCTTCGGTCTCCGAGTTGTACGCCACGCTGCCCGAGTGGGTCTGCTGGCCACGCCACGCCTCCACGCCCACATTGTGCGTGTTGCCGTCCTTTCCAAAGGTGACGCCGTTGTTGTCCATCATGGCGCCGGCTTGGAAGCCGTCTTCGTTGACGTTGAAGCGGGCCCCGTTCTTGTTCTTCCCGTCATCCACATAGCGGCTGGCCTTGACCGACGTGTCGGTCAGCTCGAACGACGACGCCTGCGATGCCCCGGCTGCGGTCTTCTTGGCGTGGCTCACCGCGACCTTGTTGGTGTTGACCGTTGCGGACGTGGACGCTCCAACACCGTCTTCGTTCTTGGCGCTTCGGCCCACGGTCACATCACCGTTGTTGCCCACGGTTCCCGATGTGGTGGTGGTCAGGTCTCCCGTCTTCACGGCCTGTGAGACGGTGGTGGTTCCCTTGGAGGCATCCGACGACACGCTGTTGGTGCGACCATCGGTCTCGGGACCGGTCCACGACACGCCGTCCTGACCGGTGATGACCGCCTTGCCCCACTCATCGTTGGCCACAGTGACGGTCTTGCCCGCCTTGCCCACCTCGGTGGTGGTCTGGGGCGAGGTGGCCAACGCATCTTGTTGCGCCTGGTTGCTATCGGCCACCGAAGTGCTCTTGGAGCCCTTCTTCTTCTTCTTCTTATCCTTTCCAGGACCCCCATTTCCATGGGTCAAGCGGGTCTGTTGAACCGTCATGGGAGCGCTCCGCGTGCGAGTGGCCCCCTTGATGTACGCTTGTGGGCTCCGATCGACATCCGTCGCGGATCTGTCGGCCCCCCTCGCCCCCTACACGAACCGTTGCGGCGTGAGGACTTCCGGCCAGCCATCGCTCCGGCCCGTCATGAGACCATCCCGAATCGCCACGGCAGCGCGCAACGCATGGCTCCACGGCCGACCATTCCAACCCACACAAGCCAGGTGCCCCACCCGCCCGGGAAGCGGACCGACGATGGGCAGGCCATCGCACGTGAAGGTCATGATGCCGGCGTGTCGATCCAACACATCGGACGCACCAAGCCGGTGGGCGAGCAGGCCCGTGCGCACAGCCGAGAGCTTCTCATCCACCGCTTCGGACAGGGTGAAGGGGTCTTCTTCTCCGGCTTCCAGGTGGGGCGTGGCCCAGCGGCAGCCCCCCAACACCACCGTCCCATCGGCCCGCGGCGCACACTGCAGGTACGACAGCTGTGCCGAGAACGGTGGCAGTGGCTTCGCCGGCGCGCTCAGCCTCTGCATCTGGAAGCGCACGCCAAACAGCTTGTCGCCGAAGAAGGGGTCGAGGTGGCGCTCTGCGAGGCCAGCGGCATGCACCACCACGTCGGCCTTCAGCAGGAAGGGCCCGGAGTGGGTGTGTCCGACCACTTCGGTCTCGGGCCGGCCATCTCGTGTGAGCGACACTGTGGCGCCGTGAACGACCGTGGCGCCGGCCTCCACGGCCCATCGTTCCACCGCTGCGACGGCCCGTTCGGGGTCGAGCCAGCCGCCGCGGGGGTCCCACCAGCCCGACCCAAAGCCCGTGCTCCCCAGCCGTTCGGCCACCTGGTCGGCCGAGAGTGCCTCCACCGGTCGCTTCCAACCCTCGAGGAGCTTGGTGGACAGGGCCATCTCGGGCTCTTCGGTGCCACCGAGGGCCGCGGTGAGCAGGCCATCTCCGCTCAAGAGCCCCCGCTCGCGCAGGAGCGTGAGGTTCTCCGCCGAGCACCGCACCAACGCACGGGCCACCGGCTCTCCCAACGAGCGCACCAGGCGAATGGGGTGGTCGGCGTAGCCCAAGCCCACGGCCCCATGGGTGCGGGCCGAAAAACCGAGGCTGCCGGCGGACTGTCGCTCGAGAACAACCACACTGGCGCCTTCTTCGGCAAGCAGTGCAGCACAGGCCAGGCCGGCGAGGCCACCACCGAGGACGGCGACGTCGGCAGACGTGGGAACAGGGACGGACATGGGGGGCTCCGCGGAACTACTCAGCCGCGCAGAACATCTCCGCGCCGGCTGCCGAGAGGCACATCTGGTAGGCCTTCTCGGTCCTCTGACCCGATGCACGCGCGTAGTCGAGCCACTCGCGGGTGTAGCTCTTGGCCATGCCCCGGTAGTCGCGGGTCATGCGGTCGGTCTCGGGCGAGGGGTCTTTGGTGTACTGGGTCTCGGCATCCACCCACAGCTTGTGGGCCGCCTCGGCGCGCAGGCGATGCAGCCCGTTGACCTTCTTCTGGAAGTCACCGGTCTCCCACACCTGCTTGTTCTCGAGCGCCACGCCCGCCCAGCGGATGGCTTCTTCGGCCATCTCCAGGCCCCCCTGCTTGTGCAGGAAGACGGCGTAGCGGAAGCAGAGGTCGGGGTCGGAGCGGTCGATGTCTTCGAGGTGCCGCTGGACGAGCGTTTCCCAGCTCTCCCAGTCCTTGCGGGCCTCGGCGTCGACGATCAGCAGGCGCGAGATCTTGTTCTTGGTGGTCTGGAGGCGCTCGGTGCCCAGGCGACGGTCCAGACACGCCACCACACCGGCGCCAAGCTCGCCCATCATGGCGCCTGCTTCGAGCGGGACGAGGTCGTCGCAGGTGGCGGGCGGTGCAGCGGGCGCACCATCGGGCGGGGGAGGCGGCGGCGCAGACTCGTCGTAGTTGAGCAGCATCCGCCGGGCATCGGCCACCTGGGGCAGGTACACCTGGCGCTCGACCCGGATGGCCACGCTCTGGAACTCGGCGACGTAGGCTTCGAGGGCTTCCCGACCTTCCGGACCGCCCTGCTGGACCATGGCCATGGTGTCGCGCCAGAACGCCTCGGCATCGGCCCGCACTCGGCCTTCCGAGGCGGCCAGGCGTGCGGCGGTGTCGGCTTTGGCGAGCGCTTCGAAGGTTTCGAGGCCGGGGAATTTCTCCAGGCCATCGCCCTGGGCCAACACCATGCTGGTGACCATGCCGCGGGAGTCGAGCGAAGGGGCGCCGTCGCGACCGAGCATCCGTGCGGCGTCGGCAGCGAAGACCTGGGCCTCTTGCAGAGTGACCTTGCCGTCGGTCTCGCCAGTGACCGAGCCGTCGGCCCAGCCCCGGAGTCCGCCGAGGACAGTCCACGTGAACAAGCCCTGCTTGGCGACCGGGTAGAGCTGGGGGTCGCCGTCGGCCCGTTCCGCCATCCAGTACACAACCTTGGGGTTGGTCTCGGGGACAGGCTGCACCTCGGGGACCTCTCGGCCTGGCACAAGAGCAAAGCCATCACGGCCTTTCTCGCCAAACGAGGCGTCGACCACCACCACGACTCGGCGAATCCGCCGGTTGCGCAGCACGCTCTTCACGATGTCGTCGATGGGGAGCGCAGCCGCTTCTGCAGCCGCTCCGGCCACGTCGATGGGCACCACCGCACGCTGGCCATCGGGGAGGGTGATGCCATGGCCCGCGTAGTAGATCCAGGCGGTGCCGTTCTTCTTCACCTTCCAACGAAGGCGCTTGGCCTGCTTCTCGATGGCCTTGCGGTCGGCGTTTTCGAGGAACAGGGTGCGGTAGCTCGACACGCCACGGCTGACGTTGAGCCACTCCCGAAAGGCCCGCGCATCCACACTGGCCCATTGAGACTGGGGCAGCGCGGTGTAGGCCTCGTTGCCGATGACCAGCGCGCCATCACGGCTGGCACGGTCGCCGGAACGAACGGGCGGTGTGACCGCCGGGGGCTCGGTGGCGCCGGCGGTCGTCGAGACGAGCAGGCCCAGGCAGAGGGCAATGGTGCGAACAGCGGTGTCCAAAGGAGACCGCGAGAGCGAGTGCACGGGGCGCACGGGAACCTCGACAACACGACGGATGACTGCGGAGCCGCGCGATGGTGCCACGCGCGACGATGCCATTCAAATCGCGCCTCCATCACACGTCACAGCAGACACCGCACCCCAATGGGTCCCAGCTCGCCCCGGGCACACACACCCGAGGGGCCGGGACCCCCGCATCCGCTCGGAGTCCCGATGAGCACGCCTCAATGGAACTCCGTGCCCCCCTTTCGGAGCAGGTAGGCGGGGTTGATGCTCTTCAACAGGGCACGGCGCCCCGGTCCGAAGGTCCGCTCGCGCAGAGTCCGGACCACCACGCCCTCTCGGACGTGCACACCGTGGCCGGAGACCGTCTCCCGACCGACCGTGAACGCACGAAGCACCTCGGCATCGAAGGGTCCGCGGTAGAGCACCGGAACCCGCTCAAGGCCAAGCTCGGAGACCGCGCGCTCGAGGTCGATGTCGTCGAGCCAGTGCCCGGCGTTGCGGCCTCCGACCCGGATGTCGAACACCCGAAAGCCGGGCGGCGCGACACCGGCCCGACGGACGCCGTAGCCAAGGTCCTGGACGCCCTCGCCGAACACCTCCCCGAGGATGAAGACGGGAACCTCGGGCGAACCGAACACACGCGCGAGTCGTCCCTCGATGTCGAGGGCCCGGGCGGTGCGGAGGTAGAGGTTGGCCGTCCAAGCCTGCTCGGAAGGCACGAGCGCGAGCCCCTTGCCAGCGTAGCCCTTGGACGTGACGACCAGGCGCCCATGCTCGGGGTGGACCAGAGCATCCGGCATCCAGCCGAACATGCACCAGGTGCCGTGCAGCTTCTCGGTCAGCGAGACGAGCTCGCCCTCGACGATGGCCTCGGGGTACCGCTTGATGTTGGGGACCGGGTAGACGAGGGTGCGCTCCAGGCCGGCGGCCCAGACATCACCAGACATGGCCGCAGGGACCACGGGCTCGTACTTCTCGATGCCCAGCTCGGCGGTGACGTCCTGGCCGGAGACCCAGCCCGGACGCGCCGGGGCACAGATGCCCTGAGAGAGGACACCCCGCAGCCGGATGGGCTTGACCCGGTTCTTCTGCGGACCGGCGAGCCGACCGACGAGTCCGAGGGCCTCCTGCAGAGCCACGGGAAGCAGGGACTGCTCGGGGATGTACGCGACGAGGTCACCGGTGCGGAAGGCGCCCTTGCGGACAACAGACCGGTAGTCCCCCACCCGAGCCAGCTCGAGCGCATCGGCGTCGGGGTGCGGCTCGATGCGCACCCGCTCGACCGTGACGGCGAAGTCGGCCGGGGTCATGGGGACGGCGGAAGGAATGGACAGAGCGATGGACATGGCTACCTCCTCGAATGGTGGAGACAGAGGTCTCCCGTAGACCGGACGACGGGCTGTCGACCGGAGACAACACAACACAACACAAGAATAGACAACACAACCACATCAAGTGTGGGTGTGTGCCTCCCCGAGGTCCGCGTCGCTTGGAAAAAGATGCGCCCGAAACGACGAGACCCCGGGGAGGGGCCCGGGGTCTCGACGTGGTGGTGGAACGCGTCCTACCGTGGTCGTGACCCCGTGAGCAAGATGGTGGCCGGCGCGACGAAGGCATCGTGCAGGCGCACATCTTGCGAGCTACCGCAGCCGGCCGTCGCGCAGCGCGAGAACACCGCACCACCCCGGAAATCCCCGGGCACCACCAGCCCATTCGCGCCGTATTCGGCCGCGAAACGCTTTCTCTGCTGGAAGACGATGGAAGACATGACACCTCCGCAAGGCTGCGGTATCGCGTACCTCACGCGACACACGTTGCATACTCGGGCTTCCGAGTTGTGTCTACACAAAACCCGCAATTCCTCTCTGCACCAACAGACCCGCCCCGGATCGATCCCGCAGGCCCACCTGAGCTCGACCACGCTCCTGCGCCAAACCCACGGTCCCCCCTCCCGTTCGCGGAAGCACCGCGGTACACGCACTCTTTCCCTCCCCGGACCGCCCATGCCCCCCACCCTCGACGACATCCGCGGCCAGGTTCTCCAGATCGCCCGCCGTGAGCTGTCCCTCGCGCCCGAAGACCTCGACCGTCTCACCGACGACACCGACCTCGGCGAGCTCCTGGACTCGGTCCAGCGCCTCACCCTGGTGGTGGGCATCGAAGACCACTTCCAGATCTGCTTCGACCCCGAAGACGACGAACAAGCCGTCACCATCGGAGACGTCACCCGCATCGTCCAGCAGCGGATGGTCGCGTCGTGAGCCCGCGCCCTCCCACCCTCGTCGACGCCCTGCACCGCGCAGCCACCCTCGACCGACCGGGCTCGGGGATGCGCTTCCTCGACCGTCGCGAGCGCGAGACCATGCTGGCTTGGCCCGAGGTGCGGCGGCGGGCCCTCGCTCTGGCGGGTGGTCTCCTCGCGGCAGGTGTGGCCCCCGGCGACCGGGTGTGCATCGTGCTGCCCACCGAAGCCGCCTTCGCCGACGCCTTCTTCGGCACTCTGCTCGCCGGCGCGGTGCCGGTGCCCCTCTACCCGCCCGTCCGCCTGGGTCGGCTCGACGAATACTTCTCCCGCACCGCGGCCATGGTGCGGGCAGCAGATGCCGTGGCAGTGGTCTCCAACCCCCGTGTGATGCGGGTTCTCGGCCGCCTGCTCGACCACGTCACGCCCCGCTGTGGGCTCCTCGACGCCACCCGGCTGGTGCACGCCCCCCCCACCACCGCCGCCAGCCCATCCCCCGACCACCTCGCCATGGTGCAGTTCAGCTCCGGCACCACCGTCGCCCCAAAGCCCGTGGGCCTCACCCACGCCCAGGTGCTCGCCAACGCCCGCGCCATCACCGACGACCTGCTCACGCGCTTTCCCGAGTCCGAAGGCCACCAGCACTGCGGCGTCAGCTGGCTGCCGCTGTACCACGACATGGGGCTCATCGGCTGCATCTTCCCCGCCCTCGACCACCCCTCGCACATCACGTTGCTGCCCCCCGAGGCCTTCCTCGCCAAGCCGGCGCTCTGGCTGCGGGCCCTGTCCAAGTACGGCGGCACCATCGCACCCGCGCCCGACTTCGCCTACGCCATGTGTGTCGAGCGCGTACGCGACGACGAGCTCGAGGGGGTCGACCTGTCCAGGTGGGTGGCCGCGCTCGACGGCGCCGAGCCCATCGCCCCTGCCACCCTGCGGGCCTTCCGCGACCGCTTCGCAAAGTGGGGACTGCAGCCACAGGCCCTCACCCCCGTCTACGGCCTGTCCGAGGCTGCGCTCGCCGTCACCTTCGCCCCGCTCGACCAACCCTTCCAGACCGTCCGCGTCGACGGCGAGGCCCTGTCCCGCGGCCGCGCCGAAGCAGTGGATGCAGGGGGCGTCGAGCTGGTGTCCGTGGGGCCTCCGCTCTCCGGGTTCGGGGTCGAGGTCCGCAGCGCCGAGGGCGTGGTGCTCGGGGAGCGCAGGGTCGGACACATCCACATCTCGGGCCCGTCGCTCATGAAGGGGTACCTCGACCGCGACGAACAGCCCATCGTAGACGGCTGGCTCGACACCGGCGACCTCGGCTTCCTGGTCGATGGCGCCCTGGTCGTGACCGGACGGGCCAAAGACATCATCGTGCTCCGTGGCCGCAACCACGCCCCCCAAGACATCGAGCGCGCGGTCGACATCGTCGACGGTGTGCGCACGGGATGTGCCGTCGCGGTGGGGCATGTGGGCGAAGACGGCGAACAGCTCTTCGTCTTCGTCGAAGCCCGCACGCCCCGCGAGGCGCTCGCCGACGACTGCATCCGCGCCATCCGCAGCGCCACCGGTCTGCAGCCCGACCTCGTGCTGGTCCTGGAGCCGGGAACACTGCCGCGCACATCGTCGGGCAAGCTTCGACGCGGAGAGTCCCTTCGTCGGTGGCGGGCCAATGAGCTGGTCCCGCCGGAGTCCGTGAGCGTCGTGCGCCTGATGGGAGCGATGGCCCGGTCCACCCTCGCCCGGTGGCGCCACCGATGACCCCTCGCCTGGTGGTGGCTGGCGGCGGACCCACCGGTCTCGCGGTGGCCATCCACGCGGCGCGCCGAGGGATGCATGTCACCGTGGTGGAGCCTCGGTCAGGTGTGCTCGACAAGGCCTGTGGTGAGGGCCTGATGCCCGCCGGAGTCCAGGCGCTCGACCGGCTGGGTGTCGACCCCACCACACTTGGCCGCCCGTTTCGCGGCATTCGCTATGTCGACCGCCACCATCGCGCAGAGGCCGACTTCGCCCACGGACCGGGGCTGGGGATTCGGCGGACCGCCCTCCACGCCGCCCTCCTCACACAAGCCGAGCAGGCCGGGGTGCGCTGGCAGGCCGGCCGGGTGCGCAGCATCACGCAAGACCACCAGGCGGTCCGCGCCCACCTCCTCGATGGCCCCACCCTCCATGCCCACTGGCTCGTGGTGGCCGACGGCCTGCGCTCCACCCTGCGCCACCACCTGGGCCTCGACCTCCCTTCCACACGCCCGCGCCGCATCGGCCTGCGCCGGCACTTCTCCGTGGCCCCGTGGTCCGACTTCGTGGAAGTGCACTGGCGTCCACGGGTCGAAGCGTACGTCACCCCGGTCGGCCCGCAGCTGGTCGGCATCGCGATGCTGGTGACCGGGACCGTGCCCACCCGCGGCGAAGGTCCCCCATTCGACCGCCTGCTGCAGGGCTTTCCCGAGCTGGTCGAGCGACTGGGACAGGCCCCCACCGCCAGCCACACCCGCGGCGCCGGTCCGTTCGAGACCCGCGTGGCCCGACGCGTCTGTGGGCGGGTGCTGCTGGTGGGAGACGCTGCCGGCTACCTCGACCCAATCACCGGAGAAGGCCTCAAGCTGGGCTTCTTGGGCGCAGAGGCGGCCGTCGAGGCCATCGCCAGCGGCCAGCCCGAGCGCTGGGAGCAGGACTGGCGGCGCATCACTCGGCGCTACCTCGTGGGCACCGGGGGCTTGCTCACGCTCACCGGCCAGCCCACGCTTCGACGCTGGATGGTGCCCGTGCTGTCGCGCGCGCCGTGGGTGCTGGGCACGGCCCTACGCTTCTTGGGCTGAGGCCCACACGTCCGCCAGTGTGTGGGCCAGCGGACGGCTGCGAATGCCGAGCTGGTGGGCGCGTGTGGGCAAGCCGACGTTGCGCCGCAGAGCGCTGTGGCCCCGGGACTCGATGGTCACCCGGCGAGGGTCGAGACCGGCGAGCTGGACGATGTGGTGGAGGACAACGCGCATCGGCACCGCCCGCCCCGAACAGATCTGGAGGACCGGTGGCACCTCGGGCATCGTGACGAGGGAGGCGAGGCCAGCGGCCAGGTCACGGACGTCGGCCAGGTCGCGCTCGGCGGTGAGGTCGCCCACCACCAGCCGGTCAGCCCCGCCAGACACCACGGCACGAACCTTCCGCACAAAGGCCGGCACTGCATAGTCCTCGGGCTGGCCCGGGCCGACGTGGTTGAACGGCCGCACGATGCAGAGGGAGCGTCCGCGAGACACCCGGCCGAGAACCCCTTCCATCCGTGCCTTGGACGTGGCGTAGGGCCCGACCGGTGCCAGGGGGGCGTCTTCGGCGGCTGGCTCGACCGTCTCGCCGTGGACGTATCCCGTGCTCACCGCCACCAGTCGCGCCTCTGGCCGCACCCGCCACAGTGCTTCTGCCACATGTCGCGCCCCGTCGACGTTGACCGCCTGGACGTGTGCGGCGGTGTGGGCACGGACCTGTGCGATGGCGGCGAGATGAACGACGACATCGGGCCGGACAGCTGACAGGACAGAGCGCACCTCGACCGGGTCGGAGACGTCTGCGCGATGGTGGGACCGGCCTGGTCGACCGGTTCGAGACAACGTGTGGACGGCCACTGTCGACGGAAGCGACGCCAGGAGGTGGCGTCCGACAAAGCCCGATGCACCGGTGACGAGGACACGCATGAGCAGCGCGTAGCCGAGGCGTTCCCCGAGTGCCAGGGGCCCCGGCCGGACGGTTCGCGCGCGCGTCGCCCAGTCGCCGACACCCGTCACCGACCGTGGGCCCCCCCTGCCCGCCTCATGGGGACTTCCGTTGGCCCGCCCCCTGCAAGGCGCCCGCCGCGTCCGACCACCGCATGCCGGCCGGACCGGAGATTTCGATGTCGTGCACTGTCCTGTCGGGCACCCTCGTGGGGGTGGATGCCCACCTGGTCCGGGTGGAAGTCGACCTGCTGAACCGCCTGCCCACCGTGGTCATCGTGGGCCTGCCGGGAGGGGCCGTCCGGGAGAGCGCAGACCGCGTCCGCTCGGCTCTCCAGCACGCCGGCTTCGACTTCCCTCGCAAGCGGGTCGTGGTGAACCTCGCCCCGGCCGACCTGCGAAAGACGGGCACCGGCTTCGACCTGCCCATCGCCGTGGGCATCCTGGCCGCTTCGGAGCAGGTCCCGAGCGAAGTGCTCGGTGAGACGGCGTTCTACGGCGAGCTCTCTCTCGATGGTCAGCTGCGTCGCGTCCGCGGGGCGCTCTCCGTGGCGCTGATGGCCCGGTCCCAGGGCTTCACCCGGCTCGTCCTGCCGGCGGACTGTGCTGCCGAAGCCGCCGTGGTGGACGGCCTGGACGTGCTGGCCGCCCACGACCTCGAGCACGTCGCCACCTGGCTGCGCGACGGCACCGGCCTCGCCCGAGCAGACGCCCCCACCGCACCGCCGTCGCGCAACACACACGACCTCGCGGAGGTGCGGGGCCAACACGAAGCCCGACGGGCCCTGGAGGTGGCCGCAGCGGGGGGCCACAACCTCCTCATGGTGGGTTCGCCGGGCTGCGGGAAGTCCATGTTGGCGGCCCGCCTACCCTCCATCCTGCCCGCGCTCACGTTCGAAGAGGCCATCGACATCACCCGCGTGCACTCTGTGGCCGGCCTGCTCGACACCGGCCAGGGACTGGTCGCCCAGCGCCCCTTCCGCGCCCCGCACCACAGCGTGACCGCGGCCGGGATGATCGGAAACGCCGCCCTTCGTCCAGGCGAGGTCTCGCTCGCGCACCACGGCGTGCTGTTCCTGGACGAAATCGCAGAGTTCCAGCGCAGCGTGCTCGAGCTGCTGCGCGGGCCCCTCGAAGACCGCCGGCTGCTGCTCACCCGCGCCAACGGGTCTGTCGAGTTTCCCGCCGACGTCTCGCTCGTGGCCGCCGCCAACCCCTGCCCGTGTGGCTACCTCGGCCACCCCACCCGTCCGTGTGTCTGCGCACCCGGCGCCATCGAGCGGTACCGCCAGCGCCTGAGCGGTCCCCTCCTCGACCGCATCGACCTCCACGTCTGGGTGGACCCGGTCTCTCCCGGCGCGCTGGCTCGGGCCCATCCCGGTGAGGCGTCTGCGGCGGTGCGGGCGCGGGTCGAAGCCGCTCGAGAACGCCAGCGCACGCGGTACGCCCACCAGGGCATCCAGTGCAACGCCCAGCTCCAAGGCGACCAGGTGCGCGCGGCTGCCCAGCCCACCGCGGAGGCGCTGGCGGTGCTGGAGCGCACGCTCGCCAAGCTCGGCCTGTCCGCCCGGGCGTGGGCCCGCATCCTGAAGGTGGCCCGGACCGTCGCCGACCTGGATGGCGACGCCCGCGTAGACGCTCCCCACGTTCTCGAAGCGCTGGCGTGGCGGGCCCACCCCGGGACGACCCGATGACCCGGCTCCTCCCTGCGGCAGTGTCGACCGGCTGGCTGGCCGTCCACAGCACCACCGTCACCATCGACCGCATCGAGGGCGACCTGGCCGTTGTGGAGTGGTCGGCCGACCACCCCGGTCACCTCCCTCTCCAGCTCCTCCCGGCAGGCGTGGCGGAAGGCGACCGCCTCGAGCTGCGGTGGCGTCACACACGGCGTCCCCGAAGCCCCACACCACCGGCCTCCAGCCCGCTGCCGCAAGACCTCGACCTCTCTCAGACACCACGCAGTGTGGTGTCCCCTCCCCCGAACGACACGCCCACCTGTGTGTCCAAGGAGCCCGCATGCTGACCGAAGACGCCACCCTCGCCTACCCGGCCCCTCCCGACGCTGCGACCAAAGCGGTCCGCGGCGCCATCTCCCGCCTCGAAAAGCAGTACGGTGCCGGCACCGCGATGGTCGGAAGTGACCGCAAGCACGTCGACATCGGCACGCTGTCCTCGGGGTCGCTCGGCCTCGACAACGCACTCGGCATCGGCGGCTACCCCAAGGGCCGCGTGACCGAGATCTACGGTCCCGAAGCCAGCGGCAAGACCACCCTCACCCTGCACGCCATCGCGAGCTGCCAGGCGGGGGGTGGAATCGCCGCCTTCATCGACGTCGAGCACGCCTTCGACCCCAACTACGCCACCCGACTGGGCGTGAACATCGACACCCTCATCATCGCCCAGCCCGACGACGCCGAGCAGGCCCTCGACGTGCTCGAAGAGCTGGTGGCCTGTGGAGGGGTGGACCTCGTGGTGCTCGACAGTGTGGCGGCACTGGTCCCGCGGGTCGAGCTGCAGGGCGAGATGTCCGACACCCAGGTGGGACTCCAGGCCCGCCTGATGTCCAAGGCGCTCCGCAAGGTGACGGGAGCGGCCAGCAAGTCCGACACGGCCGTCATCTTCATCAACCAGCTGCGCCAGAAGATCGGCGTGATGTTCGGGCCGAGCGAGGTCACGGCCGGCGGCAATGCCCTCAAATACTACGCTTCGGTGCGCCTCGACATCCGCCGGGTGGGAGCGCTGAAGCAGGGGACCGAAGCCATCGGCAACAAGACCCGCGTGCGGGTGGTGAAGAACAAGCTGGCCCCGCCCTTCAAGCAGGTGGAGTTCGAGATCCTGTTCGGCAAGGGGGTGTCCCGGTCGGGTGAAGCCCTCGAAGCGGCCCTCGACATGGGTGTCATCACGCGGTCGGGCTCGTGGTTCTCCTACGAGGGTGACTCGATGGGCCAGGGCCGAGAGGCAGCCCGCGCGTGGCTGGAGAACCACCCCGCCAAGCTCAAGGAGCTGGTCGAGTACCTCCAGGCCGGTGGCACAACCTGATCCACACATTCGTCCCTCTCGGCGCAGACCCCGCCGGTGACGGCCCCGCACCCGCACTTCCATGCAGGAGAAGCACCACCAATCCGGGACATCCATGTCCCTGCCGGGTGCATTGGGCCCACCTGCCAGGTCTCGCCGGGAGGGACACCTCCCAACAATCCCAACCCCTGAAGTCCCCCCCGTGCTAAAGTTCTGGGAGCAAGCCCCAAGGGGTGACACCGATGCTTGCACCACATTCACGGCGACAGAACCTGTTGGTTTCCATCGAACACCTCCTCGGGGTGGCCGATGGCTGGTGGGCCCATCCCAGCCACCGGGGCGCCCACCATGAAGCGGCCCACCGACTCTGGCGGGTCCACGCGGCCCAGCTCGCGCAGTGTGCCCACGCGCTTCGGTCCCCGGCCCCCAACCCCGCCGTCGTCCACGCCACGAAGCCCCACACCCGCCTCATCGCGGCCCTGCGCCACACCGCCGAGTCGCTCACAGCGGCATTCGGTGAAGAAGCCGCTGCGGACTACCGCGTCGACCAGCCGATTCCCGAAGACCCCCACACCCTCCTGGCCTTCGCAGAGCTGGCGGTGGTGCGGATGCGCGCCTTCCCCCGGCAGGGCCACCACGCGCTCTTCGGCTTCCCGGTCCATAGCGAGTCGGTGGCCGACCGCCTGTCCGACCTCACCCGTCCGCTGCATGCCGCCCTGTACAGCACCTCGCCGCCCCCGCACACCCACCAGACCACCCTCGAGCGGGCCCAGCAACAGTACCGAGCGGCCGCCCACGCGCTCTACAGCATGTTCCTGGCCTGCGAGGAAGACAGCCTGGCGGCGTTGGTTCGCCCCACACTCCCCCGCGCCAGTGGCTTCACGGCACCCCACCCCGCAGCCGACCACACCGACGACCCCTCCACCGCCGACACGCTCGAGAACTGAAGGGCTCCGGCGTCCGGCCGCGCAACACTACTCCTGCACGGCACGCCACGCCTCATGGGCGCCATCCCACACCCTGCCAGGGTCGACGCCCGCCAGCTCGAGGCCGCTCACGCCTTGCTCCACACACGCCCGGTCTCCGTCGCAGACCACCACCAACCCAAAGCCCAGGTCGCGGTCCACCTGCTCGACCGCTCCGGTCGCCCGTGCATCTGCCAGGCGCCTCGGCAGTCCTGGTGCTCGAACCTGGTCGGGGTAGTCCTCACCCCACACCGGGTAGCCCCAACGCTCCGAAAAGGCCGCGGCAAAGCCTGCCGTCGCGCCGTCGGGTCGGTGGTCGAGAAAGGCCACCACCCCTTCCGACCGAGCCACAGGCACGCGGTCGAGGCCGAGCGCCTGGAAGCGGGCCGATGGATACGACCACAGCACCTCCGGCTGCACGTGGGAAAGCACACCGGGAAGCAACGGAAGGGCCAACACACTCGCCAGCACCGGGCCGGCCGCCAGCCCCCGCTCCCGCCCCCCCAACAGCCACGGCACCACCACCAGGGCCGGCCACCACGCCACCAGGTAGCGATGGGCCAGCCCGGGCCGGGTGGGAGACCACAACACAATCACCACCAGCTGCAGCCACGGCGCCACCACGAGGAATGTGGAGACCCGGTCGCGACGACGCACCACCCACAACACCCCTGCCGTCAGGGCCACCACAGTGAGCCCAGCATCCACCACAAGGGTTGAGCCGCCCACCACACCCGTGGCGACCCACGGAAGCGGCACGTGCGTGGAGAGTGTGGCGGTGATCAACGTCCAGTCGGTCGTTCTGGCCAGCAGGCCCCCCACGCTGTGCGCCGGGTCTTCCGACAACGACGTGGCCCACAATCCGGCAGGGTCCGCCCACAACACAGGTGCCCGCAGCCCCACCCAAGCCAAGCCAAGCGCACCGGCCACCGTCCCCCGCGACGCCGACAGGGCGCCCGCCAACAGCGCGACGGGCCACAGCAGGGGGTCCCAGGCCACCCCCAGCCCAAGCAGGACTCCAAGCGTGGCAGGCCGCCAGCTCGAGGCCAGCGCCAAGGCCCAGAGGCCCGTCCACACCGTGGCTTCCGAGTGTGACCCCCACAGGGTGGCGGTCCACTGTGCGAACCAAGGCGTGGGAATGGCCAGGCACAGCCCCGCCCCCACCGCCGCGACACGTCCCCCCAGCCGGTGGGCGACCCCCACCCACACGGCCCAGCCGGTCGCAGCCAACGCCGCAGCCACCCCCCGAACCGCCAGGAGGTCGCTGCCGGTCACCGCACGCAGGAACCCCACCGGCAGCCCCAGCCAGAAGAACCCGCCATGGTGCACGTTGGCATCCGCGCCCAGCAGCCACGCGAGCCGACCGTCCGCGAGGGCCGTCCACACATGGAGGTGGGCAAGCTCCGCGGGGTCGACCGGATGGACAACGTCGGGGTCCGCGAGGGTGAGCATCAGCCGAAGCGCAAACACCAGGGCCGCCCCTGCCACCAGCGCCCACCGGTCGTGGCGGTCAGCCCACACCGGGCGTTCCCAGGCAGGCCCACACCGCCGCCGCAGCCAGGCCCGCAAGGAGCAGCCAGAAGCCCCATCCCAGAGAGTTGGACGCCCGGCCCGGTGCCTTGTGGGGGTTGGTGACCAGGCTCACGCGGCCCGCACCCAACACATGCACCGACCAGTCCCCGTGGTCGAGGGCCATCTTCTGCAGCCGCCTGGCCACCAGCTCCTTGAGCACGGGATTGCCCGCCGAGTGGCGCCCGCGGCCTGTGACGAAGGCCACCGCCCCCCCATCGAGGCCGTGGGCTTCGGCCACGTCCACCACCGCCCGCACCAGCTTCTTCGCCCCCTTGGCGCCGAGGTCATGGAGGTCGATGACCACCATCCCGTGCTCCTGCCACAGGTGGGTCTTCACACGCCATGGTCGCTCGGCGTCCCAGCGCTGGCCCCGCGCGATGTCTTCAATCGGCTCGAGAACCGACGCCAGCCGCTCCAGGTCGGCTGCCGTTGCGCTCACCCGGGCAGGCCCGGAACCGGAGAGCCGTCTTCGATGCGCCCCTCGGCCACCCCGATGGCGTGGGTGGCGTGTGCGGAGAACAGCTGCCCATAGGGGTATTCGAGACCGAGCTTCCGCAGCATGCCGTAGATGCCACCGAGCGTGCGGTGCAGGTAGATGACGTGGCGGGGCCCCTGAACATCCGAGCGCTTGAGCAGCGCCGGCACGGCCTTCTTCACGTTGTCGAGGGTTTGGTCGGTGTGGTCGATGAGGTGCGACTCGGCCCGAAGCGGACCGGCGATGGCGTCGCCCAGCGCCCACGTGACATCGAAGGCTTCGTCGGCATCGCTCATGAGGATGCCGAGCTCACGGGCGTGTCGGCGGCAGTCCAGGGGGCGATTCTCGACGAGGGCCTTGGCCATCCGTGCATACTCGGCCACCCAATACACATCGAAGCGCTTCACGCAGCCGAAGTCGATGAGGCCCACGGTGCCGTCGTGCTCGAAGAGGTAGTTGCCGCCGTGGGGGTCGGCGTGCAGGGCCCGCAGCCGGTAGAACATGTCGTGGAAGGAATGGGCCACCGCCACGCCGGCCCGTCTGCGGGCTTCGGGCGATGCAGACTCGAGGAAGGTGTCGAGGTTGGCCCCGTTGAGTCGTTCCATGGTGAGAACACGACCGGTGGACAGGCTGGGAACCGTGGCCGGCACCCGTACACCGTCGAGACGGAGGTGTGTGCGGAAGAACTCGAGGTTGGCGGCTTCCTGGTAGTAGTCGAGCTCTTCGAACAGGCGCTCGCGTATCTCGGCGAAGGCGTTGTCGAGCTCTTCTTTGGGGCGGCGCAGCACCTGTCCGGCCACCAGGATGCCGCGCAGGGCGCGGAGGTCGCTGTCGACGCTGTCTTCGATGCCGTGGTGGAGCACCTTGACCACCACCCGCCGGCCGTCGGTGAGCCGCGCGGCGTGGGCCTGGGCGAGCGACGCGGTGCCGAGCGGTTCCTCGTCGAAGTCGACGAACAGGCTGGACAGAGAGCCGTCGAGCTCCTTCTCGATGGACGCCTTGATGATGTCGAAGGGGACCGGTTCCGCCTTGTCGTTGAGCTTGCCGAGGATGCGGGAGACCTCGGGGGGCAGGTTGAGCCCATCGGTGGCGAGGGCGAGCGACTGGCCCACCTTCATCGCAGCCCCCTTGAGGGCCCCCATGGTGTCGACAACCCGCTCGGCATTCTCGAGGTGGAGCTTGTGCAGGGCATCCCGGCGGGTGTCGGCGTCTTGGAACGCGCCCTTGATGCGCTGGCCAAGATACGACCCGGACACACGCGAGGTGAGTCCGCCCAGGCGGGCGATGCGACCAAATCGAGACGACGGCGGCTTGCTGGCCATGGGCCCTCCGGCGAGGGGTGCTGCTATAGGCCCGGGAGGCACCGGTCCAGCGACCCGCTCCGGTTCAGTCCGCCTTCACGGCGGCCCACGCAGCTGCGAACACATCTACCATCTCGTCGATCTCTGCTTCGGTCGACACGTAGGCTGGCAGGAACCGCACCGCAGCTGGCCCCGCCGGACACACCAACACGCCGCGCTGGCGCATCTCGTCGATCACGGGTCCGGCCGCGGTGCCCATGTCGGCCGCCACCATCAGGCCCTTGCCCCGCACGGTGGCCCCCGCTTCGGACAGCCCGGCCATCAAGCGCGCGCCAAGCTCTGTGCAGCGTTGGTCGAGCTGTTGTTCGACGATGGTGTTCAGTACGGCCAGGCCGGCCGCACAGGCCACCGGGTTGCCCCCGAAGGTGGAGCCGTGGTCGCCGGGTCCGAGGGTGGTGGCGAGGTCGGGCCGCACCACCATCATCGCGCCCAGTGGAAGCCCGCCGCCCAGCGCCTTTGCGTAGGTGACGATGTCGGGCCGGGGAGTGTGTACCAACGTGCCGGTTCGACCGAGTCCACATTGGATCTCATCGTACACGAGCAACGCGCCGGTACGGTCGCACGCGGCACGCACGTCGGCCAACACAGAGTCGGGAACGGGATGGCAGCCCCCCTCCCCTTGGACCGGCTCCACGAACACTGCGGCCGTCTGCTCGGTGATGGCCTCGGCGAGGGCATTCACAGGCACCACCTTCACCGGACCGGGCAGCGGACCGAAGCCCGCCTGATACTTGGGCCGCGGGGTGAGCGCGAGCGCCATGAGCGACCGACCGTGGAAGGCGTTCTCCGCGACCACCACCTCGGTGCGGGGACTCTCGCCCGAAGGAGGGGAGCCGGCCGCCTTCCAGTGGTGCTTGCGCACGAGCTTGATGGCCGCTTCGTTGGCTTCGGTGCCCGAGTTGCACAGGAACACCGCCGCGCCGCCACACACCTCGAGCAAGCGCTCGGCGAACCGAGTCTGCGCGGGCACCCGGTACAGGTTGGACACATGCAACAGCTGGTCGGCCTGGGACTGCACCGCCGCGCGAACTGCAGGATGCGCGTGTCCGAGGGCACTCACAGCGATTCCACCGATGGCGTCCAGGTACCACTGGCCGTCGGCGTCCTGGACGCGACATCCGGCCCCACGGACCAGGGTGAGGGGGTACCGACCATAGGTTGGAACGAACGGACCATCGGTGGCCATCATGGTGCCACTCCTTGCGACGTGACCATCGTGCCGACACCGGCTTCGGTGAGCAGCTCGAGGAGAACAGCGTGTGGACGGGTGCCATCGGCGACGGTGACCCCGCCCACACCCGCGGAGACGGCCGCCAGGCACGCCTCTACCTTGGGAATCATGCCGCCAGACACGGTGCCATCGGCCACCCAGGCCCGGAGCGTCTCGGCATCCACCGTGGACGCGACTGTGTCGTCGGGCCCACGAATCCCCGGAACATCGGTGAGGAAGACCAGGCGGGCCGCACCGAGGGCCTGCGCCACCGAGGTGGCCACCGTGTCGGCGTTTACGTTGAGCGAGCCAAAGTCGGCATCCACGGCCACCGGGGCGATGACCGGGATGATGCCCGCGCCGAGGAGCTCTTCGAGCACGGCCGTGTCGACCGACGAGACATCTCCCACCCGTCCCAGGTCGACCGCGGCCCCGGTGGCCGGGCTCGTGTGCCGGCGTACCGTTGCACGCAGCCAGCCGCCCAGGTCGTGTCCAGACAAGCCCACGGCGCGTCCACCCCGTCGGCCGATGTGTGCCACGATGTCGCGCGAGATGCCGCCCACCTGGACCTGCTGGGCCACCCGCATCGTCTCTTCGTCGGTGACCCGCAGCCCATCGACGAACCGCGGCGTGAGGCCGAGCCGACGCCCCATCTCGGAGACCGCCTTGCCGCCTCCGTGGGCCAACACAACTCGAACGCCCACTGCACGAAGCAGCACGAGGTCTTCCACGAGCGCAGCCAGCAGCGCGGGCCGCACCATCGCGCTGCCTCCGAACTTGACCACAACGGTCTGCCCCGCCCAGCGCTGCACGTAGGGAAGAGCCTCTACGAGGGCGTTGACGCGGATGTCGGCGGGGGTCATCGGGTCCTCCATCACGACCGGTAGTCCGCGTTGATGGACACATACTCGGCCGAGAGGTCGCACCCCCAGGCCACCCCGTGCCCGTCTCCCGGAAGGCGCAGAGTCACGCACAGCTCGGGCTCCGCCATCGCTGCAGAGGCCGTGGGTTCGTCGAACGGAACCGGCGCTCCTTCGCGCATCACAGCCACGCCGCCCAGGTCGACGTCCAGGGCATCGAGGCCGATGGCACCGGCCGCTCCGAGCGCGCCCACGATGCGCCCCCAGTTGGGGTCTTTGCCGTGGACCGCCGCCTTGAACAGGCTCGACGACACCACCGCCCGGCTCCACGCACGCGCCGCCGCATCATCGGGGCCGCCCTCGACGGTCACGGTGAGCAACGTGCGCGCACCCTCGCCATCCCGCGCGATTTCTCGGGCCAGCTGCCGCGCCACCAGGGACACGCCGGTCACGAGGTCGGACCAGCCCGGTCCGCCTGGCTCCACCCACGGTCCGACTCCCGAGGCCAGGAGCACGACGGTGTCGTTGGTGGACATGTCGCCGTCGACGCTGATCTGGTGGAAGGTACGGTCGGCGACCGCCTCGAGCAGAGCCTGGAGGTGCTCGGGCGCCACCTTGGCATCGGTGGCGATGAAGCCCAGCATGGTGGCCATGTTGGGGTGGATCATGCCGGACCCCTTGGCCATTCCCGCCACGGTCACGCCGCCGACGGTCACGCCAGCACCCTTGGTCCGGGTGTCGGTGGTGCAGATGGCCCGTGCAGGCGAGGAGGCGGGAGGGACGCGATGCGCGGCGTCGTGCGCGGCGACCGTGACCGCGGGCGCGAGGCGTTCCATCGGCAGGGGCACCCCGATGACACCGGTGGAGCACACCAACACATCATCGGGAACGCAACCCAGCTGCTCGGCGACGGCAGCTGCCATGGCCAGGTTGTCTTGGACGCCCTGTCGACCCGTGGCTGCATTGGCATTGCCGCTGTTGACCACCACGGCGCGACGTAAGGCCGGCACGCGGGCCCGGGTCCAGAGACACGAGGCCGCAGCAGCGGTGCTGGTGGTGGTGACCGCAGCGAAGGACGCGGGCGCATCGGTGGCGACCACGACCACGTCGGGTTGGGTGCGGCCGGGCTTCTTCACCGACCCATTGGCCACGCCGACCGACACACCGGGGACGGCGTGGAGGGGGGTGGCCGGCAGGGGCGTGTCCAGCGTGGCCGGTGCGGCGAGCGCATCGGTGATGAGGGAGTCGAGACCGGTCATGGCGGTGCTCCGGTGGGTGGTATGTCAGGCGACCTTTCGATCAGCCTTCTTGACGGGGCGCACCATCAGGTGCTGGGCGCAGCTGGCGAGGTGGGGGCAAAGCGCGCAGCTGGTGCGGGCCTTGGCAGCGGCCGCGGCATCGACACGGGGGCGGTCGGCCGACAGCAGGACCGGCTGGCGACGCGCGAGGGCCCAGGGCTGCACGGTGTGGGCCACGAAGCCACGCCGGGTGAACCATGCCTGCAGACCGGTGAGTGCAACGACCGACTCGGCGCCGGCCTCCACGGCGTGACGGAGCACGGCGTCGACGAGCAGCTGGCCCACCCCCCGTCCCCGAAGGGAAGAGACGAGCGAGCCCAGCTCGACCACATCGGCGGTCCACCACGCCATGCCCACCACCCCCACGATGCCGTGGCCATCGAGCTCGGCCACGAGGAAGTCGGCGGGGTCGACCGTGCGGGGAAGCACCGTGCCTGCGGCCACCTCGGGGGCGAGCAGAGCTTCGATGGCCACGCGGTCGGTCGGCCGTGCGGGGCGTGTCCGGAGAGGGGACCGCATGGCGACCTACGGCAGCAGCGGCACGGTCGGGATGCCGAGGGTCTCGGGCAGTCCGAACATGCGGTTGAGGTTCTGGAGGGCCTGCGTGGCGGCACCCTTGCCCAGGTTGTCGATGGCGACAAAGGCCTGGGCCACGTGACGCTCGGCGTCGAGGCAGACGTGGACATGGGCGAGGCCGGTGCCGCGCACATCGCGGGTGGCCGGCGGGGCGTCGCGGAGGACCACCAGGGGTTCGTTGGCGTACAAGGCCTCGGCTGCAGCCAGCAGGTCGGCGTTCTTCAGCGACGCCGGCGCGGCCATCGAGATGGTGGCCAGCATGCCGCGAATCATCGGCACCAGGTGCGGCGTGAACACCACCGGACAGCCGAGCTCCTGCTCCATCTCGGGGACGTGCCGGTGCGCGCCTCCCACTCCGTAGGCCACCACGCTGTCCTGGACCTCGCAGTACAGCGTGCGGGGACCAGCCTTCCGACCCGCCCCGCTCACGCCAGAAACACAGCTGGCGTAGACCGGCCCACCACAGCCCGCTTCGAGCAGCACACGGGCTCCGAGCGACGTGGCTGTGGGGTAGCAGCCCGGGTTGGCGACCAGCCTGGCCGAGGAGATGGCGTCCCGGTGCACCTCGGTGAGGCCGTACACCGCACGCTCGAGGATGTCGGGGCAGGGGTGCCGAGCGGCGTACGCGCGCGCGTAGGTGTCGGTGTCGCGCAGCCGGAAGTCGGCTCCAAGATCGACGATGCGGAGACCATCCAGCAGTCCTTCCGCCTCGAGGGTGGCCACATACGGGGCGGACACGCCGTGCGGAAGGGCCAACACCAGGGCATCCAGCCCCCGCGCGAAGTCCACCGTGAGGGCTTCGATGGGGGCGTTGGAGTGCGCAGCCAGCGCCGGCCAGCTGGAGCCAAGTGTGCGGCCGGCACCGCGTCCTGCGGCGAGCGGCCCCACCTCGAAGTGCGGATGGGCCGTGAGCAGGCGCCAGGCTTCGAGGCCGGTGTAGCCGGTGATTCCGGCGATTCCGACACGGATGGGAGCGGCGGGACGAGCAGACATGGGGGCGCGGTCTCCAGGACATTCGGGAGACCGGCCACATACGAGGTACCGAATATTTATGCAAGGAAGTGAATCAAATTCGCCGAGGACAGCGCTCCGATCGGTCCCGTCGACGAAGGGCGGCCCACCCGCCGACCGACCGGGCTAAACCGCGCCCCATGCAGCGCCTCCCACACATCCGCCTGGTCGTCCATCCGGCACGCCGGTCGCCCGGCCACACCGACTGGCCCGGCACCGCCGACCTCCCGGTGCCGTCGCTCGAGGCCATCCTCGACGCCGCAGCCGCGCACGCCCCCACCGGCATCACCTGGCTCGGCGGAGGCGAACCCACCCTCCGCCCCGACCTCCCCCTCCTCATCGAGCGCCTGGCCGCCGCCGGACACACCGTGGGCCTCGACTCCGACGGCCTGGCCCTGGTGAAGCCCCGGGTGCTGCAACACCTGCACGCCAAGGGGCTCCGGTGGCTGCGGCTGCCCCTGCACAGCGTGCTGCCCGACGCCCACGACTGGGTGGAAGGCACGCCCGGCAGCGCCCGTCGCGTCAAGCGGGCCGCCACCGCCGCACGTGCCGTCGGCCTGAAGCTAGCCGGCATCGTGCAGATCTCTCGGTCCACCGTGCCCCATCTGGTCGACACGGTCCGCGCGCTGGCCGCCCTCGGAGCCCGAAGGGTCCACCTGCGCCGTCCGCGTCGTCGTGGAGCGGCGGGCAAGGTGTTCGTCACCGTGAGCCCCCGCCTCGGCCTCACCGAGCCCTACCTCGAAGCCGCGGTCGCCCGCGGTCGCGACGCCGGCATCCAGGTGCGCCTGGACGGCTTCCCCCGGTGTTCCGCGCCGCGGGTCCGGCGGTCCGTCCTGGTCGAAGACAACGAGCCCTACGTCGTTCCCGAGCCACTCTCCGCACACCTCCAGCTCGCGGAGCCCCCTGCCGCAGAGGGCTGCCCACGCTGTCCAGGCCCGCCCCTCTGCTCTGGCGCCCCGGGTGACTACGTCGACCGCTTCGGACGCCTCGAGCTCGACGACCCCGGCCTGTCGGGCACCGAGCGCGAACACCCCCGGCCACTCGTGTTCGGCGAGACCCCTCCCGTCCCGCCCCCCCGCGGCGGCCGGAGTCCCGCCACCCGCCTGCGCTTCGCCGTCCGCCAGTCCGCCCTCCCCGACCTCGGCGGCGATCCCACCGCCGGCATGGGCCGCAACCCCACCACGCCCCTCCGCCTGCGCTTCGCCGGGTCTTCCCGCGACATCAAGGTGGAGATGGTCCGCCTGTCGCAAGAAGGCCCAGCCCCCGTGGTGGTCGAAGCCGGCACCGCCCTGGCCCAGCCCGACGCCCACGGCCTCCTCCGCGAGCTGCTCCGCCTGGGCTTCACCGAGATCACCGTGCACGGCGACGTCACCGCACTCGGCAAGCGCAGCCGACGCTCCCTGGCCCGCCTCAAGGGCATCACCCGCTTCGTCGCGCAGCTGTGGGCCCCCTCCGCCCACGCCCACGACGCCCTGGCCGGCGCTGACCACCACGCTCGCACGCTGGCCGCCCTCGCCCACCTCGAGAAGCACACGGGTGCGCAGGTCGGCGTGGCTGGCCTCCTCCCCGTCCGCCCCCCCGAGACCGGCCTCGATGTGTGGTCCACCGCCTGGTCTGGCGGCCTTCCCGGCACCCCGTCGTTCCACTTCCCCCGGTCTCCCGATGCCGCGGCGTGGGCCCCCATCGTCGCCTCGGCGCCCGAACCCGTCTCCACGGCCCTCCAAGAGGCACTGGAGACCTCCCACCGCGCGGAATAGACGTCCGCCGAACCTCTCGCCCGAAGGACGCGCCATGCCTGCCTCGGTCTCGGATGCCGCTCCCGCCGACACCTCCCACGCCCTCGCCGGCTGGCAGGACGCCCTCGCACAGGCCCGCGATGCATTCGCCGCGTGGAAGCAAGACCTCGACGGCACGGTCGCCCCCTTCCAGACCGGCGAAGACCCCGGCGGAGACGGCCTCGACGACGCCATCACCGACGCCGAGGCGAAGCTGTCGGGCATCCTCGACGGCCTGCGCATCTCCCACCGCAAGCTGATGGCCGCCTATGACGGCGCTGTGGCCGGACAGAGCCCCGAGACCGTCCAGCGCCTCGAGTGGCAGCGCGCCGAGCAAACCCGCACCCTGCGCACGCAGGAATCGCAGATGAGCGACGACGGCCAGTCCGCGCTCACCGCCGCCCAGGCCGCAGCCGCACGCGCCCTGTTCGAGGCCGCCAGCCGCGAGTGGAACCAGCCCCGCGGATGCCGCGGATGTGGCGCGCCCATCGTGGTCGGAGCCGTGTGGCGCCCCACCACCTTCACCTGCGACGCCTGCGGCGAAAAGACCACCTTCGAGGCCGCCCCGCTCACCGAGCGGTTCTACGAAGGCGGCAGCCTCGAGTCCATCTGCGCCGAGCACGCCCTCGACGCCTGGCGCGGCCTGCGCACCGCCCAGCGCCGCTACGACGGCCTGGCACACCCCCTTCCCGCCGACTTCGAGGTGTTCGCCACCGCCGCCCGCACCTGGGCCAGCACCCACGCCGACCTCTACGGCGAGCTGCACCCCGCCTGGACACCCGAACGGGTCGAAGAAGCCACTTCCCGGCGCGCCCAAGATGCCGTCGCCGACGCCGGCTCCAACGATGCCAAGGCCGCCCGCGAGCGCTTCGCCGAAGGCACTGCAGTCGCTGCTGGCGGCGACCTCACCAAGCTCATGCAGTGGGCCCAGACCCACGCCCCCGGTCCCGAGATGGCCGACCTCGTCGCCGAGCTGGCCGTCTGCGTGCACGAACACGGCGACCGCACCTCCGCCTGGCAGGTCATCGCCCTCCAACACCACGTCCAGCGCGTCGCCCAAGACCGCGACACCTGGATGCGCGACCGCCTCGCCCAGCTCGACGCCTCCTTGCGCCTTCGGTAGGCCCCCGGCACGCGACGGACCGGGGTCACTCGGGTAGGGTGCGCCAAAGCCCCGGACCCCCGATGACCGAACCCGTCCCGTCTTCCGTGCGCACCCCCGACCAGGATGCGATGCTCGAACGCGAGAGCATCGCCAACCGCAAGAAACACTGGGTCCGCGCGGTCACGGCGTGCAACAGCAAGTGCCTGTTCTGCCTCGACGCCGACACGCCGCGCAACGTGTACCTGCCCGAGTCCGAGGTGAAGGCCGACCTCCTCCGGGGTCGCGGAGAGCTCGACGCCGACAAGGTCATCATCTCGGGGGGCGAGGCTGCGCTGCACCCCAAATTCGTCGAGTTCATCCGGTACGCCAAGTCCATCGGCTACGACCGCGTCCAGACCGTCACCAACGGCTGGCGGTACGCCAACCGCGACTACTACAAGGCCTGCATGGACGCCGGCCTCGGCGAGATCACCTTCTCGCTACACGGCCACACCGCCGAGCTCCACGACCACCTCACGCAGCACCCCGGTTCCTTCAAGCGCCTGATGAAGGCCCTCATCCGAGCCCTGCGCGACCCCGCCGGTCCCATCGTCAACGTCGACGTGGTCATCAACAAGCAGAACGTGGGCGTGCTCGACAAGATCGTCGAGCTGGCCATCTCCGTGGGCGTCACCGAGTTCGACCTCCTGCACGTCATCCCGCAGTCGAACGCGTACACCAACCGCAAAGAGATGTTCTACGACCCCGAGGAATACCTCCCGGTCCTCCACAAGGTGTTCCGCCTCAACCGGCACCCCCGGTTCGTCATCTGGACCAACCGCTTCCCGGTCCCGTGGCTCGAAGGGATGGAAGACCTCATCCAAGACCCCCACAAGATGCTGGATGAGGTGAACGGCCGCCGGTTCATGGTGCGCAACTACCTCGACACCGGCCGCAAGCTCGACTGCCGCGAGTCCGAGCGCTGCCCCCACTGCTTCATCGCGCCCTTCTGCGACACGATGGACCGCACCATCGATGCCCAGTCCGCCGGCAACTTCGACGTCTGGACCCTCCCGGACTGGACCGAAGCCACGCTGGCCGACCTCCCCACTCCCCTGCCTTTCGGCATCGACCGCCTGGGCGTGTCCATCCAGCGCTTCGACGACCTGCAGGCCGCCGTGGTCCCCGACGGTGTGGGCCTCGAGCTCACCCTCGCCGAAGCCGGTCCCATCCCCGAATCCCTCCCGCAGCCCACCACGCTCATCGCCACCACCGCCGAGCACTGTGCGGCATGGGTGGGCACGCCGCTCCCCGAAGGCGTCGACCTGGTGGTGCACCTCAACCAGTCCACCGCCCCGTGGATGCGCGCTCATCGCGACCGGGTTGCTGCTGCCCACGCCACTGGCACCTTCCGCATCCACCAGCCGGCCTTCGAGCACATGCGCCCCGCGGTGGAAGCCGACGTGGATGACCCTGCCGCGTTCTTCGCCGAGCTCGGCCTCCCCGTGTCTGTGAGCGGACTGCCTGCCTGTGGTGCGCCGGGAGCGGTCCTGGTTCAAGACCACCGCCGCCTGGGCGCCGACCTCTTCGACGACCAGACGGGTCGCATCCAGATCAAGGCTCTGGCCAAGGCGCACGTGTCCACGTGGTACCGGTCCAAGTCCGTGCGATGCAAGCGCTGCCCGGCCTCCGACCGCTGTGAGGGCTTCCACATCAACCAGATCCGGAACCGGGGCCTGCAGCTCTGCCGACCGCTCCAGCCGGGTGCCCAGACCGACGCCGCTCTAGCCAACCTGCGGTCGCTGCACCCCGAGCCGATTCGCGGCGTGGCGGACGGCACGGCCCATCGTCCAGCGGCACCGAGCCTGCCGGGCTTTGCGATGCCGGAGGCGCCGGTCACGGACCCCTTGGCGGCGGTGGCCCAGAAGCTGAAGGCGCGTCGGGAGGCGCGGGCGCGGGCGCGGGCGTCGGGAGAGGCGGTGCCGAAGAATCCGTACAGTCCGCGGAATGCGGCCGAGGGCTAGATTTTCGGTGCGTAGGTAACGCACCGAAAATCTATCGTTGTCTTTGCGGGGGCAAGCCCCCGCGCCGCGCATCAAGATGCGCTCCCCCACGGCATCATCGCTACGCGCTGCTGCCGCCGTCCGCCCAGGTGGGCCGTCCGGGATGACCGCGTCGGCGTTTCCGCTGCGGTCATCTACGCGGCCGACGCGACGAGGGCCCCGTCTCGGAGCTCGAAGCGCCCCGACACATCGAGCCCGGGTGGTTCGTGGGTGACCAGCAGCACCAGCCGAGTGCGCGACCATGCCCGCAGCCAGCCGCGGATGATGTCGACGGCGGCCACATCCACGTTGGCGAAGGGCTCGTCGAGCAGCAGGACGGGTGGGTCGGCAGCCAGAGCGGCCACTAGCTCGGCCTTGCGACGCTGACCGGCGCTACAAGACGACAGGCGCAGCCGGCCGGGTAGCTGGAGCTGTGCACACAGGTCCGACCCATCCCAGTCGGGCCGACCCCGGAGCGCCGCCATGAACTGCCAGGCTTCGTCGACCTCGAAGAAGTCGGGGAGGTCGGGGTTTGCTGGCAGCCAGCCCACACGGGCACGGGTGCTCGGGCTGTCGTGCGGAGCAGCGCCACACACGGTCAGCGTTCCGGTCGAGGGGGCCAGAGCGCCCGTGAGCAGGCGCAGCAGGGTGGTCTTGCCCGAGCCGTTGTGGCCCTGGAGGTGCCAGAGTCCGGCCTCCAGCTGGAGGTCGATGGGACCGAGCGCGAAGCCGCCCGGGTATCGAAAGCGAACGCCATCCAAGCGAATCGAGGGGGTCATGCCAACACTCCGAGCTGGGCGGACTGCCGCCAGGCGCGGACCTTGGCCCAGAGCACCACGGCGGTGAGGGTGACCGCGACCAGGGCACCCGGGATGGAGAAGACGAAGCTCAGAGCGTGTTGGAGCCCCACCCACAACAGCCAGGTGCCCGCATTGACGGGCTGGTGGAGGGACTTGGGCGACCGGAGGACCACCCCTGTGGTGGCGCCGGCCAGGAGCAGGGGCTGGAGCCAGACTTCCGGGGGAGGAAGCCCGGGGCCCACCACTGCGAGCGTGAGCACCATGCCGGGCACCGCTGGGAGCGTGCACGCGAGGCCGACGGCAAGGACCTGGACCGGCAGGCGCAGTGGCCACACGGGCCGCAGCAGGCGTGCGCCGTGGTGGTTGGCGATGCGTGCTCCCACGGCCACCGAGGGGAAGGCCGCCACCCCGAGGAGGACCATGGTGGTGATGGTGAGACCATCGGTGTCGAGGGTGTTGTGGTGGACCAGACCCCGCAGCAGCATGGCGCCGGGGATGGCCGCGAGCGGGACGGCCAGAGTGCGGGCGAGGCCCTTGTGTGCCAGCTGCTTCAGGTGCAGGAAGACCAGGGCTGCGAGTGGGGAGCGGGGACGGGGGCGCACCAGTGCGGCGCGGGCGGCACCTGCTGCGGCTTGACGGGCCTGCAGCCACAGGGGGCCCAGCACACCGCATGCGGCGAGGCCCACCACCAAGGCGGCTGCGGGGTGGAGGGTGAGGTCGAGGACGACGGCCAGAGGCCAGGCGAGCAGGGCGACGGTGGTGGGGAGGGTGGGCTGCCGCAGAGAGACGGCCGCGCCGAACGGAAGCCAGGCCACCGACCAGGCCAGAGCACGCACCAGGGGCAGGGGACCGGGCCACCCGAGGCCGAGCACGAGCACCACAGCGCTGGCGGGATGGAGCAGGAGGGACCAGCCGACGGAGAGCGTGGTGGGGGAGAGGGGCTGACGCACCCACCAGTCGAGGGATGGGTGGAGCAGTGTGGTGCGGAGCGGACGGATGAGCGCCAGCGCGGAGACGCTGCCCAGGAAGGTGGCCAGGCCCACTTGTTCAGCCAGCGGCATGGCCGTGATGGCGGTCTGGAAGCGGTGGAGGTCGCCCACCTTCGCGAGCATCGCGCCGATGAAGGCGAAGATGACGAAAGGCGGGATGAGGGCCCGGTTCAGGACACGCCCGGCTTGTTTCCAGGCGGTGCGGTAGAGGCGCCATGTGTGAGCGAGCACGGTGGGGTCCGCGGGGTGGGGGCGGGCCGACACGTATGGGATGGCGGGCATTCCCGGGAATCAGGTCGGGTTGGGGGGCGCGACCGCTCTGCGAGCAGTCCCCTCCGGCGCCACCTCCGTTGGGTTGATCGTCCCGCTCATGTCCCGCTGGCCCGCTTCGGCCGGCTGTAGCTTCAGGTCCAGCCGCTCATCCGCCACGGAGTGGGCGTCGAGCGGGGGCCTCCCCTGGCTCTGCCGGGGCAGGTGGGGTCGGAGGGGGCCGGCCGCAGGCCGGGGCTTGCGCGAGGGATGGACTGGAGGCCGCGCAGCGGGTCTCTGCGCGTTGTGCGCAACGTGCAGAGACGGAGCCGCGCCGGGGAGACTCCGAAGGAGGCTCACAGGCTCCTCGGCGGCGACCCGGAAGGAGAGCCCGGTGCCGCAGGCACGCGCCCAGACGACCTACGCGAGCACTTCCATGCCGGCGTCGTCGCTCTTGCCGGGGTCGTTCCAGAGCATCTGGGCGGCGGTCTTGACGGAGCGGGTGAGCTCTTCTCCGCTCTTCATGCGCTTGAGGGCCCGCAGCATGTACTTGGGGCGGTAGTAGAAGCGCAGATACGCGAGGCGGGTCCAGCGTTGGATCTCGGCGTCGGTCATGTCGCAGAGAGGGCGCGGGATGTCTTCGTCGACGCCGTTTTCGATGTGCTCGCGCCAGTAGTCGCGGCCGGTCTCGCGCAGCAGCAGGGTGTACATCTCGGTGGCCGGCATGGGCGTGACCTTGGAGAACTGCGCGTAGTCGAGGTCGAGCTCGAGCGACAGGCGGATGGTCTGGCGGATGCTGGCTTCGGTCTCGTACGGGTTGCCCACCATGAAGTAGCCGAAGGTGGCGATGCCGTGTTGGCTCGTGCGGCGGATGACGTCGCGGTACATCTCGAGCGAGGTGGACTTCTTGAGGGTCTGGAGAATCTCGCGGTTGGCCGACTCGATGCCGTAGTAGATGCGGTTGCAGCCGGCGGCGCGCATGGCCTTGAGGACGTCGTCGGAGATGCAGTCCACGCGGGTGCGGGCGGCCCACACGATGGGGAGCTTGCGGCGCTGGATTTCGTCGCAGATGGCGATGACGCGGTCTTTTCGGATGGTGAACGAGCTGTCGAAGAAGTCGAGCTCGCGGATGCCGTATTCCTTGTGGGCCAGCTCGAGCTCGTCGACCACGTTGGTGGGAGAGCGCGCGCGGAACGGCTTGCTTCCCTGCTCGCAGAAGATGCACTTGTACGGGCATCCCCGACTGGTGATGAAGCAGGTGAAGTTCTTGTATTGGGAAATGAACGAATAGTAGATGCTGTTGTCGATGAGGTGGCGTGCCGGGAACGGCGCTTCATCCACGTTGCAGTCGGCGGCCTTGGGGGTGACCACGACGGTGCCGTCGGGCTGGCGAAAGGCGATGCCGCGGACGTCGGCGAGGTTGCGGCTGCGGGTGAGGGCGACAAGCAGCTCGGGGAGCGCGATCTCGGCTTCGTTGGTGACGGCGTAGTCGATGGCCGGGTAGCCGAGGGTCTCGCGGGGGTAGATGGAGAGGTGCACGCCGCCGACGATGACGGGGACGTCGACCTCGGCCCGGATGGCCTTGATCCAGTCCATCGACTGGAAGAAGAGGTAGGTGGTGAGGGTGTACCCAACGTAGTCGGGACCGAAGGCGCGCAGCCTTGCAACCGTTTCATCGAGGGTGAGGTCTTCGGCGTGGGCGTCGATGAAGACGACCTCACAGCCGGCATCTTCGAGGATGCCTGCCACATAGAGCAGCGAGAGGCTGGGGAAGATGCCGTAGTTTTCCTTGACCGTCTTGATGCCGGGTTCGTTCCGCACCGCGCCGTACGGGGGGTAGACGAGCGCCACCTTCACGCCGGACAGAGCGGCACGGGTGTCGGGCGAGGCGCGGCGAGGGGCGTTCATCGGGGCTCCAGGAGCTCGGAGACGGCTGGCGTCGGGGCGGGACACCAGGCGCACTGTAGCCCGTGCCACGGGGCCGCCAAACGCGGGATGGGGATGGGTCAGGTTTCCCGGAGGGTGCGGGCGACGATGCCCCAGATGGTGTCGTCGTCGAGGCCGGCCTGGCGTGCGGCGAGGATGGCGGCGTGGACGGCTTCTTTGGCGTCGGTGCGGGCGTATTCGGCACCGGCTTCGGTGGCGCGGGGGGCGACGAAGGTGCCGCGGCCTTGCTTGCGCACGATGAAGCCGGCCTGCTCGAGCTCGGCGTAGGCGCGTCGGACGGTGATGAGGCTGACGAGGGTGGTGCGCGAGAGCTCTCGGACGGAGGGGAGGCGGGCGTCGGGGGGGAGGGTGCCGGACTGGATGAGGGCGGTGAGCTGGTCTTGGAGCTGCCGGTAGAAGGGCACGCCGGAGGATTCGTCGAGCTGGAGGGGGAGGGGGGTCATCGGACGAGGCCCGGTGTCAGGCGCCGGTTGAGCAGGGGGGCCACGAGGGCGGACAGGACACCGAGGACGAGGGCGGCGACGAGGACGGGCTCCAGGAGGTCGACCCCGGGAAGGGGGTACAGTGGGGTCTCGAACCAGCGGGTGGTGTCGGACTCGGGGGTGGACAGGGCCGCCTGGAAGGGGGCGATGACGGCGGGGATGCCGGTCCCGAGGATGGCCGCGCCGCTGACGAGAGCGCCGGCTACGCGGCTGCCTTCGCTGCGGAGAGGCATCCAGGTCCGCATGACGAAGAGGGCATCGAGCGCCATGACGGCGGCCAGGGCGAGCAGGTGGAGGGGGCGGAACGGGACGTCCCACAGCACGGTGCCGAGCACGACCACGAGGAAGAGGTTGGCTGCGCGTTCGATGAGCAAGAGGCGCGCGCGGGTGGTGCCGCCGATGGGGAGGGGGTTGTGGTGTGGCATGAGCCAGTGCAGGCCGCCCAAGAGGCCCAGCATCGGGAGCATGGCGCGTGCCGTGTAGCGTGCGACGTCGCCGAGGTGAGAGTCGACGGTGCCGACCAGCCGGCACACGAGGGCGATGCCGACCATGATGGCGGTGAACTGGACGATGTTCCGCCGAGCAATGCCGAGGGCGCCTCGTTCTGGGGTGGCGGGAGGCGTGCGGGGGGCGCTGCTGAAGGAAGGCAGGGTCCAGCGAAGGCCCGGCGTGAGGAACCGGGGGCCGCCCCAGGCCCAGATGGCTGCGGAGAGGGCGCTGATGGTCATGGTGATGGCGAGGGGCGACAGGACCAGAGTGGCCAGCGCGACAAGGCCGGTGGCGAGGCCGTAGAAGACGAGTCCGGCGGCGGCGGGGCTCGGGTTGGCCATGACGCCGCCCTGAAACCGGTCGCCCCACAGCAGTCGGGTGAGCATGGGGGTGGCCGCTGCGATGGGCACGAACAGCAGCCCGGTGCCGACCGCTCTGGCGAGGGGGAAGTTCTCGGGGCGGGTGAGCACCGTGGCGAGGACCAGCGCTGGGCCGACCACAAGGCCTGCCCAGCGGAGTCCGGTGCGGCGGGTGCGCTGCTGGAGGCCACGGGGCAGCCAGGCGTGGGCGAGACCTTGTTGCGGGCCGACGGTGAGCTGTCCGGGGCGGCCGAGCATGACGAGCATGGCGGGGATGCCGGTGAGGAGCGACGCGCTGACGATGGGGTTGTCGAAGACGAGCGCGCCGGCGGCGTGGGAGATGGCGAAGGTGCCGAGCAGGAAGGCGTTCATGCCTGCTGCGAGGGGCAGCACCACGGAGAGGAGGGCGTCGGCGAGGGAGGACCGGGTGGTCATGCGGCACCCCAGCGAAGGAGGGCTTCTTCGAGGGTGAGGTCGTCGGACACGAGGTCGTCGATGGGGCCCTGGCGGACGCAGCTTCCGTCGGCGAGCACGGCGAGGTGGTCGACCATCCGCTCGAGGTCGGCGAGCTGGTGGGAGCTGATGACGACGGCGCGGGTGGGGTCGGCCACGATGTCGAGCACGGTGGTGAACAGCGCGCGACGCTGGGTGAGGTCGAGGCCGAGACCGGGTTCGTCGAGCAGGACGAGACGGGGCTTCCAGGCGAGGGCTTGCACGAGGCGGAACCGGGTGGTCTGGCCGGTGGAGAGCGCCTCGACCCGGGTGTCGGGGTGGAGCTGAAAGCGCTCGAGCAGCTGGGCTTCGAGGGTGGCATCCCAGGAAGGGTAGAAGCGTGCCTGGTTGGCGAGGACATCGCGGATGCGTCCGCGGCGGACCGGGGTGTGATCACTGGTGAGGGCGACTGCTTCGCGGATGCGCGGGCCGTCGGTGTGGGGGTTCAGGCCCAGGACGCGCGCGCTGCCATCGGCGGAGGGGCGGAGTCCCACGAGGGTCTCGAGGAGGGTGGACTTGCCGGAGGCGTTGGGGCCGACGAGGCCGGTGACGGTGCCCGGAAAGACGGTGAGCTCGGGGATGTGGAGGTGGAAGTGGCCGCGGGTGAGGTGGAGGTTGGTGCAGCGGAGCAGGGCGCCGTCGGGGTCGGGCGTGGCGGGGGTGGTGCTGCGGCCGAGCAGGCTGTCGAGCCAGGACATTCGGGACCTCCGGAGTGGGGCACCACCGGGAGGGGCGGTGTGCATGTGGGTATACACACCTTTCGGGTGGTGTGCATACACTCTGGAGGAGTGTTTTTGGCGGTGTTGGTGAGAGGGATGAATACTTGGGCTTTCTGGAGATGTGATCACACCTGTGTGGAGTGTGATCACACCTGTGTGGAGTGTGATCACTGGTCCCAGAGAGGAATCCCCGCGTGGAGAGGACGGGGCCCCCTCCGCCCGCTGCGCGGGCACCTCCCCCCGAGGGGCCCTGAAGGGGGAGGACATCGGTCATTGGACGGAGGACTGTTGTACCGACGTGTTCGGTCAGCCTCGACCGAGTCGTTCGGAGCGTGAGCGTCAGCGAACAAAGCGACGAATCTGGCACCAACCCATCGATTCGTCGTCCCCCGAGCC
>ENA-OWNT01000317-OWNT01000317.1-seawater-metagenome-genome-assembly--contig:-NODE-317-length-125655-cov-11.279030_pt1 | contig 125655 bp, 108 predicted proteins | sample MGYA00238136_ERZ651165 | MGnify/ENA primary metagenome ERZ651165 (study PRJEB26861, sample SAMN08777766) | seawater metagenome | isolation source: coastal seawater | place: USA: Florida | collected...
GGCTCCGGCCGGTGGCGAGGGCGGTGGTGGCACCCCCTCCCCGGCAAGCGGGGCAGACGGTTCCGCGGCACGGCCCGCCGGCATGGGCAGTGCAGCTGGCGGCGGACCAAGCGCGACGGTGGCTGGTGCAGCCGGCGGCGGCGACGGCTCCGGCGCGCGGCCGGCGGGGATGGGCAGCGGCGTGCCGACACCTGCGGAAGCGGCAGCGACCGCAGCCGCGGAGAAGTCAGGCGGCTCCGGTGGCGGAGGTGCAGGCGGCGGCCGTGGTGGCGTCGGCGACTCGCTGGCCGAAGGTGTCCTCAACAAGGCCAAGTCCAAGACCGGCGGCTGAGTCCCCGGCTCCTGTTCGTCGAAGCGCCCGGCCGTCATCGCGCCGGGCGTCGTCGTTCTCGACCCCGGTGGGAGCAGCTGGAGTCCGCCGGACTGAGCCTGGCGGGTGCCGACCGCGAACCATCATCAACTATTCTATTGAATAATTATGTTGTTGATCAATGGAACTCTCGCGTCCCCTCAGACCAGCCAGCTTCCCACGGCACACCCAGCCGCGGCGGGTGCGGAAGCCACGAGGAACCAGGCGCTACGCAGTGAAGCACTCCACGACCAGGACTCCGCGCCGAGGAGCTCCACGCTGAGAAACTCTGCGCCGAGGAGCTCCACGCCGAGAGACCAGGTGGCAACTGGCGCATGGGCCCTCAACGATTCAATTATTCTGTTGAATAGTCATTCTATTGAATAGCCATTCTGTTGATCAACAAACCAGCCCCACCCAAGCCGACGCTCCACCGCCCCCGCAGACCGCCTCCCCGGAGCTCAGGGGAGGCCTGCACACCCCCAACGCCCAGCCAGCCGCACGGGCAAGCGCCACATCAGCCTGGCCCGCACGCCAGAGCGCCCGCCCCCACAGATGGTCCGGCCAGGCGGCATCCAGTCCGCCCCCTCCCCTACAGATCAACAGAATCATTATTCAATTGATCAATTGAATAATCGTTCTGTTGATCAAGCGATAGTTCCACCGCGACCGTCCCTGCCAGTCACCCGACGAGGACCCCGATGAAGCTCGAACGCCGCCTCGCCAACCTCGGCTACGGCTCCCGCCGGGAGGTGCGCCGCCTGTTCGCCCGCCGGGCTGTCACCTCACCCGACGGTCTCCACCTCCAGGCCAACGACATCGACGTCGGGCAGGACATCCTGGTCCACGGCGAGCCCCTCGACCCCCGACCGCCCATCGTGCTCGCCTTGCACAAGCCAGTTGGCGCGGAGTGCACCCGCAAAGGCGACGGTCCCACCGTCTACGATCTCCTGCCGCCCCGCTTTCTCGCCCGCTCGCCCAAGCTGGCGCCCGTCGGTCGACTCGACAAGGACACCACTGGCTTGCTGCTCCTCACCGACGACGGCGAGCTGCTTCACCGGCTCACGCACCCCCGCCATCACGTCGACAAGCGGTACCTGCTGCGCACGGCCCGCCCCTTGCAGCCTGGCCTGTCCTCCCTCTTCGCCTCCGGCACCATGCGCCTCAAGAGCGACAGCCGGCCCCTGCTCCCGGCCGAATTCACCCAGACCGCCCTCCACGAAGGCACTCTGGTCCTGCAGGAGGGGCGCTACCACCAGGTCCGCCGGATGCTCGCAGCCACCGGCAACCACGTCGAGCGCCTCCACCGCGACCGGGTCGGCCCCCTCCACATCGGCGAGCTCAAGGCGTCCGAGTGGCGCCGCCTCGCCCCATCCGAGGTCCGGCAGCTGCACCAGGCCGTGGGACTCGGCACTACTTGAGTCCCCGACCTGTGCATTTCCGCCCAGTCGAGCTCAGGAGCCCGCGACGTAGCGAACCACGTCGGTGGTCGTGAGAATGCCCTCCAGCTGACCGCTCTTCGACACGACAGGCAAGGCGTGGAAAGCGCCTTCCGACAACCGACCCGCAGCTTCACGCAGCGTGGCATCCGGCGAGATGGTGTCGGGCTCGTGGGTCATGAGGCCTTCGATGGTGGCCGTCTCGTCGAGCCAGGCATCGGCCGTGGGCCCGTCGGCGATGAAGGCTTCGAGGCTCACGCGGGCCAGGTCCGCCATGCTGAGAATGCCGACGAGCTGGTCACCATTGAGCACCGGCACATGGTGGAACGGACGCGCCCGGAGCAGGCGCCGAGCCTCGCTCACCTTGCCGGTGATCTGGATGGTCACGACCTCGCGGGTCATCAGGTGTTGGACCGGGGTGAACACATTCATGGCTGCCTCCGAGGGCCCCACACGGGAGCGGGTTGGCCCATCGGCGAAGCAAAGCCCGTGCCAGCCTCAGCGCCTCGACTCGACCGGGGGCGGGGGCGGAGGCGGAAGCTCCGCCTGGATCTCGGCCCAACGTTCCGCGCCAAAGATCGACCCGAAGCCGTCCTCCATCGTGGCGCGCAACGCATCGAGCTCGGTCCGTGCAGCCTGGATTGCCGCCGCATCGCCCGACGCCTGGGCGGCCTGCATGGAGTCGTGGGCGGCCCGGCCTGACGCTTCGTTTGCGTCGGCAAGAGCCTCGATCTGCGCAGTCTGTTCAGCCGTGATGCCCAGCTCGTCGGCTTGCTCGATGAGCACCCTGTGCAGGGGCGGAGGCGGACCGGGGCGGGGTTCAGCCAGAGCCGCGGAGGCCATGGTGAAGATGCCGATGCCAAGGGCGACTCGAGCAATTGCGGACATGCGTTCCTCGGGGTGTGGGTACAGTGGCGAGAAAGAAAGACGCCCCCTCCAATGACGTCGAGGTGGGTCCACAGCGAAGCGACACACGAGAAGACTCGCACCCGGACCGTCCGGATGCTCAGGGGACTCGCTGCGGGGCCTCATCGCCAGGAGGGGCGTCCTGAGATGGTGCGCTGGCTGGCGCGCGTCCCCACGATGCAGCGACCGTGCCAGCTCACCACAAACGACCAGGACGACGTCCCCATGAACATTCCCGAATCACGACCCCCGCTTCCCACCTGCAGCATGCGCAGCCCGGACTGCAGAATCCGCGCTACTCGCCCGCCATTCTCCGCACATGCTCCACGCAGCGCTCCGCGAGGTCGGCGCGCTGCACGGTGCCGCAGATCTCGAGGGCGCCGGGCGTGTCGAAGCGGCTCTCGAAGAAGGCCACACCCAGCCGACACGAATCGTGCTGCTCCGGCAGAGTGCCGCACTGGTCGAGAAAGGCGCGCCCAGCGGTCTCGGCGGCCCCCCAGGCAAGCCCGTGGACACAGTTTTCTCGGTAGATGTTGTTCGGGCCTGGCGGCACCGACTGACACACCCGCCACGCACGCTGCACGTCCACCCGGGCGATGTACTTGCCCATGCCGTGCCAGCAGGTCTTGCGGGTGAGGATGTCGCCTTCTTCGGCCGCGCAGTGCTCGAATGCGAGGGGGTCGTCGACCTGGGCGATTTCACCGTTGACGTCGTGGCGGCAGAAGTCGCGCCACTGACCGGCGTCGTCGCAGAGACGGAAGGCGAAGCGGGGGTCGGGCTCCGACAGGGCGAGCGCGATGCCGAAGACGCACTGGTCGCGCCACTTCTTGGTGGGGATGTCGGGGCACACGGCGAGCGCGGCGTCGCGGTCGGTGGGCGCGTGCAGCTCGGCGACGTCGGCGTGGCACTCGGCCTGGAGGACGTCGTCGGAGAGGATGTCGCAGGCGTCGAGGGCCCCGATGAGGTCGGTGGCGGCGCGTCCGCGGGCGAGCTGGTGGAAGCAGACGTCGCGGAGCTCACCGTCGAGCTGCCGACAGCGCTGTTCGGTCCAGGCACCGGCACCGTCGCCTTCACCGGGCTGGGCGGCACCTTCGGGCTTGGGGGGGACCGCGATTGCGCGGGACTGGGTGTCGGGCTCGGGCAGCGGGGGGTCGGGAGGCGGCGTCCAGCCCATGCGCAGCATCTCCACCACGGCGAAACACACGACGGTGCAGCTGATGTGGATGATGGGGAAGTGCCACTGGCCCACGGGGGCTCCGGTCCGGGGTCGGGAGACCACACTACCGCGTCCGCACCGATTATGGGCGCCCTCCACCTCGACACCCCCGAACGTCCAGTGAAGCTGCGCCCCCTGACTTTCCTCGTGCTGGCCGGCACCCTCGGGTGCACCACGCGGTTCGCGGCGCCCGGTCCCGAGCCCGAAGAAGACCCGAACGAAGCATGGGCAGACGTCCTTGCGCAGGCCGCCACTCCCGAGGGGGTGGACTACACCGTGCTGGCCGACAACCAGGACGTCATGGACGCCTTCCTGTCCTGGGTGGCGGTGCACGGCCCCAACGCCGACGACCTGAGCGAGGGCAAAGAAGACAAGCGCATGTCCATCATGGCGAACGCGTACAACGCATCCGTGTTGCGCGCGGTGATGCACCATGAAGTGCAGGCCAGCGTGCGCGAGGTGGGCGGCGGCTTGTGGGCACTGCGGCCGGGCTCGAAGTTCTTCTGGGGGCAGAAATTCCGGGTGAATGGCGAGTACCAGTCGCTGTACTTCCTCGAGCACCAGGACATCATCGGCCGCTACCAGGAACCGCTGGTGCACATCACGCTCAACTGTGCATCGCGAGGCTGCCCGCCGCTGCGGTACTGGCGCGATGAGAAGATGATCTCGCAGATGAAGCGGGCCCTGCGCGACTGGCTGAAGACCGACGACGCCATGCGCCTCGATCCCGGTGGCCAGGGCTACCAACTCAACGAGATCTTCTACTGGTACGCCGACGACTTCACGGACTGGTCGGATGCGGTCACGGTGTGCGACTACCTGTCCACATACGCCAGCGGCGACCGCCGAAACTGGCTCGAGGCACACGCCGAAGACTGCCCGGTCAACCCGCTTCCCTACGACTGGTCGCTCGACGCCACGGCAACGCCCTGGGAGCGCTCCGAGGACGGGTGACCATCCCGCAACGTCGGCTGGGTCGGACGCGGTCGGGGAGCCACCCGGTTAGCCGGAAGGGACCCCGGGCTTGACGCAGGGGCCTGCGCGCCGGTCGAGGCGTTTCGTCGACGGCAGCAGCGCTTGGTTCGCGTGCTCGGGAGACCCCGCTCACCTCACCCGGAGGTCGGATGGCCCAAGCCCCCCGGAAGCCGGCACCCATGGCCGGAGCCCCCACGCGGCGTCGCAGTCCGCGTGTCCCGAAGCCCACGTGGCTGAAGGTGAAGATGCCTGGCGGCCCCCGCTACAACGGCATCAAGGCGAAAGCGCGCACGCTCAAGCTGCACACGGTGTGTGAAGAAGCGCGCTGTCCGAACATCGGGGAGTGCTGGGGTGGCGGAACGGCCACGTTCATGGTGATGGGCGGCATCTGCACGCGGGGCTGCCGCTTCTGCGCAGTCACCACACGCAAGAAGGGCATGCCGCTCGACCCCCTCGAGCCGGAGAACCTGGGCGAGACCATCGCCGAGATGGACCTCGACTATGTGGTGGTCACGAGCGTGGACCGCGACGACCTGCCCGACCAGGGCTCGGGTCACTTTGCGGCGTGCGTGCGCGAGATCCACAGACAGTCGCCAAAGACGATGGTGGAAGTGCTGATTCCCGACTTCTCGGGCCATGTCCACATGCTGCACAAGGTGGTGGATGCACGGCCGGAAGTGATTGCCCACAACGTGGAGTGCACCGAAGCGCTCCAGAGCCGCGTGCGCGACCCCCGCGCCAACTACCAGCAGAGCCTCGACGTGCTGGCGGGCATCAAGGCACGCGACCCATCGCGATACACCAAGTCGAGCATCATGGTGGGCTTGGGCGAGCCCGAAGCCGACGTGCTGCAGACCATGCGCGACCTCCGCGATGTGGGCTGCGACTTCCTCACCATCGGCCAGTACCTGCAGCCCACCAAGAAGCACCTGCCGGTGACCGAGTTCATCCGCCCAGAACAGTTCGACCGCTACCGCGACCTGGGCCTCGAGATGGGCTTCCACTACGTGGCCAGCGGACCTCTGGTGCGCAGCTCGTACAAGGCGGGCGAGTTCTTCATCCGCGACTTCGTGCAGAAGCAGCAAGAGGCCGCCGCGGGTGGTCTCCTGGCGCAGGAAGCCCGCTTCACCGACATCGCCGGCCGACTGGCCAAGGAGGGCCGATGAGCGCCCCGCTCCGGAACACCCTTCGTCGTATTGTGGCCGAGCACCCCGCTGTGCATGTTCTCGGTGAGTCACTCGAGCTGTCCCCGGCCACGTCGGGCCTGATGGGCGCCCACCCCGACCGCGTACACCTGCTCCCCGCAGCCGACGCCACTCTGGTGGGAACGGCCGTGGGCATGGCGCTCACCGGCGCCCAGCCGATTGTGGAGCTGGCTGGAGGGCCGTCGTTGTGGGGCGCCCTGCAGCAGCTCGGCCAGGAAGCGGGCGCACTGACCGGACCCGAGTTTGCGGTGTCGGTGGTGGTGCGTGTGCCTCTGGCGCCCGGAGAGCAGGCGCCGCTCGACCTCCTGGCGGCTGTCCCAGGCCTCACGGTGGCTGCAGCGGCTTCGGCCGAAGCAGCGGCCGAGCTGGTGGAAGCGGCCCTTGCGGCACGCGGACCGGTGGTGCTGCTGGAGCCGGCCGAGTCCATGGCGCGGTCTGCGGCGGCCACAGGCGGGGCCCTCGGGACGGCGCAGGTGGTGCGGTCGGGCGACCACGTGAGCCTGGTGGCCTTCGGTGCGGGGGTGGGTGCTGCGCTCGACGCTGCCGACACCCTGGCCGCCGACGGCATCTCCGCCGAGGTGGTGGACCTTCGAACCGTGGCGCCCCTCGATGTGGACACGGTGGGCGCGTCCATCCGTCACACCGGTCGTCCCATCTTCGTGGGCACCTCCGCCACCACCATGGTGGCTGCCATCCAGGCGGGCTTCCTGCGCTTGGAGAGCCCTCCCACCACCGTGGGCGCCAGCGCCGATGCCATCGTGCATGCCGCTCGCCAGAGCCTGTCCTACTGATTCCCTTCTGTTTGATGTCCTGTCCCGGAGCGGACCGGCCTTGCGCGCGACGCACGCCGGTCTCCCGAAGAGCGAGGTTTCCCGATGTTCGTGTTTGAGCTGCCCGAGATTGGCGAAGGTGTCGTCGAAGGCGAAATCGTCCAGTGGCTCGTGAAGCCCGGCGATGTTGTCGCGGTGGACCAGCCGGTCTGCGAAATCATGACCGACAAGGCCACCGTGGAGATCTCGAGTCCCAAGGCCGGCACCGTGGCTGCCGTGCATGGTGAGCCCGGCGACGTCATCAAGGTGCACACCCCGCTCGTCGACATCGACGATGGTGCAGGCGCGCCCGCCCCCGCTCCCGCTCCCGTGGCTGCAGCCCCTGCTCCCGTAGCTCCCGCTCCGGCCCCAGTGGTGGCACCTCCCGCACCGGTTGCTCCCCCTCCGAGCCGCGCTCCGGCTGCAGACGCCCCCACCTCCAACCCCGACTCCCGCGCCAAGACCCTCGCCACGCCGGCTGTTCGGTCCCATGCGCGGTCGCAAGACGTCGACATCAACACCGTGCCGGGCTCGGGTCGCTCGGGTCGTGTCACGCGCGCCGACATCGACGCCTTCGTGGCCCAGCCCGCAGCCCTCAAGGCCCCCCCTGCCCTGCAGGCGCCCGCGGCCGGTCCCAGCCCCAGCGCCGCCGACGGCGACGAGCGCATCAAGATCATTGGCCTGCGGCGCAAGATCGCCGAGAAGATGGTGGAGTCCTACCGGCGCATCCCCCACTTCTGCTACGTCGACGAAGTGGATGCCACCGCGCTTGTGGCCATGCGCAAGGAGCTCAAGCCCCTCGCCGCCGACGCCGGTGCCAAGCTCACCTACCTGCCCTTCATCATGAAGGCGCTGGTGGTGGCGTTCCGGAAGTTCCCCACCATCAACGCCGTGATGGACGAAGCCGAGAACACCCTGGTGGTGCGCAAGGCCATCAACATCGGCATCGCCACCGACACCCCGGCAGGCCTCTACGTGCCGGTCATCAAGAACGTGCAGAACAAGAGCATCCTGCAGCTCGCCACCGAGATTCGCGACGTGGTGAAGCGCACGCAGGACGGCACGGCCAACATGGACGACTTCCAGGGCGGCACGTTCACCATCACCAGCGTGGGCAACATCGGTGGCCGCTTCGCGACCCCCATCATCAACTCCCCCGAGGTGGCCATCCTCGGTGTGAACCAGATCCACGACCGGCCCATGGTGGTCGACGGCGAGATTGTGGCCCGCAAGATGATGTACCTGTCCCCCAGCTTCGACCACCGGATCATCGACGGCGCTGTGGCCGCACGGTTCGTGAGTGAGGTCAAGTCTCTGCTCGAGACGCCGAAGCGCCTGCTCCTGGAGGCCTGAGTGACCGCGCCCACCGCCACCGAACAGGTCCAGCGCGCCGATGCCGCGCTCAATGCGCTCGGCCCGCAGCCGTTCCCCCTTCCGCTCGGTCCGCTCGCGCCCATCGTGGCGGGGGCGTTTCGCGGGATGTCCAAGGGCGACTGGGCATTCTCCGGCCCTCGGGGTCGGGTGGGCGCCATCCTCCGCGGCTGCACGCCCGCACGGCTCACCGACCCCACTACGGGTGCCCGCCCCTACAAGCTGGCGCCCGCGAGCGACGCCCCCGGCAGCCGCGCCATCCATGCTGTGGGCGCGGCCCTCGCGACGAGTCGCCCCACGCTGTGCCTCCTTGGCGCGGCCAGCGTGGCTTCCGGCGCATTCCACGAAGCGCTGAACGTGGCTGCCCTCACCGGCGCCCCCGTTGTGTTCGTGGTCACCATGCAAGAAATCACCGACGACGCCCCCATCGGGCGGCAGGTGGTGGCCGACCCCACCGCACTTGCGCGGGCGCATGGCTGGCAGACCTACACCCCACAAGCCACCGAAGACAGCGTGTACCAGGCCGTTTCCGAGGCCCGCGAGGCCCGCGCGCCCGCGCTTGTTTGTGTGCAGCTGGCGCGCTGACGCCCGCACCCCCACCTCAACCCCGGGCTCCGCACCCGCGAGCCCCGCACTCGGGACCCACACGGTCCCAACAGAGAGGAATCCATGGAAACCCGCGACTACCAGGCAGTCGTCATCGGCGCCGGTCCCGGCGGCTACCCCGCAGGCATCCGTCTCGCTCAGCTGGGCGTGAAGACGCTCGTCATCGAGCGTGAGTACTGGGGCGGCGTGTGCCTGAACGTGGGCTGCATCCCCTCGAAGGCCCTCATCACCGCCGGCAAGAAGTTCAAGGAAGTCCAAGAGCTCGACATCCTGGGCATCACGGTGCCTGGCAAGCCCACCCTCGACATGGGCAAGCTGCAGGAGTGGAAGGGTTCCGTGGTGAAGAAGCTCACCGGGGGTGTTTCCACGCTGCTCAAGGCCAACGGCGCCGACATGCTGTTCGGCGAGGCCAGCATCCCCCGCGCCGGCGTGGTGGAAGTGGAAACGGCCGACGGCAAGGTGGTGGTGAACGCCGAACACATCGTCATCGCCACCGGCTCCCGCCCCATCCAGATCCCCGGCTTCTCCTACGCCGACGACCGCGTGATGGACTCCACCAAGGCCCTGGCCCTCGACCATGTGCCGGAAGACCTGGTGGTCATTGGCGGTGGCTACATCGGCCTCGAGCTCGGCACCATGCTGTCCAAGGTGGGCAGCAACGTGACCGTGGTGGAGATGCAGGACCAGGTGCTGCCCGGCTTCGACAAGGACTGCGTGCGCCTCATCGGGCGCAAGCTGAAGAAGAACGGCATCAAGGTGCTCACGCAGGCCAAGGCGCTCGGCTGGGAAGAAGGCGACGACAAGGCTGTGGTGAAGGTGGAGACCAAGAAGGGCGTGCAGGAGCTCCCCGCCGACCGCGTGCTCGTGACGGTGGGCCGCTTCCCCAACTCCGAGCCCTTCAAGAACCTGGGCCTCGAGATGGAAGGCCGCCACATCAAGATCGACCGCCAGCAAAAGACCAGCATCCCGGGCATCTACGCCATCGGCGATGTGGCCACCGGCGTGATGCTCGCCCACAAGGCCACCCACGAAGGCGAGGTTGTGGCCGAGGTGATCGCTGGCCACAAGACCTTCAACGATGCGCGCACCGTGCCGGCGGTGGTGTTCACCGACCCCGAGATCGCCACGGCTGGTCTCCAGGAGCACGAGGCCAAGGCTGCCGGCTACCAGGTGAAGGTGGGCAAGTTCCCCTGGGCCGCCAATGGCCGCGCACTGTCCACGCTGCAGACCGACGGCTTCGTGAAGGTCATCCTCGACGAAACCGACGACCGGGTGCTCGGTGTCACCATCATCGGTCCGCACGCCTCCGACCTCATCTCCGAAGCCGCCCTGGCCATCGAGATGGACGCCGAAGCCATGGACATCGGCCTCACCATCCACCCCCACCCCACCCTGGGTGAGGCCGTGATGGAAGCCGCCAAGGCCGCACTTGGAGAAGCCGTTCACATCATGAACCGCAAGAAGTGATGCTCGACTGGCACTGGACTCCCGGTGCCGGCGGCCTGCTCGCCCTGGTCCCCCCGCATGTGCTGGAGGGCCGGGGCGTTGTCGTTCCTGAAGGCGCGGCTGCGGTCCGTCCGCTGCACCTGACCTGCCTGGCGAGCCGAAGCATGGCGCCTCTTGTAGGCATCCTCGACCCGGCCGAGGTGTTGCCTCGTCTGCCCCGGATGCCCCTTCCAGACTTTGTGGCAGGTGTGGAGACGGCGCACCGGCCCCCGCACCCGGTGAAAGACCCACCCGGCACCCGCACCTCTCGAGAGACGGGCTTCCTGGCCGCCACACCGGACAGCCAGCTGACCTGCCATGCCGTGTTGCGCGAGGTGGTCCGCATCCTGGCGTTGTCCAGCCAGGCGTGCGGCGGACCCGACTTCCCCCACCCCGAGCCCGACCGGTTCTTTCACCTGAGCGTGTGGAACAACCGGGGCGGAGATGCCATGCGCAGCATCGGCGACATCTGCGCTGCAGACTTGGGCGCGACGGTGGCCAGCAACCGCCCGCGCCGACTACCGTAGCGCCATGCGCTCCCTGCTTCCGCTCGTGCTCCTCCTTGGCTGCAACACGCCCGGAACGTTCGGCTCGGCCCTCTTTGGCTCCGACGAACCCGAGGGCCCCACAGACGCCGAGATGATTGCCCAGCTCGAAGCCGAGCCGGTGGCGTCCCCCCCACCCGAGCGTGCCCTGGCCGACGTGCCCGCCCTCCCCACCAACACCTGGCTCCAGGTGTTCGACCGCAGCGCCCGGATCACCCACCGCCTGCTCGATGACGGCCGGTACCTGGTGCAGGTGGGCGATGGGGATGCTCAAGAGATGCCGGTCATCTCGCAGCATGAGCCCGAGTCGCGCCTCCTGTCCGACCCCGCCCGCGAGCGAATCGCCGAGTCGCTGGATGCGGTGCGGTTTCAGGCCGTGGCACCGCACATTCCCGACGTGGAGGTGGACCCCGACCAGTCGGTGCACGTGCTGCAGCTCCGCCCGCTGGCCATCACCGTCCGCGACACCCACACCGGCCGGGTCCACACCGTGCATGTCTCGGCCGACGCCAGGGTGCCCGCCACATTCGGCCCCCTCGCGCCGGTCTGGCGGGTGCTCGATGCCGAGGTGTTCGGTCGTTGGCTGCAAGCCGCGGTTCAGCCGGGTTCCACAGGTGGCCCCGCAGGATGACATCTCCTGACAGCCCGTAGATGCCCTGGCAGTGGGCATTCCCACGCCGGGGAACACAATTCGTGGAACTCTGGGTTCAAGCCATCGCGAGGGGGGTCCGAAGACTGGACAGGAGGTCTGCATGGACGCCTGGCTGGCCCATCTCGAAGCCATCCGCCCCACACGCTCCACCACGCGCACGGTGGTGGGCCGCAAGCAGGCTGTCCCGAGTGTGTCCTTCGACACCCACCTCGCCGAGGCCATGGCCACTCCCTCCCAGCCGGGTGTGGCCCACGCAAGCTGGGGCGAGGTGTACATGCGTGAAGCCGGCCTGCTCCTCACCGCGCCAGTCGTGGCGCCGGCCAACGACGAGGACGCACCGCTCGAGCCTCTGCGAGTGGACCCCACCCACGCCGCGTGATCCCTCCTTGCTCGACGCTTCCGGTGAGGGAATGATCCATGGGCGTGCGGGTTGCTCGGGTCCCCCGTGCGCGCCGGGGTGAGCGAACGAGGTGACCGGTGGCAGATCGCCTGTCCAGCACGAGCCGACTCCCACACAGCCTCCAGCAGCGGGTGGGCGAAGTTCCCGATGCCGTGGATGCCGACGCTGTGCTCCTCGACATGGCCCACCAAGGCAGCGTGGAGTCCAGGGTGATGTCGGAGGTGGCCGCTGCCCGGCAGCCCATCCAAGCCCCGGTGGGCCGCTTCATGGCCGCCGCCACGCTGTGGGCCATGGCCACGTTCGCGCTTTGCTACGTGGCCATTCCGCTCGGATACGTGGCGGCCGGGCTGCGCCCCTTCATGCTCCACTGGACCCTCCCCGCGGAGCTCGTGGGCTTCGGCCTCACCTGGGCCGCCACCGGTGTGTGGATGCTGGCCCGGGGTGCATCGAAGGACGGGCTGCACATCGACCCCCACGGCCTCGCAGCTTCCGACCGCATTCCCGCAGCCATGCTCGGCGGCCTGCTGGTGTGGGGCCTGATGCACAACATCCTCCCCGGCTTGATGTCGTTCGGTTCGATGTCGATGGCCTTCCTGGCCGCATTCCTGGTGTCCAATCTCATCGAGAACGCCCTGTTCGGAACCATCTTGGGCACGGTCACGCGCACCAGACGCGGCGCGTTCCTCGCGGGAGCGGCCTTCCAGACCGCCCTGGGCTTGTCCATCTGGATCCTCTGACGTCACGTCGCTGCTGCGGACCCCGACCACCGCCCCCGTTAGGCCCGCCTCCTCCGGGAGGTGGCCATGTTCGCCCTGTTGACCGTGACTGCTGCCTTGGCCGCAGCTCCCCATCGGCTCGTGTTCGAGCCCATCCCACACACACGGCCATGGCGCGGCCCCTACGTCGTGTCGCAGCGGGCGTGGGTGGACGGCCGTGCCATCGACATCCGCTTCCAGGAGATTCTGCGGGTGGGCGACCAGCCCGGCGACAGTCCGGTGCGCTTCGGCCAGCTCCACGACCAGGCCGGAGCCCCCTTCGAGGTGGGCCGGCCCCCCTTCTCCGACCTCTGCAACCAGCTCGACTACACGGCAATCCAGGAAGCGCATGGCAAGCTGTGGCTGTGGTCGCACTTCGAGTGTGTGCGCGGTGCCATCTTCCTGACCGAGCTGGAGCAGGACGCCGAGACCGGCGCGCTGACCGCCGTGCGCACCCGCCCCGTGGACGACACTCTGACAGACCAGGGCGGGGTGTTCGCACCCTGCGCCGGCGACCTCACCCCATGGGGCACGTTCCTGTCGAGCGAAGAGTACGAGCCCGACGCCAGATACTGGGATCCCAGCGAAGGCAAGATGGACGAGTCCTACTGGTTCTCGCGGGCCATCGACCACCTCTCCACCGCGTTCGCCGATCCCCGCGACGCCAATCCCTACCGCTTCGGGTGGTCGCCCGAGCTGCGCATCACCGATGCCAAGGGCACGGTCGAAGCCGGCAAGCACTACGCGATGGGGCGCTTCAGCCATGAGGTGAGCCGCGTGCTGCCCGACCAGCGCACCGTGCTTCAGTCGGACGATGGCTGGGGCGTGGGCCTGTTCTTGTTCGTGGCCGACACAGCTGGAGATCTGTCGGCTGGCCACCTGTACGCCGCCCAGTGGACGGTCACCGACCCACTCGCAGGGGGCAGCGGACGCCTGGACTGGGTGAACCTGGGCCACGCCACCGACGACGAGATCGAGCCGCTGGTGGAGGGGGGCACCCGTGTTCGCTTCGACCAGCTCTTCGACCGCGTGGACGTGCTGGAGTCGGGGCGGTGTCCCCTCACCTTCACGCCGGTACACACCTTCGGCATCACCGAGTGCCTGCGGCTGGCCGCACCCAGCGCCCGCGTGCCCGACCCCGCCAAAGCTGCCAGCCGCCTGGAGAGCCGACGGTATGCCGGCCTGCTCGGCGCCACGACCGAGTGGCGCAAGGGCGAGGGCCTGGCCAGCTCTCCTTCCGGGGACACGGTGTACTTTGCGGTGAGCGACGTGAGCGGAACCATGCTCGCCAACGGCCCCGAGGGCGCGGCCCCCGACACCATTCGCCTGGAGAAGAACCGGTGCGGCGCGGTGTATGCGGGCGGCACCACGAGCCGAGCGGTGGACACCACAGGCGCCCCCATCGACAGTGCCTTCGTGCCCTGGGAGCTCCATGCCGCCGTCCGAGGCCTTCCCCGCACCGACCGCATCTGCGACCCCGTGGGCATCTCCAATCCCGACAACGTGACCTTCCTGGGCGGCTACGACCTGCTCGCCATCGCGGAAGACACCCGCCGGGCACCGGACAGCCTCTGGATGTGGGACCGCCACCTGGACACCCTCACCCGTGTGCTGCTCGCCCCCCCGGAGGCCGAGCTGGCCGGCATCGGAATGGTCGAAGTCGGCGGACACGCCTACGTGACCGTCTCGCTGCAGAGCCCGGGGTCGGACACCGACGACGTGGCCCCCTACGACTCTGCCTTGGAAGGCCGTCTGTATGGCGCGGTGCCCGACGACCACCGCAGTGTGGTCGGGGTGCTGGGCCCCCTCCCGGTGCCCTAGGTGCGGGCCGCCGTCCGGGCCCGGGCCTTCGCGACTTTGCTGGCCCCCGGCTGTGCCACCCGGGACCTTCCGCAGGTGCCTTCCGCTTCGGACCGGGCACCCAACCCACATCGGGGACCGGTCCGCTTCGTGGTGTTGGGAGACGGCGGCAAGGGCAACGCCAACCAGCGGCTCGTGGCAGAGGGCATCGCCGCCGTGTGTGCCGACCGCACCGACAACCGCGCGGCTGGCTGTGCATTTGCGCTGTACCTGGGCGACAACGTGTACGACACCGGCGTGGAGAGCGCCGACGACCCCCAGTTCCACTCGAAGTTCGAGCAGCCGTACGCCGGCCTCGACTTCCCGTTCTTCGTGGTGATGGGCAACCATGACTACGGCAGCACCAGCCTGGCCCGCTGGAGGGCCGAGCCCCAGGTGGCCTACACGGCTCGGTCGGAGAAGTGGACCCTCCCCGCGCCGTACTACACCTTCGCCGTGGGCAACGTGCAGTTCTATGGCCTCGACACGAACGCCCTGATGCTCGAGTCGATCTGGGGCGACAGCGGGCAGGGCGCATGGCTGGACGACCAGCTGGACGGTCCGCGCGACCAGTGGCGCGTGGTGTTCGGGCACCATCCATACCGAAGCAACGGCCAGCACGGCAACGCGGGAGCGTACGAGGGCCTGGGCTGGCTGCCAGTGGTGCGGGGCTCGACGGTGGCCGACTTCTACGAAGACCACGTGTGTGGCAGGGTGGACATCGCCTTCGCCGGCCACGACCACAACCGCCAGTGGCTCTCTCCCACGTGTCGAACGCACTTCGTGGTGTCGGGCGCGGCATCCCACGTGACCCCACTGGCCCGCCGCGACGCCAACCCCACCGAGTTCGAAGACGACAGCGAAGAGGGCTTTCTGTGGGTGGAGATCGACGGAGATTCGCTCACAGGCGTGTTCTACGACGCCGACGGCACCGAGCGCTTCGTGCGGACGGTGGCGCGCTCGGGCACCCGCGGATGGCCCGCCAGTCAGGCGATGGACGCGAACCACTCCGGGATGCGGCGGTCGAGCCAGTAGGTGGGCCGCCATGGAGTGCCCTCGACGAAGCCCACATGCCCGCCCCCGCGCGTGAGCTCGAGCGTGACCGACGACGACAGCTCGCCGGCATCCGGCACGATGTCGGGGTGCATGAAGGGGTCGTCGATGCTGTGGAGCACCAGCGTGGGCCGTGCGATGTGCGCCAGCACCGGCCGACAGGACGCGCGGGCGTAGTAGTCGTCGGCGCTGGTGTAGCCGTGCACCGGAGCGGTGAAGGCCGAGTCGAACTCTCGGAACGTGCGTGCGCGCAGGGCCGGCTCGATGGGCCCGGTGGGGCCGGGACGATGGCGACGGGCCTGCAGATAGGTGTGGAGCCGATGCAGCAGCACCGCCTGATACAGCCGTGACCCGCCGCGCTCCATGCGGTCGGCGCAGCGGTCGAGGAGGAAGGGCACCGACACCGCCACGGCTGCGTCGAGGGGAGCATGCGCCCGCTGCTCGCCCAAGAGGCGCAGCAGCACGTTTCCGCCGAGCGAGAAGCCCACCGCGACCCGCGGGCGGTCGGGGTACCGCTTCGCGAGCGCCCCGAGAACCTCGATGGGGTCGGCCGTCATGCCCGAGTGGTAGGCCGTGACGCCACGGTTGGGAGACCGCCCACACCCGCGGAAGTGAAAGCAACACACCCGCCAGCCTGCCGCAGCCAGCGCATGGGTGATGCCGCGCACGGGCGGGCTCTCCCAGCTGCCGCCCAGGCCATGCAGCACCATCGCCACCGGCCCATCGGGCGGTCCGGTCCAGGCCAGCTCCAGAAAGTCGCCATCCGAGAGCTCGAAGACCTCCCACTCCATGGACGGGCGGGCCACCCGGCGGAGCGTGTTCGGGAAGAGGGTCTGCAGGTGCGGACCCCCGAGCCACTTCGCCGGCTGAAATGCGCTGTCGACAACTGCTCCGGACACTTGCGTCCTCCGCCGTGTGTGGGGGGACAGCCCGTACCCGGATCTGCGGACCTGCCCCACGGCGCATTGTGGCCAGGTTCCCACCCCCATCCAGGTCGCCGGACGACCCGTGGTGGCATACCGGCCGCCCCCCGGAGGCCCCATGCCATTCGTGCTGCCCGTGCAGGTCTACTACGAAGACACCGATCACAGCGGCGTGGTGTACCACGCCAACTACCTTCGCTACATGGAACGCGCGCGTGAGCACCTGCTCGGTGTTCCCGAGCTGGTGCGGCTCTGGGAACAGGAACGGGTGGGGTTCGTGGTGTACCAGTGCAGCATGAAGTTTCGGGAGGGCGCCCGGTTCGGCGACACCCTCGAGGTGCGGACCCGAGTGGAGAAGGCGAGCGACTACCGGGCCATCTTCGAGCAGAACGTGTACCGCCGCGCCGACAACAAGCTGCTGGTGGAAGGCGAGGTGCACCTGTGCTGCGTGGACGGCAACCAGAAGCTGGTGAAGCTGCCGGAGAGTGTTCGGGCGCTGATGCCTGAGACCACCTGACGGGCACAACCGCGGGCTCACCCCGGTGCTCCGGCACTGTCGAGCACCGCTCCAGGCAGGAACACCCGAGCCTCGGCACCGCGCAAGTGACGCACCAGGTCGCCCGGGCCGGGGTCGAGCCCCAGGGCCAGGCACTGGTAGCGCAGCAGCGGCAGGCCCACGAGAACCGCCCGCACGACCACATCGGACAGGTCGGCCGTCCCCACCTGGTGGTCGGTCAGCTGCCAGGTGGCCGCCTGACACCGACGCCCCAGGTGCGGGGCCAGGTGTGGAAGCCGCCGCTCCAGGCCCGTGAGCCGGCGGTCGGGCGCTCCGGCCCAGCTCGCCCCACCCGCAGCCACCGCATGGACCACCGCCTCGAAGAGGTCGGGGCGCGCCACCATGGCGGCCCGGATGGACGCCATCGAGCCCGAAGCAGCGCGCGGCAGGCCAACAGACACCCGGCAGGCGCCCGGCTCGAGGTGGAGGGTGACCGCCGGCGCCGGTGCGCCCGGAACCGACGCCCGGTGCCGGATCTGAAGCCCGCTGCGCACCCAGAACGGCGCATGCTTTCCGACGAACCGGGCATCGCGCTGCACCCGGAGCAGGCACGTCCTGGGCGCGGGGTGCCCAAAGCCCGGAATGAGGGTGCCCACACGGGCCACCACACGCTGCAGCAGCCGAAGCAGGGGGTCGACCACCTCGGTGCGGTGGCGCTCGGCATGCTGGCGCATCCAGTCGCGGTGGTTGTGGTCGCGGAGCTCAGCGAGGAACTGGAGCAGCGCCACACCCAACACCACCGGCGAGCCAGCCGGAAGCAAGGGGGACTGCACTGCGTGCCGCTCCGGCGGCATGGCTGGAAGGCACTGCGCATCGCCGGTGCTGACCGGCGGAACCAAAGATGTTGTCATGGTCTGGGCGCACCACCGCCCCGGAACCTGAACATGCTATCAGGCCCCCACCACCACGCCACCCACCCCGACACTTCGCGACATCATTGACGATGCCCCGCTGGGCCTCGTACGTTGCGGCCAGACCGGAGACGACCATGCGCATCATCCAGCTGCTCCCAGCCCTTTCTGTCCTCCTCTGGGGCTGCGAGCCCGGCGAAAAGGACGAGTCGGCAGAAGGCGCCACCAGCGAGGTCATCGACCAGACCGACGGAGACGACGACAGCTCCGGAAGCGGCGACGACGGTGGTTCCGGCGGCGACGACGGCGGCTCCGGCGGCGACGACGGCGGCTCCGGCAGCGACGATGGTGGAGACGACGGCGGGGACACCGGCGGAGACGACAGCGGCGACGACGGCGGAGACTCCGGTGGCGACGACGGAAGCAGCGCCATGGACATCGCTCCCGAGGCGCTCGTGGGCGTCACATGGCAGCTCGAGCTGGCGTCGGCCAACATCTCCGAGCCTCCGGCGGTCGGCACCATCCTCACCTCTGTCTTCACCGACTCCCTCTTCTACGGCGTGACCGACGCCGACACCGATTCTCTCGCCATGGCAGTGGCCGTGGGCTCTCCGGACGGCGCGGGCTTCCGTCTGGGCGACACCCTCGCGCTCGGGGAGGCCGACTTCGCCGATGCCCCCGACTTCGAGGTCGATGGGTCGGGCACCATCCTCGACTACCCCTACGATGGGGTCTACATCCCCTTCGAAGACCCCATCTTCGTGGGCACGATGGCCACCGACGGCGAACAGCTCGACACCATCGAGCTCTCCGCCAAGATTGACACCCGCGACCTCGGCCCGCTCTTCGGACTCGGCTCGTCCGAGACCGCCGTGTGCGAGCTGGTGGCTGGCCTCGGCGTCTCGTGCAGCTCATGCAGCGACGGTGAGCCTCTGTGCCTCGACCTCGTCGCCGAATGGACCAACGCCCCCCGGATTGAAGGGATCAGCCTCGAGTAGCCCTCGTCGCCCGCTCCGGTGATACGCCTCCTCATGGTCGTTCCCGCCCCACCCGCACCCGCCGAGGTCCGCGCCCGCCGCTGGGTCCGTGGGCCGCTCTGGGACCTCTTCTGGCTCCACGGCGGGCTGTGGCTGGCCCCGCTGGCCGTCGCGCTCTCCATCGGCTGGACCGACCCCGGCGACAGCCCCGCACACATCGCCTACCTCGTGCTGGCCGCACTCTTCTGGATTGGCCACCGCTTCAGCTCCACCTGGCTGGCCTGGTTCACCACCGCCTACGCCGACACCCGCCGAGCCCAGCCGCTGCGCTTCTACGTCGTGCCTGCGGTGGTCATGGCCCTCACAGCGGTCGTCGTGCTGGCGCCCGAGGGCATCCTCCCCGGCACATGGATGCAGCGGGTCATCGTCCTGGGTGGCGCCGACTACCTCCTCGTCACCTACCACTTCGCCGCCCAACACTTCGGGGTGCTCAGCCTGTACCGCAGCCGGTCGACCCGAACCGCCCCCGCCCGGGTCCGCACCCTCGACCGCGTCTTCGCCCTCACCGTGGGCGGAGGCGTCATCATCGCAGCCGAGCTGGTCCAGGGCGCCACCACCCTCCCCGACACCTGGCTGGGCCCCCTCGCACACGGCCCCGACCTCGCCCCCATCCGCGTGCCGGTCGCCATCGTCACCCTCGCGCTCACCGCCCTCCAGCTCGCCGTGGCCCGTCGACACACCCCCGGCCTGCCCCGCGTGCTCTACATCCTCGGCCTCGCCGCCATGGCTCTGGCCGCGCTGTTCGCCCATCCCTTCGTCTACCTCTTCTGCTGGACCACCCAGCACTGGCTCGCTGCCGTCGGCCTGGCCGGCATCGTGGCCGAGGGCGAGCCCACCCCGCCCGCCTCTCGCCCATTTCTGCGGGTCTTCCACGCCATCCACCGCATCCCGGGCCGCTTCCTCCTGGTCCTGGCCCTGTTGAGCGCCCTGAGCATGCCGCTGTACGAGGTCGAGGCCAGCGGAGGCCCCTCCGACCGTCCCGCCTTCGACGTCCTCGACGCCGCCCTCGGCGGCATCCTCACCGCCCCGCTCACCCTCCAGCTCCTCACAGCACTGGGCCTGGCCACCGCCTTCCTGCACTACCTCCTCGACCGCGCCGTCTGGCGCTTCTCCGACCCCGCCGTCCGTCGCGCCGCCGCACCCCTCCTCCGTCCGCCCGCCCCATGAAGCACACGCGCTGGCTGGCTCCCACGCTGGCCATCGTGGCCGTCCTGCTGGTCGCCGCCCGGGTGGCCTGGGTGTGCGACGACGCCTACATCACCTTTCGCACCATCGACCACTGGCAGCTCGGCTACGGCCCCGTCTGGAACGTCGACGAACGCGTCCAGACCTACACCCATCCCATCTGGATGGTCCTGCTCACCGGCCTCTCGGCGCTCACCGGCGAGCTCTACTTCACCGCCATCGCCGCCGGGCTGGCCCTGTCTGCCGTCGCATTGGCCGCGCTCATCCGCCAACCGGACACCCACCTCACCTGGCCCGTCGTCCTCGCGCTGGGCGCCAGCAAAGCATGGTCCGAATTCGCCACATCCGGACTCGAAAACGCCCTCAGCTACGCCATCATCGCCGGAGCCGTGGTCACTCTGGGTCGCCCGGTCCTCACGCCCCGCCGACAGCTCCTCGGGGCTCTGCTCCTCGGCATCGCCCCTCTGAGCCGCCCCGACCTCGCCCTGGTCGTCCTACCACCGGCGCTCCTGCTCGTGGCCACCACCCGGGGCGCCTGGCCCATCCTCGCCGCCGGCACCCTCCCCGGCCTGGCCTGGACCACCTTCGCCACGGTCTACTACGGCTCCCCCCTCCCCAACACAGCCCTGGCCAAGCTCGGCCACGCCCCTCTGTCCCAGAACGTGGGCCAGGGCCTGCTCTACCTGCGAAACAGCCTCGCGCTTGACCCCGTCCTCCTGCCGGTCTGTGGCATCGGCGCCATCGTCGCCCTCTTGCATGCCCGCACCCGCCCCGTCCACGCCGCGTTCATGGCCGGCGCCGTCACCTACATCGCCTACACCGTGAGCATCGGCGGCGACTTCATGTCCGGACGCTTCCTGGCCGTGCCGCTCCTCGTGGCGGTCGCAGTCTTGCTGGCCACGGGCCGACGCTGGGTGGGCATCGTGGGCATCGCGGCGGTCGGCCTGTCGCTCACGTCCAGCGCAGGCCCGTTGCGCACGTCCACCGCCTTCCACGTGCCCGACTGGGACGACGCCGGCATCGCCGACGAACGCGGCTGGTACTTCCCCCACCTGGGCCTGGCCCCCATCCTCGACGAACAGCGCGACCCACCCAAGCCCGGACGCAACCGACGCGCCGGTGAAGGCCGCGTGCGCATGGGCAAGGCCATCGGAATGGACGCCTACATGGCTGGTCCCCACGTCCATCTCGTCGATGCCTACGCCCTGTGCGACCCCCTCCTCTCCCGCATCCCCTCCGACGAAACCCTCGGCCGGCCCGGACACTGGATTCGCCCGGTCCCCCGCGGCTACCTCGACACCCTCAAGTCCGGTGAGAACCGCCTCGAAGACCCCGAGGTCGCCCAGCTCTGGACCGACGTGGCCCTCGCCACCCGTGCGCCCCTCCTCGCCCCCGGTCGAGCCGCCGCCATCTGGCGCCTGATGTGGTCCGGCCGCACCGCGCCCATCACAGGAGTCTCCCCCACGGACCGCCCTCCGCGCGCGCCCTCCGAGCAACCGAACCATCGGAGTGGTTGAACGAAGCGGTCATTCGTCGCACAATGCGGTCACGCGGTCGCCCGAGGCCCCCGGCCCGGCAACCCCAGAGGAGACCACGATGCCCATTCACGCCCGCTCTGCGCTGCTCACGGTCGTCGGCCTGTTGGCAGGCTGCGCAGGAAGCTCCGACGGTACGGTGAAGACCGACGACACCGGTGCAGTTGAGCTCGACGCCCGCGCCCCCTGGGTGACGATCAACCTGCCCGATGGCGGCGCAGTGGTCACGGAGGGCAGCTCGGTCACCATCACCGGCACCATCGCCGACTACGACTCCGAGCTCAACACCATCCTCGCCACCTGGACCAACGCCACGGGCTCCGAGCTCTGCGGCGGCACGGCCCCGACCGAAGAAGGCGTGGTCTCCTGCACCTTCACGGTCTCGCGCACCGACAGCCCGGTCACCCTCACCGCCAACGACGGTGAGTTCGAAGGCTCGGCCTCCATCGACCTCGTCGTGCGCACCGCCGACCCACCCTCGGTGAGCATCGAGGCCCCCAGCGATGGCGGGTACGTCAACGAGGGAGAGTCGTTCACCCTCGAAGCGCACGTCGAAGACGACAACGACGCCCCCAACTCGCTCGCCATCCTCCTCGAGTCCGACATCGACGGCACCTTGTTCCAGGGCGCCGCCGACCCCTCCGGTGAGCTCCAGGTCCTCCTCTCCGACCTCTCGCTCGGCGACCACACCCTCACCGTCGTCGCCACCGACCGCGACGGCTTCGAGGGCTCCGCAGCCATCGCCTTCGAGGTCAACAGCAAGCCGGGCAGCCCGGTCGTGCACATCGAACCGTCCGACCCCGGCACGGGCGACGACCTCACCGTCGTCATCGACACCGATGCCCCCGACGCCGACGGCGACTCCCTCACCTACCGCTACACCTGGTACGTCGATGGTGAAGTCGCGACCGGCGAGGTCGACAGCACCCTCTCCGCCGACAACACCGCACGCGGCGAGACCTGGTCGGTCGTGGTCCAGGCCACCGACGGCCGGTCCGTGGGCGAAGGCACCGAGACCTCCACCGTCATCCAGAACACCGCGCCCGAGCTCGACGAAGCCGTGCTCACGCCAGATCCCGCCTCGGCCGCCGACGACCTGGTCTGCACCGCAGGCACCGCCACCGACGTCGACAGCGACGATGTCGAGCTGTCCTACTCCTGGCAGGTGGCTGGCGTCGTGCGCCCCGAGACGGGCGACACCCTCCCCGCCGGCACCGCGCTCCAGGGCAACTCGGTCGTCTGCACCATCATCCCCTCCGACGGCACCGACGCCGGCGCAGCGGTCCGGTCCAACACGGTGGTCATCGGCAACGCGGCCCCCAGCGCACCCGAAGTGTCGGTCTCCCCCGACATCTCCGACCCCGGCACCGAAGACCTCGTCTGCACCATCGACGTCGAGAGCATCGACGCCGACGGCGACACCGTCTCCTACACCTTCGAGTGGGAAGCCGACGGCCTGGTCTACCCAGACGACTACACCGCCGCGACCGGCCCCGACACCACCACCGAAGCCGACGACACCGTGCCTGCGGCCGACACCTCGCTGGCCGAAGAGTGGACCTGCATGGTCACGCCGAACGACGGCTCGGTCGACGGCGCCGCGGGAGTGGCCATGGCCGCCGCCGCCACGCTCACCGACGAAGGCGACGGCGCTGCCGCCAGCGGCTCCACAGCCTCACACGACTCCGCCACCATCTACGCCCAGTCCATCACGGTCTCGGCCGACCTCACGGTGACCGGCTTCGGCATCCTCATCGACTCCCTCGCCAGCGGCGGCACCGACGCCCGCATCGGCCTCTACGACGACAGCACGGGCATGCCCGGCACCCTCCTCGTCGAGTCCGACCTCGAGACCCTCGCCGCTGGCGACAACGAGCTCGACAGCACCGACTGGGTCGACGTGGCCGCCGGCGACTACTGGATTGTGGTCAACTACGACGCCTCCGACGACACCGTCACCACCGTCGACAGCTCCAGCACCGTCACCCAGTACACCGAAGCCGACGGCGGGGCCTCCACGCTCCCCACCTCCTGGACCGGCACCGACACCTCGACCGAGTCGCTCGCTGGCTGGTGGCTCGTCGGGTACTGAGTGCCCCCCGCCCCCACCACCGCCGCCGAGGGCCCTCCCCTCGGCGGTGCTGCGTCTGGCCCCCTCTGGCGCCGTCCCAGCACATGGCTGTGGGTCGTCCTGCTCCTCGAAGCCATCGCCACCCTGGTCGACATCGGCGCCGGACCGTGGAGCGTGGTGGGCTTCGAAGAGGGTCGCAACGCCCGAGCCGCCCTCCACCTGGCCTGCGGCCACGCCGACCGACTCCTCCACCTGCAGTACCGCGACTTCTGCGGCGGCTGCACCGGCGTCGCCATCGTGGGCGCCCCACTGCTGCGGGTCCTGGGCGACTCCGTGGCCACCTGGAAGCTGGTGCCAGCCGCCTTTCACCTGGGGCTGGTGGCCGTCAGCGCGCGCATCCTCACCCGTGCTGCCCAGCCCCTCGCAGCCATTGTGGCCGTGGGCCTCTTCGCCGCATCACCCTGGGCCCTCCGCGAGCTCGCCCTCACCGGCTGGGGCAACCACGCCGAAGTCCGGGTGGGCGTCCTGGCCGCCGCCGCCCTCCTCCTCTCGAGCAAGCGCCCCCACCTCACCGCCGCCGTGGCCGGCCTGCTCACCGGCTTGTCCATCTGGTTCGCGCACATCGCCGTCTTCGCGGTCCCGGCGCTCCTCCTCCTCGCCCTGCGGAGAGGTCGGTCGGCGCTGTCTTTCGTCGTGGCCACGCCCGTCGGCATGCTGCCCTGGTTCGCGTACCTGCACGCCCGCCCCACCGCCATCGACGGAGCTCGCCAGATGTGGGGCCAGGCCCACCTCGCCTCCCCAACCAGCCTGGCGCACTTCCTCACCGGCCCCTTCATGCCGGCGGTTCTCTGGCCAGCCACCCACACCCCGGCCCTCGACCTCCTGCTGGCCACCTCCGTCGTCCTGGCTGTGCTGGGCGCCGCCGCCGGCACCATCGCCACCCTCCGGACTCGGCATCCTCTGGGCGCGTTCCTGATGCTGGCCGGCGCAGGCTTCATCACCGCCCTCGTCATCCGCCCCGACCTCTGGGCCGACGTCCCCCCCGACCCCGGCTTCAGCGCGTTCCACCTCCGCTACCGCGCGGTCCTCTGGCCGCTCGTGCCCCTCGGCGTGGGCCTGCTGGTCCAGGTGCGCCCGCGCTCGGGTCTCGCCGCAGCACTCCCACTCCTGGTGTGTGGCCTGGCCGCGCGCGGATACGCCTGGACCCTCGGCCCCGGCCCCACGCTCCATGCGTCCGTGTGGTCCGCTCCGGGCCGACCCGATGCCACCGTGCCCGAGGGCACCCCGCCGCGCCGCACCCCCTGGGCGCTGGACCGTCCCGTCGACATCACTGCCGCACAGGCCTTTCTCGACAGCCACACCGACCCCATCCCCGCCTGCCGCACCGACCACGCCGGCGAGCTCGGACGGCGCATCGGCCTGCATGTCCGTCGCGGGGGCTCACCCACCCTCCCCGAAGGTCCCTCCCCTGCCATCGCAGCCGGGGTGGCGTGGGGACTGCATGCACCGGCCGGTCGTCTCCCAGAGCGCCCTTCAGGACACCTCCCCGACTCCTGGGCTGGCCCGGTGCAGGTCGCCCTCGGACGCCACACCGGCAGCTGCCTCGGCCAGGCCGACGACGCCGTCGACGCTGCCACCGATGGCAACCGACGCCGCGCCACCACCCCACCGCCCACTGCACCGACCGGCTGCGAAGACGACTGGAACACCCTGCTGGCCACCGTCTCCGCAGAACGTGGCACCTGTCCCCTCGCGCCGGGCTGGCCCGACTGCGGAGCCCTCAGCGCTTCGCGTTGACCGCCGCGAGCCCCATCCAGTCTTCGAGGTCCTGGTCGGGCTTGCGGGCGCGGTAGGCCGCATACTGGGCCACGCCCATTGGGTCTTCCAGGACATCCACCTGCACGCCCTTTTCACGCAGCATGGGCTCATTGCCGTCGGCGTTGGTGACATCGCCCACCACCAGCCGCGCCACCCCCCGCATGTACACCAGCGTGGCGCACACATCGCACGGGCTGAGGGTGGTGAACAGCGTGGTGCGGCTGAAGTCCACACGACCGGCATCCCGCATCGCCGACGTCTCGCCGTGGTTGTAGGGGTGGTCTTCCTGCACCAGGGTGTTGTGGCCCTTGCCCACCACCTTTCGGGTGATGTTGTCGACCACCACCCCGCCGATCGGACAGCCCCCCTCTTCGTCGCTCTTTCGGGCCAACAGCACCGCCAGGCGCATGTAGTGGGCGTCGGTGAGACGGGCCCAGAAGCCGAGGTCGACCACTGCGTCGAGCGAGCGGGTGGGCAGGTGTGCGATGGCCGTGAGCACGGCATCGTCGATAGGAGAGTCGGCGCGGATGAGATGGGTCATGCATCCGTCCTACCGCTCGCCGACCCGGGTGGTCAACCCGCAACCCCGGCCCGCTGCCATACTCCCCGTCCGGAGGCCTTCCCTGTCTGCTCGCGTGCGGCTCCTTGTGCTCCTCGTCACCGTGCTGCTGGTCGCGGTGGGGGCGCGCTGGTCGCAGCTGCCCGGGTCGATGGCTCTGGGTGACTCCCTCGGCCCCTTTCTCGTCGCTGCCCGAGGGCCCTGGTCCACCGCCCCCCACGCCCCACCCTACGGCTGGCTGCTCGCGGTCCCCCATGCGCTGGTCCTTCCGTTCGCAACCGACCTCTACAGCGCCTTCGCGGCCATTCGGGTGGTGGACGCTCTGGTCGCGCCCATCGGCGCCTGGACCGCCCTCCGCCTCACCGGTCGCACCGGCTCCGCGCTGTCCGTCGGCCTGCTGCTCGCCCTCGACCCCGGCCTCCTCGACACCGCCACCAGCGGCGCCGAGGCCTACCAGGCCCCCGTGGCCATCGCCCTTGTAGCCCTGGCCACCACCTTCCGAACCAGAGGCGCCTGGCTCGCTGCCGTCGCCTTCCCCTGGGCCGTGATGGCCCACCCTCTGTCCATCTTCCTCGCGCCCCTCCTGGTCCGGGTGCGCTGGCGGGTCGCCCCACTCCTCCTCATGGCCGGCCTCCTGGGTCCACACCTGTGGGGCCTCCTCCACCACTCCCCCGAACGCGCGCCCCCGGCCCTCCCCATCGGCGCGCTCACCGCCTGGTTCACCCAAGGCCAGGCCGCAGCGGTCCTGTTTGTCGCCGCGCTCGGTGCCGGGCTCGTCATCCGCCGCACCCGCAGCCTGATGGTCCCCACCCTGGCCAGCCTGGGACTGCTCCTCCTTGCCGGCACGCGCCTCGGCTACCTCCGCGACCACCACGTCCGGCTCGTGAGCGCCCCCACAGCCGTCGGTCTCGCCGCCCTCCCCTCCCCCATCGCGCTCGTCGGTGCAGCCACCGCGCTTCGCTGGCCCACCGGGTCCACCCGACGCGGCGCCCACCGTCGTCCCGGCACGCTCGGACTCCTCCACACCACCACCACTGCCATCGCAGCCGCCCGTCCCTCCCAGCGCCCCCTCGTCGTCGACGGCGTGCGCACGGTCCATGTCCCGGCGGTGGAGCCCGGCGGCGTGTGGCTCGACCTCCTCCTCCGAGGCACGCCCACAGCAGCGCTCGACATCACCGACAACACCCTTGTAGCGGTCATTGTCACAGGAAAGCGCCACGCGGATGTCCTGCGCTCACCGGGCACGGCCGGCCTCACCGAGGTCTTCGTCCACGACACCGTGGCGGTGTGGACCGGCACCGCAGAAGACATCACCCTCTGGTCAGGCACCCTGTGCACGCCCGACTCTCCACCGCCGCGGGTCGGTGGCGCCTGGGACGGCCTCGCGCTGGTCCACCCCGAGCGGGGAGCGGCCTCTGTGTCGGGATGGTGGGCCTGCCAGCAGCAATGACTCGACCCCACACCAACCCAACCGATACGCGGGTCGTCCGACGTCCCCTTCCACCGGAACGTGCCCATGGTCCTCGGACTGCTCCTCGCTCTGCCGGTGCTGGCCCAAGCGCTCGACCCCCAGCCCGACCCATCCAGCGCACCACCCGCGGCTCTGGCCCGCGACCATGGTCCGGTCACGCCGCTGTACTACGGCACCGCCGACCTCCAGACCTCCGGCATGGCGCCCCATCTCATCGAGCGCCCGTACCTGCGCAAGCTCATGACCCGCACCACCGACCCCCAGCCCGAGCGGTCTGTGGTGGTGGCTGCCAACGGAGGCGGCCTGCGCGCGGCCAACTACACCTCGGGCATCATGCTGGGCCTGTCCGCACTCACAGCCGCTCCCGACACCACCCTGCTCGACACCGTCGACGGCTGGTCGTCGGTCTCCGGCGGCAACTTCCCCATCCTCCAGCACATCGCCCGCCTGCACGAGGCCCCCGGTGACACCGTCCCCGCCGGTCCCTACGCCACGTCCGCGGGCACCCTCGACGTCCAGCAGCTCGACCGCCACCTCGAGAGCCTTCGAGCCAACATGGACATCGAGGCCCTCGGCCGCTGGCACCCCCGCCGCATGACGAAAGTGCTCGACAAGCACCTCGGGGTCGACCGTGCCCTCACCCTCAAAGACTTCGAAGAGGACCCCCGCCTGCCGGGCTGGGTGCCCAACTCCGTGCTGGCCCCCAGCGGTCAGCTCATCCCGCTCACCACCCACTCCGCGTGGCTCCGACGCGAACGCACCGGCACCGAACAGTGTCGTCGTCGCGGTGGACCGGCCACCCACTTGCCTGCCAACCTCGCAGCCATGGCCTCTTCGGCGGTCCCCGGTGCCATTCCGCCCGTCCCCGCATGCGTGGCGTCTGCCAAGCACGGCAAGCGTCGGGAAGACCCCACCGAAGCCTGGCTCATCGACGGCGCCTGGACCGACCGCATGGGCATGGCCAGCGCCCTCGACCTCGTCACCGCCCTCCCCCACCAGACCACCCGCGTCGTCGTGGCCATCGACTCGCGCCCCCAGCCCCAGGTCAACCGCGCGCTCCCGCCCGGCATGCGCTGGGATGCCTTCGCAGCCGCACCGGGCCACAACCTCGTGCGCAAGCTCAAGCGCCGGGTCCAGCTCATCGGAACGGGCCTCGAGCTCATGCGGTACCGCGCCGACCAGCTCATCATGGGCACCTACTTCGGAGAGCCCACCCCCGACCCCATCCCCGAGTCCCAGCGCGCAGTGCTCCAATACGAGGGCTACTCCCGGTGCGAGCACTTCTACGTGGCCGCCGACGCCGCCCGGTCCTGCGACCCCGAGCGCTTCGGCAGCGAGGGCGTGCACCTGGTCTCCCGCTACCCGGGCGACACCCCCGCCGAGGTCCACCTCTTGCGCCTGGGGTCCGACCTCCTCCTCCAGCCGCCCGAGTGGCACCTGGCCGCCCGCGGCTTCAGCGACGACCGCCAGGCCCAGTGTGCCCGCACCGCCGCCCGCCTGTTCACCGTCCTCGCCATCCAGCCCACCGACCTCTCGCTGGGCGGCGCGTACTTGATGGAAGAAGAAGAGGTGGTGCACGGCGACGGCACCCGCCTGATGTACCCCTACAGCAACAAGGCCCGCGACACCCCCGAGCGACAGGCGGCGCTGGTGGCGGCCGGACTCCTGTCCGTGTTCCTCCACGCCGACACGCTGCACGAGCACCTGGCCTCACCGTCCACGCCCTACATCGAAGAAGACGTCCAGGCCCGGTTCGTCCGCACCCTCGACCCCGCCATGCAGGCCACCGTGGGGGTCAATTTCCGCTCGGCGCCCCAAGCGGCCGATTGGTACGGCTGCACCGGGCTGTCCTTCCCGGCACAACCCGTCCACGAACGAGACGGCGTCAACGACAACTGCGAAGACCGCTCGCAAGAAACGCCCGAGCGCGACACCAGCCGCGTCGACCGCACCCTGCCCCCGTGCGCCCAGCACCCGGTGCCCCGTAAAGGAACGCGGTAGGTCAGTCGAGGTCGGCCGCCGCATGCCGCTCGGCCACCCGGGTCTCGGGGTTGCCCCAGGTCTTGTTGACCCGAATGCCCCGTCGCACCGCCGGACGCTCGGCGATTTCTTCGGCCCAGCGCACCACATGGGTGTACTCATGCACCGACAGGAAGGTGGCGGCCGAGTACAGCTTGCCCAACACCAGCGCGCCGTACCAGGGCCACACACAGATGTCGGCGATGGAGTATTCGTCGCCGGCCAGGTAGCGGTTCTGGGCGAGGTGTCGGTCGAGAACATCGAGCTGGCGCTTGGTTTCCATGGCGAAGCGGTCGATGGGGTACTGCCACTTCTCCGGGGCGTACGCGTAGAAGTGCCCGAAGCCACCCCCCAGGTACGGCGCGCTGCCCATCTGCCAGAACAGCCAGTTCATGCACTCGGTGCGGGCGGGCCCTTCCGGGAGGAACGCGCCGAACTTCTCGGCCAGGTACAGCAGGATGGAGCCCGACTCGAACACACGGGTGGGCGGGCTGGTGCTGTGGTCGAGCAGTGCGGGAATCTTGGAGTTCGGGTTGACCGCCACGAAGCCCGACGAGAATTGGTCGCCCTTGCCGATGTCGATGACCCAGGCGTCGTACTCGGCGTCGGTGTGGCCCAGAGCGAGCAGCTCTTCGAACATCACCGTGGCCTTCACACCGTTGGGCGTGGCCAGCGAGTAGAGCTGAAACGGGTGCTTGCCCACGGGAAGCGCTTTGTCGTGGGTGGGACCGGCGATGGGACGGTTGATGCTGGCAAAGCGGCCACCACTTTCGGTGTCCCAGGTCCAGACTTCGGGCGGGGTGTACTCGGACATCGACAAACTCCTGCGTTGTGGAGCAGATGTACCCCGATGCGACCTGTCGCTTCGCTCATGTCCCCAGCATCGACGCCAATGCACGAATGGGCATCACGCGCAGCACCTCCGCCGGCGACGTGACCCCTTCTGCGATGCAGTCTTTGGCAGCATCGACCAGGCCCCGGTGCCCCCGCTCGGTGCGCAGCCAGGACCGGATGGCCACCGACGACTGCCCAGAAGCGATGCGTGTGGCCAGCTCCTCATCCACCACCACCAGCTCGAAGAGGCCCACCCGCCCCGCGTACCCGGTGTGTGCACAGCGCTCACAGCCGGGGGCCACCCACGTGGACACATCTCCCAAGACCGGTCGGAGGCGAGCGGTGGCGGGGTCGTCTGCGGGCGCCGGATGTCGACACGACCGACACAGCCGTCGCACCAGCCGCTGGGCCACCACCCCCAACAAGGTGTCCGCCACGTCCATCGGTGTGAGGCCCAGGCCCACCAGGCGGGGAATCGCTGCGACCGCATCCGACGTGTGGAGCGTGCTCAGCACCAGGTGACCCGTGATGGCCGCCCGCGACGCCACCTGCGCCGTCTCTTCGTCGCGGATCTCTCCGATGAGCATGACGTCGGGGTCTTGGCGGAGGAAGGCCCGCGCGAGAGTGGGCATGTCGACCTGGGGGCCCACCTGCTTCTGGTTGACCTTGGCGATGAAGCGCTCGATGGGGTCTTCGGCGGTGACAATCTTCCGGTGGTCGCCGCGGATGTGGTCGAGGCCCGCGTACAGCGTGGAGGTCTTGCCACTTCCGGTAGGACCCGTGACCACCACCATGCCCTCGGGGTTTTCGAGCAGGGAGACCAGCTGTTCATGGGCGCTGTCGTCGAGGCCCAGGCCCGACAGCGGCATCACGCCCGACGTCTGCTCGACCACCCGCATGACGATGTCTTCGCCGGTGGGACCGGGGGCCGTGCTCACCCGCAAGTCGACGGGCATCCGGTGGTCGCCATCCACGAGAATGACGCGAATGCGGCCATCTTGGGGCAGACGCCGCTCGGTGATGTCGAGCTGGGCGAGCACCTTGATGCGGCCCACCACACTGCCGGCATTGGCGGGCGTGATGTGGGTGAAGAGCTGTCGGAGCACCCCATCCACCCGCAGCCGCACGTCGACATCGTCCACGTAGTGCTCGATGTGGATGTCGCTCGCATCCACCCGGACCGCGGTGCGGATGACGTGGTCGAGCAGCTCGGTGGACGATGCGCCACGCGCCGGTGTGCCCGCGCGCATGGGAATGGCCACCCCGTGCGCGCCTTCGTGGAGCGGACGTCGCTGAAAGCCGAAGTCGAGGGCCTTGTCGATCTCGTAGTGGTTGAGCCGGACGGCGTGGATGGGTCGGGCCAGCAGGTGGCGCAGGTGTCCGACGAGCCGTTCGTCGCGGGGGTCGGGCATCCCCACGGTGACCGGCTTCAGGGTGTCGAGCGGCACCACCCCGAGCACGACCACATGCCACTGCTCGCAGAACCGCCGCCGGAGCAGCTGCATGGAGCGACGGTCGAGCTGAAACTGGTCGAGCTCGGAGAACGGGATGCCTTCATTGACGGGCATGGCGAGCGCCTCCGTGGATATTTTGGCACCTGCGAGAGGTCAGCGCCCACGGACCAGGTCGCAGCCAAGCGCCCGCTCGGCCACCACGTGGGGGTGTGCGAGGGCGTCGGCGTGGTCTCCCAAGGCAGCGTGCAGCGCCCGGTCAGCGTCGTCGGAGCACCCCACATACCGTCCCCACGCAAAGGCCAGGCCGCGGGCATAGTCGGTGGTGCCCCAGCAGGCGCCCGCATCGGACAGCAACAGGTCGCGTGGCACCACATCGGTGGGCTTGTGGCGACCTTCGGTGGTGACAGCCTTGGCATGGTGCACGCCCCGCCCCTCACACACCCCGTGCCACACCCGTGGGTCGAGACGGGTCTGGTGCGCGACATCGTGCTCGGCAACGAACGAACGCGCCGCCCGACGCCCCGCCCCTCGCCCCACCGCATCGTCCAGTCCGCCCACATCCCGGAGCGCGTCGAGACGTGCCGACAGGTGCGGGACCTGCTCTCCAGAGTCGCGCATCAGCCCACGGGCCAGAGCATCGGCGAAGAAGCGCACCTCGAGCGGACGGTCGCGCAGGCTGCCCACCCCTTGGCGTGCCAGGACGGCGATGTCGGTGCGGGCGGGGTCTTGTGCGGCGATGCCCACCCGTCGGCCCAGCTCGTAGACGTGGTCGAAGCGACAGTCTTCCAGAGCATCGTCGTGACCAGTCACCCAGGCGCTGGCTGCCGCGATGTCGGTGGGCCGCCCCTGCATCCGTCGGAGAGGCTGGGGAGGGTTGCCCAGAGGGACCGTCTTGTCAGGCCAGCCACCGTGGAGGTAGACCGACAAGCCCATCGACGCCCCGCGCCACTCGGTCCACTGGGACAACCGCAGCGTCAGGCCGATGGCGACCACCACCGAAAGGCCGCCCAGCGCCACCACGCGCCACCGCTTGCGCACCCAAGGCCAGCCCGCAGCCGCCGCAGCAGAAAGAGCGAGCAACGGAACCAGGGGAGTGCGGTAGCGGAGGTTGAAGGCGGCGTTGACGTAGGGGTCGGGGAGGTTCCACCAGAGGTCGTACCGAACCAGGTACACCGCGATGAGCACACCCAGCGACACCGGCGCGAACAAGGCCGGAAACAACGGAGCACGGGGCTTTCCCAACACTGCGGGCATGGCCACCCGCACACCACCCCACAGCGCGAGCCCCCACAACGCGGCCCAGTAGAGCGTGGCCCAGCCGGTGACGTCGCCGTAGTCGGCGGGCTCCCAGAGGTGCTGTCGCAGCCAGGGTCCGGCCAGCCAGTCCCAGAGGTCGGCGGGCATGGCGAGCTGCCGACCGGTCCACCAGTCCAAGGTGGCGTCCGTCGCGCCGGGCTTGTCTTCGTAGTAGGCCACCCACGGCAGCATTCCCACCGCGCCGCCCACCACGAACGCGGGGCTCCACCACCGTCCCACCACCACCGCTCCCACCCCCAACATGGGGAGCGCCCAGGCGCTGGTCTGGCCAAACCACAGCCCGAAGCCCGCCACGAGCCCGGCCAGCGCCAGCCACACCACCCGCACCGCCGTGCCCCGCCAGGCCGCCGAAGCGAGCAACGCCGCCGCGATGAACGGGAAGGCCGTGGACTCGGCGTGGTTGCCCCAGCCCGTGTGGATGAGCTCGCGGTACCAGCCCGGCGCCGCCGCCAGCAGCAGCACAAACGCCACGGCCGCCCGCGCCGACACGAGGCGATGGAGCATCCAGGCACCCGCGCCCACCACAGCGCCATGGAAGATGAGCAGGAGGGTCTTCCACACCATCACCGTGGGGCCGAACACGCGAAAGAAGGGCACGGCCAGGAGGCCCTCGGCTGTGCACCCACCACAGAAGGTGCGGTACTGCAGGGCGTCGGCGGCATCGGTGTGGCCACACGCAAACTGCACACCGGCGCGCGCGTTGAACAGCTCCTCCCAGTGCATCGTCGACCACGGCCCCAGCCAGAGGTCCGCTGCGCTCGAGACCAGCTCGAACAACACCAGCACCGCCACCACCCCACCGGATGGTCCGAGCGTCCGGGGGGGTTCCGACGCCTCCACGTCACCTCCGGCCCGCGGTCAGGAGGGCCCCGTGGAGATAGGGCCCTGGTGATGCGCCGATTCTACTGCCTCCTGCTCCTCGCAGCGTGCTCTCGCCCCCGGAGCGTGCCGGTCTCCGTGCCCGATGGCAGCGACCGCCGCGTCCACATCTACGTGCCCGACGTCCCACCCGGCCCCACGGGCCTGCCCCTGGTGGTGATGCTCCACGGCGCAAAGAGCACCCCCGACCGCACCGAACGCGGCACCGGCTGGACCCGCCTGGCGCACGAAGAAGGCTTCATCGTGGCCTACCCCGAGGGCATCGGTCGCAGCTGGAACGACGGCCGCAGCGACGCCGTCCCCGCCGCAGCCAAGGGCGCCGACGACATCGCATGGCTCGGGCGGGTGTTCGACGACCTCATCGCCCGCTACCCCGTCGACCCCCACCGCATCGTGCTCACCGGCGCGTCGAACGGCGGCATGCTGGGCTGGCGCTGGATGTGCGAAGGGCGCGGTCGGGCATCGGTCTTCGCGCCGGTCATCTCGGGGCTCCCCGCACCGTCGGCAGCCAGCTGCGCCCCCACACCGGTCGCCACCCTGGTCATCCAGAGCGGCGCCGACCCCATCGTTCCCATCACGGGCGGTACCGTGGGCCGCGACCGTGGCGCCATCGCATCCACCGAAGATGCCCTCGCCATCGCCAGAAAGGCCAACGGGTGCCCCGACACCCCCACCAACACCGGCACCACCGACGCCGTCCCGAACGACCAGATGTCGGCCCTTCGCGCCACCTGGTCCGCCTGCACGGGCCCCGACGTCGCGCACATCCTGTTGCAAGGTGCAGGCCACCTCTGGCCCGGCGGTCGACAGGTCCTGCCCGCAGACACCGTCGGTCACGTGTCCCCCGACATCGACGGCGCCCGCGAGATCTGGACGTTCGCCGAGCGCACCTGGTCCACCGCCCCCTGAACGCCCCCCGGAGCACCATGTTCACCGATCCCAAGGGCGTCCGCACGCCCCTCTCCCACATCCTCGACCAGCAGCCACCCCAGATCCCGGTGGACTGGGGCCAGGGACGCACTGCGTTCGGAGGCCTGTCCTCCATGCTCGCGACCCGTGCCATGGAAGCCGCCGCCACTCCCGACGACGGCTCCGAGCGGCCCCTCCAGAGCATCGCCGTGCACTTTGTGGGGCCGGTCGCCGTGGGCCCGGTCGAGGTCCAGGCCGAAGTTCTCCGAGCGGGCCGGTACATGACCCAGACCACCGCGCGCCTGCTGTCCGGCGGCAAGGTCGCCCTCACCGCACACGGCGCCCACGGAACCCCGCGTCCGTCCCAGCTCGAGCTCGACCCACCCGCCGCCCCCGACCTCCCCGCACCCGAGTCCCTCCCGGAGATGCCCTACATCCCGGGCATGATGCCGGCCTTCACCCAGCACATCGAGTACCGCTGGGCCACCCCCCACTTCCCGTTCACCGGCGGCGACTCCCCCATCATCCGCGGCTGGTGTCGGGCACGGGCCGACCACCCGGTGGATGCCGGCCTCGTGCTGCTGCTCATCGACTCCTGGCCCGCGGGTGTGCTCACGATGGCCAACACCTTCATCGCCGCGAGCTCGGTGTTGTGGATGGTCACTTTCTTCGACACCACGCCCCTTCCCGCACATTCTTGGCTCAAGACCGAACAGCGCACGACGATGTCTCGATCGGGGCACGCAGAAAACGTCGCCGACGTCTGGTCGGCCGACGGTCGATTGATCGCCCGTTCCCGGCAGCTGGTCACGGTTTACGGCTAGGCATCCGGGGGCGTCTCGGCCACGACTCCGGACAACTTCGCATCGACTGTGTGCGGAGGGCTCTTCCCCGCCCCGAATCGATCCGATTCCAGGAGTGTGCGGTGAACCCCCATGCCTGCTCCAGTGGGCCTCGGAGTCGACCTATGACAAAACGGATGTCACAGCGCGCGGTGTACCTCGCTCGAGGCGCCCCGGTGTTGGACGGCGACCAGGACCCCGACGAACCCCCATGACGAGGGTGGTTCCTCCCCCGACCCCGCCCTCACCGGCGGGGTCGTCTACTTCTTGGGAGATCTGCGCCACACGCGGTCCATCGATCTCTGATCCAGATCAAGAGGGGGACTCAGACGGGCCACAGTTCCAGCGCGAAGGACCGAAGCGAGGGCACGCACAGAGCGAATGCCACCACTGGAGCCGACGTGTCCCCCCCACACACAGCCAACAGCCTGGAAGCCACACGGCAAATCCGGGCTGGCGCGGTCGCCATCCACCGCACCTTTGCGCCCATCCACGAGCTCTTGGCCGAGGTGGAGCGCCTGGCACTCAACGCCAGTGTGGCGTGTGGACGGCTCGGAGGCTCTGGACGCAGCTTCGCGACCGTGGCGCGCGACCTCCATGCGACCAGCACCGAGCTCGCCCGCCGCATCGAAGAGGTGGAAAGCGTGTTCGCCGGCCTCGCGCGAGACGTGGCCGCATGGAGCGAGTCCGAGCGACGCCTGAGCATCCTCCGCCGAGGCATCGCCTGCGCCCACGCCACCCCCGACGTGAAGTCCATGACTCTGCTGGTGGCCGCTGAAGAGCGGGTGCGCCGGGAGCTGGACTCCCACATCAACGAGCTCGGGGTGCGCATCACCTCGCTCGATGGCCACGTGGACCGCATCCGCTGGACCGCCGTGCGCCAGACCCGGTACCTGTGCATCCTCGCCAGCATCGAAAAGGCCCACCTGGGCGAACAAGGTGAAGCTGTCGAGGCGGTCGTGAGCGCCATGGCAGTGCTCGCCGACCGCCTGGGTGCCGTCGAAGAAGAAGCCCGCGACCGGGTCCTCGCCCTGCACATGCAGGTGCGCCGACTTCAACGCGCCCAGCGCACGCACCGCCGAATCGAGGTTCAAGCCGCATGAAACGCACCACGCTCTACGACGACGGCAACCGCAAGTGGATTGTGTTCGGTCGCGACCCCTCTCGCGGCGAGAACGTCATCGACACCAACCAGTTCCTCGTGATGCACGATGGCCGGGGCGCCCTCATCGACCCGGGCGGCGTGGAGGTGTTCCCGTCGTTCGTAGGCGCACTGTCGGCCGCCATCGACCCGGCCGACGTCGACATCCTCTTCGCCAGCCACCAAGACCCCGACATCATCTCGTCGCTGGCCCTCTGGCTCGACCTCAAGCCCGAGCTGCAGTGCCTGGCCCCCTGGACCTGGGCCGGCTTCATCCCGCACTTTGGCGGCGGTCGACCGGTGGTGGCAGTGCCCGATGAAGGCGGCACGCTACCGCTCGGCTCCAGCCGCGACCTGCGCATTGTGCCGTGCCACTACTGCCACTCGTCGGGCCACTTCACGGTGTACGACCCCCGCGCGAAGATTCTCTTCTCGAGCGACATCGGTGCCGCGCTGCTGCCCGAGGAAGGCCTGCCGTTCTTCGTCGAAGACTTCAAGGCCCACGTGAACTACATGGAGGGCTTCCACAAGCGCTGGATGCCGTCGAACGCGGCCAAGAACGACTGGATCCGCCGGGTACGCGAGCTCGACATCGACATGATGGTGCCCCAGCACGGCTCGCTGTTCCGCGGCGACGACGTAAAGCGCTTCCTCGACTGGTTCGAGGCCCTCGAAGTGGGGGTGGCCATTCCGTCGGCCGAGGCCATGGCCGCAAAATAGGGGCTACCGCTTCACGAGCGCCAAGATGTCCTTGGCCACGTTGGTCCAGCTGCGCACCCGCACCGGGGGACGATGTCCGAGAACCCTCTGGACGGCCTCGCGCATGGCGTCGGGGCTGTCGGCTGGAACCGCGAAGCCACCGCCCTTCACGAGGACCGCTGCATCGCCGACGTCGGTGGTGATGACGGGCACCCCCTGGGCCCGGTAGTCGAAGATCTTGAGCGGACAGAACCACGGCGGCGCATCCGCGGGGTACGGCGCCAGGCCCACATCGAGGGCTGCCACGGCATCTGCGAGCGCCTGACCGGACAAGTGCCCCGGCCGCAGCACGCGCTCGGGAGCGATGTCGGGGACGGGCTGTGACTGCGCGCCGATGAGCACGAGGCGAGCATCCAGATCGGTGGCCAGGGCACCCAGCCGCTGGTGACCATGCCAGGGCTTGAAGCTGCCGACGAAGCCGATGGCGGGTTCATCGCCGTCGAGGCCGAGCGCCGCGCGACCACGGGCACGGTCACCCACGAGCGGAGCCACCCCGTTGGGCACCCAGGCCACATTTCGACAGCCCACTTCTTGCCGCAGCCACTGCACCAGCCAGCGAGAGACCGCAGCAATCGCCGGAGCGGCCAGCAAGACATCGCGCTCCCACCCGCGGGCCCACGCAGGCCGGAGGACGGTCTCGAAGCGCTCGCGCTCCATCACCAGCGGCGCGTTCACCTCGAGCACCCACGGCACCTTCAGCCGCGACGAAGCCCGCCAGCCGGCGTCGGAGAACAGGGCGTGGCGCTCCACCAGGACGTCGGGCATCCAGCCGGAGAGGCCGTCTTCCACCACGCGTCGGGCGACGCGGCGGGCAGCGAGCACCTCGCGCATCTCGCGGTACCGGCGCAGCCACGAGGGCCAGCCCGGAGTCCCGCCGGTCCAAGCGGAGACATCCTCGCCGAAGACACCCCGCCGGTCGCTCTTTTCGGCGGCATAGAGCCGGGTGTCGCCCAGCTCGCCGAAGGCTCCGATGATGGCCCGCACGTGGGCACTGCACCCGGATGGCCCCTGCACGGGCACGCCCGGCGCACCCACGAGGTAGGCCAGGCGCACCGTCGACCTCGCTCAGCCGTTCGCGGCGGCGAGGAAGGCGCGCTGGAGGTCGGCCTTGAGGTCTTCGAGGTTCTCGACGCCGATGCTGAGGCGAATGAGGCCGTCGGGGAGGCCAATCTCGGCCCGCACTTCGGGCGGCACGGAGGCGTGGGTCATGACCGCCGGCAGCTCGATGAGGCTCTCGACCCCACCCAGGCTCTCGGCGAGCGTGAACACGCGGGTGGCCTTCACGAAGCGGGTGGCGGCGGCGATGTCGCCCTTCAGCTCGAAGCTCACCATGCCCGAGAAGCCGGGGTAGTGCACCACGCCCACGTCGTCGCGTTCCTTGAGCCAGGCCACCAGGGCCTTGGCGCTGGACTGGTGGCGCTCCATCCGCAGGTGGAGGGTCTTCAGGCCGCGGAGCTGGAGGAAGCAGTCCCACGGACCGGGGACCGCGCCCACAGAGTTCTGCAGGAAGCACATCTGCTCGTGCAGGGTGTCGTCGCTCGTGACCAGGACACCGCCCACCACGTCGCTGTGGCCGTTGATGTACTTGGTGGTGGAGTGGACGACGATGTCGGCGCCGAGCTTGAGCGGCTGCTGGAAGACCGGCGTGGCGAAGGTGTTGTCGACCACCACCTTGGCACCCACCGCGTGGGCCTTCTCGGCCAGGCGCGCGATGTCGGTGACCTTGAGCAGCGGGTTGGTGGGCGACTCCACCCACACCATGTCGACGTCGTCGGGGACCACGAGGTGGGGGTTGGTGGTGTCGACGAAGGTGAAGCGGTAGCCGAGGGGCTGCCAGCACTTCGTGAACAGGCGGTAGGTGCCGCCGTAGACGTCGTCGCCGCACAGGACGTGGCTGCCCGGGGGCAACAGACGGATGGCGGTGTCGATGGCCGCCATGCCGCTCGAGAAGCACACGCCGTGGGCCCCACCTTCGAGGCTGGCGATGCACTTCTGCAGCGCGGTGCGGGTGGGGTTGTGGGTGCGGCTGTACTCCCAGGGCCACTCGGCAGGAGCGGGCTGGGCGTACGTGGAGGTCTGGAAGACCGGGGTCATCACCGCGCCCGTGATGGGCTCGGGCTCTTGCCCCGCGTGGATGGCGCGGGTGCCGATGCCCTGGGCGGCAAACTCGGAAGGGTCGTCGAAGCGAGCCATGGGGGTGGCCCTCCGGGGTCAGGCGCCGCCGTTGGCCGAGCGCGAGATGTAGTCGATGAGGTCGATGCGCGTGATGATGTCGACCGGCTTCTTGTCGTCGAGCACCACGGCCACCTTGAAGCGGCGGAAGAGCTCGGCCAGCACGGCGATTTCGGTCTCGTTGTCGACCGTGCAGTAGGACGCATCCACGAGGTCGCCGACGGTGGCGGTGGACGGACCGCCTTCGAGGGCCTTCTCGAGGACGCGCTTCTCGAAGAGCAGGCCCACGAGCTGGTCGCCGTCGACCACGGGCACCTGGCTGATGCCGTGCAGCTTGAGCACACCCACCGCTTCGGTGACGCGCGCGGCGGGGTCGATGGTGATGAGCTTGCGCGCGGGACGGTCGCCCACGAGGTCGGCGACGGTGCCGAAGCGGGTCTCGGGCTTCATGTACCCGTTCTCGCGCATCCAGCTGTCGTTGAAGATCTTGGACAGGTACTTGGACGAGCTGTCGGGGAGGAGCACCACCGCGTTGAGGCCTTCGCGGTCGTGGCGCTTGAGGTACTTGAGCGCTCCGGCGACGGCTGCCCCACAGGAACCACCCGCGTAGATGCCTTCCTCGCGGACGATTCGGCGGGTCATGTGGAAGCACTCGCGATCGTTGACGCGCACCACATCGTCGACGAACTGGAAGTCCATCGTGCCGGGCAGGAAGTCTTCGCCGATGCCTTCCAGCACGTACGTGTGGGGCTGGGTGAGCTGACCGGTGTGGAAGTAGTCGTAGTAGAGCGAGCCCACGGGGTCGACGCCGACAATCTTGATGTCGGGGTTCTTTTCCTTGAGGTACTTGCCCACGCCGGTGATGGTGCCGCCGGTGCCCATGCCCGCGATGAAGACGTCGATGTTGCCGTCGATCTGGTTGTACAGCTCGGGCCCCGTGGTGCGGTAGTGCGCCTCGGGGTTGTCGGGGTTGTAGTACTGGTTGGCGTAGAAGGCGTTGGGGGTCTCTTCGACCAGCCGCCTGGCCACCGAGTAGTACGAGCGGGGGTCGTCGGGTTCGACGTTGGTGGGGGTGACCACCACGCGCGCGCCCCACGCCCGCAGAGCCGCACGCTTTTCTTCCGACTGCTTGTCGGGGAGGACAAACACGGCCTTGTAGCCCTTGAGCGCGGCCACCATGGCCAGACCCGCACCGGTGTTGCCCGAGGTGCCTTCGACGATCGTGGCGCCCGGCTGGATCTCACCGCGACGCTCGGCCTCTTCGAGAATGTGGAGCGCCACGCGGTCCTTTACGGAGCCGGCGGGGTTCATGAACTCGATCTTCGCGTAGAGGTTGGACTTCAGCCCCCGCGTGACCCGGTTGAGCTTGACCAGCGGTGTATCGCCGACGGTCTCCAGAATGCTGTCGTAGACCTTGTGCACGTCATCCCCACGAGGTGGTGGAGCGGTGGATTGGGCCGCTCCGAGGCCACGGGCTCTATTGGCTCGCCCGGCGGGTGGCCATCGCCTTTGTCCTGCGGGTCGCCGATGTTCGGACACGCTATACTCGGGCGCCGTCGCGTGATCCGCCGAGAGGTGGGGCGTGACACCCAGCATGGCACCTCACCACCACGGAAGGACCAGTGGACGACACGCGGGACCGAATCGTTCGGAAGGGCGACTATGTCTATGGCTCCTTCCTCAAGCCCGAGCGGGTCACGGGGTACATCAACGGGGTGAACCCGGGCGACCGCGCCGACGTCCTCGGCCGGTTCCCCTTCTCCGAGTCGAGCGTCGACGAAGCCGTGGAGTACGCCCGTGTCGGCGCACCCACGTGGCGTCGCACCTCGCTCGCCGACCGCCACGCCGCGGTCACGCGCTTCCGGGAAAATCTCAACCGGCACCAGGAACGGCTCGCCCGCCTGGTCACCCGCGAGACCGGCAAGCCCATCTGGGAAGCACGCCAAGAGCTCCGGGCCGCCGTTCGCGCCATCGACCTCTTCCTCGATGAAGGCGTCCAGCTCCTCCGCCCCCGGGTCATCGAAGAAATCGGCGCTCGCTCCGACCGCCTCCCCCGCGGTGTGGTGGCCACACTTACCCCCTACAACTTCCCCATCCTGCTGCCGGCCACGCACACCGCCGCTGCCATCCTCACGGGCAACGCGGTCGTCACCAAGCCCAGCAAGTTCACGCCGGGTGTGGGCCAGGCCATCGCCGAGATGTGGGACCGCTGCAAGCTGCCGCGTGGCGTCTTCCACATGGTGCAGGGCCCGGGCGCGGTCGTGGGCCAGCGGATGGTGCTGCATCCGGGCGTCGATGCGCTCGTGTTCACCGGCAGCTACGCCACTGCGGCCACCCTGCGCACGCTCCTGAAAGACCGCCCCAACCTTCCGGTGGTCCTCCAGACCGGCGGCAAGGGCACGGCCATCGTCCTCGACGACGCCGAGATCGACCGCGCCGTCTACGAAGTCATGGTGGGCGCGTTCCTCACGTCGGGTCAGCGCCACAACTCCACCGGCCGCGTCATCGTCACCGAGGGTGTCTTCGACCAATTCATGGACCTCCTCCTCCGGCGCACCCGCCGGCTGAAGGTGGGCTACGGCTTCGACGACGACGTCTTCATGGGCCCGGTGATCAGCGAAAACCTGCGGGCCCGGTACCGTCGGTATGGTCGCATCCTCGCCTCGCGGGGCCACGAGCCGCTGCTGGAGCCGGCTGCCGCACCGTCCGAGAACCGGGGCTTCTACGCCAAGCCGGCCATCATCCACGTGCGCTGGGACAACGGTCATCCGTTCCTCAACGAGCCGCCGCCCGGTCCGCAGCTGCTGGTCTACAAGGTGTCGAGCTGGCAGGAAGCCGCCGCGCTCCACAACCAGACCGCCTACCGCCTGGCCACCAGCGTGTTCACGCGCTTCGACAGCCCCATCCTGTCCGAGCTCGCCGACCGCCTCCGCACCGGTGCGCTGAACATCAACCGCGGCACCATCGGCGCGTCGCTCCGGCTCCCCACGGTGGGCCTCGGTCGGTCGAGCAACGGTCAGCCCGGCGGTCTGGAGCTCATCCACGCGATGACCGCTCCCCGCGCGATGCTGGTCGAGTCCCGTCCCTTCGAGGGCATGCCCGTGCTGCCCGGCACGCACTGGCACGACCCCGAGCCGGAAGAGCCCATCCTGGCCAACGACGACGACGACCTGCTGCTGGAAGAGCCCACCATCGGGTGAGCCCTCGGTGGGTCTCGCCGACGATCAGCCGTACACATCTCCAGCGCCATCCGCCGCGGAGCCGTCCTCCAGCGACGCACCCGGTGCGGCCGACACCCGTGCGGGCAGCGGTCCACCCGACCACTTCACCGAAGCATTGTCCGCGGCTTCGATGCTCCAGCCCTGGTTGGCGTCGAGCGTCACGCCGTCGAGGCGCACGCGGGCACCTCCGCCTGCAAACAGACCACGGCCGGCGTTTTCGGCGACCGTGCCGCGGCGGACTACGAGCGAGGCTTCGTCTTCGACCTTCAGGCCATCGTGGCGGTTCAAGCGCACGCTGGGGGTGTCGAGGGTGAGGTGGGCGGACTCGTGCACCCACACACCGGGGCAGCCGAGGAGCTCGGCCTGGACCCGCCGCACCACACATCGGGCCTCTCCCGCCACACGCAGGCCAGCGCCGTCGGCGTCGCGCACGAGCAGTCCGTCGACTTCGACACGTGCCTGGTCGCCCAAGCCCACGCCCACATTCCGCGTGGCGTCGGTGCGCACATTGGCGAGCCGACCGGTGGTGTTCCCAGCCACCACCACACCCGCGCCCTTGGCATCGGTCACCGTGAGGTCGCGAACATCGAGGACCACGTCACCGCGAACCTCGACCCCGTTGCCATCGCTGTGGTCGATGCGCAGGCCCGACAGGCTCGGGGTGCAGGAGCCATGGAGGAACATGCCCCGACCGGCGCTGTTTTCGATGTGAAGGTCGGACAGCTTGGGTGCGGCGGTCTCGCGGACTTCGATGGCCGGAAACTTGGGGTCGGCGCTGCCCGAGGACCGGATGTGGCCGCCATCCACGGTGACCTGGCTCTCGCCGTAGATGTGCAAGGCGCCACAGCCCGCCTTCAGCACCGTGAGGCCGGCAAAGGTGGTGCGGCTCTGGGCCGAGGCCTCGATCGTGGCGAATTGGTCGCCCGACATCACCGCCAGGCGCGCCAGGTGTCCAGCAGCGCGGTCGGTGGTCACGAGGGCGCTCCCGGATGCGTTGACGGCGAGCTCATCGCCATCAGGTGCGGTGTCTTCGCGCAGCAGCCAGCCGTTCTCGGCACCGTCGACCACCACCCGGCGCAGGACGGGACGAGAGTAGCCCTCGCACACCCCGGCCACGCCCTTCACGCGCAGCTCCACGTCTTCGAGAACGGGCGCACCAGCAACAATGCGAACACCGTGTCCGTCGGCATTCTCAATGGCAACACCGGTGAGCCGGACGTCGGCGCCGATGATGAGCGCCCACTCCCCGTGTGCACACAGTGTGCCGCCGGTGATGTGGACGGGCCGGTCGAGCAATGCGCCGGCAGTGCCAGCGGGTAGGTCCACCACCCCCTTGAGCACGATGCGGTCGGCCCCACGGGCGAGGGCTTCGGCGAGGGTGGGACAGTCGCGGGGGACACGAACGCGCATGGGGGCTCCGATCAAGGACCTGGGCCGCCCCTCTACTTTGGTGGGGGCGCGCCTTCACCCGGCGGCGGACCCCCAGCTGGTGGTGGACCTTCCCCGGGCGGCGGACCTCCACCGGGCGGCGGGCCTCCTTCGGGCGGCGGACCACCTTGGGGACCCCCATCTGGCGGCGGTCCCCCATCTGGCGGCGGACCACCTCCGGGCGGCGGACCACCTCCGGGACCATCGTCGGGGGCACCCGCAGCTTCGAGCACCAGGGTGAAGCCCGAGGCGGTGTCGGTCACTTTGCCCACCTCGACGCCGGTGCTGGCCATGTCGTCGGTGCCGCCCTTGATGAAGCCGTCGCTGTCGGCGTCACACAGCGCGCTGATGGCGATGTGCACGCCGGACGGGACCACCAGGGAGAAGGCCTTGTCGGACTCCTGGGCGGCGATGGTGAGGGGGCCCTTGGGAGTGTTGCCCGGCGTGCGGTCGATGACGTCGACGCGCAGGCTCCCGGCACAGGTCCCCTTGAAGTCGCCGGTGACCGTGGCGAAGTCGCCCTTCGCTCTGATCTCGTCCTGGGAAAGCTCTCCTTTCATCTTCGAGAGGTCGAGCATGAACTGACCGGGACCACCGCCTTCGGGTCCGCCCGGTCCGCCCTCGGGGCCACCACCCGGACCGCCACCAGGACCACCCGGACCGCCGCCAGGTCCACCCGGACCACCGCCGGGACCACCCGGACCACCGCCTGGACCACCCGGACCGCCGGGACCACCCGGACCGCCACCGGGACCACCCGGACCGCCAGCTCCAGGACCGGTCTGCACCTCCGGAGACACCGGACACCCGGTCAACGCGAGCACCAGCGCACCCAGCGCCACCCACGGAAGTCGCACTCCGACCATCCACACCTCCTGCGCGCTCGGCCTACGCGGAGCGCAAGGCTACTCGATTCGGCGAACCGGATGTGCGCCGGGTTCGCGCCGACCTCAGCGGGCCGAGACCGTGCAGGTCTGACCATCCCACGCGGGCACCGCAGTCCATGGATCACGGGGCTCGGAGGGGATGAGCGCCCCCACGCCAGGGACCCCGCGGGGCACGTCGATGACGTCGGGGCGAAGCCGGGGGTCGTGGCGCAAGGTGACGTCCAGAGACCCTTGCGCCGTGCGAAGCGTGACCGAAGCGCCGTGCGCGTGCCCACAGTCCGGATGTCCGTATGCGACGGGCGTGGTGTCCAGGCCGTGCAGCGCATCCGGGGCAGCCGTGCGCGGCACCGAGGTTCGCAGCCGGAGCCCGTCCCCGGCGGGGGGAACCAGAGCATCGAGCAGCAGGCGGATGGCGTCGGGTGCGAGCTGGATGCGGTTGGACGGATGGCTCACGCGCCACAGAGAGCGGTCGGCCATCCCGTGGGCCACCCGATGGGGGGCCACATCGAGCGCTTCGGGGTCGACGTCGGCGCCCCACTCCAGCACGCGGTCTTCCCAGTCATCCAGGCTGGCGCTCAACAGGTGCCGCGCAGCAAGCGCCAGGTGCAGGCCATAGGGACCGCCCCGCAGCCCCGGCCGCACCACATCGGCGAGCGCCTTGAGGATGTGCTCGGCCGGCCAGCAACCGTCTGGAGCCTGGACGGCAGCGCGCACCGAGCGAACCATCGGCTCGGGGAGCGCGAAGGCACCCAACACCTCGAGCTCGGCTTCTTCGAAGGGATGGGTGAGCGGCAGCACCCAGTCCGCCAGGGCTGTGGTGTCGGAGTGACTGCGGGCGCAGACCACGAGGGTGTCGAGGTGGGTCAGGCCCCGCTTCAGGGCGTCGGGGGTGGCGCTGGAGCCTACAGGGTCGCCGTCGACCACCACCAGGGCCGAGACCGCGCTCGACAGGTGGTCGACCAGCGCTCCCGCCGGCGCCTGGAGCGACACGAGCGCCTGGCCATGGGCCGTGTGGGGCGCCTTCTCGGTGGGCAGGAAGGCCAGCGGGTGGTGGAGGTCGAGCGGGGCAGCGTAGTCGTACAGTCCGCCCGGCCGCAGGGTGTTCGCGGTGATGGTGTGCAGCGCGAGCCCGGCCCAGGCCGCCACCGATGCGTAGGGCGACGACCACACGCGACGGTCGAGGTGCGCCACCGCCATCGCGGCGCGACCGAACTTCAGGGCCACACCGGAAATCTGCGCGGCCTCCACTCCGCAGATCTCGGCACACCGCTCGACCGACCAGCTCGCGAGCACCTGCTCGAGCTGTTCCCAGCCCTCGGTGTAGTCGCGGATGTACTGGGCATCGCGCCAGCCGCCCTTCACGGCCGCCGACAGCATGCCCAGCAGGAAGAAGGCCTCGGTGCCCGGTCGGATGGGTACGTACTGGTGGGCGGTGTCGGCGAGCGGGGTGCGCCGCGGCCCCACGACCACCACCTTTGTGCCCTTGGTGCGCACGCTGTGGGCGAGGGCATCGGTGTACGCGCTGCCCCGGCGGAGGGGTCCCCAGCCTGTGGTGGGCTGACCGCCGTCGAAGACCACGACGTAGTGGGCGCGGGAGAGGTCGGAGAGCAAGATGGCCGGGTGGCCCAGCATCAGCTCGGCAGCACGCATCAGGGGCGCAGACGCTTCGACCGACTCGGAGAAGATGTGCGGGGTTCCCATGGCCACGCCGAAGGCCAGCGCACGCACGGTCTCGCGGGTGCGGGACCAGCGGTCGCCCCCCAGGTAGAGCCCGACTGCTTCGGAGCCGCCTTTGGACCGGGCCGCACGAAGCGACTCGCCAAGCTCGGCGATGGCGGTCTCCCAGCTCACCGGCTCGAGGCGGTCGCCTGTGCGGCGCAGCGGCTGCGTGATGCGGTGGGGGTGGGCCAACGCGGACGGCACGTAGGCCAGCGCAGGGCAGTCCCGGCCGTCCGACACGGGGTCGGAGGGGTCGCGGGTGATGGACGACAGACGCCCGCCCTCGGAGTGGACGAGCACTCCGCAGGCCGCGTCGCACAAGCGGCAGACGGTGTATTCAGGCATGACGCGACCTTCCTACCCCGGCGTCCCGGGACGTCGACCGCGAGCGAGCCCACGGGCGGTCATCGCCACGCCGGGCCAGCGTCGGGCCTGTTCAAGTAGCAACGGGACCCGCTCGGGTGCCCGCGCATGCAGCAGTGCCAGCGCACCCACGAGGATGGGCGTGGGGTCGGGGCCCCAGACAGCTGCCAGCCATGCGGCGACCGGGGGTGGATGCTCCGCCCGGAAGAGGTGGGCGGTGGCCAGCACCAAGGCACGCTCATCGGCCTGTTGGGCGAGCGCAGCCAGGGGCTCGATCTTGCGGGTGTGCACGGCCACGCGGAGCAGGCCACGGCGTGCGCCCGCATCGGCATAGGCCCGACAGGTGTCGAGGAACGATGCCCGCTCCGAGACCGACATGAGGTGGGTCCAGCCCATCTCGGCGCCCTCCACCCGACTCGACAGCGACACGAGCCAGGTGGCATCGGGGTGCCGGTCCACCGCCTTGCTCAGCACCGTCACCGCCTGGTCTTCCGCGAGGTCGGCGAGCCGGCGGTAGAGGGGACCGGGAGACAGCGCCCGCTCGAGCACATCGACCACCGACAGAGCGAGGTGGGTCCAGTCCGGTCCGCGGCTCGCCCGTGGTCCGATCAACAGCTCGGCGATGGCCACCCGGTCGCGCTCGGCCAGGCCCCGGACCACAGGCTCGTTTTCCATTCCCGCCGCCACACGCGCGTGCAGCGCATCCCGGATGGCTTCGATGTCGGCGCGCGGATCGACCTCGGCAAACCAGCGGTCGGGCAGTGTGCCGCTCGGACGGGTCATCGGCGGGCTCCGGCAGCAGCGAACAAGTCGGCATCCGGGCGGCCCACCGGCGGCAGGACCGGGTGACGAAGCTCGACGAAAATGACGTCGGGCGTGGCGTTCAGGGTCATTGCGCCAGGCCGATTGGCCGGCAGACCGAGCGGACTGAGCAGCGGATGCGTGGCCGGGACCAGGGGCCGGGGCGGCTGACGGTCGGCCAGGAACCACGTGCCCGCAAGGCCCACTCCGGTGACGCTCACGCCCTTGGGGTCGACCGCCACCACACACACGGCGAAGTCGGCGGTCATGGACGCCGGGTGGCGCTCGGCTTCGGCCGACAAGGCGGACCACAGCCCGCGCAACAACACCCGGCGGTCGTCGGGACGGTCGACCGCATGCACGAGCGCCCGCACCCGCGCCTCGACAGCCCCGGCGAGCGCGTTGGCCTCGACTGCGTCGCCCGCTCCACCCACCCGGCCGGCCACCCGCAACACCGAGCCCGGTCCCGCCACTTCAGCGCGGAAGTGTCCGAGGAACGGCAGCGGTCCAGGGTCGCCAAACGCGAGCACCCGGGGGGAACGAGGGGCGGACATCAGGGAGTCCCGGGGTCACATGTAGAACTGGCGGTCGATGACCACAGCCGTGGCGCCCCCCATGGGCTCGAGGCCCACCACCAGGCCAAAGCGGCGGTCGGCTTGTTCGAGGGCGTCGATGAGGCGCTGGAGGTCGACCAGGCCCGAGGCTGCACCGGCACCACCGGAGCACAGCGCGCCACCCGCCGGGTTGATGCGGTCGGCGGACACGCCCAGCCCCCTGGCCACGACCGCCGGAGCCGCCGCCGAGCGCGCATCCACCTGCACAAAGTCCATCTCATCGGCACGAAGGTGCAAGCGGTGGAGCGCCATCTCGGCTGCCTTGGCCGCCGATGCCGGGCCGAGGGCGGGGTCGAGGCCGACCTGCACCACGCTGGTGATGCGGGCGCGGGTGGCCCAGTTGTGCTCGCGGATCTCGGTGTGGCCTGCGAGCAACACGACCCCCTGCCCCGGCACATCGGGCGCGAGGGGAAGGGCGCCAAGCTGGCCCAGGGGGACCGGGATGTTCTCCGCCTTCATCCATGCATCGCGGCGGGCTTCGATGGACTCCACGACCGCGTGGGCCTCCAACCCGGCCCGCTCGAGGGCCCAGGCTTGCGCTTGCGCGGGAGACACCGGCGTGAAGCGCTTCCGGAGTGCTGCCGGCCACGTGGGTTCGGCCGCCGGACCGCCTGTCGCCACAGCCGCCGCCACCGACTCGAACCCACTCGTGACCGCGCGTGCCGCACCCGCGAGCGCCGCCAGGCCACTGCCGGCGCTCATGTCCTGGGCGCACAAGGTGGCCGAGAAACCCGCCAGGAGCCCGAGGCTGCGGGCGATGGGGCCGTCGGACGACGCCACCCCCACCCACGTGAGCTCTGCTTTTCCCCCCAACACCTGCTTCTCGCGGGCGGCAAGCGCAGAAGCCGCCGCCTGGAGCCGCGCATCGGGGTGTGGCGGGGCGCCGCGGGTGGCGACGATGTCGAGGATGTAGGCGTCACGCACGCGGATCTCCCGGAGAAGGGCCCACGACTATCGCAGGCGCGGTCCGGCCGGAGCGAGCAGGCGCCCTACTTCATCGCCTCGAAGTTGCCGCAGCGGAGCATCTGCGCGCCGTAGTAGGGGTTGGCGAGCTCGGGCTCGGCCTGCAGCCAGCTGCCGGGCTTCATGGGGCAGTGGGCGATGGCGTAGGCCGCGGTGCCGCCCTGGTGCGCCTTGGCGAAGGCGAGCATCGGCTCGGATGCGGTGAGGTACGCCGCGCGCACCGCTTCGATGTCGGCGGCGGATCGGAACGCGCCCGACGCTGTGGCGAGGGGGGCGAGCGCGCCGGTGAAGCCCGCCGCACCGGCTTCCAGAGCCACAGCAAAGTCGCCTGCAGCCGCGCGAGCGCCCGCCTCGTCGTCGGCAGCCAGCTTGGCACCGAGGTCGCTGAAGCCCTTCACGAGGGTGGTGGCCTCGGGGGTGTCGCAGCACTTGAACGCCGCCTTGTCGAAGGCCCCGGGAGGCGCCTTGGCGTGGCCTGTCACGACCTGGACCTTGGGCTTGGCGGGGGTGTCGTCGGAGGAGTCGCAGCCCACGAGGGCGATCCCGGCAGCGACGAACAGGAGGGCAGTGCGGTGGGTCAGGGTCACGGGGGGTCTCCAGCAGGCCTCGGGTAGCCCGCTTCGACAGGCACCACCGACAGACCGGGAAAATGGAACTCGAGCCCCCGGCTATCCCACCCGAATGGCGTCGTGGAGTGGGTGGATGGGTCGCTTGCCACCCACGCGACGGCGAAGTAGAAGCCGCTCTCCAATGACCGGCTCGAACACCACGGGCCGAGGAAAAGGTTCCATGAAGCACGAACTTCTCTGGCTCATCGGCGGTCTTTGCGTGGGCGCCGGCTTTGTCACCGGCTTCACCGGCGGCTTTGGCGTGGCATGTGGCGAAGTCGCCACCTGCTTCTCGCAGCTCGGCTACGACGGCGTCGACAACCTGCAGATCACCGGTCAGGGCGCCGCAGCCATCGTGCTCGTGCTCACCGGCATCGGCTGCCTGGTCGAAGCCAACCGCACCTCCTGGCAGCAGACGGGCGGCTACTAGGCCGGTTGGTGTGGGGTTCCGCTCCGCACTCCCCTCCGCGATCGGTCCCGTAGCCCCTCGAGGACGCCATGACGCGTGCGTCCCGTGGCGACGACCGCCCCGGCTCCACGAGCCACAGGCCGCGGATTGATCTCGACCGCCTCGGTCGAGAGCTGCTTGGCACCGACTTCCTGCAGCTCATCGCGCGCATCGACGCCAGCTTGGGCGACCTTGCAGGCGGTGACGGTGCGCCCCCCGGCTTCGACCCCCGGCGCTTTCTGGCTCCCGGTGTGCCCCGCGTGCGCCCCGTCCTGGTGTTGCTGTCCGCAGGCGCCGTACATCCCCAAGGTGCGGGGGCTCTGCCCGACCCCGCCGCCGCCGAACAGACCGCCGCAGCCGCTGAGCTGCTCCAGGTGGCGCTGTTCCTGCACGACGCCGCCCTCGGTCGCCAAGGTGGCCGCCGCCGCCGCGTGGCCCGCCGCATCATCAGCCGCACCGTCGGACTGCTGAGCGCCAACCACGTCACCTTGCGCGCCATCGAGCTCGTCCGCACCACCCACGGCCCCGAGACCCTCGGCGACCTCCTCGAAGCCCTCCGCGATGTCGGCGAGGGCCACGCGCTCACCCAGTCCCTCCGTGGCGGGGTCCCCACCCCCGAAGACATCCTCCAGCTCGCCGAACAGCGCAACGGAGCGGTCTTCGCCTTCGCTTGTCGGGCTGGAGCGCGCCTCGCAGGAGCGAACCGAGCCACCGCCAGCGCACTCGCCCGCTACGGTCGCAACACAGGCATCGCCTGGTACCTGGCAGACGAGCTCGCGCTGCTCACATCCACGCACCCCGACGACATCGACGTCCTCATCGACCGCGCAGCCACAGGCACGATGGGGCTGGCCGTTGCACTCGGCGCCCGCCGCGACCCCCGTGTCCGGGCAGCGTGGCGAGCCCTGGGCGGTCCGGGTGGCGACCGTGCCGAGCTGGTCGCTCTTCTGGAAGACTGTGGGGCGATGGCCCGGGCGCGGTCTCGCCTGGTGGAAGCGGTCTTCACCTCCAGGTCGGCACTCCGCGACCTGCCAGACAGCCCCCGAAAGCAAGCCCTCGACCACATCGCCCGCGGCCTGCTTCCCGGTGGGTCGGCCTCCGAGGAATAGTCTCGTTCAGCCGCCCGGGGTCCAGCTGTCGTACTTGGCGGCCGAGGTGCCCGGCGCGAACACCTGGAGCACCCGTGTGGGGGTGTCGGCCACAGCCTGGAACTGAACCTCTGCGCCACTGGGCATCGTGACGAGGTCGCCCGGCTTGATCTCGTGGACGACCCCATCCATGGTCAGCGCCCCGCCCCCTTCCAAGACGTAGACGAATTCGTCGCTTTCGTCGCGATGTACCGGGACGCGCCCCCCGGCGTCGAGCTCCAGGACCGCCACGAAGGCCTGTGCGCCGGGCTGGGAGAGGGTCTTCACCCGCGCCTTGCCCGATGTGTGCACCCGCTCTGGTGCGGTGGCCAGCGACACGACGCCTCCCTTGCGGACGGTGTCTGCGCCCAACAGCGTTCCCGCGAGGAACGTGCCACCGGCCAGGAGCACGGCGTGGTGGGTCTTCATGGCAGCTCCTTCACGGGCAGTCGTAGTTGGTGACCTCGAAGCTCGCGACGTACACGAGCATGCGGTACCAGTCGCCGGCCGAGCCCCCCACGCCCTCGGGGTGGTCGACCCGCACGCGGTAGGTGCCGGTGGGGGCTTCCACGTTGGCCACTGTGGCGGTGGGGTAGCTGGCGGAGTCGGTGTCGCCGGGGTCGGAGCCCAGCAGGGTGCCCGAGCTGTCGTACACCTCGAGCGTGGGGGCCGTGGTGGCGCCGTACCAGGTGCTGTTGAGACACACCACCAGGCGGCCGTCTTCGTAGTCGGACGTGACCTCGAACCAGTCTTCGTCGTCGGGGTAGTCGGCGAAGCCTTCCGTGCGGGCCACGGTGTACAGGTTGCCTGAGGAAGTCTCGAGCGGTTCCTGGTCCATCGCTTCGGCCATGCCAGAGGAGTCGTTGGCTTCGGTCTCCCAGCCGTAGTTGGAGTCGTGGGTGCGGGCGAGCGCATGCACGAAGAACCAGTGGTCGGCGCTGCCACCACCGGCGTAGTCGGACACCTCGATGATGTAGTCGCCCGACGGGATGTCCGGGTACCACAGCGCGCCGGCCAGACCGTTCTGCCGCTTGTCTCGCAGGACCTCGCCCGTGCTGGCCCGCAACAGACGAACGCGGGGGTCGGCCTCAGAGCCCGAGAGGTCGTAGTTGCCGTCGAGGGTGAGGTCGGTGCCGTCGACTTCCATGTTCAGCGAGATGTAGTCGACGTCGCCTTCGGTCTCGAGCGCCACGCCGCGGCCAAACCACGAGTTGGTGCCGCTGATGTTGATGGATGAGCTCGGGGACTCCATGGAGTCGGTTTCGTCGGTGTGGCTGCCCCACAGAGTGAGCGAGAGGTCGTACGTGTAGTCCGAGCCCCCCTCGGCGACGATGTCAGGGTTGTCGTCGTAGAAGGTGCCGTCGTCCTCGACGAGGATGTAGTAGGTGCCGGCCTCGGGAATGTAGGCGTACACCACCGAGTCGGCATCCGACACACCACCGCCGGCCGCATGTCCGTTGGCATAGGTGAGGGCCTTGCCATTGTCTCGGTACAGCGTGACCACCGTGTCTTTGGTGTCGTCTTCCTCATCCGTGTACGTGGTGATGCGCACAAATTCGCCGCCATCGGCCTCGAACGCATAGTAGTCGCGGTCGCCAGCGGGGTTGATGTAGCCGAAGGAATAGGCGTCTTCGTCGCCACTCTCGACGAACCGAATGGACTCGGCCCCTTCGAAGTCATTGTTGCGGTCGCCCGACCGACACTCGCCGTCGTCGCAGATCTGGTCGACGCCACAGTCGGTGTCATCTGTACACGTGCCGTCGTCGTCCCCGCTGCCCCCGTCGTCGCCGCCGCCGCCGCCATCGCCGCCGGCGTCGTCGGGAATGCCCGAAGACTCCCCTTCCGCTTCAATCTTCTCGTCGCCTTCGCAGCCGAGCGCGAAGAGCAGGGCCACCAGTCCGAACCGACACTTCATGGGGTCCTCCGAGGGGCCACGCTACCACCCGGCATCGGCCGACGGGAGCCTCGGGGCGCGATCACGCGGGGATTGGGCCGCCACCGCATCAGACGCCGTGCAATTCGGTGGAAGGAAGCGTGCCGTCGGGGGTTGCCACCACGCGCCGAGGCGCGCATTGCTCTTTGCCTTCGCAACGTCATCGACATGACACACTTGGCCGTTGACATTCCGCTCCAATGCGGCACGATGTGCATGCGGCGTCCCCTCCCCCAGTCTCCATCGCAGCGCGCGATGAGTACCCCCTTTTTCGAGGTGGGCCCCGCCAATTGTCGTGGGGGCCCGGTCAGCTGATTCGCTTGGCTGCACCCTGCCCCGCTTCTTTTCCGCCTTTGTGCACAACTCGTGCGTGTGCAGCCATCAAGCAGCACACCTCCCCGGCGGCCCCTGCGCCAACCGGCTCGTCAAGATGCGCCAGAGCCCTCCGCTCTCGCGATCCGCTCCGGCACCTGACGGCCCCCTGACGACTTCCCTCCGAATGTGCCTTCCATCCTCACCCAATCCGTGAGACTCTCTCGGGACTTGGCTGGCCCGGCCCAGTCGCCCACCGCGGTCCGCCGCGGGACTCACCTCTTCCAACGCTTCTTCCCTCTTCGCGAGCCTCCGCGCTCGTGTCACACGCTTCCCCTCGGTTCGTAGCACCGACAGCAGCCCACCTTCGCGGCGCAAACTGCACACCAACAGCCCGAGAACCGCCTCAAGCTCGAGCAATCCGACGTCCCCTGCCGGACGTGATGCTCACCGAACCGAGACGGATGTAGGGGCCCGACCCACCCAGCAGTACCCGTCCGCCAAGCAGCCGCTTCGGCCACACGACCCATCCCAGGGAACACACCCGGTTGTGCCCGGCACATTCGTCTTCGATCGCCCCCCCGACCATATGTCGTACAGGGTGGCCGGACACGAACCCGCCAAGTGTGCAGTCGCCCCTCTCATTCACAGGGAACCGCTCTCAACGAGATGTGACCAATGCGCGAAATAGCGCAGACAAAAATTCGGTAACCGCCGACTTTGCATCCGTCGAACAACGAGCCTCCCAGAATCCTTCGCCCCCCGACTTCATCTCTTCCGAGGAGCACCCCAATGTCCCTCAACCAACTCCGCAGCTTCAGCTCTGGTGATGGCGGCGTTTCAGAACGCCTCACCGCGGAGCAGGAGAAGGCGATGGCCCGGTCCATTCGCCGAGCTGAGCAAACCGCCCGTGAGGCCGTGGCCGGTATCCGCGAAGCGGACACCATCCTGATGCGGCGTCCCGACCGCGCCGAGCGCACCCGAGCTGGTGCGGTCGACCGCCTCGAAGAAGCCGTCAAGATCGTGCAGAAGGTCGCTCGTCAGGACCAGGAACTGCGCGTCTACGCCCGCCAGGCCGCCGGTGCCTGGGCCGAAGCCGAGAACCTCCGCTGGCGCCTGGCCATGTCCGGTCGGCGCATCGCGCACGGTGAAGCCCGCAAGCTGGCCGGTCCGTTCATGGACGAAGAAGACCTCGTCCAGGAAGGCTACATCGGCCTCCTGCGCGCGGCCAAGCGCTTCGACCCCGACCGCGGCATCCGCTTCAGCACCTACGCCCGCTGGTGGGTTCGCGCCCAGATGACCCGCGCCATCGACCACACCGGTCGTCCCGTGCGCCTGCCCGGCTGCGCTGTCGAGCAGACCCGCAACCTGCGCAAGGCCATGAAGCGCTTCGAGAGCGTGGGCGTGGAATACACCACCGCCGACCTCGCCCAGGAAGTGGGCATCGACAAGGAACGCGCCGAGCTGCTGCTGTCCCAGGGCAACACCATCTCGCTCGAACAGCCTGTCGACGACGGCCCGCGTCCCCGTCCCCTGGACCGCTTCCTCTCCGACGACGAAGCGCCCCAGCCCGACTCCGAAGCCATCCAGGCCCAGGAGCTCAACCGGATGGACGACGCCTTCCACGCCCTGCTCACCGAGCGCCAGCGCTTCGTGCTCACCCGCCGCTACGGCCTCGACGACGGTGAGTTCCGCACGCTGAGCGAAGTGGGCAAGGAAATGGGCCTGTCCCGCGAACGCGTCCGCCAGATCGAGCGTGAAGCCCTCACCCGGCTCCGCGACCAGTCCGGCATCCGCGGTCCGGTGGCGATGGGTGGCGGTCGACTCTCCGCACGCGCCTGAGCCCACGCTTCAGCTGCACACACCCCGGCTTCGGTCGGGGTGTTGTCGTTCTCGGTCAGGGCAGCTGCGCCATGCTCCGTTCGTCTTGCGCGACGTCGTGAGTGACCATCCAGGCGGGTCGACCCGGCTGGAAGCGGCTGCGGTAGAGCTCGGTCTGGGATGGGTCGGACAGTGCATGCCGCGGCTGCCAGGCACCGTCGATGGGATCCCAGACCTGCAGCGCATCTCCGAACTCGAGCATGGGGTCGCAGGTGAAGTCCTCCACCCCGAGGCGCGGCCAGCCAGCCGGACGGACACCCCGCCCCTCGACCAACACCAGGCCCTCTTCGTGGGGAAGCTGGTCGACATACCGGGCCAGGCGCCCATCGACGCACCAGTAGCGGTCGGACAGCTCGGGCCACACATAGGCCAGCCCGACCGCAGACAAGGCCACCACCACCACCGGCAGGGTGCGTCCGAGGCGATGCACCGGGAGTGTGGCCAGCGCGAGGGCCAGGCCCGGGACACCGAGGGCCCAGAAGCGGGGACCGTAGGCGAGGCCAGGGCTCCAGTAGAACAGGTGGCCCACCGCCACGAGGCCCAGCGGAACGAGGAGGACCGGGCGACGGAGTCCCGCCCCGAGCGCGGCCAGCCCCATCAGCGGCACCCCGAGCATCAGGCGGTCGAGGAGGACGGCCCGGTCAACGGCATGGCCCAAGGCCGTGGACAAGGTGTGCCCCAAGGCGCCGTCCACCGGCACACAGCCGACGTCGGGACCGAAGCCCAGCCGGTTGCAGTCGGGGCGCTCGGGGTACCAGCGGTCGTAGAAGGCATCCGCGGGGAATGCGAAGGGATGGCCCTGCAGCAGCTGGTTGTCGGCCAGCACCCACGCCGCCGCCAGCCCGGCGGGCACCACGAAGAGCGCGAGTCGAGCCCCAGAGCGTTGGCGCAGGAGCCGGGTCGCCCCCACCGCCAGCAGCAGTCCCCCCACCAGCAGAGCATCGAACGGACGCGCCAGCACGGCGTAGGCCACCCCGAGCCCCCCCGCGAACCACCGGAGCGACTGGCCTCCCGCGACCACCGGCCAGGCGGCCAAGAGGAGCGCGACCAGCACGCTCGTGTGCGACATCCGCGACGCCCCGAGCAGCACGAGCGCCGGACTCACCGCCACCACCATCGCAGCCGTGGTGGCGCTGCGGTCGCCCACGAGCGGACGGCCGACGGCATGGGTGAGCAGCACCGCAACGCCCATCAACAGGGGGTTCAGCAGCCACCCCACCCCGAGGCCCTCGAACGGCGCGAGCAGGAGCGGCCAGCCAAAGGGGAACGCGGCGTGGCTCTCGGGCCCGGTCACCCAGAAGGGGTAGGACAGCATGCTGGGCACATCGGCGGCGGGGGCGGTCCGGGCACCGGCTGCGAAGATGCGCGCCTGGAGGGTGTAGACCACTTCATCGGTGACGTGGGGAATGCCGTCGAGCGCCCCCAGAGCCACCACCAGGCAGATGGCGACCGAGACCAGCGCCCAGACAAAGGGCGGGCGGCTCAGCCTCTCCACGCACACACCCGCGCGAGCATGGGCTGGCCGTCGTGGCGGCGGGGAAAGGGCGGCGACTGCATCTGTCCGACCCGGCAGGTGCGGTCGACGAGGGGGTCGACCAGGGACGCCAGCGTGGGGGGCCGGGCCAACACCGAAATGCGCGCAGCGTGGGGGGCGAGGACTTCGGGCAGACGCGCGCGAGAGACCGGGACCAACGACACCATCCAAGGCAACGCAGACGGCACCCAATGCTCCGCGTGAACACCCACTACTGCGCCATCTTGACCTTCGGACACCCCCAAGGTGGCCCGACCCAGTGCGACCCGCCGGCGCCACTCGGGCCCCAGGCCAGCGGCGACCTCGCCAGGACCGGCGCGCCGGCCGAGCTCCAAAGACACGGCGTCGCGCCACGCATCGAGCGGGCCGTCGACCACGAACACCCCCGCCGGCGCCATGCACCCGCGGGTGTCGAAGCGGGTGTGGTCGGTGACGAGGGCTTGGACGACTTCGGGGGTGGGCGCTCCGGTGACCATCGCCAGGCCGAAGCGGTGGCCGTACCCCACCACCTGCGCACGCGGCCAGGCTTGCGTGATGCTGCGGATGCCGGCGTCGCTGCCGAAGACCACCACCACTTCAGGGTCGCCGAGGTGGCGCCCGGGGTCGACCACAACAGGCAGGCCCGCCACCTCCAACACCCGGCCCACCGCGCGGGCAAACGCAGGCCAGCGCGTGGGGGGCTTCCACCGGACGGCCATGCCAGCGGCCAGGCACAGCGCCACCCACTCCAGAGCCGCCGTGAACACCCCTTCCGCCGCCACAATCGCCACGGAGTCCGGACGCGCCTTGGCCGGGACCGTGGACAGTTCATCGACCAGGCGGTCGGCCGAGAGCGCTCCGACCGCGTGTGCCAGCTCCGCCTCCACCGCCTCAAGGGTGAGCCCCTGGCCCCACTCGACCCGGGCATCGGGAAGGCGGGCCAGCGCGTGCACCACCTGCTGGGCACGGGCACGGTCGAGTGGGTCCTGCCTGCCCACCACCCGCGGAAGCGGAGGCTCCACACCCTCCCCATCAGGCGCCACCTGCAGCCCCATGGCCTCTTCCACCGTGAGCGAGCACCCTCGCGGCGGTGCGCCTGCGAGCCGACCGTGCAGGATGAGGCGACCGTCGTCGAGGAGGGTGCCTTCGTCGCGGGTCTCGATGGCCAGCACCGTGTCGACGTTCGCGAGGTCGATGAAGCGCAGCAGGCCCCGGCGTGCGGGCGCTCCGGTCCAGGGGTCGACCACCTGCACCCGCATCCACGGTGGCACCTGGAAGGGCTGCGCCGGACCGTCGGCCCACATCTGGCTCGACAGCTCGGTCATGCCGTACTCTTCGACCACCTTCGCGCCGGGGAGGAGGCGCACCAGCTCGGACCGCAAGGTGGCAGCCGACACCGACGCCACCTGCCCCTTGAAGCCCCCGGTCACCATCACCACCGAGCCGGCCGCCAGCGAAACCGGACCGTCGGCCGCACCCACCAACGCAGCGAGGGCGAGCGCCGTCCCGGGCACAAAGACCGGTGTGCCACACGCCGAGAAGGCCCGCAGGTCGGCCCATGCTCCGGCGACGTCTACACCGTGCGCGCCCGAGAACCGCGCAGACAGCTCTGGCGAAAAGGTGCGGCACATGTGGCCGAGCGAGGAGTCGGTGGCGTCGGGGACCAGGCTCACGCCGTCTGCAGGAATGGGACCGGCCACCGCTTCGGCGAACCGACGGGCACCGAGGTCGTACAGGTGGGTGTCGAGGCGGTGCACCATGCCTCGTGGGCCGGTGGTGCCGCTGGTGCGGAAGACCAGCTGGCTCTGGGAGACCGGGAAGCTCACAAGGGGAAGGTCGCGCCACAACGCCACGGGCACACACGGAATCTCTGCGACCGACGCCACCGCCCGTTCGCCCACAATCGCCCGGTAGTCGGGATTGTGGACCACCTGGTGCCGAAACAGCCGAAGCGCCAGTGTGTCGAAGTCCCCCACGCCATCGGTGATGAACCGGGCAATGTCGGCACGGAGCTGGCGGGAGACGGTCATCGGCAGGCCACCACCAGAGCGTCGACAAAGGCGTCGAGCTGGGCGTCTTCGATGGTGAGCGGCGGCGTGAGGGCCAGGACTTCTGCCTGCTCACCGGCGGGCAGCACGATGAAGCCCGCCTGGAGGAGGTGGCGAGATGCCGCCAGCGTGGACGTGCCGGGCAGCGACACACCCAACAAGAGGCCCGCGCCCCGGACCCCGAAGCCTGCTGCCTCGAGCCGCTCGGTGAACGCCTTCCCGCGCGCTTCGACCGTGGGCACCACCGTCTCGAGCACCCCGATGCACGCCAGCGCCATCGCACTGCCAACGGGATTGCCGAGGAAGGTCTGGGTGTGCAGCGCCTCGCCCTTCGAGGCCCCCCACGCATCCATCGCGGCCGCCGTGCCCACACACGCCGAGATGGGGTAGCCGCCCGCCATGCCCTTCCCCAGGCACACGAGGTCGGGCTGTGCGCCTTCGGTGTGGGCCCGCAGCCAGGCGCCGGTGCGCCCGAAGCCGGTGTAGATTTCGTCGAAGATGACCACCGCGCCGTTGTTGTGCGCAGCCTCCACCAGCTCCGCGAGCCAGCCCGACGGCGGCACCCGGATCCCACCCCGCCCCTGGATGGGCTCCACGAGCACGGCCCCCACGCCATCCCAGGGAAGCTGGTGGACCGGCTGACCATAGTGCGCGTGCCGGACGTGGCTGCCCAGCTGCCCCGCGAAGGGCGCGGCAAATGCTTCGCGCTTGTACCCGGTGGCTGCGAGCGCACCGTACGACAGGCCATGGTAGCTGCCGTGAAAGGCCAGCACGCCATCCCGACCCGAAGCCAGCCGGGCGGTCTTCAGAGCGGCTTCCACCGCATCCGAGCCACTCGACCCCAGGATGGCCCGCTCCAGGCCGGTCTTCTCGGCGAGCACTTCGAGCAGCTCGATGCGCCGGCGGTCGGGGAAGGCATCGCCCATCGCGTGGAGCAAGTGGTGCGATTGGGCCCGCATCGCCCCCACCACCGCCGGATGGGCGTGGCCGATGCTCGCCACCCCGAAGCCCGCAGTCATGTCGACAAACACGTTGCCGTCGACATCTTCCACATTGGCACCATGGGCGTTGGCCCACACGATGGGGTCGGTGGAGGCCACACCCAGTGATGCAGCCCGCCGCGCCCGCCGCGCCGTGACCCCCGGACATTCTCGCTGCGCCAGCCGGTCCACCCACGCCTGCGAGGTGGGCCCGGGCACTGCCGTCTTCACCATGGGAAGCCGACTTCCCTGCTGCCACTCGGCCATCCGAAGCTCCTGCCCCGGACTCGGGGCCTCGCGCCAGGTCTGTCCGTCTGCGTTTGGGATGGACCCGGCCAACCCTCGAAGGATAGCCGGGTGGGGTCTGTCGCGCCTGGAGCCACGATGTCGGACGCCCCCACCATGGACCCTGCCACCTCGGTCGAAGGCCTGCTCACCCTCGCTCGCACCCGCGCGAAAGCCGGTGATGCCGAGGGTGCCGGGCGAACGTTCGCCGCCGCACTCCACCTCGCCGAGACCCACAACCTCTGGGGTCCCACCGCACGCGCCCAGGCCTGGCTCGCCGACATCGACGTCCGCCGCGGGCGACTCCCCCTCGCCCGCCAGCGCCTCGACCAGGCCCGCGCCCTCTGCCTCGCGCACCCCGTGGCCCCCGACATCCGTGCCGAGGTGGCCGCACAGCTCGGCCAGGTGCTGCTCTTCCAGGGGCACGCGGGCGCCGGAGTCGCACTGATGGCCGAAGCCGTGGGCCTCTTCCGCGACCTGAACCGCACCGCCGAGCGCGATGAGCTCGAGCTGGCCATCGCCGCCGTGCTCTCTCGGGTCGACCAGGCCGTGCGCGACACCCCCGAGCGCTCCACCGACCGCGTGCGGGCCCTGGTCCGACGCGCCGAGGTTCGCCTCGGGGTGGGCAATTCTGCCGGTGCACGGGCCGACCTCTCCACCGCCTGGAGCGGCGCCACCAGCCTCTCGTCCGCGTTCCGCACACGGGTGGGCCTCGACTACAGCCGCCTGCTCATCGCCGCCGGAACCCACCACCACGCCGCTGCTTTGGCGGTCCTGCAGGCCGTACGTCCCCTCGCCTCCCCCGACACCCACGCCGAGGTGGATGCGTTGGTTGGGCGCCTGAACGGAGCGGCCGAGAACTGAGCGGCGGCCGAGCCCGTACCACGAACCCGACCGCCTCGAAGTGCCGCGAGACTACTGCGCTTCGCCGTACAGGACCTCTTCCACGAGCGCGGGGTACCAGATCACATCGAGCGTGTGAACGGTCATCCCTTCGGCAATGAAGGCCGACTCGGGTGTGTCGCCGTCGGAGTTGAACCGGTTGAACACCTCGCCCGAGGGGTCGGACAAGATGGGGAAGGAAAGTCCTTGCTCTGCGGCGAGCTGAGCAGTGGAGGAGGGGTCGCCGTCGTACATGACCATCACGGGCAAGAAGCCGTCAGCGCCGTAGTCATCGAGGAGGAACTCCAGACCTGGAGCGTTGCCGATGCACGAGCTTCACGTGAAGCCGCTGAACTCCAGCATCACCGTGGAGCCGCAGAAGTCGTGGAGATGCCAGTCTTCACCGTATTGGTCGACCAGCGTGAAGTCACCGGGCGTCTGGCCCACTGAGTCGCCCGTGACCGCGAGGTCGTCGGGGCATGGGCTCTTCACCCAGCCGCCCGCATAGGGCACGTCGCTGGGGTCCAGTGGGTCGCTGCCCATGGCGGCTTCATCGCCGTTGGTGTGTCCGTCCCCGTCTTCGTCGCCTGCGGGGTCCAAGGTGGCCTCGCCACCCGTCCCGCTGCCGTCGACGTCGTCATCGTCGTCCGACTTGTCGGCGCACCCGACCAACAGGGCGAACACGGGCGCGAGGAACATCCCCGCTGCGATTCTCGTGTTCATTGTCACCTTCCCTGCCCCGCAGCACCACGGGGTCTCCCTGACGATTCCAGATGCGGCGCCCCCTACGCAAGAAACTCGATCAGTGTTGACATCTCGCCAACGCCAGGCCAGCCGGCACCTGCCAGAATACGGCGGGTCCCCGATGGAGCTGTCCATGTTCACCGCCCGGTTGATTCCCCTGGTCGCATTGGTCGCATGCACCGATGGGACCTCCCCGAAGGCCAACTCGGTCGACTCCGGGTCTGACGTCGGCACCGACCCCGGCACATCGGACCTCCCCGAGTCGAACAAAGGCAACCTCGTCGGGACAGTCACCGACCCAGACGGAACGCCCCTGGCCAACGTGACGGCACAGCTCTGCAGCGATGTGTGCATCCTCAACCGCACCAACGACGAGGGCCACTTCGATCTGTGGGCCGACGAGGGAACCTGGGCCTTCGAGGTAGTGGTCGATCCGACCGACCCGGCCAGCGGGTGGTCGACTCCACTGGTTCCGGTCCAGATCTACGAAGCCGGCTCTCAAAGCATCGGTCCCATCCCCGTCCCCATGCTCGACGCCATCGTCCCCCTCACCGAAGCCGGCCCCGTCGAGCTCACGCCCGGCTTCACCCTCACCGCCGACCCCACCGAGTGGGACGCCCCCGTGCTCACCCCATCCGCCGACCCCTGGCTGGGCGCCGTGGGCTTCGACTTCGCCACCTCTGGCCTGCCCGTCTACGGCCTCGAAGGCACCATCCTGGCCGCATGGTCCGTCGCCCCCACCGGCACCCATCCAACGCAGGCCTGGCCCCTCACCCTCGCCAACCCCGGACTCGAGCCCGGCGCCACCGCAGAGGTCTGGGTGTCCGACTACGCCACCCAAGCGTGGGAACCCGCCGGCACCGTCACGGTCTCCGCCGACGGCTCCGTCCTGGAAGGCGCCGCCCTGTCCACCCTCGGCCTGGTGCTACTCGTCCAGCCCGAGTGACGCCTCGAGCACGCCCAAAGCAGCGGCCACATCGGCCGAGTGCCCCTGGGCCACCAGCGCCTCACCCAGCGCCCGGACGGTCCGCACCAGCGCCCGAGGCCTGCACTGCTCGCCCATCTGCCCGATGCGCACGATGTCGAGCCCGAACGCACCGGCAATCTCCACACGGTGGTGGTCTTCCATGTGGCGCCGCAACGCGAGGGCGTCGATGCCGTCGGGGCGCTGAATCGCCAGCACGCTCCCCAGGCGGTGGGGCTTGGGCGTGTACAGCGACACCCCGAGGGCTTCGATGGCCGCCTGCAGAGCGCCGGTGCACCGCTGGTGACGCGCGATGCGGGCTTCGAGGGTCTCTTCGCAGATGAGCCGCAGCGCTTCGTGGATGGCCAGGATGCCCGGCACCGGCGCGGTGTAGTGGTAGCTGTGGTGGCCCCAGAACTTCCAGGCCCGCTGGGCATCCAGGCACCAGTGCGGCATCGGCCGGGGCCGGGCCTCGACCGTCTGCCAGGCGCGGTCCGAAAACGCGATGAGCGACACGCCGGGAATGCTGGCCAGCCCCTTCTGTCCGCCCGTCACCACCACATCCACGCCCCACGCATCCATCTCGAGCGGGACCGTGGTGAGCGTGCACACCGCATCCACCAGCATGAGCGCCCCATGCGCCCGGACCAGCTGCGTGATGGCCGGAATTCGGGCGTGGTACACCCCAGTGCTGGTCTCGCCCTGCACCATCGTGACGAGGTCGAAGTCACCCTGTGCGAGGGCATCTTGCACCTCCTGCACCGTCACCGCATCACCGAGCCTGGTGGTGACCCGCACCACCTCGGCGCCCACCCCTTCCGCCATGTCGGCCAGCCGACCGCTGAACGTGCCAGTCACGAGCGACAGCACCCGACTCCCGGAACCCACCAGGTTCGCGATGGCCATCTCCATGGCCGACGACGCCGGACCCGAGATGCCCAGGACATGCTCTGCGCGGGTCTGGAAGGCGTACCGGGCCATGTCCTGCACCGCCTCGATCACCGCGTTCATCGACGGCCCGAGGTGGTTGATGATGTGGCTGTTCGCCTCGGCCACCGCGTGCGGAAGCGGCGTGGGACCCGCCCCCATCATGAGCAGGGGGTTGTCCGGCAGGCGGGCGTGCACGGTGCGAAGATCGGCGGGAACCGGGATGGACATCGAAGCTCCGGGGAACGCGGCCCCGTCTTCACCTGTCCGCAAGGGCCCGGCCAGTCCCTCCGTCGAGCCGCGCGCGCCCACATCGGCTACTTCGGCCACGCCCCCCCGACCCCGAGGCCCCCATGCCCACCATCTGGCTCATGCGACACGGCAAGGCCGGCGAGCTGCTCGGCGACTACGACCGCCTCTCCCAGATCGGCTTCGCACAGGCCCGCCACACCGGCGCGCAGTTCCGCCACCTGGCCCCCCTCACCCGCCTGCTGTCCGGCTCGATGCGGCGTCAGCGCGAGACCGCCCAAGCCTTCTCCGAGACCTTCGGCGACGTCCCCGAGCACCAGATCGACGCCCGGTGGAACGAATTCGACCACGTCTCGGTCATCCAGTCCGCCCTCGCCGCCGGCATCCATCCCCCGAAAGAACGCTCCCACGACGGGTTCTCGTCGTTCTTTGGACAGGCCATGAACCGCTGGGCCTCGGGCGACCACAGCGCCGACTACCCCGAGCCCTACGCCGCATTCCAGGCCCGCGCCGAAGCTGCTCTCACGCACCTCGCCGGCTCGCTGGAGTCTGGCCAGACCGCCCTCGTGGCCACATCCGGGGGGGTCATCTCGGCGTGCTGTCGCCTGCTGCTCGGCATCTCCCCCGCAGAAGCCTTCCAGCTCAACACGGTGCTCGTGAACGGCGGCATGACCCGCATCCTCGTGGGGCGCGGGCGCATGACACTGGCCACGCTCAACATGGACCTGCACCTGCAGACCGAAGAAGGGCTCTACACCTACGCCTGAGCGCTACTTCTTGCCGAACCAGCGGCTGAAGAACCCGCCCGACTTCTTCTTCTCCTCGGCCTTCTTCCGCCCGGGCGAGCCACCGGTGAGGCGCCGCATCTCGCGCTGGGCATCCCCGTTCGAGGCGTTGATCTTGAGGGCCTGCACGAAGCACCTGCGGGCGCCCTTGTCGTTGCCCTGGTCGCGGAAGATGCGCCCCATGAGCACCCACGCAGCGTCGAGCTTCCGCTTCTGCTCCTTGTTCTTCTCGAGGACGTCCTTGAGCATCTCCTTGCCGGTCTCGGCCTGGTCGGGGTCGGACGTCTTGTAGAGCTGGAACGTGGTGAAGCCCAGGTAGGCGCGGAACTCCAGTTCCTTGTCTTCGCGGCCCACCGCGGACTTGAAGAGCTCGTGGGCTTCCCGGACCCGACCCGCGTTGAACGACGCCAGGCCCCGCTTGAAGTCGGCCTCGGCCGCCCAGTAGTTCTCGACCTGCTCCATCGCGAGCTCATCTTCGGTCTTTTTGCCGTGGATGACCTTGTCGATGTAGGCCCCGCGCTGTTCGTCGTCGCCCAGCACCTCCCACGCCGCCCGCACCTTGTCGAAGGTCTCGGTGGCGAGGTCCTGCAGCTCTTCCGAAGCATCGGAGAAGCGGTCGGGGTGGAGCTTCTGGGCCAGCTGGAGGTGCGCCTTGCGGAAGGCCTCTGCGCCGGAGTCCCAGGGCACATCGAGCACACCGAAGAGGTCGGGGGCTCCCGAGATGCGCTCGGCCAGCGCGCGAAGGTCGTCTTCGAGCGGATGCTTCTCCACCTCGGGCTCGGGCTCGTGGCTGGAGTGGACGAAGCCTTGGGCGCGGACCGTCTCGCGGTCGGGACGCTTGTTGAGGGCTTCGAAGAACGACGCATCCAGCGTGACCGGTCCGTCGTCGCCGATGGCCTGGATCTGGGCTTCTTCGAAGTCTTCGGGGGCTTCGGACGTGGGGCCTTTCGGTCCGGCCGTGCCTTCCGGCGGCAACAGGACCTTGTCGGGCACCCAGTTCTTTCCGCTGGAGGAGGCTTCGGTGGGCGCTTCTTCCGGGGCACCTTCGGACGACGCGACGTCTTCGGTGGCGGCGTCTTCGGCCGGCGCTGAAGCGGTACCCAGACCATCGAGCAACGAGGCGATGTCGAGTCCGGGGGCAGCTGCCGGCGCCTCTGCACCCGCATCCGCGGCGGTGATGCGACCGAAGGCCACACCGAACCACAACGCGGCGGCGCGCTCGGCATCGGAGCCCCCACCAGACGACAAGGCGGCGGAGACGGTCTGTCCCGACCACCCGGCCGGCGCCTTGGCCACGGCCTTGGACAGCCCGAGGACGGAGAGGTCGGCATCCACAGTGAGCACGGCGTCGTCCGCGGCATCCACGCGCGTGCGCAAAGCATCGGCGGAGCGCTGGGCGGCCACGGCACGGAACAGCAGAGCCGTGCCGGGGAGCTCTGTGGGATTCTTGGCAGCACCCTTGGTGGACCAGGACCAGCCCGTGCTGGCCTTGGTGGCGTTGCGCATGCGCAGGAGCGCACAGTTTCGAAGCACCGCGTTGTCGGACATCGAGGGCTTCTTGGCCCGCACGGTGTCGGGGTGTTCGCTCTTCAGGTTGGAGCGGGTCTCGACCAGAGTGCCGTCGGTGAAGACGAACACCCACTTCTTCTTGCCAGCGGTGGCGACCACGCTGCCGGTTGCGCTGTGGACCTGGGCGGAAAGCAGCGCGACATCGACGGGGACATCGCTCCCGAGCGCGGCCGGGGCAGAGAGGGCGGTCATGGATGCAGCTCCGGGACGGACAGCGGGACAAGACGGGGGCGGCCAGAGTATCGCACGGGGACAGCCAACCTCAGCCGCGCCAGGCGGAGGGCCAGCCGTGCGCGAGGGCCACGGCGTCGTACCAGTCGATGATCTGACGCACCCACTCGCGCTTCTCGGAGTACGACCCCGGGAAGAAGCTGCGCTTGAAGCCATGGATGATGGTGTTGCGGAGCTGGCTGGGCGTCATGGCGAAGGCGTCGCAGGCAAGGCGATATTCGCGGGTGACGGTGGTGTGGGAGACCAGGCGGTTGTCGGTGCACAGCGTGGCGGACAGCTGCTTGCCGAGCATCTCGCCGAACACGTGATCTTCGACCCGCTCGAGGGTGGGGTTGGTCTGCAGGTTCGAGGTGATGCAGACCTCCACGGTGATGCGGCGGTCGGCCACGTATTCGCTCAGGCTGCGCACGTACTCGGTGGGCTGGCGAACCCCACCACCACACTTCTCGACGTCGAAGAGGTAGTAGCCATGCCCCAGGCGGTCGGCGTTGAGCTCGGTGATGGCGTCGAAGATGCTCTCCGGACCGTACGCTTCGCCCGCGTGCACGGTCTTCTTCAGGAAGTGCCGGTGGGCGTGCAGGAAGGCGTCGCGGTGGTCGTGCGCGGGGTAGCCGTCCTCCCGCCCGGCCAGGTCGAAGCCAACGATGGGCAGGCCATCTTCGTCGCGCAGGCGCACGGCGGCACGGGCGAGCTCCATGCTGGCGAGCCCGAACACCTCCACATCGCGGGCGTCGGGGAACAGGCTGCACAACCGGCCATACCACTGCGAGAATTCGCCCGTGAACCAACGCAGAGCACACACGATGATGCCGTAGGCGAAGACAGGTGCTTCTGTTCCGGCCACCTTCTTCGCGTGATCCTGCTTGGCCCGCTCGAGGCCGCGGTGCACCGCCTTGAGGATGTCGTCGATGGACAGGTTGTCGTGGATGTGCAGCTGGGGCGCAAACCGCACCTCCACGTACACCACGCCCTCCGCGATGCAGTCTTCGGCCAGCTCGAAGGCCGCGCGCTCCAGGGCCTCGACGTCCTGGAGGACGGCACAGGTGTAGGCAAAGCCCTCGAGGTAGTCGGGGAGGCTCTCGTAGGTGGGCTTGAAGACGGTCTTCTTCAGGCCCTCTTCGGTGTACGACGGCAAGGAGACCCCGCGCTGCTGCGCCATCTCGATGAGGCTGCCCAAGCGCAGGGAGCCGTCGAGGTGGACGTGCAGGTCGGTCTTGGGGAGGGCGAGAAGGAGGTCGTCGGACGGACGAGGGGGGCGCATCGGGGACTCCTGTGGACCGGTGGATTCGCCCCCTTATTGGATGTCGGGAACCTCGCCCGTCCTCCAGGGGTCGGAGGCCGGCAGTGCGGGTCGGACACGATAGGGGGCAGCCTCCGGCGGTCTCCCAGCCGACCCGGCCGAGCTCCACCATGCGAACGGAGGTGTGGGTGCGCCACACGACTCCCTGGTCCAAGTCCCCGACATCGGGCCTGTGGGCACTCTCGACCGCTCTGCTCCTCTGGTCCCCCACCGCGGGCGCCGCTGACGGCGACGACGACATCCTGCTGTCGAGCATCGTTGCCGAGGTCGACCGCACCATGAGCGTTCTCGCCGACGCCGACACCCCTCCCTACTGGATGGCGGTGGGGGTGGTCGACGAACGCAGCGTGCACATCGGCGCCACCCACGGCGCGGCGGGGGTGCCCAACGAACAGCACCGCCGCTACGGCGACCTCGACCTTCGGGTGGGGTCGTTCGAGCTCGACAACACCCACAAGATTCGAGATGGCGGCTGGTTCGTCGAAGCCGAGCGGTACCACCTCAACCTGCCCCTCGAAGACGACCCCGCGCTCATCCGCCACTCGCTGTGGCTCGCCACCGACGACACCTACCGCAGCGCCGTCCGCCGGCTGATCAAGGTGAAGACCAACCACGCCGTGAAGGTGGAGCGCGAAGACACCTCCAACGACTTCTCCCCGGCCCCGGGCGTGGTCGACGTCGCCCCGCTCACCCCGTTCCAGTTCGACCACACCCCGTGGATCGACGTCCTGCGCGACACCTCCGCCCGGTTCCTCGACCACCCCCACGTCTACGACTCCAACGTGTCTCTGCAGGTCGAAGACCAGATCAGCTACCTGGTCACCACCGACGGCACACGCATCCGGCAGCAGCGGCAGCGGGTCCGAGTGGCCGTCTGGGCCTCCACCGTGGCCGACGACGGACAGGTGCTCGAGGTCTACGACCACATCGACGCCGCGAGCACCGATGGCATCCCCTCCCCCGAAGTCATCGCCGAGATGGTCGATGGGGTCGCCCAGAAGGTCACCGCGCTCCGAGCCGCCCCCATCGTCGACCCCTTCACCGGGCCCGCCATCCTCCGCGGCAAGGCTGCTGCCGTCTTCTTCCACGAAATCCTGGGGCACCGCGCCGAAGGCCACCGTCAGAAAGACGAAGACGAAGGCCAGACCCTCACCGACATGGTGGGCGACCAGATCTTCCCCACCTTCATCAGCGTGCACGACGACCCCACCCTCCCCCGTGTCGGCGACACCGACCTCAACGGCTACTACCACTACGACGACGAAGGCGTGAAGGCCGAGCGGGTCACTATCATCGACCACGGTGTGCTCGACTCCTTCCTCATGTCGCGTGCACCCATCGAAGGCACCGACTCCTCCAACGGTCATGGCCGACGACAGCCCGGAAACGCCGTCGTGGCCCGCCAAGGCAACCTCATCGTCTCGGCCGAAGGCGGCGTGCCCTTCGACGAGCTCCGCCAACAGCTCATCGAACGGGTCAAGGCCGAAGACAAGCCGTTCGGCCTCATCTTCGACGACATCACGGGGGGCTTCACCCTCACCGGTCGCGGCACCCCCAACAGCTACGCCGTGCAGCCGGTCACCGTCTGGCGGGTGTGGCCCGATGGTCGCCCCGACGAACTGGTCCGCGGCGTCGACCTCATCGGCACCCCCCTCGTCACCTTCCGCCGCATCGTGGGCGCCAGCGACACCTCCGACGTCTTCAACGGCATGTGTGGCGCAGAGAGCGGCTGGGTGCCTGTCTCGGGCGTGGCCCCCGACCTCCTGGTGAGCGAGGTCGAGGTGCAGCGCCGCGAAAAAGACAACGACCGACCGCCCCTCCTGGAGCCCCCCATGCCGGTCGTCCTGCCGAAGAAGGAAGGTGCGCAATGAGCCCCCTCCTGCTGCTCGCCTGGGCCACCACCGCACACGCCACCGACCTCGCCATCCCCGTCAGCCAGGGTGCGCTCATCCAGGCGGCCGAACAGGAGCTCGAGCGGGCGCTCACCATGCAGCTCCCCGACCAACCCACCCCCTACTACGTGGGCTACGAGTTCCTCGACGGCGATGTGGCCACCGCCAGCGCGCGGTCCGGTGTTCTCGACAGCTTCGACCACGCCCCGTACCGCAACGTGCGGGTCGAGGTGCGTGTGGGCGACTACACCCTCGACAATTCCCGCTACCAGGGCGACTTCGGCGAGCGTGAGGGCGTGGTGGTCCGCAACCTCCCCGACGACCCCATCGCGGTGGCGCTGCGCCGAGAGCTCTGGCTCGCCACCGACGAAGCCTACAAGGGCGCTGCCGAGCAGTTCTCCGGCAAGATGGCCGCGCGAGAGGGCCGACCGCCCCCAGACAACCCGGTCCCCTCCTTCCAGCCCATCGACCCCATCACCACCGCTCCGCTGAAGGCCCCACCGGTCGACGCCGACGCCCTCGTCACCCGCGTGCGCGAGCTGTCTGCCCGCATCGCCGAGATCGACGGCCTGGAGAATGCCGAGGCCGTCTCCCGCGACTGGGTGGGCCAGCGCATCCTGGTCAACTCCGAGGGCACCCGCGCCTGGATTCCCACCGGCTTCTCGGTGGTCCGCGTGGAAGGCATCGTCCGCACCGAAGACGGCACACGGCTGCGCGACTGCCGCTGGTGGGTGGCCCGCACCCCCGACGAGCTCCCCGACCTCGACACCATGGCCACCGAAGTCGAGGAGATGACCGCCATCCTCAAGCAGGCCGCAGCCGCACCGCAGGAGAAGGACTACCTGGGGCCGGTCATCTTCGAAGGTGCCGCCGCCACCGAGCTCTTCCGACAGCTGCTGCCGCCTCAGATCTCTGGCACCCCACCGCCCGAGTCGGCCCCCGACCCCTACGCCACAGTCGACATCACTCCCACGCCCACCGCACGGGTCGGTCGACGCCTCTTGCCCGAGGGCTGGTCCGTTCTCGACGACCCCACCGCCGCCGACGGCACCGCGGGCAGCTATGTGCGCGACTTCGAAGGCGTGGAGGCCCGCCCGGTCAGGCTTGTAGAAGACGGCGTGCTCAAGGCTGTTCTCATGAGCCGAGTGCCCCGCGCCCACACCGATGGCTCCACCGGCCACGGCAGAGGCCTCGGCCCCGATGCCCGCGAAGCCATGCCCGGCGCCGTGCAGGTCCGTCCCGCGCGGTCCATGTCCGAGAAGAAGCTCCGCAAGCGTGCCCTCGCCCTCGCCCGCCAGGCCGACCTCCCCTATGTCCTGGTCGTCCGTCGCATCGAGCCACCGGCGCTCGCCGAAGACTTCGAGGTGGCCTTCACGGGCGACGGTCCGCTCGCAGGCCTCACCCGCCCGCTCGAGGTGGTGCGCCTGTACCGCGACGGCCACGAAGAGCTGGTGCAGCCCACCCTCTCCTTCGTGGGGGTCGACCGACGGGTGATGCGCGACATCGCGGCCGCCGGCCCCGTCCAGGACTGGGTGGGTGTGCTCGACGCCCCCAACGGTCCGCGCCGCTTCAGCATCGGCACGGTCGGCGGCCTTCCCGCAGCATGGTCGGTCCCATCGGTGGTCATCACCGAGCTCGAGCTCCGTGGCGAAGGTGGCGGCCAACCCCGCGCGATTCCGGCGCCGCCCCGGTGACCCTCTGGCTGTCGGTCTGGCTCTGGCTGCTCCCCGCTCCGGGACTCGCGGCCCACCTCCGGCTGCCCGCCTCCGAAGACCGTGCCGCGTGGCAAGACGCCCTGGTGGTCTCGGGTCTCGCGTCCGTGCCAGGCACCGTCACGCTCACGCCCGGCCCCACCTGGACCCTCACCGCCACGCGCGCAGATGGCACCACCGTCCGCCGCAGCATCGCGCCACCCACCACCGCAGAGGCCCGAGAGTCGGCCGCCATCCTCGCCGCCAGCCTCCTCCGGCCCGTCAGCACCACCGCCCTGCCGGCCCTCCCCGCGCTGCCCGAGCCCGAGCCTGCCAAGCCCAAGCCAAAGCCCAAGCCAAAGCCAAAGCCAGCGCCCGTGGTCGAAGCGCCCCCACCCGAGCCGCTCCCCGTCGTCCCGGAGCCCGTGGTGGTCGAGCCGGAGCCACGCACCTCTTCCCTCCAGCTGGCCGGCGGGCTCGGTCCGACCACCCGCTCCACCACCGACCAAGGCACCGGACTCGGCCTGCTCGGGTCCACCACGGTCCAGGGTCGGGCGCCGTGGCTGGTCGAAGTGGGTGCGGCCTGGACCTGGACGCCACGCACCAACGCCCAGCACCCCGACCGCGACCTGGTCAGCACCAACCTCTGGGCCGGCCTCGGCTTCCACAGTCGCCCTCCCCTGCCTGCTGTGGTGGTGTCGGCTGGGGGCGCAGGACGCAAGTACCGCTTCGACGGCGCCACTGTCGCTCAGGTCGACGTCCCATGGCTGGGGGTGGGCATGTTGTGGGACCCTCCAGGACTCGGCGGACCCCGAGGAGGCACGCGCGTGGCACTGCGGCTGGAGCGCGACCTCCGAAGCACCGTGCTGGCCACACTCGACGGCGACGAAGGGGCCATCTCACCGCTCGGACTCACCCTCGGAATCACCGGCCGGCTCGGACCATCCCTCGGAACATGGGATACAGCGCCGGCAATCCCGCCCGCCCGACAAGAAAAGTCGCCTCTTCCGTGATCGATCCGGGGTCGAGCCGCCATGCGCCAGTTGGACCCCACCGCGGAAACACCCCTGCGTGCCGGGTCCACCACTCCCACACCATCTGACGCCCGCTGGGAGGCTGTCCGACGTGGCGACGCCCATGCCATCGAAGCTCTGTGTGAAGACTGGCTCCCCACGGTTCTCCAGTGGTGCCGCCGGCTCGCCGGTCCGCGGGTCGACGCCGACCACGCCGCACAAGAAGTCTTCCTGGTGGTCCTGCGGCGCGTTCACACGGTCCAGCGTCCCGAACAGCTCCCCTCGTGGATGTTCGCCGTCACCCGCCGCGTCCTCGCCCAGCATCGTCGCCGGGCCTGGGTCCGTCGATGGATTCCCGGCGATGTCCCCGATGTCTCCGACCCCCGCCGCTCTCCGGCGGCCCAGACCGAACAACGCGAGCTGGCCGGCCAGGTGGCCGCAATCCTCGAACAGCTGCCCGACGACCTCCGCGCTGTCCTGGTCCTGTGCGACATCGAAGACCGCACCGACCCCGAAGCAGCGGAGCTCCTCGGCCTCAAGGTCGGCACCGCCAAGAGCCGGCTCCGGCGCGCCCGCGCGCGCTTCAAGGAGCTGTGCATCAAGAATGGCGTGGCCCCCACATCTGGAGGCACCTGATGCCTGCTGATCCCCTGCTCACCGCATTTGCCGAACACACCGCCGCCACCCCCACCGACCTCACCCGACTCCGGGCGCAGATCCGTGCCCGCAAGGCCGAGCCTTCACGCAGCTGGCTGCCGGTCTTTGGTGGCGTGGGTGCGCTGGCCTTTGCCGGCTTGCTGGCCGTGGTGCTGTACAACCCGGCCCCTGCCCCCATCGCCGCCACCTTCGACGCCACCACATCCGGCCCGGTCACGGTCGCCCCGGGCGTCGTCGTCACCGCCACCGGCACCGGCCACCTCACCGGCACCGAACACGCCCCGCGCCTCGCCTGGGCCTCGGGCAAGGTCGATGTCTCCGTGGAACCGGGCGCAGGCCTCGACGTCCAGGTGGCCACCGACGAAGCGCTGGTCCAGGTCGTGGGCACGGTCTTCTCCGTCGAGCGCGGCCCGCTGGGCACCACCGTCGGGGTCTCCCGGGGCAAGGTCGCCGTCACCTGCACCAACGGCACCGAACACACCCTCACCGCCGACCACACCGCCACCTGCTGGCCCACATCCGCCACCGGCTTGCTCGGTCGGGCCCGCACCCTGCGCGACGGCGGAGCCCCCGCAGCGGATGTCCTGGCATCGCTCGATGGTGGCCTCGGCGCCGCCCCCGACACCGTCATCCACACCGAGCTGTCCGCCCTGCGGGTGGCCGTGCTCGCCGAAGGCCCCGACCCCTCCGCCGCAGTGTCCGCCGCCGCCGAGCACCTCTCCCACCCCGACGCCGGCCGACGCGCTGAAGTGGCCCGTGTAGGCGCCGCTCTCGGCTATGGCCTGAGCGGGTGCGACGGTGCGATGCCCTTCCTCGCCGATCTCCCGGCTGAAGAAGTGGCCGCGTCTGCCCTCTCGATGTGCCAGAGTGGTGGCGAAGGAGCCGGGCCGGGCTAGTCTAGCCACGCACCCGCTTCCGCACTCCGGAGCGCTCCCTGAACCGAGCACGCGCCGCCGTTGGTTCCGTTGCCGTCCTGTTGGTCGGCTGTGATGATGCGCGTGTGGTGTTCCCCGAAGGCGGACAGCCCGCCACCCCCGACGAAACCACCGTCGCGGAAGCGGAAGCCGAGGTTCTCGGTCCCGAGCGCACCGGCACCCACGTGCTTCGGGGCAGCCGCGAAGGTCAACGTGTGGGCGACGGTGCTCTGCTCCTCGTGCAGGGCTCCGACACCGCAGAGCTGCTCGTGGGCGCGCCGGGCGACCCCCTCGAAGGCAACGCCGCGGGCAGCCTCACCATCCATCCCGTCACCTGGGACGACACCGCTGTCTACGGCGACGACACCGCTGTTCTCGCCGGCGCGGCGGGCTCCAGCTTCGGCTGCAGCGCCCTGGCCCTTCCGGGCACCCAGCTCATCGCGGTCGGCGCCTGCACCCGCTCCGCCGAAGCCGGCGAACAGCTCGGCGCCGTGTACCTCTTCACCGACAGCGTGCTCCACGAGGGCGGCATCGCCTGGGAACGCGCGGCCGGCCGGGTCGAAGGTGCGGTCGAACACAGCGGGCTGGGCACCGCACTGGCCGCCGGCGACTTCAACGGCGACGGCCTCACCGACCTCCTCGCCGGCGCTCCCACAGCCGAAGGCGGTCGTGGTCGGGTGTATGTCCTCGACGACATCGTGGGCGCGCCCTGGCAGAGCGCGGTCGACGTCGCGCCGCTCGCCCGCGGCACCGCTGGCGACGATGCCCTCGGCTCCAGCATCCTCGTAGACGGCGACCTCACCGGCGACGGCCACGACGACCTCGTGGTCTGCGCCCCCGGGTGGGACATCGCCGGTGTCCCCAGCGCCGGCGCCTGCGGCATCATCCCCGGCGGCACGTCCCCCGACAGCCACACCGACCTCGACGACCGCGTGGTGTCGGTCATCTACGGCAGCCGGCTGGGCGACTCCGCCGGCGACGGCACCATGGGCGTCCAGGTCGGTCACTTCCTCGACTCGGGCAGCGGCAGCGACGCCCTGTCCATCGCCGTCGCCCTCCCCGGCTCCGACGACGACTCCGGCGCCGTCCTCGTAGTGGCCCCCGACGACCTCGACGGCTTCGTCTCCGCCACCGCCGCCACCCTCCGCATCAACGGCGACGGCCGCTTTGGCCACAGCCTCGCCGCACTCCCCGGTGGCGGCCTCCTCATCGGTGCGCCCGAGCTCGGCGTGGGCGGCGCCGCCTTTGCCTTGCTCCCCGACGACATCTGGATGCCATCCGGCGAAGCGGTCCATGCCGCCGACGTCTCCGACGGCATCTGGCTGGGCATGGAGCCCGACGGCGGCTTCGGCACCCGAGTCGCCGGGGCTGCCGACCTCGACGGCGACCAGTGGCCCGACATCGCAGTGGGCGCCCCCGGTCCCACCGACGCCTCCACCGGCTCGGTCACCGTCACCGCCCTCCCAGCGGGCTGGCCCCTCAAGAGCACCCGCTTCAACTGACCGGAGTGCGTGTCCTCACCGCGTCATCGGACGTCCCGATTCCGTGCAGGCCCTCCCACCTGCCCGTCGGAGCCGATACGCTCGGCGGTGTGGGGTCTACGGTCTCGTGGGCACCCTGGACCAGGAGGGGTGCGTGAGCCCACTGCTCGACACGCGCAGGTACGTCGAGACGCCCGAAGGGGTGGAGGTGGCCATCGACGTCGCCGGGCCGGTGGCGCGCTCTTGGGCTTGGATCCTCGACCTCTCCATCCGCTGGTTCGGCAACATCTGGGTGGGCGTCATCTGCGCATTCCTCGGAGATGCCGGCACCGGCGTCTTCCTCGTGTGGGTGTTCCTGCTCGAGTGGTTCTACCCGGTGGTCTTCGAAGCCTGGCGCGGTGCCACGCCCGGCAAGATGGCGCTGGGGCTGGTGGTCCTCCACGACGACGGCACGCCCGTCGGCTGGCGGGCGGCGCTGGTCCGCAGCCTCCTTCGCTTCGTCGACCACCTCCCCGGTGCGCCCCTGTTCGGTCTCCTGTCCATGGGGCTGTCCCGCGACTTCAAGCGCCTGGGCGACCACGCCGCCGGCACGGTCGTCGCCTACAAGCACCGCGCGCGCTCCGGCATCGCGCTGCCCACCGTCCCGGCCGTGCCACTGCCCATGCCGCTCGCCGTGCACGAGCAGCGGGCCATCATCGACTTCGCCCAGCGCTCCCGCAGCTGGACCGACGAACGGGTCTCCGAGCTCGCCGAGCTGCTGGTTCCCATGGTGGGCGGACCGGGCGCAGTGGCCGCACGCCGACTGCAAGGCATGGCCCGCTGGCTCCTGGGAGGCCGCTGAGATGAACCAGGAAGTCTTCATCCGTCGAAACGAAGACGGCTGGGCCTCTCTCGAGCGCCTCCTCGCCGACCTCGAGACCCAACCCAAGGGCGTCACCGTCCCCGACGACTTCGCCGCCCGGTACCGCCGGGTCTGCCAACAGCTCGCCGTCGCTCGCCACCGCCGGTACGGCGCCGATGTGGTCGAGCGCCTCAACGGCCTCGTGCTCCGTGCGCACAGCCAGATGTACGGCAACGACGTCGACGGCCTGCTGCACCAGGCCCGCCGCCTGCTGCTGCGCTTCCCGATGGCCGTCCGCCGCGAGTGGCGCCTGGTCCTCGCCGCCCACCTCCTCTTCTACCTGCCGTACCTCGGCATGATGGCCGCCGTCGTGGGGTGGCCAGAGCTCGTCCAGACCGTCATGGGTCCCGGCGAGATCGCCCAGCTGGAGAGCATGTACGACCCGAAGGCCGACCACTTCCTCAAGGAACGGTCGGTCGACAGCGACATGCTGATGTTCGGCTTCTACATCTACAACAACATCAGCATCGCGTTCCGCACCTTCGCGGGCGGCATCCTGGGCGGCCTCGGAAGCCTGTTCTTCCTCATCTTCAATGGCGTGTCCATCGGCGCCGCATCCGGCCACCTCACCTCCGTGGGCATGGGCTCCACCTTCTGGAGCTTCGTCATCACCCACGGCGCCTTCGAGCTCACCGCCATCGTGCTCTCCGGTGCAGCGGGGCTCAAGCTGGGCCTGGCCGTGCTCGTCCCCGGCAGCCGCACCCGCCGTCGCGCCCTCGCCGACGCCGTCACAGCCGTCCTTCCCATCGTCTACGGCTTCTTCGCGTTCCTGGTGGTGGCCGCCTTCCTCGAAGCCTTCTGGTCGTCGAGCCACATCGTGCCCAACAAGGTGAAGTACGGCGTGGGCGCAGCGGCCTGGTTGTGGGTGTACGCCTACCTGCTCATCGGTGGCACCGGCTCCAAGGGGGGCAGCCATGGATCTTGACCGCCTGCAGGTCGTCTTGCGCCGCCGCGGGGTGCACGAGGCCATGGACCTGGGCCTGCGCATCCACCAGCGCTGGAGCGGTCCGGTCTACCGCGCCTGGCTCGCCACCGTGGTGCCCGCGTGGGTGCTCATCCTCGGCATCACCTACGCCGCCGACCTCCTCTGGCTGGGCATGCTCACGATCTGGTGGCTCAAGCCACTGTGGGACCGCATCCCCCTCTTCGTCGTCAGCCGGGCCATCTTCGGGGCCACACCCACGGTCCGCGAGGTGTGGGCCAACCTCACCCGCCTCTGGACCTACCAGGCCCTCGCCGACCTCACCTGGTACCGCTTCTCGCCGGGCCGCTCGATGCTGATGCCTGTTGGCCAGCTCGAAGGGCTCTCGGGCCGACGCGCCATGGCCCGCCGACAAGTGCTCGGACGCGGCGCCGAGCTCGGGGGCGCCACCGGCCTCTTGCTGGCCGGCATGACCCTCGAATTCCTCACCGCGGCGGGCTTCATCGGCCTCGCGCTCATGATGCTCCCCGACACCCCGGGCTTCGACTTCGACACCATCTTCGGTGCAATCGACTCGGGCTCCGGACCGTTCTGGGCGCGCCTGTCCCCCGTGGTGGGGTGGTTGGGCGCCCTCAGCGCCATCGAGCCCGTGTATGTCGCGTCGGGCTTTGCGCTGTACCTCAACCGGCGCACCGCACTGGAGGGCTGGGACGTGGAGCTTTCCTTCCGACGACTGGCCGCCCGAGTGGCCGCCCGCGCCCGCATCGCCGGCGCCCTCTTCCTCGCGGCGTGGATGTCCGCGAGCACCGTGGCCAACGCCACCTCCCCCATCCCCGTCGACGACATCCCCGTCATGGACGACGGCACGGTCGAGGTGCGTCCCCTGGTCGACCTCGTCTACGCCGAAGACCTCCAGATCGAGCGGTTTCCGGGCCCCGACCCCACCACCACCGACACCATCGACGCCGCCGCCGAGTCCGTCTTCGCCCGACCGGAGTTCGGCTACGACAAGGAAGTCCAGTCCTGGCAGCCCAAAGAGCTCCCCACCTTCGCAGGCTTCGACCTCACGTCCTTGCAAGAGTGGTTCGAGTGGCTGGCCAACTGGAGCTTCGCCGACTGGCTCGACGGACTGTTCGACGGCTGGTTCGACGGCTGGGAGACCTCCGAAGCCCCCACCGACACCGAACGCGGCTGGTTTGGCGACGGCCTGTCCAACATGCTCGAAGTCGTGTTGTGGGGCATCGTGGCCGCACTCATCGCTGGTGGTGTGGTGCTCCTGTGGCAGCGTCGGGCCGAGTTTTCCAAGGCCCCGCGGCTCATCACACGGCGCCCCGACACCCCCACCACCGCTGGCGGCGACATCCGCGGTCCCAAGGTGGTTCTCGCCCCCGAGGCCACCATCCCCGAGCGGGTGTGGGCTACCTGGAGCAGCGGCGACACCGACACCGCCCTGGCGATGCTCTACAACGCCGCCCTCGCCGAGCTGGCCACCGGCCGCGACCTCGAGCTCGACGACGCCTGGACCGAAGGCGACTGCGCCCGCGCGGTGAAGGCCCAAGTGGGCGGCCCCCCCGCCCGGTACTTCCAGCGCGTCGTCCGCGCGCGCACCTTCGTGTCGTACGCCCACCGCCCCCCCGACGACCACGTGGTCCGCTCCCTCTGCGATGACTGGGCCAACCTGCAGGAGGCGCCATGAGCAAAAACCGTCTCATCGGCCTGGCCGTCGCAGGCGCGCTGGGCATCGGCGCGGTCGCCACCGGGCTCTTCTTCCTCACGCACGAGCTCGTCTCCGACACCGAACACATGGGCCCCTCTGGTCGGGCCCTTCGCGACCCCTTCTGGGCGGCCACCCTCCTGCTGCGCGAGATGGACGTCCCCACCTTCCCCCGGTACGGCCTCGGCCAGCTCCCCCCTCCCGACAGCGACGCCGTCGTCATCGTTCTCGCCAACGACTACGAACACCGGGCATCTCTGTCCGACCGCCTGGCCACCTGGGCCGAACAAGGCGGCCACGTGGTCATCGCCCCCGGCAACCCCGAACCCTTCGACTGGTCCAACGCCTGGGACGACGACGCCGTCACCTACACCGCCGAAGACATCGACCCCCTCCTCGGTCGCTTCGGCATCGCGCTCGAACACGACGGCGACCAGCACTGGGGCTCACCAATGGTCGTCGAGCTCGAGCGCGAAAACCAGACCGACAACGGCACCGTCGAAGCCCTCGTCACCAGCGCGCGCCAGGGCGTGTCCAGCGAATACTGCGCAGCGGTCGTCGGCTCGGTCGACCCCGACCCCGACACCACCTACGAAGCGCCGGCCCGCACCCAGGTCCGCGCCAGCTGCCAGTGGGCCAAGGGCCGGGTCACCGCCGTGAGCAGCACCGACCTCTTCGAGAACACCTACCTGCGCGACGACCGCGGCGACAACGCAGCCTTCTTCTGGGACACAGTCGCCCCCGATGGCCCGCCCAGCCAGGCCATCCTCGTCCTCCGAGGAGATGCGCCCTCCTTCTTCGCCTTGCTGTGGGCCCGAGGCTGGCCGCTGTTGCTCAGCCTCGCCGCCGCACTCGTGGGCTGGGCGGCCTGGCAAGGGCAGCGCTTCGGTCCGGTGCTCGACCAACGGGTCGAAGCCCGCCGCTCCATGCTCGAACACCTCGACGCCGCCGGCAGCCTGCTCTGGCGCCACCACCGCCTCCGGGGCCTGTCCGCCGCCATGCGCCGAGCCGTGCGCAGCCGCCTGGCCCGCCGCAGCCCCGCCATCGCCCACCTCCAGGGACAGGCGCTCGCCCAAGCCGTGGCCGAGCTGACCGGACGTCCCGTCGACACCATCCGCCAGGTGCTGGTGGAGCCGCCCCCCCGCGACCGACAAGCGTTCGTGGAGATGGTGCAGACTCTCCAGCAGATCTGGCGCGACGCATCGCCCGTGCCCACGGGGAGTCCCACATGAGTTCCGAAGCGCCGCCTGTCCTCTCGGTTGAAGAGGCGGGCCGCAAGCTCACGGCCATCCGCGACACCATGTCCAAGGCCATCCTCGGCCAAGACGACGTCATCGAGCATGTCTTGGCTGCATTCGTCGCCGGCGGCCACGTGCTGCTGGAGGGCGTGCCCGGCCTCGGCAAGACCCTCCTCGTGCTCGCCCTGTCGCGCGCCATCGGGGGTCGGTTCTCGCGCATCCAGTTCACCCCCGACCTCATGCCGTCCGACGTCACCGGCCACGCGATGTTCGACCAGAACGCCGCCAACTTCCGCATCCGGAAGGGCCCGGTCTTCTGCAACCTGCTGCTGGCCGACGAAATCAACCGGGCGCCTGCCAAGACCCAGGCCGCCCTCCTCGAGGTCATGCAGGAACGACAGGTCACCATCGAAGGCGAAGGCTTCACGCTCGAGCCCCCCTTCATGACCCTCGCCACGCAAAACCCCATCGAACAAGAGGGCACCTACCCCCTCCCGGAAGCCCAGCTCGACCGCTTCCTGCTCAAGGTTCGGCTGAACTACCCCTCGGTCGACATCGAAGCCGCCATCGTGGCCGCCGTCACCGACAACCGGGTGGGCGACGGCCTCGACGTCTCCCGCGTGGTGCAGGTCGTCACCCCCGACGGCGCCCGCGGCATCCAACGCGCCGCTGCCGGTGTCACGGTCGACCCCCGCGTGGTGCGCTACGCCGTCGACATCGTCCGCGCCACCCGCAGCCGCCAGGGCATCGTCGTGGGCGCCGGCCCCCGTGGTGGCATCGCCCTGGTGCGCGTGGCCCGAGGCATGGCCCTCCTCGACGGCCGCGACTTCGTCACCCCCGACGACATCAAGCACATCGCCGTGCCCGCTCTACGCCACCGCATCGCCGTGGCCCCCGAGCTCGAGATCGAAGGCCTCCACGCCGACGACGTCCTGCGCGGCATCCTGGACAGCGTCGAGGCGCCCCGCCAGTGACCCACCCCGCCGACACCGGCGCGCTGGTCCCCGCCCGCACGTCCATCGCCGACCTCTCCCCGAGCCGCACCCTGGTGGTCGCGCTCGCGGGCTGGGCCACTGTCGGCCTGGCGGCATCGGTCTGGCCGGCGGTCGTGGGCGCATGGCTGGTCACCGCGGCCGTCGTCGCGGTCGTCGCCTTGCTCGACACCCTCCTGGTCGGTCGCACCACAGCCCCCGTGCTCACCCGCACCATTCCCCACGCCCTCGCCCTCAACGAGTGGCACGACGTCACCATCCGCGTCGAAAACCCCTCCCAGCGGTCGCTCACCGTCGAAGTCACCGACGCCGTCCCCGTCGAGATCCGCAGCGAGGGCCTGCCGCGCACCGTCACGGTCGCTCCCGGCAAGTGGGTGGAATTCACCTGGCGGGCCCGGCCCACCGTCCGCGGCGAGTTCGAGCTGCCTTGGATGGAGCTGCGCTTCCGGGGTCCGCTGGGCCTGATGCGCCAGCGCCGCCGGGTCCACGCCCGAGAACAGGTGCGGGTCTACCCCAACTTCAAGGCCGTCTCCCGCTTCGCACTGCTGGCCCTCGACAACCGGGTGGCCGAGCTGGGGGTCCACACCCGCCGACGCCGGGGCCAGGGCCTCGAATTCATGCAGCTGCGGGAGTACCGCGAAGGCGACCCCCTCCGACAGATCGACTGGAAGGCCGTCTCCCGGCGCAACCAGCTCATCTCGCGGGAGTACCGCGAAGAACAGAACCAACAGGTGGTCTTCCTGCTCGACTGCGGCCGCCGCATGCGCACCCGCGACGGCGAGCTGGCGTACTTCGACCATGTCCTGAACGCCGTGCTGTTGGTGTCCTACGTCGCCCTGCGCCAGGGTGATGCGGTGGGGGCCTTCACCTTCAGCGGCGAAGACCGCCTGCTGCCGCCTCGCAAGGGCCGAGGGGCCATGAACACCCTCCTCAACGGCCTCTTCGACATCCAGCCCACCACCGCACCCAGCGACTTCTCCGAAGCCGCCACCCGTGTGGCCACCCGCGTCAAGCGGCGCGCGCTCATCATCCTGGTGAGCAACCTCCGCGACGAAGACGCCCGCGAGCTTCCCGCCGCCCTCGCCCCCCTCCGTCGCAAGCACCTCGTGCTGCTGGCCAGCCTCCGCGAGCCCTCCATCGAGGCGGCATGCGACGGACCGGTCACCGACCTCCCCGAGGCGCTCCGCGTGGCCGCCGCCCACGACTACATGGCTGCCCGCAAGCGCGCCCACGACCTCGTGCGGGGCCGGGGTGTACAAACCCTCGACGTCCTCCCTGCCAACCTCCCGGTCGCGCTGGTCAACCGCTACCTCGACATCAAGCGATCGGGCGCCCTGTAGATCAGGGGGGGGTCTTCAGGGCAGGTTGTGGTGGTCGAGGGCCTTCATGCGCACCTCGAGGTTCCACTCCGGGTCCCACTCGGGATCGTGGCAGCTGGTGCAGATCGCTTCGATGACGCACTCGGGGCAGCTCCCGGTGAGGCCGACGATGTTGTCCTTGCGCGGCTCGGACACGTGGCCCGCACCCGGACCATGGCAGGACTCACAGCCCACCGCTTCATCGGTGCGGAAGTGCTGGACCGCGGAGCTGGGCGCACCCGGGCCGTAGGACACCTGGGTGGCATGACACGAGACACACGCGGGGTCCTCTTCCTGACCCTTCTTGATGAGCGTCTTCATCGCCTTGCCGTGCGGCGACTTCTTCCAGGTCTTGTGCACGGCGCTGTGGCACGACTTGCACGCAGCGGTTCCGGTGGTGGGACCTTCGGGAAATGCGAGCAAGGGCTTGTCGGCTGTGCCTTCCGCGATGGCCTCGAGGCGCGCTCGAAGCATGACTTCGGTCAGCCCATTCGCGGCATAGTGGTCAATATGGGGTAGGCCCTTCTCCAGACTGAATGCGACCGAGTGGTCGGCGTCGTGGCAGGAGACACACTGAGCACGGGCATCTGTGGGGGTGCCATCGTGGGGACCCGAGGGCCCGTGGCAGGCCTCGCACTGCACGCCCGACAGCGGATGGGACAGGTCGCCCTGGACGAAGCCGCCAGGCTCGCCCATGCCGGTCACGTGGCAGGACACACACTCCGGGTTGTCGTGCTCTTCCCGCTTGTAGAGGGTGTACAGGGCCACGCTGTGGTGGGAGATGGCCATGGACAGGGCTTCTTGCTCATGGCAGCCCCGGCACACCACGTCGCCCTGGTAGCCGTCGAAGTGCTTGAAGGGGTCGTCGAGGCTGGACCGCAGCAGCATCACCGGCCCCGCACCGCGTGGAAACGGGGGGTACGCCTGGGTGAGCAGGACGGTGGTGTGTCCCGGCCCCGCTGCGCCGCCGTGGTCGTGCCCATGGTCGGAAGCGCCCTCCACGTGGTCGTCTTCGGCTGAGCTGTGCGGGCGGACCACATAGACCGACGGCGTGGAGCGCGCCCCCACCGCTCGGGAGAAGGAGCGGTCAAGGTCGGACACGATGGGGAAGTCCACGTCGAACGTGGCCCGAAACTCTGCGATGTCGCCCGGTGCCGCGGAAGCAGTGGCCACGCCCACCCACGCGATGTCGCCTTTGCCCTTCATCGCGTTGACATCGGCCATCGCGGCCCGACAGTGCCCGCAGGTGGGCGAGAAGTAGAACAGGGCTGTCTCGCCCTTCACGTGCTGCGCGATGGAGTCGGGAAGGGACAGTGGCAGGGGGTCGATGGCCTTCAACACGCTCTCGGTGCCGGCCGCGGGCGTGCCTGGACTCCACCCCGTGATGGCGGGCCGAGTGGCCGGATCGGCCTGCACGCGGGTGGGTACGTGGAGGAGCACGGCGGCGAGAACCGCGAGCGCAAGGGAAACCACAGAGAGTCGCGTCGAGTTGGACATGCCTGCGGTCTATCTGGGCGGCGGTCCGCGGGCCCGCACCACAACCTCGGCTCGGGCGCTCGGATACAGGGGGGCACCAGGAGGTCCCATGGCAGGCGCACCCACCGAACGCGACCCCACCGTCCCCGCTGCGGTGCACGCAAACCTCGCCCCCATCGCCTTCTTGGTCGGTCGCTGGACGGGCGAGGGCACCTGCGATGGCAGCCCCATCCGCGGTCGTCTCGATGTCCAGCCCATCCTGGGCGGCACCTTCCTCGAAGCCCGCGAGACCCTCCTCCTGCCCGATGGAACGGTCGACCACGAAGACCGCGTCTTCTACCGCTACGCCACCGAAGACCACTCTCTGCGGGCCCTCCACCTGCAGGCCCCCGCCTGGACCGCCGACCGCTACGTCAACCTGCTCGCCGACGGCTCGGGCCTCCAGTGGTCGGGTGGGCCCACCATGCCCCGCGTCCGCATCACGCACCACGAGCACCACCTCGAGGTCTCCGTGTGGATGCCGGGTGTGGCCGAGCCCGCGTCGCACATCGTGTATCGCCGCGCCTGAGAACGCCGACGCGGCCCCCGAACCGGTCGGGCGCCGCGTTCACGCAGGTAGCGCTGGCTATCGGGCGAAGGGTCCGCCCATCGCTTGCTGCTGGGCGAGGAATGCACGCAGGGCCTGCGCCATGTCGGGGTTGAGGTCGGCTGCGTTGAAGCCGCCCCCCAAGCCGCCCATCGAAGGCATCTTCTTGCCCGTGCCCAGCTTGAACTCGGAGATGAGCTCGGTGAGGAGGTCGGACTGGCTCGACAGTTCCTCGGCCGCAGCGGCGCTTTCTTCCGCTGCAGCGGTGTTCTGCTGCGTGACCCGGTCGATCTGCTCGAGTCCCTTGTCGACTTCCGTGATGCCTTGCGCCTGCTCGTCGGCCGCCTTGGCGATGTCGCCGATGAGGTCGCGGACCTGGTCCACATTCTCGACGATTTCGTGCAGCGCCGACGCGGTCTCGTTGGCGGCGGTGGAGCCCTGTTCGACCTTGAGCAGGGTGTTTTCGATCATCTCGGTGGTCTCGCGGGCCGCCTTGGCACTGCGGGCAGCCAGGTTGCGCACCTCTTCGGCAACGACCGCGAAGCCACGTCCGTGCACCCCGGCCCGGGCGGCCTCAACGGCCGCGTTGAGCGCGAGAAGGTTGGTCTGGAAGGCGATCTCGTCGATGACCTTGATGATGCGCGAGATGTGGCGGCTGGCGTCTTCGATGTTGCCCATGGCCGTGAGCATCGCCTTCATGCGGTCGTCGCCGCGCGCAGCCGCATCACCGGCGCGTTGCGACACCTTGTCCACTTCGCGGGCCGCTTCGGCGGTGGAGCTCGCCTGCTCGGCCACCGTGCGGATGGTGGTGCCGATTTCTTCGATGGCGGCGGCCTGCGTGGTGGCGCCGTGGGCCAGCGACTGTGCGGTGCTGGCCACCTGACCACTGCCCGCGCTGATCTGTTCGGCCGCGAGCCGGATCTGGCGGATGGTGTCCGACAGCTCCGTGGTCATGGTGTTGTAGGCATCCTTCAGAACCGCGTGGTCACCCACATAGTTGGAGTTGATGGAGATGCTGAAGTCGCCCGTGGCCGACTGGCCCAGCGCCTCGCGCACCTCGGTCACCGGGGCCAACAGGCCGTCCACGATGTCGTTGATCTGGGAGAGCATGTCCGAGTAGGGGCTCGTGAGGCGCGCCACATCACCGCGGTGCGACAGGCGGCCCTGCACGGCGGCGTCATGGAGCGACCGGACCTCTTCTTCGTAGACTGCGGTGGAGGTGTTGTCCGTCCACTCGAGGGCGAAGCCGGTGTGGGTGCCATCGGCGGCGTAGGTGGCGTTCACCGACAGCCCGACCACGAGACCTTCGACCCGGACGGTGGTGCGGTAGGGCAGGCGCGAGGGGTCGGCCAGCAGCTTGCGCTGGTGTTCGGGACGAACGTGGAAGATGTCCATGTTCTTGCCGATGAGCTCTGTCGCCCGGAAGCCGGGGAAGCGCCGCGCAAACCGAGACTCGGTGCGCACGAAGAGCTGCTGCGCTGCCGGGTTCAGGAAGGTGATGTTGAACTCAGCGTCGACCAACATCACACAAGAGGTGACACCAGACAGGACGCTCTCGAAGGTAGCCGTGGTGGACATGCGGTGCTCCATTGACAATGGCCCAATCGGGCTCCCTCCCACGGGGTGTAGACCAATCTGACAAAAATGGGGGATTCACCAAACCTCAGGACTCAGACCTAGACCAAACAGTACGCACACACTGTGCAGGGCTCTTCCACTGCACAGCCCACCACTCAGACCGCCTCGTTATGCCCGCGTTCATGTCGTCTTCGCCCACACCCGATCTCCTCCGCGCCGCCCTGCCCGCACCCGATGCGGCACGCGCCCGTGCACTGGCCAAACCATTTCGCCAGAACGCCGTCCTCGCCGCGCTCAAGGCCGCACGCTCCAACCCGCGCTTCGCCACCCCCGAGCTGTCCCGGTACTTCCGCAAGACCCGCTCGCTTGGGTCGCGCGACCGGAAGGCCGTCCAGGCCGCCGTCTTCGACATCATCCGCCACGAGCACTTCCTGATCCGGACCGGCGCCCGCGGCGACGCAGAGCTGCTGGCCCACTGGATCCGGGTGCTGGAGGGCGAGCGCTTCGACCACCTCGAGCCCGGCCGCCCAGCCGAAGACTTCGCCACCGCCTTGTCTCTCGGCTTCCGGGTGGCCCGCGAGTGGCTCGATGTCCTGGGCCCGGAAGAAGCCGCTCGGTTCGCACAAGAGCAGGCCCAGCGCGCCCCCACAGTCATCCGGGCCAACCGCCTGCTGTGCACCCGCGACAGCCTGCAAGCCCGCCTCCACGAAGAAGGCGTCTCCACCGTCCCGGCGCCTGCAGCACCCGATGCGCTCGTGGTGGAGAACCGCCTGCCCTTCACCCGTCTCGACAGCTTCAAGGAAGGGTGGTTCGAAGTCCAGGACACCTCCAGCCAGCGGTTCATCGAAGCCATTCCTCTGGAAGACGGCCAGCGTGTGCTCGACGTCTGCGCAGGAGCCGGCGGCAAGAGCCTCGCCCTCGCGGCTCGGGGGGCCCGGGTCCGTGCCTGGGACATCCGCGACGACGCCCTCAACGAGCTCGAAAAGCGCGCGAGACGAGCACAAGCACCGGTCACCATCGGTCCGCCGCGTCCGGCCCCAGTGGTCGTGGTCGACGCCCCCTGCTCGGGCACAGGCCGCCTCCGCCGCGAGCCCGCCCTCCGCTGGCGACTCGAGCAAGACGCCCTCCTGGTCGACCAACAAGAGATCCTCCTCGAAGCCTCCGAGCTGGTCGAGCCCGGTGGGGTGCTGGCCTACGCCACCTGCTCGCTGCTCGAAGCCGAGAACAACCCCACGCTCCCCGAGGCCTTCCACGACGCCTTCGAGCTGGTCGACCACACCGTCCTGTGGCCCCACCGCGACCACTGCGACGGCTTCGGCTGGCGCATCTGGCGCCGAGCCACCTGACCTACGGAGGCGGAGCGTCGCCGGGCAGCGCAGTCGACAGCCCCATGCGCTTGCGCGCGCGACGGAGCGTGCGGTCGCCGGGGAGCAGCGCCCACCCTTCATCGAGAACAGCCTCGGCGCGGTCGGTCTCGCCACGCTGCACCCAGAGGTCGGCCACAGCGACCAGCACGCCGGGGTGGTCGGACGCAGCCGCGAGAGCGCCGTCGACTGCGGTGTCACAGCCCAGGTCCGGTGGGTCGTCGTACTCTTCGCAGGTTCGCACGATGCCCACGAGCGCCCGCGGCTCGCCAGGCGACAGCGAAAGCACCCTTGTGTAGGCTTCCATCGCCTTGTCGGGTGCACCCGAGGCCCGGTGTGCGTCTCCCAGCGCCAGCGCCGGCTTCCACGACCGCGGATGGTTGGCCACCCTCTGCTCGGCCCGCTGGACGTCGGGGTCGGGTCCGATGGTCACGCTGCGCACGAGGCGCTCGACCAGCGGCAGGTAGCGGTCCTGGTGCCCTTCATCGGCCTGCACCACCAGCCGAAACTCCGTGCGTCCGCGGACGAAGACCACCGCGTCCACGGACTTGTCGCGCTCGGACCGTCGGAACCGCATGGAGATGCGCTCGCCCGGCACGCCGTCCACCTCGACCGGTGAGCGGTGGGTCACCTCGGCATCTCGGCTGCCGCTTCCAATCCGCGTGACGAGGGCATTCACGGCGGTCTCGGTGTCGATGGGCCGGGGGTGGGTGGTGCGGGTGATGGCCACATTGGCCTGGAGGGTGGGCGAGAAGTAGCCGCGGTCGCCGGTGAGGGTCCAGCCCGCCTGCCAGTAGCCGGGACGCGCGACCCGCCAGGCGCCGTCATCGTCGACAGTGAGCGGAATCAGCCACGACCCGGCCGACACCAGGAAGACCAGCGTGGCCACCATGGACCCGAACGCCGAGGCGGTCCAGGCGAGGTTGGCCTTGGCCCGGCGCCTCAAGGTGGCGGGGTCGAGCACCGTGGCCAGCACCGCACCGCCGATGAGGCCGCCAAAGTGGCACCAGTTGTCGACGTGTTCGGCATTGCGCAGGCCCGAGATGGTGGACCACATCAAATACGGCGTGAGCGCCCAGCCAAAGTACTTTCTCGACGCCGCAGGGATCTCCTCCCAGTGCTTCCAGCCGAGCACAATCGACGCACCGATGAGCCCCCACACCCCGCCCGACGACCCCAGGCTGTACTGCTTGGGCGACATCAGCAAGGACAGCAAGCCGCCGCCGAAGACACTTCCCAGGTACACCGTGGCGATGTTGCGATGACCCAAGGCCCGCTCGATGTGGTAGCCCGTATAGGCTAGAAAGCAGACATTCATGAGCACATGCGCCAGGTCGGCATGCAGCAGGCTGTACGTGAGGAGACGCCAGACCTCACCTTGCTCGAAGGCTGCAGGCCCCCAGTTGGCGAAGTGCTCCATGAGGTAGCCCCGACGGCCCGGGGAGTGCCCCCACACGAACACCCGTAGCTGAAGGCCCACCATCAGTGCGGTGACCAGCGGCAGCCCCGCTCGGGACAGGTTGCGCCGGAACGCCAGGCGGTCGGGGTCGGCGGTCTCTCGATAGAATTCCAGGTCGCCCGCCGGCCGGAACGCCTCGCCGGTCACGGGCTCGAAGCGGATGAGGGTGTCGGCAGGAATCTCGCCGTTGCGCACCCGGAGCTCGAATTCGTCGAAGGCCAGCCTCTGGACGAAGCCGCTGCGCTTGATCTCGACGATCACAGGAGGCTCTCCAGTCCGTCAGGGGGCCGTGGCATCGACAAGTCGGGCCATGTGCAGGATGGGCAACAGCGCGACCGCCAGAGCAGCGGCGAGCACCAGCCCCGACCAGGTCCGACGCCGGGCGGGGTCGTCGGTTCGCGTGACCTTGAACCGCCCCACGCCCCCGAGCCCCAGCGCCGCCCCGAACACAAGCCAGGGGTAGGCGAGGGATGGCTCGAGGGGCTCGGTGTTGCCTCCGTAGATGGCGAGCGCCATGGCGATGTATGGGCCGGTGGTGGTGGCCACGATCGCACCCAGCACGCCGGCAGCGAGGAGGGAGGCAGCGCTCGTGTCGGCCCAGAGTCGGAGCATGCGCAGAGCCTATGCCATCGCGGGACCCCTGCCCCACCGCCCACGGCTTCGTCCCGCCAATCTCCTCCCCTCGCGCCAGCACCGATGGCGGCCCGGGTCGATTACAGACCGGCCCCACTCCCCGAGAGGGCACACATGTCCCGGCCTACCGTCAGCCTGCTCGTCGATGCCCGAGCCCGTCCACCGGGTCCGCTGGCTCTGCCCCCCGGCGTCGAGGCGGTCGTGGCCGGCCCCGGGCAGCCGGTCGACCTTCCCGAGTCCGCACCGGAAGGTGTGCTCTTCCATGCCCTCGTGTCGGCGGCCCGCGCCCCGCTGTGCGTGTGGCTCCGAGCCGGCGACCAGATGTCCCCACAGCGCATCGACCACCTCCGCACGGCCCTGGTCCGGCTCCAGGTTCCCATCGTGGGCCACCTCCCGCCCAACACCGCCGCTCGGGGCTCCGGTCGGGTGGTGCGCATCCCCGCACACCTCGTCACCAAGGGCACCACCGTCGTCCCCGACACCCTGGCCTTCCGCCACGACATCGCGGCCTTCGCGCCCAAGCCCACCCAACACCCCCACGGCACCCGGCGCGCGCTGCTCAACTGGGCCGCCGTCCGCGACTCGGTGGGCTTCGTCGACCGCCCGCTGCTGACCCGTCCTCCCGCTCCCGCGCCAACCCCCGCCCACCGCATCCGGTCCCGCGTCATCGCCACCCAAGCCGCGTTCACCGCGCTGGCCACACTCCAAGAGCTCGACGCCCCCCAACCTCTGGTCGCGCCGGCCATCCAGCTGCTCCTCGACCGCAGCCAGACCTGGACCTGGAACCACTGGGAGCTCCTCCAGTCCCACAAGCGTCCCCACTGGTCGCCACCGGAGAACCCGGCATGAGCACGTCTCCCCCCCCCGGTCCGGTGCTCGAAGACACCTCGGTCCTCCTGCTCACCTTCCGCCACGGCGACTTCGTCCGCGAGGCCATCCACTCTCTGCTGCACCAGTCCCGTCCGCCGGGCGAGCTCATCGTGAGCGACGACCTCAGCCCCGACCACACCTGGGACGAGATCCAGGCCGTGGCCGCCGACTACGACGGCCCCTGTCGCCTGGTCATCCGCCAGAACAGCCGCCGTCGGGGTGCTCCGGGCAACCGTCTCGCCGCCTGGCAGGCCGCCACCCGCCGGTTCATCGTCTACGCCCACGGCGACGACATGGCCCTCCCGCACCGTCTCGAGCGCCTCCACCACGCCTGGACCACCACCGGCGCCTCCACCCTCAGCTCCGACGCCTGGCACTACTGGGACGGCACCCGCACCGACCGCAACGTGGTCGAGCGCTGCGGCGACCGCGCCATCGGGCTGGAAGAGCTCTCGGACGCCCCCTTCATGCCGCACCTCCTGGGCGCCACCCTCGCCATGGACCGCGCCGTCTGCGAGCGCTTCCCGGCGACCATGCCCCCCGGCGACCGCGGCCCCAGCCCCGGCGACCTGGTCCTCCCCTTCCGGGGCGCCATGCTGGGCGGTCACTACTACATCGACGAACCACTCATCGACTGGCGCCGCCACCCCGGTCAGTCCACGGCCCGGTACTTCCACCTCGAAGCCAACAACGCCGACGCTCCCCGCGAAGCCCTCGAGACCTTCTTCGTGTTCGGGCTGCTGCAGCGGATGCGCGACATCCAGCACTACCGCCAGAGCCCCCACGACCCCGAAAAGGCCCGCCTCGCCCAACGCCTCACGTTCAACACCTGGCTCAAGCGCGTGAGCCTGTGGGCCGGCGCCCGCCAACGTCTCGAAGCTGCAGGCTGGACGCAAACCTGGTCGTGAGCCGCCCTACCGCTCGGCCAGCCACACCGCGCTTTGTGCCCACGCCCGCTCCAGCACGGGGTCGGTGACCGGCCTGCCCGGACGCAGAGGCGCGGCATCGGGGTGTTGCGCATCCAGCGTCAGGCCATGCGGCGCCACAAATGCCCGCAGGCGCGCCCAGGTGTCGGCAGGCGACGCACACAGCTCGGCGTGGTCGAGGCGCAACACACGGTCGGGCGCCACCCGGGCGAGCCCCTGGTCGATGGCCGCCCGCATCGCTCGAACCTGCACGGCCACCTGTTCTTCGGGAGACAGGTCGTCGAGGCCCGGGAGGTGTGGCAGGCGAAAGGAGTACCACTGAGACCGGTCGCCAAAGTAGCGCTCACGCACCGACAGCAGCGACCGCATGGTCTGCAGGGGGCACCGGTTCAGATCGACGAACAGGGCGGTGGGCAGCACTTCGGCCAGCCAGGGAAGGTCCCAGCTCGCAATCATGGCCTTCAGCGCGACCGGCCGGCCCATCGCTTCCTCATACGCGCCGAGGTGCCCACGGAAGCCGTCGACATCCGCCGCTTGCTGGCCCTCCGCACCCAGACGAGGCGGGTTGCCGAAGCCCAGGAAGTGCCGCCAGAAGTACCAGAACTCGTGGGGGGCACCCGGCCCGCGAGTCTTCCCGATGTGGGTGCCGTAGGGCTCGGGTACGGCCACATCCGGTGGAATAGTGAGCTCACCGCGAAAGTCGAGGGCGGGGTCGAGCAAGAGCCGCTCTACCAGCGCGCCCACCACAGGTGCCCGCCAGAAGCGCGACACCAGGTTGGACGGCACCGCGAACGCCCCGGACCGCGCCAGCCACCACATCGTGACCGTGCTGCCCGACCGCGCCGTGCCCGTGAGCAGCAGCACCGGCTTCTCGGGGCCCGCCGACCGAGCCGCGGCCGCATCTCCACCCGGCCCCACCAGCTCGGCGAGGTGGGCGAGAACCGACTCCAGGCCCGCCAGGCGTCGGTGCTGCGGAAGGCGCTCGGACATGGGGGGCTCCAGGTCAGATGGTGAGGGCGACCTTGGCCCCTTGGCGCATGGCCCGCTTGGCGTCGAGCTCGGCAGCGACATCGGCGCCTCCCACCACGTGGACGTCGAGGCCCGAGCCCTTCAGATCACCCACGATGGCGGTCTCTTCGACCTGACCGGCACACACCACGATGCTGTCGACCTCGAGCACCCAGCGCTCACCGTCGTGCTCGATGTGCAGGCCGGCGTCGTCGATGCGGCGGTACGACACGCCCCCGAGCATCTGCACCCCACGCTTCTTCAGGCTGGCCCGGTGGATCCAGCCGGTGGTCTTGCCGAGCGACATGCCGTGCTTCTTGGCCTTGCGCTGGCAGAGGTAGATGGTGCGGGCCGCGGGGTGGTCGGTGGCTTCGGTGAGCCCGCCGCGGTCGGCTTCGGGGTCGAGGCCCCACTCCGGCCGGTTGACGCCCCACTCGGCCATGAACGCTTCGAGCTCGGGGTGGGCCCGAGGGGTGCCGCGGGGGACGGCGAGCAGCTCGGCGACGTCGAAGCCGATGCCACCTGCGCCGATGAGGGCCACCCGGTCGCCGATGGCATCGGGGTTGGCGATGGCCTCGGGGTACGACTTCACCATGGCGTGGTCGATGCCCGGGATGTTGAGCTGGCGGGGCTTCACGCCGGTGGCCACGATGGCGACGTCGAAGCCTCCCGAGCGGAGGTCGGCGGCGGCCACGCGCTTGTTGAGCTGGAGGTCGACCCCGGCGGCCACCAGCCGATGCTCGAAGTACCGGAGCGTCTCGTCGAACTCTTCTTTGCCCGGAATGCGCCGCGCGAGGTCGAACTGGCCACCGATGTGGGCGCGCGCCTCGAACAAGGTGACCGCGTGCCCCCGCTCGGCGGCCGTGCACGCTGCCGTGAGACCGGCCACACCCGCACCGATGACCGCCACCTTCTTCTTTCGGCTGGCGGGCTTGGCCACCAGCTCGGTCTCGTAGCAGGCGAGTGGGTTCACCAGGCAGCTGGCGCGCTTGTTCTGGAAGACGTGGTCGAGGCAGGCCTGGTTGCACGCGATGCAGGTGTTGATTTCCTGCGCACGGCCCTCGGCGGCCTTGTTGACGAATTCGGGGTCGGCGAGGAGCGGCCGGGCCATGCTGACCATGTCGGCGTCGCCGCGCGCGAGGATGTCTTCGGCCACCTCGGGGGTGTTGATGCGGTTGGAGGTGACCACCGGAATGCTCACCACGCCGGCATCCTTGAGGCGACGGGTGACCCAGGTGAAGGCCCCCCGCGGGACCATCGTGGCGATGGTGGGGACCCGCGCCTCGTGCCAGCCGATGCCGGTGTTGATGATGCTGGCTCCGGCCGCTTCGATGGCCGCCGCCAGCTCGAGCACTTCGGGCCAGGTGCTGCCCCCGGGGACGAGGTCGAGCATCGACAGGCGGTAGATGATGATGAAGTCGGAGCCCACGGCTTCGCGGGTGCGGCGCACAATCTCGGTCGCGAAGCGCATCCGGTTGGCGTACGAGCCCCCCCATTCATCGGTGCGGTCGTTGGTGCGGGCCACCAGGAACTGGTTGATGAGGTAGCCCTCGCTGCCCATGATCTCGACGCCGTCGTACCCGGCCTCACGGGCCAGCTCGGCACACCGGACGAAGTTGTCGATGGTCTTCACCACACCACGGGTGCCCAGCGCGAACGGTGTGAACGGCGTGATGGGGGACTTCTTGCGAGTGGGTGCCACGCTGAGGGGGTGGTAGGCGTACCGCCCTGCGTGGAGGATCTGGAGGGCGATGCGGCCACCGGCGTCGTGCACGGCCCTGGTGACGTGCTGGTGCTTGCGGGCGGCCCTCTTGGTGGACAGCGTGGCCGCGAAGGGCTTGAGCTGCCCTTGCGCATTGGGGCTCACACCACCGGTGACGATGAGGCCCACGCCGCCACGGGCCCGCGCCGCGAAGTAGGCCGACAGCTTCTCGTAGCGCCCCCCCTCTTCTTCCAGGCCCACGTGCATGGAGCCCATCAGCACCCGGTTCTTCAGGGTGACGTGCCCCAGGTCGAGGGGCGAGAGGAGATGGGAATAGTCGGCAGGCATCGGCGACCTCGCAGAGGGGGGAGGCGCCCTATTCCGCCCCGCGGCCGCCATCTACGGCTGAATGGAGACCGGGACCTGGAGGACGTGGCTGCCTTCGTTCGAGGGCAGCTCGGGGTCGAGACGCGCCGCCACACAATCGGCCACGCTGGCGTGGGTGCGGGGTGCTGCCCGGCCGGCGACCACAGCTTCGGCCCCCGCTTCGCCCACCACCACCTCGAGGGTGAAGCCGAGCAGGGGGTCGTCGGACGGCGGCAAGCGCCACTGCCCATGGTCGCGCCAACAGCCCTCCACCACGTCGATGTGGCCTGTGACCAGCCGGCGGGCCGTGGTGGTGGCCCGGTCACGCAGCGCGACGGGGTCGGGCACGCGCACGAGGTCGCCGGTGGCCGGGTCGCGCTCCAGGCGCTCGGCCTTCTCGATGGCGGGTCGGCCCACTTCGATGGTGTGGCGGACGGGCTCGGAGCGAAGCTTGCCGGCATCTTGCACGGTGGCCCAGGGGTCGGAGGCCCACACCGTCTTCGCGTGGTCGGAGAGGTTGGTCATGACCGCACGACACACGCGCGCCCGAGCGGGCACCTTCGGCGGTCCGGCCCATGCCGAGAGCGTGGCTTCGATGCAGGTCGAGAGCCCCGGTCGGTCGTCGGAGAGCGCCACCACCTTGGCCTTGGCCGTGCCCTTCTTTCCCACCTTCACGTCGGCGCAGAACCAGGCGTCGAGGTCGCCAGAGTGCGCGGCGTGTTGGCGCCAGCAGCCGTCGAGGTTGGTGTTGTGGAGCGCGGCGTGGGCCCCGAGCTCGGCGGGGGCGTCGGGGAGGTGCTCCACCAGAGCAGGCGGCTGCGCGGCATCTTCGGGCCACACCCGACCGGCGGTCCAGGGGGGCTCGGCCACCGGGTCTGCAGCCCGGGCCAGCGGGAACAGTGCAGACACGAGGGGCAGTGCAGCGAAGAGCATGGGGTCGCCTCGAAACAGACCCCGCACTTATGGGAGCGGGGCGGCCGCATCCAGGCCGAAGGCGGTCCACACCTGCCGGTCGAGCTCTGCGATGGCATCGGCGCACCCATCGAGCCCCCCCGCCTGCAAGCGGTCGACCAGCGCGCGGGCACCATCCATCAACGCGCGGCTGGAGGGCAGCGTGGGGTCGGGCAGCGGGTAGTCCGACACGAACTGCGAGAGGTACCGCCGCCGACCCGCGTACAGGCGGTTGTTGCAGACACGGTCGTACCAGGCATCCACCAGGCTCGAGTTGGCCACGGCAAGCGCCAGAAACAGCAGCTCGGGGTCGACCTCGGGCTTGGGCACCAGCCAGTAGCAGTCCCCGTTGACCACCGTGCCCTCGCGGTCCAGCCAGCAGGTCGACCGCGGGGCGATGTCGCGGAACACCAGCTTGTCGGCGGCCCAGCCGTCGGGGTCGTGGGGCACCCAGATGGCGTACCAGGCCCGACCGGCATCCAGGACGTAGGTGCGCTTCTCGAGTCGGGCACGGTGTTGTTCGAGCCAGGCACGCGACCGGGGGGCCGTGGCCAGGTCGACCGGACGGCGCTTTCCATCAACATTTTCGTGCGGATACAAGATCTGGCGGCGGGGCTCGCGCGGCAGAGGAAGAAACGCACGTGCGCGGTGGTGGGTGGTGAGCGGACGGAGGAGCTCGGGCTGGGCATCCGCAGGCATCCGGGTCCAGTCCGGCGTGACGAACACGGGGTCGGCGGTGGACTTCACCCCGACCCGCACCGGGCCCAGGTCGCCGACACGGAGCGCAGTGTGGGCGTCGATGTGTTGCAGCCACGCGCGCACGGCCGGTCCGCCACGTTGCCAGCTGTCGTGTGCACCGAAGCACTCCAATGCACCGGTGAGAACCTCGAACACCCTTCCATCGGCCAGCCGGTGGCGTCCGGGTTGGTGCCAGATGGCTTCGAAGCCGTCGACCGGCTGGGCATCGGCCTCGTCTCGGGTGGTGTACACCGACCAGAAGGGCGTGGGCCGGTCGTCGTCCGGACGTCGCTCCAGCACCAGCATCGCAGGGAGCACCGCCGCATCGAACAGGCGGGTGTCGCCCAGGTCCACCACCTCCACCAGGCACGCCCGGTCGCGCAGCACCCGTCGAAACGTGGCCGCCCCCCGAGTCTGCAACAGCTTGTTGGGCACCAACACAGCCGCGCGCCCCCCCGGCTTCAGGACGTCCACCATCGCCAGCACAAAGGCCTGGGCCAGGTCCACCCGCCCCTTCAAGCCAAAGCGCTTCGCCAGCGCTCGGGCACGGGCCGTCCCGAGGACCTGGGTGCGCACCCACGGGGGGTTGGCGATGATGCGGTCGACCGGCTCGGCTCCTTCGAACGACGCCAGGAAGTCTCCTTCCCGCACGGTGAGACGGCCAGACGACAGCCCCAGCCGACGGCGGGTCCGGGCCACGGCCGTGGGGTCGGCGTCGGTGCCCAGCCAGTGGTCGTCGTGGTGGTCTTGCGCGCGACGTACCTGCTGGGCGGCCTCGAGCAGCGCGCCGTCCCCACAGGCCGGGTCCCACACCGAAAGGGCCTCCCCTCCCCCGTCCTCGGCAAACAGGAGTCGGGCCAGCAGGCGGGCGAGCACCGGCGGGGTGTACGTGACCCCGTCCTTCTTGCGTTGGGTGGCGCGCGAGAAGCGCCCGGTGGGGTTCGACGTGGACACGGGCACCTGCAGTGGGGACCGCCAGGATAAGCGGCCGGCGTCTGCAACGGGAGAGGCCATGGCATCCGGCCGGTCGACCACCACCACCCTCCTGCTCGTCGGGCTGCTCGCCACCAGCTGCAGCCTGCGCCGCTCGATGGACCGCGCCCTCGTGCGAAAGGCCCACCACGCCGGCCTCGAGTCCACCCACCTCCACCAGCCCGAGCGCGACGTCCACTACTACCGGTCCGTCGACCCACCCGCCGCCGCACGCCCCCTCCTGGTGCTCCACGGCTTCGGTGGCGATGCACTGTCCAACTGGGCCGGCCAGCTCGACGCCCTCGCCCAAGACCGCCCGCTGCTCCTCCCCGACCTCCTGTGGTTCGGCCAGAGCACCTCCCGCGCCGAGCCCGGACTCCGAGCCCAGTCCGAGGCCATGCTCGCCCTCCTCGACCACGAAGACATCCCGCAGGTCGACATCATGGCCATCAGCTACGGCGGCTTCGTGGCCTTCGGCATGCTCGAGCTCGACCCCGACCGCATCGGCCGCCTGATCCTGGTCGACACCCCCGGCCCCCTCTTTTCGTCCACCGACGTCCAAGACCTCGTCGACCGCCACGGCGTCGACCGCCCCGAGGCCCTCTTCGTCCCCGAGGAACCCGCCGACCTGCGCCACCTCTTCGATGCCGTCATGCTCGACCCCCCGAAGATGCCCGGACCGGTGTGGAATGCGCTGCACGCCCAGTGGTTCACCGCCCACCACGACGCCCAGCGCGCCCTCCTCGCCGACCTCCCCCGCCAGCGCATGCTCCTCGACCACCTCCCCATCCACGACCTCCCGGTGCCGCTCGTGGTGTGGGGCGCTGCCGACCAGATCTTCCCGCTCGCGTCGGGAGAAGCGCTGGCAGAGGCCCTCGACGCCCACCTGGTCGTGGTCCACGACGCCGCCCACGCGCCCAATTTCGAACAACGTCGCGCCTTCAACCACGCCGTCCGCGCCTACCTCGACGCCCCCGACCCCAAGCCGGGGCGCACGGATGTCCACCCCCGATGACCGACCTCCCCACCATCCCGGGACTCACGCTCTCGTCCGATGTACGCGAGGGCGGACAGGCCATCGTGGTCCGCGGCACCGACTCCAGCGACCGTCCCGTCGCCGTGAAGATCAGCCGCCTCCCCCCTTCCGCCCGACGCGCACTCGAGAACGAGATCGACGCACTGGTGGGCATCCACGACAAAGACGACACCGCCTCCGACTGGCTCGTCGACGTCCACAGCCACGGCACCCTCGACGACGGCCGCGCCTACGTCGTCCTGCCCTGGCTCCCCCACAGCCTCCTGTCCTGGCTCGCGGCCGAAGAGCCCCCCATGGTCGACCGCTTCGACGCCCTGGTCCAAGCCGCCGGCGCCGTCGCCCGCCTCCACGCCACCGGCTCGCTGCACGAGCTCATCGTCCACCGCGACCTCAAGCCGGCCAACTTCCTCGTGTCCACCCAGCCCGAGCTGCGGGTCCGCCTCGCCGACCTGGGCACCGTCAAGACCCGCACCTTCCGCGCGAGCACCCACAACACCGTCCTCTTCACCCCGGTCTACGCGCCCCCCGAACAGCGCCTGCCCCTCGACCGCCCGCTCGACCCCTCCGTCGACGTCCACGCACTCGGCGTTCTCGCATTTCAGGTGGTCACCGGAGCCCTCCCCCAGACCGCCACCCAGCGCGTGGGCTACCGCTTGCCGAAAGGCGACGAGCTCCTCGCCCTCCACGCCAGCGAAGACACCCTCCCAGAAGCCCGCAAAGACCACCTCCGCCACCTCCGCACGCAGCCGCTGGCCACCTTCTACGACCTCGCGGCCGCCCCCGACCTCCTCGACGAAGACCGCCAGGCCCTCGACGCCGCCCTCCGCGGTGCCCTGGCCCCCGCCGCCGCAAAAGAAGCCCTCGACACCCTCCTGGCACCCCTGGCCCGGTCCCTCCGCGCCGACCCCGACCGACGGTCCACCTCCGCACGCGAGCTGCTCGCCGCATTTGTGGCCTGCCGCACCCTGGCCGGCGCCGCACCCAGCTCCGCCCTCGACCGCCTGGTCGCTCCGGTGCTCCGCGACGTCCCACGAGCCCCACCGCCACGTCGTGCCAAGCGCCGAATCCGCACGCCCATCCTCATCGGTGCGAGCGTGCTGCTCGGGGTGGGCCTCACGCTCGGTGGCCTCTGGCTGTGGTGGCCCCGCACACAGGCCCTGTCCGCCGAAGAAGCCGCCTCACTCGGTGTCGAAGCCACCCTCGCCGCCCCCCGCATCTCCATCCGCTACACCGGCGACCCCGAGTCCCATCTTGTGCTGGGGGGCCTCCGCAGCAGCGGCACCCGGCTTCCTCCCCAGGCCCTCACCCCCGGCAACCACACCGTCTGGGTGCGCAGCAAGGAAGGGAAGACCATCGGTGAGCTGGCCGTGGCAGTCTCGTCCACAGACGACGCCTGGACCGTGTGGGTGGAAGCGCAGCGAGGGTCGGCGCGCGCACCCGGCGAAAACCATGACGTCGGCCCTGGCAAGACCCTCTCCCTCACCTTGAAGCCCGACGGCACGGTCACGCGCAGTCGGCTGGGCGGGTGAGCTCTGGCCGTCAGCAGCGGTTGGAGATGAACACCTCCATGGCTGCCAGGACCGCCTCCATGCGGGTTCTCTCGAGGGGGTCGGTGAGCTGGGGCGCCACGGCCTGGAAGGTGTTGCGGAAGCCCATCAAGGCGTACTTGAGCTCCCAGGCCTCGCCGGTCTTCTCGATCAACACCGTGTTCGCCGCTTCGATGCGGGCGTAGGTGGCATCGTCGTAGGCATCCACTAGCGGCTGAATCTGCTCCAGCGCCGCCATCATCGGTACCAGGGGGTCGGCGGCCGCATCGAGCTCGGCGCGGGTGAAGGTGGCCTCGGGTGAGAGACGGTCGAGGTAGTCGGCCACACCCGGCTGGGCCCACTCCCCTCCAGTGATGGTGTCGAGGACCGCCACATGATGCGCCAGCCCTTGCTTTGCGCGCTCCAGCTCCGCACGTGTGGCGGGGTCGAGGCCGCGACCATCCACCTGGCTCACCACCCGGTGGAGGGCGACCGGCAGCTGGAACGCCGCGCGGTTGTAGGGGCAGTTCACTTGCAGGACCCGCGCCGCCTCCTCGGCCTCGGCACGCGCCCGAGCGTCCCACCCATCGATGTTGTGGGCGGCCGTGGCCAGCACCAGCTCAGACTTGTAGAGGCTGGGACCGCCATCGTAGAAGCTGGGCGACGCGGGCCCGAAGTCGACCGTGGGGGCGTCGACCGGAGTGGGGCTGGTGCGGGCGGTGGCGCCACCACAGGCGGACAAGACGAAGACAGCGAGCAGGACGTGGACGCGACGGTTCATGGCGGGCCTCCGGGATGGCGGGACAAGTGCTCCGTTCTGCTGTTTTTTTAGCACATGCTACAAAACCAGCACTCGCAGAAACTGTGCAGGCATCACGCCGCAGCCACCACCGCATCCCGCAGCCACCGGTGGCCCGGGTCGGCCGTCATGCGCTCCGGCCAGGTCAGCGCCACCACAAACGGGGGCAGCGCAATCGGCACCGGCCGCAGCACCAGCTTCAAGTGCTGGGTCATGGGCGCCAGCAGACATCGCGGGGCCGCGAGCGCCATCCGCGACGACGCCAACACCCAGGGCGCCGCCAGAAAGTACGGCACCGTCATCACCACCCGACGCGACCGCCCCTGCTCGGCCAGCGCCGTGTCGACCCGGCCGCCCGGAAGCCCCACCGGGCTCACCACCAGGTGGTCGAGGGCCAGCCATGCTTCCAAGGTCCAGTCGACGGAAGCCGCGGGATGGTCGGCCGCCAGCGCCACCACGTAGTCATCCGAAAACAACGTCTGGGAGGTCAGTCCCGGCCGCTCCAGGGGGTGGGCCACCAGGGCGTCGATCTCGCCCGACAGCAGCTGGTCTCCGGCCTGTTGCGACCGCAGCGCCGTCACCCGGAGCCGCACACCGGGGGCGTTGGCCACCTGTGCATCCAAGCCGGGCAACAGCGTAGTGCTCAGCAGGTCGGCGGTCATGATCGAGAACTGCCGCTGGGCCGTGGCGGGGTCGAACGTAGGCGCACGGTCGAGGGTTTGCTGGAGGTGGGCCAGCGCACCCCGCAACGGCATCGCCAGGGCCTCCGCGCGCGGCGTGCGCACCATCCCCCGTCCCACACGGACCAACAGGGGGTCGTCCAGCATCTCCCGCAGCCGCGCCAACGACCGACTCATGGCCGACTGCGTGACCCCGATGCGGTGGGCGGCCCGCGTGACGCTCTGCTCGGCCAGCAGGGCATCCAGCGCCACGAGGAGGTTCAGGTTGAGGGTGTGAAGGGGCGGGGCCATCGGGCAAGCCTCCCATGCTCTGCAGGAATGGTTCCATTCAAACAAGTCGTTGGAATCATACATTGGACGCCCGTAGGTTCAAGGCACCCACCCGGAGGTTCCAATGTTCCTGCTCATCGCTTCTCTCGCCCAGGCCGCCACCGTCCAGCTCGAGGTCGACCCGGCTCCCTTCGCCCTCTCCGGCTACGCCGTGCACGCCCGCATGGCCCTGCCCGACAGCCCCTGGACCATCGGCGCCGGCTCCTACTCCATGGAGCTGCCCGACATGATGGTGGCCATGGCCCCCGACAACCGCGACGAAGGCTGGTCGGCCCGCATCAAGCCCAGTGTGGGCGTGTTCGTCGACCGCTACAAGGAAGTCGCTGCCGACGGTCGACACCTGGGCGTCCAGGTCGCGGTGCACCGCTGGGAGGTGGGACGAGATGGCGAGACCGACGACCTCACCTCCATCTTGGTGATGCCGCGCATCGGCTACGTGTGGACCCCCTTCGACGACCTCGGCCTGTACCTGGACCCCTGGTTGGGCGCGGGCGGCACCGTGCCCATCTCCGACGCCGCGGTGGCGGGCGGCGAGACGTACCAACACTTCCCGCTCATGGTGTTCGGCGCCGTGCACGTGGGCTGGCGCTTGGGGTCGTGATGCGCGGCGTCTCGGGTCACCACGGCCCGATGACTACGACTGGGGGGCATCCACCAACATGGTCTCGCACGCCCACTTGAGAAACGTGGCGTGGAGGCCCGTGTAGGCGGGATGGAGGGCACACGGGGACTTGGGGTTGCACTGCCCCACGCCGAACGCGCACCGACCTTCCGCAGGTTGGAAGTCCACCGCTTCGAGCACATCGAAGATGCGGATGGTGGTGGGGGCGCGGGTGAGCGCAAAGCCGCCGCCGTGGCCCCGCGCCGACGACACAAGGTCGGCGAGCACCAGGCGTCGCATCACCTTCGAGACGTAGTGCGTGGGGAGGTTGGCGCGTCGGGCGAGGTCGGCCGAAGGAAGGCGCTCATTGGGCGCCAGCTCGGCCAACACGGCCATGGCGCGGAGGGCGTACTCGGTGGTCTGGTTGAGGATCATCGGGTCCTTCCGGGGGGCGGGAACATATCCACGACTTGACGGACTTTCATGTCCATTGATATCAATGGAGCGCGAAGTCCATTGAGTGGCCCGCAGTCCCGTTGCGCACCCTCCTCCCCCGAGGCCCCCATGCTCTCCAAGTCACAGGCGAAGTGGTTCTTCCTGTTCGCCACCGTCGGCTTCTCCGGCGTCTTCCTCTGGTTGACAGTCGACACGCTGCTCCAGGTGCCCGAACGAAGCCACGAGTCGGAGCTCTCCGACAGCGTCGTCCGCGGCAAAGACATCTGGGAAGCCAACAACTGTATGGGTTGCCACACCATCCTGGGCGAGGGTGCCTACTACGCACCTGAGCTCACGCGGGTGGTCGAGCGCCGCGGCGAAGCCTGGATTCGGGTGTTCCTCAAGGACCCCCAGGCCATGTACCCGGGCGAGCGCAAGATGGTGCAGTACGACTTCACCGAAGATGAGATCACCGATGTCATCGCCTTCCTCGACTGGGTTGGCAAGATCGACACCAACGGCTTCCCCGCCGAGCCCGACCTCGCTCCCGAGCCAGTCGCCATCGCCGCACCGGACACCCTGGCCAAGGCCCCCGAAGTGTTCGGTCAGTTGTGTGTGGCCTGCCATTCGTTGGGTGGCACTGGCGGCAATGTTGGACCGGCCCTCGATGGCGTGGCCCAACGCTACAACCGCGACGACCTCCGACGCTGGCTGGAAGACCCGCAGGCTGTGAAGCCGGGCACCGCCATGCCCAAGCTCGGCCTGAACGACGTCCAGCTCGACGACCTCACCACCTTCCTGATGCAGCAGAACTGAGGACCACCATGACCTCGCTCAAGTACAACTCCTGGAAGGTCGCCTGGGCCTTCTTCGCCACCTGTATGCTCCTGCTGGTTCTACAGATCGTCTACGGCTTCATCATGGGCTTCGCCCACATGGGCTACGACGTCCTCCACGACTTCATCCCGTTCAATGCCGCCCGCGCCACCCACACCAACCTCCTCGTGGTGTGGCTGCTCGCCGGCTTCATGGGCAGCGCCTACTACATCATCCCCGATGAATCGCAGACCGAGCTGTGGTCTTCCAAGCTTGCGTGGGCCCAGTGGGGCAGCCTGGTGGTGGTGGGTGTGGTGGCCGTCATCGGCTTCCACCTCAACTGGTGGGAAGGACGGAAATTCCTCGAGATCCCCCGCCCCCTCGACTACCTCGTGGTCGTCAATGTGTTGGCTTTCCTGCTCAACATCGGCATGACCATCATGCAAGGCAAGCGGTACACCACCACCGCCCTCACCTTGCTCGCAGGCCTCGTGGCCGCCGCGTTGCTCTACCTGCCCGGCATGATCACATTCGACAGCCAGGTGTTGGATTCCTACTTCCGGTGGTGGGTGGTGCACCTGTGGGTGGAAGGCGTGTGGGAGCTCGTGATGGGCGCCATCTTGTCCTACCTGCTCATCAAGCTGTCCGGCGTCGACCGCGAGGTCATCGAGAAGTGGCTCTACGTCATCGTCGGCCTCACCTTCCTGTCCGGCATCCTGGGAACCGGCCACCACTACTATTGGATCGGCGCGCCCGAATACTGGCTGATGGTCGGTGGGTTCTTCAGCGCCCTCGAGCCGCTCGCGTTCCTCGGCATGGCCCTCTACACGGTCGCCATGGCCCGCCGCGGCGGTCGCAAGCACGCCAACCGCATCGCGCTGTCCTGGTCGGTGGGCTGCGGCATCCTCAGCTTCGTCGGTGCCGGCTTCCTCGGCTTCGCCCACACCCTTCCCCAAGTCAACATCTGGACCCACGGCACGCTCGTCACCGCCATGCACGGCCACCTCGCGTTCTGGGGCGCCTACTCGATGCTCATCTTCGCGATGATTGCCTACGCCCTGCCCGAGATGACCGGTCGCAAGCTGTACGACCACTGGGCCAACGAGTGGGCCTTCTGGCTGTCCAACATTGGCATGGTCTCCATGACAGGCGCCTTCGCGGTCGCCGGTGTCACGCAGGTCTACCTCGAGCGCCGCGTGGGCATGGACTTCCTCGAGGTCCAGAAGGCAGTGCAGGTCCACTTCCTCGGCCTCGTGCTGGCGGCGGTCCTGTTCACCCTCGGCATCGGCCTGTTCGTGTGGGTGTTCGCCAAGTACGGCAACCCCCTGAACGCTCCGGTCGCCACCGCCGAGCAACGCTCTCGTAGCCAAGTGGCCACGGCAAAGTGATGCCCGCAGACACGCGCTCCATCCCCAGCTCCTCCCTCCCCTGGTACACGCCGGTGGGGGAAGAGCTGGAGGTGTTCCAACACTGCTACGACAACCGCCTGCCCTTGATGCTCAAGGGCCCCACCGGCTGCGGCAAGTCCCGCTTCGTGGAGCACATGGCCGCCCGGCTCGGTCGCCCACTGGTCACCGTCTCTGCACATGACGACACAAGCGCCGTCGACCTCCTCGGTCGGTACCTGGTGCGCGGTGGCGAGACCGTGTGGCAAGACGGGCCGGTCACCCGTGCCGTCCGCTCCGGGGCCATCCTCTACATCGACGAGGTGGCCGAAGCACGCAGCGATGTGGTGGTGGTGCTGCACCCGCTCACCGACCACCGACGGCAGCTGTTCGTCGACCGTCACGATGAAGTCCTGACCGCGCCCCCCACCTTCATGTTGGTCATCAGCTTCAACCCCGGGTACCAACGTAGCCTGAAGGAGATGAAGCCGTCGACTCGGCAGCGCTTCGTGGGCCTGAGCTTCGACTTCCCGGCCCCCGCCATCGAAGAACGCATCGTCCAAGGCGAGACCGGCGCAGACCCCGCCACCTGCAAGCGCCTCGTCGCGCTGGCGCAGAAGGTACGGTCTGTGGAGCACCTCGGGCTGGCCGAGCGCCCCTCCACCCGCCTGCTGGTGGACACCGCGCGCCTCATCCGCAGTGGCTTGCCCGCGCGCCTGTCGTGTCGGGTGGGCATCGTGGAGCCGCTCACCGACGACCTCGAGGTGGCCACCGCCATCCAGGACCTCGTCCACCTGGTCTTCGACTGACCATGGCCGCCCCCTCCCTCGACCTGGACTGGGAAGAAGGCGTCTTCCGTGCGCTCCGCTCCCTCTGGCGCCGCCTGGTGCCCGACGCCCAGCCCTTCGACCCGGGCCAGGCCGCGGTCCTGGAGCCCATGGTCCGTCGCCTGTCGGTGCTCGCCTCGCTCGTGGCGGCCGCCCCCCTGCGGGTCCTCCCTGCGTCGGGGGACGGTGGCTTGCGTGGCGACGATGTGTTGGTCCCGCCCCACATCGCCGTCGCCCCAGATCCTGAAGCCAACGCCGCCTTGTACGTGCTGCGGGTGGTGGTCGCCGGTGCCCTCCACCGCCACGCCACGCCCCACCTCCCACTCGACCAACAGCTCGGGCGCGTGGTCGAGCGGCTCGGGCAGGAGCTTCCAGGCTTCCTCCCGGCCTGGGATGCCGCCTGCCACCTCCAAGATGCCGCAGGCGAGACCGTCTTGTGGGGTCCCATCCTCGCGCTCCCCACCTCTCGGGCCGCTCCCGGCGAGACCGAAGAGCCGTCGAGTCGACCGCCGGGCGCCGAGGCGGAGGTCCAGGCCCAAGACGAGGTCGTCGTCCACCAGCTCGACGACGAAGACGCCCTCCAGCTCCCCACGCACGCCTTCGAGAAGGTGGAGACCGCCGAGTCGTTCAACGGCACGATGCGACAGCTCGATGGCGAAGACGACCTCGCCGACCAGCTCGAAGCCCTGGAAGAGGTGAACTTCGCCGATGTGTTGCGTGGCGGCCCCGAAGCCCACTCGCTCTTGCACGCCGACATCGCCCTCGATGCCGACATCCCCGACGTCGCCAACATCCAGCCCGGTGAACGGGGCATTCCCTACCCCGAGTGGAGCGCCCGCAAGGGTCGGTATCTTGCAGACTGGTGCCAGGTCTACCCCACCCCATTGCCGCGAGGACATGCCGAGTGGGGTCTTCGCCGCCGGCACCACCACGCGCGCACCATCCAGCGGCTGCAGGGCGAGCTCCTTCGCCACCGAGACCGCCTGCGGGGTGCACCGCGACAGCTCGATGGTGAGTCGGTCGACATCGACGCCCTCACCCGAGCCTGGTCCACGCTTCGTGCCGGTCGGACACCATCGCCGCGTCTCTACACCCGACAGACCCGCCAGCAGCGCGACATCGCCACGCTGGTCTTGCTGGACGTCTCGCTGTCGACCGACGCCTGGGTGGGAGACCACCGTGTCCTCGACGTCGCCCGCGACTCGGTGCTCGTGCTCGGCGAAGTGGCCGACCAGCTCGGAGACCGCCTGTCCGTGGTCGCCTTCGCCAGCCACACCCGCCACCGCGTGCGGGCCTGGATGGTGCGCGACTGGAACGAGCCCTGGTCGGTGGGCCGTGGCCGCCTCGGAAGCCTCTACCCACAAGGCTACACCCGCATCGGACCTGCCCTTCGGCACGGCATCGCCACCCTCTCCAAGGTCCCCGCCCGCAGCCGCCTGCTCCTCCTCGTGAGCGACGGCAAGCCCACCGACTACGACCGCTACGAGGGGCGCCACGGCATGGCCGACGTTCGGCAGGCCCTCCGGGAGGCGCACCAGCAGGGTGTTCGCGTGCATGCCCTCGCCATCGACCGACGCGCGAGCGACTGGCTCCCCGCGATGCTGGGCCCCGGTGGGTGGGACGTGCTCCAGCAGCCCCACCAGCTCCCCGAAGCCATGACCCGCGCCTACGCCCGCTTCAGCGGCTGACCGGCTCGAGCGGCGGGATGCCATCGCGCCACGACCGCCCCGGAACCTCCAGCTCCGTCGCCGACTTCAGCCGGTGGATGTACGCCTGGCGGGACACCTCGATGGCCCCGAGCGACCGCAGGTGCGGGGTGGGCGCCTGGGCGTCGATGAGCGTGTAGCCCGCATTCTCGAGGTGCCGACACAGGGTCACGAAGCCCACCTTCGACGCATCTCTCGCCGTATGGAACATGGTGTCGCCCAAGAACATGCGCCCCAGCGCCATGCCCACCAGTCCACCCACCAGGTCTCCGTGCAGCCACACCTCGACCGAGTGGTAGACGCCCTGCTCGTGCAGCGCGGTCCAGGCGTCGACCAGGTTCTGGGTGATCCAGGTGCCTGGCTGACCGGGGCGGGGCGTCTGGGCGCACGCGGCCACCACATCGCTGAAGGCATGGTCGAAGGTGACCGTGTAGCCCCGGTTGTTGAGGCTCTTGCGCAGGCTGCGTGACACGCGGAGCCCGCCCGGCGTGAAGATGGCGCGGGGGTCGGGCGAGCACCACGGAATCGGGAAGCGGCCCGTCCACGGGAACATGCCGATGGACGCCGCTGCCACGAGCGTTGCCGGGGTGATGGATCCGCCGACGGCGACCAGGCCGGTGGGGTCGTCTTTGCGCGGACGGACGGGCAGGATGTTGGCGAGCGGATGGGGGGGCATGGCGGACGACGTAGCGTGGCGACGACCGCCCGAGGGGGCAAATGGGCGAACCACAACCGCGCTGACCGAACGCAGATACCGCGGGCGGCCCGGGCCGAATAGACTGCCGACCACCCTCGGCGAAGGCCGACAGGAGCACTTCATGGGGATTCCCAACCAGTCCGACAGTGTGCAGGCTGTCAAGGTGATCGCAGACCGCGGCATCGTAGTGGAGGGGGGCGACGGCTTCTCGCAGCAGGTGCGCACTCTGGTGCAGACGGTCCACGCCAACGGGGCGCGGGCCTTCACCGCATTCGTCGAGAGCAGCCCCGTCTTCGATCGGTCCATCGGTGGGTCGCGCATCGTGCGGGCCACCACCGACGACGCCGCGCGGATTGAAGTCACCAAGCTGGCGGCTGGCATGGCCTCCAAGAACCCGGGCGCCGGCATCCCCGCCAATGGCCAGAAGAGCGTGGTGGTGTGGGCCGACGCCCCCGACGACGACCACGCCAAGGCCGCGCTCCTCTCCGCGCACTACCGCGAGGTCCTCAAGTTCGAGCCCGGTGCCATCTTCGGCCCCGACATGGCCGTGGGCGAGCACGTCCAGGACGCCGTCGCAGCCAACCCCGACCTCACCGACCACATCGCCGGCAACTCCCACGCCGGCCACGGTGTCGCCATCGACGAGACCGGCTGGACCGGCCGCGCCCTCGTGCTGGGCCTCGGCGCCTGGGACGGCACGGCCAACCTCCAGACCGCCGCCATCCAGGGCTTTGGCGCCGTGGGGGCCTGGGCCGCCAAGCAGCTGGCCCGCACGCAGTCGCACATCAAGCTGGTGGCCGTCTCCAACCGCCACGGTGTGGCCCACTGCGCCGACGGCCTCGACATCCAGGCCTTCTTCGACGCCTGGGCCGCCACCACGGGGGGTCCCGAAGCCGACGAAGCCGTGCGCGCCCTGGCCAAAGCCACCGACGGCGTCACCTGGACCGACGACCCCAACGACCTCTGGAAGGTGAAAGCCGACCTCGTGATTCCTGCCGCCCGCACCGGCGAGGTCCGACTGTCCACCGAACAGACCGAAAACCCCGGCGCCCAGCCGGTGGAGGCCTGGCACGCCGCATCGGGTGTAAAGGCCGTGCTGGAGGGCGCCAACGCTCCCCTCACCGTGGGCGCCGAGAACTGGCTCACCGAACGCGGCGTGGTGGTCTTCCCCGACTTCATCGTCAACTCGGGTGGTGTGTGGGGCTGCTGGGCCGAGTGGGCCGAGCGCCAGGCCCTGCGGGTAGGCGTTCGCTCCGCCAGCGAAGTCACCGAAGACACCGAAGTCATCATCGGCCGGGTGGTCCGCGCCAACATGCGCCGGGTGCTGGCCAAGGGCGGCAGCAACCGCTTCGCCGCCGACGCCGTGAAGGTGGAAAACGTGGCCCCCGTGGCCGCCCGCTGGTCCGACCTCGCCCACATCAAAGACGTGCACGCCCGGGCCATCGAGCACGCGCGCACCCTCGAGCTGTGACCATGAAGCGTGTGCTCCTCGCCCTGAGTGTCGCGACCACCGCATGTGGTGGCGACACCACCAAAGACTCCGCGGGTCCCGACCCCTGCCTCACATACGTCGACCAGTGGACCGCCTGCACCGAAGCGGCCGGGGAAGGCACCGACCCCACCCTCGAAGACCCCGAGGCCTTCTGCGCCGACAACGCCGACGAGCCCGACTCCCACTGGGAGTGCCTCTCCGACGCCATCTTCGAGAACTACTGCACCAACGCGCAGGGGCTCACGTTCATCCAGGGTGAGTTCGCCGCCTGCAACGGCTACTGAGCGCCCGCCTCGGCAGCCTTCCGCTCTTCGGCCTCTCGAGCCTTGCGCTTCCAGAGGCCCTCGTACTTCTTGGCTTCGGGATCAGGGGGCGGGTGTGCCGTGGGGCAGCGGCCCTTGGGCTTCTCCCCTTCGAGGAAGGGCGCGCCGATGAGGCGACAGGTGCCATTGCTGTACTTGCCCGAGGTGGTGCACACCCCGCGGCCTTTGGTCTGGACCCCATCGAATTCGTCGAGCGGCAGGCCTTCGTGCACCGCGCGTGCCCACCAGCCCCACAACGGCGCGGCGAGGTCGCTGGCGGAGGCACCGATGCGCTTGGGTTGGTCGTAGCCGAGCCACAGCGCCATCGAGTAGTGCGGCGTGCCACCGATGAACCAGAGGTCTTTTTCGCTGTCGGTGGTGCCCGTCTTGCCCACCGCCGGCCCCGCATATCCGGGCTTGCCGGCCGCACCGCGTGATGCGCCGCCGGTGCCATACGTGATGACCAGCCGCATGATGCCCCGTGTGAGGGCGGCGTCGTCGGGCTCGAGCACCTGGACCCGCGACAGCTCCCGTGCCACGCGCACCTGACCCACACGGTCGGCGGCCACCACCACCGGTCGGCCCGAAGCGAGCTGTCCGTCGGCCATCACGGTGGACACAAACCGCGCCTGTTCCAGCGGGGTGACCTCGCCGGTGCCCAGTGACAGACCGAGCTCATCGCGCCAGTGGCCGGTCTCGAAGCCCAGCTTGGATGCGAAGCGCTTGAACGGAACCGGCCCGCCCAGCGCTTCGAGGAGGCTCGCCGTGGCGACGTTCTGAGACCAGGCCAGGCCCATCGCCAGCGTGCTGGTGGAGCTGTACTTGCCGCCGACGTTGCGCGGGTTCCAGCCGTTGGTGTTGGGGAAGATGTGGCGGTGGTTGGCGATGGTGGAGTGTGCGGCCCACTCCCGCTCGCCCTTGTCGTCGCGCTGGGCGAAGGCCATGGCATAGACGAGCGGCTTGATGCTCGACCCGGCCTGTCGGCGCGCCTGGGTGGCCCGGTTGAAGTCGGTGGCCAGAGCCTGCCGCCCCCCGTAGGCCGCCACGAGCAGGCCGGTCTTCGAGTCGACCACTGCACCAGCCGCTTCGAGGGGTTCCTTTCCACGCCGCCCCACCGCGCGCTCGAGGTACTTGAGCTGCTTGGGAATGACGGTGTCGGACTGTTCCTGGGCCACGAGGTCGAGGGCGGTGTGGACCTGCAGGCCCGAGCCGTACACCACATGGTCGTCGAGCTGGGCCTCGAGCCACGACCGCGTGGCTTGCATGTACGCGGGGTAGCGGTCTTCGGGGAGCGGATGGGGCGTGGCCACAATCGGCTCGGCGAGCGCGGCCTCCACTTCCGCGGCGGGCCAGCCGGCTTCACGCATCAGCCGCAGGGTGCGGTCGCGACGGGCCTTTGCGCGCTGGGGCTGGGTGTCGGGGGCGTACTTCGCCGGAGCCGGAAGGATGCTGGCGAGCGTAGCGGCCTGCGACAGCGACAGCTCCCGGGCCGGGATGCCGTAGTAGTACCGGGCCGCCGCCTCGAAGCCGCACACGCTGAAGCTGCCGTGCTGACCGAGGTACGGGGCGTCGAGGTAGATCTGCAGGACCTCGTCTTTGCCGAGGTTCTTGTCGAGGGCGACCGCAGCCAGGATCTCGCGAATCTTCCGCTGGACCGACCGCTCCTTGTCCTGCGAGAGGTTGCGTACCACCTGCATGGTGATGGTGCTGGCGCCCTGTTGGATGCCTCCGCCTTGGAAGTTCACCCAGGCGGCTCGGGCGATGCCTGCGGGGTTCACGCCGATGTGTTCGCGGTAGGCGGCGTCTTCGGAGGCGAGCAAGGCCGCGATGAGGTGCGGTGGGGCGTCTGCGAGGGGCAGGTGCCAGCGAATCTCGGAGTCGGGCCCGATGAGGTTGCCGATGGCGATGGGCTCGAGGGCCAGTGGCCGGCTCCATCCTTCGAGACCAGGGGGTTGGTCGCCTTCAGGAAAGCGCCCACCGCGCGGGATGACATCGCCCGTCTTTGCGCAGATGTCGCCGGGTTCCTTCGGCGGGCACTGTTCGTTGTACCCCCGCACCTTTGCCTGCGCGACGAGCCGCTTCTTCGGGAGCGTGAGCTCGGCCGGGCCGCTGTAGACGGTGCCCGGGAAGCTCCACCCGGGATGGGCCACCTGGTGCCGGCGGTGCAGCTGGGCCATCTCGACGGTGTTGTCTTCGATGGCCCGCCACTTGGGCCACGCGACGATGGCGAAGGTGACCACAAAGCCCAAGACAAACAGGGTGGACACCCGCGCAGTCCACGAGACCGCCGCGCGGAAGCCCGAGCGTTTCTTGGCCCCGGTGCGCCGCTTGGGAGCGGACCGCCGTGGCGATGGGGGGCGTTTCTTCACGGAGGGACGTTACTCGACCGGGTATCCGGCAGACTTCCAGGCGAGGGTGCCGCCCGCGATGTTGATGGGGTTCTCGAAGCCGGCGGAAGCGAGCATGGACTGCGCGCGACCGCTCCGGGCTCCAGACCGACAGATGAGGTAGAGGTCGGCCTTCTTGTGGGGCTCGAGCTCGGACATGCGCGCTTGGAGGGCATCGAGGGGGATGTTGACCGCACCGGGGGCGTGGCCGTCGGCGAATTCGGCCGGCGTGCGCACGTCGATCAGCACCACCTCACCTGCGTCCTTGGCCGCCTTGAGCACGCCCACATCCACCTCTTTCAGCGCGGCAGCAGACGTGGCCGGGCTGCCGCCCGCGGTGGCCTTGGTTTCGGCACCGCCACAAGCGGTGAGCATGAGGGCAGTCAGCAAGACGAAGCGGGTGGTCACAGGAAGCTCCAAGCCGGGAGGGCCCCCCTAATCTCCCGAAAGGTGGGTGGCCCGCGCCGAGGCGGATTGGACACATGACATCGCGACGGCCCACGTGAAACTCGCCGGTCAGGTCGGTCGGCGAATGAACCTCGGCGCAGGTCGTCGGACCCACCGAACGGAGCGCCGATGTCCCCTTCCCTGCCCCGCACCTTCGCCCAGCTGGCCGCGTCTGCCGGTCTCACACTGGCCATCTTCTCGCTTCCCTTGTGGACGGTTGGCAGCCACGCTCCGGTCGACCCACTCACCACCGTGGCCGATGATTCGACCGAGCGCGTGGTGATGTGGACGCCTCCGGCTCCTGCACCCGAGCCCGAGCAAGACACCCTGACCGACGCCATTGTCGAGGCCCCCACGCCCGAGCCCGAGCCCCAACCCGAGCCCATCGACGCCACCCCGGTCCCCGAGCCCACACCGGTTCTTGCTGCAGCGATGGAGGTGGCGTCCACGCCGGTCGACGACACGCCGCCACCAAAGAAGAAGCGCCGACGTCGCCGGAAGAAGCGGGACTGCACGCCGGATGTGCCCGAGATCGAAGCCACAGGCTCGGACCGGTGGACCGTGGACCGCGACCTCATCGACCACTACGCCCGCGACCTGAAAGCTGCGGAGCGCCTGGCCTATGTGGCCTGGGCACGCGACGACGACGACCGCATCATCGGCTTTCAAGTGGTGCGGGTGCGGTGCGGCAGCCCACTCCACGAGGCCGGCTTTCGCAACGGCGACGTCATCACGAAGATCAACGGCCACAAGGTCCGTACCGTACCCCAAGCCCTCGCGGCGTACGTGGCCCTGCGTATCAAGCGCAAGCTGCGGGTGCGCGGCCACCGCAAAGACGGCACGCCGCTCGACCACCGGTACCGCCTGACCTGACCCTCAGAAGCCGGTGACCTCGACATCCGCGACCGTGCGCGCCAGCCGGAAGCCGCTGTGGATGTCGCGCTCGTAGTCCCACTTCAGGTTGCGGCGGTTGGGACGCAGCTCGGGGATGCGGCAGGCCCAGGAGCCGCCACGCTCGGCGGGGTAGGAGCCGGCTTCGGGGCCCACGAAGGGGTCGACCTGTGGCTCGGAGGGGTAGCCAAGCTGGTAGTCGAGCACGAACTCGCGGATGTTGCCGCCCATGTCGTAGAGGCCGTAGCCATTGGGCATCTTCGTGGCGACCGCGTGGGGCTGCATGCCCGAGTTGTCCTCGTAGTAGCCCACGGCGTCGATGTCGTCGGACCCAGGGTACAGGTGTGACTCTCCGCCCCATGCTGCCCGTTCCCACTCGGCTTCGGTGGCGAGGCGGTAGCCTTCGCAGACGTATGGGCTGCCCTTCAGCTCGCAGCGCACATCGGCGCCTTCGCCGTCGCAGGTGAAGCAGGTGTCGAGGCCGTGGGCTTCGCTGACGGCGTTGGAGAAGGCCGCAATCTCGTGCCACGAGATGCTGTGGACCGGGCAGTCGCCGCACTCGGCCAGCTCTTGTGCGGCCTGGTCGGCGCCCACGTGAATGGCGGTGGGGTGGTAGTCCATGTACGCCAGCCACTGGTTCACGGTGACTTCGGTGGTGCCCACCCAGTAGTCGTTCGTGAGGGTGACCTCGTGGGGCGTGTGCGAGGCGTCGTAGTCCACATCGCCGGGCTGGATGCCCATGTCGAACACACCGCCGGGCACTGCGGTGAGCGAGATGCCACCCCGAAGCTCACCGTGGGCCTCCCAGAACGCCTGGTTGGCGGCGCTGGAGTCGTCGGCGGTGCTGGGACCCGAGACGGCTTCGTGGACCATCTCCACGCTGTCGACGGCGTCTTCGGCCGCGTCGATGCGGTCGAGCTCCTGGTCGCTCACACAAGCCACAGCGGTGAACGTGGTCAGCAAAGCAATGCGGCGAACGAACATTGGGGGGCTCCTCGATGGTCTCGACGAAAACAGCGCCTGACCATGAAGCCAGGCGCTGTGCACCGAGGGAGCCTACCAGTCGTCCATGTTGAATCGGGGACGAACTGGCATGGCGCAGGAATTTGACAACCTGCGGCGGACGCGACCGCTCAGGTGGGGTCGGGCTTCGGGGTGTCGGGGCCGCTGTCGGGGAGCTTGGGGGCCTTGACGTAGTCGGCGTTCAGCTTGCCTTCGAGGGCGCCCAGGAAGGTGACGATCTTCTTGACGTCGGCGTCGGCGAGGTCTTTGCCGAGCTGGTGCTTGGCCATGAGCTTCACCGCTTCGTCGACGGTGGCGATGCTGCCGTCGTGGAAGTAGGGGCCGGTCTTCGTGATGTTGCGCAGCGAGGGCGCCTTGAAGACGTGAAGGTCGGCGTCGTTGCCGGTGACTTCCTTGCGGCCTTCGTCTGCGGTCTCGTAGGGCTGCACCTGACCGAGCTTGTGGTAGCTCTGACCGCCCACGGCCACGCCGGAGTGGCACGCCATGCAGCCGGTGTCGAGGAAGGTGCCGAGACCATCGAGCTGGGCATCGTTCAGGGCGGTGAGGTCGCCGCCGAGGAATTTGTCCCAGGGGCCGGGAGACACCAGCCCGCGCTCGAACGCACCGATGGCGGTGGTCATGTTGGCGTAGGTGATGGGGTCGTCCTGGCCGGGGTACGCCTTGCCGAACATGTCGACGTAGCCGGGGATGCTCTTGAGCACGCCCACCACGGTGGCTTCGTCGGGCATGGCCATCTCGACCGGGTTGAGCACCGGACCGCCGGCCTGGGCCTCGACGTCGGCGGCGCGACCGTCCCAGAACTGGGCGACGTGCAGCGCGGCGTTGACCGACGTGGGCGAGTTCCGGCCACCGCGGACACCCTTGTGACCGGGGGAGGTGGGCTCGTTGTCCACGCCGAACTTCTGGAGGTCGTGGCAGCTGTTGCAGGAGATGTCGTGGTTCTTCGACAGGCGGGTCTCGAAGTACAGCGCCCGGCCGAGGTCGATCATCGCGGCGTCGGGCTTCTTGCCGTCTTTGGCCATGAAGTCGGGCAGCGGCTTGAACATGGGCTTGGCCCGGTCGAGCAGAGCTTGCGCCTTTGCGTTGGCCTTTTCAGCGGGCTTTTCGGCCGGCTTTTCGGCCTTGGGCTTCTCAGCGGGCTTGTCGGCCGGCTTGTTGGCCCCACCATCGCAAGCAAGTGCGAACAGGGCGAGCGAGGATGCGATGAGGAGGGAACGCATTGGGGGCTCCTGTGTGCGGACCGCGGCAAGCTAACCCGGACATTCCGCAAAACGAGTCGACATTGTACCCGAGCACGCCACCAGCGGACGCCCAGCCCTTCCTCACGTGCTGTCTGCAGATGGCGAGCGGACGAAGCGGGCCACTGCTTCCAGGTGGTGGGTCTGGGGAAAGAGGTCGACCGTCCAGAGGTCGGTGAGGCGCCATCCACCGGCTTCGAGCACCTCGCGGTCGCGCCCCAACGACTTGGGACCACACGCGACATACACCAGTACATCGGCCTTGTGGTCGGCCAGGAACGCGGCCGCCTTGGGATGGAGTCCCGCGCGGGGAGGGTCGACCACCAGTCGTGTGTGGTCTCCGAGCGCGAGCCCGGGCAGCACATGCTCCACCGGTCCGGCGTGGAATTCCGCTTCGATGCCAAGCGCCCGGGCGTTCTCCCGAGCGGACACCACAGCACCCTCGTGGACCTCGATTCCGACGAGTCGGCCCACGCGGTCGGACAGAGCCAATCCAATCGCGCCAACCCCGCAATACAAGTCCACCAACGGCTCGCGCACACCGTCGGTGAGACCGAGCGCATCGGCTATGGTCTCGACCAGGACCTCGGCGCCCTGCGAGTTCACCTGGAAGAACGCATCATGGGGCAGCGTGAACGCGGCCGCTCCGAGCGTCACCTGGAGGTCGGACGTGCCGTGCAGCACCGCCCGCAGCTCCCCGCGGGCCACCTCGGCCACCCCATCGTTCACCACGTGCAGCACGCCCTCCACAAACGGGAGCGCCGCCACCGCATCCGCGGCCTGCTGGAGGTCAGCCGTATCCACCGTGCTGGTGGTGACGAAGGTGACCCATACGCGCGGGTTCTCGGGCGTACCGGTGTCGCGGAGGACCAGGTGGCGCCAGGCTCCGGTGTGGGCCCGGCTGTCCCAAGCAGGCGCGAGCTGCAGCGCGGAAACAGCCTCGACCACGGCATTCATCGCGTCTGATGCCAGCGCACAACGCGAGACCGGCACCACCTTCGACCACCACCCGGGTGGATGGAAGCCCAGGAAGCTGCCGGTGGTCTGGACATCGGTGCGGTCGACCCCCTCGGGCACGTACAAGCTGGTGGACCACGACAGCTCCACCTTGTTTCGGTAGGCGTACCCATCGGGCGCTCCGCGGGTGGGATGGCAGACTACGTCGGTGAGGACGCGGCTGCCGTCGTCGTCGTCGATGCCCACGAGACGCCGCACCAGGCCCGCCTTTTCTTCCCGCTGGCGGTGTAGCGCCATGGTCTGGAGCTGACAGCCACCACAGATGCCGAACAGCGGACACTCAGGCGCCACGCTGTCGGCGGCAGGCGTGACCACCTCGGACAGCCGCGCGGTGCCCTTCTTTCCGGGTCGGGCCACCACCACGTCGCCCACGCCCACACCCCGGACCTTGAAGCGACGGCCATCTTCGGCAAAGCCACTGCAGTGCTTGGCTTCGAGGCGGTCGAGGGTGACGGTGACGGGAGGACGCACACGGCGTGCACGAGAGCGGGCCATGGCGGGCTCCAGGGATCTACGGGCAGGCAAAGCGCCGCAGCGGGTATCGCGATTCGACCCGTTAGACCCCATCGTCCCCGCCTCGGAGGCCCAGATGTCCCCCACCCGTCCCCTCCCCTGGCTGCTGGCCGGTCTTCTCGTCGCCCCCACCGTCGCGCTGGCCGCACCCGAGCTGGCCGACGATGAACACGTGGCCCCCGAAGGCACCGACGGTCCGGCAGCCGAAGACGACGGCGACAGCGAAGGCGACCCCGAGTGGGACATCACCGCCGCCCACGGCCACACCCGCGACCTTCCCTTGTCGCTCACCGAAGGCACGTGGATGACCGTCTCCATCCACGGAGACCGCTTCGTCACCGACGTTCTCGGCGACCTCTTCACCGGCTCGCTGTCCGGCGGTCCACTCACGCCCCTCACCAGCGGCGCCGCGTGGGACGTCGAGCCCGCGTGGTCCCCCGACGGCCGCACCATCGCCTACGCCAGCGATGAAGGGGGCAACGAGAACATCTGGCTGGTGGACGTCGAGACCGGCGAGCGCACGCAGCTCACCGAAGAGTCTGAGGCCCGCATGACCGCCCCTGCATGGTCTCCCGACGGCGACTGGCTCATCGTCCGCCGGCGCACCGTCGACACCCGCAGCATCGGCGTCACCGAGCTGTACCGCGTGCACCGCGAAGGCGGAAAGGGCGTCCAGCTCACCACCAAAGACGGCGACCCCCACGCCGGTGAGGCCACCGTCCACGACCGCACGATGTTCTTCTCCACCCGCCGCGGTCGGTTCGAGTACGGACACAACCCCACGAGCGGCTTGTGGTGGCTCAAGGCCATGGACCTCGACACCGGCAAGGTGCGCAACATCGTCCAGGGCTCCGGTGGTGCAGCCCGTCCCGTGCCCAGCCCCGATGGCACCGAGGTGGCCTTCATCTCCCGCGACCGCACCCGCACCCTGCTCGAGCTGGTGGAGCTGTCGACCGGTCGGCGCCGCGTGCTGTCCGACCGCCTCGACCACGACCAGATGGAGGGCTTCGCCATGCACGGCGTCTACCCGGCCTTCGACTGGACCGACGACGGCGAGGCCATCGTGCTGTGGGCCAAGGGCAAGCTGTGGCGCATCGCCCGCGACGGCACCCACACCGAAGTGCCCTTCTCCATCGACCACACCTGGCGCCTCCACCACGTCCAGCGCCCCGAGAACAGCGTCCCCGACGCCATCTCCGCAAAGGTCATCCGCTGGCCGGTCGACAACCCCTCCGACGACCGGGTGGCCTTCTCTGCCTTCGGAGCCCTGTGGGCCGGCGACAAAGACGCCCCCAAGCGCATCTCCGAAGGCACCGGCTACGCTCCGGCCTGGTCCCCCGACGGCAAGGCGCTCGCCTGGGTGTCCTGGACCGACTGTCCCACCACCGACGCCACCCCCGGCGCCGACTACCAGCCGTGCGGCGGCCAGCTCCACGTCACCCGCGGCAAGAAGACGGACACGCTGGGCGACTGGAGCGAGTGGGTGGCCCCCGCGTTCGCCCACGACACCGACCACATCCTCGTGTGGCGGGGCACAGGCGGCGTCACGGGCTTCCCGCCGGGCCGCCACCCCATGGCCGAGCTGGTGCTGTTCGAGCGCAACAAGCGCACCTGGACATCCACCGTGCTCACCACCGACCAGCTCCGCGGCGGCCTCGAACATGCCCCGGTACCGGTCGTTCACGACGGTCGTGTGTACTTCCTGTCCACCCGTCCGGGCGAGGGCCGCGTCCCCAACATCACGCTGCTCAAGTCGGTCACGCTCACCGGCCACGACCCCCGCACCCACCTCCGCTTCGACGGCGCCCAGGAAGTGGCGCTGTCCCCCGACCTCACCCACATCGCCTGGCTCCAGGACTTCCAGGTGTGGGTGGCCCCCTTCCAGGAGGTGGGCAAGGAGGTCAACCTCGGCGGCGCCAACATCCCCAAGGTCAAGCTCACCAGCTCGGCGGGCAGCTGGCTCACCTGGGGTCCCGATGGCCAGACTCTGTCGTGGATGCGCGGCAACGTGCGCCACACCGCCGACCTCCCCGCCCTCGACGCCGAAGCCCCGGTAGACACCCGCACCGAGACCCTCACCGTCACCCTTCCTGCTGCGCGTCCGTCCGGGCTTGTGGCCTACACGGGTGCCACGGTCGTCACGATGAAGGACGACCAGGGGGGCATCTGCGACAACTGCACCATCGTGGTCGACGGCAACCGCATCGCCTCGGTGACGTCCGGCGGTCCCGTCCCCGACGGCGCCGAGCAGGTCGATCTGTCCGGCAAGACCGTCATCCCCGGCCTCATCGACGTGCACGCCCACCTCCACTACTCGGCCGGCGACGTGCTGCAGGCGCAGGACTGGCGCTACCTGGTCAACCTCGACTTCGGCGTCACCACGGTGCACGACCCCAGCGCCTCCACCGAGCTCGTGTTCACCCAGGCTGAGCGCATCGCCGCCGGGCTCGAAGTGGGCCCCCGCGTGTACTCCACCGGCTTCGTGCTCTACGGCGCCCTGTCCAACTTCAACGCCGAGACGCCCGACAAGGCCGCCGCAGTGGCCCATGTCCAGCGCCTCAAGGACCTCGGTGCCATCTCGGTCAAGGTGTACCAGCAGTCTCGGCGCGACCAACGCCAGTGGTACATCGAAGCCTGCAACGACCTCGGCATCCTGTGCGTGGCGGAAGGCGGCGGCGACATCTGGATGAACCTGGGCATGGTGGCCGACGGCATGCACGCCATCGAGCACGCTCTGCCCCGCGCCCCCCTCTACGCCGACGTCCAGGGCTTCTTCGCCGGCAGCGCCCACCCCGAAAGCGACTCCCCCACGTGGGGCAGCGCCTACACCCAGACCCTCAACGTGGCCTACGGCGGCATGGGCGGCCAGCAGTGGTACTGGCAGCACAAGCACCCCTTCGCCGACGACAACCCCGATGGCGAGCGCCTCCTCCGGCACTGGCCCCGCCGCAGCCTCGACGCCAAGGCCTGGCGCCGCAATGTGGTCATGCAGGACGGGGACTGGAACCACGAACAGGTGGCTCGCGACGCCGCAGCCATGAAGCGCAAGGGCCTGCTCACCACGCTCGGCGCACATGGCGAGCTGCAGGGCCTCGGCGTGCACTGGGAGCTGTGGAGCCTGGCCGGACCGGGTGCCATGACCCCCATCGAAGCCCTGCACTCGGCCACGGTGGGTGGGGCGCGCTACCTCGGCCTCGAAGACCACCTGGGCAGCCTCGAGTCGGGCAAGCTGGCCGACTTCGTGGTGCTCGACAAAGACCCCCGCGACAACATCTACAACTCCACGTCCATCGACTTTGTGGTGCGCAATGGCGAGGTATGGGGCACGCAAGAATCCGTAGCCCGTCCTGGCCAGTAGGCGACGCGTCCCCTACTGTGACGGGACTCGGAGGCACCCATGTCCCTCGCACTGCGTCCTTGCCCCTCGTGCGCACAGATGGTGTTCACCCACACCTGCACATGCCCACACTGCGGGCAGACCAAGGTGTGCCGCACGTCAGGGCTGCCGGCCGCCGGACTGCTGTTGGGCCTCACCCTCGCGGCCGTGGGCTGTAGCGACAAGGGCACGGCCGACTACTCTGCTGTGGCCACCACCGACCGGGACACCGAGGACCGAGACGACGACGGCTACTCCGAAGACGACGGTGACTGCGACGACACCGACCCCGAGGTGAACCCGGGCGCCGAAGAAATCGTCGGCGACGACAAAGACAGCAACTGCAACGGCGACCCCGACACCTGAGGGTCAGGCGTCTGCTGGCCAGTCTTCCTCGAGCACCTCGAAGCGCCCGAAGTCGTAGGGCGCCCCTCCGGCCGGCGCGACGTGGACCAACCGCTCGCGGCGGCCGCGCTTCTTGAGCTGGGTGGCCCGCCAATAGCACTGAGGGAAGTTGCCCCGTCGTCCGAGCAGGGTGTGGGCCGTGAACGAGCAGCCCCCCTGGCAGACCGCCGCGTACATGCAGGTCTTGCAGAAGCCCCAGAGCTCATCTTCGCGCGACGAGTGGTTGAAGGTGAGGGCCGGGTGCTGCCCCCAGACCTCGGACACAGCGGTCTGCCGGATGTCGTCGACCCGGTAGGGCGCGGTGGGGAGCGACGGGCACGCCTTCATGGTGCCGTCGGACTCGATGCTGAACACGTGCTTGCCCGCCTGGCAGCCGTTCCAAGTACAGGCCTCTTCGCCGGGCGTGCTGCGCAGGATGAGGTCGTGGGGGCCGTAGTAGCCGAGGTTGTTGCTGATGCCGATGTCGAGCACGCTGCGGACGGGCAGACCGGCATCGCGGGCCGACCGGGCCGCCTCCAGCTGGAGCGCCCCCAGGGTGTCGATGACGTCGATGACCTCCCAGGGCTGGAGGATCCACTCGGGGCGGTCGGCCGCTCGACCCATGGGCGCGGTGAGCTGACACCGCCAACCACGGATGCCTTTGGCCTGGAGCTGGCCACACAGCGCCCGCAGCTCGTCCACCACCAGCCGATGGATCTGGGTGTTCACGCTGGTGATGAACCCGAGCTCCCGGGCCAGCTCCAGCGTGCGCATCCCTGCACGGAAGCTGCCCGGAGACGCGCGCACCCGGTCGTGGGTGGCCTCCAGGCCGTCGATGCTCACGCCCACCTGCACGAGCCCGGCCGCTTTGAGGGTGGTCAGCCTGGCGCGTCCGAGCCCGCGACCGCCGGTCTGCAGGATGACCCGGATCCCCAGCTCCGTGAGCCGACGGGTGACCGGAACCATCCCGGGATGGAGGTAGGCCTCGCCGCCGATGAGGGCGACCTCGGTGGTGCCGGCTTCGGCCAGCTGGTCGCAGACCGCGAGGAGGTCGGGGGTGTCCAGCTCGTCGGGCCGGGCCTCGGCAGCCCGTGAGCCACAGTGCGCGCAGGCGTGGTTGCAGAGCATCGTGAGCTCCCACACCACGTGTCGGGGCTTGTGGTCGGTGTGGAGGGGGTTGTGCACCCGTCGGGACTGGCTCATGCGTGCTCCGGTCCCGGGTGGCCTATCGTGCAGAGCCTCCCGTCCGGTCCCCCCCCATGACACCACCGCGTCACCAGCCCGCCGCTTCCACCGCCTAAGCTGTCTGCATCGGGGAATGACACATGGCACTCGGACGCAAGACCCGCCGCTCCAGCAAGCGCGACACCACGCCCGGACACGCCCCACGCGGCAGCACACCGGGGGGCAGCAACAGCGTGGCAGCGCAACAAGTAGGCGACGCCTCGGGACAGGCTGGAGCGTCGGTCGCCGCCGCTGCCGGGGCATGGGGCAACGCCTATGGCTCTCAGGTCGCCGCCGAAGAAACGCCACTGCCCGAAGGCTTCACCGAAGAACAGCTGCAGGCCGCCACGGCCTGGGCCACCGGACAGGGCGGTCCGAGCGCCAACGTCATCCGACAGCTCCAGGCCACCCTCGGCGCGCCCACCACGGGCCGCTACGACCGCGCCACCGTCATCGCCGTGGTGACCGACCAGCAGGCCGCAGGTGCCGCAGTCACGGGCCGGGCCGACGCCGCCTACATGGGCACCAAGGGCCTCATCTTCACCGAGGAGGTGGCCCCCCTGGAGGTCGACGATGCCCTGCTGCAGGACGTCCAGACCAACAGCCCCGATGGCTTCGCGGTGTCGTTCTACGCCGACTACGAGCCCAAGACCGGCGACGCCTGGGAGTTCGTGAACCAGGCCACCCGCTTTGCCGGCTCGGCCAACGCGCTCGGTCTCGAGGGCGGATCCATCGCCCGCGGCGTGCCCACGCCCATCACGTCACCGGCCGACCTGGTCGAAGGCATCCGCCAGATCCACACGAGCCTGCTGCAGCGCTACGAGGCTGGGCTCACGCCGTGGATGCAGAGGGTGTACGCCGCCGTGCGCAGCTCGGGCAACGACGGCCTCGGGCCCGACTGGACGAAGGCCAACGACGTGGGCCTCTTCTCCCACGGCCTCACCGATGCGCTGAACCTCAACGACGACGAATACAACTACAACGAGGGCCTGCACCTCGACTCGCGCGGCCAGTCCAACATCCGCAGCTTCGTGCAGGGCATCCAGGGCTCCGTGACGTCCGACGTGGACGTGCAGCTGTTCGCGTGCTCGGCGGGCCGGGGCACCGACGAAGACGCCGCCTGGCTGGAGCACACCCAAGACCGTCGGATGGGCCAGAACTCCATCGCCCAGGCGCTGTCGACCGAGCTCGGCGAAGACGCCAGCGTGTACGCCCACACCACGGCCGGCCACACCACCGAAAACTACGCCGCGCGCGTGTTTGGCGCCGAGGCCGGTGGCGGCGAGGGCGGCCTGCACATGTTCGACCGCCTGTACCCCGAGACCTTCATCCAGTCCGAGCTCACGCGCATCTACCCCACCCGCTCCGACGAACAGCGCCAGCAGCAGCACCACAACCTCCGCGAGCGGATGTGGTCGCACTACCGAGGCAGCATCGGCCCGGGCAAGCAGATCCCCGGCGGCACCGAACAGACGGGCCACCTGATGTTCCGTGACCCCGACGCCGCCGCCCAGCTGCTCCACGCCGACTGGCAGAGCAAGAACCCGCCGCAGTGATGCTGCTCGTTGCCCTTGGCTCGGTTGTGTTCGGCGGGCAGCCTCCGGTCGAGGTGCTCGGGACCCACGCGGGCTTCGGCTTTGGCAAGCAGTGCTCGGCCGACCGCTGTGATGCGGTGGTGGGTCGGGTGTTGGCGGATGGGACCCTGGCGTCGCCGGTGGTGTTGGCCGCGCCGGCTCCGGGCTGGGTGGTGGACGGCATCGAGCTGGAGAAGCTGTCGTTGGTGGACGTGAACGGCGACGGCATCGAGGAGCTGCGGGTGGACTGGACGCACCAGACCACTCCGCGGGCGGCGCTGGGGTCGGTGCGGCGCTTGATGGTGACGGTGGTGTCGACGACGTCGGGCGGGGAGTGGGCGACCGAGGTGGTGTCGCGGTGGGGGGCCTCGGTGGAGCGGCGGTGCCTGGGCGAGGTGAAGCTGGACGCCACGGGCATGCACGTCACGCAGAAGTGCGGTGAGGCGGGCTGCTTGGATGGGATTGTGCCGGCGGAGCGGTGTGCGGAGCCGGAGAGTGTGGTGGTGCGGTCGGTGGTGTGGGCCCCCTCCGCCCACTCCGTGGGCACCTCCCCCTGAAGGGGGAGGACTCTGGAGGTGAGGTGGGCCCCCTCCGACCGCTTCGCGGCCACCTCCCCCTGAAGGTGGAGGACGTCGACGTTCTCACAGTCCTCCCCCTTCAGGCGGAGGGGGCCCACGGACCTGCAGTCGTCCGGTTGGGTGCTTCGACAGCCTGCGTTCTCAGACGCTCTGGCCACTTGTGCGGGGATTATCCCCTGAAGGGGGAGGACATCGTCGTTCTCACAGTCCTCCCCCTTCAGGGGGAGGTGCCTGCGGAGCAGGCGGAGGG
>ENA-OWNT01000318-OWNT01000318.1-seawater-metagenome-genome-assembly--contig:-NODE-318-length-125320-cov-23.034126_pt1 | contig 125320 bp, 98 predicted proteins | sample MGYA00238136_ERZ651165 | MGnify/ENA primary metagenome ERZ651165 (study PRJEB26861, sample SAMN08777766) | seawater metagenome | isolation source: coastal seawater | place: USA: Florida | collected...
AACTAAGTATATTTTTAAAAATTTTTATTAAACGATAGAAAAATGGCAGATTTAAAAGATTTTGCAGAACAGTTGGTTAACCTAACAGTAAAAGAGGTAAACGAGTTGGCCGACATCCTTAAAAACGAATATGGTATTGAGCCTGCTGCTGCTGCAGTAGCTGTTGCCGGTGGCGCTGCTGCTGGTGGTGGTGAAGAAGCTGCTGAAGAAAAAACCGAATTCGATGTAATCCTTAAAGCAGCTGGTGGTTCCAAATTGGCAGTTGTTAAATTGGTTAAGGAATTGACCGGTCTTGGATTGAAAGAGGCTAAGGACATCGTTGACAGCGCACCTAAAGCTGTTAAGGAAGGTGTTTCCAAAGATGAGGCCGAAGGCATCAAAAAATCATTGGAAGAAGCAGGAGCAGAAGTTGAGCTTAAATAATAGCTTTTCCCATACAAATTTGGTTAAGGTCTTTCCAGTTTTTGGTTAGACCTTAGCCTATTTTAATAAGGAGTGTATAAAGCCGTACACAAACCCGAATAGTATTCACGTTCAAAATTTGTCCATAGATGTTCACAAACACTATTGAAAGAGTTAATTTCGCATCCGCTAAGAACATACCGGAATACCCGGATTTCTTGGACATTCAGATAAAATCATTTCAAGATTTTTTCCAGCTTGAAACCAAATCTGACGAAAGAGGGAACGAAGGTCTCTACAACACCTTCATGGAGAATTTTCCAATTACTGATACCAGAAACCAGTTTGTACTCGAGTTTTTGGATTACTTCATAGATCCACCAAGATATACCATCCAAGAGTGTATTGAACGTGGACTTACCTACAGCGTTCCGTTAAAAGCGCGTCTTAAATTGTACTGTACCGATCCTGAGCACGAAGACTTCGAGACCATCGTGCAAGACGTGTATTTGGGTACCATTCCATACATGACCCCAAGTGGAACCTTTGTGATCAATGGTGCCGAAAGGGTAGTGGTTTCCCAATTGCACAGATCACCAGGGGTATTCTTCGGACAGTCCTTCCACGCGAATGGAACCAAATTGTACTCCGCAAGGGTAATTCCGTTCAAAGGATCTTGGATAGAATTCGCTACCGATATCAACGGTGTAATGTACGCCTATATCGATAGGAAGAAAAAATTACCGGTAACCACCCTTTTCCGTGCCATTGGCTTTGAAAGGGACAAGGATATCCTTGAAATCTTCGACCTTTCCGAGGAAGTGAAGGTATCCAAGGCCGGACTTAAAAAAGTATTGGGCCGTAAATTGGCCGCAAGGGTTTTGAACACATGGCACGAAGATTTCGTGGACGAGGATACCGGTGAAGTGGTTTCCATCGAGCGTAACGAGATCATCTTGGACCGTGATACCATTTTGGAAAAAGAGCATGTCGACGAGATCATTGATGCCGATGTGAAGACCATTTTGCTTCACAAGGAGAACAATGCACAGTCGGATTATGCCATTATCCACAACACCTTGCAAAAAGACCCTACCAACTCCGAGAAGGAAGCGGTAGAGCACATCTATAGACAATTACGTAATGCCGAGCCGCCCGATGAGGAAACAGCTCGTGGCATCATCGATAAATTGTTCTTCTCCGATCAACGTTACTCTTTGGGTGAGGTAGGTCGTTACCGAATGAACAAGAAGTTGGGCTTGGATATCGGAATGGACAAAGAAGTCCTTACCAAGGAAGATATCATCACCATCATCAAGTATTTGATCGAGTTGATCAACTCCAAAGCGGAGATTGATGATATTGACCACTTGTCCAACCGTCGTGTAAGAACAGTGGGTGAGCAATTGTCCCAACAGTTTGGTGTAGGTTTGGCCCGTATGGCAAGAACCATCCGTGAGCGTATGAACGTTCGTGACAACGAAGTATTTACCCCGATCGATTTGATCAACGCCAAGACCTTGTCTTCCGTGATCAACTCCTTCTTCGGTACCAACCAGTTGTCCCAGTTCATGGATCAGACCAACCCGTTGGCCGAGATCACACACAAAAGAAGATTGTCCGCATTGGGTCCAGGTGGTCTTTCACGGGAAAGGGCAGGATTCGAGGTGCGTGACGTTCACTATACCCACTACGGAAGATTGTGTCCGATCGAGACACCTGAAGGACCGAACATTGGTTTGATCTCTTCACTTTCCGTGTTTGCCAAGGTAAACAGCATGGGCTTCTTGGAAACCCCTTACCGCAAGGTGGCCGACGGAAAAGTAGATGTGAAGAATCACATTTATCTAAGCGCTGAGGAAGAAGAAGGTATGAAGATCGCCCAAGCCAACATTCCATTGGCTGACGACGGTACGATCGAGCGTGACAAGGTAATTGCACGTGATGAAGGTGACTTCCCGGTGGTTGACCCATCAGAAGTGAACTACACCGACGTTGCACCGAACCAAATTGCTTCCATCTCAGCATCCTTGATTCCATTCTTGGAGCACGATGATGCGAACCGTGCCTTGATGGGATCGAACATGATGCGCCAGGCCGTTCCTTTGTTGCGACCAGAATCCCCAATCGTGGGTACCGGTCTGGAAAGACAGGTAGCTACCGATTCCAGGGTATTGATAAATGCCGAAGGCAATGGTACGGTTGAATATGTGGATGCACAGAAAATAACCATTAAATACGACCGAACCGAGGAAGAGCGATTGGTAAGCTTCGATGAAGATTCCAAGACCTACGAATTGGTGAAGTTTAGAAAAACCAATCAAGGTACCTCCATCAACTTGAAACCAATCGTTAGAAAAGGGGACAAGGTGAAAAAAGGACAGGTACTTTGTGAAGGATACGCCACTGAAAAAGGAGAATTGGCCTTGGGCAGAAACATGAAGGTGGCCTTCATGCCTTGGAAAGGATACAACTTCGAGGATGCGATCGTAATCTCTGAAAAAGTGGTTCGTGAAGATATCTTCACCTCTATCCACATTGATGAGTATGCCCTTGAAGTAAGGGATACCAAGTTGGGTGCTGAGGAATTGACCAACGATATCCCGAACGTTTCCGAGGAAGCGACCAAGGATTTGGACGAGTACGGTATGATCCGTATCGGTGCCGAGGTGAAACCTGGTGATATCTTGATCGGTAAGATTACTCCAAAAGGAGAATCGGATCCAACTCCCGAGGAAAAACTGTTGCGTGCCATCTTTGGTGACAAGGCAGGAGATGTAAAGGATGCCTCTTTGAAAGCATCCCCATCATTGAGCGGTGTGGTTATCGATAAAAAGTTGTTCTCCCGATCTATCAAGGATAAGAGAAAACGTTCCGAGGATAAGGAAGCCATTTCCCGTTTGGAAATGGATTACGAAGTGAAATTCCAACAATTAAAAGATGTATTGATCGAGAAATTGTTCGGATTGGTCAACGGAAAAACATCGCAGGGTGTTATCAACGATTTGGGTGAGGAAGTACTTCCAAAAGGAAAGAAATACACCATCAAAATGTTGAATGCCGTGGACGATTTTGCGCACTTGGTGGGTGGAAGCTGGACCACGGACGAAGATACCAATGCTTTGGTAGCCGATTTGTTGCACAACTATAAAATCAAGTTGAACGACCTTCAAGGAAACCTAAGAAGGGACAAATTTACCATCTCTGTGGGTGATGAATTGCCTGCTGGTATCATGAAGTTGGCCAAGGTGTACATCGCCAAAAAGCGTAAGCTGAAAGTTGGTGATAAAATGGCAGGTCGTCACGGTAACAAAGGTATTGTTGCACGTATCGTTCGTCAAGAAGACATGCCGTTCTTGGAAGATGGAACCCCTGTGGATATCGTATTGAACCCACTGGGTGTACCTTCAAGGATGAACATTGGTCAGATCTACGAAACCGTTTTGGGTTGGGCCGGATTGAAATTGGGCCAGAAATATGGAACTCCAATTTTTGATGGGGCCACTTTGGACGAGATCAACGAACTGACCGATAAGGCTGGTGTTCCACGTTTTGGACATACCCACTTGTACGACGGTGGAACCGGTCAACGTTTTGACCAAGCGGCAACAGTAGGGGTAATCTACATGTTGAAACTGGGTCACATGGTGGACGACAAGATGCACGCAAGATCTATCGGACCATACTCATTGATCACACAACAACCATTGGGTGGTAAGGCCCAATTTGGTGGTCAGCGTTTTGGTGAGATGGAGGTATGGGCTTTGGAAGCCTATGGAGCTTCTTCAACCCTACGTGAAATTTTGACCGTGAAATCCGATGACGTAATCGGAAGAGCCAAGACCTACGAATCCATTGTGAAAGGTGAAACAATGCCTGAGCCTGGATTGCCGGAATCTTTCAACGTATTGATGCACGAACTTAAAGGTTTGGGCTTGGATATCAGATTGGAAGAATAGAACACTATACATATTAATTATATCATCACCATATTGTTATGGCTAGAATAAAAGACAATAACGCACCAAAAAGGTTCAACAAAATTTCCATCGGATTGGCCTCTCCCGAGTCCATCTTGGCAGAGTCCCGTGGCGAGGTGTTGAAGCCTGAAACCATAAACTATAGAACGCACAAGCCTGAGCGTGATGGGTTGTTCTGCGAGCGTATCTTTGGTCCTGTAAAGGATTATGAGTGTGCCTGTGGAAAATATAAGCGTATCCGTTACCGTGGAATCGTTTGTGACCGTTGTGGTGTTGAAGTAACAGAGAAAAAAGTACGTAGGGACCGTGTTGGTCACATCAACTTGGTTGTTCCCGTAGCCCATATCTGGTACTTCCGTTCATTGCCAAATAAAATAGGATACCTTTTGGGATTGCCTTCCAAAAAGTTGGACATGATCATTTACTATGAAAGGTATGTGGTCATTCAGCCTGGTATTGCCAAAGGTCCTGAGGGGGAAGAGATCCATAAAATGGATTTCTTGACCGAAGAGGAATATTTGAACATCTTGGAGTCCATTCCATCCGAAAACCAATATTTGGAGGATAGCGACCCCAACAAGTTCATCGCAAAAATGGGTGCCGAATGTTTGATCGACCTATTGGCGCGTATCGATTTGGAGCAGTTGTCCTACGAATTGCGACACAAAGCGAACACCGAAACGTCAAAGCAACGTAAAACCGAAGCTTTGAAACGTCTTCAGGTTGTTGAAGCCTTACGTGAGTCCCAGGACAACAGGGAAAACAGACCCGAATGGATGATCATGAAGGTTATTCCCGTGATTCCGCCGGAATTACGTCCGTTGGTGCCATTGGATGGTGGTCGTTTCGCCACTTCCGATTTGAACGATTTGTACCGACGTGTGATCATTCGTAACAACCGTTTGAAGCGTTTGATGGAAATCAAGGCACCTGAGGTGATCTTGAGGAACGAAAAACGTATGCTTCAGGAAGCTGTGGATTCACTTTTCGATAACACTAGAAAAGCATCCGCGGTAAAAACTGAATCCAACAGGCCATTGAAATCCCTTTCTGATTCCTTGAAAGGTAAGCAAGGTCGTTTCCGTCAAAACCTTTTGGGTAAACGTGTGGATTACTCCGCTCGTTCCGTAATCGTCGTTGGACCGGAAATGAAGTTGTACGAATGTGGTCTGCCAAAAGATATGGCAGCCGAGCTTTACAAGCCGTTCATCATCCGTAAGTTGATTGAAAGAGGTATTGTAAAAACGGTAAAATCTGCCAAAAAGATCATCGACAAGAAGGAGCCCGTAGTTTGGGATATCCTAGAAAACGTCCTTAAAGGACACCCCGTATTGTTGAACCGGGCCCCCACATTGCACCGATTGGGTATCCAAGCGTTCCAGCCTAAACTGATTGAAGGTAAGGCGATTCGTTTGCACCCATTGGCCTGTACCGCATTCAACGCGGATTTTGATGGGGACCAGATGGCAGTTCACTTGCCATTGGGGCCAGAGGCCATTTTGGAAGCCCAATTGTTGATGTTGGCTTCACAGAACATCCTTAACCCTGCCAACGGTTCTCCGATCACCGTACCTTCCCAGGACATGGTTTTGGGCTTGTACTACATGACCAAGGAAAAGAAGTCCACTCCAGAAGAGCCTGTTAAAGGTGAGGGGTTGACCTTCTACTCTCCCGAAGAAGTGGAAATTGCCTTTAACGAGCAGAAAGTTGCATTGAATGCCGGTATTAAGGTAAGAACCAAAGACTTCAACGAAGAAGGGGAATTGGTCAACAAGATCATTGAAACAACAGTGGGTCGTGTATTGTTCAATACTGTAGTGCCAGAACAAGCAGGATTCATCAATACCGTATTGAACAAGAAAGCGCTTCGTAACATCATTGGTGACATTTTAGCTGTGACCGATGTGCCAACGACAGCCGATTTCTTGGATAAGATCAAATCCATGGGATATGAATTCGCCTTCAAAGGTGGTCTATCCTTCAGTTTGGGAGATATCATCATCCCTGCTGAAAAACATGAGATGATCGCTGAGGCCAACGAGCAGGTGGATGGTATCATGATGAACTACAACATGGGACTTATCACCAACAACGAGCGTTACAACCAGGTAATCGATGTTTGGACATCTACCAACGCCATGTTGACCGAGTTGGCCATGAAACGTATCCGTGAGGACAAACAAGGATTCAACTCTGTATATATGATGTTGGATTCCGGGGCGAGGGGTTCCAAGGAGCAGATTCGCCAGTTGACCGGTATGCGTGGTTTGATGGCCAAGCCTAAAAAATCCACAGCAGGAGGTGGTGAGATCATCGAGAACCCGATTCTTTCCAACTTTAAGGAAGGACTATCGATCTTGGAATACTTTATCTCTACCCACGGTGCGCGTAAAGGTCTTGCGGATACCGCTTTGAAAACGGCGGATGCTGGATACTTGACCAGACGTTTGGTGGATGTATCGCAAGATGTGATCATCAATATCGAGGACTGTGGTACGTTGAGAGGTATTGAAGTTGAGCCATTGAAGAAAAACGAAGAAGTGGTGGAATCCCTTGGTGAACGAATCTTGGGCAGGGTATCACTTCACGATGTATACAATCCGATGACCGAGGAGTTGATCCTAAAAGCAGGTCAGGAAATTTCCGAAGCCGATGTGAAAAAGGTGGAGGCAGCACCTATCGAAAGGGTAGAAGTGCGTTCACCATTAACCTGTGAGGCACCACAAGGTATCTGTGCCAAGTGTTACGGTCGTAACCTGGCAACCAACAAAATGGTACAGCGAGGCGAAGCCGTTGGTGTGGTAGCAGCCCAGTCCATCGGAGAACCAGGAACACAGTTGACCTTGCGTACCTTCCACGTGGGTGGTATTGCAGGAAACATTTCCGAGGACAGCAAATTGGAGTCCAAATTTGACGGTATCGCCGAAATCGAAGATTTGCGTATGGTGGAAGGAGTGAACAATGAAGGTGCCAAAACCAACATTGTGATTTCCCGAACTACAGAGATCAAGATCATCGATGCCAAAACAGGAATTACGTTGAGTACCAACAACATTCCTTACGGTTCCCAGTTGTTCGTTAAGGATGGTGAGAAAATCTCCAGAGGTACGGTAATCTGTCAATGGGATCCCTATAACGGTGTCATTGTTTCCGAATTTACCGGTCAGATTGCATACGAGAATATTGAACAAGGGGTTACTTACCAAGTTGAAATCGACGAACAAACCGGTTTCCAAGAAAAAGTGATCTCCGAATCAAGGAACAAAAAGTTGATCCCAACCTTGTTGATCAAGGATGGTAAAGGTGAAACCTTGCGTTCATACAACTTGCCAGTAGGTTCCCACTTGATGGTGGACGATGGTGAGAAAATCAAAGAAGGTAAAATCTTGGTAAAAATACCACGTAAGTCTGCCAAAGCAGGGGATATTACCGGTGGTCTTCCAAGGGTAACAGAGCTTTTCGAAGCGCGTAACCCTTCCAACCCGGCAGTTGTATCCGAGATTGACGGTGTGGTTTCCTTCGGTAAGATCAAGCGTGGTAACCGTGAGATCATCATCGAGTCCAAAACGGGCGAGGTGAAGAAGTACTTGGTGAAACTTTCCAACCAGATTCTGGTACAGGAAAACGACTACGTACGTGCTGGTATGCCATTGTCAGATGGGTCGATTACCCCAGAGGATATCTTGGCGATAAAAGGACCATCTGCGGTACAGCAATACTTGGTGAACGAGGTACAGGAAGTATACCGTTTACAAGGTGTGAAAATCAATGACAAGCACTTTGAGGTGGTTGTTAGACAGATGATGCGTAAGGTTCAGATCCAAGATCCAGGAGATACCATCTTCCTTGAAAACCAATTGGTGCACAAGGATGATTTCATCCATGAAAATGATGAGATCTTCGGGATGAAGGTAGTGGAGGATGCAGGTGATTCCGAAAGGTTGAAACCAGGCCAGATCGTTACCGCACGCCAACTAAGGGACGAGAACTCCATTCTAAGAAGGGAAGACAAGAACTTGGTGAGTGCAAGGGACGCTGTTGCCGCAACCGCTACGCCGATTCTTCAAGGTATCACCAGGGCGTCGTTGCAGACCAAGTCATTTATCTCTGCAGCATCGTTCCAGGAAACAACTAAAGTATTGAACGAAGCCGCTGTAAACGGTAAGGTCGATTCTTTGGAAGGCTTGAAGGAGAACGTTATCGTCGGACACAAGATTCCTGCCGGTACCGGTATGAGGGATTATGACAGCATCATTGTAGGTTCCAAAGAGGAATACGATGAGATCATGGCCCGAAAAGAGGAATTCAAGTTCTAAATAGTAACATACAAACAAACCCTGGCCATAAGGTCAGGGTTTTTTATTTTTATTGAACGTATGGCTGAACAAAACCAAAATCAAAAACAGATCAATATAGAATTGGATGAGAAAACTGCCGAGGGCACCTATTCCAATCTGGCTATCATCAACCATTCCGTTTCGGAATTTGTGGTGGATTTCATCAGTTTGATGCCGGGTGCACCTAAAGCAAAGGTGAAAAGCCGGATTATATTGACACCCCAACATGCCAAGAAATTTTTAAAGGCATTGAACGAAAATGTAGCCCGTTTTGAAAAGGCCCATGGCCCGATCAAAGATTACGAGCAACCGCCCATCCCATTGAACTTTGGTCCTACGGGAGAAGCTTAGAAAATAAGAAAAGGCCTTGATCATTGATCAAGGCCTTTGTTTTTAGGTTTATTTCAACCAACCGTTGGTCGCGGCCCTTTTCGAAAAGGAAATCAAATACAGGCCAATCGCCAAAATCAATAGGGGCATGGCGTAGGTAGATGATCCAAACGCAGCCACGGCATCGGATATAAAAAGCCAATGGATAAATTGTGCCAATGCGGTTACAAACGAAACGATGAAAAAGGGCCGTGCCCATTTCTTGCGAAGCAAGAGCCCAATGGATCCGATGGTTCCACTGAAGACTGCAAGTGCAAAGGTTGCGGTTGCCCAAGCTGGAATTCCTTCAAAAACTTCACGTTGGGCTTGGTCCAATGTTTCCAAAATGGCCTCTTGGTTGTAGGCTTGATTGAGATAGTTAAAAACTCCCATCAAATTCCAAACAAAGGCAATAACACTGACTACCCAAAACGAAATTGGGGGCTTACCGGTTGTTGTCATAATTTTTGTGTTTATTGGTTGTATACCAACAATGTACAAAAAAATGATACTTCATTAGGGCCAAGTGGCCATTATTCAAATTCGGAGGTGTAATGCAATTTTACACTGGGATACTTCTGCTGTGTCATCTGAAGTGAGAACTGTGAATCGGCCAAAAAGACCAATTGGCCCCGTTTGTCCGTGGCCAAAAATTTCTGCTTTACCCTTTTGAATTCTTTAAATTCCTCATTGTTCTTGTCCTCGGGATCTACCCAACACGCTTTGTACACGGGGAAATTTTCATACGTACACTTGGCGCCATATTCGTGTTCCAATCGGTATTGGATCACTTCATATTGCAGAGCTCCCACCGTACCAATTACTTTTCGTCCGTTCAATTCCAAAGTGAACAACTGTGCAACACCTTCGTCCATCAACTGATCGATGCCTTTGTAGAGTTGTTTGGCCTTCATCGGGTCCGCATTATTGATGTACCTGAAGTGTTCTGGTGAAAAACTGGGAATTCCCTTGTAATGCAACTGTTCCCCACTGGTCAGTGTATCTCCGATTTTAAAGTTCCCGGTATCATGCAATCCAACAATATCCCCTGGATAGGATACATCCACAATTTCTTTCTTTTCCGCAAAAAAGGCATTGGGGCTGGAAAACTTCAATTTTTTGTCTTGTCTTACATGCAAATAAGGTGTATTTCGCTCAAATGTTCCGGACACCACTTTTACGAAGGCCAAACGATCTCGGTGTTTGGGGTCCATATTGGCATGGATTTTAAATACAAATCCGGTGAAATCTTTTTCGTTGGCTTTGACCAAACGTTCTTCGGCCATTTTGGCACGAGGTGGAGGCGCAATTTCGATAAAGCAATCCAACAGTTCACGTACACCAAAGTTGTTTAGGGCCGACCCGAAGAAAACAGGTTGTTGTTCTCCTTTTAAATAAGCTTCCTTATCAAAATCGGGATATACCCCATGCACAAGTTCCAAATTATCGCGAAGGTTCTCTGCTGCTTTGGTGCCGATAATATTTTCAAGTTCAGGACTATCTATGTCATCAAAGGCAATGGTTTCCTCTATATTCTTTTTGCTATTGCCACTGAACAGGTTGATGTTTTTCTCGTAGATGTTGTAAATCCCTTTAAAATCGTAGCCCATCCCAATGGGAAAGCTCAATGGGGTAACGGTAAGGCCCAACTTTTGTTCCACCTCGTCCAAAAGATCAAAGGCATCTTTTCCTTCCCGGTCCAATTTATTGATGAAAACGATCATGGGAATGTTTCTCATTCGGCAGACCTCGACCAATTTTTCGGTTTGCTCCTCAACACCCTTGGCTACATCGATCACCACGATTACACTGTCCACTGCGGTAAGGGTTCTAAAAGTATCCTCGGCAAAATCTTTGTGTCCGGGGGTATCCAGGATATTGATCTTCTTGTCTTTGTAGATAAAGGCCAATACCGATGTGGCCACGGAGATTCCCCGTTGCCGTTCAATTTCCATAAAATCACTGGTGGCCGATTTCTTTATCTTGTTGCTCTTCACGGCGCCGGCCTCTTGAATGGCCCCTCCGAACAAGAGCAATTTCTCGGTCAATGTGGTTTTACCGGCATCAGGGTGGGAGATGATCCCAAAAGTTCGTCTTCTTGCAATTTCCCGTTCAAATTCCATCAACAAAATTTTCGGCAAAAATAGGGGAATTATCCTGTTTTAACATCTATTTCAAACGGTATTCCCATTTGTTGATATTATTGGAAAAAAATAACCTTTCCATATCCTTGGTGTCCAAAAAGTACTGTAATTTCCGCTGGTTTTTGGTCTTATTCTCCTTTGCCTCAATTTACAGGATTGTAAAAGAGGCATATATGGTAAATAATGTTGTGGAAATCGCCTTTTATCGAGAAAAATAGGTGGTAAACGTCAAATAGGTTAACTATGTGACTTAATTGGAGATGATGGTGTCGAAGGAAAATAACCAATAACAAAAAGAAACCCCAATTTCTTACACTTACAGGACTGCTACAAGCCATGGTGATCAGTTGACCAAAACTTATCATTTATGGAAAAAATTACTTTTGTACAACCTGGGATAAAATTCGTCCGCTTTGCACGTATGATGGCCATTTTCATGGTTTTCGGACTATTTTCTCTCCACGGCATAGCTGCAACCCATACCCATACCCTCCATTCTCAGTTGAATTTTGCAGTTGAAGGCGGCAATGCGTCATCCAAAGTCTCCATGTGGAAACTGTCCGGATTGTGGAATCCGTTTGAAGCCTCCATTGGAAATCCTGATGATTGTGATGGGGATGGAGTAACCTGTGAACAGGAGGTATTTGATGGGACCGACCCCAATGACCCCTGTGATTTTATACTCGAGCATCAAAATTGTACGCCTTCCACCACTTGGTTGAATATGGACTGTGATGGTGATGGCGTAACCAATGGGAAGGAAAAGTATGATGGAACTGATCCTTTAGATCCTTGTAGCTTTGTTTTGGAGCACCAAAATTGCACACCTACCACCAAATGGAAGAACTTGGATTGTGATGGTGATGGTGTGACCAACGGTAAGGAGAAGGAAGACGGTACGGACCCATTGGATCCGTGTGATTTGGTGTTGGAGCATCAAAATTGTTCTCCCTCTTACACATGGAAAAATTTGGATTGCGATGGCGATGGGGTGACCAATGGAAAAGAAAAAGAAGACGGGACAGACCCTTTTGACCCTTGTGATTTTATTTGGGGACACCAAAACTGTACTCCTACCCAAGAATGGAAAGATTTGGATTGTGATGGCGATGGTGTGACCAACGGTGATGAAAACGAGGATGGAACGAACCCATTAGATCCTTGTGACTATAACCCCGACCACGTGACCCTGCCACAGAGCGGTGATTACTTGACCGCCGATTGCGATGGTGATGGTGTCACTAACGGTGATGAGAACGAAGATGGTACAGACCCGAACGACTTCTGTGATTTTAATCTCGCAAGTCAAACAGTGGCTACCTCGTCCACTTGGAATACGACTGACTGTGATGGCGATGGTGTGACCAATGGCGATGAGAAAACAGATGGAACCGATCCGTTGGACCCTTGCGATTACAATCAGGAAAGTGTCACCCTTCCCCAAAGTGGAGATTACCTGACCGCCGATTGTGATGGCGATGGGGTGACCAATGGTGACGAGAACGAAGATGGTACAGACCCGAACGATTCCTGTGATTTTAATCTCGCAAGTCAAACAGTGGCTACCTCGTCCACTTGGAACATGGAAGACTGCGATGGTGATGGTGTGACCAATAGCGATGAGAAAACAGATGGCACCGATCCGTTGGATCTCTGTGATTATAATCCGGAAAGTGTGACCCTTCCACAAAGCGGGGATTATTTGATCGCCGATTGCGATGGCGATGGGGTGACCAATGGTGACGAGAACGAGGATGGTACAGACCCGAACGATTCCTGTGATTTTAATTTGGAAAGCCAAACAGTGGACACCTCATCCACTTGGAACATGGAAGACTGCGATGGTGATGGTGTCACCAATGACGATGAAAAAACAGATGGCACCGATCCGTTGGACCCTTGTGATTACAACCCGGAAAGTGTGACCCTTCCCCAAAGTGCGGAATGGCAAGCCTTGGATTGTGATAACGATGGCAATCCGAATGGGACAGATCCAAATCCATTGGAAGCAAATGCCATGGATGATTCCGGTGCTACACCAGCGTTGACCGAAGTGGCTATCAACATTTTGGAAAATGACGATTTCTTGCCCAACAATGACCCGAACAATGTAGGAAGCACAAGCTTATCCAGCATTGGAGGCAATGCTTTGGGTACCGTGACTTTTGATGCTGAAACTGGTTTTGTGACCTATACTCCGGTCGCTTCCGAATCAAATTCGACCGTAACCATAATCTACCAAGTTTGTAATGTGCTGGTTGATCCCAACGTTTGCGCTTCTGCAACCATTTTCATAGAAGTAGGTCCAAATACTATTGACGCAGTTGATGATTCCTATGTTTCAGACACCGCCGGAGGTATTATCCCCGACAGCAATGTACTTTCCAACGATACCCTGAACGGTGAACCCGTTTCCTTGGAGGATGTGATCTTGACTTCCACGCCAACCGATGTGTTGACGATAAACGAAGACGGAACCATTACCGTGGCACCCGATGCTGCACCAGGCACGTATACCGTGGAGTACACCATCTGCGAGATTGCCAATAGCAGCAATTGTGATACAGCTACGGTCAGTGTAGTTGTGGAGGCTGGTAGCGGCAATGTTATCGATGCTGTGGATGATTCCTATGTCTCAGACACCGCTGGAGGTATTATTTCCGATAGCAATGTACTTTCCAACGATGCCCTGAACGGTGAACCCGTTACCTTGGAGGATGTGATCTTGACCTCCACGCCAACCGACGTATTGACGGTGAATGAGGATGGCACGATTACCGTGGCACCCGATGCTGCACCAGGCACCTATACCGTGGAGTACACCATCTGCGAGATTGCCAATGTGGACAATTGTGATACGGCCACCGTGACCGTTGAGGTACAAGAGGGCATGGGCAATACAATCGATGCTGTGGATGATTCCTATGTTTCGGATACCTCGGGAGGAATTATACCGGACAGCAACGTGCTTTCCAACGATACCCTTAACGGTGAACCCGTTACCTTGGAGGATGTGATCTTGACCTCCACACCCACCGATGTGTTGACAGTGAACGAGGATGGTACCATTACCGTGGCACCCGATGCTGCGCCAGGCACCTATACCGTGGAGTACACCATCTGCGAGATTGCCAATGTGGAAAATTGTGATACGGCCACCGTGACCGTTGAGGTTCAAGAGGGCATGGGCAATACAATCGATGCTGTGGATGATTCCTATGTTTCGGATACCTCGGGAGGCATTATACCAGACAGCAATGTGCTTTCCAACGATACCCTTAACGGTGAACCGGTGACCTCGGAAGATGTGATTTTGACATCTACACCTACCGATGTTTTGACCATTAACGAGGACGGAACCATCATTGTAATTTCAGGAACTCAACCAGGTACCTATACCATTAGTTACACCATTTGTGAAATTGCCAATGTGGACAATTGTGATACCGCATTTGTCACCGTTGTAATAGAAGATGATGCTGCCTCTAAAATAGAAGTCAACCAAATGTTGACACCCAATGGTGACCTTAAAAATGATTTCCTATTTATTCGAGGGGTGGAACGTATCAAAACTAGTACCCTTAAAATATTCAACCGTTGGGGTGTTGTGGTATATGAAGGGAAAAATTATGACAATGTGAGAAACGTATTCGATGGTAGATCCAGGGGAAGGTCCACTTTGAGTGTGAACGAGTACCTTCCGGCAGGGGTGTATTTTTATATTTTTAATTATGAAACGGATGAAGGAAGTTTTACAGACTCCGAATACATCTATATAAGCAGGTAACTTTTGAGAGAATGGTAAGAAAACAAATTTTTATTCCGTTACTATTTTTTGTGGCAACAATTCATGGGCTTTTTGCACAGCAAGATGCTCAGTATACCCAGTATATGTACAATACACTCAGCGTGAACCCTGCTTATGCCGGTTCTAGGGGTCAATTGACGTTTGCTGGCTTATACCGTTCCCAATGGGTGGGCTTGGATGGTGCTCCGGAAACCTTCACATTGAATTTGCATTCCCCCATTCGCAACAGTAGGTTGGGATATGGAGTGTCCATTGTAAACGATAACATTGGGGATGGCGTGGTCCAAGAAACCTATTTGGATGCCGTCATGTCGTACACCATCGACGTTTCCATGGATGCCAAACTCTCTTTTGGATTAAAGATGGGAGGCAATATGTTGAGTCTGGATTTTAACAAACTTCGGAATTTTGATCAGGAAGTGGTGGCTCAGGACAATATAGACAACAGGTTCAACCCAAATTTTGGATTGGGAATCTATTACCATACCGATAAATTCTATGCAGGATTGTCTGCGCCCAACGTCTTGGAATCCGAATATTTCGACAATGATAATTCCGATGGGTCCGTTAATTTCCTATCGGCCGAGCGTATCAATTTCTATTTGATTACCGGTTATGTGTTTGATGTAAGCCCCGATTTAAAGTTTAAGCCCGCGTTATTGACCAAGGCTGTAAGTGGTGCGCCTTTACAATTGGATCTATCCGCCAGTTTTCTGTTTGCCGATAAGTTCAGTTTTGGGGCGGCCTATCGTTGGGATGCAGCCGTGAGTGGCTTGGTTGGTTTTCAATTGACCGAGCAACTAATGGTAGGATTGGCCTATGATCGCGAGACAACGGAATTGGGCGGAACCCAGTTTAACGATGGTTCCTTTGAGATATTCTTGAGATGGGAATTGTTGAAGAGATTTCAAAGAACCGTTTCACCAAGATTCTTTTAATTTAAGTTAGGATGCACAAAAGAATACTCATTTTATGGGTGCTGTTAACCGGAAGTGTTTTTGGACTTCGGGCACAGGATTCCATCCCAGAGAAACAGATTGCCAGGACCATGGAAAAGGCGGATGAGAAGTACCGGGAATATTCTTTTAGTCCTGCCATAGACATCTACAAAAAAGTCTTGGATAAAGGCTATTCGTCCCCGGAGTTGCTGAAAAAGCTGGGGAATGCCTACTATTTTAATGCTGAGTACATAGAAGCTGCCGAAATATTCAAAAAACTGGCCGATACCTATCCGGACGAGATGGAAGTGGAATATATCTTCCGTTTCGCCCAAAGTTTGAAATCTGAAGGAAACTATGCGGATGCCAATCGTTTGATGGAAGAGTTTAAATCCTTGACTGCGGCCTATACCGGAGAGTTCGATGAGGATTATATGGACAAAATCGAGAAGAATTCAGGTAGATATATACTTAAACCCTTTGCTTACAACAGCAAGTATTCCGATTTCGCCGCCTCCTATTATGAAAAGGGGCTCATTTTCGCATCCGACAGGGATACCGGAAATTTGGCCCGATACAGACACACATGGAATTCAAGGGATTTTCTCGACCTCTATAAAGTGAATGCAGATAGCGTATCCGATAACAAAGTGGTGAAATTGGATGGAGACGTCAATACAAGATTGCACGAATCCACCTCAGTAGTCACGAAAGACGGTTCCATGATGTATTTTACCCGCAACAACTACTTGGATGGAAAAAAATCAAGGGATGAGCAAGGTATCATCCGTCTTAAAATTTATAGTGCGGAGAATGTGGACGGTGTATGGACCAATATCATAGAACTACCCTTTAATAGTGATACCTATTCCGTGGCGCATCCCATGCTGAGTCCCGACGGAAAGCGCCTGTATTTTGTATCCGATATGCCCGGAAGTGAAGGGGAGTCGGATATTTTCATGACGGATATAATAGGTGATGGTACATACGGTCCCATTAAAAACTTGGGAAAGAATATCAACACAAAGGCACGTGAAACCTTTCCTTTTATTACAGATGATGGGGTGCTCTACTTTGCATCCGATGGCCATCAGGGGCTGGGCGGACTGGACATTTTTGCTACCAAAATAGCTTTTGACGATTACAGTCAGCCAGTTGTCAATGTCGGCAAACCAGTAAATGGGCCTGGAGATGACTTCTCATTCATCTATGATACCGATACCAAAACAGGTTATTTCGCTTCCAACCGGGAAGGCGGTATGGGCGATGATGACATTTATGCCTTTGTGGAAAATGAGCCACTCGTTTTGGATTGCATTCAAGATGTCACGGGTACTGTGCGCGACCGCATTTCCAATGAAGTGCTTCCAGGGGCTACCGTTATGGTAATCGATGAAGAAAACCGTGAAGTATCCTCAACCATAACAGATTCCAACGGAAATTACTTCTTGCAGCTCGATTGTTCCAAAGGTAATTTTGTTAGGGCCTCCCGGGATGGATACGTTCCAGCGGAAGAATACCTATATAAATCCTATGGAAAACCACGTATTATCGATTTCTATTTGGAGCGCGATTTTGTAACAGGTGGATTCGGTGATGACTTGGCAAAACTACTGCAACTGAGTACTATTTATTTCGACTTGAATAAATTCAACATTCGTCCCGACGCCGAAATAGAGATTCAGAAAGTGATCGTGGCCATGGAGAAATATCCAAGCTTGAAGATTAAGGTCAATTCTCATACCGATAGTAGGGGAGCGGATGCCTATAACCTTTGGTTATCCCAAAAAAGAGCAGAATCTACCGTTCAATATATGATTTCAAAAGGCATTTCTCCCGATAGACTTCAAGGAGAAGGCTTTGGGGAAACCCGATTGGTGAACGAATGTTTCAATGGGGTTCCCTGCAGTAGTGAACAGCATCAATTGAATCGTAGATCGGAATTCATCATTTTCGAATGATAGATTAGAGGAACAATTCCCATAATTTAAGTTATAAATAGACCCACCATTTGGTGGGTTTTTGTTTGCTAAAAATCAAGAAGCGACGTGTAGAGTATTAAAATAAAATGTAGGAAAAAACTTCAAAAAATTTCAGGAAATCAATTTTTTGGTCCTTTCATAGGTATAGGCAATATGGGCACTAATCGATAAACTGTCTTAAGGAAACTATAAAATTTTTGGTTGGGTCACCTCATAAATCCATGGCTATACAGTTGGAAATTAGCCCTACACAACAATTATTTTCTTCCCCTATAGGTAAGGGTAATTTTGTAGCATGTTGTAAAATTCGAAGTGTTCCATCGTGGAATTTACCCCGAAGTATTACAGCATAAATCACAAAAAACACAGTATTAAAGTACCCTCAACTAATAACAACCTCATGAAGAAGAGCATAATTGCCGTACTGTTTCTACTTTTCACTGGATTTGCCTTTTCACAAACCACGGTTACACTTCAGGACCAATGCAACTGCGAGGTCTTAAAAGGTACCCTTGTAACCGGTGCAGGTGCTACAACACCTACAGGTGCTGACACTGGGGACATTTATGTGAACACTGGCACGGGCACCATTTATTTTTGGGATGGAAACTCTTGGGAATTGACATCTGCCGATGACCAGCAGTTAACAGGATTCAACTTTGATGGCGTATCCAATATTTTAACATTGAGCCTTGAAAATGGTGGTAGTGTGAATGTGGACTTAAGTAGTCTGAGTGATGCCATCACCGATACAAACACCACGGTTTCTTCATTTGGGATAGATGGGACAAACACAAATTTGGTCATTACAGATTCGGATGGAAACAATTTTTCAGTGGCTCTGGCCGATTTGGCAGCATTGATTGATACGGATACTGACGACCAAAATCTTTCAGAAGTATTAGCACAAGGTAATGATGCTGGAGGTTCCGCAATCATTAATCTTGCCAATCCAACCAATCCACAAGATGCGGCAACAAAAAGTTATGTTGATGGTCTTGCTGACGATGACATTAGCGGTGCGGTGCTTGACGGCCCGACCAACGTATTGACGATCAGCGAGGGGACCACGGACGTCACCGTTGACCTGAGCGACCTTGACGACAGTGCGGGCGTATCGGCCAACGCGGCGAACATCGCCACCAACACTAGTGATATTGCCACCAATACCAGCAATATCTCAACCAATGCGACCAATATTGCTACCAACACCAGTGACATTGCGACAAATACCTCTGACATAGCGGCACACATCTCCGCCGATGCGGACACCAATGTGGGCAACGAGTACAACACGGCAGTGGGCCTAAGCGGCACCTCCATTACCGTTACCGACGGCGGGGGCACGTTGAGCCAGGACCTTGACGGTGTGTTCGCCACGGACGCCGAGCTTGCCGCCGCGAGCGACGACGACATCACCGGAGCGGTGCTTGACGCCCCGACCAACATATTGACGATCAGCGAGGGCACCACGGACGTCACCGTTGACCTGAGCGACCTTGACGACAGTGCGGGCGTATCGGCCAATGCGGCCAACATCGCCACCAACACATCCGATATTGCCACCAACACCAGCAATATCTCCACAAATGCGACCAACATCGCGACCAACGCGTCCGATATCTCAACCAATACAAGTGACATCGCCACGAACGCCTCCGATATCGCTGCGCATATCTCCGCCGATGCGGACACCAATGTGGGCAACGAGTACAACACGGCAGTGGGCCTTAGCGGTACCTCCATCACCGTTACCGACGGTGGGGGCACCTTGAGCCAGGACCTTGACGGTGTGTTCGCCACGGACGCGGAGCTTGCCGCTGTGAGCGACGACGACATCACCGGTGCGGTGCTGGACGCCCCGACCAACATATTGACGATCAGCGAGGGCACCACGGACGTTACCGTTGACCTGAGCGACCTTGACGACAGTGCGGGCGTATCGGCCAACGCGGCCAACATCGCCACGAACACATCCGATATTGCCACCAATGCCACCAATATCTCGACCAATACAAGTGATATTGCCACCAACACGACCAACATCTCAACGAACGCGACGAACATCGCCACGAACACATCCGATATTGCTACCAATACCAGTGATATCTCAACGAATGCTACGAACATTGCCACGAACGCCTCTGATATAGCGGCACACATCGCCGCCGATGCGGACACCAACGTGGGCAACGAGTACAACACGGCAGTGGGCCTCAGCGGCACCTCCATCACCGTTACCGACGGTGGGGGCACCTTGAGCCAGGACCTTGACGGTGTGTTCGCCACGGACGCGGAACTTGCCGCTGCCACTGACGATGACATCACCGGTGCGGTGCTTGACGCCCCGACCAACATATTGACGATCAGCGAGGGCACCACGGACGTCACCGTTGACCTGAGCGACCTTGACGACAGTGCGGGTGTATCGGCCAACGCGGCCAACATCGCCACCAACACATCCGATATTGCCACCAATACCAGTAATATCTCAACAAACACAAGCGACATCGCAACGAATACGAGCGATATAGCAACGAACGTAACGAACATTGCCACCAATACCACCAATATCTCAACCAATGCGACCAACATCGCCACGAATACAAGTGATATTGCTACCAATACAAGCAACATCTCAAACAATGCGACGAACATCGCCACGAACACGAGCGACATTGCGACCAATTCGACCAATATCGCTACCAACACCAGTGACATCGCGACGAATACAAGCAATATATCGACAAACGCTGCGAACATAGCAACGAACACTAGCGACATTGCCACCAACGCCTCCGATATCGCTACGCACATCGCCGCCGATGCGGACACCAACGTGGGCAACGAGTACAACACGGCAGTGGGCCTAAGCGGCACCTCCATCACCGTTTCCGACGGCGGGGGCACGTTGAGCCAGGACCTTGACGGTGTGTTCGCCACGGACGCAGAGCTGGCTGCTGCCACTGATGACGACATCACCGGTGCGGTGCTTGACGCCCCGACCAACATATTGACGATCAGCGAAGGGACAACGGACGTTACCGTTGACCTGAGCGACCTTGACGACAGTGCGGGTGTATCGGCCAATGCGGCCAACATCGCTACGAACACATCCGATATTGCGACCAATGCAACCAATATCACAACAAACACAAGCGACATCTCAACGAACGCGGCGAACATAGCAACGAACACCAGTGACATTGCGACCAATGCGACCAACATCGCAACGAACACATCCGATATTGCCACAAATACAAGCAATATCTCAACCAATGCGACCAACATTGCGACCAACGCAAGCGACATCGCGACCAACACAAGTGATATTGCCACCAATGCGACCAACATTGCGACCAATACAAGCAATATCTCAACAAATGCGACCAACATCGCCACGAACACGACGAACATCGCAACGAACACCAGCGACATCGCGACCAATACGTCTGATATCTCAACGAACGCAACCAATATTGCAACGAACACCAGTGATATTGCGACAAATGCCTCTGACATAGCGGCACACATCGCCGCGGATGCGGACACCAACGTGGGCAACGAGTACAACACGGCAGTCGGCCTTAGCGGCACCTCCATCACCGTTACCGACGGCGGGGGCACGTTGAGCCAGGACCTTGACGGTGTGTTCGCCACGGACGCCGAGCTTGCCGCTGTGAGCGATGATGATGTTAGCGTAACAAATACTGTTGCGGGTAACAGAATAGCAACAATTTCTGAACCGGGAATCGCTGCGGTGGATATCAACGAAACGGTTACCACACTGGCAACAGCCGATAGTGTTACCTATACGTACACCTCGGAAGATGGCACAACAACGGCATTCGATGGAACTGATGATCAAGCTGCTTCTGAAGTAAATTCGGATACCCCAGTAGATGTTGATGGCGATGGTGCCACTGAAGCGACTGTGGAAGATGTAATTCAAGCTATTGCCCCAATTACGGCAAAAGCGGCACGTATTTTCTATCCACCTTCAATTGCTATTGATGCATCTACCAATGGAACTGGATTTACGGTTAACCTATACTCGCAGTATATAGCACAATATGGTACACCGGCCGTAGCCAGTGCAGGTGCACCTGCAGCCGTACCAACATACAATGCAACGGATTTATATTATTATGTGACCTATGCCGATCCATCCGTTTTTGCCAATATGAGCATCGATGCAAGCGGGGTTCTTACCTACGATATTGTAGGTCAGCCTGCGGATTATAATGCATTGATCAATGTGGTGTTTGTGGTAAAATAATTATGGACTAAGATTCAAAGATTTGAAATTAACAACCCTACATAGGTCGCTTCGTATCAGTTTGTTCCTTCTTTTTGTTGGAACAGGCTTCGTAAATGCACAGTTTTTGTTGCAAGCACCCAATACAGGTGATGAAACCAATTATCGTTGGTATGAAGCTTCAGACACTGGTACTGTTCTGGGAACCAATTCCTTTTACGAAGCTACCCAACCTGGTGTTTATTTCGCAACCTATGATGGCACGCTTTGTGGATCCAACGCCACGGGGTACTTTATCCTAACTGATTGCCAGGCGCCAAATAATGAAGTGACCTTGGATATTTCAGCTAGCATTCCGGCAGGGGCCACCGTAGCTTGGAGTCCAGCCTTAAGTGGCGACCAAACCCGACCAACTGTGATCAGTACACAGACAGTTGCAAGATATGTGGCAACCATAACCAAAGCGGGTAACAGTAGTGACCTGCCTCGTTTTACAGTAGTTTGTATGAGCCAGGCAGCAAACTTGGTGGACGATCTGATAGCTGTGAATGAAGATGAATCCATCCTAGTCCCCATATTTGCCAATGATAGCGACCTTCCTACCACTGGAACGCTTACCATAACCGGACCTACCAATGGATCGGTTTCCGTAGATGACAATGGGACCCCGAACGACCCTTCGGATGATCTGGTGACCTATGCACCCAATGCGGATTATAATGGTAGCGATAGTTTCGACTATACGGTTTGTAATGCACTGGGAGATTGTAGTACCGCAACGGTAACTGTGGATGTACTTCCAATAGTGGACACCCTTGATGATTCGGTTTCTACCGATACTGGTGTTGCTGCTGTCATTTCATGGCTTGCCAACGACAATGATATACCCACGTCGGGCACAATCGTTGCCACCAATCCATCCAACGGAATAGTGGTTTTGAATGACAATGGTACAGTGAACAATCCTTCGGATGACAATATTACCTATACGCCAAATTCTGGATTTGTAGGAACGGATACATTTGATTATACGGTTTGCGATAGTAATGGCAATTGCGATACAGCAACCATCACAGTGATCGTGAATGCGGCTGGAGCAGATTTGGATAGCGATAATGATGGTATCGTGGATAGTTTTGAAGATCTAAATGCCGATGGCGATAATGATCCATCAACCGATCCAACCGATACTGATATGGATGGTATTCCCGATTATTTGGACATCGATAGTGATAAAGATGGTATTCCGGATAACATTGAGGCCCAACCAGCACTTGGTTATATACCGCCAAGCAATGCTGATGCAAACGGCAACGGATTGGATGATGCCTATGAGCAAGATGGGAACGTTGGTTTGATACCTGTTGATACGGATTCGGATGGTATCCCAGATTATGTCGATACAGACAGTGATGATGACAATGTGCCAGATGCTATTGAAGGCCACGACCATGATCAAGATGGTATTGCAGATGTGGTGCTGATTGGTTCAGATAAAGACAATGATGGCCTTGACGATGGTTATGAAGGTGGAACTGTAATCGATATCGATGTGAACGATGAAATCGATGATCCAAGCTTGTCCTTACCGGATACCGATTCTGATGGCATACCTGATTTTAGGGATTCTGACGATGATGATGATGGCATTGAAACCATTGATGAAGATTTGGATCAAGATGGCAATTACGCCAACGATGATTCCGATTCAGATGGCATTCCGAACTATCTAGATCCTGATTTGGGTGAAACCACTGTTGAGCCGATAGACGTGATCAACGTAATTACCCCGAACGGAGATGGAATCCACGACGTGCTAACCATCAATGGAATCGAAAATTATCCGAATAATACCGTCAGAATATACAATAGGTGGGGTGTGATGGTCTTCCAGACAAGAGCATATAATTCCAGTGGAAATGTCTTTGATGGCACTTCCCAGGGAAGGGTTACCGTGGACAGGGAAAACAAATTACCAGTGGGTACCTATTTCTACGTAATCGATTATGAAGATCAGAACGGTACCATGAAACAGTTAACAGGTTACATATACATTAACAGATAAAATGAGGTTTACTGTGAAAAAAACACTTTGGAAAAACAAGGCACTAAAGTTGACTGTTCTCTTTGGAATGGCCTTGACCGGAATTGCCAATGCACAACAGGATGCACAGTACACCCAATACATGTACAATACCGTAAGTGTGAACCCTGCCTATGCAGGTTCCCGGGGCCATTTGAGCATCGCGGGGCTGTATCGCAACCAATGGCTCGGATTGGATGGAGCACCGGAAACACAGACCCTCAACATACATACTCCAGTAGGGTATCGTGGGGTTGGATTGGGTCTTTCCATAGTAAATGATAAGATTGGTCCCACTTCCGAAACCTATTTTGATGTGGATTTCTCCTATACCATCCAAACCTCTTTTGAAGGTAGATTGAGTTTTGGACTCAAAGGAAGTGCCCATATGCTGGATATTCGCTATTCCGAACTCGATGAATTTGAGGTCGATCCCCAATTGCAATCCCAGCAAGATATTCAAAACAAATTTTCGCCCAACTTAGGAGCTGGGGTGTACTATCATACCGATAAATTTTATGTGGGCCTTTCGGTTCCACGCATATTGGAGACTACCCATTTTGATTCATCTTCGGTGTCCACGGCAAAGGAACTCATGAACTATTATTTTATTACGGGCTATGTGTGGGATTTGAACCCGTTTCTAAAGTTCAAGCCCACGTTGTTGACCAAGGTGGTCCAAGGGGCGCCAATACAGGTCGACCTATCTGCCAATTTTATGTTCAACGAACGGTTTATAGCTGGGGCAGCCTACCGTTGGGATGCTGCATTCAGTGGTTTGTTGGGCTTTATGTTGTCCGATCAGATGATGGTTGGTCTTGCCTACGATAGGGAGATTACGGAACTTGGTGCTGCTACCTTTAATGATGGTTCCTTCGAAATCATTCTACGCTACGATTTCTTCAGAAACATTGGTAGAATGAAATCTCCGCGATTCTTTTAAAAGAATTTCCTTAATCCTAACAATTTATTGTCGGCCAAAGGTCCTATTTTTGCCTCATGAAAGAGGAACAGGTAATTTTGGTCAATGAAAAGGATGAACCCATTGGTTTGATGCCAAAAATGGAAGCCCATGAAAAAGCGTTGCTACACCGGGCTTTTTCCGTTTTTGTGATGAACGAAAAAGGGGAGACCATGCTGCAGCAACGGGCCAGCGATAAGTACCATTCTCCCTTGTTGTGGACCAATACCTGTTGTAGCCATCAACGGGATGGGGAAAGCAACATTCAGGCAGGAAAGCGTAGGCTCATGGAAGAAATGGGCTTTTCCACAGATTTGAAAGAACTGTTTTCCTTTATCTACAAGGCACCTTTCGACAATGGGCTTACCGAACATGAGTTCGACCATGTCATGATCGGGTTCTATCAAGGAGAACCGAATATCAATCCGGAAGAAGTTGCCGCTTGGAAATGGATGCTTCCTGAGGACATTAAATCCGACATTGCTGAACACCCGGATAACTATACAGCTTGGTTCAAGATTATCTTTGAACGATTTTACAACCATATTACTGCTAACACACCATCAAAATGAGAGTTAAAGCAAGTCGTAAGGCCAGTTTTAATGCGGCACATAGACTACATCGGACCGATTGGAGCGATGAAAAAAACCAAGAGATTTTCGGTAAATGCAACAATCCGAGATACCATGGCCATAACTATGATTTGATTGTTAGTGTAACAGGTGAAATTGATCAGGAGACAGGTTTTGTGATGGACCTTAAAATTCTCAAGGAATTGATTCAGGAACATGTGGAAGAGGCATTGGATCACAAAAATTTAAACTTGGATGTCCCGGAATTTAAAAATTTGAACCCAACAGCTGAAAATATAGCCGTTGTGATCTGGAACAAACTTCGGCCGCATATCGATGCCAAGAAAGAGTTGGAAGTTGTTCTCTACGAAACACCTCGTAACTTTGTAACCTATTCAGGATAATGGAATTTTACCCTTTAAAATTTATGCCCATACTCAAAGAAAGGCTTTGGGGTGGAACCAAGTTAAAGAAAGTACTTGGAAAACAAATAACCAGTGAAATTACAGGTGAAAGTTGGGAGCTTTCCGGTGTGGACGGTGATATTTCTAAGGTCTCCAATGGATCTTTAAAAGGAAAATCGTTGAACAGCCTGCTGAATGAAAATGCAAAGGCCGTTTTAGGAAACCAGGTGGTTGATCGTTTTGGCGAAGAATTTCCCATACTCATCAAGTTTATCGACGCCAAGCAAGATCTCTCCATCCAACTGCACCCGAACGATGAATTGGCCAAAGAACGTCATAATTCCTTTGGAAAAACCGAAATGTGGTACATCATGGATGCTGATCCCGGCTCACAACTCATTGTGGGTTTCAACAAGGATGTGGAAAAAGAGGAATACATCAAAAGTTTGGAAGAAGGCACCCTGCTCGATTTATTGAATTATGAGGAAGTAGGGGAAGGAGATACTTTTTTTATCAATACAGGAAAAATACATGCCATTGGGGCCGGCGTTCTTTTGGCTGAAATCCAGCAAACCTCGGATATTACATACCGCGTTTACGATTTTGACCGTAAGGATAAGGATGGAAACCTAAGGGAGTTGCATACCTGCTTGGCTGTGGATGCCATCGATTATGCCAAGAAGGATGATTTCAAGGTGGTGTATGACAAAAAAAAGGACACCGTTAATGAAATGGTGGATTGTCCCTATTTCAAAACCAATTTTTTGAACTTGGGCAAACCCTTCCATCTAGATATCTCGAAAAGGGATTCCTTTACCATTTATATGTGCGTGGACGGGGAAGCCGTGATTTCCAACGATTGGGGAAGTACACCGATCAAAAAAGGAGAGACTGTTTTACTGGCCGCAGCTAGTACCCACGTGAAAGTGGATACCCAAGCCGTAAAACTTTTAGAAGTGACCATTTAATAGTACCTTTAAAAAAAACACTGAAATGCCAAGTATTCGCGATTTAAAAAAAGACATCAATTTTGTGCTCGGGGACATTATTGAAGCGGTGTATATCTGGGAAGCCGGTTCTGGAAACAAGGAATCCGAGGAAGGAACCGTGATTATTGACAAAGCCATTGATGTATTTGACGAACTTATGGACAAGGTACATCAAAAGGATGTTGAGGACCGTAAAGCCCACTTTAAGTCTATCCGAAACGAATTGGAAGTAAAGGCAACCGAGCTTGTTGAGCAACTCAACAGCATGGCCGGTTAATTAGTTGTTGGCCTCCAATAGGTCTTTCAAGGCCTTTCCATAGGTTGAAGCAGCCACTTCGGGGGACAAACCTTTGTAGATGGAATCCAGATATTTTGGATTCGCCTCGCTCACTTCGGTCACCATTAAATAAGGGGTGGCGTAGGAGTCACCATTGTTCAAGCCAAAATTAAGGGCGTACCGGTAACGGCTGACCAAGTTCCTATCGGCCAATAGCTGTAGGGAATCCAAAACAATTGAGTCTTTCTGTGCTTCCGGTAATGAAGCCTGCTGGGCTAACGTGAGTTCCTTAATGTTGAATTTGGACATCATTTCGTAAAACTCTTCCATTTTGGCGTGCGATTTGGAACCGGAAATTTCCACATTGGTATCGAAGGTATTCCAAGCCGTGTTAATGGTAATGGTGCCCTGTTCACCAAAAAACGTGATTCGGTCATTAATATCGTTGTTGTCCTCTTTTTTAAGGTATAGGTAGTAAATGTCCGGATTGCCCACTTCCTCGGTAAAACTGAAATTGCCATCCCCCTTTATTTCCAAGGAATCCAAGACCACTAGGGTCGAATCCTGAAATTGTTGCAGGTACAGAGTCCCTTTTTTCAATCCTTTGATGTTTCCGGTCACCGTCATGGTATTCTTGCTATCCTTCCCACAAGAAATTACAACCAAACCCAAAAGCAATACGAACAAAATCCTTTTCATCATAAAATTTTAGCTCGGCAAATATCAATAATCTTCCGAAATAATTAAACTTTCGAGGCCACTTCCATCAACAAAGCGCATAAATAAGCACCTGCCGTTCCCACTACGTAACCAAAAACCGCCAAAAGAATGCCTACGGACGTGAGGGATGGATGAAATTCCGCAGCTACCACGGGAGCGGATGCGGCCCCACCCACATTGGCCTGACTGCCTACCGCCAAAAAGAAGAAGGGTGCTTTGATGATCTTGGCGACCAAGATCAACAGGCCGGCATGTATACTGATCCAAGTAAGGCCAATGGCAATCAAACCCGGATTTTCCAAAACTTTGGCCAAGTCCATTTTCATACCGATGGTGGCCACCAAAATATAGATGAACACCCCACCGATCTTACTGGCACCGGCCCCCTCATAATCCTTAGCCTTGGTGAAGGATAACCCAATGCCCACAAGGGTGGCTATAACCACCATCCATAAAAACTCGGAGCCCAAGGAGGACAATATTTTTTGGGGATTTCGAATGACCTCGAAATTGTCTTGAAGAAAATTGGCAAAATGATGACCTAAAAAATGGGCCAGACCAACACCCACAAAGGCGTAAAACAGCATCATGATAAAATCTTTCAAGGAGGTGACCCGTGCAATTTTCTCCGTGTAGGTGGAAACCTTTTTTTTGAGATCCTCGATGGAGGAAGTGTCCGCTTTAAGCCACTTATCAATTTTTTGGGTCTTGCCCACTCCCAATAGTATTACGGCCATCCAAAGGTTGGCCACTACAATATCGATGAGTACCATACCCCCGTAACTTTCTTGGTTGTATTTGAAAACTTCGAGCATGGCCGCTTGGTTGGCACCACCTCCGATCCAACTGCCCGCAATGGTGGCAAGTCCACGCCAAACCGCATCGGGACCCACCCCGCCAACAGTTTCTGGGGAAAAGATGGATACGATCAAAATGGCCAAGGGCCCACCGATAATGATACCAGCAGTTCCGGTCAAGAACATGATCAGGGCCTTGGAGCCTAAATTCAGGATGGCCTTGAGGTCGATGCTCAACGTCATAAGAATCAACGCTGCGGGCAATAAATACCTGCTGGCCACATAATAAGTATTGGAGGACGATTCATCAATAATGCCAACACTGGCCAAGATGGCAGGTAGCAAATAACACATGAGAACTGTAGGCACAATATTGTAAAACTTGCTCCAAAATCCGGTCTTAATGGATGAGGTATAAAAAACAAAGCCCAAACAGAGGCAAAGCAGTCCGAAGATTACGGTGTCTTGGGTAAAGGGTAGTTGGTCCATTTTTTTTTTAAGCTAGATGCTCAAATATAGGAAAATCAAAAGGGTAAGACCACCTCTGAGGTCATTTCCGTAATGGGAATAGTTTGGTATTTGTTATGATCGCTGATGCAGTATTTAGCAGGGACATTCAATTGTTCCATCCTTTTTTACCTCACAATCGCATTCTGTGGTGCAGGCATTTAAAACTATTGCTGATAAAAGAACCAATAAGACAAATACTTTTTTCATTGAAATGATTTGTGTTTTTTTAGTTAGAAAAGTTTTAAGGTTTCATGTCTAACAAGATAAATCAAATATTCAACCAATACGTCAATTTTAGGTTGATGGACCGATTTCGGGGCATAAAAGAATTTACAAAGTAATTGTCGTTGTACACCAAAAAGAGGTCTGACAATGGAGCAAATCGCCATTGCAGTCGCGAATTGAAGCCCAAATTGTCCAATTGGTTGCTGTATTGTACCAAGGTGGACCAGAAAACAGACTTATTGAAAGTGATATTGATTCTAGGGCTGATCAACCATAGATCTGCACTTTCATACGGTTCCGGTAACTTTATGCTGTTGTAATTCACGCCCATGGAAATAAATACGGTGGGCTGTAAACGAAGGCTCAGATCGCCTTCGAACACAAATCGGGTTCCGTTGTAAAAATCGCCATATCCCGGTTCCAAGGAATAGGAGAATACCCTTCGTCTATCACTTTGGAACGATACTTCGTAACTGGTATAATGATAGCCGACATCGCCGGGCAATTCAGTGCCTCCATCTGTGCCTGTAGGATCGAAGGGATCGGTGAGGAAAGTATACCTGTTAAATAAGCGGACAGCGATTTCTTCTTGCGACTTGAATTTAGCCTGCCATGAACTAAAGATGTTATAGTCCGTATTTTGATAATCCAAGGTAGGTCTCCAAATGGCATTTGGATTGAATCGAAACCCGTGGGAATTCAATTTGCCCCTTGTAGGCCAAAAATTGATTTCCACAAATGGTCTTGCCGCCACAATGTCCTGTCTGCGCACAAACCCCAAATCGGAACGAAAATCATTGCCTACAAAGTTGCTGTTCAATCCAAAATTGAGATAGCGTGAATTATACTGTAGGTTGAAACCTCCTGAAGCATTTCTGCTACCTATGTCGTGGGCAAAGGCCTGGTGGTAGTAAAATTTCCCAAACCATGTGTTGTTGGCGGAAGCTAGATTATAATCCAATCCGACCACACGGTTGTAACGATCGGTCTCTTCCAAAAAATCATATTCGTCAAAGGTTTGACGGTTCACAAATAAGAAACTGAGATTGGATCGAGCAAACATTTTCTTTTGAAAAGCAAGTACCGTATTGTTGTTGCTCGCTATTTCGTTGGCTTCGTCCGCTTCCGTTTGTATGGCCAATAACCCCATACGCCAATCTTCGGTAAGTTTTCCACTGAGCCTAACCCCACCAATAATTCCATTTTGAATCGTCTCTCCATCCAAATTTTCAGCAATTCCTATCCTTCTGGAGAAAAAGGGGTTGGCATCCCGTTGGCTGCCAAAAGATCCAAAGAGGTCACTGTTATCAATAAAAAATTGTCTTCTTTCTGGTAACGAAATTTCGAATCGGCTCAGGTTTACCACCAAATTGTCCACTTCTACGTTTGAAAAATCGGGGTTGATGGTCACATCAAGGTTCATTCCGTTGCCAATGGATACTTTGGCGTCACCGCCAAAATTAATTTTACTTTCGCTGGCATCGGTCTCAAAATCCTTGCTGATAAGTCCAGTTGTATAAGGGATTAGGGCCAAGGGCGTCCTTGATTTTCCCAAAGGCTTTTCAAAGACCATATCGCCCATAAAGGCCAAGCTGTAGATCAATTGGTTTTGAGGTATTTTGATCCAGGTACTGGTCTCGTTGGTCTGCATATCGAACCGGTAACTGTTGAAACGCCACTTGGTCTCCCCCTGTTTAAATTTAAAGGAGGTAAGTGGAATGGCAATTTCACACACATAATAACCATCATATAACTTGGTTTCCCCTTGCCATTTTACATCCCAGGAGGTAGTGAAATTATCCCGACCAGAACCTCCGTTGGAAATCAAGGCTTCCCTGCGAACACCATACGGGTTCATTCCAAAAAGGAAGGCATTGGTGCCGTCGTTGAAGGTATCGAACAGTAAACTGATGTTGTCGTTGCCACCAGCCCTGTAATCCCTTTGCAAGGAGGGAATCACATAGTCGTCCCCTTCCGTGTTCAGTTTGATCGCAATATATAAGGTGGTATTGTTGTACAGCATTCGAATATCGGTCTGCTGTGCGGCCAAGGTGGTATCCGATGGAAAATATTGATGAAAAGCACCGGCGCTTTCCGCCATCTCCCAAATGGGTTCGTCGAGAATACCATCAATTTTTAGTATGTCGTTGGTATAACGTACCGTGAAGGTTTTTTGGTCTTCTTGCGCAAAGAGCGCAATAGGAAGTAGTAGTAGTAGAACAACTACATAACGGAAAAATGGCATTGGTTCAGTTTAGTCGGTTTTTCAAAAGTACAAGATAGATAGTTAAAAAAATCCCAAAAAACAGCATGCATTTGTTCTTTGGTAAAATGAAATGGAAAATTTGTAGCTTGAACACCTTTTCGGAAACCTTTTACAAGCAAAAACAATGAATCATCCTTTAAAAAAAATCCTGATACTTTTTCTTTTGGTGCCCATGCTCAACTTTGGCAATACCGTTTGGAGCAAAAGAGGACACCGTGTAACGGGACAAATTGCACAAAATCATTTGAACGGCAAGGCAAAAAGAGCATTGAATGATTTATTGGATGGCCATAGCCTGGCTTTTGTATCTACTTATGCCGATGATATTAAGGCAGACCGTGCTTTTTCCAAGTATTCCGCCTGGCATTATGTGAATTACCCGTTGGGTATGCGTTATGAAGATTCTGAGAAAAGCAAATATGGCGATATTATTATGGCAATCGAGGAATGTAAGGCGGTAGTGAAAGACGAAAATAGAAGCAGGGAAGATAGGGTGTTCCACTTAAAAATGCTGATCCATCTTATAGGAGATCTGCACCAGCCCATGCATGCCAGTAGGGCAGAGGACAAAGGTGGCAACGATATTCAAGTACAATGGTTTGGCCAAGGGAGTAATCTGCACCGAGTTTGGGACAGGGATTTAATAGAATCCTATGGCATGACCTTTACAGAGTTGGCTTCCGAATTGGACAGGGTTTCAAAAAAGGAACGTAAGCAAATTCAAGCAGGCACCATTTACGACTGGGTGGACGAATCGCACAAAATTTGCGGCGAATTGTATGATTCGGTCAAAGTAGGTGAAAAATTGGGTTACCGATACACCTATGACTACAACGACCTCTTGTTCCAACAACTCCAAAAAGGTGGATTGCGTTTGGCCAAGGTGCTGAACGATCTTTTTGATTGATATTCCCCTATTGCAAAACCGTTTTCAATTGGTTGCGGTACTCTGAAGGATTTTGTCCGGTAAATGCTTTGAAGGACTTGTTGAAGTGGGAAAAATTGTTGAATCCACTATCGTAGCAAACCTGTGTTATACTGATGGGCTGTTCGGCCAATAATTTGGAAGCATGCACCAATCGGTATTCATTTACAAATTGCGTAAACGTTTTATTGGTGATTTTTTTAAAGTACCTACAAAAGGAAGGTACCGTCATGCTGACCATATCGGAAATTTGCTCCAAACTGATGTCTTCCTTAAAATGGGCCTTTACGTGGTTGAACACTATATTGATCCTATCGTTGTCCTTCACCTCCGTTTCCAGGGAAAATCCTTCCGCATTCAATACGTGCATCTCATCCGAGGTGGCCAGTTGGTTCAATATATTAAGAATGGACAATAAGCGTTGAAAATCGGTCTGATATTCCAATATCTCCATTTTTTCGCCCACCTTCATCTTGGTCTTGCCATAAAACGCAATACCTCCTTTGGCCACTTCAAACAGTTTTTGGATGTTCTTCATTTCTGGGATGTTGAAAAAATCACTGCCCAAAAAATCCGCTTTCATCTGTATCAGGGTCTCACTTTTGTTTCCGGTGAGTTTATCGGTAAACCCGCAATGGGGCAAATTGGAACCAATCAGTATTAAGTCTCCGTTCCTATAATAGGACACATGGCTGCCTATCTGTCTTTTACCGGACCCACCGTTCACGTACACCAACTCCAATTCGGGGTGGTAATGCCAACCATTGTTTTTGTTCTCATTGTTTTCATTGAATTTCTGAAAAGTGAATGAGTGCCCAAAACTAGGTGCAATTGCTTCAAATGCCGGTTTTTGAATCATTTGTGCCATTTTTTGTTTTGTACTGTAAAGTTAGGGTGGTTCAAGGAGTGGTTATATCTACAAAATTACCACAAATATATGGTATTTTACCATTTAAGAGTTTTTAACACCTCGAAATGGTTAAAATTGCACATAAACTGGAAAATCGAGTGGTGTTCCTGTCCCTCATTGCACCATACATTTGTATCGTAATCTTAAAAAAAGCTTGAGTTATGAAATCAGTAAAGAATTTAACAGTAGCAGCAGCCCTTTTGGTAAGTGCAATCGGGTTGGCGAACACAGATGCAGCCGATTTTGGTAAAAAAGGTGCTGCCAAATACGAAGTGGAAAAGAACCTAGTTAAGGTAAACCTTGACCCCGTATTTGTGAAGAAAGGTCAGAAGGTAATGATGAATCTTTTGAACGTTTCCCAAGGAAAAGTGCTTCTTAAAGTATATGATGAACAAAAAAGATTGGTATTCGACGAGGCCATCGATGGTGAGGTGGTTGTTGAAAAAGCATTCAACTTTGAGAAGGCCTATGAAGGTAAATATACCATAGTTGTAGTGGACAAATTTGGTACCTACAAAGAAACTATGGAGGTAAGATAGTTTGTTTAGTTAATTTTTATGTGCATTGGGGGTCGAGAGGCCCCCTTTTTTTATGCGTATTTCTTTAGTTTCTCCCTTTTGCCTAGAGGAATGGCTTCATTTTCCACGGCCCATTGAAGGTGAACTTTGTCTTTGTCCCCGGCTACGATCAATCGATACAGTTGTTGTACCGTCAGTGGTGTTTTGGCAGTTTCTACCAATTGCAGTTCATCACCCTTGGTCACCTGTCCCTTTTCCAAAACACGAACATAAGTGCCAGGATGGCCATGCTCGATAAATTCCTTTAAAATGCCTTGGTTGCCAAAACGGATGCCCAATTTATAACAGGGTTCCCTGGGCTGGGTAACCTGAACCAAGGCTGTACCAATTTTGTAGATGTTGCCCACCCTTAACGAGGTTTCATCCAAACCTTCCACAGTGAGGTTTTCCCCAAACATGCCCCAATCCCAGTCCAAATCCGGATATTTTTCCTTCCAATATGCATAGTGGTCGGCCGAGAACAGATAGCACGCCTTAAATTCACCGCCATGTACTTTTAGGTCGGCAATGGTGTCCTTGGTCACTTGATCGGAATCAAGAAAAAGTGGTTCGTTTACAGGATATTTGTATATGCCGGTCGTGGTCTCTTCTCCATTCCAAGAGATGGTTGTAGACTGGCCGAGATTGGTGGAGATAACTTTCATAATACCAAAAATAAAAAAACCACCGCGGTAGGCGGTGGTTCCCATTTTGTTTTTTTAGGATTAATCCTCTTTTTCCAAGCGCTTGGTCATTGTAAAACCAACCAAAAGCCCAACACCTGCCAACAAGAAGATGGTACCTGGATAAGCTACTTCCTCTTCTACTCCAAAGCTGTACACCAATATGGACGCTACAAAGATGGCCGTTCCGATACCGATGAGCAACAAGGCAATGTTCAAAATGACAACTTTCCAGAAAGGAGCGGCGGCATCCCGCTTTCCGCGGACAAAGATGCTGGCATCTGCCCCTTTTTCGATCAAGGCCAAGCGTTCTTTGTTGCGTGTTGAAAAATAGAGGTAGGCAATCGCGAAGATGACCCCAAAAATTACTGGTAAAATGATTACTTCAGATCCCATGACAATTCGTTTTAATGATTATTCAATTAATTTGTTCATAGCCTATGACGATGGTTTATTGCACCAGGTTACATAATTTTATAAAAAATGGATTTTCGGTAACCTCCGGGGAACATTTGGCGTCCAATGTGCAATGCTGACCAACAAGGAACAAGAACTGATTTCGGAAATACGTCATGGGAATACCAGGGCCTATTCCGTTTTTGTGGACCACTATAAGGATTTGGTCTTCACCTTGGCCTTGCGGTTATTGGGGAATAGGGACGAAGCGGAGGAGGCAGCACAGGATACGTTCATTAAAATATTCAATGCACTGGAAACCTTTAAAGGGGATTCCAAGGTGTCCACTTGGGTGTATCGCATCGCATACAACACCTGCTTGGATCGCATCAAAAAATATAAAAAAGAGCGTTTGCATGTAGATGTTGATTACATTAAGGACGTTGCTTTTTCCGAACTGGACGACGCATTGGACAAAATGATGCAGGCCGAACGCACGGCATTGATCAATGCTTGTTTGGCCAAACTACCGGCAGAGGATGCCGGGGTAATCACCCTCTTCTATTTTGAAGAGAAAAATTTGGTGGAAATGGAGAAGACCTTGGGACTTTCCGTGAATACCATCAAAGTAAGACTGTTTCGGGCCCGAAAAAAGCTGGCCACGATCATGGAACAAAGTATGGAACGAGAAATGCTTGATAACAATGGATAAGCAAGAAGATAAAAAATGGGAAGAATTTTTGGACCGGATCATGGGCGAAGCTCCCTTGGAATCCCCATCCAAAGACTTTACTGCAAACATTTTGCAAAAAATTGAGACACAATCCGCCAAAGAGGTGTACCAGTACAAACCTTTGTTGTCCAAACCGGTTTTAGTGGGGGTCTTCATTGCATTTGCCGCATTGATGGCTTTTGTGGTGCTCAAATTTGGTGGGCAATCTACCGAGGGCTGGTTCGATCAGCTGCAATGGGAGCCCAATTTCCAACCCATTTGGAGTTGGATGGAACAGTACACCTCTTCCAACGTGCTTTTGTATGCCGTACTGTTGTTCGGAGTCCTATTTTTTGTGCAGCTGCCTTGGCTCAAAAAACAATTGGAACAGGATCTTATACTAAAATAGGGAATAGGCGTACGCCCAATACATCAGCCCAAACTGCAAGGGAATTCGCAGGATCAAAACCCATTTGGGCAATCCCATGGCCGCTTTTTTGTCGGTCAACATATAAAAATGCACGGGCAAGAACGCAGCCAGCATCAAAATAATGCCAAATATGGCCAAGGTTCTGGTAGCTTCAAAGCATAACGCAAAACCCAAAACTATTTCAACGATTCCGCTGAGGTACACCAAGGTTTTCGGAAATGGTAGATAATTGGGCATGATGCGTTCATACATCCTAGGTTTGATGAAATGCATAAACCCCGCCAATACATAAATTCCAGCCATCAAGTACAAATGCCAAGGCGCCATAGATCAATCTTTAAAGCTCCAAAAGGGAATAACGGCCGAAGTTACTGTAACGATAGTGTCTTTTTCCCGTCGCTTGCGTCGTAATCGCAGCACGTGTTTGCCTTCTTCCAAATCGGAAATGTTCAAGTTGGTTTCGAATCCCAATAACTTCTTGGGTCCTGTGGTCAAAATAAAATCTTCATCCATTGGTAACGAATCAATTTTGAAGGAATAGATTTCATTGAATGTTCTTAGATAAACGCGGCGAATACTATCCTTCTGCCGAGCACTGGTAATTTCATCGCCCCAATTGGTGTTTATTTTAATGCTGGAGGTGAGGCCCCTACGATCGGTTTTGGGTCGAAGGGAATCGTTGTAAAGAAAAATGCGTTCCTCGATGTTTTCCGAAAACGGAATGAAAACGTTCAAATACGATTTCGTGATTACTTTGGAGGGAATGACCACCTCCCCTGGAAAATCGCTGTCCTTCGTAAGCATGTCCAAATAATTTTCCCTATTGGCAAAGATGCTTGAGGACTTCAATTCCTTTTCCAAATAGTTGGAATTGCGGTATTCAAAACTGGTAATGACCAAAATGGCCAGGTAGATGGGAGCGAGCAACAGGATCAACCGCTTTCCAAAGCGGTTGTCCAAAAAATTGTAGACCAGAGGTCGGTACAAAAAGGAAAGGGTTAAAAAACTGAACACCCAATATATCGGAAAATAGAACTTGGCCACCCATTTGTTCCTTTTTAAAAGCCCTTGGGTTATAAAGTCGATAAACGTTAAAAACATGCCTATGACAATGAACACAATAAGCAATGCCCCCAGAATACTGCCCAAACGTTCCGGTAACCAATCCCCTTCAATGATAAAACTGGCCACCAAAACAATGGACAGGATAATCATGGTCATGGCCAGCACATAAAAAATCAACAAAAAGGAGATGGCAAACAACACACTACAATAATTCTCCAGATTGGCAATGTAGCGGTCAAAGGAAACGATGCGTTTTTTGAGGTAATTGGTAAAACGTGGGGCGTAGCGTAGCTTGTCAAATTCGATATCCCCGGAGACATACCGAAGCCCCAACGAACCAATCCACAACCCCCTTAAAATAACGTGGAGCAGCAAATTGAACAACAAGATCGAAGAAGCAATATGCAGAATAAAATACGCTACAAAACGATAGATCTGCTGTTCGTTCTCCGCGTTCACCATTTCTATTCGAAGCGGCTCGTAGGCGGTAAAGAGCCCGAAAATCGCAAAACCCGAGATGATGAGCTCCAACTCCCAGCTTTGCTGCTGTAGGGAATCCAACAGTTTTTTAAACGATGGACTTTTGTAATCGTTGTTTTCCAAGGTTGGTTTGATTGATACAACAATATAGGCATTAAAATGAAAAACCGCTCACTGAGAGCGGTTTAGTATGGTTTACTATGGATGGAATCCACCTATTTGATCATCTCATAGCTGCGGGCAATGAACTTGGTGAGTTCCTCGCCCTTGAGCAAGCCTTTGGACAATCGCGCCAAATCGAGGGATTGGTTTATCAATCGTTCCCGTTTTTTCGCAGTCTTGGTGTTCAATATTTCACTGACCAGTTCGTGGTTGGTATTCACGATCAGGTTGTACATATCGGGCATATTGCCCATACCGAACATGCCACCACCGCCAGTGCGTTGCATATCCTTCATACGGCGCATAAATTCTGGCTCCGTGATGATGAACGGAGAAGCTGAACTGTCCATGGCCTCCATTTGAATGGTGTAGCCCTTTTCTTTGACGACTTCCTCGATTTCGGATTTCAATTTGTCCTTTTCCTCGTCCGAAAGTTTGGAAATGGCGGTATCCTCCTTTTTGATGAGGTTATCGATGTGATCGGCATCCACCCGGGCAAAGGAAATTTTCTCCTTGGTGGTTTCCAATTTTTGCAACAAGTGGGGTACAATTGGGGAATCCAATAGCAATACCTCATAACCTTTGGCCTTGGCCGCTTCAATGTAGCTGTGTTGTGCTTCTTCGTCCGAAGCGTACAGGATCACCAATTTGTCATCCTTATCCGTCTGGTTATCCTTTATTTTGGCCTCCAATTCCTCAAAGGTGTAGAAGTTGCCATCCACGGTGGGATAGAGTGCAAATTTGTCCGCTTTTTCGAAGAATTTTTCCTCGGTAAGCATTCCGTACTCGATCACCACCTTAATGTCGTTCCACTTCTGTTCAAAATCCTCTCTGTTGTTTTTGAAAAGGGAACTCAACTTATCGGCGACTTTTCGGGTAATGTAGGACGATATCTTTTTCACGGCACCATCGGCCTGTAGGTACGAACGCGAAACGTTCAATGGAATATCCGGCGAATCGATGACCCCGCGTAGCATGGTCAAGAACTCGGGCACGATACCTTCCACATTGTCGGTTACGAATACCTGGTTTTGGTACAATTGGATTTTGTCCTTTTGAATGTTGAGGTCGTTGGTCAATTTGGGGAAATACAGGATTCCCGTTAAATTGAAAGGGTAGTCCACATTAAGGTGAATGTGGAACAACGGTTCCTCAAACTGCATGGGGTACAATTCCCGATAAAACTTTTTGTAATCTTCATCCGTAAGATCGGCGGGTTGTTTGGTCCAAGCCGGTTCCGGATTGTTTACAATATTGTCTACCTCTTTGGTCGGTGCGGGTTCATCTTCTTTGGCCCCTTCCGGTTTGGGCAATGTTTCGGTACGTGTGCCAAACTTGATCGGAATAGGCATGAACTTGTTGTATTTGATCAACAGCTCACGGATTTTGGCTTCTTCCAAAAACTCGGTGGAGTCCTCGGCTACGTGAAGAATGATCTCGGTGCCCCTTTCGGTTTTATCAGCCGGTTCAATACTGAATTCAGGCGACCCATCGCAGGTCCAGTGGACGGCCGGTTCATCTTTAAAACTTTTGGTGATGATTTCTACTTTTTCTGCTACCATAAAGGCCGAATAGAAACCAAGACCAAAATGCCCGATGATTCCTGCATCCTTGCCGGCATCCTTGTATTTGTCCAAAAATTCCTCAGCGCCGGAAAAAGCAACTTCATTGATGTACTTTTTCACCTCTTCCTCCGTCATACCGATTCCTTGGTCCAAAATGTGGATGCGTTTGTTGTCCTTGTCCACCTTCACTTCGATGATCGGGTTGCCGTATTCCACTTTGGCCTCGCCAATGGAAGTAAGGTGTTTTAGTTTTAAAGTCGCATCCGTTGCGTTGGAAATAAGCTCCCTCAAGAAAATTTCATGGTCACTGTACAGAAATTTTTTGATCAAGGGAAAAATGTTCTCTACTGAAACATTGATTTTACCTGTTGCCATCGTTTTATCTATTTTCTTTTCTCCCTAGTGGGCAAAAAAAGTACCAGAATGCTGAATCTGACAAACTGACATTTTAGGTGTCAAAAGGGGGCAGCAAAAATTTTAACAAAAATTTGTTTATCTTTTATTTGAAAAGATTAAACAAAAGAATTACTTTTGATACTGTTATAGGAAAAAATTGCTGTGAAAAAGTACTGCACTATAACAAGTTTGTTTATTTATTGGTTAGGTTGTGGAAAATGCACTTTCGCCTGAAGGTGCATTTTCTTTACCAAGTGGTCACAAACCTGTCCAGTCGCTTGTTCATCTTAAAAATTTAAAAAATGGCTTCAGCTAAGAAAACGGTTATCACGGACGCAAAAATTGTGGAATTGTACATGGACCATGTGCTGGAAAATGGTGAGGTGCCCACCTCGGTCTATAAATTTTGCAAGGAAAACAAATTGAAGGAGGAGGAGTTTTATGCCCATTTTGGATCGTTTGATACTATTCAACAATCCATTTGGAGTCGCTTTTTTGAAAGCACCCTTACGTTGTTGAAAAAGAACGAGCAATACGAATCCATGACCAATGAAGAGCGGATGCTTACCTTTTTCTTTACGTTTTTTGAAAACCTGACCCTGAACCGTTCCTACGTGCTCTTTGCCCTTAAGGAACACAAAAACAGTTTTGAGGGGTTGGCCCAATTGAAGGGATTACGAAAAGACTTTAAGAATTTTGCCACCGAGCTGATCCGGGAAAGAAACGAGGAGAAGAACCTCAATATTTTGAAATACAACGAACCCTTGTTTTCGGAAGGTGCATGGCTGCAATTGCTGTTCTTGCTAAAATTTTGGATGGAAGATGGATCGCCAGGGTTTGAAAAGACCGATATCGCCATAGAAAAATCAGTGACCACCATATTTCAGATTTTCGAAAATACCTCGTTGGAAAAAATCATCGATTTTGGAAAATTCCTGTATAAGGAAAAGTTTGTATAGTCGCCTATGAAAACCTTGGACAAGATACCTACCGGCAAAATTGAACGTGCCGGTAAATTGGTGAAGACCGGTGTAAAGATCGGGGGCAACTATGTAAAATATTATGGTAAGAAATGGGTGGATCCGGAAAAGGCCAAGCAGGATCTGGACCAAGATAACGCCGAAGACATTTACGATGGTTTAAAGAGCCTTAAAGGTAGCGCCCTTAAAGTGGCCCAAATGCTCAGCATGGAGAAAAATCTGCTGCCACGGGCCTATGTGGACAAATTTTCGCTTTCCCAATTTTCTGTACCGCCACTATCAGCACCATTGGTTCGGAAAACCTTCAAGAACTATTTGGGAAAATACCCCGAGGATATTTTTGACACCTTCGAGAAGGATTCCATCAATGCTGCAAGTATCGGCCAAGTGCACAAAGCGACCAAAGATGGCAGGCAACTGGCCGTAAAAATCCAATACCCAGGTGTGGCCGAAAGCATCAGCAGTGATCTCGCCTTGGTGAAACCGGTCGCCATCCGCATGTTCAATTTAAAGGGAAAGGATTCCGAAAAGTACTTTAAGGAAGTGGAGCATAAATTGATCGAGGAGACCGATTATGTTTTGGAGTTTCAGCAAAGTAGTGAAATAACCAAAGCCTGCGCGGCCATACCCCACATGGAATTTCCCAACTATTATCCAGAACTCTCCAGTGAACGGATTTTGACTATGGATTGGATGGTGGGCACCCATTTGGGCGAATTCACCAAAACCGATTTTGATTCCGAATTGGGCAATCGTTTGGGCCAAGCACTATGGGATTTTTACATGTTCCAGATTCACGAGTTGCGCAAAGTGCACGCCGACCCACATCCTGGTAACTTTTTGGTGAGTCCCGAAGGCAAATTGATTGCCATCGATTTTGGATGCATTAAAACCATACCCAATGAGTTCTATGTGCCCTATTTTGAATTGGCCAAATCGGAGAACATCAACAACGATGCGGTTTTTATGCAGAAACTGTACGAGCTCGAAATTTTGACCCCGACCGATACCCCCGAAGAGCTAACCTTTTTCAAGGCTCTCTTCAAGGAAATGCTCAGCATCTTCACTTCACCTTTCCATAAAGAGGAATTTGATTTTGGCGATGATGTTTTTTGGTCGAAAATTGCCGAATTGAGTGAACGCTATTCCAAGGACGAACAAATCCGAAAAATGAACGGGAACCGGGGTTCGAAGCACTTTTTGTACATCAACCGCACCTTTTTTGGACTCTACAATTTGTTACACGACTTGAAAGCCAAAGTTCGGGTTAATGCCTTTGCAGTGCAGACTGTTTAGTTGAACAGGTATAAAAAGCATCCCGAACCGATAGGGTAAGGGATGCTTCCAAAAGGATAACGAATTGGTTTTAATACGACCCAGATGTGTTGTCGCTCATCGTTTCCTCTTTTTGCTTCACATATTTATCCAACCATTGGTCTTGTTCCCAGAGCAAATGTAAAATACTTTCCTTGGCACGATATCCGTGACTTTCCTTGGGCAGCATCACCAAACGTACCGTGGCGCCAAGTCCTTTTAGGGCATTGAAGTAGCGTTCACTCTGCATGGGATACGTACCGGAATTGTTGTCGGCTTCGCCGTGGATCAACAACAATGGGGTCTTCATCTTATCGGCGTGCATAAAAGGGGACATGGTGTAATACACTTCTGGTGCTTCCCAATAGTTTCGCTCCTCACTTTGGAAACCAAAAGGGGTCAAGGTTCTGTTGTAGGCACCGCTGCGGGCTATCCCGGCAGCAAACAAATCGGAGTGGGATAGGAGGTTGGCCACCATAAAGGCCCCATAACTGTGTCCGCCCACTGCTACTCTTTCGCGGTCGATGTACCCCAGGGCATCCACGGCATCTATGGCCGCTTTGGCATTGGCCACCAATTGGCTCCTAAAGGTATCGTTGGGCTGTTCATCCCCTTCACCGATAATGGGAAAAGAGGCATCATCGAGCACCACATAGCCCTTGGTGACCCAATAAATGGGGGAACCCCAATACGGATAGGTAAATTCATTCGGGTTCTGGGTGTTTTGTGATGCACTGTTCTTGTCTTTAAATTCCCTTGGATAGGCCCAAAGGATCATGGGCATTTTTTCTTTTTGCTCCATATCATAACCCACAGGCAAATACAAGGTTCCGGTAAGTTCCAAGCCATCATCCCGTTTATAGGTGATTACCTCCTTGTGCACATTTTGAATGCTCTTGTACGGATTTTCAAATTGGGTCAACTGGATTGGTCCCTTCCTTTTAATAATGCTTTTATAATAGTAGTTGGGATATTCACTTGGCGATTCCAAGCGCACCAACAACTGATCTTTTGCCGGGTCATACTCGATGAGGCGTTCCAATTTGCCTTCCAAGTGGGAAGTGTACAAACGGGTTTTCGCTTGTGTTTTCAGATTCATTTTTTCCACAAAGGGGAATTGTCCTTCCTTGGTGTAGCCTTCACCGATCAAATAGGCGTCGTTTTTGTTGTCGAGGGCCAATACCCAACTGCCATATTTGTTTCTTTTGGTGATGAAGTTTCCAGGATCACTATATACATCCTGATAATTTCTATCGGAAATAATTTGAGGAGCCTTGTTTGCGTTGGAAGGATTGAACAGGTAGGTTTTGGTATTTCGGTCGTTCCACCAATAGTCATGCGCAATGGCCATTTCATCATTGCCCCATTGAATGTACTGAAACCTATTTTTTGTTTTTATTAAGGATTTGCCTTGACCATCAAATGGAGCATCCAGTTGAAAAATCTCGTCGCGGTAAGGTACTTCGTTTTCGGGATCACCACCATCCAAGGCCATGGCATACACCAAAGAGGCGGGTTTATCGCTGCGCCAGCTTAAACTGCGCATTCCGGTACGGGTTGCCATAAAACCTTTGGGCAAGTCCTCGATCAAAGGAACTTCCAACACGGTTTTTACCAATTTGCCGCTTTTATCATAAATAGTGGTGGTGGTGGGGAACCTGTAATAGGGCACTAAATACGAAAAAGGTTTGTTGAGCGATTCCACCATTACATAATTGCCATCTGGCGAAAAACTGATACTGGTGAACATGTCGGTGTCCATCCATTTGGAAATGGTGCCGTTCAATCCGACCTTGTAAAGTTCGGAACGGGCCAATTGTTCAAAATTGAACTCATCATTGGGGTTTTTCAATAGGTCTTGATAGGTGCGGTTCTGCGCTTTTTTGCCATCGTTGGCAGAAATGGTGGGTCCGGCAGGAACGGTTTCCGAGACATCGATCAACGGCTTTCGATTTTCGGGCAACATCTTTACCAGTAGGTTATTGCCATCCTTGAACCAATTGATAACGTCCCGCATATTGGCGTTAACCGAAGCTTTGGTCAAGGTGGTTGCCTTCGCGGTTTCCAGATCCAGAACCATGACCTCCACGCCATCAGCAGTGGTGTTGGTGAAAGCCATTTTGGATTGGTCGGGCGACCAGCTAAAATTGGCCAGTCTTGGATTTTCGGGCAATCCTGCTACTTGGATGCCGTCTTTGTCATTTGTGTTTTTCCCATTTCCAATCCGTTTTACCAAAATATTGTTATAATAGTTGGTACGGCTGCCAATGTTGGTCTTGGGATTGATGCGCAACCCCGCCAACCGCAGTTCGGTCTCGGAAAGCTCGGCAATGGTCTTGTATGTATCGCGGTAGAGCAACAACATGTGCTGGCCATCGTCGGTGATCCACACACTGGGCGCCATGGGGGCATCCACGAGTTCCAATATCTCCGATGAAGGTTTTTGATAGGTCAATTTTTCCTGGGCATTCAATCCCATAAAAAGGACCAAAGTAAACAGGGTTACAAAGAATTTTTTCATGTTCATAGTCAGTATTTGATTAATGGTGTATTTCTGTCTTTTTAAAAGTACGATATTTTTAAAAGTATTATTTTGCTGGACTATTTATAAATGGCATGAATATTTGCTATTTTTCAAATTCTAACAAGCTTCTTATTTAAATAAATTTCACATGTATAATTCCAAGATTGCCGGATTGGGTTTTTATGTCCCCGAAAATGTGGTGACGAACGATGATTTGTCCAAAGTAATGGACACTAATGATGAATGGATTCAGGAGCGTACTGGAATTCAGGAACGACGCCATGTGGTGCATGGTGAGGATACCACCACCACCATGGGGGTAAAGGCGGCCCAAAAAGCCATTGAGCGGGCGGGTATCGATAAGGATGAAATCGATTTTATTGTTTTTGCCACCCTAAGTCCCGACTTTTATTTTCCAGGACCGGGGGTTTTGGTTCAGCGCGATTTGGGACTACGAACCGTGGGTGCCCTCGATATCCGAAACCAATGTTCTGGATTTGTATATGGCATTTCGGTTGCCGACCAATACATTAAAAGTGGTATGTACAAAAATGTTTTGGTGATCGGTTCCGAACTACATTCACACGGATTGGATATGACCACCCGTGGTCGCGGTGTTTCTGTGATCTTCGGTGATGGGGCCGGGGCAGCGGTATTGACTCGCGAGGAAAATCCCGATAAAGGTATTTTATCCACCCACCTGCATTCCGAAGGGGAACATGCCGAGGAACTTTCGCTGATCGCACCAGGTATGGGTAAGCGTTGGGTAACCGACATCATTGCGGATAATGACCCTGAGGATACGTCCTATTATCCCTATATGAACGGGCAGTTTGTATTCAAAAATGCGGTGGTCCGTTTTAGTGAGGTGATTATGGAAGGATTGCAAAAGAACAACCTGGTGCCTCAGGATATTGATATGCTGATACCACATCAAGCGAATTTGCGGATATCCCAGTTTATCCAGAAAAAATTTGGATTGGGTGATGATCAAGTGTTCAATAACATCATGAAATATGGGAACACCACGGCAGCTTCCATTCCTATTGCCTTGACCGAGGCATGGGAAGAAGGCAAGATCAAAGAAGGCGATTTAGTGGTATTGGCAGCCTTTGGTAGTGGTTTTACCTGGGGTAGCGTGATCATTCGTTGGTAATGGTTGATACTATATAAAACAAAACCCCGATCCTTTAGGATCGGGGTTTTTTATTGAGGCCCTGGAAAGACTAACCAACCAACACTCTGACTAGGGCCTTCAAACTGCTTTTATAAGATGCCGCCACCACCTTGCTTGGTGTTGTCATCCCTGCGCTTACGGGATTTGGCCCTGTTCTTGCCGCTTCCAAAACGATAGGAAAGACCCACGTACAAGTTGTTGCTCTCCCAATTGAAATGACCTTCCTGGGCATAAGGGTAATCCCCTTCAAAGGCAAAGCGCATGGTGTTGAATATGTCGTTATAGTTTAAGCTCAAGGTTCCTTTTCCTTCAGCAAAAGCATAGCGTGCACCCAAGTTCACAAAGTACATGGGCTTGGCATCAAATTGGATGCTCTTGTTTCTGCCACGATAAAATCCGAACGCTTGCAATGTCAATTTTTTAGTTACCGTGAAACTGTTGTTCATACGCATGTTCCATGCGGTGTTGTCCACTTCTACGTTCTGGGTTACGATATCATCCTCAGACGGATTGGGGTCGGTGGTGTTCAAGGTTTCCGTAATACCGCGCTGGGTTTGGGTAAACATATCGAAACTACCATTGATGTTCCACCATTTGGCAGGTCTGTAGTTGGCGGATACTTCCACACCGTAGGCGGAGGTCTTGTCGAAGTTGTCAAAAGTTAGAATGGTCTTGTTCAAATCCAGACGGTCCACATAAAGGGCCCTGTTGATTTCGTCCGCAATACTTCTGTAAAATACACCTGCCGTAACGCTACCGTTTTTAAGACGTTTGGTATAGTTGGCCTCGTAGGAGCTGGTAAACTGGGGCACCAAATTTGGATTTCCGAAAGCGGAGATCAATGGCGTAGCAAATTCCCTGATTGGGTTTACCTGTCCAAGACCTGGTCTATCCACACGACGGCTATAACTTACTTGTATCTGATCTTTTTCATTGGGTTTATAGGTAACGAAGGCGGAAGGGTACAATTGGGTGTAGTTGTCCGTGAAGGCCCTCACGGCATTGGTGTCGGCTGTTACTTCAACATCTTCTATGCGCACGCCCATTTGGTAGGACCATTTTTTGAATGACTGTCCGAAAGTGGCATAGGCCGAATAAATATCCATGGCATACACAAACTTGGTGGATGGCGTGGCCACGAGTTGACCGTTGGAGTTGAAGGTTTGACCCGTGGAGGAATAATCCACTAGGGTTTCAAAGTTTCTGGATTCCAATCCCAACTCCAATTTGGAAATGCTGTCCAAAGGATTTACATAGTCCAAGTTGGCAATGGTCTGGGTACGCTCGGTATCCACAAAATCCATGTAATCGGGATAGGTGGAAGCTCCTGTAGATCTAAAATCGGCATCTTGGCCACTGTTGAATCGGTTATGGTCCACTTCCAATTCAATGTTGTGTCCCTCCTTGTTGAAATCCAATTTGTAGTCAAAATTGTACTGTTCGCTGGTATTGTCCGAAATATCCAGGAACAATTGGGTCACATTACGCGATGGATCGTTGTTGTAGACCACAGCCGTTTTGCCATCACCTCTACCATCATAGATGTTCTGGTTGGTAAAGAACGAAATGGTATTCTTATCGTTCAAATAAAAATCCAGACCCAATTTGTACAAATGGGATTTGTTGTTGTTGAAGAAATCAAAGTTCTGGCGTGAGTTTTCATCGATACGTAAAATGGTTCCATCGTTGATCCATTTCCCGATGTTGTTGCCATAGTTGCCATAAAAATTGAACTTGCCGTTGCGGTAGTTCATATCGATAGAACTGTTGAACTTGGCCTCGATACCTTTGGTAAGACCCAAGTTCACGTTTCCGTTGAAACCGATGTTAGCGTTTTTGTGCAACACAATATTGATGATACCGCTCATACCTTCAGGATTGTACTTGGCCGAAGGGTTGGTGATCAGTTCGATGGATTTGATGGATGTGGAAGGGATTTGCTTTAACAGCTGGGCAACGGGAACGTTGGACAATTTGCCATCTACCATGACCCTAACGTTGGAATTCCCCCTTAAGGTAATATCCCCGGTTTGGGCATCCACATTTACCGATGGAATGTTGTTCATGATATCGGAAGCGGTAGCACCGGAAGTGGTCAGGTCCTTACCCACGTTGATAACCTTTCTGTCCACACGCTGCTCAATGGTGGTACGTTCGGCCACAACCTCAACCTCCGCTAGGTTTTGGGTCTCTTCCATCAAAGTGACCGTACCGATATTGATGTTCCTTTTGTTTTTATCAATGACCAATTTTTGGGAATAGGTTTTATACCCAATAAATTGTACCTCGAAGATGTAGGTCCCATCTTCCAGTTTTTTGATTTCAAATTTACCGTCTTCTGTGGTGATTCCCCCGGTAATGGTTTCACTACCGTCTTCCGATTTGATGACAATGGCCGCATAGGCAACCGGTTGGTGCATGGCATTGTCGATCACCGTTCCTTCAATGGAACCAAGGGCTGTATCAGAATTGTTGGCGTTGGAAAAATTGGGAAATAAACTGCATAGTAGGAATGCAAAAAGTAATGACACATGTTTCATGAGTTGTTCGTTTTTTGATTGATGATTGTCGATTGATTGATGATATACCTAAGACGCCACAAATCGGGGAATGTTACATCGAATTATTTTTTTAACATTCTTTTACAGAAATTGGCACGGTGTAAGGGAAGCAACGCATTAAGGACCAACACATTGGTGTGTAAAAGAAGAAACCCCGGCACATGGGGCCGGGGTTGATACATTGATAAGCTATACTAAACACTAACCATTAACTATAAAAAAATACAGTCTTACCAATGAAAGTCATTTATCTAAAACATAGACGGAAAATTAATGTAATAGTTACAGTCTATGTGTAGGTTTAACATTAAATTTAACAAATGTCAAAAACTCTAGTTTTGGGGGCATCATTGAACCCGGGAAGATACAGTAACCTAGCTATACGCAGGTTGGTCGATCAAAACATTGAAACGACTGCTTTTGGGATACGCGGGGGAACTGTATCAGGAATACAAATTAAAGACAACTTTGTTGATTTTCAAAATATTGATACCATTACCTTGTATTTAAATCCATCCCACCAAAAGGAATATTATAAAAAAATACTGGATTTAAAACCGCGAAGGGTCATTTTTAACCCAGGTACCGAGAACCCAGAGTTCTACGAAATCCTTAGAAATGCTGGTGTTGAGGTGGAGGTGGCCTGTACCTTGGTTTTGTTGGCTACCGATCAATACTAGGTGCCGATCCTTTTTTTCGGATCAGCCAAAGCCCAAAGAATGTCAAGAGGCCGTTCAACGGTAAAAGTTCGTACCCCATCTGGTAACCACCCAAATAACTTTCTGGGATGTTGGCAACCAAAACGATGATCGTCACCGATAATACAGCAACTAACCAAACAAAATGATCCTTTATTCGGTGTTTGGTGAAAATGCCAAAGGCAAAAAGGCCCAATAAAGGCCCATACGTATAACCGGCAACGGTTAAAAGGCTATCGATCACGTTGCTGCTCAAAATATATTTAAAGGCAATGATGACCACGATCAACATCAAGCTCATTCCAATGTGGGTCTGTTTCCGTATTTTCTTTTGGTCTTTTTCGGCCTTTTTTTCCACATTCAAAAAATCCACACAGAAAGAGGTGGTCAGCGAAGTTAGGGCACTATCCGCGCTACTGTACGCAGCCGCAATGAGCCCTAGCATAAAGGTAATGGACAAAGCAAGCCCTAGCCCCCCATTCAACGCCACTTCGGGAAATAGAAGATCCGTTTTTGGTGTGCCGTCCATCAATGGGATTCCGATTCCGTTGCGTTTGGCATAGATGAACAACAACGCGCCCAGCAACATAAATAGGAAGGTGACCCCGACGAGTACAAAACTGAACGAAACCATATTTTTTTGGGCATCCTTCAACGATTTACAGGTAAGGTTTTTTTGCATCATGTCCTGATCCAATCCCGTCATACATATGGTAACAAACATGCCACCCACAAATGATTTAATGAAAAAACTCCGGTCCAGTATACTGTCGGTGACCAAAAAATCATTGTAGTTTTTCAGTTCTTCGGAAGCCAAAAATTCACTAAAGCTCCAACCCAGTTCTTGGTTGATCAATACAATGGAAAGAATTACGGCCACTATCATGAACAGGGTCTGCAGGGTGTCGGTCCACACAATGGTTTTGATACCGCCTCTATTGGTGTAGATCCAAATCAACAATATGGAGATCACCACGGTAAATTCGAACCGCACGCCAAGATCATCAAAAACAAACTGTTGCAATACAATGGCGACCAAATACAATCGAAATGCGGCTCCCAACACCCGCGAAACAAAAAAGAAAAAAGCTCCGGTCTTGTGGCTTACCGCACCAAATCGCTCCAAAAGGTATTCGTAAATAGAGGTCAGGTTCAACCGATAATACAGTGGCAACAGCACAAAGGCCACCACAAAATAGCCGAACAAATAACCTATTACGACCTGCAAATAAGTGAACTGGCTATCCCCGACCCAACCCGGTACCGAAATAAAAGTGACCCCGGAAAGGGAAGCCCCCACCATGCCAAATGCGACCACATACCAAGGGGATTGCTTGCCCGCTTTAAAAAAATCTGCGTTCGAGTCATTTTTTCCGGTAAAGTAGGATATAAGGATAAGCACCAAGAAATAGGCGCCTATCAGCAATAGGATTTGTGATGCGGACATATAGGCAATTTGAAATGCAAAGTACGAAAGTAAATTGGTAACACTAAAATCGTAATTTTGTGGGAGAATCGAGACTATGGAATTTTCATCCAAATTATTGGAAAATGCAGTTTACGAAATGTCGCAGTTGCCGGGAATCGGAAAACGCACCGCTTTGCGCTTGGTATTGCACCTGCTCAAACAGCCAGAGGAACGCACAGAACATTTGACCAATGCCTTGATGAAACTGAAGTCCGAGGTCAATTTCTGTAAAAAATGCCATAATATTTCCGATACGGAGCTTTGTGAAATTTGTGCCAACCCCAAACGGGACGAAACTTTGGTCTGTGTGGTGGAGGATATCCGCGATGTAATGGCCATTGAGAATACGTCCCAATACAATGGACTTTACCATGTGTTGGGCGGTAAAATATCGCCCATGGAAGGCGTGGGTCCACAGGATTTGAACATTGTTTCCTTGATCAACAAAGTCCGTGAAGGAGGGGTAAAGGAACTTATTTTTGCCCTGAGTTCCACTATGGAAGGCGACACCACCAATTTTTATATTTACAGGCAATTGGAAGGATTGGAAGTGACCACATCCACCATTGCCCGAGGTATTTCGGTGGGTGATGAGCTGGAATACGCGGATGAGGTTACCTTGGGCAGGAGCATTTTAAACCGTGTGCCGTTCGAAAGCTCCATGAAGGCAAATTAAGACCATCAAAAAATAAACATAAATCAATAATAAGTGAATTTGTTTAGTATTTTTGCAAAATGTAAGTCCAAATCACTTTGATAAATACGAATATGTCAAAATTTGAATTGAAATTACCGCAAATGGGAGAAAGTGTCGCCGAGGCGACCTTGACCGCATGGTTGAAAGAAGTAGGCGATACCATTGAAATGGATGAGGCCGTCTTTGAAATTGCCACGGATAAGGTTGATTCCGAGGTGCCCAGTGAAGTGGAAGGTGTGTTGGTGGAAAAGCGGTTCAATGTGGATGATGTCATAAAAGTTGGTGAAGTTGTCGCTGTGATCCAAGTGGAAGGCGATGTGGCCGATACTTCGGGTGGCGATGAAGCCCCAGAAGCTGTTGAGGAAACTGTTGCGGAGCCAGTCCAGCAATTGGAAAAGCAGATGACCCAAGTGCAAGAGTCCGTAGCTGTTGCCCCGGATTTTTCAAGTTCGGAACGGTTCTATTCCCCATTAGTGAAAAATATTGCCAAGGAGGAGGGGGTTTCCATGGACGAATTGGAAGCTATAGTAGGAACAGGTAAAGAAGGCAGGGTCACCAAGAACGATATCATGGCCTATTTGGAAAGTCGTTCCAATGGCGGTGTTCAGGCGAAGGCTGCACCAGTGCATGAGGCAGCAAAACCCACCCAGCCGGCAGCACCTGTACAAAAACAAGAAGCGGAAAAACCAAAACCGGCTCCTATGCAAGTGGGTGCAGGAGACGAAATCATACCATTGACCCGTATGGGCAAACTCATCGCCCATCACATGATCGAAAGTGTTTCCACTTCGGCACACGTGCAAAGTTTTGTGGAAGTAGATGTGACCAACGTGGTGAACTGGCGGAACAAGGTAAAAAATGCCTTTGAGGCCCGGGAAGGTGAAAAATTGACCTTCACCCCAATCTTTATGGAAGCAGTAGCCATGGCGTTGAAAAAATACCCCATGATGAACATTTCATTGGATGGGGATAGGGTCATCAAAAAGAAGAACATCAATTTGGGTATGGCCGCTGCCTTACCGGATGGGAACCTGATTGTGCCCGTAATCAAAAATGCCGATCAATTGAATTTGGTGGGCATGGCAAAAACCGTCAACGATTTGGCCAATAGGGCGCGAAACAATCAGTTGAAACCGGATGAAATAAGGGAAGGCACCTATACCGTAACCAATGTGGGAACTTTTGGCAGTGTGTTCGGTACCCCGATCATTAACCAGCCCCAAGTGGGAATTTTGGCCCTGGGCGCCATTCGAAAAATGCCATCCGTAATCGAAACCGATAAAGGGGAGTTTATTGGCATCCGTAGCAAAATGTTTCTATCGCACAGTTATGATCACCGTGTGGTGAATGGCGCATTGGGAGGCATGTTCGTAAAAGCCGTGGCGGATTATTTGGAAGCCTGGGACGTAAACCGTGAAATTTAGGGAAAAACAGTCCTTAATCTTTTCACTATGCTTAAATTGGGGCTTCAATCCCTAATTTTTGAACTTAAAACCCCCACATGCAATTACAATTGACCAAACCCATCTGCTTTTTCGACCTGGAAACCACAGGTACCAATGTGGCCAAGGACCGGATTGTCGAAATTTCGATACTCAAGGTCTATCCAAACGGAAACAAGGAGAGTAGAACATGGCTGGTAAACCCAGAAATGCCTATTCCGCCAGAATCCGAGGCAATTCATGGCATTTCCAACGAAAAGGTGGCCAACGAACCCACTTTCAAACAACTGTCCAAGGAAATTTATAAAATGATACGCGACAGCGATTTGGCTGGATTCAACTCAGACCGCTTCGATATTCCGCTGTTGGTCGAGGAAATGCTAAGGGCCGAAATCGATTTTGATATGAAGAATATGGTTTCGGTGGACGTGCAGACCATTTTCCACAAAATGGAAAAGCGGACCTTGGAGGCGGCCTACAAATTTTATTGCGACAAGAATCTGGAAGATGCCCACAGTGCCGAGGCAGATACCATGGCCACTTATGAGGTATTGTTGGCCCAATTGGAACGTTATCCCGAGCTGGAGAATAATGTCAAAAAGCTTTCCGAGTTCACTACACGCAAACAGTCATTGGATTTTGCAGGTTTCATTGCCTTGGATGAAAATGAACAGGCCATTTTTACCTTTGGCAAACATAAGGGAAGGGCCGTGGATGAAGTGTTGGAACAAGAGCCGGGCTATTTCGGTTGGATCTTGAATGCGGATTTTCCATTGTACACCAAAAAAGTGCTTACCCAAATCAAATTGAGCAAACTCAACAGCAAGTTGTAAAAAGAAAAATAACCCCCAATAGAAGTGTATGAAACTGATTTGTATAGGTCGGAACTATGTGGATCATATAGACGAGCTCAACAATGAACGGCCCGAGGAACCGGTGGTTTTCATTAAGCCGGATTCTGCGGTACTGCCCAAGGAACAGGATTTTTATATCCCGGAATTCAGTAATGATGTGCATTACGAAGTCGAAGTGCTGGTGAAGATCAAAAAGGTCGGTAAGCACATTGCTCCAGAATTTGCCCATAAATATTATGATGAAATCGGATTGGGCATCGATTTTACGGCCAGGGACCTGCAATCCAAGTTAAAGGCCAAAGGGCTCCCGTGGGAGAAGGCCAAAGGTTTTGACGGAGCAGCGGTCATCGGAAACTGGGTGTCCAAGGAAAAATTGGGCGATGTGGATAATTTGCATTTTTCCCTGATTAAAAATGGGGAAACCGTGCAGAAAGGAAATACGGCTTTGATGCTCTGGAAGATAGATGAGCTCATTGCCCACGTATCTACCTATTTCATGCTGAAGAAGGGCGACATCCTGTTCACGGGAACCCCTGCCGGTGTTGGTAAAGTAAGTCCAAATGACTACCTTGTCGGGACTTTGGAAGGAGAGAAGCTATTTGAAATTAATGTAAGATAATGATTTACAACCTCGATAAAATCAACGAAATGGCGGAAGGAGACGAAGATTTCATCGTCTCCGTAATTTCCGTTTTTTTGGAAGAAGTCCCCGAAGATCTGGAAGGATTGGAAAAGGCCATTGGAGCAAGGGATTATGAAAATGTATATAAACTGGCCCATAAGATAAAACCCAATGTGGATATTTTGGGAATGGAGCAAACTCGTGCCTGTGCCCTGGAAATTGAAACCATGGGCAAGAATGCAGCCAGTATGGCAGAAATAGAGCAAAAATTCCCGCTCTTGAAAAAAGATGTGCTCCAAGTGGTATCAGAATTGAAAAAGGACTTCGATCTATAGCATGCAAGCTGAAATCATCACCATTGGGGATGAAATTCTCATTGGCCAAATTGTGGATTCCAATTCCGCATTTATTGCCAAAGAACTCAATAAAATAGGAGTTTCCGTGTATCAGATCACTTCCGTTCAGGATACCGCCGATCATATTTATCAAGCATTGGAAGAGGCGGGCAACCGTTCCTCCGTGGTTATTGTAACGGGTGGCCTGGGTCCCACAAAGGATGATGTGACCAAACCCACACTTTGCAATTTCTTCAAAGATGAACTGGTCAGGGATGAAGCGGTCTTGGTACATATTGAAGAGCTTTTCAAAAAGTACATCAACAGTCCTATTTCCGATTTGAACAGGCAGCAGGCCATGGTGCCCAAAAGGGCAACGGTTTTGCACAATGCGTACGGCACTGCACCAGGTCTACTGATGAAAAAAGGTGATGTTTCCTATTTTTTCTTGCCAGGGGTACCTTATGAAATGAAAAACCTTATCACCACCTCGGTGTTGCCCAATATCATCAAGACCTACGATCGACCACACATTGTTCATAGGACCATTTTGACCTATGGTATGGGTGAAAGTGCCATTGCTGAAAAAATCGAGGACTGGGAGAACAACTTGCAGGCTCCGATTAAATTGGCCTATTTGCCCAACTTGGGAAGGGTGAGACTTCGGCTATCGGCCAAAGGAAGCGAAAAGGAAGCTTTGCTTTCGGCAATAGATGCTGAGGTGAAAAAACTGTACCCGATCATTGGGGATATTATTGTAGGGGAAGAGGAAGAAGGTCCCATTGAAGCCCAAATAGGAAAATTATTGGTAGAAAGGAAACTGACCTTGGCAACTGCTGAAAGTTTTACTGGTGGCCGCATTGCGGAACAGATTACGGCAGTTCCAGGAGCATCCAACTATTTTAAGGGAAGCGTGGTGTGCTACGCAACAGCCGTGAAGGTAAAGGTATTGGGCGTGCCACAAGAATTGATAGATGTCCATTCAGTGGTCAGTGAGGAAGTGGCCATGGCAATGGCCAAAAATGCACGAAAGCTGCTTGGGGCGGATGTAGCCATTGCCACAACCGGTAATGCAGGTCCCACAAAAGGCGACTCCGATGCCGATGTGGGAACCGTGTTCATTGCCATAAGTAGTCCGAAGGATACAATTGCCCTAAAATTCAACATGGGAAACCACAGGGAAAGGGTCGTGAAGAAGTCTGTGAACAAGGCATTTGAACTATTGTACAAAGAAATTTTAAAATTCTGAAAAAGATTTTTGTACGTCCCATTTAAATGGTATAAATTTGCAGCCTCAATAAAATCACTCAAAAGTTAGGGAGATGTCTAAAGTTTGTGAAGTAACAGGAAAAAAGGTGATGTTTGGAAACAACGTTTCCTTTTCTATCAATAAGACCAAAAGGAGATTCGACGTAAACGTTTCCAAGAAGAAATTTTACGTTCCTGAGGAAGATCGTTGGGTAACCTTGAACGTTTCTTCAAGAGGGTTGAAAATCATCAACAAAAAAGGAATCTCTGCTGTGTTGAAGGAAATCGATTCCAAAAAGTAAGTAGTTAAAGCGATTTAAGCACGATACAATGGCAAAGAAAGGAAATAGGATTCAGGTAATTTTGGAGTGCACCGAGCACAAAGAATCTGGTATGCCAGGTACTTCCAGGTACATTACCACCAAGAACAAAAAGAACACGCCAGATAGGATGGAGATCAAAAAATTCAATCCTATCCTTAAGCGTATGACCGTTCATAAAGAAATTAAGTAATCGTCTTTTTTAAAGGCAGAAAAAAATAAGCCATGGCAAAGAAAACCGTAGCAACACTTCAGTCATCATCCAAAAGATTGACCAAGGCCATTAAAATGGTAAAGTCTCCTAAAACAGGTGCCTACACGTTTGTGGAATCTGTAATGGCTCCAGAGATGGTGAACGACTGGTTGAACAAACAATAAGGAAACAATTTCCCGATATACGAAAGCCGCTTTTATAGCGGCTTTTTTTATGTCCATTATTTTTTAATGGCTTTGCTAGCCACCATATCCCCATTTTGACTGCCCAAAACTCCCCTTACTTTGCTATATTTGACGCTTAGCTAAGAACACAAAATGAGCCTTTTTAAAAATATATTCTCAAAAGATAAAAAAGAGACTTTGGACAAGGGTCTTGAAAAATCCAAGACCAGTTTTTTGGGCAAACTGGGCAAAGCGGTTGCCGGTAAATCCAAGGTGGACGATGAGGTGCTCGATAACTTGGAAGAAGTGCTGGTCACTTCCGATGTTGGGGTGAACACCACCTTAAAGATCATCGAGCGCATCGAGGAGCGCGTTTCCCGCGACAAGTACATGGGAACCGATGAACTGAATACCATACTTCGTGAGGAAATTGCTGGGTTGTTATCCGAAACCAATAGTGGGGAAGCCACTGATTTTTCAATACCCAAAGATAAAAAACCTTATGTGGTCATGGTCGTGGGCGTGAACGGAGTCGGTAAGACAACTACTATTGGAAAATTGGCCTATCAATTTAAAAAACAAGGACTTAAAGTGGTTTTGGGGGCAGCGGATACGTTCCGTGCGGCCGCCATTGATCAATTGGAAGTGTGGGCAAAAAGGGTAGATGTGCCCATCATCAAACAAAAAATGGGCAGTGATCCCGCATCCGTGGCTTTTGACACCCTAAGTTCCGCTGTTGCCGAAAATGCCGATGTGGTATTGGTGGATACTGCTGGCCGTTTGCACAATAAGGTGAATTTGATGAATGAATTATCCAAGGTAAAAAGGGTCATGCAAAAAGTAGTGCCCGATGCGCCCCATGATGTACTGTTGGTTTTGGATGGGTCAACCGGCCAGAATGCCTTTGAACAGGCCAAACAATTTACCAAGGCTACCGAAGTCACCAGTTTGGCGGTCACCAAATTGGATGGAACCGCAAAAGGGGGCGTGGTCATCGGTATTTCGGACCAATTCCAGATTCCCGTAAAATATATTGGTGTAGGGGAGGGCATTGAAGACCTTCAAGTGTTCAATAAATACGAATTTGTCGATTCATTTTTCAAACTCTAATCTATGTACAAATACATTGTTCTTGGCTTTTTGCTAATCGGATTCATAGGATGTAAACAAGAAACCAAAGTAGACAAGGAAGATGTGGTGCTTTGGACCCCCTACAACGATTCGTTGGAAGTGGCTGCCAGTGCTGAAAACGAAAGTCCGCGCATGCGCTATAAGTTCATCCAGAGCAAAGTTTTGGATAAGAACGATGTGTTTCTGCCTTTGTACGATGAGGTATCCCAATTTTCAGATGAAAAATATCAAATGATGAAACCGTTGGTGTTGGAACAAAATATTCCGTCCATCCAACAATCCATTGCCGAGGGCATGTTTACCTATGAAGATTTAGTGCTGTTCTACCTGCATCGAATTTATACTTACGAATTACCGAACAATACGACACTGAACACCATTATTGCGTTGAACCCAAATGTTTTGGAAGAAGCCAGACAATTGGACAGAAGCCAAGGCAATCACCATCCCATTTACGGGATGCCCATCCTTTTGAAAGATAATATTGGTACCTCCGAAATGAAGACCACTGCAGGTGCAATCGCCTTGATGAACAATCAGACCGATGATGCCTTTATTGTGCAACAATTGAAAGCCAAGGGGGCTTTGATCTTGGGCAAGGCGAATTTGAGCGAATGGGCCAACTATATTTGTCGCGTTTGTCCAAACGGGCAGAGTGCCGTGGGCGGACAGACCATGAATCCGTATGGGCGACAAAAATTCGATACCGGTGGCTCAAGTGCAGGTAGTGGCACCTCCACTGCGGCCAATTATGCAGTTGGAGCCGTGGGTACCGAAACTTCGGGATCAATCCTCTCCCCATCCAGTCAAAATTCCGTTGTTGGGCTTAAACCGACCATTGGTTTATTGAGCCGAACAGGGATTGTGCCGATTTCCAGCACGCTGGATACCCCCGGCCCCATGACCAAAAACGTAACGGACAATGCCATTTTGTTGGATGCCCTATTGGGCAAGGATAGCAGCGATGCCAAGTCGGTGGAACCAGTGGATGGAATTCTGTCTGCCTGGGTGAAACTCGAAGCGCTGGAAAAAATGCGTTTGGGCGTAATGAAAAATCTGATGGAACGCGATTCCCTTTATGCCGCAGCTGTTGAAAAGTTGAGATCAGCTGGAGCACAAATCGTGGAATTTGAACCCGAGAATATTGCCTTGGACAACTTTCTAACGTTGTTGAATCTGGATATGCGTGCCGATTTACCAGCCTACTTGAGGGCCGAAGTTAAGGATAGGGATGCGGTAAGGGTTGAAAATGTGGAAGATGTGGTCATCTTTAACAAGCAAGATACGTTGACTCGAGTCCCTTATGGGCAGCAACTGTTTGAAGGTATTTTGGCCGATTCCACTTCAGAGGCCGATTTTCAAAGGATCAAATCCAATTTGATGGATTCCGGCAGGTCGTTTTTTCAAATCATGGAGCGCGAAAATCTGGATGCGGTGTTGAGCATCAACAACTACCACGCCGGTTATGCTGCCGTGGCAGAGTACCCTGCCATAACGGTTCCCATGGGATACAAACCTTCAGGGGAGCCCGAAAGCTTGACCTTTATCGGAAAACCATTTTCCGAAGCCCATTTATTGCGCATCGGCAAAGCTTTTGAAGATCTCACGTATGCCCGGAAAATTCCAGAAGCTTATAAAGACTAATTAAGGTAAGCATTCAATTTTTCCCAAAGTTGGTTGTCGAAGCTGGAAGGGCCCAATTGGCCCTCGCCTCCATCATCACCCAATCGTACGATTACTAGGTTCTGACTGGGAACCACATACAATTTTTGGTCAAAGGCCCCAAGTCCGGCAATTAGGTCGTTTGGTGCTTGGGACATTAATTCACCCGAGTAGGTAGTTTCAAAACCGGGCACCTTAAAGCTGGATTTTCCGTTGAGCCACCATAAATACCCGTAGGAGGGATTCAGATCTTGGGAGGTCGTAGTCATTTCGGTAAAGTAGGTTTTATCGGATAGAATTTCCGTATCGTCCCAAGTACCCCGATTCAGGCATAACAACCCAAACCGGGCCATACTTCTGGTATTGCTGAAAAAAAGATTGTTGTAATTAACTTTGATCCAATTGCCCTGCATGCCAATTCTGTCCCTTATCTTTTGATAGGAATATTGTTTGAAATCCATGCTGGTGGCATTGGTCACAATTTGATCCAGCAGCGTGTAGGCGGCATTGTGATAGTACCAAAAAGTACCGGGTTCATTCTTGTACAACAAGCATTCCTTGTCGTAGCAAAAAGGGTCGGCCACCGTATAATCCAATCCGGTGGTCATGGTCAAATGATGACGAATGGTGATATTGGTTTCTTGTTCCGGGGTGAGCATGGACCATCCTTCACCCAAATATAATTGGGAAGTCTGATTAATGGATAAATACCCTTCTTCCTGTGCAATCCCAACCGTCATGGCGGTCAATGTTTTGCCAGCGGAATTCCAAGAATGGCTGTCATCGGCAGTGAAATCGCCAAAATACCATTCAACTACGATCTTTCCATCCTTAAGGATGATGAATCCATCGGTGCCCTTATCTTCCAAAAAATCGAATAAGGCCTGTTCGGCATTCACATTCCAACCCAGTTCTGAAGGGGTACTGGTCTCCCAAGTTGATGAACCAATAGGTGGGAAGTAGAGTGTCCCCGTTTCCGGTTCGGGTACAATCGGGTCATTGGGCTCTTCGTTGGAAGAACATCCGATGAGCAAACACATTAACAATAATAGGGATGGAATCATTGCTTTCATTGGGAGTTGTTTGTGTCTTGGACCGAACCAAGTGTTTTTGGTTTAACGTCGAGGAAGGAAAAATATGCAAGCAAATCGATGTAATGCCTTGTGTTGTTGTATTTTTGCACTCCATTTATAGCAACTATGCGGACAAAATCGCTTAAAAAGAACAAAATCAACGTAGTGACCTTGGGTTGCAGCAAGAATGTATATGATTCTGAAGTGCTCATGGGGCAACTGCGCGCCAACAATAAAGAGGTGGTGCACGAGGAAGAGGGCAATGTTGTGGTGATAAACACCTGTGGATTTATTGCCAATGCCAAGGAGGAGAGTGTGAACACCATTTTGGAGTACGTGCAAAAGAAGGAAGAAGGTTTGGTGGACAAGGTTTTTGTGACCGGTTGCTTAAGTGAGCGCTATAAACCAGATTTGGAAAAAGAAATCCCGAATGTGGACGAATATTTCGGGACCAGCGACTTGCCCAATCTTTTAAAGGCATTGGGTGCGGATTACAAGCATGAATTGATTGGGGAGCGATTGACCACAACGCCTAAAAACTATGCCTATCTGAAAATAGCAGAAGGATGTGACCGCCCCTGCTCGTTCTGTGCCATACCGTTGATGCGGGGAAAACATAAAAGCACCCCGATAGAGGAATTGGTTGCCGAAACCGAAAAGTTGGCCGCCAAGGGGGTAAAGGAACTCATTTTGATCGCCCAAGACCTTACCTATTACGGTTTGGATCTTTATAAAAAACGCAATTTGGCAGAACTGCTCGAAGCTTTGGTAAAAGTGGAGGGCATTGAATGGATTCGTTTACATTATGCCTTCCCCACAGGATTCCCGATGGATGTGTTGGAAGTCATGAAACGCGAGCCCAAAATCTGCAATTATATCGATATTCCGCTGCAGCATATTGCCGACCCCATTCTGAAGAGTATGCGCAGGGGAACTACACAGGCCAAAACTACAAAGTTGTTACAGGATTTTAGGAATGCCGTACCCGGAATGGCCATTCGGACAACGCTTATTGTGGGGTATCCCGGTGAAACGGAAGCCGATTTTCAGACCTTGAAGCAGTGGGTACAGGAAATGCGTTTCGAGCGTTTGGGCTGTTTCACCTATAGCCATGAGGAGAATACCCATGCCTACACCTTGGAAGATAATGTGCCAGAGGAGGTAAAACAGGAGAGGGCCAATGAGATCATGGAAATCCAGTCCCAAATTTCCTGGGAACTCAACCAAGAGAAGATTGGGAAGGCATTCCGCTGCATCATCGACCGGAAGGAAGGCAATTACTTTGTTGGGCGAACCGAATTCGACTCCCCGGATGTGGACAACGAGGTATTGATCGATGCTTCTCAGCACTACGTTAAAATTGGGGACTTTACCACGATCAAGATCATCGATGCATCCGATTACGATCTGTATGGAGAGCCGCTCGCTTAGGTAACCACTTTTCAATCTGGATTACAACCCTATCAGCGTCAATAAATTGGGATGACTGATTGTTGACCCATGAACACATCTGTTTTTGGGTCAAAAATACCCTTGGGTTTACACAAAACTGACAATCGTCATGGTTCGGTAGCTTTTGTGATGGTAATTTTATCATCCTAACCCAACCTATCCGATGAAAATCAACCTCTTATATTCTGATTATCTTCGAATTTCTCCAAAATTGATCAACTGTTAAATCATTGATATGGACCAAAATCAACATAAGTTAAAAGCAAGTGTCGCGCTGTTGCGGATATTGATAGGGTGGCACTTTTTATTTGAAGGCGTTGTGAAGCTGTACAATCCCGAATGGACTTCGTTCGGGTATTTGGCAACCGCACAGGGGCCTTTTAAGTGGTTTTTTACCATGCTCGTGGGCAATGGCACCATTGGCATTGTGGATACCCTGAACATTGTGGCCTTGATGGTGGTGGGCATTACCTTCACCCTGGGCATTTTTGAACGCGTCGGGGCCATCGTAGGGATGGGGTTATTGGCGCTCTACTTTTTTGCACATCCACCATTGCCTGGATTGACCCAGATGAATGTGGAGGGAAGTTACTGGATCGTAAATAAAAACCTGATTGAATTGGTGGCCTGTATTGTAATCTACCAATTGCCCACAGGGGCCATTTTTGGGTTGGATTACTTCAGAAAGAACAAACTTGCTAAAATTCAGGAAAAATGAAATGGACTAGAAGAGACCTTTTAAAAGGTTTGGGCGGATTGCCCATATTGGGAGCGGTTTGGTGGGCCGGAGCTGCATCATCCGTTGGTTCCCGAAAAGAACGGACCGAGATATTGGAACAGCTCAACATCGTTCCTTCATTGCCCAATGCGGTTCCCGGAATTGGCGGTGAGCCGGTTCGCGTGGGTGTCATAGGATTTGGAATTCGGGGCGAGCAATTGTGCAGGGCCCTAGGATTTGCCACAAATGAATGGAGGGAGGAAATGACATTGGCAGCACAAGAAGATCCAAACATCAAAGCACTGGAGGATTTTGACAAACAAGAGAAACTCAATGTGAAACTGGTGGGCATTTGTGATGTGTTCGATGTGCGTGCCGAGAAGTTCATCAATTCGTTTTCCACGGATGATTTCACGCCAAAACGTTATACCACCTACAAGGACATGATCCAAAGTGGGGACGTAGATGCAGTGGTCATCGCAACTCCCGATCACTGGCATGCCCCCATGTCCATCGAGGCATTGAACAATAACGTTCATGTGTATGTGGAAAAACCAATGACCCATACCGTGGAGGAAACCTATCGTTTGCGTGAAGCGGCCAAAAATTCCAAAGCCGTATTTGCGGTTGGCCACCAACACAGACAAACGTTGAGTTTTAGCACAGCAAGGGACATTGTGGAAAAAGGCACTTTAGGCCATATATCGCTGATACAGACCAATACCAACAGAAACGACGACAATGGGGCATGGAACTATGACATTCATGAAAAAGCAAGTCCTGAAACCATTGATTGGGAGCAGTTTTTAGGTTCCGCACCACAAGTGCCCTTCAACAAGAACCACTTTTTTAGATGGCGTAAATGGTGGGCCTACGGCTCTGGTCTCTCCGGGGATTTGCTGACCCATGACTACGATCGTTTAAATTGTGTGCTCAACATGGGTATCCCTTCCTCGGTAAGTGCGTCAGGTGGTGTTTACACCCATAAGGATGGCCGAAACGTACCCGATGTGATCCAGGTGAATATGGAGTTTCCGGAGTACAGTTCGGGAAGCAGTCAGGTAAAGGGCAAGGAAAAGGGCATGACCTTTTGCTACAGTGCCACCTTGGGTAATGGCTTCAATCGCCCCACCATTTTAATGGGACATGACGCCACCATGGAATTGGGCAACAATCTTACCGTTTGGCCCGATGGCGGCTCCACCCGATATGCCGATATGTTGGAAAATGAAAAAATGAGGCCCAATGTGCCCATTTACCAATACAATCCAGCAGCAAACGTACCCGATGCCATTTCATCCGCAACCTCGCAATATTTTGCGGACAAAGGGTTGATGTGGACCTATATTGATGGGGTAAGGGTGGATTCCACCTTCCTGCACATGCGTGAATGGTTGAGTGTGATCAAAAATGGCGGACAGGTGAGCTGTGGTATCAAAGAAGGCTTTGAAGAAGCAATTTCTGCCCACATGGCAGGTCTTTCTTGGAAACTGGGCCGAAGGATTGAATGGGATCCGGAACAAGAACAATTGAAACCTATTGAAGGAGTCGATTTCGATCAAGTGCTGTTGGCCAATGGAAATTGGAATATGCAACAAGTAACAACCGAAACAGTAACTTGATTCGAATAGATGCTTTTTCTATGTAAGGGATGTTATCCATCAGGAAGGGTTCGGGTGGATAATGTCCCTTTTTGAAATGGAAGAATTTACCTTTTTCGTTGAAGTTCGTATTGATGGAGTTCCCTGCCCAATTGGGCCAAAAAGGGAATGCCTATCTCATCGTATTCGTAGACATCGTCGTTAAAAATACCATCGCTGTTCACCAAAATGGTGGCGGTTACCATAAAATCAATATTGTTTTTGGTGTCCCTTATGTAAGCACAATCCGTAAGTGTGCCGTAGGCATACCCCACTTTGTTGTAGATTTTGATGTAATCAGGCATGGGATCGGTACGGTCCCCAAACAGGAAAAATTTCACATAGCTATCGTAAAATTCTTCAGGATCGTATCCCAATTCTGGAGGTAGTGTGTGCATGGCTTCCAACAGGAAAGCATGCTGCTCTTCACTGAGGTTGAAACGTTCATCTTCCTGAAAAGCTTCTGGGAAAATAATACGCTTCATCAAAGCGCTTTGTGCTTCAATCGGAAAGTAATTTTTCAATGAAAAATCGAAAGGTTCCTCTACCAATTCACCATCAGCGTAATAGGCCCGTCCTTTTTTAATTTTTTTAAGCGATAGGGGTTGGGGAGGCGTATTTATGATCGGCTTACTAATACACGTGGTCGAATCGTTGAGATAAAGGATCAAGGGCTTGGTGGTTACATCATCGCCATCTGGTGCGGACAATCGATGTGCAATGCGGATGGGTGCAACACCTCTTTTACGTATCCGTCGATTAAGATCGTCCTGGCCCAAAAATTCAATCAACCTGTTATTGGCCGCATTGTCCGAAACGGCAAATATTTCTGAAATGGCCTTGGCAAAGGTGGTTTCCACGGTATCGCCCTCAATAAAGAATCGTGTGTGGAGGGAAAGTGTGTCCACCTCGTTCAACTTTTCCAGGGTGGCCACTGCTGCAGGAAATTTTGCCGTACTGGCCGGATAAAAATAGTGGTTCTTGTTTACCTGAAAATCATAATCCGTGAAAGAGATGCCCTCTTTGTTCCGATCGATCTGGGTATAGCGAATCTGTACTTCATGCGCTTTTAGGTTGTCCATGACCCTTTTGATTTTTGGGTCTTGGGAAGCCAATACCTGTTCCAATGGATCTTTTGCTATTGTACTGCCACAAGATGTAAACAAGAGCAACAATGGGTAGTACAGCCAATGGATGCGCATCGAATTACATTTATAGTTCCCCTGAATATACTTGCCCGCGATGCGGTTTTAGAATCTCTCGGATTTCCTTTAGTTCAAATTCGGCGACCACCAAGAATGCAATACTGTGGTTCGGTCCAAAATGTTCCACCCCGGAAAGGTCAAATTTTAACTCTTCCACCATTACAAATTCCTCCAGGTGTTTGCGATAGTGTTCTGCGGTCCTGGCAGCACCGGGTCCTCTGAAGTCCCAGATGATCTTAATTTTACGGTCCAAAATCTTTTCCATATTATGTGTCCAAAACAGATATTCCCTTTTCGGCAAAGTTCTTAAAATCCTCCATATATTTTTTGGATTGTTTTTTAAATGCGCCTGGCATTAAAAAGCCCATCAATTTCATACCTAAACCGGAGAATTGGAAATCAGATTCCGAGATCCATCGGGTTTTGCCGTCCTCGTCCTTGAAATAATTTTTTTGGATGTTGTGCACGCCTTTGGTATCGTAGGTGGTGTGCATTTCTTCGGGCAGTTTTTTTTTGATGATCGTTTCCACCAGTTCCATTTCACGGTTGCCCATTTTGTAACTTAGGCTCATCTGCGCCCCTTCCTGTCCTGGATTTTTGGAGAGTTGTTCAAATTTTACCAGCCCCCGTTGCCAGTGTTTCATGTTCTCGGGGTCGTCCATTTTTTTGATAAATTCTTCCCTAGGGAGGTCCACTACAATTTCAGTGGTGTACTTCATTTGGTTTGGTTTTCCACTAAAGTAACAATTTCTGATGGAGTGCTCCCTACTAAAAATCTGTTAACTAAAATCGAACGTACTTGTAAGGCATTGTGTAATTGTTATTTTTGCGAAATGCTTAAGCTCCAAAAAAATAACCCAATCCTGCTTTGTGCTTTTGTGGCCTTGTGGTTCACATCCTGCGAAGGACTTTTCAATAAAGAAGAAGAAAGGCACGCCCTTGCCCGGGTAGGGGACAATTATCTGTATGCAGAGGACATTGCTTCGCTCATACAAAAGGATATGACACCCGAGGACAGCACCTTGTTTGTGACCAATTACATCAACAATTGGGCGTCACGACAACTTTTTCTATCCAAATCAAAGATCAATCTGCCCGAAGAAAAATTGGCCGAATTTGACCGACTGGTCTCCGATTACCGTGCCGATCTTTACACGAGGGCCTATATTGAGGCCTTGGTGCTCCAAGCGCAGGACACAGCTATTACCGAAAACCAGTTGCGGGATTATTATGAACGGGAAAAGGAGAACTTTAAACTGAACGAAAAATTGGTGCAATTGCGGTTTTTGGGTATGCCCTCCCAGTTCTTGGACATGAATGGGGTAAAAGCCAAGCTAAGAAATTGGAAAGAAGACGATAAAGCTTATCTGGATTCGATTGCAGTACAATTTAAAAAGATCCATTTCAACGATTCCATTTGGGTAAGTTCTTCACGTGTTGTGGAGGAAATTCCCCCATTGACGGCGGCAAATGAAGCCAACTACTTAAAAAATTCACAATTTTTCGAGTTGCAAGATTCGTTAGAGGTATATTTGGGCATGGTGACCAATGTGCTGGAAGTCAATGATACAGCACCTTTTGAATATGTGGAGCCCGATATCAGGCAATTGATCTTGAACCGAAGAAGGTTGAACTACGTTAAAAAATTGGAAACCGAAATTATAGATGAAGCGATTAAGAAGAAAGAATTTGAGGTTTATGAACAAAATAAGTAAAGGATTTTTGGCCATACTTTCCCTAACCGTTATTTCGGTGAGGGCACAAGAAGCAGATGAAGCATTGGGTGTAGTCGATACCACCACCAACAAGGTAAAATTGGATGGAATCGCTGCGGTAATTGGCGATTACGTGATCTTGGAATCGGATATCGACAAAACCTTGATCGACCTAAAGACACAAGGAGCCTCCACAGAGGATATAACCCGATGTGGTCTTTTGGGCAAATTGATGGAAGATCGTTTGTACGCGCATCAAGCCGTACAGGACAGTTTGCTGGTTTCGGATGAAATGGTCAATGCGCAAAGCGATCGACAAATCCAACAATTGGTATCCCAAGTGGGGTCTATCGAAAAAGTGCTGAAGTTTTACAAAAAACCGGACATGGAAAGTTTCCGTTCCGAATTGTTCGAGATCAACAAATTGCGCATGTTGTCCGAAAAGATGCAAGGCAAGATCATCGAGGATATTGAAGTGACGCCCGAGGAAGTACGACAGTTTTTCTTTAATATTCCAGAAGATGAGCGCCCCGTTTTTGGAGCAGAGCTCGAAATAGCCCAAATCGTAAAACAACCGAAAGTGCCCGAAGAAGAAAAACAAAAGGTGATCAACTTGTTGAAGGGCATTAAACAGGATGTGGACGAGAACGGTGCCAGTTTCAACGTAAAGGCCATTGTATATTCCCAAGATCCCGGGTCACAATCCAGGGGTGGACTCTACACCATGACCAAGGAGACCCAATTTGTTAAGGAATTCAAGGATGTGGCTTTCAGTCTTCAAGAAGGCGAGGTTTCCGAGCCCTTCGAGACCACTTTTGGTTTCCATATCATTTATGTGGAGAAGGTAAGGGGACAGGAAAGGGATGTACGTCATATTTTAAGAATACCCGAAATTCCACAGAGTTCCATTGATGAAGCCGTTCGCGAATTGGATAGCATCCGTCAACACGTAATGGATGGCAAATACACCTTTGCCGAAGCGGCCCTTAATTTTTCGGATGAAAAGGAAACCAAATATGATGGCGGTCTATTGCGGAACCCCATAAACTTTGATTCCAAGTTCGAATTGACCAAAATGGACCCAACCCTGTACAACCAGGTTCGAAACATTAAGGATGGGGAAATCTCAAGGCCTATTCGTGAAGATGATCCAAGGGGAGGTGCTCCTAAGTTCAAAATCATGAAGATTACCAACCGCTATGATGAACACAAAGCGGATTTTGCCAAGGATTATCTAAAAATACAGGAATTGGCCCTTCGCGAAAAACAGTTTAAGGCAATAAAGGAATGGATGGCCGAACATATTGAGGATACCTATATCCACGTGAACGCCGACAACCGAAATTGTGATTTTGCAAACAACTGGGTAAAAGAATAAATAGATGTCGGATGTAACCGCGGTGGAGAACCTGGTCAAAAAGCACCAAGAATTAAAAAAGGAGATTGCCAAGGTCATAGTGGGCCAAGACACGGTAATCGAACAGATTTTACTTTCCATCTATACGGGTGGGCACTCCTTATTGATTGGTGTTCCCGGTTTGGCCAAGACTCTTATGGTCAATACCATCGCGCAAACCTTGGGTCTCGATTTTAAACGGATCCAGTTTACTCCCGACTTAATGCCCAGTGATATTTTGGGCAGTGAGGTTTTGGATCAAAACCGAAATTTCAAGTTCATTATGGGCCCCATTTTTGGTAATATCATCCTAGCGGACGAAATCAACCGTACCCCGCCTAAAACGCAGGCTGCCCTTTTGGAGGCCATGCAGGAGAAAGCGGTCACCATTGCTGGAAAACAATACAAGCTGAACAGGCCCTATTTTGTATTGGCCACGCAAAACCCGATTGAGCAGGAAGGAACCTATCCGTTGCCCGAAGCACAATTGGACCGTTTCATGTTCGCCATAGAACTGAAATACCCCTCCATAGCTGAGGAAATTCAAGTGGTGAAGGCCACTACAAACGATGAAGAAGTACATGTAAATCCCCTTTTCAACGCGGAGGAGATCATTGAAGTGCAACATTTGATCCGAAGAATACCAGTGCCCGATAATGTGATTGACTATGCCGTACGCCTGGTCAATAGGACAAGACCAGGTCAGGAAGGCTCATCGGATTATGTAAACAACTATGTGGATTGGGGCGCAGGTCCCCGGGCTTCACAGAACTTGGTGTTGGGTGCCAAGGCCCATGCAGCCATCCATGGTAAGTTCTCTCCCGACATCGAGGACGTAAAGGCAGTTGCCATTGGCATTTTGCGCCATAGGGTGCTCAAAAACTACAAAGCCGAAGCCGAAGGCATCTCAGAGGAAACAATTATCTCGGAATTGTTATAAATATCAAGACATAGATATTTATTTAGCGCAATTCTAATTCCAAAATCCTTCGTTATTTAGTAAATTTACCGAATTACTAAAATCTTAAAACTCAATTGTAGAATGGCATTTGATATAGACATGATTAAGGGCGTTTACGCTTCCATGGGGGAACGCGTGGATAAGGCCCGTGAACTGGTAGGAAAACCATTGACTTTGGCAGAGAAAATCCTGTATTCACATTTGTGGGATGGAATGCCTACCAAAAAATTTACCAGGGGAAAGGATTATGTTGATTTTGCACCAGATAGAATTGCCTGTCAAGATGCAACGGCCCAGATGGCCTTGCTTCAGTTTATGCAAGCAGGTAAGGATAAAGTAGCCGTGCCAACTACAGTACATTGTGATCACTTGATCCAAGCCAAACAAGGTGCGGCTGCGGATTTGAAACATGCCAACGAGACCAGTAGCGAAGTTTTTGATTTCTTGGGGTCCGTTTCCAATAAATACGGTATCGGATTTTGGAAACCAGGTGCCGGTATCATCCACCAAGTGGTATTGGAAAACTATGCATTCCCTGGAGGAATGATGATCGGAACCGACTCACACACGGTTAATGCCGGTGGTTTGGGAATGGTGGCCATTGGGGTAGGAGGTGCCGATGCAGTGGACGTAATGGCCGGTATGGCTTGGGAATTGAAATTTCCCAAATTAATCGGGGTAAAGTTGACCGGAAAACTTTCCGGATGGACAGCTCCCAAAGATGTGATTTTAAAAGTGGCCGAGATTCTTACCGTAAAGGGAGGAACCGGGGCCATCGTGGAATATTTTGGGCCAGGAGCAACCGCCATGTCCTGTACCGGTAAAGGAACCATTTGTAATATGGGCGCCGAGATCGGGGCAACGACCTCCACTTTTGGTTACGATGAATCCATGGAGCGCTATTTGAGGGCTACCGACAGGGAGGATGTAGCCGATGCTGCAAATAAAGTAAAGGAACACTTGACCGCCGACCCAGAAGTATATGCCAATCCAGAGCAATATTTTGATCAAGTGATCGAAATCAACCTTTCTGAGTTGAAACCATTGCTCAACGGACCATTTACGCCGGACTTGGCCACAGAAGTGGGCTCCATGACCGAAAAAGCAGAAGCCAACGGATGGCCTTTGGCCGTGGAATGGGGGCTTATCGGTTCTTGTACCAACTCTTCCTACGAGGATTTGTCAAGAGCTTCGTCCATTGCGCAACAAGCATTGGACAAAAAATTGAAGACCAAGGCAGAATTTGGTATCAACCCAGGTTCCGAACAAGTGCGATACACTACGGAGCGTGATGGTATCCTTGAGATTTTTGAAAAATTGGATGCCAAGATATTCACCAATGCCTGTGGACCCTGTATTGGGCAGTGGGCTCGTTATGAAGATCCAAAGAATGCGCCCAAAAACAGTATTGTACATTCTTTTAACCGAAACTTTGCGAAGCGTGCAGATGGGAACCCAAATACCCATGCATTCGTGGCATCACCTGAAATGACCGCTGCCATTGCCATTGCGGGACGTTTGGACTTTAACCCATTGACCGATACCTTGATCAATGAAGACGGGGAAGAAGTGATGTTGGACGAACCAACAGGATGGGAATTGCCACCAAAAGGATTTGAGGTGAAGGACAACGGATACATAGACCCTGTTGAAGATGGTAGTGGCGTTGATGTGATCGTGGCTCCGGATTCTGAGCGACTTCAGTTATTGGAGCCGTTTGAGCCTATAACCCCTGCTAGTTTGCAAGGGATGAAGTTGTTGATCAAAGCATTTGGAAAGTGTACTACCGACCACATTTCCATGGCAGGTCCATGGTTGCGTTTTAGAGGGCATTTGGACAATATTGCCAACAATACCCTGATTGGTGCCGTAAACGCCTTCAACAAAAAGACCAATTTGGTTAAAAATCAGTTGACGGGCGAATATGGAGGTGTGCCGGATACCCAACGCGAATACAAGAAGGCAGGCATAAAAACCATTGTTGTGGGCGACCATAACTACGGTGAAGGTTCTTCCCGTGAGCATGCGGCCATGCAGCCTCGACATTTAGGGGTAGCAGCCGTTTTGGTGAAATCGTTTGCAAGGATCCACGAGACCAACCTTAAAAAACAAGGTATGTTGGCCTTGACCTTCGCCAATGAAAACGATTATGACCTGATTCAGGAGGATGATACCTTCAATTTCTTGGATATCGATCAATTTGCTCCAGACAAGCCGTTGACCATTGAGTTGGTGCATGCAGATGGTAGCAAAGACACCATCATTGCAAACCACTCTTACAACGATGCCCAAATTGCATGGTTTAAGGAAGGCTCTGCTTTGAACTTGATCAAAAAAGAGAATGCATAATTGTATCTAAAATAAGTTGCACGAACTCCTGGTGCCGTTATAGGTGCCAGGAGTTTTTTAATTATTGCAAGCCGTAAATCCATGAAAATAAGTAAGAAGACCATCCTTAATATTGTTCTGATTCTTTTTGTGCTTTCATTTTTTGTAACCCCCTTGGGTTATTACGGAAAACTGATGCTCAACCGAATCTTTTCGTTTTCCCCGACTGTAATCGAGGAAGCACAGCGACAAAGGATTACGGATTACGATTGGCAATTGAAGGATGCGGAATGGAACTTCTTCAATTTTGAACGCTCTAAGGGAAAGGTGGTGTTCATCAATCTTTGGGCCTCTTGGCGATTGCCTTCGGAAGCGGAACTTGCAAGTATCCAGGAATTATACGACAATTATAAAGGCAAGATGGATTTTTACATCATCACCAATGAGAACAGACCCCCAGTGGAAGCCTTCATGGAGAAACACGAGTTTACTTTTCCTGTGACCTATCTCATTATCGGTGAAAAAATGCCCATTGATGCCAGTGTGGTGCCTTCTTCATATTTGCTTGATAAGCAGGGTAATATAGTGGTGCACAAAGAGGGGATTGCCGATTGGAGTACCCGAAAGTTTTACAGCGTATTGGATGAACTGATCTCAGAATGATCTAAAAATGAAGTTGACAAAAGAACAAATAAGCAATGGTATCTGGATTTTGGCCATTGTCCTCATATTGTTTACCCCAGTGGGATTTCATGTGCGTGTTTGGGTCAACAAGTTGGTGGCCACGGTCATCAGTGCCGATGCAGTGGACGAAGAGGAACAGGTGACTGTCAAGGATTATGATTGGAATTTAATAGGGTTGGAAGGTAATCCACTAAACTTAAAATCCTTAAAAGGGGAAGTTGTGCTCATCAATGTTTGGGCCACTTGGTGCCCGCCCTGTGTGGCCGAATTACCCCGTTTTGTTGAACTTTATGCCGACTATGGAGATAAAGTCACCTTCGCTTTTGTAGCCAATGATGATAGGGAAAAAGTAGAAACATTTCTTGGTAAGAAAGGATACCGGTTGCCCGTTTACTTTCAGGCTTCACCAGCCCCGGTAGAAATGCAAAGCAGTTCCATACCTGTTACCTTTATCTTGAGCAAAGAAGGTAAAATAGTGGTTAATAAAACGGGTGCAGCCAACTGGAACTCCGATTATGTTCGGAATCTGTTGGATCAATTGCTTGCTGAATAGGGAACCCCTTTATTTTTTGAAATATTTAAAAGGGACCAACAACATTCCAAAGCACTCGCCATCTTCCTTGCCCAAATGTTTATGGTGGATTTTATGTGCCCTTCGCACGCCCCGGGCATACCAATTGTTGGCATTTCGGAATATTTTGAAACGTTGGTGGATAAAGATATCGTGCACCATAAAGTATGCGATGCCGTAGGCCAAAATACCAAAACCCAGGGGCCAACCATACCAAAACCAGGTATAATTGCCCAAAGAGAACAGTACCATGCTCACAACAGCGTAAAAGATGAAAAAGGCATCGTTGCGCTCGAACCAGGAGTCATGGTCCTTTTTGTGGTGATCTTTGTGGAGACTCCATAGAAAACCATGCATCACATATTTATGGATAAACCATGCCATAAATTCCATAAAGCAAAATGTCGACAAAAAAATGAGTATCCAAAGTGCTATTTTCATTGTACCAATTGTAATTTATAATTGAGGTAACTCTGTGCCAAAAGTCCAAATTTTTGATAGTTTGGCACACGAATCCTGCTGTTTTTTATTTCGAGTGGTGGTGTGGCCTGCAATTTATGCAACAATTTCTTGTAATAGCGATAGGCAGTGTAAACCCCGAACTTGGCCTGCTCCGGTAATTTAATTATGCCAGAATAACCAAGGGCAAAATCGGCTTTGATTTCATTCACGATCCGTTTCTTGGAGACTTCGTCCAATTCCATCAAATTGGTGTTTGGAAAATAAGTTCGGTTAAGGTCTTCATAATCCGCCTTAAGATCTCTTAAAAAGTTGACTTTCTGGAAGGCAGAACCCAATGCCATGGCAGATTCCTTCAGTTCTTCGTATTTTTCCTTATCGCCGTTCACGAAAACGCACAGGCACATCAAACCGACCACATCGGCCGAACCGTAAATGTATTCGCGGTATTCATCGAACGTCTCATAATTCTTTTTACTGAGGTCCATTCGCATACTCTTCATAAAAGCCTCCACCAAATGATGTGGGATGTCATATTTATGATAGGTATGTTGGAACGAATTGAGAATCGGGTTCAAGCTGATACGGTCCTGAATGGCCTTTTCCATATCCTTTTCAAAGGAGTCGAACAATTCTGCCTTGTCATAATCATGGAAGGTGTCCACAATCTCATCCGCAAAACGGACAAAGCCATAAATGTTATAGATGTCCTTTCGAATTGATGGTGCCAACATTTTGGTGGCGATTGCAAAGGAGGTACTGTAAGATTTGGTCACAATCTTACTGCAGTGGTAGGAGACGTCGTCAAAAATGGTTTTCATCTTTTTACTTGTTTAGTGATTAGATCAGCGACCAGTTTTCCGGATATCAAGGATGGGGGTACCCCAGGTCCTGGAACTGTCAACTGACCGGTAAAAAACAGGTTTTTTACCTTACTACTTTTTAGGCTAGGTCGTAAAAAGGCTGTTTGTCTCAAGGTGTTTGCCATACCGTAGGCATTCCCCTTGTAGGAGTTATAGGCTTCTATAAAATCGTTCACGCAGAAACTTTCCATGAACAGGATGTGTTCCTTTACGGATTGGCCAGTGCGTTTTTCAAACCGGTCCATCACAATTTCAAAATATTGATCACGAAGCTCAGGGGTATCTTCCAATCCCGGAGCAATTGGAACCAAAAAAAATCCTGTCTCTTTTCCTTCCGGGGCCATGGAGGCATCTGTTACCGAAGGAAAATTGGCATAGAACAACGGGTCTGTTGGCCATTGGGGATGATCATAGATTTCTTGGGCATGTTTTTCAAAGTCCGTATCGAAGAACAGGTTGTGGTGTTCTATATTGTTCAGCTTACAATCGAAACCGATATAAAAGAGCAGGGAGGAAGGTGCGTAGGTTCTTTTCTCCCAATAGTCTTCAGAGTATTGTCTGTATTTTTTATCCAAAAGGGTTTCGGAATGATGGTAATCGGCCCCACTGACCACCAAATCGGCCAAGTGGTTTTTGCCCTGACTTCGAATGCCAATGGTTTGCCCATCAGAAACCAAAATGTGTGAAACCGGGCTATTGGTATGTATTGTAACGCCCAATTCCTCAGCCAACGACTTCATGGCTTTGATGATCTCATACATGCCGCCTTTGGGGTGCCATGTGCCCAATCCAAAATCCGCAAAATTCATGAAATTATAAAAGGAAGGGGTATTGTTCGGTTTGGCGCCCAAAAAGAGTACAGGAAACTCGAGTGTGGATACCAATTTCGGATTCTTGAACTTTTTGCGTACCTCTTGGCTGATCGTCTTGAAAAACTGATCTATCCTCAGTACGGTTTCCTTGGTCACCAATTCGAATGGCGATAACCCTGGGCGGAGCACCACTTTGTTGATGGCAATATCATAGTTCTCTTGTGCTTGCCCAATGAATTTTCTCAAATGCTGGCTGCTTCCAGGTTCCAATCGCTCAAATTCCTCGCAAATGTCGTCCATGCAGTCACCAATGGTGATCATATCGTCCTCAAAAAATATCTTGTACGCAGGATTCAGTTTGTCCAAATGGTAGTAATCACGGGTAGATTTGCCAAAATCTCCGAAAAACTTCTCGAAAATATCGGGCATCCAATACCAACTGGGACCGATATCGAATGTGAACCCATCTTTAACCATCTGTCTAGCTCGACCGCCAACCGTACTGTTTTTTTCAAAGAGTTCCACCTCAAAACCTGCCTTTGCCAAATAGCAGGAGGCAGACAAGGAAGAAAAACCGGAACCGATGACGATTACTTTATCCATATGGTTTTACAGAATTTGCATGAATTGTTCGATGGATTTGAAAACGGATACTGCCTTTGGCAACGTTTTTTCCGTAATCGTTTGTATCTGGTAACCCAAAACAAAGAGCTTGGAGTCAGGTGCCATTTCCAATACCTCAGAAAAACTTTTGAAATATTCTTCAAGATCATCTTTTGTTGGCGCTACGGTAAAGTACGAGACAAATCGGATGTTGCTGTAATATTTTAGTAGGTCCACCAAATTTTCTATGGGCATGGTTTGGCCTAAATAAACTGTTTTGTAACCTCTGAGTGCCAATTGGTAGTTGAGATACAACAATCCCAATTCATGGATTTCATTTTCGGGAAGGAAGAGCACAAAAACCTTATCTTTTTGTGTGGGTTCCTTGAGTTGCAGTTGCTCGGTATGGATGTAAATTTTTTGTTTGATCAGGTTGGCAATGAAATGTTCATGGGCAGGACTGATGGTGTGCGTCTGCCATAACAATCCCAATTCATTCAATAGTGGAATAAAAACTTCATTAAAAATCTGCGTGAACGATTTCTCCTTCATCAAACCATTGTAGGTTTGAAGGAAAAGGGCCTGATCAAAATTCAACATGGCCAATTTCATGGAGTTCAGGGCATGGCTCTTTTCACTTTTTTCAGCTACGATGTCCCTGACCAAAACCGGGATTTTCTCTTCGCTCAGCTTGGCAATTTTTGAAATCTTGTACCCATTGTTGTAAAGCAGGGTAATGTTCAACAGTTTTTGAAGACTGGCCAAGTTGTAGGTGCGAATATTGGTATCGGTTCGTTCGGGACTAAACAGATTGTAACGTTTTTCCCAAATGCGAATGGTATGTGCCTTTATCCCGGAAAGATTTTCCATATCCCGAATACTGAAAGATTTTTTTACGTTGTTCATCTTTTTTATTCAAACGTTAAACAAATTTACAATTAAATAAAAGCCGACCTACTTTTTTATGATAAATTTTACGGTAAGCCCCTAAAAGTTCAAGATTTTGTTTAAGGTATTGGGAATATGATAAGGAATGGGCAGAAATAAAAAAAACCGCAATTCAAATTGCGGTTTTGTGCCCACGACTGGATTCGAACCAGCACGTCCTTACGAACACCACCCCCTCAAGATGGCGTGTCTACCAATTTCACCACGTGGGCCCATTAGTTTTTTTATCCAGAACTAAGTAAAGCACTCAGCTTTGGGTCTGCAAATATAATTTTTTTGAAGGAGTGGAAAGGGCATGTCAGGTTTAATTTTTTTCTCGGTATTTAGATCTTGATAAAAGTCGTTTTTAAGCTCACTATTTCCCTGTACTTTTGCAGCATGTTTGTAAAGATGATAGCATTGTACAAAGAGTGGGGGAGACTGCTTCACGATTACCTTTTAAAAACGGGCATGGGCGAGGGTCTGGCATCCTATCTTAACCTGTTTATTCTGTTGTTGGGAATTCTGGTCTTGGTTTTTGTGATCGATCTCGTCATTTGGAAAGTGCTGCGTGGTTTCTCCATACGTTTGGCCCGAAAGTCCAAAAACAATTTCGATAACTTTTTGGTGATGTACAAGGTGCCCAAATATGTGGCCCATATTTTTCCATTGGTGCTTTTGTTGGAGTTGGTCCCGGTTGCCTTTTTGGATTTTGAATATGGCGGGGCCATAGCGCTCAAGGTTATCAAAATCTTGATTGTTTTGCTCACCTTGGTAATATTCCGAAAGTTTTTTAAGAGCACCAACGGCTATTTGAAAACATTGCCCAAGTTCAGGGACAAGCCGATTGACAGCTATGTGCAGGTCTTTATGATCTTTGCTTGGATCATAGGAGTTCTTACCATTTTTGCCATTGTTACCGAAACCACGGTTTGGAAGTTTTTTACCGCACTTGGTGCGGCTTCTGCCATTGTGTTGCTCATTTTTAAAGATACCATTCTTGGATTTGTGGCCAGTGTACAGGTCACCATAAACGACATGGTACGCATCGGGGATTGGATCACTTTTGAAAAGTACGGTGCCGATGGCGATGTGATCGAAATTTCACTGGCGACCGTCAAGGTGCAGAATTTTGACAAGACCATCACCACAATTCCGACCTATGCCCTGATTTCGGATTCGTTCAAAAACTGGAGGGGCATGCAGGAATCTGGCGGACGACGTATTAAACGGTCCTTGATCATTCGACAGAAGAGTATCCATTTTTTGACGGACAAGGAAGTGGAGGCCCTAAAAAAGATTCAGTTGATACAACCCTATCTAGCTGCAAGAAGCGAACAGATCAGGGCCTTCAATAAAGAACAGGGGGTAAATAAAGAATTGTTGCTCAATGGTCGAAACTTGACCAATTTTGGAGTGTTCCGAAAATATGTGACCACCTATTTGGAGAAACATTCCGCCATCAACAAGGGCATGACTTTAATGGTCAGACAATTGGAACCCACTCCACAGGGCATTCCTTTGGAAATTTATGCCTTCAGCGCTGATAAACGTTGGGAGAACTACGAATATGTCATGGCCGATATCTTCGATCATCTCTTGGCCGCATTGCCCTATTTTTCGTTGGAGGTGTTTGAGTTGCCAACATCACTGAAAAGTTGATACCGAATTAAACAAATTTAGTTGTCCTGAATAATTTGTGAGGCCGCTTGGTAAATTGATGATTCAGTTGAATTTAGGGTGTTTTTTGGAGTATTTTTAAAATAGTGATGAAAATTTACTAACTTCTCTCCAACAAAACGTAGGCTAACCATTGAACACTTTTCCATCTCGACCGAAACTGATTGGGGGGAGTAAATTGTTATTGTCACTTTTTTTGGTGGCTTCACAATTTATTTTTTCCCAGGACCCAATTGATCAGACATCCACTGCTAAGCGTACACCCGAAGCGTATTTTCAAAAATTGGGACAGCAATTCGGTTATAGATTCTTTTACCTTAAGGATTGGGTTCAGAATATCGATGCTGAACAAGACATTGAAGGGGATTCTCTATCGCAAATTTTGGACCAGTTGTTGGCAGAAACAACCTTGAACTATTACATCCTTGAAGATGATAGGCGGGTTTTCCTGTTGCGAAACGGAATTATCTATGATGAATTGCCTTCAGCTTTTCTTGAAACCCCCGATTCGGTTCAAACCACTGTCTCATCAGATAGACAGCAATATGTTCCACCTCCCTCATTTTATGAGGAACCAACTTCTAAGGGTGCACGGGAGTATCCCTTGGTTCGAATAGGTAAGACCGATGGTAACAACCTAAAATCATCATACCAACTTTCAGGAAGGGTAACCAATGAAAAAACTGGAGAACCTATACCCGATTTGGCCATTCGTGTGCGGGGTATGTCCAGATTGGCAGTGACCAATGAGGCCGGCAATTACCAATTGGAACTTCCGGCCGGATACAATGTTTTGATAGCAAGTGCCATGGGCATAAGAAATATGGAGCGGGAAGTGGTCATGTACAATGATGGAATCCTTAACCTCAACCTGGATGAAGACCTACAACAGTTGGATGAGGTTGTTGTTGAAGCCGATGCCCTCAGGAATGTGGAGGAAACCGTAGCTGGTAATGAGGAAATTGTAACGGAAGAAGCAAAAAATATACCCTTGGTCTTGGGCGAACGTAATATTTTGGAAATTGCGAAAGCCTTGCCTGGGATATCATCGGCAGGGGAAGGGGCATCTGGCCTCAATGTCCGTGGTGGAAAAACCGATCAGAATTTAGTGCTGTTGGATGATGCCGTTATATATAATCCCACACACTTTTTTGGAATTTTTCAGGCATTGAACCCATTTACAACTGAAAAAGTGAATATTTATAAAGGGGCGCCGCCGGTTGAATTCGGAGGCCGACTCTCATCGGTTTTGGACATTGAGACCAAAAACGGGAATACCGAAAAAATTGCTGGTGAAGGTTCCATAGGACCGGTAACGGGGAACTTGTCCTTGGAAATTCCGATCAAAAAAGAAGTATCTTCCTTGATTGTGGGTGGTCGCGGTGCTTATGCAGATTGGCTTTTAAAAACATTGGATGAAGAATCTTTAAACGATAGTGAGGCCTCCTTTTTTGATGGCATTGTTAAGTACGATCATAAGATTTCCGATAAGCAGTCTGTTCAGGCAACTGCCTATTACAGCAACGACAGGTTCAGCATCACGTCAGATTCCCTGTACCATTATACCAATAGGTTGTTTTCTTTGGGCTGGGTCCACCGATGGGGCGAAAAAACAACAGGTACGTTGACCTTGGCCAATAGTGATTATCGATTTGGTATCGATTATGACGGGGAGAGTAATGAGGATTTCAAATTGGATTATGCCATCAATGAATCGGAGCTGCGTTATAAGCTCCGTAATCGGGTTAGTGATAAACATACGTTGGATTATGGTGTTTCAGCCAAATATTATTCGGTTAATCCTGGCAGTAAAAGACCAACGGAACCAGGTTCGAATGTAGTTCCCATTGATATCGAGAACGAACAGGCCTTTGAGGGTGCCGTTTTTATAGGTGACGATTTTAAATTATCGGATAAGTTGACTTTAAGTCTGGGTGCCAGATATGCATTTTTTGCCGCGCTTGGGGAATCTACCCAATATTCTTATCAAAAGGACGCACCAAGAAATGGGACAACGGTTCAGGATACCTTGCAGTACGGCAGCATGGAAGCGGTAAAAACCTATGGCGGACCAGAAGCCAGGATTTCGGCACGTTATCTGTTCACCCCAGATTTTTCGGTAAAGGCAAGTCTCAACAACGCTTATCAATTTGTACATACCCTTTCCAACAATACGACTGTTTCACCAATCGATACCTGGAAACTTTCCGATTTGAATATTCGGCCACAGAAGGGGTATCAGGCCGCCTTGGGGTTTTTTAAGAATTTCTCGGACAATATGTTCGAATTCAGTTTGGAAGGGTACTACAAATTAATGGATGATGTGCTCGATTTTAAGACCGGGGCCAATCTTCTGTTGAATGAAAATGTGGAAACGGAGGTACTTCAGGGTGATGGAAAGGCCTACGGGGTGGAATTTATGATGAAAAAGAACAAAGGACATTTGAACGGTTGGTTGAGCTATACCTATTCAAGGTCTTTTTATCGGTTTAATGGGGATTTTCCAGAGGAACAAATCAATGAAGGGGAATTTTTCCCATCCAATTTTGACAAACCCCATGATGTTAGCCTGATTGCCAATTATAGGTTGACCAAGCGCTTCAGTTTTTCAATGAATTTTGCATACCAGACCGGACGTCCCATCACCTATCCTATAGGTACCTTTAGGTTCAACAATTCGGATTTTGTGGTATTCAGTGACCGGAACAAATTTCGAATCCCGGATTATTACCGATTGGACCTAGGAGTGAATATTGAGGGAAACCACAAAAAAAACAAATTGGCCCATAGTTTTATCACCGTTCAGGTGTACAATGTATTGGGCAGAAACAACCCGTATTCCGTATTTTTTGTAACGGACCAGGGAGAAGTAAAAGCATTGCAAAGCTCAATATTTGCGATGCCCATACCATCCATAACCTATAATTTTAAGTTCTGATGAAGGTGAGGAAATATTTATATCGATTTATTTTGTTCTTAGTGATCGCAACATCATTGGTCGCATGCATTGAAGAGTTGGATATTGAGACCTTGGCCGATGTTGAAGAACAGGGCATGTTGGTAGTGGAAGCTGTACTTACCGATAAGGTCCAGACCCAAACTGTATATTTGAGCCGAAGTGATATTCGTTTGGATTTGCAAACGGATACGCTGTATAATCCCATTATCCCTTTGGGATCCCGACCCTTCGATACGGTGAATGTGGAAAAGGGGGCAACTATCCGGGTTGTGGGTAGCAATGGCGATCAATTTCCCTTTTTCGAGGGAAGGGATGGCGAATACCTATCCAATACCCAGTTCGGTCTCCAATTTGGTGTGGATTATGCCTTGGAAATAACCACGAGTAACGGAACCGAATATATTTCTGACCCATTGCTTGTAACGGGTACGTCGGAAATAACAGGTATTTATGCGGAAAAATCGGTCAATGATGACGGGGTTGAAGGTGTGGCCATTTATGCTGACAGCGCTCCTTTGCAGGGCAATGCAAGCTTTTACAGGTATGCCTATGATGAAACCTATAAGATTGTAGCGCCTTATTGGGCCGAAAAAGATTTTGTGCTCACCAATTATGACCCTTGTGCCTTACCCCAACCGACCTATGATCTTCAAATTTTGGATAGAACCAAAGAAAACCAAGTATGCTATAACACCATCTCATCCAATGCCATAGATCAATTTAGTACGGCGGGAAATCCTGCTACCGGTATTTCACGAAAATTGGTGCGTTTTATAACTCGCGACAATTTTATTTTGGCCCATCGGTATAGCATACTTTTAAAACAATATGTTCAGGCACCGGAAGCTTTCTCTTTTTATGAAGTATTAAATAAAATTTCAGGTTCGGAAGACATATTTTCCCAAGTGCAACCAGGTTCCATCTATGCCAACATGCACCGAAAGGACGGAATTGGTGAAAATGTACTGGGTTATGTGGAAGCGGTTGGAGTATCGGAACAACGGCTCTTTTTCAATTTTGAAGATTTTTTTCCAGGCGAGGAGGATACAAGGCCCTATGCCTTTAATTGTTATCTCACATCTTCGCCCGAAAGTCATAAATCCTATTGTGATAATTCTTTGGGAAGTAACAGTTGCCCCCAATCCGTTATTGAACAGGTAGACTTGGGCCTGATCAATTATTATGATGATTATTCAGAAGATTATGGATTGCAGGCAGGTTGCCCCGGACCTTATATTTTTACACCCCGAATTTGCGGGGATTGCACTACACTTGGCGATAATGTTAGACCTGATTTTTGGGTGGATTAAAGTTATGGAACAAAAAAAATGAAAAAACTGTTGATTTTTTTAGGCGTGACCATGCTTGTCGCACATGCCGCACATTCCCAGTACGTGATCAAAGACGCCAAGGACCTGGTGAACCTAAAAAAGCTGCCACAGGAAAAAGTGTATGTGCACCATACCGGGCCATTGGTGTTTGTGGGGGAATACCTCAAATATGCCATGTACTGTTTCAATACGCAAAGCAATAAGTTCAGTGCTATTAGCCGAGTGGGTTATGTGGCCTTGGTAAATGACAAAGGTGACTATTTGCTGGAACAAAAAATTCCGTTGACTGATGGGCTTTCCCAAGGCGATTTTTTCATCAATACAGATGTGCCTTCCGGTAATTATAAGTTGTTGGGGTATACACAATGGATGAAAAACAGCGGAACGAAACAAATTTTCAAGGATGATTTGGTGATCATCAATCCCTATCAGGTGGATCAAAGCAATGTATTGGGAAAGAACGAGTTGGTGCAAACCAATGCCAAAATGGATAGGGAGCTTAAAATGGATTCGACAACCGTCCAAATCCGATTTGAACAAAGGAATTTTGGGACCCGTGAAAAAGTCTGTTTTATCCTAAAAAACTACAAGGGTGCATTAGCAAAGGGAAATTATTCCATTAGGATACAGAAGAAGTCAGAGTTTGCTGTGCCACCCCCGCAAAACGCCATGGATTATGGTCTGGCCTACCTGAATGTCGATAAAACGATTACCAAAAATGTGGGTGATTATGTTTTCTTGCCCGAACAACAAGGGGAGTTGTTTTTTGGAAAGGCCATATCTTATGACACAAAGGAGCCTGCCAAGGGTCAAGAGGTGGTCATGTCAATTCCTGGAGATCCTTATTTTCTCGAATCGACTACAACAGATGATAATGGTGAATTTTATGTATATGCATCGGTTGATTATAAGATACCACAGGTTTTTATTCAATCCAACGGCGATGAAGCACTTCAGTTTGAATATGGTGAGTCCAAAAAAATGGATGTCACCGGACTCAGTTTTGGCAATTTTAAACTTCAACCCGATTATGCCGATGTCATTAAACAACGAAGTATTCATAATCAGGTCGAAAATCAATTCTTTTCAGTCAAACCCGACTCTGTAGTGGTCGAAAAAACAACTACTCTAAAAGAACTGCCCAACTTTGTATCTTTCCATTTGGATGAATATACCCGATTCCGCACCTTGGAAGAGACCATGGTCGAAATATTGAGTTATGTCGGTTTCCGAAACAATGGGGATGGTCCCGATTATATACATGTTACCCAAAAATCTGAGGATTACAGGGAGGAATTCATTCAAACACCTGCACTGGTATTGTTGGATGGAATTTTTATTCCCGATCATAGTATGTTAAGGGATCTTGATGCACGATTGATCAGAACCATTAGGGTAAACCAGGATAAGGTCAAATTGGGCGAGAAAACCTATCAGGGGACCGTTCGTTTGGAAACCATTGATGGTGATTATTACAATGTATATGAACCGATCAATGGGGTTAAAGTGCCAATCAAGGTGCCACAGCGCCCAAAAAACTATTTTAACCAACAATACAATATTGGGGGTAGCACCTTGGACAACGTTCCCGATTATCGAAGATTGCTTTATTGGCAGCCCCATGTGGAAGTTGGGGAAACCGATATGCAATTCGAATTTTTCACTTCGGACCTAACTGGTGAGTTTGAGGTAATCCTAGATGGATTTACTTCCTATGGAAAACCCATTTTTTCCAAAAGTATGCTTGTGGTCAAATAACCTTAAGATGAGTTTTGATTCGTTGCGAGGTTTAATTCGGATTTACCCTGTAGGTGATTCTTCTATTGGTTATTATGGTGCTAACCTTAAGTGTCATCAAAGGAGCGAATTCCGAGGTCGAGTTGGAAAGTGTCGCTGTTGCAGTAATGGTTTCTCCCAAAATTGTACCCGGCGGTAGGGATATGGAAAATTGGAATCGGTTGGTGTTATCCGTATTTCCATCCACATCGGTGTAGGAAGAAGAAGTACCATCTTGATCGGAACCACTACCTTCCACTGCACTGCCAATATAGATTTGTCCTTCGCCATAATCTTGGGTATTTCCCAATTGGTTATCTCCGGTAGCAGCTGATCCTTCATTGATGTCCGTTAAGAAAAACTCCAAGGTGGCACCAGGTCGGGACCAACCCGAAATAACAATATTGCCGGCAGAAATAAAGGCGTTTTGTATTGCTGGGAAATTGATAAGACTGTTCGAACCGGTATCCACATCTCCTGAATCGTTCAAGGTTACCCCATCCCCATTGAGGTCAATGCCCAGTGCAGCGCCAGCTGTACCATTGGCATAAAAGGAGTTTTGGCTGAAAAGATTTCCTGTGCCCGATCCTGTAGTGGCAAGCCCAGCACCTCCGTTGGAATGAATCACATTGTTGGTGATCTGCGAATTGTTCCCAGCCAGTTCAATACCCATGTTTTCAGGTCCACCACCACAGTTGCCGCCATTTTGACCAGAACCCGTAATCGTATTTTCACTGATAATAAGATTGCCGGAGGAAGAGGCTGCATCGATACCGAGAGAGGCCGCGTTTTCGATTAAGTTATGTTGAATAACAATGCCACTACCTGAGTTGATATTGATGTTATCGTCACAAGCTGCATCCCCATTGGACGTAATATGGTTATTCTGTATCACATTGGAAGTTCCTGCACCTATATAAATTCCCGAATCGGTATTTGTGGCGATGTAATTTCCATCCACGGTAATGTTTCCACCCGAGTTTTCAACGCCTAGAATAATATTTCCGGCATTGGCCCCCAATGCATTTACACCTATCAGGTTTTCCATTATGGAAAGGTCACCTCCGTCGATTCGAATACCTGAATTGTTATTGGCATAGACCGATATATTTCGGATGGATACATTGGTTGCATTGGTAATGAACACATCTCCTCCATTACGGTGCACTTGTATTTCTGGCCGGTCATAGTCGGGCAATGTAACTGCTGAAGTGCCCACTGCTGTACCACCAGCACCAATAGTTCCGGAATTGGTGTCGCCGGAATAGGCGGTTTGGGTACGTCCGTCAATTTTGGTGTTGTCGGAAGTGATATCCGATAAGGGATTGCCATTACTGATGAAGATATCAAAGTAGCCACTGGTGTAATTCGCATCAACCGTTCTTCCCAAAGGATCGCTGGAAGTGGGAATCATAAATATGGAGGTATCATCACCTGCTGCTGGATCAAAAATGCTGTTAGATTCAATATCAAGACCCGTTTCGTCCAGATTGTTTGCGTTGACGATAAACTGTTCCAAAGAGCCCTGTCCATCTTCATTGGTGTTGACGATGGTATTGAAATTAAACCCAAAATCGATGCCCACCACACCGTTACTCGCCAATGATACTTGGGATACCGATTGCGCTCCAGTGATCGTGCCTGCGGCAGCATCTACTTGTGAAGGATTGGTTCCGCCCACTTCGTTGGTAACTGCCGTGTTTCCAGCGCCTGTATTGAAGGTCCTGAAGGTCTGCACGGGCACACAGGTGGAACAGGCAGAACCGCCGCCCCTTGATGAGGTCACGGTGCTGTTCACCACACGAATGTTATAGGTGCCATCGGCCATACCACCGAATACATATTGACCATTGGCATTGGTAGTAGTTGTATTGACCAAGGTGTTTGCGTTGTTGTATAGTTCCACAGTAACACCAGGGATACCAACGCCTGAGGCTGTGGCTCGACTGCGACCAGCCCCGCCTGGGTAATTAATATCTTCGAATACATATCCAGTCACTAAGTTGGATGGTACTTTCAATACCACGGCATTGGATATTACAAAATCCTGCCCTACATCCACATTGGCCGTAACTTGGGTGTCCGTTGGGGCAATGTAGCTAGAAATGTCAAAAGTATCCCAGTCCACACCGTGCAAGGTATTGATGTTCACTATGGGTGATTGGGTATTATCGTATGCTGTTGAGTTATAGGCATTGTTTCCTGGGTTGCCCCCATCGCCTGAAAGCACAAAATTGGTGCCTGCTTGGTTGGTGATGGAAAGTTCTTCCGGATTGGTGGAACCTGCACTGGAGCCGTTCAAGGTGGCATCACCTTCCCAAGAAAGGAAGGATGCTTTTGAGCCGGAACCGGCTATCGCAAAAAAGGAATCCAAGGTAAAGGAGTTGCCCGCATTGCTCAAACCGTCAAAACCTAGGTATAGGTTGATATTGGCCGCTGGCAAGGAACTGTCCTCGTAAAAAATCATCAAGGACCAACCGCCCAAAACCGTGGCTGTGGAACAAAAATCGTTGGTATTGTCAATGGTCAAATCAGTAACATCAAAAGTAGTGGTTGGCAAATTGGCCGCCCCAATTCCTTGAATAATGGAGGTAACATCACTCACGTAGCCAAAGAACGTACGTCCCACAATACCAGATTCATAGATGAGATTTGCAGACACATTTTGTCCTTCAAAAGTAATATTGGAGTCTGTTGTGTAGCTGGAATGTGCCCAATATAAATACGCTTTTTCAATGGTGGCCGTGACAGGAATGTTGGATAACAAGGTGCCAGATGAGGTGTTCGTAATGGCACAGGGGTCGGTGTTGTTGTCCGCTGTTCTAAATGTGCCCCCAGTTGAGGTATAATCCACATAACCTGCAAATTGCTCGTACAACGTCAATGGCTGGTTATAAGGTATTTGGGAGTTGATTGTTACAGTAGCAGTGTCCGAAATATCGACTGTGCCATCTGATGAACTTGTAAATTGAATGCCAAAGGTCTCGGTATCCTCTACAATGCCATCGTCGGTAATCGGAATGGTAATGGTGTCCGTATCTCCAGAAACCCCACTAAAATTCAATGTGCCGGTGGTCAAGGTATAATCCGAACCAGCCGTGGCCGAACCGTCTACAGTTGTATAATTTACGGTAAATGGACCGGAGGCTGCTGCCCCATCATGGGTTACCGTGAGCACCACGGAACCGATGGTTTCATCAACGGCAACATCTTCCACTTTCACAGAAGGTCTCAATTGATCAACGGAAATCAAGAAGTTGTCAATATAGGCTGTATCGTTATTGTCCCAGTTGTTGCCGGATTTTCGGAAACGAACCACCGTGTTGGTGGAGAGATAGGCATTGATGTTGGTCGAAAAGTTTCCTGTATTGTTATTGCCACTAACTGTTCCCAAGGTGGTAAAACTTGCACCCCCATTGTTCGATATCTCCACTTGTAACGATTTACTCCCTGTTAAACCGGAAGTTCTCCATGAAAAGGAGAGTGTTCCTGCCGTGGCACCACCTAAATTGGCTTCTCTGATGATACTTTCGCCCCACAGATAGTAGAAATACAACCTGCCATTTGTAATGTAGATATAGTTTCCATTTGGTCCAAGGTCGGTGTCCCCACTTTCGGCCCAATCCGTAGCAAAGTTTTGCGTACCATCGTTATTGGAATAGGAAGCAGTGGTGAAATTATCCCTAAAAGTTTCCTGTCCCATCAATTGGGAAAAGGATAGGGAAAAGAAAACAAGAAGAATCGATACGGAATGCTTCATGGTTGGGGTTACTTTTGATAGTGTTTGCTACGCGCTTGTTGAATTGGTCAAAAATAACAGGGATAGGAAGCTTATCTAAATATTTGTTGTGAATGCAGCACTCATAAGGGTGTATCGACAAAAAGCATGGGTTTCTTACAAAGGAAAATGAAGCAAAAGCAGCAATAAAGCGAAGGTTTGCAATTAGCTACAAGGTTTTGCAAGGAGTAACGGGATTAGGATTTTTTTGAAGGGATGGAAGAAAATAAAAAATCCTGTAAAGAGAATCTCAGGGTTTTTAAATTACGAGCACAAATTATTTGAGTTAAAAGTGCTACCATCAATGTTTTGATATGATATCATTAATTTTGTTTAATAAATCGAAAATAAATAAAGGAAAATGAATAGAGGCAAGATTGAAATTAGGTTTTGTAAATGCCTTCATATTCTCATTGTTTTTTTACCAATATTAATTTTCGGTCAAAATTTATTGCCTCCCATTTACAATTACAGCTTGTCGGAATATAAGGGAGCCAGTAAAAACTGGGATGTATCCGTCAATGAAAATGGGGAGCTTTTTGCAGCTAATAATCAGGGTTTGTTGCACTTCAATGGTGAACAATGGACACTCAATAAATTGCCCAACAATACCATTATCCGTTCGGTGGAATGTATTGGAGATCGCGTGTATACGGGCTCCTATGAGGAATTTGGTTATTGGATCAAAAATGGATATGGCAAATTGGAATACAACTCTTTGACCCATTTGATCCAAAATCATGTTTTTACCAGCGAGGAGTTTTGGGAAATTTTTCCTTCCATGGATGGCAAGGTCCTGTTTCGTTCTTTTTCGGCAATATATGCATACAACGGTGAAGAAATCCAAGTTGTGGATCCTCCTCACGTTGTTTCTGATTTTATTGAATTTCAAGGAAAACTTATAGTTGCAGGCGGTACTTTGGGATTGTTTGAGGTGAAGGACAATACATTGAAACCACTGCCTAACCAGGACCGATTGCTTGGAAAGACGGTTACGGATATGGTGGTCTTCAATGATAAATTACTGGTGGGCACCAAATTGAACGGATGCTTTTTATTTGATGGGCATAACGTGGAACCCTGGGCAAACAGAATCAACGAAGAACTTAAACAGCACCAATTGAACAAAATTGCTTTGCTGGGCAAAGGGCAATTAGGTTTTGGTTCCATTAAAAATGGCATGTATCTCTATGATACCAATACTGGACAATTCAGGGTTTTAAATAGGGAGTCGGGACTGGAGAACAATACGGTTCTTTCGCTATTGTTGTTCAAGGATCAATTATGGTTGGGGCTGGACAATGGAATTGCACGTGTTCGGTTGAATAATCCGATTACTTATTATACCGATTACTCTGGAACCTTGGGTATGGTCTATGACGTGGCTTGGTACAAAGGAAAGTTGTTTTTGGGCAGTAACACGGGTGTCTTTTATTTTGATGGTAACCAACTGAAATTTGTGGAAGGTTCCCAAGATCACGTATGGGAATTGGTCGTATTGGAAGGCGAGTTGCTTTGCGGCCATAATACCGGGACCTACAAGGTTACCGAAAATAGTTTTAAGGAGTTGAGCAGCGCCGCAGGTGGCTATCAGCTCATAAAAGTGCCCGACCAAGTAGCAACCTATGTACAGGGCACCTATAACGGATTGTTCAAATTTGTGAAGACCCCAGGTGGTGAGTGGAACATCCATAAGATTGATGGTTTGGATTTTCCAGTAAAACAATTGTGTTTTGAAACCCCGAACATTGTATGGGCGGCCCATCCCTACAAAGGCTATTATCGGATTCATTTTGACGAAGGGTACGACAAAATTGCAAGGATTCAAGAATTTCAAGGTCCAGAAGTACCAAGTGCCTTTAATGCGAAAGTATACAACATCAAGAACCATATCGTGGTCAATAGTGAGGGCAAATGGTATCGTTATAACCCCATTGACGACAGCATTATTCCTTTTACGGAATTCAAGGACTATGAAGACAAGGAACTTTTGTTCTTTGATGACACGTATTATTGGTTTGTGGATGCTGCGAATGACAAGGCCATAATTCATACCGATTTAAAAAAGGATAGCTTGGTCATTGCTGACGTGCCCCTGCGGGAACGGTTGGCTCCCGACTCACAAAATGTAATCAAGATAAATGACAGCACCGCTTACATCACCTTAACCGATGGCTTTGCCAAGATCAATGACACAAAACTGCGATCGGAATGGACGGAAGAAGTATTGCCTTCGCCAGATTTGGTCGTATTTCGCGATCAAAAGAATAGGCACATGATCAACGGGGAAACTATTTTGGTGCCCAATCGTTATTCGCAATCCCTCTCCATAGAGGTAGCGGCTCCAAGTTATATGGCACCAAACTATTACTTTGAATTGGATGGACCCAAAACATACTCCGAATATGCGGAAAATGGCTTTATCAATTTTCAGAACCTACCATTTGGCGATTATACCTTCAGGGTGTATACTGCGGGTATGGACAATACACTATCAAGCCCAAGTGTGTTGAGGTTTCAGGTTGCTCCACCATGGTATCTATCATGGTATAGCATGTTACTGTATTTTGCACTGGCTGTGGGATTGGTTTTTATGGTTCGCGCTTACAATCGTAGAAAACTAGTAAGGAAACAGGCCGAGATACAGGCCCAAATGGAGAAGGAGCAGCAGGAACGTATGGCCAAGTTGGAAAAAGAAGAACTAGCCAATGAAGTCCGATTGAAACAGAACGAATTGGCGAGTACTACGTTGAACATTGCCAAGAAAAATGAAATGATATTGGAACTGAAGAACATGTTGTTGGTGAACAAGGACAAGTTCTCCAATTCACAACGTTATCGGTCATTCATCAAAAAACTGAACAACTCCATTGAAGATACCGAAGACTGGAAAAGGTTTGAGGTTAATTTTAAGGAACTGCATGACGATTTCTTTGAACGACTGCTCAAGGCCTATCCAACCCTCACACCGAAAGACCTTAAACTTTGCGCGTATCTAAAAATGAACCTTTCCACAAAGGAAATTGCTCCATTGATGGCTATCTCTGTACGCGGTGTGGAGATACATCGGTACAGGTTGCGAAAGAAATTGGATATGGACAGTTCGGACAACCTTTCCAACTTTCTGATCACGTTTTAATTGCTGTTCCAAGACTTTGTGCTTTCAAATCTGGGATTTTTGTAGTACATCATTACTACATCACTATGTTAATTTTTTTTACATCATTGAACGGCATACTACTGCAAAAGCGGTGAAATAGGGCTTTCCGAGGCCTTTTTGGATGATGTATTTATTATGTATTCCCTTTGAGAATCAAACCTTGGCCTCTTTATTAATTTAGTAAAAATCTAACTCAATTTTTGCACAATTATGAAAATTAAAAGCAAACTATTGCTAATCTCGTTTTTGTTGTTTCAAGCAATTCTTTTTGCCCAAAACAATACAACGATTTCGGGAACGGTGCTTGATAGTCAAGGTCAACCCTTACCTGGTGCCAACGTAGTATTAAAAGGTACTACTACAGGAACCCAAACCGATTTCGATGGAATCTACAGTTTGGACAATGTGCCAGGCAATGGCATTTTGGTGTTCAGTTACATCGGTTATCTTACACAAGAGTTACCTATTAATAATAGGACTTCTTTGGATGTAACGCTACAGGAAGATACCCAAGCTCTCGATGAAGTTGTCGTGGTGGGTTATGGTACCCAGAAAAAAGCGGATCTTACGGGTTCCATTGTAACCGTAAATTCGGAACAAATTGAAAAAACACCCGCTGCCAACCCAATACAATCTTTGCAGGGAAAGGTGGCAGGTGTGCAAATTGTTACCACAGGTTCTCCAGGCGCCTCACCAACTGTACGTATCAGGGGGCTTGGTACATATGATTCTCAAGATTCTGATGCAACAAAAGTTCTATATGTTGTAGATGGAATGTTTTACAGCAACATCGACTTTTTGAACTCCAATGATATTAAATCGATGAACGTGCTGAAAGATGCCTCATCTTCAGCGATTTATGGGGTAAGGGCGGCCAATGGGGTCATTATCATTGAAACCAAATCTGGTGGTAAGAACAGAAAGCCACAGATCGAGTATAATGGGTATACCGGAGTGCAACGTGCGCAAAATGTCTTGAAAATGGCCAATGCAGAGCAGTTTGTTACCATGGCGGTGGAATCTGGTTCCACTGCCGATGTGCAATTTGTGCTAAATGCCATGCAACGGTACGGTAGGAGTCGGATAAACCCCAATGTACCTGATGTGAACACCGATTGGTACGATGAAATTATACGCGATGGGTTGATCCAAAACCACAGTCTGAGCGTAACAGGGGGCACGGACAATGTATCCTATTCCTTGGGAACGAACTACTTTTCCCAAGAGGGGTTGTTGGATATGAAAAATGAGTACGAACGATTCAATGTACGCTCAAAAATTGATGTGGATGTGCTGGACAATGTCAAGGTAGGGGTGAATACCGTATTCAGTAATGCCACACAATACACCCCGGAAGACTCTGCTTGGTTCAAAGCGTATTTTGCGGTACCCATTCTTCCTGTATTTGATGAACTGAACACAGATGCAACTCCTATTCAATATGCCAACGCCCAAGCTTTGGGCTACCGGGGTACCCAAAACCCTTTCCCGGATATGGAATACAATGAAAACAGGTTGAAAATACGCAAGTTATTGGCTAACATTTACTTGCAGACTGACCTGATAAAGGACAAACTGACGTTCAAAACCACCTATAATGTAGACTATTCTGCTTTGGAGGAACGCTATGTAAACCTACCTTACAATATGGGATTTGGGGACGAGCGTATCTCATCCATCAATAGAAGGCAAAACAATTATTTCAACCAAATATGGGATAACATTTTGACCTACAATGATACTTTTGATCAAGATCACAATGTAACCGTAATGGCTGGTGCTTCCTACAGGGATGAGGCCGCCAACCAGTTCCAGGCCACCGGAAGCGATATTGTAGGTATCGATTATGATACTTCTCGCTATTTAGATTTTGCCGATCCCTTGTCTTTCAACAACAATGTGGAAGAAGAGAACAAAAGGATTTACGGGCAGTCTTACTTTGGCCGACTATCCTACAACTATAAAGATAGGTATCTGCTTTATGGAACTTTTAGGGCGGATAGGTCCTCTAAGTTTACCCGAGACCAATGGGGCTATTTCCCATCAGTGGGTGTGGGCTGGGTAATTTCCCAAGAACCTTTTATGAAGGACAACAATACCTTTGATTTCCTAAAGTTGAGGGCTGCATGGGGTCGATTGGGTAATGATAACGTGCCCGCCAGTGCTGGTGCCAATACCATCAGTAATACCACTGTGGATTTGGGTGATAATCCCGTAACAGGGATTACCGCTACCAGTACGTATACCGACCTTACTTGGGAGGTTGTGGAGGAAACAGATTTTGGTATCAATATGAGGACCTTTAACAATAGGTTGTCCTTGGAAGCGGACTACTATATCAGGGATACCAAAAATGCCATTATGCCAGTTTACATCCCTATTGCCAACGTTACGGTGAGCAGGAACTCCGGTGTGATCAGGAACTCTGGTGTAGAGGTTGCCTTGAATTGGACCAACGACATCACACCGGATTTTAACTACACGGTAGGGGCCAATTTCACCACGGTAAAAAATGAAACATTGGCGTTGGAGGATACTAGGGGCTATATTGATTCCGGATCTGCGGAATTCCGTCAACGTACAATCGTGGGCGAACCCTTATATGCATTCTATGGGTATGAGACCACAGGGGTGTACCAAAACCAGGCCCAAATAGATGCGGACCCAGTTGCACAGTCCGCCATTGCTAATGGTCAGGACATTGTACCCGGCTATTTGATCTATAGGGACGCCAATGGTGACGGGGCAATCACCGATGAGGATAGGACCGTGTTGGGATCCTTCTTGCCCAAGTTCACCTACGGTGGTAATATCGGGATCAATTATAAGGATTTTGGATTTTCCATGAACTTCTATGGACAATCCGGTAACAAAATCTTGAACCGAAAAAGAGGCGAGATCATCTTTACCAACGATACCAACATAGATGCCGATTTGGCCAAAAACCGTTGGCATGGGGAAGGCACCAGCAATTCGTACCCTTCTTCTGCAGGTTTAAGGGATAGCTGGAACCAAAAACTCAGTAATTTCTGGGTAGAGGATGGTGATTTCTTCCGTATCCAGAACATACAATTGGCTTACACATTAAGAGGTGCAAAGTTGAAGGGGGTCAATATTCCGGATTTTAAGTTTACCCTTACTGCAGAGCGACCACTGACCCTGTTCAGCTACAATGGCTTCAATCCAGAAGTTTCAGATGGGGTTGATCGTCAAACCTATCCGGTTCCGGCCATCTACACCATTGGAGTTAATGTAAAACTGTAAAAAAAATTGAGATGAAAAACAGAAAAAATTCAGTAATTAAGTTGGCATTTGTCTTGGCTGCGTTGCTTTTCACGCACTCCTGTTCCGACAAATTCGACGACATTGAAGGTCAGCTCAATGCAGATGACCTTGACTACAGCGCTACCGAAGATATGGTGCAGGCATTGGTAGGGGCCTATAATATTATAGCGACCAGAGGATGGGAAGAACCCTTATTGCTTTCTGTTCGTGGAGACGATGTAAATGCCGGAGGTCTTGGGGACCAACAACCGTTTGCCGACACCGATAACTTTGTTTACGATCAGGGGTATTGGATGTACAATTCCTTATGGAATCTACATTACGGTGATATCGTGGGCTTGAATACCGAGATCAGCTTGATTGAAAATTTCAAGGATTTTGCAAATGAAGAAGAAAAGGCAAAGGCCGACCAGTACATTGCAGAAATAAAAGTGATGCGGGCATGGTTGCACTTGAACTTGGCCCGGGTGTGGGGCGATGTATTCATCATTCAGACCAATCAACCCGACGCTGAAATTGCTGGTGGTACAGTGGCCAAGAATGACGTAATGCAGTTTGTTTCCGATCAAATGGATGAAGTAATTCCACTGTTGCCGAACATGAGGCCCAACGAAAGAACGGATATTCCTGGAGGGGTTACCCGATATACTGCCTATGCTCTTAAGGCCATGGCCCATTTGGAAATGGAAGACTATCAAGGAGTTGCTGATGCAGCAGGTGCCATTATCAGTTCCAACAAATTTTCATTGTATCCGGATTTTTACAGTTTGTTTAAAAAGCCAGGGGAATTAAGCGATGAAAGCTTATTGGAAATGCAGTTTTCAGACTATGGTATAAGTAGTGGTGATTCTTTTTACCATTTGTATGCACCTTTTGGGCCACAAGGTTGGACACCAGCAAGGGCCAATGCTTCAGATGGATGGGGATTTTATGAGCCCAGTATGAAATTCATCAAGTTTATGCTGGACAGGGGTGAAACTGAAAGATTGGAGACTAGTGTGCTTTGGACGGACAGGGGCATTGCCGAACTTCAGACCGACCCCAATTATGCAACCTTACCTGGATTTGTTTCCAATACAACCCGTGATGGTGATGTAATCAACGATTATGCCAGGGCACTGTTTGCCAGCGGCAAACACTATTTGCCATCGGTACAGTTAACGGATGGTAGGAACGATTACGGTGGTGGCAAGAACATGATCGTTATCCGATATGCCGAGATCCTATTGATGTATGCCGAAGCATTGACACGGGGCGCCACTGGATCGGGCATGACAGCCGACCAAGCAGTGAACCTGATTCGAAGCAGGGCCGGTATGCCCACTGTTTCTGGGGTATCCGCGGATGATGTTATGGATGAAAAATTTGCCGAACTGGGAATGGAATGGGGCATTCGCTATTATGATATGGTCCGTTTGAACAATTACGGGGAATTGAGCTACGATGGAAGGACTTTCGATGCATCGGATGAATTGCTTCCTTACCCTCAGGCACAATTGGATGCACTTCCAACCCTTGGCGGAAGTTCTGATTAACATTAACCAAATAAACTACGAAAAATGAAATACGCAATAAAATCCATAGGACTCCTTTTAGGTCTCCTGATAGTTTCCTGTAACGAGGGGATAGATCCGATCACAGCAGTGGATGCCGGGGTGGACGAAACCGCTCCGCAAGTGACCATCACTTATCCGACCGAAGGGGTGGAACTAATGCCATTCGAAGAAGAAACATCCATCGACATCAAATTTGAGGTCACCGATGATATTGAAGTGATCGAGGTCAAGGTTTTGGTCGATGGGTCACAAATAGCATCTTTTAATAGCTTTAAGGATTACCGAATCGTATTGGAAGAGGTAACCCATAATGGTTTGGGCAATGGAGATCACAAAGTGGCCGTAACCGCAACTGATATTGAGGGCAAGACAACTACACAAGAGGTGAATTTTGCCAAACTATCACCGTACACCGCTCAGTTTGATGGTGAGGTGTTGTATATGCCCTTTAATGGGGATTACATGGATTTTATCAGTTTTGAGGAAGCAGGTGAAGTAGGCAGTCCTGGTTTTGCAGGTGGTGGATTCTTGGGAGCCGATGCCTTTGAAGGGGCAGCCGATTCCTATTTGACCTTTCCGATGGATAACTTAAAAAGTACAGAGTTCAGTGCTGCTTTCTGGTACAAGGTAAACCCAACACCCGATCGGGCCGGGATTTTGATCGTGGGCGACAATGCCGACGACCGTTTTCAAGGGTTCCGCTTGTTTCGTGAAGGCAATGCCGATGAGCAACGCTTGAAGTTGAATGTGGGAACAGGTGCCGGCGAAAGCTGGAACGATGGCGGCGTGATCGATGTGACCGCGGGCGAATGGGTGCATGTGGCCGTTTCCATTTCCCAGACCCAAAGCACTATTTACTTTAATGGTATAGAAATGTTATCAGCGAACCTATCGGCACCCATCGATTGGACAGGCTGTGAGGAACTGGTGATCGGTAATGGTGGACCTACCTTCTCCTATTGGGACCATGTTTATGATGCCAGTCAAATGGACGAGTTGCGCATATTCAACAAAGCCCTGACACAAAGTGATGTGCAGATTATGATCAATGCGGCCAATCCGTATGTGCCACAATTTAATGGGGAATCCTTGTACATGCCGTTTGATGGGGACTATATCGATTTGATAGGGAGCAAAGCAGCTTCTACAGTGGGATCACCGGGCTTTACCAACGATAGTCAAGTGGGTGACCAAGCCTTTATGGGCGCTTTGGATTCCCATATCAACTACCCAGCTGAAGGATTGATGACGCCAGAGTTCTCGGGAACCTTCTGGTATAAGGTCAATGCCGATCCAGACCGGGCAGGTATCATTACCATTGGAGATGATGAAGTAGATCGTTTCCAAGGATTCCGATTGTTCCGTGAGGGCAATGCCACCGAACAGCGTATTAAGCTGAATGTAGGAACTGGTGGTGGCGAAAGCTGGAACGATGGTGGAGTGATCGATGTTATTGCGGGCGAGTGGGTACATGTGGCCTTCACCATCGCAAGTGATAAAAGTACCATCTATTTCAATGGAAGCGAAGTATTGTCATCAGCCATGTCCGCTCCGATAGATTGGACCGGTTGTACCACCTTCAACATTGGAGCTGGTGGACCTACGTTCTCGTATTGGGACCACTTATCCGATTATAGCGCTATTGACGACTTGCGTTTCTTCAACAAGGCATTGACCGCTGAAGAAGTTGCAGCAGTGGCCGGCGGAACCGTAACACCCAAAAATTTTGGATCCACCCTCTATATGCCTTTTGATGGTGCCAATACCGAAGTGAACAACAATGTGGAACCCACTGTGGTGGGAACACCAGGCTTTGCTGGGGAAAGCAACGTGGGAACAGATGCCTACGCCGGAAATACCGATTCCTATTTGACCATACCCATTGATGGATTGTTCAGCAACCAGTTCAGTGGGGCCTTCTGGTACAAGGTGGATGGAGCTCCCGACAGAGCAGGCATTTTAACCGTTAGTCCTCCCATGAACGGTGCTGACAACGATCTTTCAGCAGGTTTCAGGCTGTTCAGGGAAGGTGACGCGGCATCACAACGTATCAAGCTCCATGTGGGCAGTGATGGTGGCGATGTTTGGAACGATGGTGAAGTCATTGATGTAACAGCGGGCGAATGGGTACATATTGCCTTTGTTGTGAGCGATACGTCGACCCAGATTTATTTCAACGGCGAGCCTGTGACCAACATGGGCGATATGACTGGAAAAACCATTAGCTGGGCCAATTGTTCCATTTTATCCATAGGATCGGGCGCACCCAATTTTATTGGTTGGAACCACTTGTCCGACTCCAGTTTTATCGATGATTTGTATTTGTTCGATAAAGCCCTCACACAGGAAGAAATCCAAGCCATTATCAACAAATAGAACAAGTTTCAAATCAATAATTATTCGAGTTAGTTAGTTTAGTTTATGAGGTTAATTTTAATTCCATTGGCTGTTGCATCCTTATTATGGGGATGCAATGGCCAAAAAACTAAGAATACCGAACAGTCAACAGAAAAGTCCAAAGAACAATTGGCCCAAGGGGATGAACAATTGTTGGATTCAGTGCAATACCAGACCTTCAATTACTTTTGGGATGGTGCGGAACCTATATCCGGATTGGCAAGGGAACGTCTCCATATGGACAATGTTTACCCAAGTCATGATAAGAACATCATCACCACAGGTGGCTCAGGTTTTGGCCTGATGGCCATATTGGTAGGAGTGGAGCGACAATTCATCACACGGGAACAAGCGTTGGAACGTTATGAGAAAATCGTTGGGTTCTTGGAAAAGGCAGATCGCTTCCACGGGGCTTGGCCCCATTGGATGGAACCTTCGGGAAAGGTGTCTCCGTTCAGTCCAAAGGACAACGGTGGAGATTTGGTGGAAACCGCTTTTTTGGTGCAGGGAATGCTGGCAGTGAAGGAATATTTCAAAGATGGCAATGATAGGGAAAAGGTTTTGGCCCAACGCATTCAAAAACTCTGGGAAGAAGTGGAATGGGATTGGTATACCAAAGGTGGGGAAGATGTGTTGTATTGGCACTGGAGCCCCGAATACCAATGGGAAATGAATTTTCCGGTCGGTGGCTATAATGAGGCCCTCATCATGTATGTTCTGGCGGCAGCGTCCCCAACACATGCCATAAACAAATCGGTATACGAAAAGGGATGGGCCGTGGATGGCACCATTGCCCAAGATACCCTATATTATGGTCTGGAAACCGAATTGAACCATTATCAACACGACAATGCGCCCGTAGGACCTTTGTTTTGGGCACATTATTCCTATTTGGGACTGGATCCCAACGGATTGACCGACCAATTTGGGGATTATTGGAAATTGAACCAAAATCATGCATTGATCCATTACAAATATGCAGTGGATAACCCTAAAGGGTTTAAAAGCTACGGGGAAAATTGTTGGGGCTTGACATCCAGTTATTCGATGAACGGATATGCTGGCCACAGACCCGGTGCCGATCTAGGGGTGATTTCACCCACGGCAGCCCTTTCGTCCATGCCATATACCCCAGAGGAAAGCAAACAGTTTTTACGGTATATGTACAGCGAACAAGATAGTTTGATCGGAGAGTTTGGACCCTATGATGCTTTCAGTTTGCAACATAATTGGTATTTGCCCCGCTATTTGGCCATAGATCAAGGGCCCATACCCGTAATGATCGAGAATTACCGAAGTGGATTGCTATGGAAATTGTTCATGCGCAACGAAGATGTACAAAATGGCTTACAAAAACTTGGATTTGAATCCCCCTATATCAAAACCGATGGTTAAAAAAACATGTTCATTTTTGTTGATGGCATTGTTGCTTGTAGCCTGTAGTGGTGGAGATGATGGATATACCTATGTTCCTACCACTCCCGAAATACCAAATGAGGGCTCGGGCAACGAGACACCAACCATTAGCGATACAGAATTGTTGGACCTTACCCAAGAGACCACTTTCAAATATTTTTGGGATTACGCCGAATCCAATTCCGGTGGTGCGCGCGAACGTTACCATCCCAACGATCCAGGCTTAAATGCTGAAGTAGTGACTTCGGGTGGGACCGGTTTTGGCCTGATGGCCATTTTGGTAGGGATTGAACGTGGATTTGTTACCCGTACAGAAGCTTTGACCCGATTGACCAAGTTGTTGGACTTTTTGGAAGGGGCAGATCGGTTTCATGGGGCATGGTCCCACTGGATCAATGGTTCCACAGGAACAGTGATCCCGTTCAGTAGCCTGGACAATGGCGGTGATTTGGTGGAAACAGCATTTCTGGCCCAGGGCCTGATTTGTGTTAAGGAGTATTTTAAAAACGGCTCCGAGGAGGAAAAGGCACTGGCTCAAAAAGCCGATGCTCTCTGGAAAGGGGTCGAGTGGAATTGGTATACCCAAAACCAAAATGTGCTGTATTGGCATTGGAGTCCCAATTACGGGTTCGACATCAACCTACCTCTGAGGGGATACAATGAGGTATTGATCACCTATATCATGGCGGCCGCATCTCCCGATTACAGCATTGCCAAGGAAGTCTACACTGGTGGGTGGGCTTCTGGGGGTGACATCAAATCCAACAATACCCAATATGGCTATCCCTTATTGGTGAAGCACAACGGAGATGAACAGTTTGGTGGACCTTTGTTTTGGGCGCATTATTCCTATTTGGGTCTGAATCCCAAAAACCTCTCCGATGATTTTGTGGATTATTGGGATGTGAACGTCAACCATACCTTGATCAATTATAACTACTGTGTGGACAACCCAAAGTTTTTTGAAGACTATGGCGAGGATTGTTGGGGGTTGACAGCCAGCTATTCCCGTAATAACGATGGTAGCTTGGGGTACAATGCGCATAGTCCTGCCAACGATACCGGGGTCATATCGCCGACAGCGGCCATAAGTTCCATTCCCTATACACCTGCCCAATCTTTAAAGGCAATGCACTATTTTTATAAGAACAAGGACAAATTGCTCGGGCCGGCTGGTTTCTACGATGCGTTTAGTCCTGAGAACAACTACTGGGTGGCAGAGGCCTATTTGGCCATAGACCAAGGCCCTCAGATTATTATGATAGAAAACTATAGGACCGGATTCTTATGGAACCTTTTTATGGCCAATGAAGATGTCCAGGCCGGTCTATCCAAACTCGGATTTTAAAATGAAAGCAAAGTACATCCTATTTTCAATCGTATTGCTCGTAAGCACCATGGTTACTGCCCAATGGCGATCGAAGTATGAACAGAAGACCCTTGTGGATGGGGCCGATACCTTAAGGTATCGCATCATGTACCCCAAAAACTTTGATCAAAGCAAAAAATATCCGGTGATCTTCTTTTTGCACGGGGCAGGTGAACGTGGTAGCGATAATGAAAGTCAACTGGTACACGGGGGCAAATTGTTCGCATCGGATTATTTGCAGGAACGGTTTCCGGCCATTGTGATTTTTCCACAGTGCTCAAAAGAAAGTTATTGGTCCAATGTGGATGTGGACCGAAGTACCTATCCCATAAAGTTAAATTTTAACTACGATGGTGGTCCTACCACCCCCTTACGAATGGTGATGGAACTTTTGGACAATATCCTACAACAACCGTATAGCGACGATGATCGGGTGTATCTTATGGGGCTTTCCATGGGGGGGATGGGAACCTTTGAATTATTGAGCAGAAGACCCAACACATTTGCGGCTGCAGTGCCCATTTGTGGAGGAGGGGATCCAAATTCCGTTTCCACCTATGCCGAAAATACCCCCTTATGGGTTTTTCATGGTGCACAGGACAATGTCGTAAACCCCTTGCAATCCATGGAAATGGTTACCGCTTTGCTCAAGGCAGGGGTATTTCCAAAGTTCACTATGTATGATTTTGCCAATCACAACAGTTGGGATCCCGCATTTGCGGAACCGGACCTTTTGCCATGGCTGTTTTCGCATCGGAGGAAAAATCCCTAGCAATGGAGCCTAAAAGATTTCTGAGTGCCTTTTTGTTGCTCTTTGTTGCTTGTCAAACACTACTCGTAGCCCAGCAGAAAACCTATTGCAATCCCATCAACATCGATTATGGATACACGCCCATACCCAATTTTGCCACCCATGGCAAGCATCGGGCCACAGCAGACCCTGTAATTGTCACTTTTAAAGACAAATACTTTTTATTCTCAACCAATCAATGGGGGTATTGGTGGAGTGAAGACATGTACCATTGGAACTTTATTCCACGAAAATTCTTGCGGGAACGCAATGTAACCTATGATGAGCTTTGTGCCCCGGCCGCTTTTGTGATGAAGGATGAGCTGTACCTGATCGGTTCTACCCACGGTCCTGCATTTTCCATGTGGAAAAGCAAAGATCCAACAACCGATAATTGGGAAATAGCCGTGGATTCATTGAAAGCTGGAGCCTGGGACCCAGGTTTTTTGTACGAAGCGGATACCGACAAACTCTATATGTATTGGGGATCCAGTAATGTGTTTCCAATTTTGGGTACCGAGATCAATACCAAAACCCTCCAGTCCGAAGGTTATGTAAAACCATTGATTGCCTTGGCGCCTGAAGATCATGGTTGGGAACGGTTTGGGGAGTACAACGACAACACCTTTTTACAGCCCTTTATGGAGGGAGCTTGGATGACCAAGTACAACGGAAAGTATTATTTACAGTATGGCGGGCCGGGCACCGAATTCAGTGGATATGCCGATGGAGTATATGTAAGTGACAAACCCTTGGACGCCTTTGCCTACCAACATCACAATCCGTTCTCCTACAAACCTGGGGGATTTGCCCGCGGTGCTGGCCATGGGGCAACGTATCAGGATACGTTTGGAAATTGGTGGCATGTCTCCACCATCATTCTGAACCAAAAGAACAGTTTTGAACGCCGGATTGGTATTTGGCCTGCCGGTTTTGATGAAGACGATGTCATGTACAGCAATACGGCCTATGGCGATTACCCCACTTTCTTGCCACAAGAAAATGCAAATCATCTAAAAGGGTTGTTCACAGGATGGATGTTGCTCAATTACAACAAACCTGTCCAGGTATCTTCCACTCTGGGCGGCTATGCTCCCAATAACGCCGTTGATGAGAACATGCGATCGTATTGGAGTGCCAAAACGGGTGAAAAGGGGGAATGGTTCCAGACCGATTTGGGAGAAATAGCGACTATCAACGCGATTCAAATCAATTATGCGGACCAGGACGCGGAGTTCTTGGGCAAATCCGTAGGGGTATACCATCAATATAAGATCTACAGTTCACTGGATGGAAAAAAATGGAGCCTTTTGGTAGACAAGGGCAACAATACCACTGATGTGCCCCATGATTACATCGAATTGAAAAAACCAGCAAGGGCACTTTACCTTAAAATGATCAACCTAAAAATGCCCACAGGAAAATTTGCTCTGAGCGGTTTCCGTGTCTTTGGAAAAGGAAGTACTGCAAAACCAGCATCCGTTGAAGATTTTGTCGTACTCCGAAACAGTCCCGATAAATTTGGGGAACGAAGGAATGCTTGGCTTCGCTGGAAGCAGAACGACCTTGCGGACGGATATGTTATTTACTTTGGCAAATCCAAGGATAAACTTTACGGCAGTATCATGGTCTATGGTGCCAATGAATACTATTTCTCGGGCATGGACCGCACCGATGCCTACTATTTTCAGATTGAAGCTTTTAATGGCAATGGCATTTCACAACGAAGTACCATTGTAAAATCGGAATAAACAAACAAAACAACCAAATCATGACTATCAAAAAATGTTGCATACTTTTTGGGGTATGCCTTGCTTTTACGCTCAATGCCCAAAACCGAATTCCGGAGGTGGAGGCCCTTTTGCAAAAAATGACATTGGAGGAAAAAATAGGCCAATTGAACTTATTGACACCCGGTGGCGGAGTTGCCACAGGGGAGGTGGTGAGCAAGAACGTGGAAGCGAAGATCAAGGCCGGACAGGTGGGTGGACTTTTTGGGGTTGCCGGACCGGAAAAAGTACGGGTAGCCCAAGAATTGGCCGTTAAAGAAAGCCGTTTGGGGATTCCGTTGTTGATCGGCTCCGATGTGATCCATGGTTATAAGACCACCTATCCAATCCCTTTGGGATTGTCGGCAAGTTGGGATTTGGACCTGATGAAACAAGCGGCCCAAATGGCCGCAAGGGAGGCCACCGCAGATGGAATCAACTGGAATTTCTCACCCATGGTCGACATTGCACGAGACCCCAGATGGGGCCGAATGGCCGAGGGAGCTGGGGAAGACCCATACCTTGGTTCCAGAATTGCTACTGCCATGGTGGAAGGTTACCAAGGAAACGACTTGGCCGCTGCACATACCATGTTGGCCTGCGTTAAGCATTTTGCGCTCTACGGCGCATCGGAGGCAGGTCGGGATTATCATTCGGTGGACATGGGCAGAATCAAAATGTTCAACCAGTACCTACCTCCGTATAAAGCGGCTGTGGATGCTGGTGTTGCCAGTGTAATGAGTTCCTTCAACGATGTGGATGGAATTCCAGCCTCTGGCAATAAATGGTTGCTTACCGATTTGCTGCGTGATCGTTGGGGTTTTGAAGGTTTCGTGGTATCCGACTATACATCCGTTAACGAAATGATAGCTCACGGACTGGGAGATCTTCAAACTGTATCCGCACTTTCATTGAATGCCGGCCTGGATATGGATATGGTCGGGGAAGGTTTTTTGACCACCCTGAAAAAATCGGTGGAAGAAGGAAAAGTGACCGAGGAAGCCATTACCAACGCCTGTAGAAAAATTTTGGAAGCCAAGTATGTTTCAGGTCTTTTTGATGATCCCTATCGCTATCTGGACAGCAAAAGGCCAGAAAAAGATATTTTAACCACTGAGAACAGGGCATTGGCCAGGAAGTTGGCGGCCCATTCCTTTGTTTTGCTCAAGAACCACGGGCAGATCCTGCCTGTTAAAAAGAATCAAAAAATTGCATTGATAGGACCCCTTGCAGACAGTCGAAACAATATGTTGGGTACCTGGGCACCCACTGGGGATACAAATCTGGCCGTGACCGTTTTGGAAGGATTCAGGAATGTGGCTCCAAATGCCACTATCGGTTTTGCCAAGGGCGCCAATATTGCTGACGACCCCATTTTTGCCGAGCATGTGAATGTCTTTGGTCCCCGAATTGAAATAGATGAACGGGCACCCGAAGTTTTGGTAGATGAAGCCGTACAATTGGCCATAAATTCCGACGTGGTGATCGCAGTGGTTGGTGAAGCCACCGAAATGAGCGGGGAAGCCGCAAGCCGCACCGATATTTCCATTCCGGAGAGCCAAAAAATATTGATTCGTGCCTTAGTGACAACAGGAAAACCCGTGGCCTTGGTTTTGATGAGTGGTAGACCCTTGACCATTCCCGATGAATATGAACTGCCCGTGGCCATTCTACAAGTTTGGCACCCAGGTGTGGAAGCGGGCAACGCTATTGCCGATGTTGTTTTTGGGGATTACAACCCATCGGGAAAATTAACGGCCACATGGCCAAGAAACGTGGGACAGATTCCTATTTATTACAGTGCCAAGAATACGGGAAGGCCGGCACCGGAAAGTGGGGAGTTTCAGAAATTCAGATCTAACTATTTGGATGCCCCCAATTCACCTTTGTTTCCCTTTGGGTATGGGTTAAGCTATACCACTTTTGAATATTCCGATTTAAAACTGGATAAGCAGGTCATTGATCCAAATGAATCCATATCGGTAACCGTTACCGTAACCAATACCGGGAATTTCGATGGAGAGGAAGTAGTGCAATTGTACCTTAGGGATGTGGTACGAAGCATAACTCCGCCCAAAAGGGAGTTGAAAGGATTTGAGAAAGTATTCTTGAAAAAAGGTGAGCGCAAGGAAGTGACCATCACACTGTCACCAAATGACCTGAAATTTTATAACGGCCAATTGGAGTATGTGGCCGAACCCGGTGATTTTGAAGTGTTTGTTGGGACCAACTCCGATGCCCAACTTTCAAAATCCTTTGTTTTAAAATAGTAAGGATCTAATCTGAAAACCAAATTACTATGCAATTGAGATTCATATTGTTGCTACTGTGCGCGGTTATGATTTCCTGTAAACAACAGCAAAAGCAGCAAGCAGCAGTCAACCAAAACCCACCTAACATTCTGTTCATAATGTCCGATGATCATGCCTTTCAGGCCATTAGTGCTTATGGACACGAACTGGGAAAATTGGCACCAACTCCCAATATTGACCGAATTGCCAAAAACGGCACCATTTTTCAGAATAATTTCTGTACAAATTCCATCTGCGGGCCTAGTAGAGCAGTGATTTTAACGGGTAAACATAGCCACATCAACGGATTTCGCATGAATGGGGAACAGTTCGATGGCAACCAGCCCACCTTGCCCAAATATTTGAAAAAGCTAGGGTACCAAACGGCAATCATCGGCAAATGGCATTTGCACGGTCCACCTACGGGCTTCGATTATTGGGACATTTTGAACGATCAGGGTAATTATTACAATCCTGAGTTCATTTCTGGTGAGGATACCACGGTTGTAGACGGCTATGCCACAGATTTGATCACTGAAAAGGGTTTGGCGTGGTTAAAACAGCGGCAAGGCTCCAAGGAGCCTTTTTATTTGATGGTCCACCATAAAGCTCCCCATCGGAATTGGATGCCTGCCTTACGCCATTTGAATGTGTATGATTCGATTACTTTTCCTTTACCAGATACTTATTTTCCCGAATTTGAAAACCAACAGGCCGCTGCAGAACAGCAACAGACCATTTACAAAGACATGTTTGAGGGCCACGATCTTAAAATGAGCGATGGTTATGGAAGCACGGAGCTGGCCCACAATCCATGGACCACCGATTTTGAACGAATGACCCCAGAACAGCGAAATATCTGGGACCAAGCTTATTTGGCCAAAAACAATGCATTTTATGAAGCCAATCTACATGGCAGGGAATTGGCCGAATGGAAGGGCCAACGTTACTTGCATGAATATTTGGCAACGGTAAAGGCAGTGGATGAAGGCGTTGGAAAAATTTTGGATTATTTGGAAGAAACAGGTTTGGACAAAAACACCTTGGTAGTCTATACATCCGATCAAGGGTTTTATTTGGGGGAACATGGATGGTTCGACAAGCGATTTATGTACGAAGAGTCCATGAAAATGCCATTGTTAATGCAATTGCCTGGTGTGATAGAATCAGGGACCACCATCGATGCGTTGGTACAGAACTTGGATTTCGCCCCAACCTTTTTGGATTTGGCGGGTGGCAAGCAATATGCCAACGAAATGCAGGGTACTTCGTTTCGGGAGGTCTTGGAGGGGAAAACAAGTGATTTTAAGGATGCCGTTTATTATCATTACTATGATTATCCAGCTTTTCATATGGTAAAACGGCAATACGGTGTACGCACCAAAAGGTACAAGCTCATCCATTTTTATGATGATATTGATACTTGGGAATTCTACGATCTTCAAAACGATCCCAAAGAGTTGCACAACGCCATCAATGACGATGAATATAAGCATATCGTAAACTTGATGCATCGAAAATTGGATAGCTTGCAGGAGGTATATAATGTAACCGGAAAAGAGTTTAAAACAACTCCCAAGGAGAAAGTTGACCAAGCATACGAAGGTTTTAAAAAGTTAAGGGGAACACCAATAGATTAGTGAGGAAATCGAAACAATCTCCATAAGACTATAGTAAGGATACGAGGTAAAGTTGATATTAACTTATAAATCCATATTTCATAATATAATCGGTCAGTTTTACTGGCCAGAAGGTCTTTTTCCGTGAAGAACAGATACTTAATTTCTCCAAGTCTTTATTGATGTTTGGGTTTGATTTTTTTAAAAGTATTGTTCTCCAGCCATTCCAATTCTATCGCAAGCTTAAGCTGTTTCCTGAAACGTTGAAAATGTTTCATCATGGAATTGTTTGCAATGGATTTTCGGTTGTGACTTTTGGGGACATAAATAGATTGAAGACGAATGTTGACGCTTTAGGAACTTTTTAAACCGTAATTATATCAAATTCATGATGGGCCCAAAAAGAAAAATCCTGTAAACTTATTGGTTTACAGGATTTTGATATCTTATGGTTTCTTAAAAAGTGACCTGGCTGGGGCTCGAACCCAGGACCCTCTCCTTAAAAGGGAGATGCTCTACCAACTGAGCTACCAGGTCAAGATTTCAGTGCCAAGCTGTTTTGCTAAGCGGGTGCAAATATAATATCAATAATCTATTTTCCAAGGTGAATTAATGATAAATTTGTGTTTTTTTGAAAACGAAGGAAAAACGCACTTATGAAAATTGTATTGATGGGTTATATGGCAAGTGGGAAGTCAACAGTTGGACAACTGTTGGCCAGTGATTTAGAAATTCCGTTCATCGATTTGGATGACTTTATCGAGGAACAGGAAAAAAAATCCATTCAAACCATTTTTTCTGAAAGGGGCGAGATCTATTTTCGAAAATTAGAGCATCAAATGTTGCAAAAAGTGTTGTCGGAAAACGAATCCGTTGTGCTGTCCACAGGTGGTGGAACGCCCTGCTATGGAAACAATATGCAAACCATTTTGGAACAGGCAGACCATTCCGTTTACCTTCAAATGTCTATCCCCGATTTAGTGGATCGGATAGGCAAAGGAAAGGCCAACCGACCCTTGGTGCAGGCCATTGCCGATGAAGATTTACCCGAATTTGTAGGGAAACATCTTTTTGAACGAATTCCATTTTACGCCCAGGCACATCATGTATTGAACGGAAAGGGAACCCCTGCCGAAGTGGTCGCGGATATTAAAAAACACCTACTCCTCTAAATAAACGGCGTTGTTCTTTCCTTCAAAAACCACTTTGATGTGTTCATTAAGTGAGGTGGAAAGGGAAATCCCCTTGAAATCGGCCTTGATGGGATATTTTTTATGGTTCCGGTTGACTAATACGGCTGTTTTTAGCTGCTTTATGGGGGTTTTTAGGAAGTGGTGGGTGCCATAGATCAAGGTAGTTCCCGAATTCAGTACATCATCCACCAGCACAATGGATTTATTTTTGTATTCCGCTTCGGGAATGGACGTCTGAACACCGCTCTTTAGTGGGTTTGACTTATCCATGTCCACTTTGCACAGCACAATGTTGGCGTCTGTTATCTTACCCAATATGGTGGCAATTTTCTTTGCAAATTGTAAACCGCCCCCATTGATTCCCGCGATAACAATTTCTTTTTCGTCCACATTGGTCTCGTAGATCTGATAGGCTATCCGTTTGGCAATGTGCTCTATTTGTTCATGGGTAAGGATACGATTGTTCATGCGCTATATAATTGTTCCAAAGATAAAAAACAGATCATTCAGATTCGTCCAAATAATCGTCAATGTCCCTTCGGTCTTTTTTAGTTGGTCGTCCCAGACCCTTTTTACGGTAGTGTGTCTTTGCAAAGGTAAGCAGCTCATTGTGCTCAAAGGCTTCCTTAGGTGTGGTGTCCTTTCTGTAAATATCTACCAATTTGGCGCCAACACGGCTCTCGGGAATATCCAAAACGGTGAGCTGATAGTCGATTTGGTCCTTTCGCACAACGATCTTATCCATGGGGTACACCTCCCGGGAAGGTTTAACGGTAGCGCTGTTAACCTTTACCTGTCCTTTTTTAACGGCAGTAGAGGCTATGTTTCGAGTCTTGTAATATCGGGTACACCAAAGGTACTTGTCTATCCGCATGGTCTTTGCAAATCTTTGTTAATGGACTCAACAAAAATAACTGAAAATTGTATCTTGCGCAGCTAAATGATACAATGGATGAGATATAGGATTATTGTTTCTTTGGTAATGGCAGTGCTTCTTTTTTCCTGTAAGAAGGACGACGATAACGATGTTATAGAGGTGCCACCAAGTTTATTGAGCGATGTAGCCCCGGAAGACGATGCAGCCATTAGGGAATTCTTGAGCACCCATTTTTTCAATTACGAGGATTTCCAGAACGAGCCCAATGTTTCACACGAGATCGTTATCGGAACCATTGCTGGGGATAATGCCGACAAAACCCCAATGTTGGATTTTGCGGTTCCGATTACCATCAAAGTTTCCTCCAGTTATTTGGGTTTGGATGCGGAGGAAACCGATATTCCCCACACGTTGTATTATATAGATGTAAAGCAAGGTACCGGTGACAAAGGGCCTACCGTTGCCGATTCGGTTTTGGTACGGTACCAAGGCTCGTTGTTGGATGGTACTTTGTTCGATGAAAGTAAGGATTTTACTTGGCAGGAATTGCCTTTTACTGCTCTGGGGTATTCCAATGGCATAGCACAATTAAAATCGGGGACTGCCGATCAAATAGTGGACAACCCCGATGGAACCTATGATATTACGAACAGTGGTCAAGGCATTATAATTATGCCGTCAGGACTTGCCTATTTTAACAATCCCCCAACCAACATAATTCCATTATATGCACCATTGCTCTTTAAGGTGGAAGTTGGGCTTTTTATAGAGGATACAGATAATGATAATGATGGTATACCCTCCATAAAAGAAGATTTGAACGGTAACGGGTATTTGTTTGATGACAATACCGATTCAGATTCGGAATCTTTTACCTTTTTTGCCAACTTTAGGGATGCCGATGATGATGGGGACGGCGTTTCCACAAGAAATGAAATAACGGATGATAATGGCAACATTATTTTCCCATATCCTGATACAGATGGAGATGGGGTTCCCGATTATTTGGATCCAGATACCAACTAATGAAATAAAAAAAGCCCGATCCATGGATCGGGCTTTTTGTTTTATATAAATACTCAACTACAATTTCAAAGACAGGGCAAAAATAACCTGTGAAGGTCTGGAATCTACCCTTCCGGAAACCGTGGTAATATTGTTGTCGATAAATTCGGCCTCGTTTTCGGAAAAGCCTCGCTCGTAGCGTACATCCAATCCGATTTTGCCCAAGTTAACTCCAACCCCGGCATTTAGGCCAACGGTAAAGTCGTTTTTCACGTCTTCCACTTGTAGGTCTCCCAAATCATTTTTAAGGGTGTATTGGAATGCTGGTCCTGCAAAAACATGAAGGGGACCGATCAACTTGTAGCCCAATAGAACGGGCAAGTCCAATTTGGAGATGTCATAATCTTGGGATTCTCCATCCACATCGTAGGAACTTTTGGTCTTGGAATACACCAATTCGGGTCGTAGATAAATTTTTGGAAAGTCCAATTTTCCCCAAAAACCAAAATGGAAACCTGCCTTTCCCTCGGCACCTTCAATGATGTCCTGTCCACCATCGCCGACGGAACTGATCAAATCACCGTTTTTGTTGTAAGATAAACCGGCCTTAACACCAAATCCTGACCCACTTTGGGCCCATGCAGTTGCTCCGATTAGGGCAAAAACTGCTACTAGAAGCGTTTTTCTCATAAATGTTCATTTTTAAAAGGTTGAAGTATATCCACAAAAAGGATACCGGAAACTATTTCCGCTTCAACACTCTTAAAACGGCTGCTTCTATGGCTTTATTGTTCAAACCGTACTTCTCCATCAATTGCTCAGGCGTACCACTTTCACCAAACGTATCTTGGGTAGCGATAAATTCTTGTGGGGTGGGATGGTGGGTGGCCAAAACCCGGGCAACACTCTCACCCAATCCGCCCAAATAGTTGTGTTCCTCTGCAGTTACCACGCAACCTGTTTTCTTCACGGAATCCAAAATGGCTTTGTCATCCAATGGTTTAATGGTGTGCATGTTGATCACTTCGGCAGAAATACCTTGGTTTTCCAATGCCTCGGCAGCCATCAGGGATTCCCAGACCAAATGGCCGGTGGCAATAATGGTCACATCGGTACCTTCACTGAGCATTAATGCTTTCCCAATCTCAAATTTTTGGTCCACAGGGGTAAAGTTGGCCACTTTGGGTCTTCCAAAACGAAGGTATACGGGTCCATGGTGCTCCGCAATGGCGATGGTGGCCGCTTTGGTCTGGTTAAAATCACATGGATTGATCACGGTCATTCCAGGTAACATTTTCATCAAACCGATATCCTCCAAAATTTGATGGGTGGCACCATCTTCCCCAAGGGTAAGTCCGGCGTGGGAAGCACATATTTTCACATTCTTGTCGGAATAGGCTATGGATTGGCGAATTTGATCGTAGACACGTCCTGTGGCGAAATTCGCAAAGGAGGACGCAAAAGGAATCTTGCCCCCGATGGTCAAACCGGCTGCAATCCCCATCATGTTGGCCTCGGCAATCCCCACCTGAAAGAACCGTTCCGGGTTCTCTTCAATAAAGGTTTCAATTTTTAGGGAGCCCACGAGGTCGGCACAAAGGGCCACTACATTGGGATTGGTCCTTCCGAGTTCGGTCATTCCTGCACCGTAACCGCTGCGTGTGTCCTGTTTTCCTTGGTCTGTATATTTTGTCATCGTCTTGGTTTCTGGATTAATAATCGCCTAATGTTTCTGGGTTTTGTGCCAAGGCCGTGGCCAATTGCTCATCGCTGGGCGCTTTGCCGTGCCAAGCATGGGTGTGCATCATAAAGTCCACACCATTGCCCATTTCGGTATCCATGACCATGCAAACGGGTTTTCCATTTCCGGTTCTGCTTTTGGCTTCTTTCAATCCGGCAATCATCCGTTCCAGGTCATTGCCGTGTTCAACTTCCAGCACATCCCAGCCAAATACCCTGAATTTTTCAGCAACATCGCCCAAAGGCAATACTTTTTCGGTCGGACCATCGATTTGTTGGCCATTTCGGTCCACTGTGGCGATCAGATTGTCTACCTTGTTTCCGGCAGCGAACATAATGGCCTCCCAGTTTTGTCCTTCCTGAAGTTCCCCATCACCATGCAAACTGAACACCAAATGATCATCGTTGTTCAATTTTTTGGCCAATGCCGCTCCAATGGCCACGGACATGCCCTGTCCCAAAGAACCGGAAGCAATTCGAACACCAGGCAATCCTTCGTGCGTGGTCGGGTGACCCTGCAATCTGGAATTGATAAGCCTGAAGGTATTGAGCTCTTCAAGCGGGAAATAACCCCTACGCGCCAAAACGCTGTAGAAGACAGGGGAGATATGACCGTTGGATAGGAAGAAAACATCTTCCCCGATTCCATCCATATCAAAACCTTCCTTCAATTCCATAATTTCATTGTATAGGGCAACCATGAATTCGGTACAGCCCAATGATCCACCGGGGTGACCGGAATTTACCTTATGGACCATCCGCAGGATGTCCCTTCTCACCTGATAGACCAAATCCTGTAATTCTTGAGTGTTCGGCATTGTTACATTTTTATTGTTTCAAAAGTAACGGCATTCGGTCGGCTAAGCAAGTGTATTTGTATTATTTATCGACAGAGAACTTTACAAACTTTATTTTTTTGTTAAGGGTTGGCGAAAATGAGATCGCTATATTTGCGCTTTTAAAAGCGACCATTGGAATTTACCTTAGTACAGAAGGATAGTAAGAGCAAAGCAAGGGCAGGTTCGATCACCACCGATCATGGTACCATTGAAACACCGATTTTTATGCCTGTGGGCACAGTGGCATCCGTAAAAGGGGTACACCAACGTGAATTGAGGGATGATATAAACCCCGATATTATTTTGGGCAACACCTATCACCTGTACCTCCGGCCTGGCACCGGTATTTTGGAAGAAGCGGGCGGCCTGCACAAGTTCATGAACTGGGATCGCAATATCTTGACTGATAGTGGAGGATATCAGGTATATTCCTTGTCCAGTAACCGAAAGATTAAGGAAGAAGGGGTAAAGTTCAAATCGCATATCGATGGTTCGCACCATGTGTTCACTCCTGAAAATGTGATGGAGATCCAACGTACCATCGGGGCGGATATCATCATGGCGTTTGATGAATGCACACCGTATCCCTGCGATTACAACTACGCCAAACGTTCCATGCATTTGACCCATCGTTGGTTGGACCGGTGCATCAACCATTTAGAAAAGTTGCCTTTTAAATATGGGTATTCCCAAAGTTTTTTCCCAATTGTACAGGGTTCCACATACAAAGATCTTCGCAAGCAATCAGCCGAATATATAGCCTCGGTAGGGGCAGAGGGGAATGCAATTGGCGGATTGTCTGTTGGGGAGCCTGCACCGGAAATGTATGAAATGGCAGAATTGGTTTGCGATATTTTGCCAGAAGATAAGCCGCGCTATTTAATGGGAGTTGGAACGCCCATCAATATATTGGAGAACATTGCCTTGGGTGTGGATATGTTCGATTGTGTGATGCCCACACGGAATGCCCGCAACGGAATGTTGTTCACGGCCCATGGGACCATCAACATTAAGAACAAAAAATGGGAGAACGATTTTTCGCCCATCGATGAAATGGGAATCACCTTTGTGGACACTGAATATTCCAAGGCGTATTTAAGACACTTGTTCGCTGCCAACGAGTATTTGGGCAAGCAAATCGCTACCATCCACAACTTAGGATTTTACCTTTGGTTGGTACGTACTGCCAGAGAACGTATTTTAGCAGGGGATTTTCAGGAATGGAAAACCAAGATGGTTCAACAAATGGATAAACGATTGTAATGCTCACCATCCTTGACCGGTACATATTAAAGCGTTATTTGGTCACCTTTATGGGGATGTTGCTCCTGTTTGTTCCCATTGGTATCATGGCCAATTTGGCCGAAAAGATTGGGAAGATCATCGATAATGAGGCACCCCTATCCGAAGTCATTGTTTTTTATGGAAATTTCACCTTGGTGATCGGGAACCTATTGTTGCCTATATTTCTGTTTCTGTCCATTATCTTTTTTACCTCCAAACTCGCGAGTAATACCGAGATTGTGGCCATTCTAAGTTCCGGGGTTTCCTATTGGCGATTTCTACGACCGTATTTTATAGGTGCCACCTTAGTGGCCATTTTAATTTTTATGATGGGGATGTTCATAGTGCCCCATGCCAGCATTGGTTTCAACGAATTTGAGTACAAGTATTTCAAAAAGGGAAGGAAGGACCGGGAAACCGAAAACATCTTCAACCAGCTCAATGAAACCGATTATATCTATGTGAGCAGTTTTGACCCTAATCGGAAATTGGGCTATAATTTCACGTATGAGCACTTTGACTCCATCGGCAAATTGGATTACAAAATATCTGCCAGCAACATCCGATGGGTGGACAAGGACAGTACCTATCGTTTGACCAATTACGAAAAGCGTATTGTGAGAGGCGAAACGGAATACATCAACGCCAAAAGACGGTTGGACACGATTTTTTCCTTCAAATTGGATGACCTTACTCCCGTTTCCTATGTGGCCGAGACCAAAAACCTTTTCGAACTAAACGATTTTATTGAAGATCAACGGCGCAAAGGCGCGTCCAACATCAATGCCTACGTGTTGGTGAAGTACAAACGTTGGGCTTTGCCCATTGCAGCCTTTATTCTTACGGTTATCGCTGTGGCGGTGTCCTCCGTAAAACGAAGAGGGGGCATGGGACTTAATTTGGCCTTTGGTATTGGGGTGGCCTTTGTATACATTTTCTTTGATAAGGTCTTTGGTACCTTGGCGGAACAATCCGGATTTTCACCCTTGCTGGCCGTGCTCATTCCCAATCTTCTTTTTGGTGCATTCGCCGTTTACATGCTAATGAAAGCCAAACGCTAGAGCATTCGAATTGCCCATTTTGTTGAAATTAAACCCCTTCGGGTATTATTTTAGGTATGGGAGAATGTTATATATTTGTCCCCACTGATTAGTTGAAAATTACGACTTCCCATGGAATATCTAGAATTTGAACTCCCCATCAAAGAACTTGAAGAACAACTTCAAAAATGTATGATCATTGGGGAAGAAAGTGATGTAGATGTAAGTGAGACCTGCACACAGATAGAAAGGAAACTTGAAGAGACCCGAAAGGATATCTATAAAAATTTGACCGCGTGGCAACGGGTGCAATTATCAAGGCATCCCAATCGTCCATACACCATGGACTACATTAAGGCCATTTGTGGGGATACTTTTTTGGAACTGCACGGTGATCGGAATGTAAAGGATGACAAGGCCATGATCGGTGGACTTGGCAAGATCGGTGATCAGAGCTACATGTTCATCGGTCAACAAAAAGGATACAATACCAAAACACGCCAGTATAGAAATTTTGGAATGGCCAACCCTGAGGGGTATCGCAAGGCGCTGCGATTGATGAAATCGGCTGAAAAGTTCGGTATTCCCGTGGTTAGTTTCATCGACACCCCCGGTGCATATCCTGGCATTGAGGCAGAGGAGCGAGGACAAGGTGAGGCCATTGCACGAAACATATTGGAAATGACACGACTTAAAGTGCCGATCATTGTAGTGATCATTGGAGAAGGAGCTTCCGGTGGTGCTTTGGGCATTGGTGTTGGCGATAAGGTGCTGATGTTGGAAAATACATGGTACTCTGTAATCTCGCCAGAATCCTGCTCTTCCATTTTATGGAGAAGCTGGGAGTATAAAGAACAAGCCGCTGAGGCCCTTAAATTGACCGCTGCCGATATGAAGAAGCAGAAATTGGTCGATGAGATCGTAAAGGAGCCCTTGGGTGGAGCGCATGCCAACAGGGAAAAGACTTTTGAAATCGTCAAAAACAAAATTTCATCCCATTACGAGGAACTTAAAAAGTTATCACCAAAAGAATTGGTAAAATCCCGCATGGATAAATATTCCAACATGGGGGTTTTTGACGAATAATTCTTGTTTTTAAGAGGTTAACCGATTTCATTAGGTTATATCCCGTAATTTTTTTATGTTATCAACAGGTATTTTAAGTTATCAACAATTAAAATGTTGAGTACCTGTGAACATCACATCCCTTAAATCTAAAGTTAACTAAAAGTTAATTAGCTACTTTCGCACTTATGGATAAACCTAGCCCCATAGTCGGTCATAGAGTGGACAAATCCACCCTAATCAATCTTGAGAAAGGTAAAATACCTCCTCAAGCTGTTGATTTAGAGGAAGTTGTGCTGGGCGCCATGATGATTGACAAAAAAGGGGTGGATGAAGTAATAGATATCCTACATCCTGATGTTTTCTATAAGGATGCACACAAATATATTTACGAAGCCATCTTTAAATTGTTCGAATCCTCCGAGCCGGTGGATTTATTAACTGTTTCGGCCCAATTAAAGAAGGAAGGCAGACTGGAAGCGGTCGGAGGGGACTTTTACCTCATAAAACTGACCCAAAAAGTAGCCTCTTCGGCACACATTGAGTTCCACGCCAGGATCATTCTTCAAAAATACATCCAGCGAAGTCTGATTAAGATTTCTAGCGAAATAATAGAGGAAGCATACAGTGATTCCACCGACGTTTTTGATTTGTTGGACAATGCCGAAGCCAAGTTGTATGAAGTCACTCAGGGGAACTTGAAACGTTCTGCAGAAACTGCCCAGAACTTGGTGATCCAGGCCAAAAAGAAAATTGAGGAAATTTCCAATAAGGAAGGTTTGAGTGGAATACCTTCCGGTTTTGACAAGTTGGACCGATTGACCTCCGGTTGGCAACCCAGTGATCTTATTATTGTGGCTGCAAGACCGGGTATGGGTAAAACAGCATTGACCCTGTCCATGGCGAGGAATATAGCGGTGAACTCCGATATTCCCGTTGCTTTCTTTTCCTTGGAGATGTCTTCCGTCCAGTTGATTACCCGACTCATTTCCTCCGAAACAGGGCTGTCTTCGGAAAAATTGCGTACCGGCAAATTGGAAAAACACGAATGGGAACAGTTGAACGTAAAGGTGAAAGCTTTGGAGAAAGCACCCTTGTTCATTGATGATACCCCATCCCTGTCCATTTTTGACCTTCGTGCGAAGGCAAGGCGATTGGCGTCACAACACAAGATTCGTTTGATCATTATCGATTACTTGCAGTTAATGACGGCTGGTGGAAGCCAAAAAGGCGGAAACCGGGAGCAAGAAATATCCACCATCTCACGAAACTTGAAGGCATTGGCCAAGGAATTGGATGTACCCGTAATCGCACTTTCACAGTTGTCCAGGGCCGTTGAAACCCGTGGAGGCAGCAAGCGCCCCATACTTTCCGACCTTAGGGAATCCGGGGCCATTGAGCAGGATGCGGATATCGTTTCCTTTATCTACAGGCCGGAATACTATAAAATTGACGAATGGGACGATGAGGAGCGTACCCCGACCCAGGGTCAGGCCGAGTTTATCGTGGCCAAGCACCGTAACGGTGGTTTGGATAATATTAGGTTAAAATTTGTGGGTGCTCTGGGTAAATTTGATAACTTGGATGACTTTGATTCCCCATTCGAATTCCAGTCGAAGATGAATGCGGATGAAGAAAATCCCTTTGCAACGCCAAAATTCCCAAGTGCGGATGAAGCTTTTGGCAGCGCAATGAACAGTGACGATGACCCAGATAATGACGTGCCCTTCTAAAATACTTTCATTTTTGTCACCTCGAGCGCAGTCGAGAGGTCTCTTTTTTATCATCTTTCTCTTTTCGATTCAATCCTTTGCCTCCGTCATTCTAATTCCTATGGATGCCGATGGTCAGGAAAACCATTTAAAGGCATACGGTATTACCTATTGGGTGCTTACCAAACAACAAAAGGTTCAGTGGCTTTTAAATTACCGCGGTGGCTCTTTTTTGTTGCCAGATGGAGAAATCATTCGAAAGGAATGTCAAATTCGCGGGGTCTCTTTTGAAGTTTTGACCGATGCCCAAGCCGAAGAGATTTTGGATGGTATCAGTAGCCCTTCACAGAACCAAGATGCGGTAATATTGGAAAAGGCCCCAAAAATTGCGGTGTATTCCCCAAAGGAAAACCAACCTTGGGACGATGCCGTGACTATGGTGTTGACCTATGCCGAAATTCCCTATACCACCATTTATGACGAAGAGGTCTTGGGGGACAAGCTGGCCTTGTACGATTGGTTGCACTTGCACCACGAAGATTTTACGGGTCAATATGGTCGATTTTATGGACATTACCGTGCTGCGCCTTGGTACATAGAATCCAAAGCCGAAGCCGAAGCATTGGCCCAAAAATTGGGCTATTCCAAAGTATCTGACGAAAAATTGGCGGTTGCTTTAAAAATCAGGAACTATGTGATTGGGGGCGGATTTATGTTCGCTATGTGTTCCGCAACCGATAGTTTTGATATTGCCCTTGCTGCGGAAAATGTGGACATCTGCGAACCCATGTTCGATGGAGACCCTTCCGATGCCAACTACCAATCGAAATTGAATTATGGCAATACGTTTGCCTTTACCAATTTTATTTTGGAACGAAATCCGTTGCGCTATGAATTTTCATCCATCGACATGACCAACAAAAGAGGCAATGTGCCCAAGGAATCCGATTATTTTTCGTTGATGGAGTTCTCGGCCAAATGGGACCCGGTGCCCACCATGCTCACACAGAACCATACCAGCTTGGTAAAGGGTTTTATGGGGCAGACCACGGCATTTACCCGAAAAGAGGTCAAACCTACTGTTATGATATTGGGAGAAAACAAGATCAATGGTGAGGCACGCTACATCCATGGAATAAAAGGGAAGGGTTTCTTTACCTTTTATGGTGGTCACGACCCGGAAGATTACCAGCATAGGGTAGGAGACCCAAAAACTGAACTTGACCTGCACCCCACATCACCGGGATACCGCCTGATCTTGAACAATGTATTGTTCCCAGCAGCGAGAAAAAAGAAGCAAAAGACCTAGACCAGTTTTTCCAAAACTTTTTCCACCCCAAAATCATTGTTGCTTGAGGTTTTGTACTTGGCGACTTGCAACACATTTGGATGTGCATTGGCCATCGCAAAGCTATACTCGGAAAGTTCCAACATTTCCAGATCGTTGTTGTAATCCCCAAAGACCATGATTTCGTCCGATTGAACCTGAAATCGTTCCATCACTTTTTTAAGGGCATGTCCCTTGTGGGCATTGATGTCGGATACGTCAACCCAGTTGGCCCCCGATACTTTTACTTTCATGTCCCCTTCAAGGTGTTTTACGGAAGGATATATGAACCGTTCGGAGCTTTCAAAATGATAGATGGCAATTTTGAGCACCTGCTCATCCACCAATTTTTGGTCCTGTACAATTTCAAATTCGGAATAATACTCTTGCAACAGGGAGATGAACGCTTCGGACTGACCGGAGACAAAGGCAGTATTCCCGCAACAGAGCACGGGATGTACATTTTCTATATTTTGTACTGTGGACAATACCTTGTTGACCTCCGCTTTGGTTATAGGGGTGGTCAATAAGACCTCTTCCCTATGTTTTACCAAGGCCCCATTTTCAGCAATGACAATGATGTCGTCCTTGATGGAATCCAATTTATCCACCATACTGTGGTATTGCCTTCCACTGGCAGCAACAAAGGCAATGTTCTTTTTTTTGAGGGCTTCGAAAAGTTCAAAAAAACGGGAGCTCACTTCATGGTTGGAATTCAACAAAGTGCCATCCATGTCCGAAACCACCATTTTTATTTTAGAAAAGTCCATACGGAAAAATTAAGCTGCAAAGGTATTGCCTTTGTTGCAAAGTTGGTGCTGGGTTTGGTAAACTTTATATTAAATTAGGAGCTGAAGCACACCAAGGATTATGGAATTTTATCAAAAGGAACTACAATTGCCTTCCTATCGGCGAGGTTTTCACTTGATCACGGATACCATTTTGGAAGCCATTCCAGAATTGGCCCAAATGAAGACGGGTATGTTGCACGTATTCATCAAGCATACATCAGCCAGCCTAACCATCAATGAGAATGCCGATCCCACGGTCCGCTTGGACTTTGAGAGCCATATGAACAAAATGGTTCCTGAGAATGCTCCCTATTATGTGCACAATTATGAGGGTTCGGACGATATGCCGGCCCATATCAAAGCTTCATTGATGGGAGCTTCGGTGCAGGTGCCAATTACCAATGGCAGATTGAACATGGGTATATGGCAGGGGATTTACCTGTGTGAACACCGGAACCATGCTTCTGGAAGAAAATTGGTGATTACAGCTTATGGGCAGTAGTGGTATGGTTATCAGTTTGAGCGCCCGCCTGACGGACGTACAGGCAGTCGAGAACCAATAAACATAAAATAAAAAATCCCGCACAGGGCGGGATCTTAATAAGCGGGGTAAGTTTATATTGATTTTTTACTTTACTCTCTCAACGATGGCCTTGAAGGCATCTGGATGGTTCATGGCCAAATCCGCAAGAACTTTTCTGTTAAGTTCGATTCCGTTGGATTTCACTTTCCCCATGAATTGGGAGTAAGACATTCCGTGCAATCTGGCACCAGCGTTGATACGGGTGATCCATAGGGAACGGAAAGTACGCTTTTTGTTTCTTCTGTCGCGGTAAGCATAAAGCATTGCTTTTTCTACCGCATTTTTGGCTACTGTCCAAACGTTCTTACGTCTTCCGAAGTAACCTTTGGCTTGCTTCATCACTTTTTTTCTCCTAGCGCGTGAAGCAACTGAATTTACTGATCTTGGCATAATGTTTCATTTTTTTGTAGCAGGCGTCCCAATTAAGGGAACTTTGATGGCCCAACTCCAGGGTTAATAATTAATGTACCGTTGGAACGATTATTTTAAACGTAATTGTTCCAAAACGCTGTTCTCATCCGATGGGTGTACCAATGTGGAATGAGTCAACTTAAGCTTACGCTTTTTAGACTTTTTGGTCAAGATATGACTCTTAAAAGCGTGCTTTCTTTTGATTTTACCAGAACCGGTAAGCTTGAAACGCTTTTTGGCACTGGATTTTGTTTTCATCTTAGGCATTTTCCTAGTTTTTAACTCCGCTTATTGTTATGCTGGACAAAGGTCCAGTATTTTTTATTTTTTGTTTGTCTTCGGTGCGATGAACATGGTCATCCGTTTACCTTCCAATTTGGGCATTTGCTCCACTTTTCCAAGTTCTTCCAAATCCTGGGCCAATCGGAGCAACAATATTTCACCTTGATCTTTATAGACGATCGATCGTCCTTTAAAGAATACATATGCTTTCAATTTGGCACCGTCTTTCAAGAATTTTTCTGCATGTCGCTTCTTGAAATCATAATCGTGGTCATCGGTCTGTGGACCAAAACGAATTTCCTTGATTATTACTTTGGTTGCCTTGGCCTTTAAGGCCTTGTCCCTTTTCTTTTGCTCGTAAAGGAATTTCTTATAGTCGATGATCTTACAAACCGGTGGTTCTGCGTTTGGTGATATTTCCACCAAATCCAACTCCAGTTCGTTGGCCAATTCCCTCGCTTTTGAAATGGGATAAACACCCATTTCTACATTGTCGCCTACGAGCCTCACCTCACGGGCCTTGATATTTTCATTGATATTGTGAGGGTTTTTGTTTTCCCTCCTAGGTTGGGACTTAAATCTTCTACGTATTGCTATGACTTAAACTTTTTAATTAAACTTAATTTTTTAGAACGACTTTAAGGTACTATTTATTTCAGTAGTTACCAAGTCGGAAAATGCGTTGGTCGTTAAACTTCCCAAATCCTCTCCGCCATGTCTTCTAACAGAAATGGTCCCTGAAGCCTCCTCTTGTTCCCCAACAATGATCATAAAGGGGATTTTTTGCATTTCAGCCTCACGGATTTTCTTCCCTACCGTTTCATTCCGCTTATCAATGAGCGCGCGAATTTCGTCATTTTCCAATGAATTCAAAACTTTTTCGGCATATTTTTCATGTTTCTCACTGACCGGCAGAACAATAGCTTGGGTCGGAATCAGCCAAAGAGGGAAGTTACCACCTGTATGTTCCAGTAGCAATGCCACAAAGCGCTCCATACTTCCGAAGGGCGCGCGGTGTATCATTACCGGCCTGTGAAGCTCATTGTCGCTACCTTTATAGGTAAGGTCAAATCGTTTCGGAAGGTTGTAGTCCACCTGAATGGTACCCAATTGCCAGTTGCGTCCGAGGGCGTCCTTCACCATGAAATCCAATTTTGGTCCATAAAAGGCAGCTTCACCACTTTCCACCACATAGTTCAGTCCTTTTTCCTCAGCAGCATCGATGATGGCCTGCTCGGCTTTTTCCCAATCTTCGGCGTTACCGATATATTTTTCGGGTTGATCTAGGTCTCGTACAGATACTTGGGCGGTAAAATTATCGAATCCCAAAGAGTTCAATACATACAAGGTAAGGTCAATTACGTTTTTGAACTCATCGCTCAATTGCTCATTGGTGCAGAAAATATGCGCATCATCCTGTGTAAATCCACGTACACGGGTTAGACCGTGCAATTCACCGCTCTGTTCATATCGGTATACGGTACCAAACTCGGCATATCGTTTGGGGAGGTCTTTGTAGCTGAACGGATGACTGTTGTAGATTTCACAATGGTGTGGACAGTTCATGGGCTTCAACAAGAATTCCTCATCCTCTTTTGGGGTGTGTATGGGTTGAAAGCTGTCCTCACCGTATTTGGCATAGTGCCCGGAAGTCACATAGAGTTCCTTTTGACCAATATGTGGGGTTACCACCATTTCGTAACCGGCTTTCTTTTGGGCTTTTTTCAGGAAATGTTCCAAACGTTCCCGTAGCGCGGCACCTTTGGGTAGCCATAAGGGAAGACCTTGACCCACCTTTTGGGAAAAGGTGAACAGTTCCAGTTCTTTGCCCAATTTTCTATGATCCCGTTTTTTGGCTTCTTCCAAAAGCTCCAAGTACTCGGTCAGATCCTTTTGTTTTGGGAAGGATATACCATAGACCCGGGTCAATTGCTTGTTTTTTTCATCCCCTCGCCAATAGGCACCGGCCACACTCAATATTTTAATGGCCTTGATGATTCCGGTATTGGGAATGTGCCCGCCCCGACATAGATCGGTAAACGTGCTATGGTCGCAGAAGGTTATTGTTCCATCCTCCAGATTTTCGATAAGCTCTACTTTGTAGGGGTTATCCTGTTTCTTATAATAGGAGAGTGCCTCCCCCTTGGAAACACTACGCATTTTATAGTCATGTTTGCCGCGCGCAATTTCCAATGCCTTTTGTTCAATGGCCGGAAAATCTTTTTCCGAAATGGATCGGTCACCGAAATCCACATCATAATAGAAACCATTTTCAATCGCTGGGCCAATGGTCAACTTAATGCCAGGGTACAATTCCTCCAAAGCCTGGGCCACAACGTGCGAGCTGGAGTGCCAAAATGCTTTCTTGCCTTCGGGATCGTTCCATGTATATAAGGTGAGCGACCCGTTCTCGGTGAGAGGTGTCACAGTTTCAACAGTGGTATCGTTGAATTTGGCGGAAATGATATTTCTGGCCAAACCTTCACTGATGCTTTTGGCAATATCCATTGGTGTGGTTCCTTCGGGAACTTTCTTTACCGCGCCATCGGGCAATGTAATATCAATCATTTATATCCTTTATTATACATAGTGCGCAAAGATACTATCTTGAGTTGATGCTTACAATAGGGATGCCATTCATTTGGTAAGTTGTGGGCAATCAGAAGGTTATAAAATTTATTTGGGATTTTTTGGTGGAAAGAGGATTTTTTTGTATTTTAAAAGTCTGGTTTTCAGTAAGGTGTAAATATTTTCAAAAAAAACTTGAAATTATTTTGTGGTGTCATTTAAACCTTTCTATATTTGCACCCGCTTAGCTGATGAGGCCGGGCGATTTTCGGAGGGGATTTGGTCTTAGGGCCAATTTTTTTTCGG